>Ga0310691_10000052_pt1 | contig 226440 bp, 185 predicted proteins | sample 176DNAGHGlowgp2_FD_203887 | JGI IMG/M metagenome (GOLD analysis project Ga0310691, IMG submission 203887) | Sheep rumen microbial communities from Palmerston North, Manawatu-Wanganui, New Zealand - 1766 DNA GHGlow gp2 (v2) (version 2) | ecosystem: Host-associated > Mammals > Digestive system...
GGGGTGAATTCAAAAACAGTCCGGTGGACTGTTTTTGAAGAGGGGACGCCCTGCAAGAGAGGGCGTCCCCTAAGTAGATATAGGTTTTTTGACAGACTGCAAAGGGCGCTGATGCGCCCTTTTTCTGTTTATTCAGCACCGAGGAACCTGTATCCTGCATCTGTAACGGCTTTTTTCAGCTCTGCACGTGAGGTCTCACCGCAGAGCGTGAGCACGGCTGTACCGCTTTTGTGGCTCACCTTTGCCTCATCGACGGCAGGGAGCGCTTCGAGTGCCTTCTTCACTCTTGCCTCGCAGTGTTCGCACATCATGCCCTTGATACGCACAGTCACCGTGCCTGTAAGACCGCCTTTCTTTTTCGCCTTCAGCGGTCTGTCATTCTTTGTACTGTGGATATCGAGGAGGTTCAGACGCAGCGCATTACTTACAACGCAGAAGCTCGACAGAGACATAGCTGCCGCCCCGAACATGGGCTGGAGAGTCCAGCCTGTAAGCGGTATCCATACACCGGCTGCAAGCGGTATGCCGATGATGTTGTAGATGAACGCCCAGAACAGGTTCTGCCGGATGTTGCGTAGAACGCCTCTGCTGAGTCTTATTGCGGCCGGCACATCGCTCAGCCTGTTGCTGACAAGGACGATGTCTGCGGCATCGACTGCCACATCTGTACCTGCGCCGATTGCTATACCGTTATCTGCCCTTGTGAGTGCCGGAGCATCGTTTATTCCGTCGCCGACCATGGTCACGCTTCCACGGCTCATTAGCCTGCGCACCTCAGCCTCCTTGCCGTCAGGGAGAACTCCGGCTATCACCTCGCTGATACCTGCCTGAGCGCCGATAGCGTCAGCTGTGCGCTGGTTGTCACCTGTGAGCATGACCACGTTGATGCCAAGTCCTTTGAGCTCCGAGACGGCCTGAGCGCTGTCCTCCTTTATAACGTCGGCGATGCCGGCCATACCTATCACCGTTCCGTCCTCAGCGAATACTACGGGAGTCTTTCCCTTCTCAGCCAGCTCTTCCGCGGCCTTCTTCATACTGTCGGGTATACTGGCGATGGCGGAGATGTAGGCCATACTTCCTCCTGTGAGCGTCCTGCCGTCCAGTACGGCGGTTATACCGTTTCCGGGAAGTACACTGAGCTCAGTGACAGGCTCCGGTGATATGCTCCGTCTCTCAGCTGCTCCGACGACAGCCTTTGCGAGGATATGCTCGCTCGGGTGCTCAAGAGAGCAGGCTTTCAGAAGAAGCTCCTCCTCGCTGATGCCGTCAGCGGCTATGATATCAGTAACCTCGGGTTCTCCCGCTGTGATAGTGCCTGTCTTGTCGAGTACGGCTACGGCAGTCTTTCCGGTATTCTCAAGTGCCGACGCAGTCTTGAAGAGGATGCCGTTCCTTGCGCCTACTCCGCTGCCGACCATTATAGCAACAGGCGTGGCAAGTCCGAGAGCGCAGGGACAGCTTATAACGAGAACGGATATGCTCCTTGCAAGTGCGAAACCGGCGTCACGTCCGGCTGCGAGCCATACGATGACCGTGATGACTGCGATGATGATGACTGCCGGAACGAACACGCCTGATACCTTGTCAGCGATACGTGCGATAGGCGCTTTGGTAGCCGCAGCGTCGCTCACCATGCGTATCACCTGAGAAAGGGTGGTATCCTCGCCCACACGCGAAGCCCTGCACTTCAGAAAACCTGTGGTATTGACCGTTCCGGCGGAAACACTGTCTCCTGCAGCTTTCTCTGCCGGCAGGCTCTCTCCGGTCAGCGATGCCTCATTCACGGCACTTATACCTTCGGTGACAGTGCCGTCAGCCGGAATGCTCTCCCCCGGCCTGACAAGGAAGATATCGCCTGTCCTGACCTGTTCAGCAGGTATAGTCAGCTCCCTGCCGTCACGCTCAACGCAGGCTGTCCTGGGTGCGAGCTTCATCATGCTCTTTACTGCGTCAGTCGTCTTTCCCTTTGAACGTGCTTCGAGAAGCTTGCCGACAGTAATGAGAGTCAGTATCATCGCCGCAGATTCAAAGTACAGCCCGTGCAGCCGTGAATGAGCCGCAGCCATATCTCCGGCAGAAAGGTCACCTGTCATACCGAAAAGCTGTACTGTGCTCCAGAAGAAGGAAGCTCCCGAGCCGAGGGAAACGAGGGCGTCCATATTCGGGGCACGGTGCAGTATACTGCGGAAACCGCTGATGAAGAAGCGCTGATTGATGATCATGACAGCCGCTGAGAGCAGGAGCTGTATCAGACCTATGCCTGCCGGATCATGTTCGAGCCTCTCCGGCAGCGGCAGCCCGAACATGGTATGCCCCATTGAGACATACATCAGAGCAGCCAGGAAGACGAGCGACGCCGCGAGCCGTCTGAGAACGGGCCTGCTGCTCTCGTCCGCTTCGCTTTTCTCAGCGACTCCTGCCTGAGCATTTTTCAGAGAAGCCCCGTATCCGGCTGCCTCAACTGCTTTTATGACTGTCTCCGGCGAAGCAGAGCCCTCAACGCCCATTGAGCCCGTGAGGAGATTCACCGAACAGCTGTCAACTCCCGGAACAGCATTGACTGCCTTTTCAACTCTTGCACTGCACGCGGCGCAGGACATACCTGTAACAATGTACTGCTCCATAGCATCACCCCTTATTGTTATACTATACTAATTATAACGCTTTATTCCTGTCAAGTCAAGGCGTGACGGAGCTTCCGGTGAAACAGCGGCCCTGCCGGGTATCAAGCTCAGCAAGGCGCTTGTCTATCCCGCCGAGAACGGCTATCTTGTCGGCGCTCCACAAAGGGGCTATGAGCTTTCGCTTGTCTCCGTCGCCTGTGATGCGCTCTATGACGGTATCAGGGGGCAGCACCTCGAGCTGCCTTACGATGATATCGGTGTACTCCTCCCGTGAGAGCAGGGAGACCTCACCGGCCTCGTACATCTCCGCAAGTCTTGTACCGCGTATGACATGGAGCATCTGCAGCTTGACGCCCTCCGGCCTGAGCAGTCCCGCCTGACGTGCGGTCTCCGTCATCATATCCGCAGACTCACCGGGCAGACCGTTGATGATATGCAGGCATACACGTATGTCGTTCTTTTTCAGCTTCTCATAGCCTTCGAGGAAGACGCTGTGGGGATAGCCACGGTTTATTAGCCTTATGGTATCATCATGGACTGTCTGCAAGCCAAGTTCGACGGTCAGTTCAGTCATGCCATTCAGCTCACAGAGCACCTCCATGACGTCATCCGGCAGACAGTCGGCTCTTGTCCCTATGGATATGCCGGCAGTATGTGGGAATGAAGCAGCCTCGGTGTAGAGCGCTCTCAGGCGCTCCGCCGGAGCGTAGGTATTGGTGTTCGCCTGAAAGTAGGCGATTATGGGCACTTCTCCGTATTTGGCTGATATCCTGTCATATTCACGTTTGAGCTGATCGGTGACGCTCAGGCCGGAGGAAGTGAAATAGCCGCTGCCTCCGTCACAGAAAATGCAGCCGCCTGTACCGCAGCTGCCGTCAGTATTGGGACAGGTGAAGCCGCAGTCGAGCACTGCCTTGTACAGCTTTCTGCCGTAAGTGCTCCTGTAATGCCAGTTGAGCGTATGATAGCGCTTGTTGTCGGAAGAATAGATAAAAGGGCTTCTTTGCAAGATGCTCACCTCCGTTGTTTACTATCATATCTTACCATGCAGCAGGATCAATGTCAATATCGGGATATTTTTCTGTCTGCGGTATTGACATTTTTGTCACAAAGATGTACAATTAATATAGTATACAGCAGCAGGCGGTTCCGCGTCAGAAAGGAAAGGATATGAAGAGCAATATCATACTTATCGGTATGCCCGGAGTAGGCAAGAGCACAGTAGGTGTCATCCTTGCTAAGGTACTCGGATACAGCTTCATCGATACAGACCTTGTGATACAGGAAAAAGAGGGCAGGAAGCTGCGAGAGATCATCGCATCCGAGGGCATAGACGGCTTCATTGCCGCAGAGAACAGGATATGCTCGGAGCTGAGTGCTGAGAAGTCGGTGATAGCTACCGGCGGCAGCGTTGTATACGGCCAGGAAGCCATGGAGCATCTCAGGTCCATGGGCACTGTTATCTACCTCAAGCTCGAATACCGGAAGCTCCGCTACCGCCTCGGCAACATAAAGAACAGGGGAGTAGTCATCCGCAGCGGACAGACTCTTTCCGGCCTTCTGCGCGAGCGTGAACCGCTCTATCTGAAGTATGCCGATGTAGTTATCGACGAGACGGGATGCGGTATAGAGAAAACGGTGAAAAAGATCGAAGAAGCGCTTGGTCAGAGATAAGTTTTTCGCCTCTTTGTAAGATGTGCACAATATAATACTATGAAAAACGCTGAATTGCACAATCTTCCGTTCTGTACAAAAAACATCTTTGACATTTTCTGCTTTTTGTGATATACTATAATGTAGATTATTGTAATTAATCAGTTATTGGATCTTGTCTGCCATATATTTAACATATATCAGATGATCCGGAAAGGACGTATTATGTCTAAAATCATTGCAGTTACATCAGGAAAGGGCGGTACCGGTAAGTCCACAGTCTGTGCAGGTCTCGGATATGCACTTGCAAAGCAGGGACGCCGCACACTTCTTATTGAGCTGGATTTCGGCCTCAGATGCCTTGATATCATGTTCGGAATCGAAGACACCATCAAGTACGACCTCGGTGATGTCCTCGCAGGCAGAAAGCAGCCCCTTGATGCAGTAGCATCAGTTCCGATGGCAACAAACCTCAATCTTCTCTGCGCTCCCAAGACACTTACAAGCGTCAAGGCTGAGCAGATCGTTGATATATGCCGTTCGGTAAAGAAGTACTTCGATTATATCATCATTGATACAGGCGCGGGTATCAACTCCCATGTATTCGATATCGTTGAGCAGGCTAACCTTATCCTTGTTGTATCGACTCCGGATCCGGTATGTATAAGAGATGCAGGACTTATGTCTGACGAGTTCTACAACAGAGGCAACAAGAGCCAGAGACTTATCATAAACAAGATAAGCAAGAAGGTCATCGGCGACAAGCTCATCACCAACCTTGATGAGATCATCGACAAGGTAGGCGTTCAGCTCATCGGAGTTATCCCCGACGACTTCAAGGCAACAGTCGCAACCGGAAAGGGTACACCTATCCCGACTGATTCCGATGCACTCAAGGCATTCGACGCCATCTCCAAGAGACTTGACGGAGATTTCGTTCCCCTTACGATCAAAACTTCTTAAAACTACCGCTGTGCGGGGAAAGGACAGATAATATGAAGATAGCCATAATAGCACATGATGCGAAAAAAGAGTTGATGGTGCAGTTCTGCAGCGCCTACTGCGGCATACTGTCCAAGCATTCACTCTTAGCGACAAATACCACAGGAAAGCAGGTAAGCGAAGCTACCGGACTTCCTATCAAGCGTTACCTCAGCGGCAGAGGCGGAGCTGAGCAGATAGTTGCTCTTCTTTCCTGCAACGAGGTAGATATACTGCTGTTCTTCAGGGATCCTATCAATCCCAAGGCCAACGACATCAACGACATGAACCTTCTCAGGCTCTGTGATGTCCATAATGTACCTGTTGCCACAAATATCGCCACAGCCGAGGCACTTATCCTCGCACTTGAGAGAGGCGATCTTGACTGGCGCGAGGGCGGCGCTTCTCCTATCTGAGGCGTTTTCAGCAGATAATAATAAACTGTCCCTGACTAAGGGACAGTTTTCATGTATATATAAGGAGAGATCTTATGGCACTTAATATCAAAAGACCGAACGGAACAGAGGATGTTATCCCGAGAGACGTTCACAAATGGCATACTATAGAGAAGATAGCCCGTGAGACCGCCGAGAGCTACGGCTTCGGCGAGATCAGGGTGCCCACCTTCGAGAATACTGACCTCTATCTCCGTTCTGTAGGAGAGACCACCGACGTTGTGCAGAAGGAAATGTACACCGTTATGGCAAAGGAGACAAAGTTCACGCTTCGTCCCGAGGGTACAGCCGGCGTTATCAGAGCGATGCTCCAGAACGGCCTTCTCAACGAAGCTCTTCCCCAGAGAGTTTACTATATGCTCTCATGCTTCCGTCACGAGAGACCTCAGGCAGGAAGACTCCGCGAATTCCACCAGTTCGGCCTTGAGATGGCAGGAAGCGATTCTCCTGCAGCAGATGCCGAGATAATCTCGCTCGCAGCCTCTATCCTCAGACGCCTTGAGATAAGGAACGTCAAGCTCCTCATCAACTCCATAGGCTGCCCGACCTGCCGTGCAGAGTACCACAAGGCTCTCAGGGAGTATTTCGGAGCACACAAGGACAAGCTCTGCGGCACCTGCCATGAGAGACTTGAAAAGAACCCGATGCGCCTGCTTGACTGCAAGGTGCCGGAGTGTCATGAGATAGGCAAGGAGGCTCCTGTTATACTTGATTACCTCTGCGACGAGTGCCGCGGACACTTCGAGAAGCTCAAGGCCTACCTCACTGCAATGGATATCGAATACACCGTTGATCCGAGGATAGTAAGAGGCCTTGATTACTACACCAAGACCGTGTTCGAGTTCGTTACCACTGAGATAGGCGCACAGGGCACTGTCTGCGGCGGCGGACGCTATGACGGACTTATCGAGGAGCTCAGCGGCCACCACGTACCTGCTCTCGGCTTCGGCATGGGCATCGAGAGACTTCTCCTTGTCATGGAGAAACAGGGCTGTGATTACCTCACTCCAAGAAAATGTGAGCTCTACCTTGCTGCAATGGGCGAGGAGGCGTTTGCGCTCTGCATGAAATTCGCAACACAGCTCCGTGACTACGGCTACTATGCTGAATATGACCTTATGGACAGAGGAATCAAGGCTCAGATGAAGTATGCCAACAAGATAGGTGCAGCCTTCACTGTCGTTATCGGCGACAACGAGATAGCAGAGGGCAAGGCTAAGCTGAAGAACATGGAGACGGGCGAGGAGAGTGATATCCCGCTTAATGATAAGTTCCTCGGCACCTTTGATAACTGCTACGTAGACAAGATAATGAATGTGTTCGACAATATGGAGAACCCTATCCCGCTTTGATAATAAGGATATAAAACGAGCCCGCAGAAGTCTGGAAATGACCTCTGCGGGCTTTCTGTGTTTATTCGAGATATTTTCGGAATGCGTCATACACACGCGGATTATCGAATGTGAATGAAGCCTGCGGGGAGAATACCCTGTTTACGATAACAACGCCGTCAGCAGCGCCTATCTCTATGTTGTCCATGTTCCTGAATGCGGCATGAGGCGGTATCTTCTTCAGCTCGGTCGAGTAGCTGACGAGCTTTCGTGATACGGATATCATGTACAGGAACTCGCTGCGGAGCGCTTCGAGCTGCTCTGTTTCGGTAATATAGCGGTATTCGCAGTTCTTCTCAAGACCTCTTGTGCAGCAGCCCTCAATCGCGCCTATTCCGGGAGCAACGAAGAGAGTTCTTCCGAACAGTTCTCCGGACGGAAGAGTTGAGTAATATGAATCAATCAGGCCGCTCATGTACAGGGGCATCCATGAATTGATACCTGCAAGCATCTCAAGATTGTCGCGTTCGATGAAATGGATGGTTCGTATCTTCACCTGACGCTTGAGGCATTCCGTCATAAGAGCGAGCCATTTTGAATGGAAGTCTCCGAGCATCCATGACATACCCTGATCGGAGTAGAGAAGTATCTCGCTTCCGCCGTTCCTGATGACGCTTTTAAGCAGTCTGTCAACAGCGGCCCTCAGGCCGTCTATTCCTCTGTATGATGTTCTTGAATCATTTGCACTGCCGTAAGCTGAGGGCGCAGGATTATATCTTATCTCCTCAGGACCGTACTTGTTCATGCTTTCAAGGATCTTCTTGATGTAGATGATCTCTGTGCCTGTCGAGCAGTCGAGGAGCCAGGATGTAACCACTGTACCTACAGTATCGTTGCTTATGCTGTCAGCGGGCACAGCCGTCAGCTCAGAGAGCCTGTGGCTCTTGCCTTCGTGTATTATCTGCTTGCCGAGAGTATAGCTGAGCTCTGAAAGTATCTTTGACTGGCGTTTCAGAGTTCTTGTGCCGTTGCGTATGCGGCTTATGTAGGAGGGATCAACGCAGAGCTGCTCGCTGAGCTCCTTGTTCGTCAGTCCGGAGAGATTGACGAGGGCTTCGAGCTTGTTCGTGAAGATGCGGGCCTTCTCGGAGTTGTCCGGAGCGTTGTCTCTGGGCATATCTGCTGATTCGTACATCCAGCTGAGGATAGCGCTTGCATTATCCTTGTCAGATTCTGCACGGTTCATTCCCATTGTACCGAAGAGCGTGTCCTGACACCTGTTTTCCGATGCGAACTGACAGATAGCGCCGGCAAGCCTCTGCATTGCGGCAGTGCTCTTCTTCGGGATCCTTTCTCCGTTCCTGAGACGGCTGATGTATGACGGAGCACACTCCGCCAGTTTTGATATGTCAGTATTTGAAGCTCCGACCGATTCGATAAGAACTCCAAGTCTTTCACTAAGCATTAAAATCACCTCTGCCCTCTATTATAACATAAGTGACAATTATTGTCAATGAGTGTGGAGTGAAAGAGAGCGAAAACGGAGTGAAAGGGAATTATTGTGCATTTCAGGTCACTTTATCGTCAATATAATGATTCAGAGCAGCTTAAATAATTAAGAAACCACGGCAGCTGAGGTCAATGTGTGTATAGCAGTATTGCCCCCATAGTTGTTGAACTATGGGGGCAAAAGTCATTGAAAGTCTATTAAAGGGGTTCGGGGGAACCTTTCCTCAGAAAGGTTCCCCCGATAAAACATACATACTGTTATACAGGTATCCTTCTTATGTACCTGTGATATTACTTGATAAGACCGAGGCCCCAGATCGTGAAGTCGCCGCTTCCTGAGATAGAAACGCTGAGCTCACCGGAGTTATCCTGATAGTAGCCGATCTCGGCGTCAGGACCGCCCCATGTGTACTGCTTGTTGCCGTTGATCTTGGTGGTCTTGCCGTTTACTGTGAAGTCGATGCTTCCCATACCGCTGCTGTTGGCCTTGAATACTACGATGAAGCCCTTGCCGGTAGTCTTGAAGGTCATGGGGCTGCCGCCCTTGAGGGTGTAGGAGTAGGGGAGTGAGTTATAGCCGTTTCCGGACTGCCATGAGCCTGCATTGAAGTTGTCGAGAGTCTTGGGATCAACATTCACGCAGGTAGAGTACTCTCTGCCGTAAGCAGCTGTGGAAGGCATAGTGTAGGAATCTGAACGGTTCTTGGTCTTCATAGCCTGACGAACATAGTAAGCCATGCAGTCTGCAACGAGCTGACCGCCCTTAGCGTGGGGGTGGTATTCATCGTTGAAGTAATCGCCGGGCTGGAGGAAGCCGGAGTTGAATGCCTTTGTGAGGGCATCGTCCATGCTGATTATCGGGATATCGAGAGCCTTACCGATCTTTACCATCTGATCCTGGCTGGAGAAACCACCCTTAGAACGGTGGATAAGGATGATTACAGCAGGCTCGTTGGGGAGATCGAGGAACTTCTTGCATACGCTCTCGAATGACTTTTTGTAGCTGATATCCTCGTGGTCGTTTACAGAAAACTCAACCACAACGATATCTGGGTTCTTGCTTACGATATCCTTCTCGCTGCGGACGAGACCTACAACTGATGATGTACCGGAGAGACCGGCATTGACCTCTGTGAAGCCGCCCTTGGCAAAGGTGTTCTTCAGGTAGTTGGAGAAAGGAGAACTGTAATTCTTGCCCTCTGTGATAGAGCCGCCGAGATAAGCGACTGTCAGGGGAGCGCCGTCCTCAGCAGCCTCAAGCTTCTTGGCGAGACGATAGGTGTTGCCCATGCTGTTGATAGAGCTTCCGTAGAAGTTGAGCCAGTCGGAGGAAGCGGTCTCCTGATAGGAATCCCACTTGTTCTCCTTCTGAGGCTGTGCAACCACTTCAAAGGCCTTTATCTTGCCGAGGAGGAAGTTTGAGAGCTGTACAGCATCGTTTACTTCAGCCTTGCCGCTGTTGTCAACGTCGGCTGCCTTAGCGTTGTTTGTGCCTGAGAAGCTGCCTGTAAGGCCCTTGCGCATTGCTACCATATCGAAGGCATCAACTGTGCCGTCGAGGTTTACGTCGCCGGGGATGATCCTGCCGGGCTGAACGGGTGCGTCAGTGGGCTGAGGAGTCTCTATAACGGGAGCCTCGGGGCCATCTACTGATACGCCCTGCGGAGCACCGATAGCCTCGTCTATGTAGAAGCTGGTGTTCGTATCGCTGGTCTCAACGTAGATCATTGCATCGGAGGCGTCCTCGGGGATGCAGTAGCTCAGGTTCTTGAGCTGTACCCAGTTGCCGGCAGTTGTGGTTGCCGTAGCGATATTGGCGTAGTGTGCTTCGTTGTCTGAGCCTGTGTACTGGAGAGTGAGCTTGAATTCCTCGGTGGGCTCACCGGTCTTGTACATGGCATCAACACTGAAGCTGTATGTTACGCCGGGCTTGAACACTCTCAGGTTGAGGTTCTTCTGAGCGCCGTTCCATGAGGCTGTTCTGCCGTCACAGAAGAGCGAGTTGCTTCCTGCGTACTTCTCGGAAGATGACTGCTCAACAGAAGCAGCGCCTCTGCCTGACCAGCTGTTTGTGCCTGTTTCGTATGTATCATGGAAGTAGTATCCGTCCTCGTCAACTACATCTGCGGGATTTGTAGCTGCGCCCTCCAGTGATACTACGAAGGTGGATACGCTGGATGCGGGAAGCTGTGACCAGAATCCGCTTCCTGAGAATTCCATATTCTCAGTTAATGCGATATTCTCGCTTCCGGAAGTTCTGTAACGGTCAACATCAACGATGCTCTCACCGCTTCCGAGCTTGAATTCCTGAGTCACATCAGAGGTGTTCTTGTTTATGGCAACGATAGTTACCTGATGATTGTCATTCTTGTAGGCGGATACCAATACGTTATTGGAAGGTGACTCAGTACAGTCAACACGTACATCTCCGGGACGTACCCACTTGGAGAACTGAGCCATTGCATAGCCTCTCTTGGATATCTTTCCTGTATCCCAGAGGAAGCCGTATTGACGGCGTACATACCACCATACATAGGCGTTCATGTTTCCTACAACCATGGCGTTATGGATATTCTCTGCAACCTGTACGCCCTCAGGCCAGCGGTCTGCGGAATTTGAATCGCTGTTGGGGACATATACCTCAGTCATCCAGATATCCTTGCCTGTCTTTTCAAGTGCGGGGAAGTCCATGGCGTTTCTCTGCGTGCCGTAGAAATGTGTACCGAACATATCGCAGTTGGCCATAGCCTTTGAGTTCTGGAGGATAGCGTTGTAGTAGCTCTTGTTGTAGCTGAAGCTCTCAGGGGACATCAGCTTTGTGTTCGTGCCTGCTGTTACGGAAGGACCGTAGTTTGCGATGAAGTTTGCAGCACGGTCGGGTGACCAGTAGGTCCACTCACCTGACCAGTCAGGCTCGTTCTGAACGGAGATGGAATTGAGCTTTACGCCCTCTCCGTCGCAGTACTTGATGAAGTCGTTGAGATGCTTTGCGTAGTCTGCCTCTCTGCCGTTCGAGAGGACATAGAGACCGCCGTTCGGTCCGCCTGAACCTCCTGAACGCATCGAAGCGGGAGGATTCCATGGTGTAGCGAAGACTGTGGCGCCTAAAGCCTGAGCCCTCTTCGCGGTAGGAATGGCGTTCTTCCATGCGTTCCTGTCATCGCTTACGAAGATACGCAGGATGGTGAGACCGAGCTCGTCAGGGCCGTTGCCGAATGCGGTCTGCACCTGAGATGCGGTCATATCGCCTGTTGTGTTGGCAGTGAGGTTTACACTCTGCCACTCCGGATGATTCATGCCGCCGAAACCGCGTATTGTCTGATACTCTGTAGTTGTATCTACAACTACAGGATCAGCTGCGGTTGACACTACTGCCGGTACAGACGGTATAACAGCAGTACAGCACGCAGCTGCCAAAAAAACTGCTGCTGCCTTTTTGATTGTCATACAGATCAACTCCTTAATTCATGTTTAAAGAAAATTATTCCTTTAATATATTATACACAAAAAAATAATAATTGTCAAGTTAATTATAGCTGAATTTTCCGGACAATATGAAAAATATGTCTGCGATAACATAAAAATGATATTATTCAAGCGTATTTGTGCAATATGCGGCATAATATTAATATAACCCATGTGGTCTTATTTCGCTCCGACTTAAATTAAAAACGGCACATCAAGCAGAATTGGCATTATATTGCTCATACACTGTCGGATATTTGTCTGTACCACTTCATAAAAAAATCCCGGAAGTAGTAATACCACTTCCGGGAAAGTTGTCTGTTCAATTACTGTGAGCGATCAATAGTTCTCGCTTCTTACCTCGAAGAAGCTCTGGGGGTGATTGCATACGGGACATACCTCGGGAGCCTCTGTGCCAACTACGATGTGACCGCAGTTCCTGCACTCCCAGATAGTAACGCCGGCTTTCTTGAATACCTCCATGGTCTTGATATTCTCGAGCAGCTTGCGGTAACGCTCCTCGTGAGCCTTCTCGATAGCAGCAACGCCTCTGAACTGAGCAGCGAGGTCTGTGAAGCCCTCAGCCTCAGCGTCCTTTGCGAAACGCTCGTACATATCTGTCCACTCATGGTTCTCGCCTTCAGCAGCAGCAAGGAGGTTCTCCTCTGTTGTGCCGATACCGCCGAGTGCCTTGAACCAGAGCTTTGCGTGCTCCTTCTCGTTCTCAGCAGTCTGGAGGAAGATAGCAGCTATCTGCTCGTAGCCGTTCTTCTTGGCAACAGAAGCAAAGTAGGTATACTTGTTTCTTGCCTGCGACTCACCGGCAAAAGCCTCCTGTAAGTTCTTCTCTGTCTTTGTTCCTGCATACTTGTTTGCAGGAGCAGTCTCGGCAACGGGCTCGAAAACGCCCTCCTTCTTGCACTTGGGGCACTGAGCGGGAGCTGTATCAGCCTCTACCTCATAGCCGCAGATCTTGCATCTGAATTTCATAGTTTAATACCTCCGTTATTTTAGATTTATTATGTCACTCTTGTTCTGTTTTATACAGCCGGGATGTCCGGCATAATAACTTATTCCTCGTCCTCGCCCTGAGCGAACTGGCTCTCGTGGCGTGTGAAGAAGTCTGTCCTCGGCGGGAGGAACTTCAGCTTGTGGCCCTCACCGGCGAAGTAGCTTACGGGTTCGAGTATAGTATCCCATGACCAGAGCCTCTCGTCAACATTGAGGTATTCACGGAGCATCTCCGTGCCGAAGGGAGCCATAGGATGAAGCAGGATGCCTGCGATACGGATGATGTAGAACAGGTTTGCGAGTGCCTGATCGAGCTGCTCCTGAGGCTGATCCTGATCCTTCAGAGCCCTTGCCATGTACTTGCTTCCGTTTCTTATATAGGTATCGAGCACATAGGTGCACTGGTGGAATGCGAACTTTGACATATGTCTTTCGTACTCAAGAACGGCCTTCTTTGCCTCCTCGATGAACTTCTCCTCAGGCGCAGCCTTGGGAAGATCGCCGTCGGAGTACTTCTGAACGGTATAGAAGGCAGTCCTTATCATACGGTTGTATACATTTGAGAGGAGCAGACCGTCCTTTACAACGGGATCTGCCTCGTCAGGCTTAGCCTCCGGATTGAGGGGCTTGGGCATGAAGCTGACTGAGCGCTGGCCGAGACCGAGTCCGAGCCAGTGCATACGGAGCTGCTCGGGGGTGTAGTAGCTGAGCAGGTCGTCTGCCATAGGCGGCTTTACAGCACCGGAGCTTGATGCCTTCTTGTCAAGGAAGAGAATGTGGTGGTTGGCGATGATGACAGGCATCTGGAGCTCGCCATCCTCGGGGAAGGCGGTCTTTGCATCGGACTCCTGCTGAGCCATCCACATAGCCGGCTCTGCGATTCCGTAGAAGTAGATATTATCCTGTCCGATGAACTGGTATACGCCTGATTCCTTGCTGCACCAGTAGTCCTTCCACTCCTCGCGGCTCCTGCCCTCTGCTTCGAGGTAGGTCTGGGTGAAGGAGATAGGAGCCCAGAGTGACTCCGGCCATACCCATACCGTAAGGCCTTCAAGGCCGTCCATAACAGGTGCAGGTACGCCCCACTCGATATTTCCGGTAAGACGGAAGGGAACGAGAGTCTTTCCTGTACGGAAACGGATTCCGTTGTTCGTGAGCACACGGCAGGCATCATCGCAGTCGGAAAGTGTTTTGAACTCTATTGTAAATGAGGGCTTCTTCGGCTCCTCAAGGTAGTTGTGCTCAGGCATTGAGTCCTTTATGGAGAGATACTTCTCCTCGAACTCGCGCTTTACATAGATGACCGGCGGCTTGAGGAACTCATCGATAGTCTTCCATACAACAGGACGGATATCCTTTCGCTTCTTGATATCCTCTATCCATTCCTTCATAAGCTCCTCATAGTCACGGAGCTTGAAATACCAGTTGGTTACAGGCTTCATGGAGGGTTTCTCACCTGTGAGGGTGCTCACGGGATCGACCAGATTCTCCGGCATATACTGATGACCGAGGTCGCACTCGTCTGCATAGCCCTTCTCGGAGTTGCAGCCCTCGACAGGACATTTACCGATGACCTGCCTGCCGTTGAGGAAGCAGCCTGCCTTTTCATCATAGAACTGCATGGTGGTTATCTTGTTGAGCTGTCCCTTCTTGTAGAGGGAGCTGATGAACCAGTCGGTCACCTCAGCGTGGATCTCCTTTGAGCGTCCGAGACCGGAAGCTGCAAAGAGGTTCGGGGAGATGCCGTAGGCCTTGAGGGTAGCCTCCTGCTTGTCGTGGTTGCGCTGTACGAAATCCTCAAGTGAGCCGCTGAACTCGCCGTTCTTGCACTTTACTCTCCAGCTCTCAGCGATAGGGGAACCGTAGCAGTCCGTTCCGCCCACGAAGATAACGTTCTCCTTGCCTATCCTGTCACGCATGAAGCGGGCGAAGGTATCGGCAAAGACGAACATACCGCCTACGTGTCCGAAGTGGAGCTCCTTGTTTCCGTATGGCATACCGCCCGTTATAACTGCACGCTTCGGGAATACCGGACGGGGTATCTCGAAGGGCTTGTTGTTATTCTTTTCTTTTGACATATCAACTGTCCTTTCAGTTTGTTATATTACAGCTCCGGAAGGAGCGCTGTTTATTAAGCTGTCAGCCTGAATATCACCCATATCACAAGATAGTGCAGGGGATAGAATGCGTAGAAGAACCATTTTGTGAACACCGGATGCTTTCCCTTCTTTCCGCTGTAGAAAACAGTCATGCAGAGGTAGGCTGCGACCATTGCGGCTATGCCCGTGACTGTACGCAGAAATACAGTGAGTGCCGGAAAAGCGCGTGCTGTCGGAACGGATTCGATGATGTTCGAGGCAAGCACAAGTATCATATACAATAGAAAGCGTGTCTTCGGCCTTTCCCGGAAAATATGGAGCGTCAGTATGAATAATACGCCGAATACCATCCATTCCGATCTCAGCAGCACCGTGGCAGCATCGCAGAGCAATGCAAGTCCGGCTCTCTGCCATAGCTTCAGCCTGCTTTCCCATGCCATTATCGCCAGAAGTCCGAGCAGCAGCGTGAATATGACATTGAAGGAGCGCCAGCCGTTCATCTCATAGAACAGCAGCCAGTCGAAGGGCTGCGTAATGACGGCGAAGAGCAGCAGCCTGAGGGCGTATTTCTTCCGGTCGCGGGTGTATCTGTAACCGTCTGCGATAAAGAAGAACATGACCGGCGGGCAGAATACCGCTGTTTCCTCCAGCACCAGCTTCCATGCCGGCAGCCTGAGAAATGCCATGGGATCATCAGTATATCTGAGCAAATTGAGCCATGAGATAAGATGCCCGACGAACATCAGTCCAAGGGCGATATACTTCATCATATCGCGGTCAAATACCTTCAGCTTCTGTCTGACCATATGTTCCTCCGTCAGTAGTCCGATTAAAACTGTAACTTATAATATTATAACATAATCAAGGTGATAATGCAAGGGCTTGCCGGATATCTTTTTGTATTGTATTATCATTTCAAATTACTTGACAAATAATTGACTTTATGATAAACTATTGTAAGTGCATAAATATACTGATTTATATGTGCTGATTATGAAAAGGAGTTGGGTAAAATGAAGAACAGAAAGATCATAAGTGCAATTACAGCCCTTGCTATGGCAGCAGCAGGAAGCGGTATGTCAGTAATGGCGGCTGAGACACCTGCTGCTACTCAGGCAGCCACAAAGGCAGCTGCAACACAGGCTGCAACGAAAGCAGCTGCAACACAGGCCGCAACGAAAGCAGCTGCAACTCAGGCGGCAACAAAGGCGGCAACAAAGGCGGCAGCAACTAAGGCTGCAACAACTCAGGCAGCAACCAAGGCTGTAACAACACAGGCAGCCACACAGACTGCAACACAGGCACCGACAAAGGCTCCTCTCACAGCTGCTCAGATAATCGGCGTATGGGAGGGCGAATACAGCGGCACCTCAAACAGTTCGGCGGTAAAAAGAGCAATAAGAGTCATTGTTACTGAGTGCGGTGAGGATGGTAAGTTCAAAGGATGTGCATCAGTGACTTCCACGCCAGGAATGCAGTACAAACTGAAGGGAAGCGTTGACTTCGAAACGGGAGATATGGAATTTATAGGTACAGATTGGCTCGTAAATCTGAACAATTTCGGTTTTGCAGGATTTGCCGGTTCCGTCGATTACTCAAAAAAAGAGTACTCCGGCCTGATTGACGATGAAGAAGACAGGGATTTCTGTTTGAAAAAGACAGAAGATACTGTACCTTTTATACTTGACAGCGCGGCTGTCAGCCGAGAGTGGTACGGAGAATATGACGGTTCTTCTGGTTCTGTAACAGTCAGAAGAAATATAAAGATATCTATCTCGGAAATATCTGAAACAGGCCATGTCAAGGGTATGGCTATCTTCTCGCCGTCTGATAAGTCTGAGGCACAGTATGCGCTTGACGGAAGCTATTATCTGGAGGGTGAATACTATCCTGAATACGGTTTTATCAAAATGCAGGGAAATGAATGGATAGACAAGCCTGATACTGATTTTGACTTTATTGAGTTATTCGGCAATGTCTCTGACGGAGTGATAGACGGCGTTACAGAAAACGGTATCTGGTCTATGACAAGTACGAAGATCATAAAGGGCGATCTCAACTTCGACAACAAGATAGATGTTGCGGACCTTGTGATCATGCAGAGATATCTCCTTGCAGATTTCGATTTCAACAAGAGCCTGTTCTACTATGCAGATATGAACAATGACGGCAATGTTGACGCCTTCGATCTTGTTTTCCTCAGGAAAGAGCTTATAGAAAACTGGCTCTGATATGAGTATAAAGAGACCTGCCCGGAAGAGCGACCGGACAGGCCTTTATTGTTCGGGGAATAATCACTTGATATTGAAGAGAAATTGTGATAGAATAAGATATAATAACTGTGTATCATCACAGCCTGTACAGGAGGTAGCTATGGACAAGACAGCAGCAGAAAAAAGAATAGCGGAGCTTTCAGCGCTCCTTGACAAATACACCTGTAAGTGCATAAATATACTGATTTATATGTGCTGATTATGAAAAGGAGTTGGGTAAAATGAAGAACAGAAAGATCATAAGTGCAATTACAGCCATTGCTATGGCAGCAGCAGGAAGCGGTATGTCAGTAATGGCAGCAGAGACACCTGCTGCTACACAGGCAGCCACAAAGGCAGCTGCAACACAGGCTGCAACGAAAGCTGCTGCAACTCAGGCGGCAACAAAGGCGGCAGCAACTAAGGCTGCAACAACTCAGGCAGCAATCAAGGCTGTAACAACACAGGCAGCCACACAGCCTGCAACACAGGCACCGACAAAGGCTCCTCTCACAGCTGCTCAGATCCTCGGAGTCTGGGAAGGAACATATGACGGTGCAGATGCATGGGAATCAGGCTTAGTAAAAAGACAGATCATATTCAATGTTGATCAGTGCAGTGAAGACGGTTCTTTCAGCGGTATTGCCGAAGTTCCTTCGACACCCGGTGAACGCTATATATTCGCAGGCACCTGTGATTTCAATACCGGAGATGTCACCATTCAGGGAAACGAATGGATAGTTGATTACAACAGCTGGAATTTCCTTAGATTTAAAGGAAAACTCGATACTGAAAATATGCAGATCACCGGAGATGTCGGAACGTCAGGTATCCAGTTCTTTGAATACAAGAAGACATCCGATGAATACGTTGATTATTCTGTTGATCTGAACACTGTACCCAGGGAGTGGTATGGTGAATATGACGGCTTCCATGGTGATACGATAGTAAGAAGAAATATCCGCTTCTCAATATCTGAAATAGCCGAAAACGGTGATATAAAAGGTACTGCCTTCGTGTCGCCCTCTGACAAGGCAGACAGCAAGTATGCAGTTGAAAGTACATATTATTTTAAAGGAAAGATTAACGAGAGGTTCGGCAGGATTCATATTCAGGGCTATGAATGGATAGAGGTACCAGATATTGATACAAATTTTTTTGTTGACTTTACAGGATATATCCATGAGGGAAAGATCGACGGTTATACAGTCACCGGTTATACTGATAACGGTATATGGGCTATGGAGACAACAAAGGTCCTCAAGGGCGATCTCAACTTCGACAACAAGATAGATGTTGCTGACCTTGTGATCATGCAGAGATATCTCCTTGCAGATTTCGATTTCAACAAGAGCCTGTTCTACTATGCAGATATGAACAATGACGGCAATGTTGACGCCTTCGATCTTGTTTTCCTCAGGAAAGAGCTTATAGAAAACTGGCTCTGATATGAGTATAAAGAGACCTGTCCGGAAGAGCGACTGGACAGGTCTTTATTGTTCGGGGAATAATCACTTGATATTGAAGAGAATTTGTGATAGAATAAGATATAATAACTGTGTATCATCACAGCCTGTACAGGAGGTAGCTATGGACAAGACAGCAGCAGAAAAAAGAATAGCGGAGCTTTCAGCGCTCCTTGACAAATACACCTATCAGTATTACGTTCTCGATGATCCCGAGGTCAGCGACTATGAATTCGATATGCTCATGCAGGAGCTGAAAGGCCTTGAGGCAGAGCATCCCGACCTTATAAAGCCCACCTCTCCCACCCAGAGAGTAGGCGGCGAGGCTTCCGGCAAGTTCGAGAAGGTCGCCCACGCCGTACAGATGGCGAGTCTTCAGGACGTATTCTCCCTTGAAGCGGTCGAGGCCTTCATGACGAAGTGCCGCGAGGAGCTCAGTGATCCCGAGTTCTCCGTAGAGGCTAAGATAGACGGTCTGTCCGTATCCCTTGAATACGAGAACGGCGTGCTTGTACGGGGCTCCACACGAGGAGACGGCTTCACAGGCGAGGATGTTACCGCCAATATCCGCACTATCCGCTCCATACCCCTGAAGCTCACCTCCGCACCGGAGTTCATAGAGGTCAGGGGAGAGGTATATATGCCCCGCAGCAGCTTCTTTGAGCTGGTTGAGCAGCAGGAGCTGAGCGGCGAGCAGCCCTTCAAGAATCCCCGCAACGCCGCTGCAGGCTCTCTCCGCCAGAAGGATCCGAAGATAACGGCTTCACGCAAGCTCGATATGTTCATCTTCAACCTCCAGCAGCTCAGGGGAAAGGAACTTTCCACACATGGTGAAACTCTTGAATATATGAAGTCCCTCGGCTTCCGCACTATCCCAGGATATAAGATATGCAAAAAGTTCGAGGAGGTAAAGGCAGAGATAGAACGCATCGCAGTTGACAGGGCTGATTTCTCCTACGATATCGACGGCGTTGTCATCAAGGTAAATGACCTTGCCCAGCGTGAGCAGATGGGTGCAACAGCCAAGACGCCGAAGTGGGCTGTCGCTTATAAGTACCCGCCGGAGGAGAAGGAAACAGTTCTTCGGGATATCGAAGTCAACGTCGGCCGTACAGGCGCTATCACCCCGACTGCTGTATTTGAACCCATACTCCTTGCAGGCACCAGTGTTTCCCGTGCAGTCCTCCACAATCAGGACTTCATCGATGAGAAGGATATCCGCATCGGCGATACCATAGTAGTACGCAAGGCCGGAGAGATAATCCCCGAGGTGCTCCGCTCCGTAGCCCACGCAGAGGGCTCGGTGCCATATAAGCTCCCGGAGGTCTGTCCCGTCTGCGGCACTCCCTCAGTCCGTGAGGATGGTGAGAGCGTGCTCCGCTGCCCGAACGTTGAATGTCCGGCACAGCTTCTGAAGAACATGATACACTACGCCTCCAAGAATGCCATGAATATAGACGGTCTCGGCGAGGCGAATATGCAGCTCCTTGTTGAGAGCGGTCTTGTGAAGTCTCCGGCAGACCTCTACACACTGAAAAAGGATGACCTTCTCTCTCTTGACCGCTTTGCAGCAAAGTCTGCGGATAATCTCATAGCGGCCATAGCAGCTTCAAAGACAGCAGGCTTCGAACGCCTTGTCCATGCCCTCGGCATACGCAATATCGGCCAGCGTGCGGCAGTCCTCCTCTGTGAGAAGTTTAATGATATCGACGCACTTATGGCGGCAGGCACAGACGACGTCTCCTCAATAGAGGGCTTCGGCGACGTCATGGCAGAGAGCGTGGTTACAGCACTGCACGAGCCACACATGACTGAGCTTATCGGAAGGCTGAGGGAAGCCGGAGTAGTAATGACCTACGAAAAGCAGAGTACGGGAGATGACCGCTTTGCAGGCCTGACCTTCGTCCTGACAGGCACCCTCCCCACCATGAAGCGTGACGAGGCACAGAAGCTGATAGAGAGTTTCGGCGGAAAGGTATCCGGCTCGGTATCAAAGAAGACCAGCTTTGTGGTTGCAGGCGAGGAAGCCGGCAGCAAGCTCGTCAAGGCGCAGGAGCTGGGCATAGAGATACTCTCTGAGGCTGACCTTATCGAAAAGACGAAATAACGCCAGACAGTAAAAACAAACAACGCCTCCGGATCGTTCCGGAGGCGTTTTATCATATCACATATATCAGAGAAGAGTGATGCCGTGCTCGGCGCACTTCTCTATCATCTCATCCGGCCATATAGAGGACTGTACCTCGCCGATATGAGCCTTGTTCAGCAGGAACATACAGAGTCTTGACTGACCGATGCCGCCGCCGATAGTCAGCGGGAGAGTGCCGTCAGCGATCATCCTGTGATAATCGTACTGCATCCTGTCTTCAGCGCCGCACTCGGCAAGCTGTGTCTTCAGTGAATCAGCATCTACTCGGATACCCATTGAGGATATCTCCAGTGAATCGTCAAGCACCTCGTTCCAGAAGAGGATATCGCCGTTGAGTGACCAGTCATCATAGTCGGGAGCTCGTCCGTCATGCTTCTCACCGCTGGAGAGCTTTCCGCCGATACCCATAAGGAATACGGTCTTATGCTCCTTTGTGATAAGTCTCTCACGCTCATGACCTGTCTTGTCGGGGTACATATCCTCGAGCTCCTGAGTAGTTATGAAGTAGGGCTCGTCGCAGATATCTCCTGCAAGCTGGGGATAGCGGAGGCTTACCTTTCTCTTGGTGAAAGCGATAGCCTTGACTACTGCTCTTACTGTGTCCTTGAGGAACTGGATGTTCCTCTGCTCCTTTGTGATGACCTTCTCCCAGTCCCACTGATCCACGAAGATGGAGTGGATGTTGTCGGTATCATCATCACGGCGGATAGCGTTCATATCGGTGTAGATGCCCTCACCGGCATTGTAGCCGTAGCGGTAGAGAGCCATTCTCTTCCATTTTGCCAGGGACTGTACTACCTCTCCCTCGCCGTCGATCTCCTTTATGGTGAAATCGACCTTGCGCTCAACGCCGTTGAGATCGTCGTTGATACCGCTGCCCTTGCGTACTATCAGCGGAGCCGATACACGGTCAAGGGTGAGAGCGAAGGACAGCGCCTGCTGGAAGATGTCCTTGATGTACTTGATAGCGTGCTGAGTCTCTCTCAGCGTGAGAGCTGATTTGTAGCCCTCGGGGATATACAGCTGCTTTGACATATAGATCACTTTCCTTTTCTGAGTTATTAGACGGCCGTCCGGCGCCATTGACGGAGGCCGTGCTGTACATTAGATATTATTGTCGTATGGTATCTTCATGGATACCGCAAAGGTCTCTGCGTATGAACCGGCCGGAACATGAAGAGTAAGATCGCCGGTGTATTCAAATGCTCTTTTGTCTATGCTTGTAACGCTTGCCGGGAGGTATACGTCCGTGAGCTTCTCACAGTAGGCGAATGCGCTCTCGCCGATGCTCTCCGTACCCTCGTTTATTCGTACCTCTTCAAGGGCATCGCAGTATTCAAAGGCCTCGCCCCTGACCTCCCTGCAGCCGTCTATCGTGACAGTCCTCAGGCTGCAGCAGTATTCAAAGGCATCCTGTGCGATGTAACGAACGTTTGAGGGGATGAAGATGCTTTCAAGCTCCTCACAGTATTCAAAGGCATTCGGTTCAATGCCGGTGATGTTTTCACCAATGGTGAATTCTCTGAATTTTTCGTAGGCATACTGTGAGCCAAGTATGGTAGTATTCTTGTCAAGAGGAGTATATTCGGAACCCTCGCTGTCTGTCTTTATCCCGCTCTCCCTGCAGTATTCCGATGCGTATGAACCCTCGGGAGCATGGACGGTAAGTCCGTCGATAGCCCGGAATACAGCGTCTCCGATGCGTTCAACGCTTGCAGGAAGCTCCACACTTTCCAGAGCCGGACAGCTCCAGAAGGCTGAGCCGGCTATACCCTCAAGGCCTTCCTCTGCCCTGACGTATTTCAGCCTGTCGCAGCTCCAGAAGGCGCCTGCGCCGATAGTCCTGACGGAGGACGGGATGTATACCGCCTCGATGATCTCGTTGCTCCAGAAAGCGTGCTCGGATATCTTTGTCACGCCCTCCGGTATGTGTATCTCCGGATCGACGCCTGTGTAGTCGTAGACAACGCCGTCACTGATTATGAAGCCGTCATCATCGGGCTTTACAGTCAGCATAATGGCAGTTATCTCCTTGGACTTCTCCTCGTCCACTCTTCCACTCATGAAATCCTCTTCATCCTCTTCGTCGGAATGACCGCTTTCCTCTGAGAGCCTTATGTCTTCTGAGCCTGCCTTGTCCTTATTGCGGGTGGGCTTAACGGCAGGAGCCTCCGTTTCCTCCTCAGCGGGAGCTTCGGTCGCTTCCTCTGTTGCCTTAGGCTGCAAATTCAGCTCGATATCATTGGTCTTCTGATTCGTGGTGACTCTTACCGTACATGAGGCCGCTGACAGGAGAACGGAGAGTGTAAGGAGCGCGGTTATTGTTCTTTTCATTCCTCTTATCTGATAGAGCCTACTGTTCTAGGGAAGAGTATTACGTCACGGATATTTGACATACCTGTTGTATACATTATAAGTCTCTCAAAGCCGAGACCGAATCCGCCGTGAGGTACGCTGCCGTACTTGCGGAGATCGAGGTAATCGCTGTAGAGATCGAGGTTCATGCCTCTCTCCTCCATAGCAGCAAGGAGCTTGCCGAGATCAGCCTCACGCTCGCTGCCGCCGATGATCTCGCCTACGCCGGGAACGAGGAGGTCAACGGCAGCAACAGTCTTGCCGTCGGGGTTCTGCTTCATGTAGAAGGACTTTATCTCCTTGGGATAGTCTGTAACGAATACAGCCTTCTTGAATACCTTCTCAGAGATGTATCTCTCATGCTCTGTCTGGAGGTCGCAGCCCCACTCTACGGGGTATACGAAGTCCTCGCCGGACTCCTGGAGGAGTCTGATAGCCTCTGTGTATGTAACTCTTGCAAAGTCGTGGGAGATGAGCTCCTCAAGACGTGCCTTGAGGCCCTTTTCGAAGTGAGCATCGAAGAAATCTATCTCATCGGGGCACTTCTTCAGAAGGTCGCCGATAACGTACTTCAGCATATCTTCAGCGAGCTCGATGACGTCGTCAAGCTCCATGAAAGCAACCTCGGGCTCGATGTGCCAGAATTCAGCAAGATGCTTGGGAGTGTTGGAGTTCTCAGCACGGAATGAGGGGCCGAATGTGTATATCTTTCCGAAGGCAGTAGCACCCATTTCTCCTTCGAGCTGGCCGGAAACTGAAAGTCCTGCCTTCTTGCCGAAGAAGTCATTTGCATAGTACTCCTCCTCGGACTTGTATTCTGTATTGTAACCGATAGTAGTTACCTGGAACATCTCACCTGCACCCTCGCAGTCGCTGCCTGTGATGAGGGGAGTGTTCACATAAACGTAGTTGTGGCTCTGGAAGTAGGCGTGGATAGCCTGAGCGAGCACTGAACGCACTCTGAATACCGCATTGAAGGTGTTCGTCCTGCCTCTGAGGTGGGGCATGGAGCGGAGAAATTCAAGGGTATGGCCCTTCTTCTGGAGGGGATAGTCTGTGGGGCAGTCGCCGAGTATCTCGATGCCTGCGGGAGTGGTGTTCAGCTCGACTGTGCCGTTTCTGCCCTCTACAGCGGTGCCGACTACCTTTACGGACATACCAACACGGGGCTCCTTGTAGTCTCCCTCACCCTTCTCAACAACTACCTGGATGTTTTTAAGGGAGGTTCCGTCGTTTACCTCAACGAAGGCAACGCTCTTGGAATTTCTCGATGTGCGTACCCAGCCGCATACAGTAGTCTCCTTGCCGATGTAGGAGGCGGCGTCAGTAATGATGTTCTTGATGTCTGTGTGTTTCATGATATCATTTCCTTTCTGGTAAGTAGGGGACGAAAAAAGCTCCCGTCCCTGGAAACAGGACGAGAGCATAATCACTTATACTTCCGTGGTACCACCTGAATTACCGCCTTGATGCGGAGGCTTGACGCCACACAAAAAGCAGTCACTTTTGTCTGCTGTAACGTGCAGATCACGGCGCACCTACTTGCCGCGGAGGGCTTTCAGCCTGCTGCTCGGAAGTGTTATTCACACAGGCCCTGCTGCACGGCTCCCACCATTGCCGTACTCTCTGAGAGCGGACTCCTGAGCTACTTCTCTTCATCATAGCATTTACATGGGTATATTTTAACACCTTTCAGCGGGTTTGTCAAGCGTTTTTGAAAAAAACTTTCTCCTTATGTAATCAGACGGTCTCGTGTGTTCTTGAAGCACGCATGATCGTATCATAATCTGCAGCTATACCATAACATCTACACAGCTTTTCAAGATCGTTGAAACGTCGCTTGGCAGTGTTGATACCGTGCGTTGCATTTCTTGTGTTCTGAGGCCTGGATGAGACAAGCCTGAGACGGATCATATCTCCGGTTAGAGCGTTTATTGTCTCCGGGATCATGGCTTTAACGAACGCCGGACATTTATTTCTGTATTTCTGTTCGAAGAAAAGCCTTATCGTTGATTCAAGCTGCTGAAAACCATGAGAAACATCGCTGTCGGTTTTCAGTTCTATAAAATAGACTATTTTCTTGTCTTTTGAAACATCTATCTCGAATACATTGTCACATCTGTTGACTGAATTGTCTTCCTGGGGGATTATGCCTTTGTCGAGAAGATAATTCAGGACATGGTACCTTCCGGGATTATCAACGGTATACTTTGTGGTATTTTCCTCTGCCATGATATGACTTCTTGAATCATCAGCGAGAACATATGCATCCGATAACTTAAACAGCATCTGTATCGTCCTCGCTTTCGCCTTCATCAACTGACAGATAATAGAGCTTGTCGTAGTCGTCATTGATAGTCACTGATGCGCCGTCAATGATGGTGTTGTCTATCAGCTCCTCCTCAGTTTTCTCAAGACAGCTCTCTATCCTTCCGTCCTTCACATAATAAGCTGACAGCGAATCAAGGCACATATCACGTCCGATAACATCATATACTCTGTCAGCCGCGGCTGTATTCGCAGCAAGGTGAGCGGCATACTTCATATTGTTGAGTGCACCGAGAACATAGGGGCTGTGAGTGGTGGTTATTACCTTGCAGCCGCTGTTGGCAGCGATTGCGATTATCTCCATGATAGCCTTCTGTGCATCAGGGTAGAGGTGCGATTCGGGCTCCTCGATCACAACGAAGGCCTTTGAAGAGCTTGCCATGATGTAGTAAAGCAGATTGAGGATCCAGAGAGTTTCCTGCTGACCGGAGGAGGTATAGTTTATCTTTATGAATCTGTTGCCATCAATAAACAATCTTTCCTCACCGTTTACGATCTTGTATTCACCGCCGAGTATCGAGTGGATTCTGCTTTTTACAAGTCCGAGACGGATAATAAGATCTTTGTCCCTGTGGTCATACAGTTCAGTAAGGCTGTTGAGTCCTGAGGACATAATATCCTTGAGCTTTGAGATATATTCAATAAATTTCAGTGTACAGAAATCCATTGCCCTCTTCTGATAGTCATCGAGTGAAAAGAAGAAATAGTTCAGCTGAGAAGTCAGCAGAGACATCAGGCATCTTCCTGCGGGAATAAAGAAGGGGACATAATGATCGTTCGTAATGTTTTCAAATTCCTTGTAGAGAGGCTCTATCTCGGGCATTGATATCGAACTGCCGATCTCTCTGCGAAGAAAATTGTATATCGGTTCTCCGAATCTTATATTCAGATAATTATTAATCCTTCTGCCTGTATCGTCAAACTCCCTGTCCTCGACGAAAAGCTCGATGTAGCACGTTTCAGTGTACTTGTATGTTATCTTCATCGTGCGATCCATGCTCTGTGTGGAGCCGAACAGATCAAGGAATCTTTCACGCAGAGTAGTTCTGAAAAGACCTGTGAAATCCTTGCATCGGCCGTCGCCGAAGAGGCTGTCGCCGTACATTGAGTACTTTCTGAGTGTCTCCTGAAGTAACTCCTTGGCAGCTCTGAAAAAATATATGCACTTGACAATCGTACTCTTTCCGGAGGCTTGTTTTCCGGTCAGTACGGTAAAGTCAGTCTTGTCAACATCTATATCACATTTTTTTATAGGGCCAAAATCCTGAATCTTTAATCTTGCCATAATATCACCTGCAAATTCTTTATATTTACATATTATATTATATCATTCTATATTATATCCGTCAAGATTTGATATATGATTTCTGTAAGTCCGTCTGACCGCTGAAACTTTTCCCCTGCTGAAATATGGACAAATCAAAGGATATATGTTATAATTATATATCGGCAGACAGTCTGCCGCACACAGAGAGAATAAGGAGTGATCGCATGAAAAGGTGGATGATCTCGGGGGCGCTTGCTGCCGTGCTGGTTTCGGGCCTGACCGGCTGTACGCTGAAGGAGCGCGATGAGTATGAGGTTACAGTGAACACGGAGGTGCCTCCGAAGATGCTGTTCCTCGGCGATTCTATCGCTGCCGGCTACGGACTTGAGGGCTATTCGTCATCTGATCTCTATAACTGCTGTTCATATCCGAATATACTTGCTGAGGAGTACAAGAATGAGCTTGCCGGAGAATGCGGTCATACTATGGTCAACCGTGCCGTGTCCGGCATGACCTCGGAGGAGCTCCTTGAACAGATAAGGAGCGGCGAGACCGACAGTGACCTGCGCGATGCCGATGCAGTCATAATATCCATCGGCGGCAACGATATGCTCGATATCATGCTCGATGTGCTGTCAAGCTGCGGAGTATCGGAGTCCGGCGAATTCGATATCAACAATTTCAGCCTTTTCGGTGCGGCCGGAGCGATATACAGTATGGGCGGACGCATAGATACGGCTCTTGAGGGATTTGAGAAGAACCTCACAGAGATCTCTGCCGAGCTCAACAAAAAAACGGATGCGGAGATCTACATACAGACTCTCTATAATCCCCTCGAATACTACGGCGATATACAGGTGGCAGTCGATTTCTCCTGGGAGAAGCTCGATGTATTCAACAATCTGATCTACCGTCATTCACAGGATCCCGGCAACGGCTATCATGTTGCCGAGGTAGCCGAGCGATTCCGCGGACATAACGGCGAACTGACCAATATCGCAAAATTCGATATCCACCCGAACCCCGAGGGACATAAGGTCATCGCTGAGGTGGTGGATACTGCCCTGAGGGGCACAGGCTTCTCCTATACGAAAACAGAGCTGGGCGAGGAGCATCTTACAGAAGCGGCCTACGACCTGATACGCTTCGGCATCGGCGGCGGTATCGTTCTGATACTTCTGATAATACTTGCTGTAGCTGCTGCTGTAAGGAAAAAGAAGAACAGACAAGTTGACAAATGAAATCACAGGGACTATAATTGACTTGCAGGGTATGCCTGCACAATGAAAACGGAGGATGAAAAATGAGAAAGATGAAGATAGCTGCCTTTGCGGCAGCGCTCTGCATGATGACCGGCACAGTTCCGGCAGGAGCAGTATATACGACATTTCCCGCAGCGACAGCTGCCGATGAGACAGAGGCTAACAGGATAGAGATGGAGGTCGGCACGAGTGTACCGATCACCTCTGAGAAGGAGCTCCCCGAGCAGCCCGAATGGAAGAGCGACAACGAAAAGGTCGCCAAGGTGGATCAGACCGGCACCATTACTGCGGTAGGAGAGGGAACAGCCCATGTATATGCGGTGTTCTCCGACTCTGTCTACAAGTTCGAGGTCGTTGTCAAGAAACCTGCAGAGGAGGAGCCGCAGACCGTTGACATCGGAAAGGCTACTCTCGACAATACCCAGTATGTGGCCACACCTCAGCTTGACGGTCTTGACAATACCAAGGCCGTATGGAGCTCCACTGACGAGAAGGTCGCAAAGGTAGACAAGAAAGGCACTATCACTGCCACAGGCAAGGGTGAGTGTCAGATAAAGGCCGTATACGGCAATACCACTTACGTACTCACCATAATCTCTTCCTACGATCCCGATGCCCAGCTCACCTCAACTCCCGGTGAGGCCTTTATAGGCAGCTTCACGCTGACTGACAAGAAGCCCAACCAGAAGATAGAGGCAACACTCCCCGAGGGACTTACGGCTGTATGGTCATCTACCGACGAGAGCGTGGCCGTTGTGGATCAGGAGGGCAACGTAACCGCAAAGGGCTCAGGAAGCTGCCGTATATATGCGGATGTCAGCGGACAGAAATACTATGTGGAGGTAACGTCTACCTATTCCGGAAAGAACGGCTCCACCCTGATGACTGTGACTCTCACGAACGAGAAGCCCTCACAGAAGGTAGCTCTCAATAACGTGGAAGCGGGTACGAAGCTCACATGGAAGAGCACAGATACCTCTGTTGCGACTGTCAGCAGCGAAGGCGTGATAACGGCAGTCGGAAAAGGAAAGTGTCAGGTAATTGTCTATGTCGGAGAAACTCCCTATACTATCGAGGTCGATTCCACTTACGATCCTGCGGAAGAGCCCTCCGGCGAGTATACTCTCACAGGCATAGGCACGGAGATGCAGCTCAATATGTCAGGAAAGCCGGAGCTGATGTCAATGGACGTCAATGTTGCAACGGTATCCGAAACAGGCCTTATCAGGGCAACAGGCATAGGCGAGACAGAGATCATCGCTGATTTCGGCGGCAGGATAACAAAGCTGAAGATAAAGGTCGTGCCGGCAACGGTCTACGGTGATGCCAATGAGGACGGAAAGATAACTGTTTCAGACGCGGTTGCAATACTCCAGTTCATAGCAAACAAGGAAAAATACCCTCTCACGGGGCAGGGCGCGATTAATGCCGACTGCGACGGCGAGAAGGGAATAACAGGCACAGATGCTATTGCCGTCCAGAAGAAGGATGCCGGCGTAGTTGACACTCTTCCCCTGAAGCCTGTAAAATAACAAGACGTCAAGAAAGGATAACAGAATGAAAAAGATACTTCTCATCACATCATTATGTACATTTTTGCTTGCCTGCGCTTCATGCGGCAGAGATGAGCCCCTTCCGAAGCCGCCGGTAGACAATGCTCCGGCAGCAACTCAGCCCGCTGAGACATCAGCAGAGAGCACGGAAGAAGTAACAGAGGAGCAGCAGTCCGCCGATACAGAGACAGCAGCTCCGACAGAAGAAGCACAGTCTGACGAATCAGCTGACGGAGCGGAGGACACGCCTGTTCCAACAAGAGCAGCGGCTGCATCAGGTGATACGGCATCCCGTTCGGATGATGCCGTTCCGGCTGCTACACAGGCTCCGGCGCGTGAGACCGCTACAAAGGCTCCGGCAGCTCAGGAACCTGCAACCAAGGCGCCTGCGGAAACTGCATCGGATTTCTATGCTCCGCCTCCGCCGGTATATGATATCCCCGGACTGACATATATCACAGATCCGAAGACCGGCGTAAAGATACTCCTTGCGAGCAAGAGTTACAGTATGCCCGCTGATTTTGATCCCGGTCTTGAGGACGTGACCTATGAGTATTTCTGCAAGATGCAGAGCGATGCGGCTGCTGAGGGACTCTATCTCCAGCTCAGCTCCGGCTATCGTTCATATTACGACCAGCAGATAGTCTATAACGGCTATGTATACGACGTAGGCTCAGACGTGGCAGACACCTTCTCTGCACGCCCCGGCTATTCCGAGCACCAGACCGGACTTGTCATCGACCTCAACAGCATCGATGATTCCTTCGGCTATACCCCCGAGGCTGCATGGGTGGCAGAGCACGCACATGAGTACGGCTTCATAATCCGCTATCCCAACGGTATGGATGCGATCACCGGCTATAAGTACGAGCCCTGGCATATAAGATATGTCGGCTCAGAGGTAGCAACGGAGATCTATAAGCAGAATACCTGCCTTGAGACCTACCTCGGCCTTCCAAATTCGGAATACTCCGGTTCATACGAAGGCTGATTACAACAGAACATGAACTCATAAGTATTGCCCCCATAGGTGAACCTGTGGGGGCAATATTCATTGAATAACTTTGGAAAGTTCTCCACCGATAAAACGCATAAGCAGCAGTAATGGCTTCACCCTGATGCGGACGTGAGCGGTTCAGCATAATCCACATAGAGCATTAGCGGTATTTGTTGATATATACGAAAAGCGAGCGCTGCTGAGAGCAATCTGCATATTATCCTTGAACGGCGGCCTGTGACATGGTATGATATAATTATAAGGAAGATACGCACCATTCTGCCGGACCTCACGGTCATCAAAGGAGATGCTGAGTATGATGAAATGTCTGAAATGCCCGTATCGGCTGGGACTTATCAAATGCGTGAAAGATCCATGTCCCGAGTGCAGGGAGAGTAAAAGCAGGAAGCATCCGTTCCCGGAGCCGGAAATAAAGTATGACCGGCCTTCAAAGCCGCCGAAGGAATGAACTCTGCACAGATAAACGGACACAGAAAGGAGAAGGACATTGAGCTTTGTAGTTATCGGTATCAAAGGAGTAAAGCTATGTGCATTCTGCAAGTACTGGTGGGATCCCTCCTGCCAGTTCATCCGTCCTTATCTGAGGGGGATGTGGTACTATGACAATCAGGCTAAATGCAAATGTACAAAGACCTATGCAGACACCATGGCCTATGCCTCATGCAATCATTTCAGGTGTAAGATAGATGCTGACTGACGGAAACGCATAAGGTGATATCTTCACCATTTCAGAAAAAAGCTGTGTTGATTTAGCAGCCCCGTAGCATTAAACTACGGGGCTTTTTCATCAGTAACAGAACTGTCGTCAGAAAGAAAACCTGATAAAGAGATATATCAGTACAGCAACTATGCAGAACATCAGTCCGGCTGTACTCTTCAGTTTCAGACCGAAGGTCAGGTCACGGCGCATGGCTTTTTCATAGTTGTACTCCTTCTTCTGCCTGTAAAGCTCGTCCATAAGGCAGAAGACCTTCTCGTTATCCGGATGCACGCATATCTCCAGCGGCTTGCCGGATTCGACTATAGCCCTTGCCATAAGGTCGTCCATGACAAAGTAATCATCCAGCACGCCAGTTATCATTCTGCCGTCTATCTCATAGCTAAGCTCTATACCGGTGCCGGAGGCCTCCCGTCTGATGATACGGGGAGAGGTACCTGTGCAGGAGATGCCGCTGAGCTTGTATTTCTTAACAACAGGGTTATCCTCCATAGCCTTTCCGGAGGCTGTGAGGCGTCCTGCAATATTCGTTCCGCGGTCAATAACAGCTGCAACAATTCCGGCGCATATAAGGAATATGACTGCCTTTAATATAATACCAAGTTCTCCCATAGCATTCTCTCATTTCCGTACTCTTATTATACCATAAAAGCGAAGCGTTATGGTATAATTGCCCGATCTGCGTATCTGCAGGGGCTTTCTGATCATTTATAATGTATGCTTTGTATTCATTATACAAGATCTCCGGTAAAGATTCAACAGTTGTCTGTCATTATCTTAGTGACAGATGTCACTCCTTGTTCTTTGTGCGGTATTTTACCGGTGATACGCAGGCGTATTTGGCAAAGGAGCGCGAGAAATACTCATAGCTCTGATAGCCGCACTTCTCTGCTATGGCATTTGCGGAAAGATCGGTATTCAGAAGGAGCTGTTTTGCGTATTCCATGCGGCTCGTCCAGACATCCTTCATGCAGGATATACCGTAGAGGGACTTGTACAGGCGCTGGAAATGCGGCACGGATATGCTGAGCTGTGCGGCTATGTCCGGTATGTTCCATTCTCTTTCCGGATGCGAGTATATCTCACGTCTCAGCTTTTCAAGCTCCTCGTCATAGTAGTTGTGCTTTGCCTTCGCCTTTGGTTTGTAGTATCCGTTCAGTTCAAGTATGATGGCGCGCATGATGTTATCGAGGACAGCTTTTTTATTGGTCAGTTCAGAATTGAATATCTCCTCGCAGGCTGCTATCAGCTTTGAGATGCTGTCATCTATTAAGCTGACAGGGACGTTGAACTCAATGTCAAGGCCGTCAATGAACTCCATGTCCTCCTGCTCAAGGTTAAATCTTATCCAGTCATCACAGTAATCCTCGCCGTCAGAATAAAGAGAATGGGGCATACAGCTTTTTACCAGAAATGCCGTATTCTTTCCGACATGGTATTCCTTGTCTCCCATGACTATACGTCCCTTTGACTGTACAACTATGAGCTGGGTGCCGAAATGTCCGTCAGGCCGCTCTATCGCGAATCCCTCCTTGTGCTCCCAGTGCCAGCCGATCATATAGATAAACATAGTTTCACCTCCCCCGTGAAACGTTGTGCTTTGATATAATTATACTATTTCTGCAACAAAATGTCAACAGAATGATCGAAATGTGCATTGAATTAATGATACTATCGTGCTATAATTTAACTGCAAAAGGGATTAATTATCCCGAAATCGTTATTAACTTATCTATTCTTTAAGTAATGGGGGAATTAAGATGAAAAGGAATGCAAACAGAGTGCTCGCAGCAGCTGCGGCACTGGCAACAGCAGCCGGATGTACGGTAACAGGCTTTACAGCAGATGCAGCCTACGGCGTCGGCGGAAACGGCAAGGCCATCATGGAATACCTGGACAGAGGCATCTATGCTGTGAAGAACGGCGGCGGTATGTTCGTCAGCTGGAGGTACAATGCAGATGATGCAGACGACGCGGAGTTCAGGCTCTACCGTGATAATCAGCTGATCTACACCAGCAAGAAGGGTGATCCGACATCCTATCAGGACAACGGCGGCGGTACGGGTTCAAAATACCGCGTTGACTGCATAGAGGGCGGAAAGGTGACCTCCTCCCAGAACTGTAAGTTTACCTCCGGCGGTAATTATTTCGATATCAAGCTCAACCGTCCCGGAAGCCAGTACTCACCGAATGACTGCTCTGTCGGCGACGTTGACGGTGACGGACAGTATGAGATCTTCCTCAAATGGGATCCTTCCAACTCAAAGGACAACTCCCAGAGCGGCAAGACCGACAAGGTATACATCGACTGCTATACCCTCGAGGGCAAGCAGCTCTGGCGCATAGACATGGGACAGAATATCCGCGCAGGTCAGCACTATACCCAGATGTGTGTTGCGGACTTCGACTGCGACGGAAAGGCTGAGCTCATAACCAAGACTGCCGACGGTACGAAGGACGGTACAGGCAAGACCATCGGAGACGGCAGCAAGAACTATGTGAATGGTAACGGCTATATCCTCGACGGTCCTGAGTACCTCTCCCTCTTCGACGGTCAGACCGGAAAATGCCTTGATACCATAGATTTCCCTGTGCTCCGAGGCAAGGTAAGCGAATGGGGCGACAACTACGGCAACAGAGTTGACCGTATGAACAGCGGCGTTGCTTACCTTGACGGAGAGCATCCCTCAGCGATCTACGGCAGAGGCTACTACACAAGGCTCACATGGTCGGCTGTTGACGTAAGGGGCGGCAAGCTGGTGAAGCGATGGGTATACGACAGCGGCAACAAGGGCGGCGCATACGGCAACGGCAATCATAATGTAATGGCTGCTGATGTGGATAATGACGGCAAGCAGGAGGTACTCACCGGTGCTTCCTGTATCGATGACAACGGCAAGCTGCTGTGGTGCTCCGGCGACAAGCACGGTGACGCCATGCACGTAGGCGACCTTGTGCCCGACAACGAGGGCCTTGAGGTATGGGAGTGCCATGAGGACAAGCCCTACGGTGAGACCTGCTACGATGCAAAAACAGGAAAGAGACTTTTCCATATCAACGGCAGCAAGGACACAGGACGCGCCTGCGCCGACAATGTATGGTCGGGAAACAAGGGCGCTGAGTTCTGGGGCGCTGCCGACAACAACGTCTACGATAAGGCCGGAAACAGGATAGCCGGCACGAAGCCTGCACAGAACTTCCTTATCTACTGGGACGGCGACCTTGAGCGCGAGATACTTGACGGCACAAAGATCACCAAGATGACAGGCGCCGGAACATACAAGGGCATATTCACAGCCAGCGGCTGCGGCTCCAACAACAGCACCAAGAACAATCCCTCCCTGACAGCAGATCTCTTCGGCGACTGGAGAGAGGAACTCATACTCAGAACAGATGACAATACCAAGCTTCGTGTATGGTGTACCACTGATACCACAAAGGTACGTCTCACAACGCTTATGCACGATATGCAGTACCGTGCACAGAACGCCTGCGAGCAGAGCTGCTACAACCAGCCTCCGCACGTAAGCTACTACCTCGGCAGTGACGCTCCTATCCCTGCAAGACCTGATATCCTGCTCAATAATTCCCCTATAAGGAGCGACACTCCGGCAGAGCCTGCCGAAACTCCCACTGAGTATCAGCAGGCTCCGACGGAGAATAACGTGCAGCCCGCAACAGAGGCACCTGCACAGAGCACAGGCTCATACAGCAGGAAGTTCGACCTCGGAGCAAATGCTCAGAGCGGCTTCACAGGTGTTAGCGCAGGCGACAGATACGACAGCGGCAAGGGCTACGGCTTCTCCGGCGGCGACGTGAAGAATGTCACGGCTTCAGGCAGGAACGAGCTCAGCGATGCGGTACAGTTCACCGGAAATACCACCTTCAACGCCGATGTACCCAACGGCCTTTACAAGGTAAAGGTAACTCTCGGCGATACAGCAAGAACGAGCGTATACATGGAGAATATGCTCCAGATAGTCAATATGACAGGTAACAATGCAGTTGACGAGATAATTCTCCCTGTAACAGACGGCCAGCTGAATATCCGCGCAGCAGCAGGCAAGGAGGGCAATCCCTACTCCATAAGCGCCATAGAGATAAACAAGATATCCGACAGCACGGCTATGCCCCCGACGATATGGCTCTGCGGCGATTCGACGGTATGCAATTACTATCCACTTGACACCAATAATCAGGCCGGCTGGGGACAGATGCTGGGCAGGTACGTTGACAGCAGCTGGTACATCAGAAACATGGCAGCGAGCGGCGAGTATACCAAGGGCTTTGTGGATCACGGAAACTTCACCTGCATCGAGAAGTACGGCAAGAGCGGAGATGTCTTCGTGATATCAATAGGTATCAACGACAGCAAGTACTACGACGGCGACGAGTACAAGAAGGTCGTTACAGATATGGTAAAGAGAGCAAAGGCAAAGGGCATGGAAGTGATACTTGTCAAGCAGCAGGGAAGAAAGGGCGATTCCAGCCTTACCCCCCTCCTGAAGAGCAGATACTTCTCGGCTCAGCTCGACCAGATAGCAAGCGAGCAGAATTGTAAGATAGTGGATCTCTTCACCCTCTGGCAGGACTACTGCGTATCTGTCGGAAGCAGTAAAGCAGATTCGATGTATATAGATAATGTTCATCCCAACCGTACAGGTGCAGACAAGCTGGCTGAGCTCTTCGCATCACAGTTCGGAAAGACAGCATCACAGCCCTCTGCTCCTGATGAGCAGACCACACAGGCACCTGCACAGACTGACGGAAGGCTCATAAAGTCTCTCAGGATAAATGACGATGCCACAAGGAATGACTGGAGCGTTATCAGTTCTGCCTCCAACGGAAGCCATGTCTTTGGGGACAGAGACTATACCTATACCTCGCTTCCCTCAGTGCTCAGCGGCGCTGAGGCAGTAAAGACCGCCTGCAACTCCAAGAACAGCACCGGAGACCTGGGACAGTTCACGGCAGGCGCTGACATAGATGTATATATCCTCCTCGATCAGAGAGTTGAGGAAGCCGGCAGTATCCCCGCCTGGATGAACGGCTGGGAAAAGACAGGTCTTACCGCCGGTACCAGCAACGATGTCACCTTTGACGTATACAGAAAGACCTTCCGCAGCGGCGAGACAGTCCTTCTCGGCACCAACGGCATGACAGGCAACGTAGTAAACTACACCGTGTTCGCAAAGGACGCACAGCAGCAGACAGCTCAGCCAACACAGTCAGAGCAGCCGGCCGGCAGCTACCTTGCAGGCGATGCCAACTGCGACGGCAGGGTGGATATATCCGATGCTGTTGCTATTCTCCAGTATATTGCGAACAACCAGAGATATCCCCTTGATCCTCAGGGAATGATAAACGCTGATGTTTCCGGTCACAATGACGGCATCACAGGCTCAGACGCCATAGCGATACAGAAATACGACGCAAGCGTCATCACTTCACTCCCCGAGAACTGAAAGTATAGTAAAAGAGAATAGAATAACTGCGTTATATAAAAGATATCCTGACTGCATAATACAGATACTAATACAAAAGTAATGCCCCGAAGCATTTCAAAGTGCTTCGGGGCATTATTATTTATACGGGTGCTGAACCAAACCGGATTTTATATTCCTACAATCACAAAATAATCATATTCTTTAAAATTCTCTTCAACCCAACTGTTCAGTTCATCAATGACCTCAATTGCTTTTGAACCCTGCTTCTTCACATTGTTCCGGATAATGCTCCATTTTTCTTTATCTATTATCGTCTCACCATAGTACTGGAAATCCGGGACGATCTTGTATAAAGCGATCTCGTCAGCAATATCCATATGCAATAACAGCGAATCTTCTCTCCAGCAAACAGGTTTGTAGTTTGTATCTTTCTGCCCACGCTGGAACTCAAAATAACAGGATCCGCCCCTTTGTTTTCTTTGACTTTCAGTTATAAAAAACCTCATATCATCACCTGAAATTCCAGTTTATATTGGTAACTATTATAGCACAACACCGCTGCATTGTCAACAGAAAAACCATAGTACCTCTGACCTTGTATCAGTTATACTATAGCATAGAACTGATATATCAGTGCCGTACTCAAGCGGTCCGGATATTGATTTAACGGTAATTCTTATGCGAATGCAGAAGGATAAGCATTCGTGATGCCTTGATATGGTCAAAAGTTGCGGCTATATTTACTGAGGTTAATGAAATGTGCCGAAAACAGGCGAAAATATAGCAACAAATGACTGGATATCATTTATCAGTTATGGTAAAATTAATATACAATAATATAAGGAAGGTGTAAACCATGAAAAAACATACCAGAAAGATCTTATCATCAATTCTCACAGCGGGACTTCTCGTCTCATCCGTCGGTGCAGCTGTCCCGGCATCAGCCGCAGCAGCCAATGTACAGATGATCCAGCATGAAACCGGCACACGTCAGCTCACATTCGGCAACGTAACAAACCGTTTCTACAACATCCGTACCGCAAAGGCAGGAACAGTCAAGAACCCCCGCTATTTCAACCAGTATGAGTCCACCTACTACAACAATACTGTAAAGGCCGTTAATTTCTTCAGCAATTTAGGCTTCAATTACAGAAACAAGGTGCTCTACTCCAACAACACAACTGCAACCACAACAACAGTATATATCTCATACTACGGCCTTGACACAACATCTACCGGTCCGAATCCGCTTGCAGGTGATGTTGTTTCCGAGCTCGGCCTTATCACAGCCGGCTCTGTAAACCAGAGTGTAATGCATGATTTCGTATATGCTCCCGATGTTATTGCTCATGAGTATGTTCATCTTATGACACAGCAGCTCAAGGACTGGAACAGAGTTGTAAGAACCAGCTCAACAGAGGCCGGAGCTATCGTTGAAGCATACAGCGATATTCTCGGCGAGCTCACAGAGACAAATCCCGACTGGAGAATGGGCGGAAACCTCTTCGTCAATACTAACCAGACAAACTGCCTGAGAGATCTCAAGAACCCCAGATCCTCCAAGGTATATAATTACGGCAGCAGGAACTACTATGTGAACTACAGCGACTTCAAGCGCGCTAATTTCACTCAGTTCGACAATAACCATGCTTACGAGGGCTCAACCGTCCTTTCCCATGCTGCATATCTGATGTATACAGCAGGCATCAACAAGGATCTTCTTTCAAGATTCTGGTATGATTCCATCTCTCTCTTCAAGGGCGATATGACTATGACAAACGTAAGAAAGGCAGTTCTTGCAGCAGTAAACCAGTACTGTGACAAGACAAACTCTTCCGCAAGAGGCAGAGCTGCACTCATCGAAAGAGTTGCATACGGCTTCAATCAGGTAGGTATATACTGATCTGTGTGATAAACAGGTCAGCATACCATGCCGGCATATAAATACCTTCAGGTGCCGTCCTCCGGGGCGGCATCTTTTTTATTCTCTGCGTCATCCTCTTTTTAAAGTATTGCTGCTTGACCTTTCACTGATGATATCATATAATTAAAGTGAATAATAACAAGTCGGATCCAGTAAAACGAGGACGGAAAAATTTTTCCTGGAAAGACTAAGACATTCAGAAAAAAGCTCCGTCTAACATTGTGAAAGGCAATACTTTCCGGAAAGGAGCCTTGAATATGGATAATGGTTCAAGTAGCTACGACCGTTATCTGGCCGGTGATGATGCGGCTTTGGGTGAGATCATCCATGAATACAGGGATGGGCTCATTGCTTTCCTCAATGGCTTTACCAACGACATTTTTGAAGCGGAGGAGCTCGTTGTCGAGACCTTCTTCCGCCTGGCATATAAAAAACCCGAATTCTCCGGGAAATGCTCATTCAGGACCTGGATATACCAGATCGCGAGGAATCTTGCGATAGATAATTACAGGAAAAAGAAGAATGTCCATTTCGTATCGACAGACGAATGCTATGATATTTCCGACAGCGTCGATATTGAGGAGGATTATCTGAAAGAGGAACGCAAAAAGATCATCCACAGGTTGATCGGAAAACTGAAGTACGAATACCGTCAGGTGATATGGCTGATTTACATCGAAGGATTCTCAAACTCTGAAACTGCACTTATCATGCACAAAAACAGCCGGCAGATAACCAATTTGTTGTATCAGGCGAAGAAAGCTCTGAGAAAAGAGCTGGAAAAGGAGGGGATAACGTATGCTGGATTATGATGAAATGACTCAGCTTGTGCTGAAAATGCGCGACGAGGCAATCGAAAAGGACAGACGAAGAAAGATGCTGCTGAAAAGAAGTGCGGCGGCTGCACTGTCTGCCTGTGCTGCCGGAGCTGTCATAGTTATCAGTCATAATATAAAGAAGCCTCTCGATCCGCATAATGGCAGCAGTGTTGTGATCCCTGACAGCACCTCTGCTCAAGAGACACCAATGGAAGAGACTGAAGCAGCAACAGCACCCTCCACACGTGATACGGCGGAAACTGCCGCGGTATCACAGCCTTCAGAGAACAACACAAGGACAACAGCTGCCGGAATGACAAGCGGCAGCCTGACGGAAACTGTAACGGCTGCAGCACCGGGCAGAAAGGGCACTGAGACAGCCCCGCCGGTAAACGGTACTGTAAGCGGCAGCATCATCAGCAGGACAGAGGCAGCTGCCACATCTGTGGCTATGCCGGCAGAGACGGCTGCCCCCGTCACCACGACTATAGTATATGATACAGAAAGGAGCATTGACATGAAAAAGCTCGTATCACTTGCAGCGTCACTTTCGATACTTTCCAGTGTATCCGGTTTTCCTTCGACCGCAGTTGCGGAAGCAGCACAAAGAAATGACGTGACCGCAGAGGATCTCACCATCTTTGCAGAACTGGACAGCGGCCGTCTTAATGCAGATGTGAATCTTGACGGCACATTTGACATCAGAGATCCTTTTGAGCTCCTGGCCTATGATTACGGCAAGATTACCGATCAGTCAAAGGCGGAAAGGCTCTCAGCGACCGGTGATCTTGACCATGACGGAACGACCGGCTCAAATGATGCGCGTGTACTTATAAAGTACTACATTGAAAAGGGTATGTTCACAAAGGAGCAGCTCTTGCCTTCATACTACGAGGATCTTGACATAAAGATCTACAGGATGGGCGATCCGATCTACGGCTGTATCCATCCTGAGGTCGAAGAGCTGTTCGCATCTGAAGATTTTGACAAGTGCGCATATACTCCGGAGGAGCTTGAGGAGCTTTATGCTCTGGAGAACGAGACAGGAATAATCGGATACGAAAAGATCGAGGAGGACTTCTCGGGCATCTTCATCTCCCGTCTTAAATCATACCTTACCGAGGCCGACAGCTATACGCTGTTCAAGAGCGGCGTAAAGACAGGCATGATAGACCTTGATATCGATTCTGACGGCACTGCAGCCTATGAGGACGTCAATACCTACTGGCTCTTCATGAAGCAGAGACCTGTGAAGGAATCCATAGAGAGGAACAATGCGTGGGTATACAGCGGCCTGGATACAGACCTTGATCCCGAGGGGCGTCTTGCTCTTCTTTCGGACGAGTTTGTGACTTCGATCCCCGACGATCAGTGGGCAAAGTGCGAGGCTATATACAGCTACTGCGTTGAAGGCCTGGAGATGACCGATTCCGAGATCTGTGCCATGAAGTTCATCTATGAGAGAGACGGTATCCCTGACGGCAAGTACATCGACAACAGCTACTATGAAAGCATACTTGAGGGCTCAGGCTCCGCTGCATTCGGATATGCCCTCAGATATCATGATGAGGCATCCAGACCGGTTGTCAGGGAGATGCCCTATGATCCCGTGGAATACAGCCGCCTGCTTAACGAATACTGCAACAGTGTCGCAGCCGGTGAGCTGACACCTCCCGATGCCAACGGTGACGGTGTGCTCAGCTATAAAGACGTTGTTATCTCCGTGCTCTATGAAGACGATTACAGATACGGCGTTACCAGGGAGGATTCCGTTATCCCCGCATCAGCATGGGATTTCTTTGAATCTCAGCTTGATCTCAACGATAACGGCATCTGCGGAGAATACTGCGATATCCATCTTTACGAGATGATGGTCTCGGTATATGTGGACGAAATATCTGAAACTGAATCTATCCCGGATTTGGATGCCAACGGATTCACTGCATACAGAGACGAGTATGTCAGAGAACTCAGGGCAGCAAAGGGAAACGCTGATCCTCAGGCAGCACCTTTGATGAGCGGCGGTGACAGCGATGTCTTCGTCGGAAGTGCCGGCACAGATATCCGGGGTGACGCCAACCTCGACGGCAAGCTCGATGTAGCAGATTCTGTGGCAGTACTCCAGTATATCTCAAATTCTGCAAAGTATCCTCTTTCCGATCAGGGAAAGAAAAATGCAGACATCGACGGAGCAGAAGGCCTCACAGGCGGCGATGCTATCGCTATCCAGAGGCTTGATGCAGGTATTGAATGACATAATGACATCTCCTCTCCCGGAGCATAGCGGGGGAGAACTGTCTGCACATCACAGACTTGATTATATCTTACATTTTTATTCAACATTATCATTATAACATTTCAGGAGGACATAGTAATGAATATCAGAAGAACAACAGCAGGCATACTTGCAGCAGCAACAGTATTTACAGTATCATCATCCATATCTGACAGCAGATTTTCACCTTTTCCGCAGACGGCAATCACAGCCGAGGCGGCAGGCTGGACGGTCATTGACAACACACACATCGCGGTTGACGGAATAGTCTATGCTCTCAACAGATCGGCAAAGACAGCCACGGTTTGCGGCTTTTACAACGGAGCATTAAAGAAGAATCTCAAACTCGGCGGCATCATTAATGCGGAGAATACTGATTTCAGAATCACAGGCATTGAAGAGGAGGCTTTCAGGGGTACTAAGGTCGAGAATCTCGATCTTTCCTCGGCATATAACCTTAAAACCATAAGCAGCTATGCTTTCTTCAGCTGCGAAAAACTGACGACAGTCAAGCTCGGCAGCTCCATAACCAGTATCGGAGCACATTCATTCAGAGGATGCACAGGTCTCAGTTCATTCAGCTTCGGAGGCAATAATAAAATCACTTCACTGCCTGACAGGATGTTCTACGCCGACAAGGCTCTGACATCCATTGATATCCCATACAGCGTAAAAACCATCGGAGAAGAGTGCTTTAAGAGCAGCGGTCTTACAACTGTCGAGATCTCCAATAACTGCACAAGAATAAAGACTGATGCTTTCAGGAACTGTAAGAAACTGACCAGTGTCACTTTTGAAGCCGGAGGTTCAACAAAGCTCTATATCGGCCAGAACGCATTCACGAACTGTACGAGGATAAATAAAGTCAACTTCGACCGTACGAATTATGATGCTGAGACAAATGTGTTCGACAGCTGCGGCACCTGCTTCAAAGCATACGGCTACGGCGCGAAAGATTATGTGAGATCAGTTATCAGTAAGCTCCTTGATGAATGGAATATCAGCTACAACGCAAATTCTTCCAAGAACGAGCAGATCGCTTTCTATAACGCTCTTATGACAAAGCTCCATAATTATATTAAACCTGCCAGTCTTGATGAACAGTTACAGGAAGGAAATGCAGCCACTGTTATCAGTCTCAGAAAGGGTACCTGCGGAGGATACTCAAGATTATTTTACAATTTCTGTATCATAGCGGGAGTTTCACCTAATAATGTTCTAGTTGCCGGTGATTGTCATTGTCATGCATGGAACTACGTTAAGGCCGGAACAGAGTGGTACAATATTGATGCTACGAACAATGTAAAGGTGTGTGATAAGCAGGCTTATCATAACTGGTTCGGCAAACCCGCTATACTGGGAAACGGAAAGGATGCTCATCTCCCTGAAAACTGGTATGTACTGGTAGATGATACTATTGGCACCACAGATTCAAAGTTATATCTCCAATCCTTCACACTTCTGTTTGATGATCTTATCGCTCACCACAGAGAGGGCTCAGTATATATAACAGGCACAAGAAAATGATCTTCCCCGACATAATAACACCTCCAATATCATAACAAAGGCCCGGACACAGCTCCGGGCTTTTTCTGTAAGAAAACACTTCTGAAAAGATTTCAGAAAAAATTTCCGGAAAGTACTTGACAAATTATTCTTAATGTGATATTATCATATTAAGAAAAACAGAGGAGGCTGGATCAATGGACAGCGAAAAGGAGTTTTTAGCAAATTACAGGCTTGAGGATTACGAACGTCCTTCGCTGACAACTGATGTTGCGGCATTCATGGTCAGCGCTGAGGACAAGGCAGAGGGACGCAGGGATCCGGAGAACAAGCTAAGGCTGCTACTCATCAAGCGCGGCGGACATCCGTACAAGGGTATGTGGGCGCTCCCGGGCGGATTCCTGCAGAGCGGTGAGACCATCGAGGAATGCGCTCTCAGGGAGACAATGGAGGAGACCAACGTCATGCCGACGGCCCTCATGCCGGTAGCAGCATTCAGCAAGCCGGGGCGCGATCCCCGCGGCTGGGTTATCTCGAACGCATTTGTTTCCATAATCACTGAGGAATCTGTGAAGCAGGTGGGCATGGACGATGCTTCGGATGCACAGTGGTTCAGCGTGGGCTTTGAGCAGAGCGGGGAAGGGCAGTACCACCTCACTCTCGGGTACGGCGATGTATTGCTGAAAGCCGTTCTTGAAGAGGAGAAGACAGTATACGGACGCACGGATTTCCGTATCATCGACAACGGAGGGCTCGCATTCGACCATGCTGCGATAATAGCAATGTCCCTGACAGCTCTCAGAAAGGCGGCAAAGAACTACGACACCATATTCGATTTCCTGCCGGAGAGGTTCACTCTCACCGCCCTGCAGCGTGTACAGGAGACCATAATGAACGTGTCGGTGCTGCCGGGAAATTTCAGGCGCATGATAAGCAGCTATGTGGAGGAGACAGACGAATATGTAAAGGGCGAGCGGCATCGTCCGGCAAGACTCTACCGGCGGAAGAAATAAAAGCCGGCGGACATTCACGAAAAACACTTGACTGTTACCATAAAACAGGTATATAATGGAGATGATATTATGAAAAGATTTCTGATAGTTGTGGATATGCAGAAGGACTTCGTTGACGGCGCACTTGGAACAAAGGAGGCTCAGGCCATAGTTCCTGCCGCAGTCAGGAAGATAGAAGGCTTTGACGGAGATATCTTCGCCACCTTCGATACTCACTTTGAAGACTATATGGAGACTGCTGAGGGCAGAAAGCTGCCTGTTCCGCACTGTATAAAGGGTACGGAGGGCTGGCAGCTGGACAAGGATATCGCCGGTGCGCTGACAGATAAGGATTTCACGCCGGTGGAGAAGCTGACCTTCGGCTCTGTTGACCTGCCGGAGCTTATCAGGAATGCCGCAGAGGGAGAGGACTTCAGCATCGAGCTTATCGGACTCTGCACTGATATCTGCGTTATCAGCAACGCACTTCTTCTCAAAGCGAATTTCCCTGAGGCTGCTATCGCTGTCGATGAGAAATGCTGCGCCGGAGTAACACCGGAGAAGCACGCTGCTGCCATAGAGACTATGAAAAGCTGTCAGATAGACATTTTATGATCAGGAGGAATCATTATGAAGCTTGAACCTATCGTTATCTCACTGCTCGACACCGACCTTTACAAATTCAATATGGATCAGGTCATCTTCCACAAGCATACCGACCTCTGCGGACAGTATTATTTCAAGTGCCGCAACAAGGACGTTGTGTTCACACCGGAAATGGTGCAGGAGATAAATGAGCAGATCGACCACCTCTGCACCCTTACATTCAAAAAGGAGGAGCTGGACTATCTCCGCTCCATACGCTTCATCAAGGACGACTACGTGGAGTTCCTGAGACTGTGGAGACCTATCCGTGATTACGTAACTGCTGAGCTTGACGAGAACGGCCAGCTGCAGATCGTAGTTGACGGCCCTCTCTTCTCTGCCATGCAGTTCGAGATATTCCTGCTCGAGATAGTTAACGAGGTATACTTCCGTATGCAGTATGACTATGACAGGCTGAGAAAGTCTGCTGAGGAGCGCCTTGACGCCAAGATAAAGGCACTCAATGACGGAACATACACATTCAAGTTCGCTGAGTTCGGCTGCCGCAGAAGACTTTCACGCGAATGGGAGGACGTTGTGGTAAGACGTCTCTGCACTGAGACAGACAAGTGCGTAGGAACTTCAAACGTATACCTTGCCATGAAGTACAATGTAACTCCCATAGGCACCTATGCTCACGAATTCGTGCAGATGTATCAGGGCATCGATTCCATCCCTCTCGCCTATACCAACCACTATGCTATGAAGGACTGGTATGCAGAGTACGACGGAGATAACGGTACAGCTCTTACGGATACGATAACCACCGACCTCTTCCTGCTGGACTTCAACCGCTCCATGGTCAACAACTACACAGGTGTACGCCATGACAGCGGCGATCCCTATGAATGGGGCGAGAAGATAATAGCTCACTACAAGAAGTTCGGGGTTGATCCTAAGACAAAGCTCCTGCTGTTCAGCGACAGCCTTGACTTTGACCGCGCCCAGAAGCTCTATGAGTATTTCTGCGACAAGACAAAGGTATCCTTCGGCATCGGAACATTCTGCTCCAATGATACGGAGGAGAAGGCGCTGAACATAGTTATCAAGCTCCAGTACGTAAACGGCAGGCCTGTTGCAAAGCTGTCCGACGATATCGGAAAGGCTATGTGCCGCGATGAGCAGTACCTTGAATACCTCAAGCGTTCTGTGCAGTTCAGGATCGAAAGGGAAAAGAACAGATAATAATAAAGCCGTTCTCCGTTAAAATACGGAGGACGGCTTTGTCGTTCCCGGATCCGATGTGTTTATGAAATACCGAGTCTTCTGCGGAAATCAGCATTGTCCCTGAGCAGCTGTTTCATGGCTTCCTCATCCGGATTTGCAGCTCCGCTGAGATATCCCTTTGCGTCATCAGCTATGTATCCGTCGGGAGACTTTATGCCAAGCTCAAGAAGCTGTCTGTAAACCTCTTTGTCCGTGACCGCAAACAGGGGACAGAGTTTATCAAAGGCACTGTAGAAATCCTCGTTGTTTATGGAGGTGTAGGTCTTTACGACGGCATCCCGGAAGCAGCGACGGAAACGCTCAGGATCTCTCTCATGCAGCAGCATCAGATAGTTTGAGCCGGTATAGCTGTGTGAATAGTCGTACCATCCGCTCAGATTGAGACAATAGCTGTACAGCCTGAGATACTCTTCATCACTGAGGTCACCGGTGTTTTCAAGGGCAGCGCCGGTATGTCTGTCCGTACCGGCGATATTCATAAGCTCCTCCTCCGTAAAAGGGATTACGACTATATTTTCCCTCTTTCCTGCCTTTATCAGTCTGAAAAGTTCATCGCAGTGTTCAAAGGCGGCTCTGCTGATATACTCCACACCTGCGGGTATATTGATATCAGCCAGATGATTACAGTGATAAAAAGCCATGGATTCAATACGTCTCAGGCTTTCGGGAAGCTTCACGGATTCTGCGTCATAGCAGCAATAAAACGCTGATTCGCCTATGGTGTGTACTCCCTCAGGGACTGTGACGTTCTTATCCTTTCCCTTGTACTTTAACAGAATGCCGTTTGAGATAATGAAGTCTTCGCTGCTGTCAGCCCATTTCGTCCGCATAAAGGAATCGTGACCGATACTCTTTACGCTTGCGGGAATATGTACAACGGTCAGGTTATTGCATTCATAGAATGCGGAGCTCTCTATCTCGGTGCAGGTATCGGGGATCGTGACGGAGAACAGCTTTTCATTCTGTCCGAAAGCCCAGAAGCCTATGGAGGTCACTCCCTCTGGGATGATCACATTTTCATCACTGCCCTTGTACTCATAGAGCTTTCCGTTCACGATAACGAAATCGCCCTTGTATTTTTCTGACCATGCAGTTTTGCTGAGTGAAAGGCCTCTCACCTCAGCATCAGGCGGGATATTAATATCGGCAAGTGCGGAGCATTCATAGAACGCTCCGTTGTCAAAGAGTTTTACTCCCGCAGGTATATGGACTTCTGTCAGTTTCTCGCAGCCGTCAAAGGCGTGCTCACCGATGACCTCCAGACTGTCCGGCAGAATGACCTTCTCCAGTCTTTCGCATCCTAAGAAGGCTTTTTCTTCTATTCTGGTAAAGCCCTCCGGTATCATTACCGAGGTAATGCAGGAGGATTCAAAAGCCTCTTCCTCTGTCTTTTTAACAGTGGCTGGTATGATGACCTCCGAGAGTCTTGAGCCGCTGAAGGCGTATCTGCCGATGACCTCAGTGCCTTCGGGGATGATGTATCTTCCTTTCCGGCAGACAGGCATACGAATTAGCTTTTTCCTGTCCTTGCTGAACAGAACGCCGTCTAAATCGCAGTAGAACTGATTATCCGGGGAGACCTTTATCCGCTTCAGCTCCAAACTGTAAAACATATAGCCGTCAAGGGATTTTTCGTAGATGTTTTTGAAATCCGCAGGGATATAGATGCCTTCCCCCTCGTAGTGGTACTGGTCGAATTCGTCCTCGTAATAGATATCGTTGATGTTCTTGTTGAACTCACGGGAGATGAGCACTATGATATCGGAATAACCCTTTGCTTCCGCATTTCTGCGTATCACGTCATACAGCTTGTGGTAGATGTTGGCGGGGATGTGCTCATCGCTGTATTCCTTGTCACCGTCAGTATGGTTATGGGTGAAGAAGTGATGCGTTATCCCGTTCTCGAATACGCTCTCCTTCCATTCGCTGTCCTCTGAATCGGAAGTCCTGTATAGGTAGTAGATATCCGTTTTTCCGGCAAGGTCATTGAGCATATCGCAAAGAGAGGAACGTCCGCAGGATGTACCGGCTGTAGTATGTCTGTCGTCAACAACACTTCTTCCACTGAGCAGCAGATGCCTGTCAGGGCGGATATGCGGGCTTTTCCCGTGATACCATAAGATGTACTCATCCTCTCCGGCAGAAAACTCTATCTTACCCGGCAGGGCGCAGGGTAACTCATCAAGGAGCCTGTATTCCAGACAATCCATGAAGTGCATTACAAGGAGAGCCCTGTCCTTTGCGCATTTTATACCTAAGAGCATTATTTCAGCCATTGAAGCACCTCCGTTACTGTGTGACAGCCTTTCCCGGTTACCGCCCGGGATGCTTGTCTGCAAGTTTTTATGATAATCAATTATACCATAAAGCGAAGCGTTATGGTATAATCGCCCGATATGCAGGGAGCAGATCTCTGATCTGCGTATCTGCAAGGGCTTCAGATCAATTATAATGAATGTTGTTGCATTCATTATATCATACAACAGGCTTGTTTTCAATACCGTTCAATATTGCAATACTCTGCGGAATGTGATATAATGTCCATATATATAAATAAGGTGAGGTCTTTGATATGGATAATACAGAAAAAATGCAGGCTGAGTTCCTCGGGATACAGAACGAGCTCAGGGAGAAGATAGAATGCAGCGACAGCATTGATATTGCTGCGGTCCGCACTGTTGCAGGCGTTGACCTTGCTTACTGGAAGGATGAGGCAGGCGCGGAACAGGCCGTATGCTGCATCGTTGTGATAGACGTGAAGACGCATGAGGTCATAGAGAAGAAGCATTACAGCGGCAGGATAGAAGTGCCGTACATTCCGGGCTTTCTTGCCTTCCGTGAGCTGCCCCTCTTTCTGAAAACACTGGAGCTGCTGGAGCTGAAGCCGGATATCTACGTGTTTGACGGCAACGGCTATCTCCACCCAAGGAACATGGGTATCGCAACTCATGCCTCCTTCTATCTTGATGTGCCGACCATTGGCGTAGCCAAGACCTATTTCCGGGTGGACAGGGAAACGGATTATACCGAGCCTGAGCTCTCTGCCGGAAGCTATACGGATATCGTTATCGGCGGCGAGGTCTACGGCAGGGTGCTGAGGACGCATGACAATGTAAAGCCGGTCTTTGTATCGGTGGGCAACCGTATCTCCCTCGATACGGCGACCTCCTTCATTCTGTCGCTCGTCGGCAGGGAGAGCCATATCCCTCTCCCCACAAGGGAGGCGGATCTGGAAACGCACGTCATGCGGAGAGAACTGACAGGAGCAGAGGAAAAAACGGAGGCCGTGAATGGTAACGAAGGAACTGCTGAAAAAAGCGCTGATTGAACTGGGTATAGAAAGGGGCATGATACTGGAGGTACACTCCTCACTCAGCAGCTTCGGCGAGCTGGAAGGCGGTGCGTCAACTGTCATCGATACACTGAAGGAACTCGTTACAGAGGAAGGCAGCATCTTCATGCCGGCGCTGAGGCTGAGCCCTGAGCTTGAGCTCACTGAGGAAGACAGAAAGCTGGGGATCACCGTGAAGATAAAAAAGCTGCCTCCTGACGCTGAGCAGACAGCCATGGGGATTGTGGCGGACACATTCAGAAAGCTGCCCGGTACATTCACCGGCAGAGACACGATAAGCACTTCCGGCTGGGGAAAGCACGGCAGGGAGGCGCTGATCGGCGGACTTGACTATGCGATACATAACGGCGGAAAAGCCCTCCTGCTCGGCGTTGATATCTACAAGCTGACAGCCATGCACTATGCCGAGGGGATAACCCCTGAGGATATAAGAAGTCAGTTTGCGGCGAACGAGGAGGCGGAACGCATATACCCTCCCGATGAATGGTTCATCGAAGCAGGTCATCCTCCCGTGAAGGCATGGTACAGGATACAGGATATGGCATACGAAAAAGGTCTTATCAGAGAGATGTATATAGGTCCCTGCAAGGTCATGTTCTTTGATATCCTGCCGGTCATATCGCTGTACGAGAACGAGCTGAGGAGAGATCCCTACGGCCTGTGGGGAATGAAGAAGTGAAACACCTCCGTTTTTATGAGGACGGCTGCCGCAGAAGGGCACGGTAGCGGTAAGTTGCGTTATTTCGGGGGTAAGTTGCATTGACAAGTGTAATTATATGTGATATCATTATAGCAGAAGCATTTCAGGAACGGATATGTCCTGAAATGGCAGACCGGTTTGCGGCACATATGCAGATCTCCGGCCTTGCTTTCTTCTCCTCTTTGAGGGTAGTAGTATATTAGGAAATGACCTCACCGACGGGTGAGGCCATTTTCGTTATGTGAATATGAGAATGTAAGTTGCATTTTTCGGGCGGTAAGTTGCATTGACAGAAAAGACCGGTCTGTGATATCATGTATATTGTGATAATGACACCGCACAGAGATGCGGCATGATATTATCTGTGAAAAGGGGGACGGTATGAGAAAAACAGAAGGCGAAAAGCGCAGACTGATACGCAGGGAATAAAACCGTTGCTTAAATGAGAAAAAAGTGTTATACTAAAGCAAATCCCCTTTGAAAGAACTGATCTCTTATGTATGAAAACAGAATAAAGATCACATGGTACGCTACTGCATCGGTGCGTATCTCTGCCGGTAGCTCACAGCTTCTCATCGATCCCTTTTTTCCTTTCCCGGACAGCAGTGTTAAGGTCGCAGAGGACGCCTATGCGGATTGCAGTCATATCCTTGTTTCCCACGGACATTTTGACCATATCAGCAGCATCAGCGGGATAGTGCGTCCCGGTACTGTTGTGTACTGCACGAAAGCTCCCTACCGTACCCTTCGCAGAAAGGGCGTAAAGAAGGAAAACCTGCATCTTATTCAGGCGGGCTCGGTCTTCGCCGTCGGGGATATCCGGATAACTGCCTATAAAGGAAACCACATCAGGCTGACAGCATGGGATATCGTCCGTGCGGTATTCAGCAGGAACGTCCTCCGCAACCGGAAGGGCATCATCAGAAAGCTGCTGACCATAGCGTCCTGCCCCGAGAAGAAGGAGGCACTGTGCTACCTTGTGGAGGTAAACGGCAAAAGGATACTGATACTCGGCAGCCTTGCCCTTGATCCCGGTACGGACTATCCCATAGGCGCTGATCTTGCATTCTTTCCTTATCAGGGCTCGAAGGAGCTTTGTGAGATCGCATCTGAGCTCTATGAGAAGCTCAGGCCGGAAGCTGTTTTGCTCACACATTACGACAATACATTCCCGCCGTTCAGTTCAGAGGTCGATACCTCAGGGTTTGAGGACTATATGAAGGAACGGGCAAGGGTATACAAGCTCGTCCACGGAGGCTCGGTTGAGATCTGAACGGATGAGCATGACGCAATACAAACCATACTACATAGTGGAGGCTGAAAATGAGAATAATAATCGAAACCCCTCAGCCGGATGACGAGGACGTTGTTATCGTACGGTGTGCTTCGCCGGATCAGCGGCTCATCTCCATGCTGCTCTCGTTTCAGACAGCCAAGACGGAGCTGACGGGTTATCTTGAGGACAAGATAGTGCGCCTGAATTATCAGGACGTATATTATTTTGAATCAAACGAGAACCGTGTTTTTGCATATTATCATTCGGACGTATACGAGGTCAAGTATAAGCTCTATGAGCTTGAAGAGCTTTTCATGCCCCTCGATTTTGTACGATGTTCAAAGTCGATGATAGTCAATATGGAGAAGATCGAATATCTTTCGCCCCTGTTCAGCGGAAAGCTGGAGGCTCATCTGAAAAACGGCGAAAAGGTCGTGATCTCACGTCAGTATGTACACAGTCTGAAGGTCAAGCTCGGTATTGAGGAGGTAGAATGATGGTAAAGGAATTTCTGATCTCGTTATTGCATTATTTTGTGGACATCACGACAGCGGTCCTGATAGCGGCGGCGATATATCTTACGGTCTCCGGACAGCAGATGGACAGCGTTATCCTGTGGCAGATACTGCTGAGCGGCTTCATAACCGCCCTGCCGACAGCGATACTGCTCTGCTTCGATCCGGAAAACGCAAAGATATCACTGGTGCTGTGGATCACGCATTTCCTGCTGATCTTCGGCATAACCCTGCTGCTGCTGAAGATGTTCGGCTGGTGCAGTATAACGCCCCTGTCAGTGCTCCTTACATTCCTGGCAGTCGTGTTCATATACTTCTTCACCTGCTTTGTTCACTATCTCGTGGACAGAAAGCACACCTCCCTGATGAACCAGCAGCTCCATAAGCGCTATGCCATGGAAGAAAAGGCACAGAAGGAAGCAGAATAACAAAAAGACGGGAACGGAGAGAAGAACTCCGCTCCCGTTTTCTGTTCCCGGAGACACGGTCCGGCAACTTACCCCTCTGAAAACACAACTTACCCCGGCTATGATGCAACTTACCGTCATATCGTTGACAGTCTGTGACAACAGAGGCTATAATTATCTTATAATCTGTAAGCAGCCGCGGAATAAGCGGAGCGGCTGAACCGTTTTACGCGGAAGAGGGAGGGAGTTTCATGCGTAAACACTATGAGAGGATCCTTGCAGGTATGCTGACTGCTGCAATGATCTTTCCGATGACTGACAGGATAGCAGAACCTTTGGGAGCTTCTGCTTATGAGCTTCTTGGAGAGACAGATTTTGAGCATAAGATGATACCATGGAGGACTGTATCGGCCAACTCTGCAAAGCAGGATTTCGATATCAGCAAGGGTGACGTACATATTACCGTCATCGAGCCCTTCGGTACGGAGCACGTAAATTCCGAGCTGACCTTCAGACACACCGGGCTCAGCTTCATAAAAGGCCATGAGTACAAGGTCAGCTTCAAGGTAAGGGCAAAGCGTGAGGGTATGCAGCTCTGCTCCTCTATATGCTCCCTTGACGGTCAGGAGCAGTATTTCATGCTGGACGGAATAACAGGGGATATGCACAAGGGCCCTGCCTTCGGCGGAGAATGGGGCAAATACGCCGAGCTCGGGAAGAAGTATAAGGAATACTCCGGAGTATTCACGCCTTCAGCTGATCTGGAGGACGTGATGTGGGAATTCCGCTATGCCGATGACAAGGACGGATTCGGCGGAAATGCGGTGAAGGGCGATGAGATATGGTTCGATGATATGTCCGTTGAGGATATCACTGATACAGAGACCGTTCCGCCCGAGCTGAACTACGGCTATACAGGACGCAGATTCAGCGGACTTGAGAACAACTACATCTCCGTAAACCAGCTTGGTTACTATCCGGAGCTTGTAAAGACTGCCACACTCGGCGACGACAGGGGCGATGTGATAAACGGCGCAAAGCCCATAGAGCTCAGCGGAAGCTATGAATTCGAGATCGTGAACACAGTCAATGATGTGGTCGTATATACAGGTGAGACCTCCGAGGCGAAGAAAGACCGGGAATCCGGCGATACTGTCTGTAAGATAGACTTCACGGAGTTTGATACTGACGGAGAATATTATATCCGCATCAAGGACAAGGAATGGAGATCCTTCCCCTTCACCATAGGCAAATATGTCTATACGGAAGATCTCCTGATCGATACACTCAATTTCTTCTATCAGAACCGCTCCGGATGCGATATCGATGTAAGCTATATCACATCGGGCGACGCACATAAGCTCACCCGCAGGGCCGGTAGGGACGAAAACACCGGCTTCGTTCAGAAGAGCTGGATAACTCAGCCGCAGACAGATGCACAGAAGGTGGTAGAGGAATGCTCCTCCCGCATCGATGTATCCGGCGGCTGGTTCGACGGTACTGATTTCACCAAGGACATGGGCGAAGGCGCATTGACGGTATGGACGCTCCAGAATATGTATGAGCGCGCCATACATACAAAGAGCGGCAGGGAGGATTTTGCAGACGGCGCGGCCAATATGGTTATCCCGGAGCAGGATAACGGTTATCCCGATATCCTTGACGAATGCCGCTATGAGCTGGATTTCATGGCAAAGATGAAAGTACAGCAGGACGAGCCAACATGGGGCGATTATGCCGGCCTTTATTACAACGGCCTGCAGGGTGTGAATTTCGAGCCCTACCCCAAGGACTATGAGCACGAATTCCATTCCGCCCTGAGCGTCCAGCCTCCCACCTTTGCAGCTACCCTGAATTATGCAGCCTGTGCGGCACAGGGCGCAAGGCTCTGGGCTCCCTATGACAAGGAGTATGCACAGAAGCTGCTTGAAAGCGCCAAGGAGGCATATCAGGCATACAAGACATATTACTACGAGGCAGCGGCCGACGAGGAAAAGAATGCATTGTCTCTTTATTCTCCCGGCTTCCGCTCATGGAACAGCGTACATGAGGGCGATACCGATATGACAGACGAGGCCTACTGGGCAGCCGCTGAGCTCTTCATCTCCACAGCAGTCATGGAGGATGCCGAGGCTGAGAAATATCAGAACGGGTTCAGAGATGACATTCAGATGGAGATCAACGGAAGCGGCAGGGACTGCTTCAATGCGGGTACGTTCTCACTGGTGCTGAACGAGGAACTGCTCGACAGCATACGTCAGGGACATCTGCAAAAGAAGTTCCTGACACGTCTGGCGCCCGAGATGGCAATAACAGCAAAGGGCGAGAACTACGGTCTCCCTTATCTCTACGATCATACCGGCTCTAACAGGAGCGCCCTTTACAATATGATGCTGATGGCCTATGCCTATGACGAGGAAGGCGTTAATGATTATATGGACTGCATCGTAAGCGGCATGGATTACCTCTTCGGCAAAAATCCGCTTTCAATCTCCTATGTCACCGGCTACGGCAAATACACCGCAAAGAATCCTTCGCACAGGGTATGGCGCAAGGAGGAGGACAAGACTCTTCCCGCTGCACCTGTCGGAATACTTGTCAGCGGCCCCGATACCGGATATACCGATCCCTATATGCGAGGCCTCGGACTTGTTCCCGGTGAGGATCATCCGCCCACGCTGAGATACTATGCCGACTCAGTCGGAGCATGGTCATCCAACGGCACCTCACTCAGTGCAAATGCAGCCCTCGCATGGATGGTTTACTTCATGGTTGAGGAAAAGACTGAGCCTGCAACTACCCCGCCTGCATCTCCCGCCACCGGCGATATCAACCGCGACGGCAAATTCACCGTGGCTGATGTGGTAATGCTCAGAAGATACCTGCTCGGCGATCCCAGGGTGACCGTTGAGTACTGGCAGGATGCGGATTTCTATGACGACGACATACTTGACACCTTTGATTACTGCATCATGGTCAATAAACTGAAATCAGAATTGCCCGATGGTGCGCAGATCGACACCTGAGAAGAAGACAGAATAAATAACGGTCTGCAACAGGTGCCGGAATATCTCTTTCAGAATGCTCTTATCCGATCTGCACTGTATGGATATTGGCATAGATCCTTTAAGGGGACAAATCAGATGATGCCGCACCTGTGAGGACTGCTTTGCAGGTGCCGGCAGCGAACTATTGCCGCAGTTCCCTGTTTTCCGGGGAATGCGTTATATCCGGCCGCGGCAGGCAGACCGGATACATCATAGGACAGGAAAAGGCTTTGCAGCGCTGCAAAGCCTTTTTTGTCCGCCGGACGGGCGTTATCATCTCTTAAAGAGGAAAAGAAGCCTGTATCTCAGACTGCTCTTTTTCACAAGGCTGCGGAGCGCCTGATTTGTCTCCTCGGCCTTTCTCACCTCGTCCTCGCTGATATCCCTGCCGGAATAGATGACCGACTCATACAGCGGGATAAAGCCGAGATGCTTTCTGAGCTCTTCGCTGCCGGAGGCTGATATCCTGCCGGTGAATTCCGCAAGAGTCTCGCCCTCCTCCGTGCGGAAGCCGAGATTACCAAGGAGGCGCAGGTTCTGCTGCGTCTGGTATATGAACCTGTCGGAGCAGCTCATTCTTCTGTATCTGCGGCGGGCTGCCGAAAGACCGATGAACCAGAACAGGAGCAGGAATCCGGTCGCTGCCAGAGACGGGATGATGAAGATGAGCGGATCCAGCTTTTCCTCTTCCTTCTCAGTCTCCTCAGGTATCTCTTCCGTATCTGAGGGCGGCTCTGTGGGCGCAGGATAATAATTCCCGCTGCCGTGACCGTGTATATCGGCGGATCTTGCTTTCCAGCCCGAAAGGAGCGGATAGCAGGGCGTCGGCTCAAAGGCTGTCCAGCCCACGTTGTCGAAATAGGCCTCCGGCCACGAATGGGCGTTGCTGTTCTTTACCGTTATACTTCCGTCGGGATTCCTGCTGACATTGTAGCCCTGCACATAGCGGCAGGGGATTCCCATTTCATTCGCCATAAGCACAAAGGCTGTGGCGAAGTGCATACAGTAGCCCTTATGTGAGGAGAAAAGGAAGTAGTCAAGAAAGCTGCCTGCATCGTTGATCGTCTCAGGAAGCGGGCCGCAGTCGGTGGAATACTCAAATCCTCTCAGGTATGCCTCCAGCTCTTTCAGAGCTTCGTATCTGTCTGAGGTGCTGCTTCTTATCGCGTCGGTCACTGCCCTTGCCTCCTCCGACAGACCGTAGGGATGGCAGTATTCAGCGTAGACGTCCTCACGGTACTTCTGATAGTCCCCGAAGGTATAACCTTCCTTTCCGGTGACGTTCTCCGCACCGGCAGTCTGCTTCCATTCTTCCTCGGTTATGGGAGCGGCAGATGTAAGGAACTGCTGAAGGCCGGGGTTTGCGTAGTTCAGCACATAGCTGGAGACATGGTAACTCTTCTTGTAGCCAAGCCTGTGCTTTGAGACTATGCTGCCGTGCTTTTCGCTTATGCCCGATATGCTGTCCATGGTTGCCGGGAGCTTTATCTTGGCGGGAGAAAAGATATAGCGGGTGTTGTAGAACAGCGTTGTGCAGTCCATTTCCAGCTTCTGCAGGTAGTCATATCTTGCAGAAGCATCATGCTTCCTGACAGCACAGGAGGTCTCAATGGTATCTGTCATTCTTGAGAAGCCCTCGCTTTTGGTATCAAATATCCATTCTCTGCCGCGGAAATCGCCGCTGATGCAGCCGACGAGCCTCAGCTCCTTTATCTCAGGTTCATTAGCCGTGATGTAAAGGACTTCCTCATCGCCGCCGCTTATCCCGGCAAGGAAGCCGCTCTTATCGGAGAAGCCTATCTCCCCGTACTCATCGGAGGGATGCGTGATATAGCCGTATATCCTGTTGGCGAGGACGACTGTGTTATTATATATGTTCTTTGCCAGCTGCCAGTCATAGGGCTTGCTGCTTGCAGGCAGGAGATAGACGGCAAGGCACAGACCTGCAAGGAAGGGTGAAATGCGTGTGATATGCTCCCTGATATCGGGATAGCCGCTCTTCGTCCATTTTCGCTGTACCTCCTCCGCGAGCCGGACAAGCAGTACAAAGGATACGAGCACGAAGACCGCCTTCCCTATCTTCCAGTCCATGACAGTTCCGGCTATGAGACAGCAGAGCATAGCCGCCGCCTCCGTTCGTTTCAGCCGGATGCTCCTGTCCATGACGAGGGCGGCTGCCAGTGCGGCAGCGCAGAGAAAGAAGAGCCATACTATCCAGAAGTACCGCTCCCTGAACAGCTCCCGGTATCTCTCTCCGGCCGCAATATATAATCCTGCGAGGAATACTGCGACGATGCCGGCGCTGCGGAGCCTTTCCTTCCGTTTCATATTGCGGAGGAGAGCTGTCCACACAGTGAATACCACGCAGAGGACAAAGGCCGTTATGCTGCCCGAGGGAATCCCTGCATACCCGCCGGCAAGCAGCAGGAGCAGCAGGGAAAGCGGCAGGGTGTTTATGATGTCATAATACTTCTTCATTATCCCAGCGCCTCCCTCAGATCGCAGAAGGGCGATATCCGTATGATATCTGCGCCCTTGTGGCCGGAAAGGTCGGGGAGATCGTTTTCACTGCCGCTGATATAGCAGACGACGGTATGCAGGCCGTTATCCCCGAGAGCCTTCAGCAGGAGGGCGGTATCGGTATCCCATGACGACAGTATCAGGAACACCATGGAGCTTTCAAGGATATCCTTTCTCTGCATGACGGTTTCGTACAGGAGCTGATGACTGTTCCTTGCGGTGAAACTGATATCAGAGACAAAGCCGTAGAACTCCTCGAACTTCTGCGTGTTGTCCGCCGTCAGGCGTATCAGCCCGCCGGCCAGGTGATATTCGGCGGCACAGATATTGTTCCGGCTGAAATAGTAGGCGAGGGCAAGCACCGTCTCAAGTATCTTGTTCTCCGGCGGCAGGAAGTCCGCCTGATCAGTGCTGTATCTGTATGTGTCGGTAATGATGGCTATTTCCTGATGGTTCGAGCCTGTGTGGAGCCTTGTCATAAGGCTGCCCGTCCTTGCGGACTGGTTCCAGTTTATGAATCTGCGGTCATCTCCGGGGATGTATTCCCGGCTCAGCACATCGGGCTCCGATCTGCTGAGGGAGGATTCTCTCACCGCATCGGAGAGCTCGATACCGCCGAGAGTATCGGTCTTTACCAGCTGCGGCCTGACGACTGCATGGATGCACTCCCGGTTCTTGTACCTTATCCTGAAAAGGCGGAAGAAATCCTGTATTTCTATCTCCTTGATGCCCACATCATATTCGCCCCTGTATCTGCATATCAGCCTTGTCTCCTTCTCTATCCTGGTATCCGGTCTCAGCTCGTATTCCGTCCTGTCATCAAGGTCAGTGATAGCGGAGAAGGAGGAGAAGAAGCGGACTCTTATGCCGACGAACTGGAGCGGATATTCGTTCACCAGTATGAAGCGGTAGCGGACAGGCTCGTTTACCGGGACGAAGCGCTGTTCAAGCTCCTGATATATGTGGAAAAGCGAGTATACTGCTATAAGGTAAATGACGGAGACAACGGGAACAAGTGTAAGGAGGGCAAAGAATCCGTAGGTCACAGGGCCGCCCTTAAAGCTGATGGCAACGACCGACAGTACCCAGAGGCAGAACCATATTATTCTGTTTCTTTTCATGTTCGTTCCTTTTATTGCTCAATGAGCGGGCAGGTATGTTACATCGGTATCTTTGTTTTGCGTATCATCTTTCTGAGTATATCGTCCTTGTCTTCCTTTGCTATTTTTGCCTCCGGAGTGAGAGTGAGCCTGTGTCCGAGAACGAAGGGGGCGACCGACTTCACATCATCGGGCTTTACAAAGTCGCGTCCCTCCATGAACGCCCTTGCCTGGGAAGCCCTGACGAGAGCCAGGACGGCGCGCGGACTTGCTCCGAGTACGAAACGCTCCTCGTTCCTTGTCATCTCGGCGATATCCCTTGCATACCTGATGACCTCGTCCTTTATGGCAACACCGGCGACCTGCTCTTTTATCCTTACGACTTCCTCCGAGGTGATGATGCTTTCGACATTGTCAACGGTCTTTCCGGCGAGCATATTCCTCGTCATGCGAAGCTCCTCGGATTCTCCGGGATAGTCAATGGTTATCTTCATCATAAAGCGGTCTATCTGCGCTTCGGGCAGGGGATAGGTGCCCATGAACTCAACGGGGTTCTGGGTGGCTATGACCATGAAGGGCTCTGGCAGTCTGTGCTTTACGCCGCCTACTGTGGTCTGTCCCTCCGCCATCGCTTCAAGAAGGCTTGCCTGTGTTTTCGGGGAGGTGCGGTTTATTTCATCCGCGAGCACTATCTGGTGCATTATCGCACCCTCACGGTACTCGAACTCGCCGGTCTTCATGTTGAATATCTCTGTTCCCATGACGTCGGTGGGGAGAGTATCGGGAGTGAACTGTATCCTTCCGAAATCACAGTCCACCGACCTTGCAAGGGTAGAGGCAAGGGTGGTCTTTCCGACGCCGGGTATGCCCTCAAGGAGGATATGTCCGCCGGCGAAAAGACATATCAGCAGGTTCTCGATAGTTTCTTCTTTTCCTGTAAAGTATTCGCTTATGTGTTTTTTCAGTTTGTTTATCATTCTCTGCACCTCCCGGTATCAGTATCCAATAATTCTGTGCATCCATTATAGCATAGATATGCGGTATTGTAAATACCAGACTTATGTGATATAATGAATGCAAGACATTCATTATATCATATCAAAGTGCCCTTGCAGATACGCAGATCAGAGATCTGCTCCATGCATATCGGGCGATTATATCATAACGCTGCGCTTTTATGATATAATAAATAGAAGACGTGTTGCGGTATGTCTATCGCAGCTCACGCAGCTCTCAGTGCAGTTCGCGCACAGAGCCGTTGACCGTGCTCTACTTTTCGTGTATAATTCAGACATACCAACACGAAAGGAAGCATTTACCATGAAAAACACTGATGCAAAGAACAAAGGAAGATTCAGCAGAGGCTTCGACCTCCTTCTGTATGCGATGACTGCATTCCTCGCCCTCGGCTGCGAGGCCGTGCTCGCATTCGGCATTGAGCAGAACCTCTATCACTGCACCATAAAGGACTTCACTCCAGCACAGAGCATAATACACTGGGTACTGACCTATATCATCTGGGGGCTTTTCGCCTTCTATATCTGCCGCAGCACAAAGAAGAAGGGCTATGACCTCTTCCCTGAGAATACAGGAAGGATACGCCCGTGGCAGTGGGTATGTATCGTTATCGGAGTTGCAGTCTGCCTTGTCTCCACATGGATAGACTGGCACGGCAGCAAGGTGCTCACGGAGCTTGACAGAAAAGGCCCGCTGCTCTTCGTATTCCAGTATATCTACTACTTCATCGAGGTCTTTCTTGTTATGCTCATCATCGTCTGCGGACAGAGAGCCTGCGAGGTATGGTTCGGCAGAGAGAATATCCCCTACGGCGGCATCATCGCGGCGCTCACATGGGGCCTCGGACACTGGATGACCAAGGACTCGCTGGCAGCAGGCCTGTTCACAGCCTTCTGCGGCCTGATGCTCGGCAGTATGTATCTTCTTGCGAACAGAAAGTCAAAGCTCACCTATCTGCTGCTTTGCATAATATTCATATTGTAAGGATGTATAAATGAGATTTATAAAGACCAGAGAAGAGAGCCTGAGTGAGAACTATCTTGAGCTCCATTACAGCGATATGGATGACGAAACACGGGAACTCATCACAAGGCTCGATACCACCCTCTCAAACGTTGAGGGCACCTATGAGGAAAAGCACGTTTCCGTTCCTGTGACGGAGGTGCTGTACTTCGATACAGTCGACAGAAAGACCTTTGCCTATACCGACAGGATGTGCATAGAGATGCGCCTGACGCTGAACAACGTCCTCGATGTGTATTCCGGCGCAGGTCTTGTGAGGATAAGCCGTTCGGCAGTCGTGAACGTGTATCGTATAGACCACCTCCAGGGCGATATGAACATGAGGACGGTCATTTTTATGAAGAACGGCGAAAAGCTGATAATGAACAGGGGATACAAGAAGGAGTTCATGGCAGAGCTTGAGAGGATAAGGGAGAGGAGCAGAAAATGAAGCTGATAAACAAAAGGAACTGTATTTCCATAGTCTGCATCAGTTTTACGCTGATAGTCTGCGGCAAGCTGCTCATCGAGAAGGCCGCCGGTTTTACGGACGTTCACTATACCGGCAATATCTTTGCCTGTCTCGGCTTCTCGGTAATAATAACAGCCGTACTTGCCCTGCACTTCTACCTCCAGCGTTTCCCGCTGATACCTGTACTTGCAGTGCAGTACCTCCTGGTCGTTGCCGGTACAGCAGGCTTCGTGAAGGTGACGGACATTATAGCAGGCACAGATACTAATGCCATGTGGCAGATGATAGTTTCCGTAACGATACCCTTCGCCGTGAGTGCGGCGGTCTATTACATCGCATATTTCAGACAGATAAAAAAGGCAAACGATATACTTGCAGAGATCAACAGAGGAGAGCCCGGAAATTGAGCTCTCCTCTTGATTTTTAACTATTAATGTGTTATAATTACTATAATTAAGCATCGGATGACAATAAAGTATTACGACATTGATGATGGAGGGATCATAAAATGAAAAGCAGAAGTATAATTGCAGGGGCAGCGGCACTTCTGATGGCATTCTCCTGTACCGGAACGGCACTGAACGGGAACGTTGCTCTGTTCAGCGCAAGTGCTGCCGGGACAGTGGATGTCAGCGGAACATGGGAATACACAAAGGTCGACGGGGGCGTCAAGCTGATGAAGGCACTGAGGCTCTATGATGAAACCTTTGTTGATGTGCCAACGGAGATAGATGGACAGAAGGTCGTGGAGATCTCTGCACATTTCATCGATGACTTTCATGAGCTCTGGTCAGTATTTATACGTGACGAGACGGTGAAATTTGACGGGAATCTGTTTGAATACAGCAAGATCGGCATGGTGGAGTTTCCGGAGTATTCTGTTAACCGGGCATTTGTTGACGGCAATACAGTGAGCATTTCATATCCGCTCATGACAGTTGATCCGGATGATCATTATTATAATGATGACAGGATCATAAGATATCAGGAAAAATACTGTGATTATGTCAACGGGGAGTATATCCCGAAGAAGGTCGATGTAAAAGTACCGGCTACGGCAGCCGGAGCAGAAGTTACAGAACTTGAACCCAACGCATTCAGCGGGAGCAAGGTCATAAACAAGGTAACTCTCCCCGATACTATCCGTGTCCTTTACTCCAATTGCTTTTCAGAATCGACTCTGACCTCGGTCAACATACCTGAGAAGGTGCGCTTTATACCTGATTTCTGTTTCTATTCATGCAAATCGCTTGAAAAAATCGAAATACCTGACAGCGTTATCGGAGTAAGCGTAAGCGCATTTCTTGATACTAAGTTCTATGATTCAAAGGCCGATCCGGATAATGAGGTGTACGGATACGGCAACTGGATAGTGTGCAGAAATAAAGAATGGAAGGCGCTGCATTGTTTTAACAGTGATTACAGCATCAGTGTTATGCCTTTCGAGTATACCGGCAGCGATACTGTAGTGGATTATCCGTCAGAGTTCAACGGTTTTCCTGTTGCAGACCTGACAGAGCAGATGGAGCTTTTCGGCATCAATGAAGGCTCTTCTGCTATCAGCGATTCCGGAGTCACCGAGATTAGATTTCCCGATGATCTTACCTTCATGCCGAATCTGAGCAACAGCAATATCACAAAGATAGATATCCCTTCAGGTGTTACTGAGATAGCAGCAGGGCAGTTCAGGAACTGCAGCAAGCTCACATCAGTAACTCTGCCGCCGAATGTCAAAGAAGTGAGAGGCTTTGCCTTCGCCGACTGCGAGAATCTTACCGAACTGAATATAGAGGGCGACAGCATCGTGCTTGACTGGCAAGCCTTCGATAATACCGGGCTTACCTCGGTGGAGCTTCCCGGAAACTGCGTTGTCAATGACGAGGCCTTCGGTAAAACACTGGAGTCTGTCTCCTTCCGTGCCGGAGACAAGGTGCTTCTTAACTACAACGCCTTCAACTGCCTTCCGGCTCTGAAGAACGTCAGCTTCTCTCCCGATATCAAGGATATCATTATCAATGACAGGGCGTTTTATGCGACCGGTCTGGAGGAGATCGTCCTCGGAAGCAACGTAAAGGATATCAGCCATTCGGCATTCAAAAACTGTATTTCCCTGAAGAGCGTTGAGATCAGCGGCTCATCACGTATCGGCGGCGAGGCCTTCATGGACGATATCAATCTGGAGAAGGTCGTGCTGAACGGGGCACACAAGATCGATGACAATGCCTTCAAGGGCTGTATTTCGCTGGAGAACCTCGATATAGATACAGACTGCACAGTGAGCCACAGCGCATTCAACGGCTGTGAAGAGCTTTACCGCATCAATAACACCGAGGTCATCGGAAGGAACACCAGGAGTATCGCCCCCTCCCTCGACAGCTTCGTCCGCATCAGCTTCGACGGAGCCGAGGATATCGGCTTCGTAAACAGGCTCATCCGCAACTATGTAACGGCTGTTGTCAAGGAAGTTACCAACAATGATATGACGGATATAGAGAAGGCAAAGGCTCTGCATGACTGGATATGCGAGAATACCGTGTATGCGGAGGAGAACCTGAATGATCCGGGCAATCATGCCGATTCTTCCGTTTTCATGAACGGTATTGCGGTATGTGAGGGCTATTCAAGAACGTACAATCTCCTTCTCAGGGAAGCAGGGCTGAAAAGCTGGTTCGTTTCCAACTCCACTCATTCATGGAACGTGGTCATGATCAACGGCAAGCCTTATCATATCGATACCACCTGGGACGATACGGAAAGCAGCACCAACTGGTTCATGCGTACCGACATGGAATTGACGAAAGCAGGCGGCGATCATTACACATGGCAAGCGGTCATACCCTCTGATCTTCATTCCTTCCAGGATAAGGAACTGCCTGAATGCACAGGAATGATGGGCGATATTGACAACGACGGCGATATTGATACAGCCGATGTCGGATCGATCCGCAGCCGTATCCTGAACGGAGAAAAGTATGACCTGAGGACAGACCTTGACTTCAACGGAAAGCTCTCAGCCGGAGATCTTGCAGCCGCTATTATCCGCCTTGATTCACCCGGTCTTAAAATGGGAGACGTTGACCGCGACGGTCTCATTACCTCTGCCGATGCTTCGATGCTTCTTGAACAGTATGCGAAGATGTCGGTAAGCGAAGGCAGGTCATTCAGTTCCAGAGACTATCTGATATGCGATGTGAATGTAGACGGTCAGATAAACGCCGTAGATGCTTCGGCGATACTTGGCTACTATACTTATATATCTACCGGCGGAACAGATAATATCGCTTCCTATACGGAAAATCAATGATGACTGACAGGAGTATGTGCTTGCATACTCCTGTTTTTTGCTGATGCGGTGACAGCTTGACAAATATGCCGCATTGTGCTATAATTTTTCATTGAACGAACCGTATTCACAGAAAAACACGGGAAAGCCGATGTCCGCGCATCCCTGTCCCGTTACAGTTTCAGAGAGCCGTGCCTACGCCCCACCGGGCAGGTGCGGTATCTTTATTTATGCTCATATATAAGGAAAGGAAGCGTATACGATGCAGAACATTCTCATAGTCGATGATGATATATATATAGGTAATATGCTGGAGGAGGCGCTCAAAGCGGAGGGCTACGGTGTCTCACGGGCCTATTCCGGCACAGAAGCGCTCCTGGTCCTCGGTCAGAACAAGCCCGATCTTGTTCTTCTTGACCTGATGCTCCCCGGACTCAGCGGTGAGGAGCTCCTTCCGCAGATAAAGAACATACCCGTCATAGTTGTAAGCGCAAAGGTGGATGTCAGCGACAAGGTCGGACTCCTCATGGCAGGAGCTTCGGACTATGTGACAAAGCCCTTCAATGTAGCTGAGCTGGTGGCACGAATCGCCGTACAGCTCAGAAAGGCACAGGCAAGCGGCGAGGGCAGCTCCCTGACCTTTGAGGACCTCACCCTGCACTGTGATTCCCTGACAGCGGAGACCTGCGGCGGTGAGGTCAGGCTCACCCGAACCGAATGCGCGATACTGAAGCTCCTTATGCAGACGCCTAATTCGCCTGTGGGCAGGACTACCATACTCGACAGGATAAGCCTTGACACCCCCGACTGCACCGAGCGCTCCTTAAAGCAGCATATCAGCAATATGCGGAAGAAGCTCGAGGCCGTCAGCGGAAAGGATTATATAGAAGCCGTTTACGGCATCGGCTTCAAAATGAGGGCGAACTCCTGAGAAAAGGCTGTAAACAGGGTTTTTTTGAAAAAGTACAGAAAAATACAGAATCTTGACTTTATCTTGACCTTTTCTTGGCCGCTTTCTTGACTATCCCGTGCTATAATGATTACAGAAAGAGGGAACAGAGAGTTCCTTCCGGAGAAAAGATATGATAACACGGAGGTAATCATCATGAAAAAGAACATCGCAGAAACAGGCATCGGATACGTTATACTCAACATACTTCTCGCCTTTGGCTCGTTTTTCACGGCTTACGCATTGTACATCTCTTCGGCCCACGAGGATAAATGGTATCCCGGATTTTTATTCCTGCTGCTCCTGATGCCCGGAAAGGATATGCTGAGCCGGAAGCATCAGAAAGCTGTCATAGCCGTATCACTGGCAGCTGCAGTTATCGCAGCCGTATTCGTTATCTCACAGGTGGGTATCTGGATACTCAATATCAGGTATTCCGCAGCCGTATTCAATGCAGCAATAGGCGTTATGGCAGTTGCACAGCTTATAATGTACGCAGCTGAAAGAAGAAACGAAAAAGAAGCAGTCAACGGCTGAATGTAATTAAAGTAAGAGAGGTCATAAATATGGAATTTGTACTCAGAACTAACGATCTTGTCAAGAAATACAGAGGCTTCACAGCACTGAACGGTCTCACAATGAGCATACCTAGGGGCTCTATATACGGCTTTGTCGGCAGGAACGGCGCCGGCAAGACCACACTCATCAGGCTCATCACCGGCCTTCAGCTGCCTACTAAGGGCGGATTCGAGATATTCGGCGTGAAGAACACCGAAAAGAAGATTAACGATTCAAGGAAGAGAATGGGCGCAGTTGTTGAAACCCCGGCGATCTACCTTGACCTCAGCGCAAAGGAGAATCTCAGGCAGCAGTACCGCGTTCTCGGTATGCCGGATTTCAAGGGCATAGACGAGCTGCTTGAGCTGGTAGGCCTTTCAGATACAGGCCGCAAGAAGGCAAAGCACTTCTCCCTCGGAATGAGACAGCGTCTCGGCATCGCAGTCGCACTCTGCGGCAATCCCGATTTTCTCGTCCTCGACGAGCCTGTGAACGGTCTCGATCCGCAGGGCATCATAGATATCCGTGAGCTCATACTCAAGCTCAACCACGAAAGAAACATCACCATACTCATTTCCAGTCATATCCTTGAGGAGCTTTCCAAGCTCGCCACACACTATGGCTTCATCGACAAGGGAAAGATGATCCGCGAGATGAGCGCTGAGGAGCTGGAAAACGCCTGCCGCAAGAGCGTGAGGATGACAGTCACAGATACCGGAGTACTTTCAAGAGTGCTTGATGAAATGAACATCGACTACAAGATACTCGACAGCCAGACTGCCGATGTATTCGCAAAGCTCAACTTCACACAGATGGCTCTGAAGCTCTCTGAGCAGGGCTGCGAGATCGTTACAATGGAGGAAAAGGACGAGAGCCTTGAGAGCTTCTATATTTCACTGGTAGGCGGTGGTGAGAAATGATCAATCTGTTATCTGCCGGTTTTTCAAGGCTTTTCAGAAATCTTACATTCCGCATAGGTGTAGTGATAATGGCGATCATGCCTGTTATGGCAGTGCTTCTGAACTATGCGGACAAGAATAATCCGAGGGAGCCCCTCGACGGCGTATACAACTCAGGCCTTTCAGTTATATGGATCATCATAGGCGCCTTTGTTCCGGTATTCATCGGACAGGACTATGACGAGAAGACCATGAACAACAGGATAATGGCAGGGCACTCACGTGCTTCCATCTATCTTTCAGACTTCATCGTAACTCTTACGGGGGCTGCCATCATGCAGGCTTCTGCGGTCATCGCAGGCTCTGCGGCCGCAATACCGCTTTTCGGTATGTACAGGGAGACTGTTCTGAGCTTTGCCGTCAACCAGCTTTTCGTGCTGTGTATCATGGCTTTCTATACCGCACTTGCACTGATGATAACAACAGTGATACCCTCAAAGACCTATGCACAGGGCGTTGCTATGGTCACGGTGCTGGCACTATTCATCGCAGGCAACGCTGTATACGATAATGTATGCAAGCTGAGGGCAAAGGCTTATCAGGAGAATATAGCAGTTACGGAGCTGGTAAGGGAGAATTCCGTCAAGGATATCATGTTCTGGTCCCTGCCCTCCAGTCAGGCAGATATGCTGCTTGACGGCGGAGTACCGGAAAAGACCGGGAGGATGATCTGCACAGATCTTGCCTTTGCCGCTTTATTCACAGCAGCCGGACTGCTGGTATTCAGAAGAAAGGATGTAAAGTGAGGGATTAAAATGACTGACCTTTTCAGAGCTTACAGCGCAAGAATGTTCAGACACAAGTTCTTTATCGGCGGAACGATTCTTGCATTCATCATAACATACTACATTACAGCAAACGGCGTGACAATGCATCACTTCGGGATGTATGAGACAGACTTCGATTATTCGCTCACAGTCAGCCTCGGCATACCCGCATTCTTCGCATTGTTCACCCCCTTCTTCCTCGGCACGGAGTACAGCGACGGCACAATAAGAAACAAGCTCGCTGCCGGAAAGACACGCGCTGAGATATATGCCGCCTCCTTCCTGACAATGACGGCTGCGCTCGCAGTCATGACAGCCGCATGGCTCGCCGGCGCACTTATCGGGGCAAATACCCTTCCGGATATCAGCTTCGTAGCAACAAGCACAGCAAGGCTGCTTTCATACAATCTTGCAAACCTTGCCTTCCTCGTTATGCTCAGCATGAGCTTTGCAAATCAGCGTGCCTCTATTGTAATCCAGTTCTGTCTTTTCCAGTTCGGCAGCTTTTTTGCTCTTGCCATACAGGGCTTTATGACCATAGCGGAGGGCACACGCTTCAAGGTGCTGAGATTCATGCTGAACTTCTTCCCCTTCGGACAGTGGCTGATGTCCTCACTCATAGGAGACGGAGAACTGATGATGTCCACAGGAACGATGATGGGCTTCTCAGTCTTCATTCTGATCGCATCGACTGCTCTGGGACTGAGCATTTTACAGAAAAAGGATATAAAGTGAAAGAAAACGATCATGGCCCTTGCTTCAGGGCCATGGTCTGATTTTCGTTATAAGATAAGGGAGATTAGTTATGGTCTATGCTCTGCTTGCTGCTGTGATAGCGGCACTTGTGATAAAGATAGTGAACCTCAAAAGGACTGCAAGAACGGTGGTCAGGCAGCTTTCGGAAAGGCTCTCTGAAGATACCAACGGAGTTATATTTGTGAATACCCATGACCGGGATATGCGCCGCCTTGCTTCAGACCTCAATGAACAGCTCAGAAAGCTGCGTATGGAGCACAACCGCTACGTTTGCGGAGATGCCGAGCTGAAGGCGGCTATCACAAATATCTCCCACGACCTTCGTACACCTCTGACTGCTATCTGCGGCTATCTCGAGGTAATGAAGAAGGAGGAGAAATCCGAAAAGCTGGAGAACTACCTTGATATAATCAGCGGCAGGACGGAGCTTATGAAACAGCTCACGGAGGAGCTTTTCCGCTACTCCGTGATTCTTTCCTCTGACGAGGATATGGAAACAGAGGAGCTGAGCGTGAATCAGGTGCTCGAGGACTGCATCATGGGCTACTATGCCGCACTGACGGAAAAGGGCATAACGCCGGAGATAGAGCTGACGGAGGAAAAGGTCACCCGGAACGTCAACCGCAGCGCTCTTGAAAGAGTGTTCAATAACCTTATGAACAATGCCCTCAAATACAGCGACGGCGACCTCTTCATAAGCCTTTCGCCGGAGGGTGAGATAGTCTTCTCAAATACGGCAAAGGGCATGACAAGAGTGCAGGTGGAAAGGCTGTTCGACCGCTTCTATACGGTGCAGGCGGCGCGCAATTCCACAGGCCTCGGCCTGTCCATAGCAAGGAACTTCATTGACCGGATGAACGGTACGATCTCTGCAGAGCTGGCAGGTGAAAGGCTCATCATACGTATAAAGCTCTGAGCATTACAAATATCTGTGTCATAGTACCTCTGATACTAAGTCAGAAGTACTATGGCATTTTTTATTGACAGGGCATAAGGAATGTGCTATAATTGTTACAATTATAAACTAATGGTTGAGGGGGGTATCTGTGAAGACCAGATTCAGAAAAGCTGAACTGACGGATGCAGAGCTATTGATAGATATCTACAATTCTTCGTTCTATGACGATGGAAAAGGAAGGAAATGTCACAGTTGCCCGATTCGTTCTGGAAAGAGAGAGCACAGGAAACTGCTGAATAAACACAGTGCCCCTGAGTTCTTTGAAACGCTCAGGGGCAAAACTATCTGTATATGCAGCAGCTCAACGGCATCACTGACAGAGGAACAACGGAGAGCTTACTGCTGACCTCTGATGACGTCAGAGAAGCCGGCATCTGCAAATAATCCGTTATCGTTCATCAGGCAGACAAGCTCACGCACATCGGCATCCGGCAGGCAGGCGCAGGTCTGTCCGTAGGAGCAGAGCGCAAGCCTTTCGGGATCCTTGTCCGGACGGCGGTAGTAGATGTAGAGGGTGTCCTCGCCGTAGTCTGCAACAGAACAGGGGATCATTTCGGGCTTCATGCCGGTATACGATTCAGCCTTATCGCTTATCCTGCTGACAAGGCTTAGTATCTCGTCCATTCCTGCAAGGTTCTCCGTGTCGTAGGTGATTATCCGGTCATAGTACTCAAGGCCTGCGGCAGTCATGTGGGAACGCCTTTCATCCACCATCATCAGGGTGATGACCTCCGGCTTCATGCTCTCCACAAGAGCATTTCGCATAAGGCAGAGATCGAAGCTGTCTATCACATTGTCGTTGCACAGGTCACAGGCCTTCCAGTTGGCCAGCTCCGCATCAGGCCTGCCCAGCAGCCATTTCCCGAGGGTGACAATATCTGCTGCACCGAACTCACCGTCGCCGTTGGCATCACCTGAGAGGTCTGCGAGAACTCTGTATTCAAGATCGAGAGCATTTCCGTTGACGATGGTTATAGACAGATGATCGTCCGCATTGGCCGTGGTATTGCCCTTCTTCGGTATTGAGTATCCCTTGCCCGGAACGAGCCTGAAGCTCAGCATATCGGCACTCAGGACAGTTGCTCCTGTATTGCTGCTGTAAAGCCCCGGTATCACACAGGGATCATCGGTAACGGGAGCAATGAGGGTGCTGCTGTCAGTGGCGGGTGCCCTTCTGTGTATGGCAAAGCCGGAATCATCACCGAGCAGAACAGGCTGACCGGTCTCATAATCGGACACCCTTATCCTTGCATCGCCGGCGGAGAGGGAAGGCTTTGTGAGGGCGGCGTCTTCGTAGCTTGCTGAAATGCTGTAAAACGATGTACTGTCGGTATGGTAGATATCCACCACATCCCAGCGCACTTCAACCGGCCCATCTGAAACTGCTTCATATACATATATATCATCAGAAGTCCTGGAAGAGCTTGGATAGAAGGAAGAGCCGACAAATTCTCTCATTGCTCGTGATGAGCAGTCAATCCTTTCTTTCAGCTGAACGTTGTCTGATACGAAGCCCTCCTTCCATTCAGAGAACAGTCTTTCAGTACCGGAGATACAGAAGATCATCTTATTGCCGATGGTCGATACTGCACCGTTTTCGCTGTAGTATTCCTCTAACTCTGTCCGGCAGTCAGGTAATACGGCGCAGATATCGGTCTCAGTGATACCGAGCGCCTCATCGACGGTGAATTCATAGGTATGCCCTGTCGGAGACTCAAACTCAAATCCGTTTGCCGATGTGCCGGTGAGCTTCGCCGTGAAGCTGCCGGCTCTTACCGGGCGGAAGACAAAGACCTCTATATCGTTATAATTGCCGGATCTGTTTTCTTCTGGCAACTCATAGAGATTGTGGGCGACTTCTTCCATTGCTTCGCCGGTGAAATCTGCGCTGTAGGACAGTTCGTCATAGTAGACATGGCTCCGGCAGAAGGTCACGCACAGCAGGCCGTCCTGTATATAAGTACAGCCGTGAAGGTTGAAAAACCGTAAAGCATCATTCTGATCATCCGGCACCCAGTCGGGGAGCGCCGTGCTTTCCGGTATCTCTTCCGCGTAAACAGCCGGACTGAGATCTGCGGTTATGATGTCTGAACAGGTAAGTAACAATGCTGATGCCGCAAATGCAGCGAGAATGGATCTTGCTCTCATGGTATTCACCTTCCCTTTATTATTCCGGCAGAAGTAATGCCTGTCTTCATTATAGCACGCTTTTGCAGCCAAATCAAGGAATATCAGGGAAAAAGCGCGGCTGCCCGTTCTGTTTCTGGCAGTTTCTTATACAATAATTAAGAATGCTCCGGAATTGTTCACAGAATGTTTACAATTTTTCGTGAACACTCAGGGCATCGGATCCGTTAATCATAGTGAAGGGAGGTCGAAGAAGTGTCAGTTGATCTAAGAGAAGAATATGACAAGATACTGAGATTCTGTTTTTTCCGTGTACACAATAACGATATCGCTGAGGATCTGACACAGGAGACCTTCCTTCGGTTTCTGGAAAGACCACAGTATCGCAGCCGCGGCGCGGATCTCAGGCTCCTGTACACTATTGCCGGCAATCTGTGTACAGACTATTTCCGAACCAGACCGACTGCAGAACTTACAGATGATATACCCGATCAGAAGGATCAGGAGGAAGAAGTCCTGACCGGCGTTGCCCTCAGTGAGGCAATGAGCCGGCTGTCTCCGGAGGACAGCGAGCTGATACTTCTGAGGTATGTCAATGAGGTCCCTGTCAGTGTTCTGAGCAGGCTTTACGGCACATCCCGTCCGACTATGTCGAGGCGCATAAAGGGGATACTGAAGCAGCTCAGGGAGGAATTTGATGGAAAGGGGGAGTCCGAGGATGAACAGACGATTCAGAAACGATATTCAGGATACATTCGTAAAGCCGCAGGCAAAGCGAAAGGATGAATTCTTTGCAATGACAGCGGGGCTCCCTGTCGAAGACAGCAGGAAGAAGCTATGGGGAATGCCGATGTATGCAAGGCTCTCAGCGGCGGCAGCCTGTCTTCTGTTCGCAGCAGGCATTGCAGTCACGCTGAAGCTGAACCCCAGGCCGGATGTCAGTGTCCCCGGAACAGAAATAGTAACAGAGGCAGAGCAGCCTTCTCAGGCTGTAACGGACATACCGTCACAGCCCGTCGGAACTGCTTCACCGGAAAAAACAAAGCCCGCTCAGAGGGAAACTAAGGCAGCAGCTACGGAGTCAGCCATGGAGACGACCGCAGCCCGGCAGACATCTCCGGCAGCGGAAGTAAGAAAGCCGTCAGGTGAAAACAAGGATACAGCTCATCCGGTACAGACGTCGGCCGGAAGAGATGCCGCGAAAAATACCACAGCTCCGGCTGCACCGGGAACAGTGCCCGCCGCTGTTCCGACTCAGCCGGCTGCAAATGAAGAATATATACCGACTTTAGAGGAAAAGGAGCGAATACTTATGAAAACCAGAAAATTAGCAGCTATTTTTGCAGCAGCCGCAGTCGGCAGCAGTACGATCCCCGGCAGCGCCAGTGCAGAATTACTTCCGGCTCACAGACTTGACAGAATACAGAAATACGAAGAAAGCTTTGATATTACCGGCGACGGCAGCTTTACCTTCGAGGATGTTTACTACTATTATCTCGGCGTAGTGTGCGACGGACGCGACTTTGCCACCTACTATAATATGCCGGAGGAAATAGAGCCGGCTTTTACAAATGCTACATTTGTGTGCAGTGATCTCTGCTTTTATGATGCGGCCTTCCTCGTTGAGTATTATGTGGATCAGAATATCGCATCAGAGGCGGATATCGATGCTCTCTATGATACCCCCGTAACCTATTTTGACTGGAAGGCAGGCCCGATACCGACCGTCAACTTCAGAGGCGAAACAAATCCGCTTGACTACTCATCATTCTATAAGTCTCTTGCACTTGAGATGAAGAGAGACCTGAAGAGCTCCTCCATATATGCCAGGACTGAACAAAGACTCAAGGCTATGTTTGACAAGATAAGTGACGGATCGCTTGATCTTGATCTCAACTGTGACGGAACTGTTGATACCACTGATATAGCCTGCGGAGACTTCTTCATATCTTATCTCAAAGAGACAGCACCCGACGTTCTTGCAGGAACAGAGAGGCTCGGATTCGATCAGCTCACATCCGGGAACATATCATCTCTCCTTGCTCCTGTATCAGCATACAACGAGAACAGCGGCTTCAGCGAGAATGTCTGGAACAAGTGCTTTACCTTCCTTGAGGGCCTTACAGAGTGCGGCTTTGACTACAGACAGTTTGATTCTCTCATGTTCCTCTATGGTGTTGATGCTCTTGACAGCTTTGAGGACGATCTTACAGATTACTGCAATGAGCTTGCAGCAGCAACAGGCCTTGATTATGCAGCTGATGTGATGGAAGCAGTAAACTGGGACAGAGAATCTGCAAGAGATGTGGGAATGTACTATGATATGGAGCACGATTTCCGTTACAGCACAAAGCTCGATCAGGATTTCTGCGATCCTGATTTCGGTGATAATATGGATGCAGCGAGTAAAGCAGCAGAGGAGGGCTTTGAAGACGGGGATATCTCAAAGCTCGACGTAAACAATGACGGCTCGCTCAATTTTATCGATTATTTCATTCTTGAAGTGTATATTGATGATCAGCTGATGGCAAGAGGCAAGGACGGAAGTATTCTTCCCGAAGACCTCTGGGACAGGATCGATAATGATATCGATATCTCCGGCAACGGCGTGAGCGGTGACTGGTGCGACGTCATGACTATCGAAAGAATGGTCATCATGCACGGAGGGGACTGGGATGTTGATATTGAGGCAACTATCGATTCTCTCTTCACATCCGTTGAAGCAAGGGAAGTCGTTGTAACAGTTATGCAGAGCAGCGTATGCAAGGACAGGGAAGCAGGCGACGTAAATCTTGACGGAATGGTAACTGCCGCCGATGCAAGCGAGGTACTCGGCTATTACGCAAGCTGCTCAGTCGGCGGGGAAGCCGGTACTGCAGAGAGCGCAAGGCTCACTCTCCTCGGCGACCTTGACAACAACGGCACAGTAAGCGCAGAAGACGCATCCGCTATTCTCGGAGTTTACGCACAGCACTCCGTTGAATAAGCAGAACCTCCTGCACGGCAATGCCCGGTCATAATAAAACATGATATAGTTATAAAGATGCCGCAGTGTTTCCCGGATCCTCCGGGAGATGCTGCGGCATTCTGTGACTATATCATGTTTTTCTGCTGCCTGATTATTCGTCAAGTGTGCTCAGGTCGTAGGAAGCAGTGTCCGGGCAGTTGGGCACACAGCTTGATATGCGCTCCTTTATATACTCAGCGTCCTCGGGAAGCTCTGCGTCCTCGTTTGTCCTGATCTCCTCAACGTAGAATTCCTCGTAATCGCCGGTCTCATAGTCAAGTCTTGACCTGAGTATGAAGCCCGTCTCATTGTCGACAGTGAGGGTAAGCTCCGTGCTCAGTCCGACTGTCTGGACTTCTGCGATCGGCTCACCTTCAGATGATATTATCGGGGGAAGAGGTCTGCTTTCTTTTCCGTTGCTGGTCATCCTGACCATGGTGCAGTCTCTTCCGAGATAGCTGACATTCTCCGTGATCTCCTGTATCTCAGAATCGGCGAACCCTTCATCGAGTATGAATTCCGAGTACAGATTACAGAATACATCCGGCTTGTCGAAATAGCAGTTGCTGCGGTCATAGGCCTCATACTGATCAGGCTCGTCTATGGAGGTATCGGAGTATACACAGACATAGAGATCCTTGTACATGAACATTTCATTTCTTGTTACCGATGCGGCGAGTTCCTCAAGAGTTGTGCCCCATTCGGCGATTATGTCCGGGTCAACGTCTTTGTAGTAATCAGTCGTATGAGTCCATTCCTTATAAAGCGACTCATTTCCGGTAAGACGGTCTCTTTTGGCGATGCTGTGCTCCCATGAAGCTCCGCTGTTCGTGGTGGTATGGTATCTGATGCTGATCTGATCGTAAGCATCGTAATCCCTGCTCTTCATCTTTGCGATGATCTCGTCTCCCGTAATGGGAGTTTTTTCAGATGCGGCAGTTTCCTCTTCTGTGGCCTCTGCGGTCGCTTCCTCCGCTGTTTCAGCCTCGGTTGCAGGCTCAGTCACCTCCGCTCCGGGAGAAACCGTACCGCCGTTCCTTGACAGGAGATGTGCTCCGCCTGCTGCTGCGCCGACGATGAGGATGAATGCGGCGGCGGCTGATAAGGCCTTCATCCATATCCTCGGACGGTATGTTTCAACACCTCTCACCTCGTCGCCCGAAGCAAAGCCTTCGCTTGCTGTGCGGCGCTCGATCTCGTTGAATATGCGGTCGCGCTGCGTCTTATCGCCTGTGGGGTACTCATTGGCTATCCTTGCAGCGTCTTCCTCACTGATCTGACGGAAAAGCTTGTCATCTTTCATAACTATCGCTCCTTATCTGAAGTCCGAGAGCAGGCCGCGCAGCTTCTTTATGGCTCTTGCACAGCGCATACGCACTGCTGCAGGGTTCATGTTCATCATGCGGCCTATCTCGTTTGCGTTCTGTTCGTAGAAGTATTTCTGTATGATGATACCGGAGTCCGGCTCGCCGAGTTCTTTTATCTTCCGGAGCAGCAGCTCTGTCATGGCGTGATCCTCAGCGTTCTTGTCCACAAGCTCTGAGGAAGGCAGCTCTCCGAGCTCCTCGCTGTCAACAGAGATGCTCTTTCCGTTCTTTGCCGCAAGAGATCTCCGCATACTTATAGCCCTGTTCTTTGCAACAGTACCGAGAAACGGCTTTACCGGTGCTGTACTGCTGCTGCCGAGCTTATTTATGACGGAAGCAAAGGCGTCTATGACACATTCATCGACGTCCTCATGAGAACCGTATCCCCTGAGGATATTGACTGATATGGCGTAAACGTAGCTGTAGTATTCGTCAAACAATGCTCTGTGGCCAAGCGGCGGTGAACTCTGTATAAGCGCGATTATTTCTGTGTCGGTCATAGCGCTCCTCCTTTCTCAGCAGATCTGCTTTCATTATACATAAACGCAGGGGATAATGCAAGTGTAACACGGAAAGCATTTTTTCGGAAAAATTTTTCACCACCCCCTTGACAAAGTGTAACACCAGTGATATAATTGTATACATAGAGGTTATACAATTCAGACTTTCATAGCAGTTGCAAATGCTGTGGGAGCCTTAACCCCGAAGGAGTGTACACTTGAATGAATATCAATATAAGTAACGCAAACGGTGAGCCGATCTATCTTCAGATCGCAAACCAGATCAAGACGATGATACTGGAAGGAAAGCTCAGGGAGGGCGAAGCTCTGCCTTCCATGAGGATACTTGCAACCGAGCTGCGTATCAGCTTCATGACGACCAAGCGTGCCTATGAGGAGCTTGAACGTGACGGCTTTATCGAAAGCTACACGGGCAGGGGATCCTTTGTGAAGGCGCAGAACCTTGAGCTGTTCCGTGAGGAGCAGATAAAGCGCATCGAGGCTCTGCTCGCAGAGGCCGGAGATACGGCACGCAAGGCCGGTGTCACGATGAAGGAGCTGCATGAACTGCTCGACCTTGTCAACGGAGAGGATTAACATGAAAGAATATGACAATTCAATTGAGATAAAGGGCGTGACCAAGCGCTATGACGGTTTCATGCTCGACAATATCAGCTTTGATGTACCTAAGGGCTGCATCATGGGCTTTATCGGACAGAACGGCGCAGGAAAGACCACGACGATCCGCAGTCTGCTGCATATCACAGACATAAACAGCGGTGAGATCCGGCTGCTCGGCCTTGACCATGTCAGGGAGGAGAACGAGATCAAAAAGCGCATAGCCGTGGTATTTGACGAGCTGCCCTTCCACGATGTGTTCAATGCTAAGGATATGGCCAGGATCTTCGAGGGTATGTACCCCGAATGGGATAATGCCGTTTATACGCAGTATCTGGAGCGTTTTCAGCTCCCGCAGAAAAAGAAGATAGGGCAGTTTTCCAAGGGCATGAAGATGAAACTGCAGATAGCCTGTGCCCTCTCACACAATGCGGAGCTGCTCGTCATGGACGAGGCAACAACAGGCCTTGATCCGGTAGTGCGTGATGAGATACTGCATATCTTCATGGAATACCTCCAGAACGGAGAGCGTTCCATACTGATGTCCTCGCATATCACATCCGACCTTGAAAAGATAGCCGATATGGTCACATTCATCGACAAGGGCAGGATACTGCTGACAGGCTACAAGGACGAGATCATCGAGAAACACGGTATTCTCAAATGCGACAAAGAAAAGCTGCAGGAGATCGACAGTGAGGATATCGTCAGCATCCGCACCAACGATTTCGGTGCGGAGGTCATGGTGCATGACCGCGAAAATGCGTCCTACAAGTACCGTGACTGCATCATAGATCCTGCAAGTCTTGACGATATCATGCTCTACTATGTTCACCGTGATGCAAAGGAGTGGTCGTGATGAAACTGTACAGATCGCTGGTATACCGTGAATTGAAGCTGACACGCAAGCGCTGTCTTCTTATGCTGATACTGTTTCTTCTGCTGTCGGTGCTGATGCTGATGCCAATAATGGTCAGTGGTCTGTCAGACGCTCCGGAAATGGACGAGGATCTGCTGAGCATAGTAGTGCTTGTTTCTGGTGTGGTCGCACTGACAGGAGGTTTTCTGGCAGGTACGAACAACGGCTTGCAGAAAGCGGATATCAGTTCGGGCTGGAAGCGTTATTCCTATATCCTGCCGCCGACTGCAAGACAACAGGCATTGTCTGATCTGCTCGTAAAACTGTTCTATATCCTGTTGTTCGGACTGTTATCAGGAGCTTTTGCATTGGTATGCACCATTGCAACGGGGATCAACATCGCCACATCGGGACTCAATCCTGTTTGCCTGATGCTGAATATTTATCTCGGCACCGTCTGTGCTGTGATGCTGATCGATATCGCATACAGCTACATCGTGATGTTTGCAAAGAATAAGAAGGATCTTGGAATGCTCGGAGTGCTCGCATTTTTCGGTGCAGGCCTGATACTCCGTGTCGTGAGATTTTTTACAGACCTTGTAAAGGCACCTGAGCAGCCTGCCGAGGGTGAGGCCATGATCTCAGAAGAAGCGGTCAACAGATTTGCGTATTTTCTGTGTTCGGGAAAAACATCGATTTGTCTGTCAGCTGTTTTTGTTGTTTTATGTGTATTATTCTTCCTTGCGATGTGGAGGTCGCACGAAAGGAGAGAGCCGTAATGACGGGACTTGTTTACAAGGAATGGAAGCAGAACCGCTGGTTTATCTTCTCTATGATACTCTGCGGCTTTGCACCGGTATTTGTGCTGCTGCTTTTAGGCAGTGAGATACAGACTGCGAACGATACTGCACTGCGCACCAGCGGACTGATCGCAGGCTTTCTTGCGGCAGGTGCTTTGCAGATGCTTGTCCTGCGCGGTGATGACCGGAAGCTGTGGGGCTACTGGATAACTTCAACGGCAGACGGCTTCAGGGGCTTTCTCCGTGTGAAATACGAGATGATATTCGGAATGATCGTACTCTTCCTGTTTTCACTTCAGTTCGTGGATATGGGCTATTGTGCAGTCGCCGCTGACATGGGAAAGAAGGATATCACACAGATCAGCGATATCGCAATTCCGCTTTGCTTTGTGCAGATACTGCTGCGGGCTGTAGATATTCCCTTCGTTTATCGTTTCGGCAGTAAAAAGGGCAGCTTTGTCAAACTGATACTTATGATCGTGTTTGCCATACTGTTTTGTATCATTCTCATTCTGAATGAAGAAAAAATGGACATGATAATGGATATCGGAAAAAAGGCTTTCGATGTACAGAACAGCTCGCTTATACTCTCAGCCGGTCTGGTAATGTGTCTTGTGCTGTATTACCTTTCCTACCGTATAACCTGCCGGCTGTATCTGAAAGGGGTGGAGCAGTATGACCACTAAAAAAGAGAACGCAAAGCGGCTCTGTATCTATCTGCTGATCGTATCCGTGTCTGTACTGCTCTGTGTTCTTTGCAGAAAGCCAATGAACGAATCGGATACGCTGAATTTCATAATATACTACATTCTGTTCTCATTTTCGCCTGCGATCGCAAGCCTTGTCACAAGAGCCGTTACCGGAGAGGGTTTCCGTGATATGAAGCTGCATCTGCATCTCACCGGAAATCTCAGGTGGTATCTGCTGGCATTCATACTTCCTCTGGTATGCTTCTCTGCAAGGCTGCTGCTGCCTGTTATTCTCTGCGGTCATGCAGACTGGCTCGGCGGTTTTACGATCCGTAACGTGGCAGCAGATGTATGCTCCCTTGCAGCACTCTCGTCCGTAATGTCCATCGGACTGCTTGGCGAGGAGCTTGGCTGGCGCGGGTATATGAATCAGAAAATGGAGCCGCTGTTCGGTACTGTCGGGACTTGTATTGCGGGCGGCATCGTATGGAGTCTATGGCATCTTCCGATGGATATGGCAGGCTATTCTGACGGAGTCATCTCGCTTTCCGATACACTGAAAATATGCGGCGGAAGAATGATAACGCTGACTTTCTTTGGTGTATTCCTGATGTGGCTGACAAAAAAGACGGACAGCATATTCCCCGCCGTAATAGCTCATTTTATGTTCAACTACAGCCAGAGCACTCTGATCTCACGCCTTTTACAGGGCAATATCCCTGAAGACGCCGATCTCGGAGCGATAACAGATGTGTTTGAGCATTTACCTATGGTGATAGTCGGTGTGATATTCACTGTACTGCTCCTGTCCGGCAGAAAAAAACGGAATACAGGTGAGTATCTTCCCTGATATCGTTCATCTTCGCTGTTAAAATGACAGTTATCCGTATATATACCATATAAGCGAAGCGCATATGGTATAATTGCCCGATATGCAGGGAGCAGATCTCTGATCTGCGTATCTGCAAGGGCTTCAGATCAATTATAATGCATAAAAGTGCTGCCGGAGAGCTCTCCGGCAGCACTTTCTGTTCAGCTGCATAATCTGACGGCAAGATCCATGATGACGCCGGCGATGAATTCGGGTGTTTCGGGCGCATCGGAATACAGCCATTTCCTGACCACCGAATACGCACCCCGCAGGATGAATTCCCGTGTATAGAGCTTCCGGCTGCCTTCGTACTTATCGGCAAGACCGTTCTCAAGCTCCGTGGTGATGTAGGACAGCCCGAGAAGGCTCTCAAGGAAGCTGTCGTCGCTTATGGTCTGTATCAGCGCATGGCAGAGCTCCCTCTGCTCGTCCATATATGTGAGTACATTGACAAGGTTCTTCGGCTCGTCGTCTGTCTCGAAGTGCTTTTCAAGCTCGCTGAGGAATTCAGCCTGCACCTCGTTCATAAGATCGTACTGTGTGCCGTAATACTTGTAGAAGGTCGTCCTGTTGATCTGAGCCTCCGTGCAGAGCTCCTGCACCTTTATCTTTTCGATGGATTTCTGACCGAGAAGTCTTATCAGTGCCTCTTTCAGCATCCTCTTGGTTACACGTATGCGCTGGTTCTCCATAGCTTTCTCCTCAACAAATAATGCGATACTGTTGACTTTACAACAGCAATACTGCGATGTGTGGTAAACACTACAATATAAAGTCAACAGTCGGTTGACTTTAAAACAGGTTTATGGTAGCATTATATCGTGTTTTGAAATACTTGTCAAGAGGTGTATTTAATGAAAAAAATTGCTGACATCATTGTTGAGAAAAGGGTGTGGATAATCATAACCGTCCTCATCCTGACAGCTGTCTGCGGTATGCTCATCCCCAGAGTGAACGTCAATGACGATATGACGAAGTATCTGCCGGATGATTCGTCCATGAAGATAGGTATGGATATCATGGACGAGAGCTTTCCTGAGACCGATACCGACAACACCATACGAGTCATTTTCACGGGACTCGGCGACGGCCAGAAGCCTGTCATCAGGGAAAAGCTGGAGGCGATAGAGTACGTCACCGGTGTGGACTATGAAGAGGGCGACGAGGACTACAACAGGGATCAGTACACGAAGTACGTGCTCCACATGGAGCATGACTACGGTTCTCCCGAGGAAGCGGAGATCGAAAGCGTACTGGAACGCCAGTTCGCCTTCAATGATATGACCTATATGAATGACAGCGGTGAGGGACCGGGACTGCCCCTGTGGGTAATGGTGTTCGCTGTGGCTATACTCATGGTCATACTTCTCATCATGAGCGGTTCCTGGTTCGAGCCGGTGCTCTTCCTGTTCACGATAGCAGTTGCGGTCGTGATAAACCTCGGAACGAATATCATACTCGGCACCATCTCTGAGAATACCTTTTCTGTCTGCGCTATTCTCCAGCTTGTGCTGTCGATGGATTATTCTATAATCCTCATAAACCGCTACCGTCAGGAGCGTGAGGACACCTTAGACAGAAAGGCGGCTATGAAGGCCGCTGTGACAGGAGCATTCTCCTCCATATCGAGCAGCTCCGTCACCACTATCGTCGGACTTCTCGCACTGGTATTCATGAGCTTCAAGATAGGCTTTGATATGGGCGTTGTTCTGGCAAAGGGCGTATTCTGCAGCGTTGTCTGCGTTTTCCTGATACTGCCCGGTCTGATACTTATGTTCTCAGGCGTGATAGAAAAGACAGCCAAGCCTGTTCCGCACATCCCGACAGGAGGACTTGCAAAGTTCGCCTACAAGGCAAGGATACCGCTGACAGTTGGCTTTATCGGCCTGTTTGCCGGAGCTTACTTTCTCCAGCAGCAGACTGTCATCTGCTTCTCCATGACCTCACCCGATGTCATAGCAGATGTGTTCCCGACTAAGAGCACAGTCGTCATGCTGTACGAAAACGAGGACGACGAGGCTGTGACACGTATTGCGGAAAAGCTTGAGGAGCGGGAAGATGTGAAGAGTGCAGTGAACTTCTCCAACACCCTCGGAAAGCAGCACAGCTCAGAGGATATGGTCGATGCAATAGACGACCTTTCTGAAAGCCTCGGAAACGGCAGTAAGCGCGACTTCGACGCTGATGCTTCACTCTTCAATATGCTTTACTACAAGTATCACGGCAATGAGGCAGGCAGTATGACTGTCAGCGATTTCCTCCGCTTCATCAATGAGGACGTTATGACGAACGAGACCTTCAGCGACTATATGGGCGATGATATCTCGGAATACAGTGACATGACGGAGAAGCTCTCTGATGCACAGCTCCTGAAAAAGCCCATGGATGCCAGAGGCCTTGCTGATTTCTTCGGCATGAACAGGAGCGACTGCGAGCAGCTCATCCTCTACTACTACATTCAGAACGGCGGAGTTGAGGCTGATACCATTACAGTCACAGAGTTCACGGACTTCGTGCTCAATGACCTCTCCAAGGACAAGGATTACGCCGATATGTTCGACGAGGAGACTCTTGACCAGATGAAGCTGCTTCAGGATTTCACTGACGAAGAGGCACTGAAAAAGGAGTATACACCTGAGGAAATGGCAGAGAAGCTGGGTATGGACGAGGAGAATGCAAAGCTGCTCTATGTCTATTACTTCGGCAAAAGCAAGGACTATGCCCCGGAGTCTATGACGATACAGGAGCTTGTGGCTTTTCTCAGGAACGACGTAGCAAAGAACAAGGAGTTCTCTTCTCGTTTTACTGCTGAAACTCTTTCACAGATAGACCAGCTTGCCGCCTTTACCGACAAGGCAGCTATCCATGAGGAGAAGGACGCCGCAGGCCTTGCACGGATGCTCGGCATGGACGAAGGCATGATAAGGCAGATATTCCGTCTCGATGCAAGAGACCTTGACCTCGGCAGCAAGACCATGACCTTGCAGGAATTCGTCTCCTTCCTTGAAACACTGATGAACGATCCTGCATACAGCGGCAGCTTTGACAGCTCTCTGCGTGAGAAGACAGGCCAGATGAAGCAGATAATACAGCTTGCATCCTCCGGCTATCCGCTCACAGCGCCTGAGCTTTCAGCCATACTCGGCATAGATGAGGGCTTCATCTCACAGCTCTTCATGGGCTTCTCGGCACAGTCCGGCACTGAGATAACATCAATGCCCCTGAGAGACTTCATAGATGCCTTCATCATCAACGTGCTGCCCGATCCGGTATACGGCCGCATGATAGACGATTCCACAAGATCACAGCTGTACATGATGCAGCAGCTCTGCAATATCGCTTCCTCCGGTAGAGCGCTCACAATGGGCGAGATATCGAAGCTCTTCGGTATGGACCAGAGCCGGACAAGGCTGATATTCACTCTCTTCTACGGCAACTCCGACAGAAGGATGTCACTCTATGACTTTGTTGCCTATATGAACAGCTATGTTGTGAATGATCCGATGTTTGCCGGAAGGATAGACCAGACCTCGGCACAGAAGATGAAGACGCTCAGGCAGATAATGGATATCGCTTCGTCTGATACGGGCCTTTCCTATGATCAGTCCGCAGCGCTGATGAATATGGACTCAGCTTCCATGAAGCAGCTCTATGCCCTCAGGGATTCAAAGGACGCAGACTGGAAGATGAGCACAGGAGCCCTCGTTGACTTCCTCATCAGCAATAAGAAGGAGCTCTCCGGCACAGCAGACAAGGAGATGCTCGACAAGATAGATATGCTCAAAGCCATCATGGAAAGCGCAGAGGCAGGCGACAAGCTCGATGCAAAGGCGCTCTCCGAGCTGACCGGTACGGAAGAGGACAAGGCGCAGCAGCTCCTTCTCCTCTACACCTACAAGAACGGCGATACCGATGACTGGAAGCTGTCTGTCAGGGAGTTCGTTGATTTCCTCGTTTCCGATGTGCTCGGCAATAAGAATTTCAAGGGCAGATTCAGCAGCAGCGAAGCAGAAAAGCTCACCGGCCTTTCAGCTCTCGTTGATGCAGTCATCTCCGGAAAGGAGTATGACTCAGGCGATATGGCCGGTCTTTTCAGAGGCATGACAGACGGCCTTGACGAGAACACCGTTTCCCTGCTCTACCTCTACCACGATGCCAACCTTGATAAAGACAGCGGTCTCACCATGTCGATAGAGGAGCTTATGAACTACCTTGCGGATACCATTGTCGATGATGCCACATTCAGGGCCGTACTCGATGATGAGATGAAGGAGGATATAAAGCAGTCAGCAGCCGACCTCAGAGAGGGCAGTGAGCAGCTGAAGAGCGATAAGTATTCAAGACTTATCATGTCAGTAACTGTTCCGGAGGAGGGCGAGGAGGCAGAGGAGTTCTACGGCGAGGTCAATGAGATGTGTGCTGAGCTGAGGGGAGACTACCACCTCATCGGCTCTTCTGCCATGAACTACGAAATGTCGCAGTCCTTTGACAGGGAGCTCCTTACCATAACCCTGCTCACAGCCATAGCTATCTTCCTTGTGGTGCTCATCACCTTCCGCTCTGCCGCCGTACCTGCCATACTTGTACTGCTCGTACAGTGCGGAGTATATATCACAGTATCCGTCATAGGTATACAGGGCTACAGCATACACTATCTCGCACTTCTCATCGTACAGTGCATACTCATGGGCTCGACTATCGATTATGCGATACTGTTCAGCACCTACTACCGCGAACACCGCCGGGAGAACGAACCGCCGCGTGCGCTGAAGGAGGCCTATGCAGGCTCCATGCACACCATACTCACTTCAGGTCTCATCATGGTTACCATAACAGGTATCCTCGGCCAGTGCTTCGGCGATCCCACCATAGAGCAGATATGCCAGACTATCTCTATCGGCGCAGCAAGTGCTATCTTCCTGATAATCTTCATACTTCCGGGCATACTGAGCTGCCTTGACAGCTTCACAGCCGGAAAGGGAAGAATGAAGCAGGGAACGATAAAGAAATTCACCATATAGCAAAAAGTGCTGCCGGGTATTCCCGGCAGCGCCTTTTTATGTGCTATGAGCAGCTTCGATGTGCAGATATCTAAGCTGCATTGAAGTATTCATTGGGTGTGAGTGAGCCGTCTGTCTGAGCAAAGGCGTAGTACATCAGGACGCCGGAAGCGTCTCCGGAATCCACGAATCCGTCCTTGTTGACATCGCCGACCTTCATCTGCTTGTCCGTGAAGGTGCGCTCTCCGCCGGTGGAGGAGGATGAGTATTCAACAAGTATGGCAGTGGCATCGTTGGAGTCTACCATGCCGTCATCGTTCACGTCGCCGATGACGATATCGTCATCGAGCTCCACGGGAGGTCCTGCTGAGGTTATATCGAGCTTCATGGTAACGGGCTCGGCAGGATTGCCGTTGTAGGTGAGCACGTTGTCAGTGAGCACAAGTGAAGAGCCCGTGAAGTCTGCGCCCTCTGTTATGAGCCATACCGTATCAGAGAAGGCGGTCTTGTTGTTCTCGCTCTTAATCAGCTTTATCCTGCATGGTATCTTTCCGCCCTTGCTGTCTGTAAGCCAGAGGCCTTCAGAGGTAACGGAATCATCCTTCAGGAAGGTCGAGAACTTCATCTCGATGCGGTCAGAGTAAGGAGTAATGTCTGCCAGCTTTGCGCTTGCCTTGCTTATCATCGGTATAAGTATGCCGAGCTGTACGGGGAGTACCGGCAGCCATTCGGATGCTGCGTTCTCATAGCCCTCCTTTGATACTCTTACCTGCCATAAGCCCTCGGGTACGTCCCATGCGAACCATCCGTCGGAGTTGGTGAGCTGAGGATTTACCTGATCGTAGTCCTCCGCGTTCCAGAGGACCTCGTTTCCATCCTCGTCCTTGTACCATATCTCCGCCGTAGCGCCCTCGACCTTGTTGTCCTCGACCACTTCGTATACAGTGCCGCTCGGATCGAGTATGTAGGTAGGCTCGGCTGAGTTGCCGATCTTGTTTCTCGGATCACGGTATATGATCTTTTTCAGCTTCTTCTCGCGTGCGTCATAGTATTTCTTTGCAACGTAGGTCGTAAGACATATAGCTCCGCCGACGAGAAGTCCCGGCCAAAGTGTAAGGCCTGCAAATGTGGCGAGTATGGTCGCACTTGCGCTTGCGGTTATGGTTACCAGCCTTCCGACGAAGATATTTTCAGCCTCAGCCTTCAGTTCCTTTTTGTGCGCCTGAACGTAGGGATCCTTGCTGAAGTTGATCTGTGCTCTCTGTTCGGAGCAGGCTATGCCTGCGGTTACCATTTCACAGCCGGAATTGAATACCGTAAAGCCTGCTGCAACGCTTCCGAGTGCTGTCTGTCCTAAATCAGTAAGTCCCTCATTGGCTATATCAGTGAGTATTGCGAGATCTGCGCCGATCAACTGTTCGCCGGTATGATCCTTGAGATCCTCTCCGAGTGCCTCAAGGAATGTAGGATCCACAACGGCCTCACGATTTGCAACGAGCTGAGTTTCAGCCTTGCTCTCTCCGGTCGTCTCGTTCCTGTCGATGATGATGACGCCGGTCATGTAGTCGTAGGGCTTGGCGCTGAGGAAGTCCATAGCCGTGTCGTAAACTGCGGATACTCCGTCAGGTATCATAAGGGATTCAGCTGCCGCAACAGCGTCCTCTGTTTCCGTCAGGACCTTTGCGAAGAAAGTGTGGATATCGCCGTTCTCGTCTGTCATGCGGACAGCGGATTCGGTGAATCCGAAGCTATCAGGATCATCTGCGATAGTATCAGCTTCAACGTTTTTGCCGCCTATTCCGATAACGTCTGTAATGCCCTGATATACGCCTATGCTGACCTCATCCATATCCGGATTGAGTTTCTTGAATGATGGTGAAGGTGTATAGTCATAGCGGACGAGTGTATTGTTTTCATCGCCTGCTGCGACTGAGGTATCTACATGATCAAGGAAAGCCTTGGCAATATCATTGCCAGAGCCTGAGCCGCTGCTTATGGCTGTCGGTGAGAGATCGTTGTCAGAGCCCTTGAACTTGAAGGAGGTCTCACCGTTGTTCACCGTCTTGCAGAGCATACCGCTCATCTGCTTCGGCAGCTGAGTTACGCTCAGCTTTCCGGGAACTGTTGTATCAAAGTGTCCCGTGCCTTCCCACATTCCTGTGTCATCATTGTATTTCAGAGGCATTGCAGAAATATCGCCGTTCTTCTCTGATATCATACAGAGCTCTTCGATATTACTGCTGTCAGAGACCTCCACCTCAAATCCCATTACATGGAACGGATTTACAAGTGCATAGCTGCCCTTGCCCTTGAGGAAGGTATCCGTCATATCTGTCCTGTTGGCGCCGTTCCTGTAAATGACTTTTACCAGCTCAGGTGCGTTCTCAATGATAGCAACAGTCTTCTTTGCGGACTTCACTTCGCCGCATACTGCTTCAACTGTGATATCCGTATCATTTCCTTCGTAGGTAACGAGTGCTGAGTATCTGCCGGAATACTTGTTTGTCCTGACAGTGGTATTGTCCTCGCCGTTGACGAGTATGGTGACCTCGCTGTCAAGAGGGCCTGAGCCGCTTACGTAGAAGCTGCTTATGCCGTCCTTCATTGATGCGTTTTCGGGAGCCCTGAGTGAAAGATCAGCTATCTCAACGCTGTCTGTGATGACGTTCCTGCCGTCAGCGCCTGAGGTTTCCTCGCGTATCCTTGCATACATCCATGAGCTGACCTTCAGCTCGTTCTTGCCGTCTGAGCGGACGCTGAAACGTATGGTGCCCTCCGGTTCGGTAACGTCATAGCGGAGCCTGCCGTAATCCCACTGAGCATATCCGTCATAGCTCTCCTCAACGAAGCTGCTGTCGCTGTAGTTGGAATCAACGTATATCCAGCCGAGGGTGAACTTGTCGCGGAAGCGGGGATTGATGGAGTAGTGAATGGTGTAATTGACCAGTGAGCCCTCTGCGTTTGAAATGGAGCTCTGTGTCATGTAAAGGCCGTTATTCTCGACGAAGGCAAATCTCTGATCCCAGAGGTTGTCCGTCCAGTCGAAGGCTGATATCTCAAACGGTATCTCCTCCTGGGGTGCGTCGATCTCAACGAGACTCTTGCACTTTGAGAAGGCCTCCGACTGTATCTGCTTAACGCTTGCAGGGAGCACGACCTTCTCAACGGAGGGACACTCATACAGAGCTGCCTTGGGTATGGTCTCTATGCCGTCTGCGAAAATGACGGTGGTGAGGTCCTCGGTATTTCTTGCCACCAGCTCAGCCTTTGTTACGCCTGCGGGGATGGTGAGCTCCGTAAGACGTGTTCTGGAGAATGCATCACGTTCGATGACGGTTACGCCGTCAGGTATGCGGAAGGTGGTTATGGGACAGTATTCAAAGGCCGATTCACCGATCTCCTTTACGCTGTCGGGTATTGTTATGCTTGTCACATTATAGCAGCTGATAAGGCAGCGGTATGGTATCCTCTCTATGCCGTCCCTGAAGGTCACTTTCTCCAGAGCAGGGGCTGAGGAGAGGCACCAGTTCGACTGAGTGAGGGTGCTCGGGAGCTCAAGCTCCTTCAGCGCATCACAGCCGCCGAATACCCTGTAGCCGTCGATCTTTGTAACGCCCTCCGGGATATCTATATGCGAGAGCTTCGGACAGTTCGCAAAGGCATAGCCGCTGATATCCGTAAGCGTTGACGGGAGCACTATCTCGGTAAGCTCAGGAAGATAGGCAAAGCGGCCGTGTATCTCCGTGATGCCTTCTGCGTATGTCAGCTTCTCTATTCCGGAATCTATGAACGCACCGCTGCCGTCATAGTCACCGGGGTAGGGGAGCTGCATCGGAACATAGAGCTCCTTCAGTGATGTTGTATTGCAGAATGATGATCTCGCAAGGTCCTCCAGACTTGCCGGAAGATCAAGATGCTCTATGCCCGTGCAGTAGCCGAATGCCTGGAAACCGATTATCTTTACGCTGTCGGGTATCTCAGGATCGGTTATCTTCCCGCAGGCGTAGAAGGCCTCCTGTTCGATCTCCTCGGGTGCCTCCGGCCAGCTTATCTTTTCAAGATCCTCACAGCGTGAGCATAGTCCATAAGGTATGACCTTGACTCCCGGGCCGAAGGACACCTCAGTCAGGCCGCTCCCGTAGAAGAAGTTCTGGCCATCGGGATCGAAGTTCCAGGTATCGGGGATATACATTGACCTGAGAGACTTCGTGTCGCAGAAAGCATATCCGCCGATGAAATCGAGTTCATCGGGAAGATCGAGCACCTCCAGGTCCGCATCGCCGTAGAACGCAGAATAGCCGATGCTTCTTACGCTGTCCGGAATGTGAAGCTCCTTCAGACCGAAGCAGTTGGCAAAAGCGTTTTCGCCTATCTCTGTGACTGAATCTGGTATGATAAGCTCATCAAGACGGTTTGTCCAGTCGAGAAGATTATTCGGCACCTTTTCCATGCCGTCCTCAATGATGACCTTGTTTATCTCACAGTAGGTGAAGGGGCGGTCAGCTTCCTTCAGCGTTGCCGGGATGAACAGTTCATCGAGCGCCTTGTAGTCATTGAAGCACCAGTGGCTCAGGTACTCGATATGGTCAGGGAGGACGATAGAGGTAACGGTGCTGTTGCTTCCGTACATGGTGTGGCCGAAGTAGTTTGTGTCGATCCTTGTAACAGTCTTTCCGTCTATCGTTGACGGGAAGACTATCTTTGTGTCGTCGTATTCCCTCTCGCTGTCACGTCCCTTGATGGTAATGGTGTCGTCCTCATTCACGACGTAGGCAAATCCGTCATCGGTGTAGAGGTAATTGTCCTTATCATCCGCTGCTGCCGATATTATCTGCGGCATGGCAGAGAGTGCGCTGACAGCAGTGAACACCGTACTGAGAGCACCGGAAATGAACCGTTTCGTGAAATCGTTCCTCATATAAACGCCTCCTTTATAAAAGCGGCCGCCCGTCTGACATTATCACTATTGAGTCGTTGCAGGGGAGCATGATGCCTGAACAAGAATGATAGTATCAGAAGGGCGGTCTTTATGCTGATATTATAACATATGTACTCTAATAAATCAACTATTATTAAAAATCTTTATTGCAAATGACAATAATCACTGTGCTTTACTGTGATATATGACAAATCATTTTCTCCGGAAAGCCACTTTTCTCTTGACAAAACAATTAATAATCGTATAATAATAATTAAGGATCACGTCCGTTATCCGCCGGACGTTCTGAACGATATGATAATAACGGAGGTAATGACTTTGAAAAGAATGATCTCATATATGGCTGCACTTGCGATACTCACATCTGTATCAGCACCCGCACTTTTTCCCGCTGTACAGTCTTCCTGTGCCGTGACTGCCTCGGCGGCCGGAGAGGTATCATTGAAGGAGCTTGCAGGCAAATGGCGGCTTGAGAACGGAGACGGAGGATATACCCCGGATGTCTGCGCTGTGACTCTCGGTATCCTGGAGGTAAAGGAGGACGGCGCCTGTTCCTTCACCACAGCCGCAGGCAAGAAGGTCGCCGGAAAGGCAGCGGCAGGAGTTGAAAAGTATTCCGACGGGCAGGAAGTTCCGACAGTGACCTTCTCAGACGAGAGCGGTGCTCTTGATATCAGCGGTTACTATAATGGTGATATCATCTCCATAGGCAACGGCGGCAGGCAGAGGCTCGTCCGCGTGACCACAGGCGATGCGTCCGCAGATGCAGTCATTGAGCAGAGGATGAATGATCTCTCCCTTATCATCGGCGTCCTTTCCGGAACTCTCCCCGGGGATATAGAAGACATCGTATGGAATGGCAATGTGTCATATCGTCGGGTGACCGATCTTTTCTCCATCGGCTCCCTTGAGGAATTCAGGGCTCTGATCGAAAAGACATGTACAGGCGATCTGATGAAGAGATTTCTTGAGGATTATGATGGCTATTTCCTTGAGAAGGACGGCAAGCTCTACTGCAGGTATAACAACAGCGGCCACGTGATATTCGATATCTCAGCCGGTGTTATCATATCGGATAAGACAGCTGACAGCTTCAAAGCGACTACGGTAAAGGACAATATGTCTACCGATTACTCACAGGCTGTATTCAGCCGCAGCGAGGACGGAAGCTGGCGTATAATAAGCTATAACAACGGTGTTTTCTCTGTTAACACCTCTGTCGATGACCGCACGTATGCTGCAACTCTGGCGGTAGCGGGCCTCGGATTAGTGCTCGAGGAGTTTGCGAAGGGCGGCCCTAAGAGCGCAGAGACGATAACGGTCAACGGAAAAGAATACATAAAGTCTAAGAATCAGAATGTCGATCCCGAAAGAGTCGAGAGTATCATCAAGGAGAGCTGTACCGGAGAGCTGAGAGATTCTCTTGTCAGTATCTGCAAGGAAAACTACATAATAAGGGACGGCGTTCTGTACAATCTGAATTCTCCGAAGGGCGTTCCGGACTTTGATTTCAGCAGTGGCTTTACGCTGCTGAGCGCAGAGCCCGACAGCTGCAAGGTAGTGACGAATCATAAAAGCCAGCTTTATGGCTACACCATATTCGAGATGAAGGCCGCTGACGGAAGATGGCTCATCAGCAGCTATTCTTTCAGTCCGTTCCCTCAGGAAAAGCTTTTCAGCGGCTATGTTGCACTTGATGACGGCGTTCTCAATCTCCGTGCCGAGCCGGATGTCGGTTCAGATATACTCGCAGGGATCCCCAACGGCACACAACTCGAGATCTACAAGAGCGGAACGAATGGCTGGTATATGGTAGGTTATGACGGAAAGACCGGCTATGTAAGTGCGGACTTTATAAAGGAGATACCATCTTCCGGTGTTGGCGTAGCATTGCCAGGTGACCTGACCGGAGACGGTGCTGTCGATTCATCGGATGCCTCCGAGGTGCTGGCAGTCTATGCAAACGGCGCGACAGGCGGCACTGTCACCGACGAGACAAAGAGCATCGGCGATATCAACAAGGACGGCCTTGTTGATTCCAGCGATGCCTCCCTCATTCTTGAATACTACGCTTACGTCTCCACAGGCGGAGCAGAAACACCTGCCACATACTTCGCAAAGAAGTCATAAAAAAAGCCTTTCACGGGGAAGTCCCTGTGAAAGGCTTTTCTGTCTGTCTGCCGGTATTACGATTCCTCCGTGCTGTGCGGGCAGCGGTGACCTCATTCAAACAATATGAGGTCTGAAAGCTGTGCCAGTCCGAAATCGTAGAAGAAGGCGCTCATATCCTCCTTGATATCCGAGTATTTCAGGTCATCTGAGGCAAGGATATCGTCGTCCAGCTCACAGAGGTGGGTATAGAAATCCATGCCCATAAGAAGGTCATCAAGGCTGCGCTCCCTTGCAGCTCTGCGCAGTTCCTCCATGGCCTCTCTTATCCTGCCCTCGTCGGATTTCTTCAGCAGGGAATTGAGCTTCTCCTGCTTCTCGGTGCTTTTGATTACAAGCGCTGCGCGTGTCGGCGTGTCGATATTGAACACTATCTTCATAGCCGCTGCAACGCATTCCTTTATCTGCCTGATTATGTAATCGTCTTCAAACATATTTATATCCTTTCTTCATGCCTGCCTCAGAAATGACTGTTGTCATTCAGAGAAATTCCTGCTGAAATGTCTGTAATTGTACTGTTCATCCGTCCTGTCAAGAACGGCAAAGTCTATCCTGTCAAACAGGTCCTTTTCCTTTCTTCCGTTGAAGTCGAGCTCCTTCAGCGCTTTGCTGAAGAGGTCGGAGATGAGCCTTGCATCGTTGCCGTAGGCGCCGCAGCCCCATGCGCCGAGCACAAGGTATCTGTAGCCGAAGAAGGCGGCACATTTCAGCATACCCATTATGCGCCCGTATACCATGCTGCGGTATTCCTCCTCGCTGAGTCCCTCCTTGCCGCCTGATATCTTTGGTGCGGCGCAGGTAAGGACGGATACCACGACAGTATCATCGAGCAGCTCTCCGTTTTCGTCCTTGATGATCTCCACGTCCGGAGTGAGCATCAGGGCATCGGAGCCCATAAAGGAGTGCAGGCTCTCGTTGTAGGCATAGTATTTCCCCGCGGTTTCGCTCTCAAGCGACAGCAGAAGAGAGCTCTTCCTGCAAAGATCCTCCTCCTGTGCGCGCGCACCCCTGCGGACTCCTCCGCCCGGATGTACGGGGCTTGCAAGATTGAGCACGAGTATCTTCTGACCGAGCTCTGCGGTGAGCTTCCTTGCAAGAACGTAGGAATCGCAGTTCACGCAGCTGTGTACGCAGCTGCCGTTCTCAGCGATCGGCGGTTCAAAAACGGTGCTGCCGCATATCTCCCTGACCTCCTCGGGAAGGTATACCTGTATCTTATGCATATCTTCGTAGGAGAGCTTCAGCTCTGTCTTACTGCCGTTTTTCTCGTACCATCCCTTTTCAAGGATACTGAGGGTATCCTCAAGCATTCTGATATCAGCACTTCTGTCTCTCATTTTCTTTCCTCATATCTTTATTCTTACATAGTGGCATTTTTCGTCGCTGTGATGTATATAGCCGCCGTTGGCGAGCATTACCCTGAGGGATGCAGGATTGTCCCTGTTCACCCGCAGATATATCTCATCCTCGGGTATGCGATCCCTTATCTCCCCGATAAGCAGGGCGAGCCCCAGTGTGGCATATCCTTTTCCACGGTATTCCGGCGCGATATAGTAACCGATGTGTCCGGCACCTGTGACGAGTGAATCGCAGAGATATTGGCGGAAATGGAAGACACCGGCGATAACGTCATCATCCCACAGGTAGTATACTGTCTGCGGCACCCAGCCCTCCGGCAGCAGCCTGCCCTCAGCCTGGGCGAGCATGGTGTCAAGCGCCTTGTCGAAATCCTCACGTCTGATGCCGTGATGATCGTTTATGAAGCCGTTCTCGTCCGCAGGGACAGCAGTCTGGAAGCTCCATTCCCTGTCTGCGTCTTCACGGTTCGCCTTCCTGAGCACTACCATGTCAGGCTTTCCTGTATACGGCGATGACACAGAGCTCATTGTATGTGTCCTTCCTGTCGTATACCACATCATCTATCACGGGCATGAGGTGGAAGAACTCTCCACCGTCAGTGCAGAAGACACAGTATTCACCGGGGCCGAGAGCGAGCTCTCCGACTCTGCTGCCGCTGTGACCTTTGTGTTCAGTTATGCCGTGTTCTTCCATATACCGCACGAAGACCGCTTCATCGTTATAGCTGTCAAGCCCCATGCTCTGTGAAAGTTCGGTCAGCTCAGCCTTTACGGTATCGTAGTCCTTGCCGGTCAGCTTCGTCATCGTCCTTGCCACACAGCTGCGGCTCTCATCGGTCGGGGAATAGTATTCAAACCTCATATCTCACCTCTCCGTTCTGTGAAGGTTTATATGTTAATTATATCATCAGGCTGTGCCAGTGTCAATACAGGATACTGACTGAAAAGTATATCAGCGGATTGACTTTCCACTGCATATTTGGTATAATATCTGAAAAGGCTTTTTTATAGCCGGACAGGGAATAAAGTTATGGTTTACAGAGAATACGGGAATAACAACAGCCGTACCGTGATACTGCTCCACGGCGGCGGACTTTCATGGTGGAACTACCGTGAGGCGGCTGAGCTGCTTCAGGACAGTTTCCGGGTGATACTGCCGGTGCTTGACGGCCATGCGGGCAGCGATGCCCCCTTCACGTCCATAGAGAACAACTCTGCCGAGATCATCGGCTTCATACGTGAGCATCTGGGCGGGCGGGTATTTCTGGCAGGCGGTCTCTCACTGGGTGCTCAGATACTTCTGGAGATGCTCTCGCAGCAGGGCAGTATATGCGAACACGCAATTATCGAAAGCGCCGCAGTCATACCCTCGGCTCTCACGAACCGTCTTATCGCGCCGGCCTTCGGCTGCTCCTATCCTCTTGTAAAGCACAGGTGGTTCTCGGAGCTCCAGTTCCGGTCGCTGCACATGAAAAAGGAGCTGTTTGAAGACTATTACCGCGATACCTGTGCAATAGCGAAAAAGGATATGATAGCCTTTATGCAGGCAAATACCGCCTACGCCGCAAAGCAGTCCCTCAGTGAATGCACCGCTGCCGTGCATCTGTATTACGGCGGGAAAGAGGTGCGTCAGATAAAGCGCTCTGCCGGCCTGATAAAGCAGCTCATACCGGGCTGCACCGTACAGGAGCTGCCGGGGCTCTTCCACGGCGAGCTGTCTCTGAACGATGCGGCAGGGTATGCGGATATCATCAGGTCGCTCGGCTGTCATGAGGGACAGCCCGGTATTCCCGTCCTTGCTCAATGATAAATACATACATCTGGAGAAATAATATGAAAAAGAAAAAGACTCAGAACGGCCTGCACAACCGCAATTCGTTCCGTGTCATCAGTCTCGGCTTTCTCGGACTGATACTCACCGGAGCTCTCCTGCTGATGCTGCCGATCGCCTCGCAGGACCGCACTGTGACGCCGTTCGCTGATACACTGTTCACAGCCATATCCGCCTCCTGCGTTACCGGACTTGTAGTCCGTGATACCGCAACTCACTGGTCCCTCTTCGGGCAGATAGTCATACTCACCCTTATACAGATCGGCGGTATGGGAGTCATCACCATAGGCCTTATGATAACAAGGCTGTCTGGCAGGAAGGTCGGGCTCTGGTTCCGCGGCATGATGCAGGATTCCATATCTGCGCCGAATGTGGGCGGAATACTCCAGCTCACCAAGTTCATACTGAAAATGACAGCCGCCATAGAGCTTTCCGGTGCGGTGCTGCTTTATCCGGTGTTCTGCCGGGAGTTCGGCCCCGTAAAGGGGATATGGTACTCCCTCTTCCATTCAATATCGGCCTTCTGTAATGCAGGCTTCGACCTTATGGGAATACGCGAGCCCTTCTCCTCACTGACGAGCTTCGGAGGGAACGTCTATGCGAACATTGTCCTGATGCTCCTCATCATCACGGGAGGTATCGGCTTCCTTACATGGGACGATGTGGTGCAGCACAGGCTCAGATTCAAGAAATACCGTCTTCAGACCAAGGTTGTTCTCGTCACCTCAGGCATCCTGATAATCCTCCCGGCTGTATTCTTCTTCTTTGCCGAATACTCCGGCGAGCCCATGAAGGAGCGCATACTCCATTCACTTTTCCAGTCCGTTACCGCAAGGACTGCCGGCTTCAACAATGCCGACCTTTCACAGATGAGCGAATCCGGCACCATGATAATGACCGTCCTTATGCTCATCGGCGGCTGCTCGGGTTCGACTGCCGGCGGAATGAAGACCTCCACGATAGCGGTCCTCTTCCTTGCCGCCCTCAGCGTGTTCCGCAGGAAGAATGACGTTGAATGCTTCGGCCGCCGCATAGCTGCCGATACTATCCGCACGGCCGGTGCGATACTCTTCATGTATATGTCCCTCTTCCTTTCAACAGGCATCGCTGTCAGCATCATCGACTCGCTCCCGCTGATAAGCTGTCTCTTTGAAACAGGCTCCGCACTTGGCACGGCAGGCCTTACCCTTGGTATAACCACCTCTCTCTCTCTCCCGTCGCATATCATACTCATGGTACTTATGTTTGCGGGAAGAGTCGGCGGTCTGACACTTATATATGCTGCATTCTCATTGAACACAGAAGCATCAAGACTTCCGCAGGAAAAGATAACTGTCGGATGATAATGAAAAGGAGAATAAACTATGAAATCAGTTCTGATGATAGGCGCCGGACAGTTCGGCATACATATCGCAAAAAAAATGGTAGAGCTGCGCTGTGAGATCATGGCAGTGGACACTGAGGAGGAGCGCATCAATGCGATCCTTCCCTATGTTACCAGCGCACAGATAGGCGACAGCACCAACGCAGACTTCATGCGTTCTCTCGGAATACCGGATTATGATGTGTGCATCGTCACCATAAGCGACAGCTTCCAGGATTCGCTGGAGACCACAGCCCTCCTCAAGGAGCTGGGGGCAAACAAGGTCATCTCACGCGCCCAGAATGACGTGCAGGAGAAGTTTCTCCTCCGAAACGGCGCTGACGAGACCGTATATCCCGAGAAGCAGACGGCGATAAGGCTTGCCACCAAGGAGGCCTCCGATGATATCCTCGATGTGCTCCAGCTCGACCACAATCTCAATATCTACGAGGTCAGGGTGCCGAAGGAATGGCGCGGACGGACGATAGCCGAGCTCGATATACGCAAGAAGCACAACCTCAATATCATCGCGGTACGTACATCGGATCAGCTTACCGTACCCCTGCCGAATACTCCTCTCTCTGCCGATGACGCCATCCTCGTCCTCGGCAGTATGAAGGATATAAACAGGGTTTTCTGATAACAGCTGAATACAAAGAAAAAGAGGCACGGAGAACGATATCTCCGTGCCTCTGCTCATTTTTTATCGTATGCGGTCTTTTCAAAGGTTTTAAGGCTTCTCTTTTTGAGGGCTGCTTCAAGAAGCTCCGGCAGCTTTTCCGGCGGACAGGCAAAGCAGGGTATCTCAAAGGCTGATATCCTCTCTGCGAGCCCCGACTCAAAGCAGGGCTTGCCGCTGTCGGAAATGGCAAGGAGCACGATGACGTTCACTCCCGAGCCCTTCAGCTCTTCAAGACGGCGTTCGAGCTGCGCCCTGTTGCCGCCCTCATAGAGGTCGGTGACGATTATCATGGTGGTCTTCTCCGGCTCGGCAACGAGCTCCTGACAGTAGGCGACTGAGTTGTTGATATCCGTGCCGCCGCCGAGCTGTATACCGAAGAGGAGATCAACGGGATCGCTGCATAGCTCCGTCAGGTCATGCACCTCCGTATCGAAGGCGATGATATGTGTTTTCACTGACCTGATGCTTGCGAGAATACAGCCCATAATGGAGGAGTATATCGCCGATTCACCCATAGAGCCGCTCTGGTCTATGTCGAGGATGACAGTTCGTGAAGCCGACCTTGAAGCCCTGTCGAAGAAGTAGAACTTCTCCGGCAGGAGAACGTTTCTCTTCGTGTCAAAGTTTTTCAGATTGCGCCTTATGGTCATTTTGTAGTCAAGAGCCGCCGCCGAGGGTATCGGCGAATGCTCACGGCGGTTCAGCGCAGCAGTGACCGAGCGTCTTATGTCATCGGAGAGCCTTCTGTTTATGTCATCAACTATCTTTGCGATGTAGGTGCGGGCGTTCTCCTTTGATTTCTCCGGTATCTGGTCCTTCAGCATCAGCAGCAGGGAGGCGGTCGATACATCTGGCTCGAGGGTGCTGAGCATCTCAGGCTCGAGAAGGAGCTGTTTCAGCCCCTTGCGCTCGATGGCGTCCTTCTGTATGACCTTTATCTCCATTGGCGAGAACAGTGAGCGAAGGTCTCCGAGCCACTTCGTCAGCATCGGGGAGGCAGGTCCCCTGCCGCCGTTCTTTCCGCGGAAGCCGTCTGCACCGTATATCTGCGAAAGAGCGGAGTCCATTAGCAGATCCTCCTCCGAGAGACTGCCGCAGCCTAAGGAACTGAGCCGCTGCTCTGCCTCAGCGCCGAGTATCAGCCGCCAGCGTTTTAATATCTCTGTATTCTCCATATCATATATCTCCAAAATCGAAATCATCCAGCTCGTCAATGGTCTGCTGCTCCGCCTCGGTGATGACGTCGGTTATTATCTCGGCAGCCTGCTGTGAGGAGATGCCGAGGACCTCACCGATATTCTCAGCGATATCGCTCTTCTCCGAGGGCGTGAATTCGGCAAAGGTGCGTCTCAGAGCGATTATGACTGGCTTGAATTCCTCGTCATCGAGTTCGCTTATGAAGTCGCACAGCTTTTCCCAGAGAGTGAGCCTGCCGATGAGACTGCGCCTGTTGCGCTTTGCAAGTCCCTCGAACCAGGCAGCGCCCTCTGCCGGGGGAGTGCCCTTTGAAAGACGGCGCGCGACCAGTTCAGACAGCTTTTCCGGTGAGATATTGCCCTTTTCAGCCAGCAGAGCGCAGGCATAGCCGGAAAGCAGGGGATTGACGATATCGCTGTCGGCTATGTCTCCGAGGAGCTTCACGTATCTTTCACTTTCAAGGAAATCATGTGCAAGACAGGCATCGTGTACGGCTGTCATCGCCGTTATCATCTGACCTGCGGCGTTATCGTCACAGATGCAGCTGTTGTACAATTGCAGGCAGAATTTAAGGAAGAGCTGACTGATGATGACCGTTATGGGCTGTGGATCGAGCTTTCTTATGCTTCCGAATCGGACGATAGCCGAAAGAGTGCCGATAGTATTACCCTCATCAACAGGCGAGGCGCAGTTCACGGCCATTCTCTGTACTGCCGATACAGCGGTCTTTATACAGCCCGGAAGTCCGCAGAGCATAGCCTTGTAGAGAACTTCGGAGGTAGTAGTCAGATCATTTGAATCCATCAGCTTCATGTGCAGCGAGGCGCTTGCGGCCTCCACTACCGTATCTCCGCTGAGTGAAGCCTCAACTATCTGTATCTCGGTCTCGGGCGTCCAGCAGAGCGTCCATTTCTCCGACCATGTGGCATTTTCCTGAGTGCTGCCGAGCACCGTTCCGAAGCCTATCCCGGCCTGCAGGAGCCTGTGAAGGAAGAATGAACGCCTGAGGTCGAGGAAGGCCGACTTCTCGGACTTTACCCTCAGGTTCTCCCTGAGGTCGAGGTCGAGCTGTTCCGCTGAGACACTGCGGTATCTCTCCAGCTTCAGCTCCTTCAGCTGGTGCATGAAGTCCTCCTGTACGGAGGTGCATACCGTTCCCTCCGGCAGCTCGCCTATCTTCGTTCCTATCTCGATATCCGCGCAGGCAAGCGATATCTCGCCGAAGCTGCCGTGTCCGAGACAGGTGACAGCCGCATCGCGCAGGTCTGACATGGCCGGGAGACGTCCGCCCCTGAGAACGGTCAGAGTCTCCGCAAGGCGCTGTGCTTCGATGACCTCCGCAGACGAAGCTGCAAATCCGTTTTTGCGCTGATAGGCCGCTATCCTTGAGAGGTACTCGGGAGCGGTGTTCCCGAGCGTCTGAGCTGTCCGGTTTCGCCAGAGCATCTCATAGTAGCCCGGAGCCCTGCTTCCTGCGCCGTATCCTGAGCGTGAGGACAGGCGGTAGTATGAATATGGCATGAGAGTGGATTTTGAAGGTGCAGCTTTCAGCTTCCCTGTCAGCTCCATGTCCCTGTCAGAGCAGGGGATATCCCTTATGCCCGAGGTGTGGAATGCGCCGGTGATAACGGCAGTAAGGCCGTATCTCTCCTCGGTCTCTTTTATACGTCTCCTCATGTAGGCCTCGCGGAGCTCATTGTGCTCATCCGATTCCGAGAATTCACGGATGGAACTGCCGTATTCCCTTGCAGCAGCCATGAAGTCCTCATAGCTCTGCGAGTGCTCGAACCGGTACTCCCAGAAGGTGTCGGTATCGAGCCCCGTGACCTTTTCAAGACGGCTGTAAACGCTTTCCTGATGCGGTATCTCTTCGGCATTTTCTGTTTCCTCAGACTCCTCCTCATCCTTTTCCTCCCTGTAAAGGAGACTTCCCGAGGGCAGGTCGCAGAACTCCACCGGCACCTTATGCTTCTTTGCCCACATCATAGCCTGATACTCCGGTGAGAACTCCGCCATAGGGTAGAGTACGGTCCGTACCGGAGGCTCGGTGGTGTAGGCGAGTATGGCAGCCGGAAGTCTTACCTTCGGGCTGCATAGACCGTCTATGAGACCGCTGAGGTCGGAGGGGCCTTCGATGAGGACGGCCTTCGGCTTTGTCCGGTCGAGGAATTCCCTGACGTAATATGCACAGGCAGGAGACAGATGCCTTACGCCGTAATACTCAGCCATTATGCGTTACGCTCCCTGCATTCCGCATAGAGAGCAGCGTAATCCCTGCCCTTCTTCCTCATGACGTTTTCAAGGTACTCCTCCCATGCGGCCCTGTCCTTGTCATCGTCCTTGACCACAGCGCCCTGCAGAGCGGCAGCAAGCTCGGAATCAGTGACCTTTCCGCTGCCGAAGCTGCCTGCAAGAGCCATGCTGTTGACCATGAGGGAGATAGCCTCCGCAGAGGAGAGCACTCCGCTCGTGGGCTTTATCTTTATCTGGCCGTCGAGAGTCTTTCCCTCGCGCAGCTCGCGGAATACTGTGACTATCTTCTCGAAATCGCTGTCAGCAGGCATAGCCGCACCAAGCTCCATATCCTTCGACATCTGTGCCACACGGCTCTTTACTATATCTATCTCGGTCTGCATATCTGCGGGCGGAGGGAGTATGACGATGTTGAAGCGCCTTTTCAGCGCAGAGGACATCTCGTTTACGCCCTTGTCACGGGTGTTGGCAGTGGCAATTATGGAGAAGCCCTTCTTTGCGGCCACCTCCTCGGAAAGCTCCGGTATGGAGATGCGCTTCTCGGAGAGCAGGGAGATGAGGGCATCCTGCACCTCACTCGCACATCTTGATATCTCCTCGAACCTTGCGATAGTTCCGGTCTCCATGGCGTTGTATATGGGGCTCTTCACAAGGGACTCAAAGGAAGGTCCCTTTGCAAGGAGCATGGCGTAGTTCCATGAATAGCGTATCTGCTCCTCGGTGGTTCCGGCCGTGCCCTGTATCACCTGTGTGGAGTTTCCGTTGATAGCAGCGGTAAGGTGCTCCGAGAGCCATGACTTCGCCGTACCGGGTTCACCGATGAGCAGGAGGGCGCGGTCAGTGACAAGTGTGGCGATACATATCTCGACCACACGCCTGTCGCCCATATACTTCGGGGTAATGACCGTATCTCCGGCCTTTCCGCCCAAGATATAGGTCAGCACCGACTTAGGCGACATCTGCCATCCCTTGGGTATCGGGTTCTTTTCATTGGCGATGAGTGCATCTATTTCGTTCTTGTAGAGCTGTTCAGCTGACAGCCTGAGTATATCCTGTGCCATTTATTCTTACTCCTTTACTCCGAGTTTTTCAAGTATCTGCCTTATGTTAGCCTTGAAGCCGTCACGGCTGTCGGGATAATCCTTCTCAATGTCATGGAGCGCCTGCTTCAGGCCGAGTATCTTCATGTCTTCGGGGATGGTGCTGCGCTCTATCATAAAGGCAAATTCCGGCGGCATATCTTTGCTTGCCATATCCATAAGAAGGGTATATGCACTGCCGTAGGGCGATTCCTTATGCTCAGCGGTCTTTTCTTCGCTCCTGTTCTTCTCGTTCATGGCATTTTCAAACTTCTCCTGAGCAGCGCTCACTCTTTCACGGTCTTCCTCCGTGCATATCCTGAGCAGATGCCGGAACACATTTGTCCTCTGCTCCATGTTCTCCTTGGCTATGTCACGTTCCTTACCGTTGGGGAAATCCCTCTCCATGGTATTGCGGTTGAATATCACAGAGCTGTCAGTCATGAAATCAAGGATATCATCCGTAATTGATGTGAAGATCTTGGCGGAGGAGTAATCACCGTCGCCGGAGCAGTATCCGAGCCTTATCCTGTACCAGCCGTCGGGGGTTGAGAATATATGTCTGAGTGTATGCAGGATATCCCTGTCATAGAGGCGGTGGTCGGTGCATATCCTCCGGCAGGCATTCTCCGGCTCTTCCATAAGTGCCAGACAGAATGCAGAGATCGAGAAGACCGTAGGGTACTTGCTGTGGAGCGTCCTTATCATATCACGGTATACCGGTTCATCGTACCGGAACAGGTTTTCTTTCAGGGGCTCGTTGATATCGATATACATCGGTTCCCTGCTGTAGGGTATATCCGCATCCTCAGTAAATTTCGCCGCCCACTTCTCAAAAACGTCAGTAACGTTTTTCTTGTTGGCAAGCATACTGAATGTATGGAATCTGTATGTCAGGAAGGGATGCTCCGCCGGGATCTCCTTTCCGGTGTTATTTAACAGATAATCGAGCTCACTGCGGACATAATCCTCTGCTGCCTTTCCGCCGGAGAAGCATATCAGCTCATAGTCTGCTGTCTTAGGCTTTGCGGCAGCCTTCTCAATGACCGGTTCGGCTGCCGGAGAATTAATCCTTGCAAGGGAGAGCATCGCCGCATTCTTTATCTTGCTCTTTGATGTCCTGTAAAGCTCCAGCAGCAGCTCCTCATTGGCAGGAGACCATGCGAGGGCATCAATGGCTGCAAGGCGGATGTTCACGGGTGCATCCTCATTCTGTGCATACTCTGCGTACCTGTCGTTGAACCTGTCGTGTGTTTTGCTGCTGATAAAACGTATCTGATTGCCGGTGGCGTTCTTGTCGGTGAGGTCAATGCTGTTGAAGAGAACGGTGTAAAATCTGTCGCCGAAAACAGACTCAAGGTCGATAAGCAGAGAGGCAGTACCCGAGCCGTTTCGTCCTGCGATCTCAAGGAAGGCGGAGAGAAGTCTCGGATCGGATATGACTGAATAGAAGCGCTTATCGAACTCGACCTCCGTATAGGGTGTCTTGCGTATCTTCGACCTGTATTCCTCAAGCTCGTTGAAGGTCAGATGAGCCGGCTTCACGAGGTCGTTCGCAGGAGCCGGTGAGGTCTCGCTGCTGTCGGCAAATGTGCCTTGAGTAACGGCAAGCGCATCCGCAAGAGCGATGCAGTCGATGATATCTGCGGCAGGATCGGGGGAGGAGAGAAGAGCATTGCACATGGCATAGAGCTTTCCGAAGACCTTGTTTGCCTCTGACATTGGCTTGAAGGCTTCAACGGCACGCTTCAGACGGAAGTCCTCGGCGATGAGCGAGCAGCCGGCAGCGGCCGTGGCGTAAAGGCGTGTCCTGAGTTCGTAAAAGGGATTGTTCTTAACTTCCATGGTATCCTCCTTAGAGCCTTATGATATCGTTCACTGTGACCACAGAGAACGGACTGAGGGTGAAGCTGTGCTGCTGAGAATCGTAGAAGAGACCGCCGAAGACAGCACCGCCGCTCAGGCCTCCGGAGATCATCCTGAGCGAGTCGATAGCATCGGGATAATCTCTGCATCCGCGGAGTGCGATAGTCTCATCGCCGTATCTCAGTACACCGTGACCGTCAGCGGCATATTCAATGGAATCGAAGCCTACAAGTACGGCAGCATAAGGTCTTGACAGCGAGTTCTTCAGCTCGTTCTTGGCAGCCTTTACGGCAGCGGATATGGTCTCCGCCTTTGAGATGACCTGTCTGTATTCCTTTTCTCCGGCAGGGGAGGCCTCAGCCTCCTCCCAGCGGATACGCCTGTTGAGGGAGCCGGGGTAGAGGTAGAGCTCCTTTACTGTGTAGAGGTCGAATCTTGCGTCCTCGGTCTTTATGTACTTCACGGCCTTGTAGGGGCGGATATTCTCAGTGCGGAAGATATCGCCCTTGTCCAGGTCTATCCAGTAGCCCTCGTCCGTGAATTCCCTGCGTGCATCATCGTCGATACGTGTGAAGGAAAGCTCCAGCATGGGGGCATTCTCCCGGAAAAGGCCGAGCTCCCTGAGCTGTGAGAGCTTCCATACGCCGCCCATTTCCTCATAGAGTATGCTGTCCTCGGGGAGCACCTCGCCCGTTTCGAGCTTCTGGTCGATATAGGCGCGGCTCTTCTTTATGACCGAGCCGAGCCTTACGCAGAGGGAGACTATCCTCTCAGCCTCGCTGTCATCGGGCTCGGAGGAGAGGGATGATATGGCGCTGATTATCTCGTTCATTATCGTCTGGGGCTCGGGAAGGTAGTAATCACCCAGCTGCCTTGCGAGTGTCTGATACTGTGAGCAGGCCGCCTGATTGACCGAGCCTATGCCGTTGGCAAGTATGTCATGCACGAAGCTGTCGGCAAGGTCGAGCCCTTCCCGCTGCTTTTTCAACTTTTTCTCCGCAGCGGATTTGTTCGGCTTTGCAGGAGCCTTGGCAGCGGTCTCGCCGGAGGCCGCCTTCTCGGCACGTTTTTCTATCTTCTCGCGCTTTCTTGCGATGTCCTCAGGTATCTCCTCAACTGTGAAATCCTTGCCGGCAGTCCAGTCATACATCAGGGCAAGACAGTGCTTGCATGGTATCTGACGGCTCGGACAGGAGCAGCGGAAGACCGGAGTCTCACCCGACAGGTCCACAGAGGCGTTGTAGGGCTTGCTGCCGCTTCCGTAGCAGTCGCCGAATATGAGCGTCTCGTCAGCGGACTTGCAGAGCTTCCTGAATCCGCCTTTATCTGATATCTTCTTAGCATTTGAAAGAGCAGAGGAATTGACAGCATTTGAGCTTATGAATTCCTCTGTGATTGATCTTGCGTCAGCCATAATGACCTCCTTGAAAGAGAAATATACATATATTATATCATATCAAAATGCAAAATTCAATAATAATCACCAAAAAAGCGCATATTCGGTAAATATTTGTTTAAAACGATTGCTATATCTGCATTTCCCCGCATCCTTCATAATGCCCTTGCTTTATCTGACAGGATGTGATATAATGAAAAAGCGGAGGTCTTTTATCCTCCTACTGATCACAGTAAAAGACATACTACAGACAAGGAGATGAGAATATGCTGGCAGACAAGGAATTCTTTGCAGGCCTCGAGAAGGAACTCAGAGACCGCGGCATAATCGGACAATTTGAAGACGAACATGGTAAGATCATCGCAAGAATGATGATAACACTCGGTGAGATACCGGATAATCTGAAGGAAGAGATAGGAGCGGATGAAGAGGATACCGTATTTGCCGGTACATTTGATTTCTGCGATGCCTCTGTCGGAATGGCTATAAATACTGTCACACGTCAGGCTAAGGGTGGTCTCTGGATCACTCCGAATGTTACCGAGGGCACTGCTCCCTCAAAGGAATGGTGCGAGTTCTTTATCTCGACCGTTGCCCGAAATATAGACGAGAACGGAAAATTCGGCGTACCCATGTGTACATTCTGCTCTGATAACGCAGATTTCACCGTAGTACCGGATAAGCCCGAAAACTGATACAGCAGCTCTGATAATGCCCCCTCAGGTCAAACCTGCGGGGGCATTTCCTGTTGATAGCCTCCGGAGACAGGAAAGGTGAAAGGATCATCTCTCAGTCCGGCAACATGAACAGGCATGAATATTGCACAAAATATTCCGGCTATGAACAGGATTTTTTAAGGTTCAATTAAGAAAACTCTGTTAGAATGGTCTTAACATGATAAATTACACCCCCAAGACCAATGAAAAAGGAGTATGGAACCATGAATAAGAAATATCTGATCTCATCCATAATAGCTGCTTCACTGGCCATGACGGCGGCTGTGTCCGTACCCGCAGCAGCGGCCGGTATCAGCGGCGATGTGAACGGTGACGGCAGGTTTGAGATCTCTGATGCAGTTCTCATGCAGAAATGGCTGCTCGGCCAGTCTGACGGCATCCTTGCCGACTGGCAGGCAGGCGATATGAACAATGACGGTTTTCTTGATACATTTGATTTCTGTATCATGAAGAGAAGGCTTCTCGAAGGCCCGTCTTCCACACCGGAGACTCCTGCCGAGAGCACCGGATTCAATATCACCTTCTCAGGCGGCTCAGTCACCATAGCAGACGATAACGGCAACGCGGTCGCAGACACCGGCGCAGTCAGCGTTTCCGGTCAGACCGTTACCATTACAAAGCCCGGCGAGTACAGCTTCTCGGGTTCTTCCGACAACGGACAGATCATTGTTGATGTTGACAAGAACGCCTATCCCGAGGATAAGGTGACTCTGTCATTTGCCGGACTGACTCTCTCCAATCCGGTAGCAGCACCTGTCTACGTTGCAAGCGTTGGGGATGAGTGTGTCATCTCCGTGAAGAAGGATACAGTCAACACCATCTCTGACGGCACTTCACATTCCGACAGCTATACCGACAGCGACGGACAGCAGAAGCAGATCAACTCAGCCATATTCTCCCGTGACGATCTCAAGATCAAGGGCAAGGGCACTCTTGTCGTAAACGGCAACACCAACGACGGTATCCTTTCCACAGACGATCTCAAGCTCTACAACGGCACCATACAGGTAAATGCTGTTGATGACGGCATCTGCGGCAAGGAGTCTGTGCGCATAGGCGATGCGGAGGACGAGAGCTATGAGAATCTCAGCATCACTGTAAAGTCAACTAACGGCGACGGTATCAAGTCCACGAACCATACCAAGGAGAACAAGGGCACTATCGAGATCAACGGCGGAAAGATCTCTGTTGATTCTCATTCGGATGCTATACAGGCTGCACGCGACGTTACGGTCAACGGCGGCGAGATAACTATAAAGACCTATCAGGGCGTGAACTTCACCCCCACCAACAACGGCGGCAACAACGGCGGCTGGGGCGGCGGTATGTTCAGCTGGGATGCCGGACATGACCTCGGTCTCGATTTCAGCGCCAAGGGTATCAAGGCAGGCAACAGCGATGCCCAGATCCCCGGAACTATCAATATCAACGGCGGCGATATCAGTATCGATTCCACCGATGATGCCGTACACTGCGGCGATACCATCACAGTCAACAGCGGCACTGTCACTGTAAAGACTGCGGACGATGCTCTCCATGCCGACAAGTACCTCTATGTCAAGGGCGGCAGGATAAACATCACCGAGAGCTATGAGGGCCTTGAGGCTATGCAGATCTACATCAAGGACGGCGATATCACGGTATACGCCGAGGACGATCCGGTCAACTCCGGTGAGAAGGGCGCAGCCAAGACCATAGATGTCGGAAACGACAACTGCATCCTCCAGATCGACGGCGGTACAGTCCATGCCTTCGTAACAAACAGCTTCGAGGGCGATTCTCTCGATTCCAACGGCACCATCATCATCAACGGCGGCTTCGTTTACGCAGAGGGCTCTGTTGACGGACCTGATTCCGCACTCGATTCAGACGGCAATATGTACGTCAACGGCGGTACGGTAGTTGCTACCGGCGGCCTCGGACGCGGCGAGCTCCCCGAGACCTCTTCCAAGCAGCCCACCCTCTACTGGGGCGACAACAACACCAAGTATGAGGCAGGCAGCACGGTTGCTCTCTATGATGCAAACGGCAGAGAGATCGTTTCCTACAAGACAGAGCAGCCTTTGAAGTGCGCTGCCGTAAGCAGCCCTGAGATCCAGATCGGAGGAAGGTATATCCTCAAGGTCAACGGCAATCAGGTAGCTGAATTCACTCCCACCTCAGGCCTTACTATCGTAGGCGACCACTCTGACGGAGGCTTCGGCTTCGGCGGAGGCGGCGGCTGGCCCGGAGGAGGCGGAGGCGGCTGGCCCGGCGGTGGCGGCTGGAATTTCTGAGACAGTTTCATCTCCTTACATATAAAAAGACAGTCCGGAATATTTACCGGGCTGTCTTTTTGTTATTCCATGTTTTTGAGTGCCAGAACCTTGGGTACTCTGCGGATACGCAGCACGTCGAATACTGTTATCAGCAGATAGGCTGCAAATACGAGCAGGAACTCCTTCACGAATCCCGATGCCGGCAGCACGAATGCGAACCAGCCGCTCATCTGCATCATTATCATCTTCCAGAAGAATGCCATGATACTGAATCCCAGGTACATGGCAAGGAACTCCGAGAGGAGCACCACCACGGCCGTAGGAAGCAGGTAGAGCGATGCTATCTCTCCGTTCTCATAGCCGAGTATCTTGGCCATTGAGATAGAGCGCTCGTTCTTCTCTATTATCATCTTGGTCAGCAGCCAGAGTATGATAGCTGCCACGATGAAGCAGACGTACTGGAAATAGGTCATATATGAACCCATGGAATGATCGAGCTGATCTGCCACCTTGATCATGTCCTTGCTGGTCATTTCCCTTGCGATATAGTCGATGTCTATATCATTTATCTTCCTGTCAGCCATATATCCGTTGAAAGAATCTTCCTCCCTGTCGAATACGCTGTTGAAAACATCGTTGTCCATGAAGACAGCCACGCCTGCTGAGTAATCATATATACCGCAGACCGTCCATTCGTAGTCCCTGTGCTCGAACTTCTCCGAAAGGGTAATGGTATCGCCTGTCTTCACATCATACTTTTCAGCGTAGGACTCTGAGATGTATACCGATCTCTCATCGGTCTTTCCGAGCTTGACATAGCGGCTGCCTCTGATGATGCCGTATACCGTTACCTCTTCGGTGTAGATATCCGACTTTCTTTCAAGGGAGGTTATGGAGAAACGCTCGGCGCCTTCTGTATCAGTGGTTATGGTATTGCCGTCCTCGTCCTCAGTGCTGCTCAGTATGAGCTGATCCTCCGCGAAAACCATATCGGGCATCGACTTCTGATAGTAGGAGAGAGTCTCCGGCATACCGACAGCCATTGAGATAAGCAGCATCACGAAGGTTATTCCCACGAAGAGCATGATGTAGCTGGGTATGTTCTGGAGGAATATCCTCATGCGGAAGCGTGAGAAGAAGCTGCAGTGCGGAAGCCTTACCGCCTTCTTTCGCCTGTTCTTCTTCAGATCGTGACGGAGGAATCTCAGCGGTGAGAGCTTCAGTATCTTTGTTATCATGAAGAGGTTTATCACCAGCATGAGCACTGTCGGGACGGCCGTTGTGCGTATGAAAGCCTCAGGTGTCCATGTGGTGGTGTATGTAGGCAGGCTGTATGTGTTGTAGTACATACCCACAACGATATTCTTGAATACGGTGTAGCCGAGTATATTTCCTATGCCAGCGGCTATGAGGACTATCAGCAGGGGAGCGCCCATGTAGTATTTCAGCAGTTCGCCCTTTGAGTAGCCCGAAGCCCTGAGAGTGCCGATAACGGAAGACTCATTTTCGAGCGTTGCGCTGATATTGACGGCGAATATGAAGGCGAGAACTGCGGTGAGTATGTAGAGCAGCACCTCCGCCATGATCTTGTCCTTGCCCATATCGTTCTCTGCGAAGGTGAGAGCCTGATTTGCGTAAGCGGGCACAAAATCCTCTATCTCAAGGTCCTCTGTCTCAGATACAGCAGTCTGCGTGATGAGCGCTTTGAGCAGGTTTTCGGACATTTCCTTCTCCTCGTACTCATCGGCAGGCTTCCTGTCGTATGTAAAGGCGTAGTTAGCCTCTGTATCGCCGCCGGCACGTTCCAATCCATCATCTGTCGTCATTCCTACGTTGAATGTGAGGGCATCGAACATCATATCGGTATTGTTCTCATAGAGAGCGCTGTAATCAGCAAAGTAGGCAAGTCCGACCACTTCAAAGTCAGCGCCGCCGGCCTTAATCGTATCGCCGACCTTAATCTTTGCGTTGTCGGCGTGCATACGGTCTATGATGATCTCCTTTTCATTCTCCGGCGCACGTCCGTCAATGATGTCGAAAAGGTCGATGTCACGGCGCTCACCGTAGACACGTATCCTGCCGGTGTAGCTGCTGTCGGAGGGGAGGATCTCATCCGTATCCTTGCAGAAGAGTGGGTGGATCTTCACGGGAACAGCCTCAGTCTCCTCGTCGAGACCGTACTTCTCGGCGATCCTGTCATACTGCTCGCCGAGCTCCCTGTCTATCTCCTTCTTTGCCTCGTCCATGGCGTCTTCAAACGCCTTGTCATATTCATCGGACTTCATGGCCTCACTGAGTGCGCTGTCGAAGGTTTCATCAAAGCTCTGGTCAAGGGCTTCGATGTAAGCCTTGTCGATCGCATCCTGACGCTCCTTTTCCGGAACGTTCTTTGCGGCGCTCAGCTGCATATCAACTGCAGAGGTGACCTGTTCAAGAATGGCGGCCTTTACCTGTTCCTCCACATTGTCGTGAACAGCCTCATCAACTGCCTTTCTCACCTCGCCCTCAGCTTTTGAGTAAGCGCGCTCCCTGAGGATATCCTTTACCTCGGCGAGCCCGCCTTTTTCTATGGCACTGAGTGTCTCCTCATCAGCAGGAACGGAGAGCCGGAAGTGGCCGTCCTCACGCTTCAGATCTGTCTTGCTGTTTTCCATTGAGAGCAGCATACTGTTGTTGGCAACGAACATACCAGAAACGAATCCGATAGTCAGGATGAGGATAAGGCATATCATGGAATAACGCTTCCAGTCACGGAGCATATCCTTCCAAATACGCCGGAGCAGCGGGCTCTTGGGACGCCTTCCCGTGGAGATGATCTCCTTTTCCATAATGCCGCCCCCTTACCATTCTATCTCTGCGGCACTGATCTTTTCGGTATTGATGATATCGTGTCTTATCATGCCGTCACGGAACTTGATGATGTGGTCTGCCATCTGCTTTATGGCTTCGTTGTGCGTTACCATGATGATGGTATTGCCGTACTTCCTGTTTACCTCCTCAATGAGCTGGAGTATCTCCTTCGAGGTCTTGTAGTCAAGAGCACCGGTAGGCTCGTCGCAGAGCAGTATATCCGGGTTCTTGACGATAGCGCGCCCTATTGAGACTCTCTGCTGCTGGCCGCCGGAGAGCTGGTTCGGGAGCTTGTGGCGGTGCTCATACAGGCCGAGTATTTTCAGCAGCTCGTCGATATCGAGAGGAGTATCGGACAGGTAGGCTCCCGTCTCGATATTCTCCTTTACGTTGAGGTTAGGGATGAGGTTGTACATCTGGAAAACGTAACCGAGATGCTTCCTCCTGTAGCGTGTTAGGCTCTTCTCGTTCATCTCAGCGAGCTTGTCGCCGTTTATGATTATCTCACCCTCATCGGCATTGTCTATGCCGCCGAGGATATTCAGCAGAGTTGATTTGCCGGAGCCGGAAGGCCCGAGAAGCACGCAGAATTCACCCTTTGCCACGGTGAAATCAAGCCCCTTGAGCACCTCCTGTCTGGTGTCTCCGCTGCCGAAGCTCTTTTTCAGTCCTGAGACTGAAAGGAATGTTCTCTCTTCATTGCTCATATCTGATTACCCCTTTTGTCAGAATCTTTAAAAATGTTGCCCATATATCATGACTTGTCACATGATGATATCGAGAGTTCATGTGAACATTTGAATGTCTATTCATATGTTATCACACTTCACGGGATTTGTCAAGCATTTTTTCTGCATTTCATCATTTTATCTATTAACATAATAAAATAGTTGGCCATTTTGTTAGTATGTGCAAATATCGATATATTCTCCTGCTGTGTTCTGATGGTCCGGGTTTCCGTGAAATGCTGATACGGAAACTGCCCCCTCAGGGAATAACTGAGGGGGCAGAACAGAAGGTTTTAGCGAAGGTGGAGCGGACTGCTGTCAGAGCGCTTTCTCCATTCTGATGCAGTCAAATGTATCCCCGTGTATCACGGTGCTGTCTGTGACGGTGTAGCCGAGCTTTTCGTAGAATCCGACAGCCACATCCCGGCTCTCCACAACCGCCTTTGCGTACCCGAGGTCACGCAGCCAGCTCTCGGCCTCCGTGACCACCCGCGTTCCGAGCGCCATGCCGCGGTATTCCGGCAGAACGACAACTCTGCCTATCATAGCCGCACCTTCTCCCAGAGGATAGAAGCGGCAGGTCGCAACAGGAAAGTCACTGTCAGTCAGGACAATGTATTTCGTATCCGGCGTATCGTGATCATCGAACTCACGGCGCAGGGTGATACCGTGCTGCCTTGCCATGCCCTGTATGCGGACATAGTAAGCGCCGGCCTGCTGCCAGGTCTCGGATGCTCTTATCGTTTTTATATCCATTATTCCCACCACCTGATGATATGCTATAACCATGATACCACATCCTGAGCAGTATTTCAATCCCTGAATGAAGCGGTCATAATGCACAATCAGATGAATACAGATTTGTTCACTGTGCTGATATTTTGTTTCCAGTGCAACAATACATACCTTGACAGACACTTATTTAACAGAACATCTTCGGAAAGGACGGTCATCAATATGAAAAGAACATTTATTATACTTGCATCTTCATGTATGCTCCTTGCATCATGCGGCCGCGATACCACAGGAAGCGGCACGATACCGGAAAAAGCAACATTGCCGGAGCCCTCTGCGGCTGCCGCCACAGAAGCGGAAAAGCATTATTCTGCCGATGGGATCGAGCTGCTGATAAATATGGCCGGATACAGCGACAATGCAAAGCTGTATACAGCTAATGATATATACCTGCTCAGCTTTGAATGCGGATATATCTCCGGCCCTCACCCGGAAATGCTCGTGATAGAGGATCAGGAGCAGCTTGAATGCGCCAGAGAGAGGTACGGTCTTGCTCTGCCGGAGGAGGGGCTGACAGCCGACGAGCTATGGTACTATAATACTTCCATATCTGAACCCTTCAATGAGATGACGGAGAAGTATCCTGTATCCGATTATACCTATGTCGTCCAGTATGACGAGGTCTGCAACGGCGGCTATTCTCTCCGAGTGGGAGCACTTCTCGTCGACGAGAACATCATGCATTTCGTGGAGACAGCAGACAGCAAATGGCCTGATCCCGACGGGATCCAGACTGATGTCATGGGCGGCTTCTGCTATATGGCGGCCGTGCCTAAGGGTATGCTGCCGGATACCCGCTATGAAGCATGGGAATATCCCGAAACAGAGGAAACGGAGCGTGAAAGTGATACTCCGGAGGAGGGATATTTCGCGGTATTCCACGGCGGTGCCGGAGAGAAGGTCTATGAGACCTATGTCTATGCGGCGGACGGCGGATATCGTTATGTGAACGTGACAGCGACTACCGTCAGCTGGGGAAGTTCTCAGTGGAATTATAAGATTACAGGCGAAGGAGAAGCTGACACAGCGGATGATGTTATCAGAGCCGCAGAGGAAAACGGAGCCGGTCAGTTTGTTATCTATGTGGACGATCCCGGCACGGTCTGCGAGATCAGCGGGTTCACGGAAAGAGCACAGTAGGACAGTCTTACCGGACTGCTCCGTAAAAAACAGGCAGATACTTCAAAGGAGGTATCTGCCTGTTTTTATATGGTAATATAGGAGGTGGATAATTCTTTGTCATTCTGCCGTCCGGCTTGTGTTCCTGATAACAGTAAATCACATAAGGCGGATACAGTCATATAAATTCTTCTGCGAACACTCCTTTACCGGTTGAAAAAATGTCAGAGATCTGATAAGATATATACATCGATTAACTACGGCATCGATTCTCCGTAACAGCATTACATAAGCCAAAGAGCGCAATGACTGATGTTGACACAGATAACGGCAAATGTTATAATAATGAAAAACAGAGAGGTACACTATCTTGATATATAAAGCAAGGATCCCGTTCACAAGCTCCGGCGGACTGAGATACGGCTGGTACTCTTCATCAGTGATGCACGGCCTTATCATGGAGCATACTGATACGGAATACGCCGGGCTCCTGCATTCCGGTCAGGTGAGACCGTTCAGCCAGTCAGTCATCAGCCGGAACGGCAGCAGCGTATGGATCGTGACTGCGCTCAATGATGAAGCATACGAAAAGATACTGCGTCCTGTGCTCGCACTTGAGAGCGCGGAGATAACGCAGAAAAACGACACCATCACATTCGGCATGGCTGAGTTCGTCAGTACGTCCTACGAGGAGCTCTTCGCTGAACATTACATACACAGCGATCCGTCGCGTCTTGTGAAGATGGATATACTCACCCCCACGGCTTTTAAGGCAGGAGGAAAATACATCAACCTCCCGGATCCGCTGATGATCCTTTCCGGGGCGGCAAGACGCTTCGACAATGACTGCGATATCCATGAGACCATGTCTGACAGCCTGTTTGAGGAGATAGCACAGAGGGTTTCCTTCTCGTCATTCGATCTTCACAGCGCCTCATTCCCGCTTGAACGTGTCGGGATACCGTCATTCTACGGCTCGGTAGTGATGAAGGTATCCGGCAGCGAGACCTTCTGCCGTTATATCAACATGATATGCGACTATGCTTCCTATACCGGCATAGGCATCAAGACGGCGCTCGGAATGGGGCAGACAGCATATTCTGTCATAAACAAAGCACGCAAGGAGGAGATATCTTGAATGAAAAGACAGGACTTATGAAAGAGGCGCTGCTGTATCGTTCGTGCAGCGGACTTCTTTCTGAGTGCAGATGGGAAAGGCTCATAGAGCTTTCAGAGCAGATAGTCATGCAGTTCAACCGGTCCTCCATTGATTCTGCCGCTCTTGAGAGTGTATTCAACCGCATGAACGGCGCTGACATGAAGTGCTTTTACAAGTACAGAAAGGGCGACGGCAGGATATTCATGCCGACATCAGAGGAGATACCGCCTTCTTTCGATGATGCGATGTTCCGCGAGGAGATAGAAAGATATATTTCCGGCGAAAGGCTGACCGACATAGCACATATCATAGAGGTGCTCGGCAGGTATACGGCCTTCCTTCCGGCTTCCTGCTTCGGTGCAACGGGCAGCGGCATATCATGGTATGATCATATCCGTCTTGTCTGTGCGGTGGCATCATGCCTGTATGACTGCGGAACAAGACCGGATGATGACATATCCCTAAGCGATATAAGCAGCAGAGAGCTTTTTCTGCTATACAGCTTTGATACCAGCGGTATACAGAGCTTCATATACACGATAACAAGTGAAGGTGCACTGAAGGGACTTCGTGCAAGGTCCTTCTATCTTGAGATGCTCATGGAGGTAGTCGTATCAGAGCTCCTCGTCAGAACAGGCCTCTCAAGGGCGAACCTGATATACTCCGGCGGCGGCCACGCCTATCTGCTGCTGCCGAATACGGAGACGACAAGGAAGACCATCGCAGACTTCACGGAGGAGCTTCGCAGCTGGCTGCTCGATACCTTCCGGGAAGCGCTATTCATAGCCGACGGCTATTGCGCCTGCTCAGCCGATTCACTCTCCAATATCCCCGCAGGCAGCTACCGGGAGATATTCAGGAGAGTCAATGAGAAGATAGCCCGCCGTAAGATGCAGAGGTATTCCGCTGCCGAGATGAAAAGGCTCAATTCGCCGCTCCGACAGCACGAGCGTGAATGCCGTATCTGCCACAGGTCTGAAATGCTTGATGACAGCGGAAAATGCAGCATCTGCCGCGGCCTTGAATCTGCAGCTTCGGCTATGCTGAGAAACGACTATTTCACAGTCATGAGGAGCAGCAGCAGTACAGAAGGTACGCTGCCTCTTCCCTTCGGGCTCTGTTTCTCTTCCGGTACTGCGGAGAGCATACAGGAGAGCTTCAGGAATGGTGATGTACCTGTGAGAGTGTTTGCCAAGAACAGATACGGCGACAGCTTCACGGATTCCGAGAGCATCAATGTCGGAGACTATGCCTCAGCTTCAACCTTCGGCGAGCTTGCAGAACGTTCGGATGGCAGGGAGCGTCTCGGAGTGCTCAGGGCAGACGTTGACGATCTCGGCCATGCCTTCGTGGCAGGCTACCCCGAGGAGCTAATGACGCTTTCACGTACAGCGGCATTCTCACGGCTGATGTCGGAGTTTTTCAAGCTGTACATCAATGACATACTCAGAAACGGCAGCTTCGATATCAGCGGAAAGGGAAAAACCGGACCGAGAGACGCCGTTATAGTATACTCCGGCGGTGATGATGTATTCATAGTCGGCAGCTGGAACGATATCATCGGAGCAGCAGTTGATATGTATCAGACCTTCAGGAGCTTCACCCAGGGCACCCTGAGTATTTCCGCCGGCATAGGCGTATATTCGGAAAAGCATCCTATATCCATGATGGCCCGCTCAAGCGGTGAGCTGGAGGAGCACAGCAAGCAGCTCGACGGCAAGGATGCTGTCACGGTGTTCAGCTATCAGAACCGTTATACATGGGATGTATTCATAGAGAAGGTGGCCGGAGAGAAACTGAGATGTATAACAGAGTATTTCCGGGATAATGAAGAAACAGGCTCCTCCATGCTCTATCTGATGTCGGCGCTGGCAAGGGATCTGGATTCGGGCGAAAGACTGAATATCGCCAGATTTGCCTATCTGCTCGGACGTCTGAGGCCGGAGGATGACAGCGGGTACGATCCTGTACGAAAGGAAGAATACGAGAAGAAGCTCGGAGTATGGCGCAGTTTTTCCGACAGCCTTTACAAGTGGATACTTGATGCCGAGGACAGACGCCAGCTGATAACAGCGATGCATATCTACAGCAATCTGCACCGCAATACAGGCAAGGAGGATCATTGAGATGCCAGCATTTGACAAGAAGAATTCATTCCGGCACGATGAGGAGCCACCGGAGTTCAACGCCGATAAGCTCACAGAGAGCAGTTATGTCGGTATAGCCGAGAAGGTCATAGTCTCCCACAGGGACAGAAAGGACAGGAATGCTATCAGCACCAGCCAGATCAGGATACTGCTCGATCTTCTGAACGGCCTCAGGGAGCGGCTCCGTACAGAGCGCGTGAATGCCCTCAATGAGAGCATGATCGGACAGGTGCAGTATATCAAGCTGAGGATGGTATATGCTGCCGGACGTGACAACGAAAGCAAGGGCGTGCGTGATTTCATCGACGCCAGCGGTATCATAAAATGCCTCGATACAGTCGGCGATTCAGTAGAGCGCTACGAGCTTGTCTGCAAGTATATGGAAGCACTTGTCGCCTATCACAGATATCACATCAGCAGATAACGGAGGAGCAGGATATGCATTCAAAACTGATCATAAACGGAAAAATCGAAACGGTAACAGGTCTCCATATCGGCGCAGGCAATATGTACTCAGCCATAGGCGCCGCCGATTCTCCTGTTGTGCGTGATATCAGGGATCACCAGCCCATGATACCCGGAAGCAGCCTCAAGGGCAAGCTCCGCACCCTCCTCGTAAGGAAGTACTGTGCCGGTTCTGCAAAGCCCGATACCGACAGCCCGGAGATAACAGACCTATTCGGCTCCATGAAGCAGCGTTCAAGGCTCGTGTTCAGCGATCTGTTCATCAGCCGCGAGTGCATCGACGAGCTCAGGGATATCGGCGTATACAGCACCACCGAGGTAAAGTTCGAGAATACCATAGGCCGTCTCAGCTCTGTAGCCAATCCCCGACAGATCGAGCGTGTCATCAGGGGCTGCCGCTTTGATATGCAGGTGATATGTGATGTCGGCTCGGACGAGGATGCCGAGAAGAGCATCGCTCTTCTCTCAGAGGGCATGCAGCTGCTCCAGCTCGACTATCTCGGCGGAAGCGGTTCAAGAGGCTACGGCAGGGTAAGATTCACCGGCCTTGAGATAAAGTGCGTATCAGGAGAGATAAGCGGAGCAGCTCTGGAAAAATGCCGCTCCTTACTGAAAGGTGTTGAGAGCGAATGAAGTATCTGATCGTCAGGCTCAGCTTCAGCAGCGATGTTCACTTCGGCGACGGTATACTTGAATCCTCAGCCTCCGCTCTGCCAGCGGATGTTCTCTTCTCGGCAGTATGCTGTGAACTGGCGGAGAGCGGCAGGGAGGAGCGCATCGGAGCACTGGTCTCCGCTGCACGCAGCGGCAGTCTCAGGCTTTCAGATACCTTTCCTTACTGCGGGGAAAGGCTCTATCTTCCGAGACCTTTCCTGCAGGTCAGGACAGGGAGCGATGACGGCGATTCCGTGAAGAAGAAGGCATTCCGCAAGCTGAGATATATCCCCCTGGAACAGTACGGGGCATATCTTGAAGGCCGCTTCACCTTTGAGGACTGTCAGAAGGCGCTGGAGGAAGCCGCAGATATCAGCGGATTCGACCTGTACAGCCAGGTGTCTCTCAGGGGAGAACAGCCCGAGCCCTATTCAGTCGGAAAGGTACAGTTCGGCAGGGACTGCGGTCTCTGGTTCATGACGGGAGCAGAGGATGATGCGATGCTGGAGGAGATGAAGGAGATATTCCTCGCACTGGGACTCAGCGGTATAGGCGGTAAGCGCAGCGCCGGCTGCGGCGGCTTCACGCCTGAATTCCGTGAAATGCCCGTGGAGCTTCTGAAGCGTCTGAGCTGTCAGGAGGGCGCAGCCGTTTCTCTCTCGGTATGTCTCCCTAAGGATGAAGAGCTGGAGAGCGCTATGGAAGGCGCATCCTACAGCGTGATAAAGCGCAGCGGATTCGTGTATTCCGGCAGCTATGTCGCAACGCCCCGGAAGAAGAACGACCTCTTCGTATTCAGCGCAGGCTCCTGCTTCCGTGAAAGGTTCGCAGGCGATGTGTATGACGTATCCGCAGGCGGGGCTCATCCTGTATACCGTTACGCAGTACCACTGTTCATGTCGGTGGGAGGAGATATATGAGGAAATACTATACTCTTACAGTTAAGGCTCTTGCACCGGTACATATAGCATCGGGCAGTGCTATAAACAAGCTCGAATACGTTTATTCAAAGGAAACAAGGACGGTCTATGTCATGGATATGGTAAAGCTGTCTTCCTTCCTTGTGAAGAGCGGGCTTATGGAGGAGTTCATCGGGAACATAAGCGACGGCGAAAAGACCTTCTCCCTTACCTCCTTCTTCCTTGAAAAGGAGATACCGGAGAGCGAATACGGCAGATATGCAGCCTACGGCTACCTCAACGACAACGTTTCCGCCTCACCGAGCCAGATGAAGATATCCGGAGCCATGAAGGACGCCTACGGCTGTCCCTACGTACCGGGCACCAGCATCAAGGGCGCACTGAGAACGGCCATAGCGTACCGAAGCATAGCCGAAGGGATCACTGATACCTCGGATGTTGCTGAGAGGATAGCCTCCGAGATAATGAAGGGCGGCCGTCTCGGCTTTCATGAGCGCGATCTGAATACAGAGATATTCCATACCCTTACACGCAAGACAAGATACAACAGGGATACACGTCAGGCTGAGCCTGTCAGAAAGGATATCCTCAATGACTGCATGGCAGGCCTTTATGTGAGCGACAGCCGGCCGGTCTCTCCGGAGAGCCTTATCCTCTGCGAGAAGAATGACCTTCAGCTTGACGGCGATTCGCATACAGTGAATATCCTCAGGGAGTGTATACGTCCCGGAACGGAGATCACGGCAGATGTGGTGACAGATACTGACCTGTTCCCCTATACCGCCGATGATATCGCAGAGAGCCTTGAATGCTTCTACAAAGGCTATGACAGCGTCTTCCGCGGGGCGTTCATAAAGGAAGCAGACGGAAAGGTCTTTGAGCCGCAGAAGGAGGAAGGGGAGAGCTACCTCTACCTCGGCGGCGGCACGGGACTGCCGCTGAAATCGCTGATGTATGCGGTATATAAAGACAATGAAGAGGCAGCGGAACTGATATCCTGCATACTTGAAAACAGATTCAGGGATGCCGGCCATAAGAGATTCACAAGGGCAAACAGGATATCGCCCAAGGTGCTCAAATGCACGAAATATCACAACAGGCTCTATGAAATGGGCAGATGCTCAGTGAGCCTCAGGGAGAAGAATATATGAGAATACTTTTTTCGCCTGTCGGTATGACAGATCCCATATCACCGGACAGACCGAAGGATCAGGGGACCTTCCATGAGGGCGCGCTGCTCCAGATATGCCGCCATTACAGTCCGGATCTGGTATATGTCTATATGTCGAGCGAGGCGCTTGAACATGAAAATGCCGACCACAGATACCTTCGCGGCCTTGAGCTGCTGAAGGCGGATACGGGACAGTCCTTCGAGGTCAGGACGATCCGTCGCCCCGGGCTTGTGGACGTCCACCTCTTTGACTTCTTTCTCGATGATTTCAGGGAGGAGCTCAGGAAGATACGCGCAGAGTATCCGGAAGGCGAGATAATAGTAAACGTCTCCTCCGGTACTCCGGCTATGAAGAGCGCGCTCCAGATACTTGCTGCTGCGACCGACCTGAATATCAGGCCCATGCAGGTGAGCACAGCCAACAAGAGCGCCAACAATCCGAGAGAATGCCGCATTGAAGAGGAATGGCCCCATAATCTTGATACCGCTCCCGATTCCCCGAGCCGTGTCGAGGTATCCTCAAACAAGAACCTTCTCTTCGAGTTCAACAAGAAGCTGCTGATAAGCCTTATCGACAATTACGATTATCATGCGGCAAGGCTCCTGTCAGAGAGGCTTCAGGTCTTCCTTTCAGTCGAGTTCCGCGAGCTGATGAACGCCGTCACTCTCCGCTATGACCTCAAGAGTGAGGATGCAAAGAAGGTGTTCGACAGATGCGGTCACCCGGAGCTGATGAAGAACGTGAACATACCGGCAGAGTATTTCATGATAGTTGACCTCAAGGTGAGAAAGAAGGAGTATCTCGACTTCCTGCGCGCCCTTACGCCCCTTGTGGTTGAGGTCTTCTATGACATGGCGAACAAGTCCCTGGGCGTTGACCTCACAAAGTATACCAGGTATCCTGAAAACAAGTTTTTCTGGAACGACAGAAAGCTGGCAGGCTCCGCGATTGAAGGTAAATTTGACCAGCAGCCGAAATACCACAAGAGAGATGTCGCACGTCCCGTCGGCGGTCTGTACCCCAAGAGCCATGTGCTCTCATGGCATATCTCGAACCTGTCGGAGAACCTCAGCACTGATGAGACTCTTGTCCGCAGGACTATAAAGATACGCTCCTTTGAGGAGAACGTCAGGAACATAGCCGCCCATACAATGACCAGCTTCACAAAGGAGCAGATCAAGAGGGAGACCGGCTGGACTCCCGAGGAGATGGTGAAGGAGCTCCTCGACTACATCATGGCATATACATCCATACCTGCAGACCGCAGTTCACTGACGGTCTATGACGATATCAACAGGAAGCTGACAGAGCTGCTCGGCTGAGCGTCCGTCAGCAGATGAAGAATAACAGGAATAACAGCAAGGAGGAAGATCTTATGAAAATGACATCAGCACAGGCCGCAAAGGTGCTCCGCCAGCTTAATGAAGAGCTCGCTGCCCTTCGTCTGCGGGAGGAGAACTCAAAGAGCTTCATCGCTTCTCTCGGTGAGGATCCTGATACTGTAAGACCGGAATATGACTACGAAGCCATACAGTCTGCAGAGCTTGACCTCGAGCAGAAGATACGCAGGGTGAAGCACGCTCTCAACGTTTTCAATTCAACCACCGTGATACCGGGAACGGGCATGACGATAGATGAGATGCTGATCTGGCTTCCCCAGCTCACAAGGCGCTGTGCGAAGCTCTCCGAAATGAGGAACGCTCTGCCGAAGGTGCGCGAAAGCAGCGACTACCGTTCAAGTATCGTAGATTACAGGTATGCGAACTATGATATAGAGAAGGCAGCAGCAGATCACAGCAGGTTCTCAGAGGAGCTTGCAAATGCTCAGACCGCTCTCGATCTGGTAAACAATACCGTAGAATTTGATATCGAATACTGATATCTTTCCGTTTATGCCTTTTCATGAGATCATTTTTTTCTGGAGGAAAGAATGTTCAAGGTTTGGTGTTATCCGTTATTCTTTTTGTTATTGTCCCGGTTATTGTTCAGTGTTCGGGTTCAGGAAGAAAAATTGATACATCTTCTGATCGACTGAGGCGGCATAGAGAAAACTTTACGGCAGCGGAAGTTCGGTTTCAGGCTGCTCCCTGAAAAGGAAAGCACCGTTCAAGTGACGGTGCTTCGGTATTTATATCGCTGTACAAGGAGAGGAGAACTATGCCTGTATGGAATCCGTGGCACGGCTGTCACAAGATAAGTCCCGGCTGCGCTAACTGCTATGTCTACCGCAGGGATGAGAGTGTCGGCAGGGATGCCTCAGTCGTCACAAAGACAGGCGACTATGACCTGCCGCTGAAAAAGAACAGGCAGGGACAGTACAAGCTGACCGCAGAGGACGGCGCAGTCTTCGCCTGCATGACCTCCGACTTCTTCCTTGACGAAGCGGACGAATGGCGTGAGGGCTGCTGGGATATGATAAGACAGCGTCAGGATCTTCAGTTCCGCATAATCACCAAACGCATCGATCGCTTTGCCCGGTGCATCCCTCCCGACTGGGGCGACGGCTGGGATAATGTGACGATATGCAGCACCTGCGAGGATCAGGAGAGGACGGACTGCCGGCTGCCCATTCTGCTGAGCCTGCCCATAAGGCACCGGGAGGTGATATGCGAGCCCATGCTCGGTGAGATAAACATGGAGAAATACCTCTCCACCGGCCTTATCAGTCATGTGAGCTGCGGCGGAGAATCCGGCGAAAGGGCAAGGCCCTGCGACTTCCGGTGGATACAGGAGGTACGGCGGGAGTGCGTGCGCTGCGGAGTGCCCTTCACCTTCAGGCAGACCGGAGCTGTATTCATCAAGGACGGCAGGGTGTATCATCTTGACCGCAGGCTGCATCTTTCACAGGCGAAGAAGTCCGGCTGGAGCTATACTCCCGGTGAGAACTCCGGCGCTGCCGTAAGGTACCGGCTGCCCGACCGCAGAGCGCTGTGTGACAGGCTGAGCAGGTCTGATTTCCGGAGCCGTTTTCATCTGTCGGCAAATGATACAGCCTACATAGCAGAGAAGGGAATGGATACTGTCCGCCGCCATGCAGCAGACTTCGTCGAAAAGCGGCTTTCGGCGGAGAACCCCGTAAACGATGGAAAGCAGACGCCCATGAAGGGGCATCCCGTATTCATCGCCCAGCACGCAACGGCCTGCTGCTGCCGGGGATGTATCGAAAAATGGCATAATATCCCCTCAGGAAAGGTGCTCACCGCAGATGAACAGGCCTATATCGTCGATGTGCTCATGCAGTGGATAGAAGCGGAGTGCAGCCGGCAGAACACATAGAAAAGCACATCATCTCCCGTATATGGGGATGATGTGCTTTTTGCTGCTGATAAGAATGATTGCTGTATGCTGCCGGAAAACGTGTGCTCATTTTACAGGGCAGTATCCGGCAAGTTTTATTATCTCCTGTCCCTCATCCGAGACAAGATAATCCTTTATCTCATCGGCCTTCTTGTCCCTGCCCTTGACAGTAACGGCATAGTAGCCGGAGGAGAAGGGATAGGTCTTGTTTATCAGGTTCTCGTTATCGGGTGAGACACCGTTGATTTTCAGAACCTTGATATCCGCGTTCTTATAGAGGTTGTTGAGGTAGTAATAGAATGAATAGCCGATGCTGCAGGTCTTGTTCCTGTAGGTCGCAACGTACTCCACCAGCTCTCCCATAGTTGACGGGGGCGACATCATGGGCGGACTTACGAGCGGGATGTCCTTCATTACCATGTTCTCCATGACGGTCTGACTTCCCGAATCGGGTTCGCGCTGATATGCCATGATCTCCTCATCGTTGCCGCCAAGCTCTTTCCAGTTTGTTATGGCACCGCTGTATATGCCCTGTATCTGCTCAACTGTCAGGCTGTCAACGGGATTGTCCTTGTGAGTGATGAAGACGAAGCCGTCAAGGGCGATCGGCGTTACCTCGAGCTCCACATTGTTTTGCTTTGCCATTTCAAGCTCAGCTTGCGACGGCTCTGTAACGAGGATTATGTTCTTGTTGTTCTCGCCGAGGATCAGATTCTGATAAGCGGGACCGGTGGTATTGTGATCCACATAGAACTGGATCTCCCGGTCGTTGATATTGCAGTACTGTCTGAACAGCTCGGCAGTTATCGGTATAGTGGCTGTGGAACCGTCGATATGTCTCAGGTCGGTTTTGGTGAATCTGTTTTTGTCAGAAATTATCTTGTGCCAGTTGTCGGGGCGGTCCAGGGATACATTTACATTTATCTGATATCTGAGCGCATCATTGTCAGGCAGAACGGTGTATATCTTCTCAGTCTTCTTCAGGCGGACGCCTGCGTAGTTGTCATCAAGATATTTGTTGACATCCTCACCGTAGTAGGTCTTTCCGTCAGCGGTTATCCTGAACGTGAACTTTACCTTTTCGCCGATATACAGATCGTCAATATCCTCGCCCTCTTCAAGCGACATATCATATCCCGGACTCAGAGCCTTCAGCTCCTTGTTTTCAAAGACATTACTCTTTGTGAAATCCGTTATTACGGAACAACCGTTTGCTCCCCAGTTGAATTTTACGATACCATTCCTGAACGGATCAATTTCGGTGACTTTTTCATCCTTAAAGTCTGCGGTCACGTCCTTTGAGGTCTGAGTCAGCTTTATGCGGTAGAAGTCCTCGAGGTAGGAGGAGATATCCTCACTGATATACGTGTACTGGTCCATTTTTAGCATGGTCCTGTATGTGACTGTATTGCCTCTCCTGAGATCATCCGGCAGGATCTCACGGTATATGATGAGGTCACAGCCGAGATCACGGCATTTTCTAAGGCCTTCTGTATCTTTGTCCTTCAGCATCTGTACATCAGCGACATGACCGTCAACATCCATTGTCACCGGATCGGAGAAGGCGAGATCCTTTTCCTCCGGGCGGCCGTCATTGTGAAGGAAACTGGTGATATCAAACCCCTCAAAGGGATCAATCTCTGTAAGCTTTCTTACGGTCACTGACGAGCTTTCCGGCTTGGGATCATGGATATGTATATCATAATGGCACCCTGACAGAGCAGAAGCAGTCAGCAGCAGGGCTGATATGAAAATGATATGTTTCTTCATAGTATTCCTCCGTATGATGATTACATAGTGGTGTGGAAGATTGTAAGTTTTTTGATAATTATAGCATTCAATACATGGTACGTCAAGATAACTGTTGCGATTATGTATTCCTCACGATCATAGATGTATTACAGGAATTCCACCTCTCCGCTCTCAAGGTGGTATATGGCGCCGAGCACCCTGAGACCGTATTCCTTCTCATCCTTTTGTATCTGAAGACTGCGCTCGATGAGCTCACAGCTGTGTCTGACATTGAGACAGCAGGCGCGCAGCTCGTTCTTCTCATCGCCCACAGCCTTGAGTATCTCATCGGTGATATACTTTATGTAGCCGTCCGGCTCATGGTTCATGGCCGCATCGACTGCCCCGCAGTGATCGTGTCCGAGCACAACGATAAGGCCTGTCCCGAGATGCTCGGCGGCGTATTCTATGCTGCCGAGCTGATGGGAGTCGATGACGTTTCCGGCAACCCTGATGACGAAGAGGTCTCCGATGCCTGCGGAGAATATTAGCTCCGGCACGACTCTTGAATCCGAACAGCCGATTATGATAGCATAGGGCTGCTGACCGTTCCTGCTGAATCTGAGAAGATTATCCGGCGATACGTCGGTCTTCAGCTCGCTCAGTTCAATGTATCTCCTGTTGCCCTCGACAAGGCGTCTCTTTGCCTCGTCGGCCGTGATCCTGTATGATTCCATGTTTATTACCTCACTTGAATAGTTTTATCGTTCTGAATACCTGTTCGGCAGTATCTGCAAGGTTCCTTGCCGCATTCTCAGGGCACATGGCCTCTCCGGCAGTACATACCCCGCGAATGACCGGGAAGAAAGCGTCTATGCCGTGCCGGTTGCACAGTTCTGCACCGCTGCGGACTGCACCGCTGAATGCGATGACCGGCTTACCGCATTTTGCGGCGAGCCCTGCCACCCTGACAGGCGCCTTTCCCATTACGGTCTGGGCGTCAAGACAGCCCTCGCCGGTGATGACTATATCAGCATCATTTATGGCCTCCTCAAGCCCGGTCTGCTGCATGACAAGGTCAGCGCCAGGGGAAAGCTCCGCATCCAGATAGTACATCAGGGCGAAGCCGAGACCTCCCGCAGCGCCTGCCCCCGGAGTATCCGGTGAGGCGGAGGGGATGATGCGCCTTGTCAGCTCTGCATATCTTCTCAGCCAGCCGTCCATGAGCGGGATATCATCATCCTTCGCGCCCTTCTGCGGTGCGAATACCGCACTGCATCCCTTCTCTCCGCAGAGGGGGTTGGTTACGTCGCAGGCCACATGGAAGCTGCATTCCCTGAGCTCCGGAAGGGCTCCGCCGACTGTTATCTCCGAAAGCTGCGAGAGCCCCTTCGCACCGTATCCCACAGGCCTGCCGTCACTGTCAAGCATACCGAAGCCGAGAGCCTGCAGGCAGCCGGTTCCGCCGTCATTAGTGGCGCTGCCGCCGATGCCTATGATGAAGCTGCGGCAGCCGCGGCCTATGGCGTCGAGTATGAGCTCTCCCGTGCCGAAGGTCGTAGTTTCCATGGGATCCCTTTCCTCCTCCGCAAGCAGAGTAAGCCCCGATGCCGCAGCCGATTCGATGACTGCAGTATTCCCGGGAAGTATGCCGTATTCAGCGGTGATCCGCCTGCCGAGAGGATCTCTTACTTCAGCCGTTACGTATTCTCCGTTCATTCCGGAGACCAGAGCCTGTACAGTGCCCTCGCCGCCGTCAGCCACAGGCCTTACAACGATATCCGCACCGGGGAAGACACGGCGGATGCCCTCTGCGGCCGCATTTCCTGCCTCGGAGGAGGTAAGGCTCCCCTTGAACGAATCTATTGCTATTACTGCTTTCATATCAGCCCTCCCGTTGTCAGTGATCCTTATACCAATTATATCACTTCCAGAGGATATTGTAAATGATATTCCTTCGATAAGTGCTCCAGGCCTGCTCTATTGACTTGAATCCCTTATGGGGATATAATAAATATATAAGGATCTCCTTTCACAGATAATAAAATGATAAGAATTTGTTAGGCTTTTGATAAGGACTTTTTCTTCCCGGTGATGTATAATATAATCACAGGGCAGACCTGATGAATCCAAAAGGAGCGATAATATGAGTTCTTCTGTACTTCGCACAGAAAAGCTGTGCAAATCCTTTTCAAACGGCGGTATACAGCAGCACGTTATAAAGAATCTCGATCTTGAGATAGACAAGAATGATCTTACAGTAATAATGGGAGCTTCCGGTTCCGGAAAGACGACGCTTCTCTACACTCTTTCCGGCATGGACAAGCCGACTCTCGGCAAGGTGTTCTACGGCGATCAGGATATCTCCGCCCTGAATACCGACCAGCTTGCAGTGTTCCGCAGAAAGAACTGCGGCTTCGTTTTCCAGAGCATATATCTTCTTGACAGCATGACGGTATTCGATAATGTCATGACAGGCGCACTTGTGGTCCAGAAGAATACAAAGGAGCTTGTCAGCAAGGTGGAAGACCTTCTAAGAAAGGTCGGCATCGGCGAGGAGCTCTGGAACAAGTATCCGAACCAGCTCTCGGGAGGCGAGTGCCAGAGGGTAGGCATCGTAAGAGCTATCATCAACGATCCCGAGATAGTATTTGCCGACGAGCCCACAGGAAGTCTCAACTCCTCAGCCAGCAGCGATGTACTTGATATCTTCACCGGTATACATAACAACGGCCAGTGCATAGTCATGGTAACACATGATATCAAGACCGCACTCAGAGCCAACCGTGTGATATTCCTTGATGACGGAAATATCGTAGGCGAGCACAGGATGCCAGACTACGGTACGGATGATCTGAAAAAGCGCCGTGAGGGCCTTCAGGATTTCCTCGACCAGATGGGATGGTGACGGATAATGGGAAAGATCACAAGGCTTTCGCTCAACAATATAAAGAAGCACAAGCTCGAATCCATCTCACTGGCAGTCCTCGTCATGTTCTGTATGCTCCTTCTCGGCTCCTCGTTAGCGGCCTTCCCCAGCGTCAACACCATATTCGACGATATGATGGAGCAGACTGATGCATGGCCGAATTACATCCTTTTCAAGGACAGCGACTTCCGGAGTGAGTTCGTAAGCATACTCGAGGAGGACGAGAATGTAGCCGGTACTGTACGCAGCGAGCTCCTTTACGATATGTCGACACGCTATCTCGACAAGGAAGGTGAAAAGCAGGCTCTCTTTATGGCTTTCGTTACCGAGAGAGAGGAATCCAAGATAGAGAAGCCTGTCCGCAGCAACTGCCTCTCCGATGAAGAGATAGCTTCCCTTGAGCATCCGGTATACATCCCCTTTACAGCAAGAGATTCACTCGGCATCAGAGAGGGAGATACCTTCGATGTCATCTGCGGCACAAGACACTTCCCGTTCACTGTTGCAGGTTTCTATGAATCCCTGGTCTTCAATAATTCCATGGAGGGCTACAAGCTGGTCATTAATGAAAACGATTACAAGGTCCTCAGCGGACTGCTCGATCGTTATCAGATAGTGATGTTCAACACAAAAAACCATACAAAGAATGCAGGCCTCTTTGTTCTGAGAGACTATGAGAAGAGGTTTGAGGAAGAGATCAACCGTCCTCTGTCAGATGTTCTGCAGGGCCAGGGGTACTATGAGCTCATAAAGGAGCAGACAGTAGTTTCGATCAAGATCCTGCTCAGCCTTATGATAGCAATGGCAGTCGTTATCACGGTCTGCGTTGCCTTTATGATATGGTACCGCATTACCACCGAGATCAAGGAGCAGATGGTCTCCATCGGAGTCCTTGAGGCGCTTGGCTATACTTCCCGTGAGATAGCCATGTCATACGTCATAGAGTACACTCTCGTTTCGGCAGTCGGCATCGCTGTCGGAGTGCTTGGCAGCCTGCTGCTCGCTCCTGCGGTTTTCCATGCCGGTGAGATCATGGCCGGCTACCACGGGCGTTTCCACGGCTTCGTATTACCTGTCATCATTTCCGCGGCGGTCATGTTTGTCTTCGTTTCCAGTGTTGCATTCATCAGGGCAAGGGTGGTTAAAAAGTATCCCCCTGTAATGACCTTCCGCAAGGGCATAACAGATCACCATTTCGGAAAGAACAGATTCCCCCTCAGCAGGACGAAGAACAATATCCATGTACGTCTTGCCATGAAGGAGGCAGCGCATAACATCGGACAGAGCATCGGCCTTGCAGTCTGCATGACGCTTGCGGTTGCCACTGTTCTGAGCTGCTTCATAATGTATATGGGCTTCGGCAGAGACAACAAATATGTGGAATCTATCGCAGGCATTGAGCTGAGCGATATAAGAATGTCTGTCACCGGAAATACGGATGAGGAAGCATTTGCAGAAGAGCTCAGGCAGCGCCCTGAGGTCAGAAAGGTGCTTCTTGACTGCCCGCTGGATTACTATATCGAACTGCCGGAGCATGAGACTCTAATGGCGCCGGTAGTATACAAGGATTACTCGGAGACCGAGAATATCAGAGTCATCGACGGAAGATTCCCAGAGAACGACAACGAGATGATGGTAACAAAGATCGCCGAGAAGGTGATCGGCACTAAGACCGGTGATTCCGTCGTTGTAACAAGGGGAAGCAACAGGCAGACATATATCGTATCAGGTGTCGTATCATCCCTCACCAACGGCGGAGCAAACTTCTACTTCACCGAGGCCGGCATGAGAAGGCTTGATCCGCTTTACAGAGCCAAAGATCTCAATATCTACCTCAGGGACGGAGTTGACAAGGAGGAGTTCCGTGAATATCTGACTTCGACCTATGGCAGGAGCCTTTCCGATATACGCGACGAGGAAGGCAGCACAGGCAGCTATGAGGAAAGGATCAGGGCTGCCGCCGACAAGAGGATCGCAGAGCTGATGTCAATATACGGCGTATCCCATGTGGAGTACGCTATCACCTCAGGCGATACCGTCATCACAGGCAACAACAATGATTTCCGTGTCAAGTCATTCCTCAGCATCTCTGATATTCTCAAGACTCAGCTCGGAAACACATCAAAGTCCATCGTCATTGTGACCACACTCTTCACTGTTATTTCCTCAGTAGTCGTTATGATAATACTCTTCATACTCATGTCCTCGACTATCAGGAAGCAGCGCAGGGAGCTCGGCATCATGAAGAGTATGGGCTATACCTCACGGGAGCTCATGCTCCAGCTCGCATTCAGGATAGTTCCGGCCTCAGTTGCGGCTGTGATACTCGGAACACTGCTCGCCCACCTTCTCACAGGCTCGCTGAGCGAACTGATAGGAATGCTGGTAGTCAGCATCCCCGCGATAATCGTTGTAGACATACTGATACTCCTGTTCTGCTTCGGATGTGCATACATCGGTGCAAGGAAGATAAAGGAGATATCTGTATACGAGCTCATGTCGGAGTAAGGAGGAGAATATGAAAAACAGATTCAGGACAGCAGCTGCTGCGGCAGCTTTGATGATAACGGCGGCTGTTCTCTCACCGGCTGCCGTTAGGGCTGACGAAAAGAAGGCGGCTTCCTCTGAGAGCACTGTTGTGAGCAGCATCGGTTCTGTCAGCAAGATGTTCGGCGCTGCTGCTGCGATGCAGCTTGCCGACGAGGGAAAGCTCGATCTCGATGCCCCAGTGACGGAATACCTTCCCGGATTCCGCATGGCAGACAGCCGCTATAAGGATATCACGGTGCGTATGCTGCTCAGTCATACCTCGGGGCTCATGGGCACTACGGCAGAGGATTTCATGCTCTTTGATGACCGCGACTCTGCCCCGCATGATGATCTGCTCAAAAAACTGAGCACACAGAAGCTCAAGGCAGATCCCGGAGAATTCTCCGCATACTGCAACGACGGCTTCAGCCTGCTTGAACTTGTCATAGAGGAGGTCAGCGGAGAGAGCTTTTCGGATTATATCGAAAAGCATATCTGCACTCCGCTGGGCATGAAGAATACCGGTACTGCACTGGGTAACGCCTTCCGCACGGACGGTCAGGTCGGGGTATACACCAATGCGTGGCTCGACGAGGACTACTGCATGGCATCGGCATCAGGCGGCATCATATCAGGTGCGGCCGATCTCAGCCGCTTCGGAAAGGCATTCTTCACCGGCAACACGGAGCTTCTTTCCGAGAAGGCCAAGAACGAGATGAAGAAAAAGAATATCGACAGGGAATACGAGGACGGCTTCGGTCTTGGCTGGGATACTGTTGAAAGCAGTGACTATGCGGAGGCAGGAGTGCAGGTCGTGGAAAAGGGCGGCGACCTCAGTTTCCAGCACGCCTCCCTCGTTGTCGCTCCCGACGAGCAGATAAGCGTATCTGTTCTTTCGTCGGGCGGAAACAGTGCAGTCGATCAGCTCCTTGCAAAGGCTCTGCTCGATGTGGCTCTTGAGGAGAAGGGCATCACTGTGGAGCATCCCGCACCCGTGCAGAAGGAAACTCTCCCGGAGGTGCCTGAGAGATATCTTGAGTACGAGGATATCTATGTATCTCCTGATACGGTATGCCGTGTCAGCTTCCCTGACAGGAAGTATATGCGTATCGAGTCCCTCAGCTCCGAGAATCGCTCAGTCAAGGACTATATGTACACCACTGAGGATTCCTTTGTCCTCATGGACGGAAGCATTGAGACCGGAAAGGCTATCCAGGATAATGAGCAGACTCTGCTGAGATTCACAGAGCGCGGCGGAAAGGACTGCATCGTATTTGATTCAGTAACGGATCTTGATCTCCTCGGCTGGTTCCCGCAGAGCGGATATATGTATCAGAGAGCGGACAGTGCAGCAGTCAGCGATACAGCTCAGAAGGCATGGGATGAGAGAAACGGCAGGAAGTATTATCTGCTCAGCGAGAAGTATTCAAGCGTCCAGTATATGGAATCTCCCACCATCAAGGTCCGTACTCTTCCTGAGGCTCCCGGATATACGTCACTCGGCAGGATAGTGGATGAAGACCATGCTACCTACAATGCGGCCATGCCCGGAAGCCGCGATCTTGACAGCTATACCGTATTCACCGACAGTGACGGAGAAAAGCTGAAGGGCGAAGTAACAAATATAGTCTTAATCTCCGAAGAAAACATCCCGGTGCTTGAATCTGATACGAAACAGATAAAGCTCAGGACGAAGAATGCTTCATGGTACAATATAGGTTCCACACTCGGAGGAAAGACAATAACCCTCGGAATACCGGAAAATGCGGCTGTATATGTATTTGACGGATTCGACAGGCTTCATTATTCAAGCGCAATGAAGGACTACGGCAGCAAGGTCACCCTGCCGGAGAACGGAAAGATAGTCTTCCTCGGTGAGGACGGCGGAACGATAACTGTCTCTTGAAAGGAGAAAGCAATATGAAATACCAGTGCCTTATGATCGACGATGATGTGACCATCGCCGAAACTACGGCTGAATACTTCAATATATTCGATATAAAGACAGCCTATGTGACAGGCTATGACGAAGCGGTCGCCTTCCTCAGGGAGAATACTGTATCCCTTCTTCTGCTGGACATAAACCTCGGAGAAAGATCCGGCTTTGAGCTGTGCAAGCAGATACGTGAGGATTATGATATGCCGATACTCTTCATCAGCGCAAGGACCAGCGATGATGATGTTCTCACAGCTCTCAACATCGGCGGCGATGACTACATAAAGAAACCCTATACTCTCAACATCCTTCTTGCGAAGGTCAAGGCTATACTCAGCCGGTATGAGAGAGCAGCGGAGGCGGCTTATGCTGCCTCCGCTAAAGCCGTTTCCGGGGGAGATGCTTCCGGCGGCAGAATGATACCCGTTACAGATGGTATGGTGCTCGATACTGCCTCCCATAAGCTGGTAAAGGACGGTGCTGAGATATCTCTCAAGGCCATGGAATACAAGATGCTTGAGTACCTTCTCCTCAACCGCGGACGTGTGATAAGCAAGGAGGAATTCCTGAAGAACGTGTGGGAGGACGAGTACGTGGGCGAAGGCACCCTTGCCGTGCATATACGCCATATCCGCGAGAAGATAGAAACAGAGCCAAATGCGCCGGGTATCATCAAGACCGTATGGGGCGTGGGCTATATCATCGGTTCGCAGGAGGACTGAGAGAGGGCGTATGAAGAGCTTCAACAGGTTATTTATCGTCTTTGTCCTGATACTTGCCGCAGGCATCATAGCTGCCTCGCACTATACTGCCATATCCGATAAAAGCGGCGGAACTGCCGTAGAACTGAACAGTGTCGTGTATACCGTCAAGGAGCACCGCATGGAGCTTGGCTCCCTGACAAAGGAAGACATAGGCAGGGATTTCGTACTTTTCGGCGAAGGCGGCACAAGGATAGCATCAAGCAGGAGCGAATACCTCAATGGCATAGATTCGCCGGAAAAGGCTGCGGCCGAAGACTGTGTATGTCTGCCGGTCGAGGATTCCGGCGAGCTGGTATGCACCATTGTGATGCCGCGCCCGGATAAGGCCATGTACAAGGATATCAGAAAGCGCCTGCTGTTGTCTGGCCTCATGATGACCGGACTTGTACTGCTGTGCATGGTGCTGTTCCGTCTCTACGTTGAGCTGAGCGTCCTGAGGCCGTTCCGTAGAATGGAGAAGTTTGCCGGCATGGTCGCTCACGGAGAACTCGATATCCCCCTGACAAGGGACAGGAACAACATCTTTGGCGCATTCACCTCCAGCTTTGACATAATGCGTGAGGAGCTCAGGGCATCAAGAGAAAGGGAGACCGAACTGAGAAGACGCAGACAGGAGCTCATCGCAGAGCTCAGCCACGATCTGAAGACACCCATAACGGGTATCAAGCTGATCTGCGAGCTGCTTGCGGTAAAGCTGAAGGACGAGTACGCAATAGAGAAGATCAGCAATATACACACCAAGGCCGAGCAGATGAACATACTTGTCAGCGACCTCCTTGCATCGGAGCTTGAGTCACTGGGCGAGATGCAGGTGACCTGCCGCGATGAGCAGTCCGGCATACTACATGAACTCGTCTCCGTCCACGATCCTCAGTCACTGGCGCGTGAGAGCGAGATACCGGAGTGTCTTATCAGGACTGACCGCAACCGCCTTTCACAGACTATCGGAAATATCATCAGCAATTCATATAAGTATGCCGGAACGCCGATAACGGTGAATTACCGCATCAGGAACGGATATCTTGAAATGTCCCTGAGAGATACCGGCGGCGGAGTTACCGAGGACGAGCTCCCGCTCATAACAACTAAGTATTACAGGGGCACAGCCGGAAAGACTTCCGGCAAGGAGGGAAGCGGCCTCGGTCTCTATATCGCCAGCGCCCTCATGGACAAAATGGACGGCGAGCTGATATGCTCATCTGACGGCACAGGACTGACAGTCACTCTCCTGATACCCCTGTCCTGAGCACGCAGAAAGGAGCGCATGATGAAGCTGCTTATTGTACCCATGGCGGCCATGGCTGAAACGGGAGGGCCGTTCTCCCGCTGCCGTCTGCTTGCACAGAGCGCAGCAGCTGCGGGGATAGAGACGGAGACCTGTATAGCACAGGACGTGAACTATGTCCCCATAGACGGTATCAGGAACCATTTCCTCGATGTGCCATCTCCCCTCGGTATGCCGGATATCATGGCATCAAGGATATTCCCCCTCGCACAGAAGCTGGGCATCACCGAACGCAAGACCGTCCGCAGCTTCGATCAGGTGCTGTGGTTCACCGGCAATACGGTATACCGCTATCTGGTAAGGAGCGTTGAAAGCGTCCGGCAGGCAATAAGGAGCTCTGAGCCTGATATAGTGTATTCCGAATTCAGCGTACCTGCCGTTATAGCCGCGAGGCTGGAGAACAAGCCATTGTTCGCGACAGTCAGCTATCCCACACAGCACAGCTATGCTAATGAGCCGAAGCTGGCCGGAGGAGTAAACAGGTATCTCAGGGAGAACGGTCTCCCCGAAGTCCGCTCCGTGCTTGAACTTGCGGACTGGGCTGATGAATGCTTCTGCCCGTCGGTAAGGGAGCTTGAACCCATAGACAGGCCGGATGTGACCTTCTGCGGCACTATGAAAAAGACCGCCGTCTCGGAGCGTCACAGGGACAAGATAGTTGTCTATATGGGCAGCGGCACTGTCTCTGCCGCAAGGACTGCAAAGGAGATCAGTGCAGCCTTTTCCGGCTTGGGATACGGGGTTTATATCGCATCAAAGTCACTTGAAGAGAGGAGCGAGGGCAATATACACATTGCTCATCGCTGGGATTTCGGTATACTCCTCGATGAGGCTGTCCTCTTCATACATCACGGCGGTCAGAACAGCATGGCGGACGGCCTTATCCACGGCGTACCGCAGCTCATCTGCCCGGGCAGGGTGTTTGAACGGCAGTATAACGCAAGGTCCGTCGAGAAGAACAAGGCAGGCATGATGCTTCCGCACAGTGATTTCAGAGCGGATATCATTCGCAGAAGAGCGGAGGAGATGATAAGCTCTGACATCTTCAGAAGAAATGCAGCGGAGCTGGGCAGAAAGCTGAGCCTTCCGGGCGGCGCAGACCTGATAACAGAACATATCCTGAGATATGACATAATGAAATGACCGGCAGTTTTTTCCTGCCGGTCATTTTTATTTGTTATTCTGTATCGCCTCTCAGGGCAGCAAGCTCTGCGTCTGTAAGCTGCCGGTATTCTCCTTCACTGAGAGCGGTATCGAGCTTCAGTCCGCCTATGCTCTCACGCCGGAGATAGAATATCCTGCATCCGACTGTCTCCAGCATCCTTTTCACCTCATGCTTCCTGCCCTCATGCACGGTCAGGCATCCCGCGAACGCAGGCCCCTCCGGATTCCTGAGATATCTGTCCCTCCGGCAGGCAGGCATGAAGGCCTCAAGCTCGGCTATACGGTATTTCCTTATGAGCCGGAATTCCGCCGGACGTGCAGTCATGCCCGGCATAGTCAGTCCGCCCTCGAGCATTCTTATCCTGTCGCTGTCCATGCTGCCGAGAGCATAGAAGAAATAGGTCTTGCTGACGTGTCTGTCCGGCTGCATTATCTTAAAATCAAGGTCGCCGTCATCAGTGAGTATGAGCAGTCCGCAGGTATCCTTGTCGAGCCTGCCGACAGGGTGCAGCACTTCTGCGAGAGTGGCAGGGAAGTAGTCCATGACTGTTCTGTGTACGGCATCTGAGCGGGCGGTAACACAGCCCTGCGGTTTGTTGAACATATAGTAGAGCATCGGTCATTCCCATTCAAAGACGTACTTTATATCATCGTATGTGTCACCGGTGCAGGTGAGCCTTGTCTGCAGCACATCAGTGCTCTGAAAGTATGTCTGCACAACACAGGTCAGGTCGGAAGCGGATATGTCATCAGTGCGTATCATGGTCTCGCTGACCGGATCGTATTCGTATAATGTCAGCTCCGGCGGATCTGTCCTTTTGACTGAGGGCAGTATCAGTCTGTCTTCATAGATGCAAAGATTCGGGCCGAGCGGACTGTATTCGCTGTCAAGCTCCTTCACCGTGCTGTTCTCTTCATCAATGAGATAGAGACCGTTGTAGGCCGCAAGGAGCATCCTTCCTTTGAAGGGAAAGAGCAGAAAGCCCTCAAAGGGGTAGTAAAGGCCGTTGTTGTCGAATATCTTCGTCACCTCACCCGTGGCCTCGTCAAGGCGGTATATCGCAGTATCCGTTTCTGTAAGACCAGGCTTCTTCCAGTCGCGCTGCAGGGCGAAGTATACACAGTCGCGGTCCGGTCCGGCACAGTAGGCGAATATAGATCCTTCCTTGCCTATTTTAAGGGATTTATAGGTGTCGAGCTGTTCCGGATCGGTGAACATATCCTCATATTCGTCATCAAGAGGCTTCTCCAGCAGAGCGGTGCTGAGGATCTCAGCTCTGTGACGGTATACTATCTCACGGGTAGTCGTAACGGCGGAGGAGGTCACGGGTGCAGCGGTGGTCACTGCTGTTGTGGCAACTTCTGTCTTTGAGAATGTCGTGGTAGCCTCTGTTGCAGCGGTGACGGTCACTGTCTCAGTCACAGCAGGCACTTCGCTGGTTTCTGAGCTCTGAGGCGGCGTATTCAGAGCGCAGCCTGCGAGGAGCAGAGACAGCGCCGGTATCAGAATGGTCCCGTATCTGAATCTGTTATTCATTTTGCTTTCCTCTTGCTTCGTAGTGTGGTGCGTTCAGTTTTTTCAATGATGTTTATTTCGTTCTGGAAGTTCTCAAGGAAGAGCCCTGCCTGTGCGCCGTCCATCTGAGCATGGTGGAACTGCAGTGAGACGGGCAGATAGTAACGGAACATCTTCTTTCTGTACCTTCCCCATATAATGAATGGATTGTTGAAGATGCCGCTGTTCATGCCGATAGCTCCGTCGAGCACCGTATCCATGATGGCGGATGTACCTATGACCATGCAGTCGTCCGAAAGGTCCTTGTCACGGCAGCTCTCAGTGACCTGCGCTGTTGAAAAAAGGTAGTCGCTGTTGAATATCTCAAGGTCATTCTGGTACAGGATATCGCAGCTGCTCAGACCGCCTCTGGCATTCTTCACTATCGTGCTGACGGCGAGCTCGTCATAGTCGATAAGCCTGCTGCCCACCGGGAGAAGGTAGAATTCCTTTATCCTGACTGCAGCTCTTCCGACGCAGAACATCATCAGCATATTGAACCTGAGCCCGTGCTTCTTTTTTATCCTGACCAGCGGAGTAACATCGATCGTCTTGAAAAAAGTCACCATTGGGTTAGGTGCTTTCATCCACAGCTCATAAGCTCTTGCTCTCTTTGTATCCTCCGGAAGTATCTCTTTTACCATGTGGTTCCTCCTTCTTGAAAGATATCTGTTGAATACATTATAGCAGACCGCGCAGGATAAGTCAATCAGCGTTTTCGGCTGCCTGACCGCAGGAGCCGGAAGACTTGACATCCGGCGGCTGATACTGTAAAATGATAATATAAAACAGGCGTTTTCACAGGAGACTTATTATGAGATTTCTGTTCTTTGTTCTTAAAACACCGACCACCCTGCTTGCTCTTGGCATATTCCTGCTTTCAGTCATACTTGCTGTCGTTTCCGGAAGGATGCAGAGCAGAACGCATAAAACTGTATTCAGGCTTCTCTGTCTTATCCCCCTCATAGCCTGCATCATCCATATAGGCGTATTTTTCCCCATCGGCCACAAGTATCTGGCGAGCGCCACGCTTGACGGCGGCGTTGTCAGGCGCGTGTACCTTCCGAAAGGCTTTGATCTTTACGGCAAGCTGTATCTTTCGGCGGTCATGGCACTGCTGATGATGCTGACAGCAGGAAAGGGACGTCTCCGCCGGCTGCTGTCGGTCCTGCTGTGCGGTATCATCGGATACTGTGCAGTAATGCAGGTATTCCGGCAGTTCATGGATAACACCCCGCACAACGAGACACATCTCGGCTGGACAGAGGCCTTCGACCGCACCGTTGATATCATGCAGGAGGAGTACGTACTCAGCGAATGGAAGGATATCGACTATGATGCGCTTAGGGCAGAGATACGTCCGCTTATCGAAGCTGCGGAGGCTGACGGCGATCTTGCGGCCTACGGTGCAGCCCTTTGCAGATATACCTACCGGTTCAATGATTCGCACGTATCTGTGAATGCTCCTGCTGACAGCAGACTGAAGGTAAGGGAGAAGCTGGCCGGAAATGACTACGGTCTTTCGCTTTTCAGAACAGATAACGGAGAGACCATAGCCGTTCTCGTGGACGAGGAGAGCCCTGCATACGAAGCCGGCATTAGGAACGGAACAGTCATCACTGAGTGGGACGGCGTGCCTGTCGATGAAGCTGCCGCAGAGATGGAATGTATCTATCAGGGCTACTGTATGAAATTCCCTGTCAGGGAGAACGAGGACGTATACCGTCCCTTTTTCCTTGCAGTACACGGCGGCGATTCGGTGAATGTCACCTTTATCGATGAAAAGGGCAGTAAAGCAGAAGCGGAGCTTGCTTCTCAGGGAACGGGCAGACTGCGTCTCAGCGCTGCCATATCGAGCCTTCAGCATAACTATATATCTGACGCTAATTTCAGTACGAAGATGATAAGTGATACCTGCGGCTATCTCTTCATTAGAAACGAGGAATACCGTATGCTCCCGGCGTATATCGCCTATCTGCGCGGAGGATATCATCCGGCACTGACAAAGGAGCTTGATGAAAAATTCAGAGAGCTGAAGTCACAGGACATGAAGTCTCTCGTCATAGACCTCCGCAACAATTCAGGCGGACTGAATGTCATCGGCGGAGCAGTTGCTTCCATGTTCACGGATGAAAAGCATTTTCAGTTCGGCATGGGGGTGCGTGAGAACGGAACATACCGGATGACGGAGGAGTACCACATCTTCCCCGACGGAAGGTGGAAGGATATCCCTGTCGCAGTCCTTGTGAACCAGAGCTGTATGAGTGCAGGAGACGGTACAGCCTTCTTCCTGTCGAAGTGTGATAACGTGAGCCTTATGGGAATAACGCCGTCAAACGGAGTGAATCAGTCTGTCGGAGGAAAATGCTATCTTCCCGGTGGATTCGCTGTCAGCTATCCCGTCTTCCTGAGTCTCGGAGAGGACGGCAAGCCTCTTATCGACACCGATCCGGGCCGCACGAACCGTATCCCCCTCGATGTGGTGATACCCGTTGACAAAGAGGCTGCGCTCCGCATCTTCAGCAATGATGAAGAGGATGACTATGAGCTTGAATATGCTGTTTCATATCTTGCGGAGAAATGTGATCGAGATAACGGACTGCAGGATTAGAGCCTGCGGCAACAATAATACAAAAGGAGGAAAATATGTACATCGAAAAGATTGATTCACCGGCAGACATAAAGACACTTGATACTGAACAGCTCAGTGTCCTTGCCTCAGAGATTAGAGAAGGACTTATGAACCGCCTTTCAAAGCGCGGAGGACATTTCGGCCCGAATTTCGGATTTGTGGAGGCGACCATCGCTCTGCACTACGTATTCGATTCGCCTAAGGACAAGTTCGTATTTGATGTATCTCACCAGTGCTACACCCACAAGATGCTCACCGGACGCAGTGAGGCATTTTTCAGCGATGAGCATTTCGGGGATATCTCAGGCTATACCAATCCTGAGGAGAGCGAGCACGATTTCTTCAATGTGGGCCATACCTCCACATCTGTCAGCCTTGCCTGCGGACTTGCAAAGGCAAGGGACGTAAAGGGTGAGGACGGCAACGTCATAGCGATAATAGGCGACGGCTCACTCAGCGGCGGAGAGGCACTCGAAGGTCTTGACTATGCCGCAGAGCTTGGCAGCAACTTCATCATCGTGGTCAATGACAACGATATGTCCATAGCCGAGAATCACGGCGGCCTGTACAGGAATCTCAGGGCTCTCCGGGAGTCCGGCGGAAAGTGTGAGTGCAATCTCTTCCGCTCCTTCGGTCTTGATTATATCTATGTGCCGGACGGAAATGATATCAGCAGTCTCATAGAGGCATTCCGCAGCGTCAGGGATACAGACCACCCGACAGTCGTCCATATCAGAACCGTCAAGGGCAAGGGCTATGAAGCTGCCGAGACTCATCGTGAGGACTGGCACTGGCATATGCCCTTCGATCCGGCAACAGGGGAGAGCCCTTCCTCCGGTGATGCCGAGGATTACAGCAGCCTGACCTGCGATTTCCTTATGAAGAAGATGAAGGCTGATAAGAGCGTTGTTACCATTGCGGCCGCAGTACCGACAAATATCGGATTCACTGAGGAGAAGAGGAAGGAAGCCGGAGCACAGTTCATCGACGTGGGCATCGCAGAGGAGCACGCCGTAGCCATGGCATCCGGTATCGCAAGAAACGGCGGCAAGCCCGTATTTGCAACACATTCCAGCTTCTTCCAGAGGACCTATGACCAGATATCACAGGACCTCTGCATCAACCGCAATCCTGCCACCCTCCTCGTCAATACCGCCTCGGTATACGGTATGCACGATATAACCCACCTCGGCATCTTCGATATCCCCATGATGTCGAATATACCGGAACTTGTATACCTTGCGCCGACCACCTGCGAGGAGTATTTTGCCATGCTCGACTGGAGCATAGAGCAGGACAGGTATCCCGTAGCTGTAAGGATACCCTGCAACGGCGTAGTGCATACCGACAAGCCGGTTGATACCGATTACAGCGACATCAATAAGTACATAATCACTCAGCAGGGAAGCGGTACTGCCGTCATAGCACTCGGCGACTTCTACCAGATAGGTGAGGAGCTTGCTGCACTTATCACAGAGAAGACAGGCACAGCCCCCACGCTTGTGAACCCGAGATACATCACAGGAATCGACGCCGGACTGCTTGAGCAGCTGAAAGAGGAGCACACAGCAGTCATTACCCTTGAGGACGGCATCCTTGACGGCGGCTTCGGCGAGAAGATAGCCCGCTTCTACGGCAGCAGCGGCATGAAGGTATGGAACTACGGCTTGAAAAAGGAATTTATCGACAGGTATGCCGTTCCGGATATCCTACGGGAGAATCATCTCACGCCCGGGCAGATATACGCTGACGTCTACGGCGAATAAAAAGAAAAGGCAGCTATGGGAAAATATCTCCCGTAGCTGCCTTTTCCTGTACCACACGGCGTCTGTGCGCCTGCCTTCCGGCTGTTTATCTGTCTGTATATTCCTTCAGCTTTTTCCTGAGGTATTCATATCTCTCCCGCTTTTCCTCCTTGGCGAAATGCACCTCGCGAAGCTGCTCGGGATTATCGCTGTAATCCAGCTTTTCATCGCCGAACTGCTCGCTCGTCAGGTCGAATACCACATCACCTATCACGTTGTAGCAGTGGAAATTTCCGCCCGGACGGAGCACTCCGTAAACCTTTCCGCCGAAGATATCCTGTGCAAGAAAAGCGGTTATGGAGCACTGTCCGAGGGTGATATTATCCTTGCTCCACTTCGGGCGCAGACGGGGAGCGCAGGTGTATTCGCACCATATCTCCGTGAGAGCATCATAGAGAGCCTGCGGAGAATCTATCCCCCTGTATTCATCGTTTACCGGCGGGACATAGGAAGTCTCCCAACCGTAGAAAGCGTAGTCCATCATATCACCTCATATATACATTGCATCCATTGCGGAGATGTACTCGAGGGACGGAACGAAGGTGCCCTTGTGCCTGTCGCCTCTGTATACCTCATGTCCGTTTCTGAAGGCTATCACCTGATCCATGGGGAAAGGTATCCATACACCGCTGTCAAGCGGCTTAGTGGAGAATACTATCCCGTTATCGAGCCTTTTGAAGCAAAGGGTGTTCTTCAGATTCTTGTGGACGTAAAGCAGGTCTCCATCATATATCATCAGATTGAGCTTGTTCCTCGGAGCATTCGAGACGATGAAGTGGTTGACTGTCTCGAAGCGTTCCCGTTCATCCGGGACGGAGCGTGATATGCGCTCGTTCATGCAGTCAAGGAGAGAGAGGAAAAAGCGCTCGGAGTCCGTATCTCCGGCCTGTGCGGCGGAATACCGGTGGATATGCCTGTTGTTGAAGATAGTGCCGTTGTGTATGAGCGTCCATTCCCTTCCGGAGTTGTCAGTACCTGTGAAGGGATGGCAGTTTAGCTCGTTTATGCTGCCGACGGTAGCGAATCTTATATGTGCGAGTGCAGTTTTCAACGGCGAAAGAGAGTCTATCATGTCATAGAGAAAGCTGCTCTCGCTGGCAGATACCGGTTCCTTCAGTATCACTCTGCTGCCGTTTTCATACATCATCCCCCAGCCGTGGGGGTTGTTTCGGCTGTGAGTGAAAAATTCACGCAGATATCCCGATATATCGGTATCCTTTCCGGAAGAAAAGCCGAAAAGCTCGCACATTCATATCACCGCCTGTCTTATCTGTATATGCTTCTGTTAACACTGCTGCATACGTTGCGCTCACTGAGCTTCTGCTTCTCGAATGCCAGTATCTCCAGAGCATCGCTGTTATCTGAGAAATGTTCTTCCATATCCCCGATGATCTTCTGACCTCTTTCGAGGAGCAGGGGATCCGTGTCAAGCAGAGCAGCAGTCTGATGTTCCTGCATCGCCTTTTCCTGTTCAGCGGGGCTGAATTCGGTGTCAGGCAGAGAGAGCAGGTAGAGTATGAGCAGATGTGCAAATCTGAGGTCTTTGCTGTCGATGCCGAGATGAGCAGACGGATTGAGGTCGAACATTCTCAGCTCGATGTGGTCAACTCCGGAAGCGGCAAGGTTCTCGAGGAAGTTCACTCCCTTAGGCTTGAGCCTTATGGGAAGATAGAGCTCACTTGCCGAATACAGCGAACCTGTAACGATATGCTTTTTGATGCTGCCTGTAAAGGTACGCAGACTGCGGTGGTCAAGGATAGGAAGAAACTTGTTCCAGTAGCCGCGTCTGCTGTTCCTCATGGAAGAATACTCACTCATTATTATACCGCTTTTCCCGGTCTTGTCAAGTGAGGCGTCATAATAAGGGCTTGCAGCCGTAAGAAGAACAAGGAGCCAGCTGTGTTCCATGAGCTGCTTATAGAGCCTCAGATAGAGATCGTCACGGAAGACTGTGAATTCCTCACCGTCCGTATTGATCTCCTGCAGGAACTCGTCTGTAAAGCAGAAGTTGAAGTGTATGCCGGAAAAGAGCATCAGCTTCTTTCCGTACTTCTTTTCAAGCACCTCACGGTAGCTCCTCTTTGAGGAATGGCCGCCCGTGAAATCGGCTATCGGTATCTCGTCCTCACTCTCAAAATACGGGGGATTGCTGTAGAGCCATATATCCTCGCCGTTCTGTGCAAGAACTTCCCTTGTTTTCCTGTCAAGCTCAGCAAGGCTTTCCAGCGCTTCATCTATGCTGTTACAGACCGGAGTTACGAGCTCAAGCTGGTTCTCGCAGAAATCACGGGTGATATGCCCGTCATCACCGAAGGGGTGAGGAGTCTGTGCGAGCCTGCCGTGACTGTCAACACGGAGAGTCTCGCGTTCGATGCCGAACCTTCCCGTGTAGTAGTATTTGCTTGTGGTCATTTCTTTCACCTCAGATGGCAGCGTACTGCTCAATGTAGTTTATCATGGGGGTGCCCTTTGCTATTCCGTCAAGCATCATTCTGGCAGGATTGGTATGTCCTTCTGCCCGTCCGTAAAGCGGAGAGAGGAGTATCTCCTCGCCGAGACCGCGTTTCCTCAGTCCCTCAGCGGAGAGGTCAAGTATCCTGATAAGCTGCTTTTCCGCCTGAGCCTGATCGATGAATCCGGGGATACTGCGCTTTGAGAGGAGCTTCTGGAGCTCAAGTGCGTTGAATCCGTGGGAGTAGATCACATGGTCATTCTCGAGTATCTCCTTCAGCTCATACAGTTTTTCCATCAGGCCTGTATGGAAAGCCTCCACCGTCATAGCCTCGGAGAGCGGCTGGCAGCAGGTGCTTCTGTATTCGATGGTGCCTCGGAAGGTGAGATCCTCGAATTTGAAGGTGCGGAGGTATTCAAGATCCTCAGTCCTCGGGGAGAACTTTATCTTCCGGTACTCCTTTCCGTCGAAGTATTCTCCCTCGACATAATCGCGGGCGAAGTATTCCTCGACTGTCAGAGGAGTGAAATCTATGTATTTCCCGTCACGCATGGTGCAGTATACCGACTGCGTGCCGATGTATTCAATAAGCTCGTCTATGCAGGATACCTTCTTGCCGAACATACCGACGTTATGGGGATTGTAGCCCTGCATACTGTGCTCCCAGAGCATATTTCTGACGCAGAGGTAATCCGGATAGTCCGGCAGGTAGGAGTTGGCAAAGAGGAGAGCCTTGTAGGGCTCAAGCAGTCCGAAGACATTTATCACATCGGTGAGCTGATCGTATCTCACATCGAACTGTACCTGTGAGGCGCTTGTGAAGGTGCCGAAATCAGGGCGCTCATGGAAGCGGATATCCACCTCGTTCTTGTGTGCAGGGTAGGAGTGGAGGTAGTGATAGAGCATCCTGTAACGCTCATTGGGGATAGGCTTGTTGTGGTTTATACCCTCATTTGGGTTGACGCCCATACCTGTAAGGGTATAGCCGTGGCCGGAGAATTCCTGATTCAGGAAGCGGCAGTATTTTTCAAATCTTTCCTTTATCTCAAAGAGCCCTCTGGCCTTACCGAAGGAAAGCTCAAGGTTCGAGTAGGAGCAGTCGAAGGAAAGTATATCTCCGGTGGCTTCGTCCTTGGCAGAGGATATGTTTCCGTCAGCATCTCTTCCGGCCTCGGTAAACCCGAACTGTTCCATGAACCTGCCGGCAGTCTCAAGGGACACAGTCTCCTCGACAGGCTTGCCGTTCAGATTCACGACTGGCATCTCTATCTCAACGCCGATATAATCCGGACGGTCTTTCTTTGTTGGTGCTATGTATTTTTCGTAGATAGCTTTTCTGATCTCTTCATTCATTTATATCACCCCGAAGCTCGGATATTATTACCTGTCTGACATTCTTTATCCGGTATATCCTGCGTAAGACTGCTGAGTCCTCATGGAGGGAGTCAAAGAGGATATCTGCCCGGAAATGTGAGAACAGGTTATTCTTTTCATCTGCAACTACATCTGCCGTATGCGCTATGATGTTACCGCCAAGGCATCTGATGACGTTGGATATCTCGCCTATCAGGCCTACTCTGTCAAGTGAGATCACTTCGATCCTTTTCATATCTTACCTCCTGTCAATAAAAAAGAGACATCACTGTCTCCGCGGTGCTCTGTTTACCTACAGGCATGGTAAAACCTATGATAAAGCAGGCGCGGAGAAGTCGTACATTTCTGAAATACAATCGCCGGAAATAAACATGGTGACCACCTCTTGTACAATACTTACTGAAATGCTATGAATTGATTATACTATATATAGCATACTTTGTCAATAGGAATTGTATCCGCCTGCTATTGCGATTATTTCTTATCAGTAATAGAGCCGGCATATATCTGAGCGAGCTGATCCGGCGCCTGCAGAAAACAGGGGAAATATCGGCCTTTGTGAATGTTACATTCCCTGTTGTGACATACAACGTCTCGGGAAGCAGGGAAGTGAAGAGCTGTTAACCTGCGGCAACTGTCAGGGTGTGATTAAAGAATAAGTTTTCTTTCCCTTCTGTATTCATACAGGCGGAGTTATAAATTTTCTTTATACCACATTCCGGGATGTTTGGCAAGGGATTTCTTGTAAAGGACTTGTGTTTTCTTGTAAACGATTTGTGATATGCAAGATAGTTGTCAAAATCTGGCGTCTTATATGCGGAACGCCGGAAGTATTCAACAGACGGTATACAACTAGTAATATTTAAGGTTTCAGAATTGGAATAGAACATATCAAGCCGGAAATATAAAATATATATAAAATCCAGTGTGTAATTATGTCAAAAATGCCAAATATCAACTCAACTATTGACATTTGATGTCACTGAGGGTATAATTAATATATCAGTTAAAGCTCATATATATCAATACAGCGCTTTAAATATCTACTATAAGTAATCGTTCCGGAACATAATTACATACGTGATATGGGTGTGCAGAGCATTTGGTTCTGCGTTTATACTGGTATTTATTGTACTACTTTTTCTGATTTTTACTATTTCAACCGTCACAATACAATGACGCAAAGGAGGACATAACAATGAATTTCAAAAGAGTAGCAGCAGGCATTCTTGCTGCAGCAACAGTATTCACAGCATCAGCAGCAACATTTGAGAACGGAGTATCACTCTTCTCACAGACAGCCATCACAGCAGAGGCTGCTTCTATCAACAACATAGCTATTTACTACAGCGGTGATATATACGCTTGTGACAATATCCAGTACAAGCTGAACAAGTCCACAAAGGAAGCAACTATCTACGGCAAGACTCCCAAGAATCCCGGCGGCGGATTAGTTACACTCAAGGACGTAGTTATCCCCGGCGACATCCAGGTAAAGAGCGGTGATTTCAAGGGAACATACAGAGTTGTTGCTATAAATAACAGAGCATTCTATAATTCCGAACTCACATCCATTGATCTCAGCAACTGCTATGCTCTCAACAACATCAAGCAGGATGCATTCAGCAACTGCAAGAAGCTGAAATCAGTAAAGCTCAACAGTTCTATCAGCAACATCGCTTCCGGTGCATTCCAGAAGTGTACTGCTCTCAGCAACTTCAACTTCAACGGAGCATACCAGCTCTCGACGATCAATATAGATGTTTTCCAGGGTGATACAGCTCTGAAAACTATCGATATCCCTTACAGCGTAAGATGGATCAAGAACAGCGCATTCAACGGTTCAGGTCTTACAAGCGTAAAGATCTCCAACCACGTAGGAATGATCTATCTCTCAGCATTCGGCGGCTGCAAGTCACTGAAGAAGGTAACATTCGAGGCAGGCGGAAACGAGTCACTTGTTCTTGACCGTTATGCATTCTCTGCTTGCACAGCTCTTAACGAGGTACATTTTGACCGCAGAAACATCAAGGCATACTCTGTAACATTCAACGGCTGCGGAGACAGCTTCAAGTCCTACGGCTACGGCGCACAGGACTACACACTGTCTGTTGCCAAGGATCTGCTCGGTATCTGGGGCCTCAAGTACGACGCAAAGGCTTCTGAGGCTAAGCAGAAGGAATTCTTCAATAGTCTCCAGAAGAAGCTGAACGAGTACATCACATATCAGAGCCTTGAGGGTTCTGAGGAAGGCTGTGCCGCAACAGTTATCAGCATCAGAAAGGGTACCTGCGGCGGCTTCGCAAGAGTATTCTATAACTTCTGCATCGCAGCAGGCGTAAACAAGGGCAACGTCCTCGTAGGCGGCGACAGACACTGCCACGCATGGAACTATGTAAAGGTAGGTACAAAGTGGTACAACCTTGATGCTACTAACAATGTAAACGTTTGCACAAAGAAGGCATATTCCGACTTCATGATCAGAAACTTCGGCGATCCTTCCTACTATGATAGTGCTGCAAAGAGATACGTTCATCCTCATCAGCCTCAGGACTTCATCGTTTGCGTTGATGACTTCCTCGGCTCCGATGATGCAAAGAACTTCAACAACATCAAGACTGACTTCTTCGACAAGCTCCTCAGCGAGGGTGCAGCAGGCAGCGTTCAGATCAGCGGCACAAGAGCATGATCAGGCATAACGGCCCGATTATTCTGTAAAAAAATCGATCACAGTTTATCAGCCGGGCAGTCCGAAAGGACTGCCCGGTGTGGTATAACAGAGACCGATTCAAAACAATAGCATTATAATGGAGTGTAAAAAATGAAAATTAAAAGGATCGCAGCAGGCGTTCTCGCCGCAGCAACAGTATTCACAGCCTCAACAACTGTAATTGACAACGGTGTATCACTCTTCTCGCAGACAGCTCTCACAGCAGAGGCTGCAAGCACTATCATAAAGATCGACAGCACACATTATTCTGTCGACGGCATACGCTATTCTATCAACAGATCAGCAAAAACTGCTTCAGCAACCGGATTATACAATTCAAAGACAAATCTTACTATTCCGGGTACGATCACTATCGATAACGTGATCTACAGAGTAACAACGATCGCCAGCCAAGCCTTTGCAAGGACCGGATTACGCAAGGTAGATCTTTCAGGTGCTTACAATCTTACAGATATCTATACCGGTGCATTCATGGACTGCTCAAAGCTTACCTTCGTAAAGATAGGCAGCAACCTGAAGCATATCCAGTATAATACCTTCTTCAAGTGTGCAGCACTCAGCACTTTTGATTTTGGCGGCAACAACAATCTCAATATGATCGAGGACAAGGTCTTCTTCGGCTGCACGGCTCTCAAGAGCATCAATCTGCCTCAGAGCATCAAGAGCATCAGCGGTGACGCATTCTCAAGATCAGGCCTTACAAGTGTTGAGATCCCCAACGGAGTAAGAGGCATCAGCAGCTACGCATTCGAGGGCTGCCAGAATCTGAGTACCGTTTCGTTCAAGGCAGGCGCTTCAAACGGAGACACCCTTATCCTTGGTTCACGCGCTTTCGCAAACTGCCCTAATCTTACACTTGTTAATCTTGACAGAGAAAACATCAATGCAGCCGTTGATGTATTTACCGGAGCAAGCAATAATCTTTCAATGCAGGGCTATGGCTCAACAAGCTACACTCAGTCGATCTGCAAGAAGCTTCTCAGTACATGGGGGCTTACATACAAGTCATCATACAGCAACAGTCAGAAGAAGCAGTTCTTTACTGATCTCGGTAAAAAAGTCGGAAGCTATATTAAGGCTTCCCGTATCAAGGAGAGAGGCTGTGCAGCTACGGTCATCAGCCTCAAGCAGGGAACCTGCGGCGGTTATGCAAGAGTATTCTACAACTGCTGCATCGCAGCAGGCGTTTCCAAGAGTGATGTACTCGTAGGCGGTGACAGTCACTGCCACGCATGGAACTATGTCAAGTACGGCGGATACTGGTATCAGGTAGACTGCGGCTGGTCAAGATTCTGCGAGGATGCAGAACAATACTATGCTCTTGTCGGAACATGGAAGGATGACGGCAAGGATGTTTGGCAGCATAAACCCCAGAATTGGATCGTTTGCGTAGACAATATGACAGGCGCAGAGGATGAGAATCATTATTCCAATCCGTTCTGCAAGAATTTCGATCAGGTCCTCAGAGAGGGCTGTGCAAACGGAATCCCTGTATCAGGCAAGAGAGCAGGATATAATGCAAAGTGATAAGATGATCGATCTGAGCCCGGACAACCCGTCTGGGCTTTTTCTTGTATAGTCGACTGCAAAAATCAACCTGTGGTTGAGCTGAATGGAAAATAATTCCCTTGAACTCAACCCTGTGTTGTGATATAATGAGGATACAAAAGGAATTATCGTACTGATCTCCGGAGGATTATTATGGATAAACAAAACCTTTTCAGGACAAACCTTGCCAGACGCCGGAAGGCTCTCGGCATGACTCAGGAACAGCTTGCTTCACGACTGAATGTCTCGGCACAGGCGGTATCCAAGTGGGAGAATTCAAGCTATCCCGACAGCGAGATGCTGCCACGGCTGGCTTCTGCACTGAATACCTCGCTGGACAGCCTTTTCGGGATACGCATAAAGGATACCGAGCTTGACCTTGAACAGCTCGTCAGCGATGAGCTGAGGAGCACTCCGCAGGAGAACCGCTCTGAGCTCTTCATGCGGCTGATGTATTCGGCACTCTGTGCCTGCAATCCCGGAAATGATACCGTCGGCAGGATACATCCCGGCTACGAGAACGAGACCTTTGCCCAGCTGAAATCGGATACAGAGCTTGCAATTGCAAGGCTTAATCCCGACCTCAGGTATTTCTGCTTCCTTGAGATACCGGAAAGCGGCGTTGATCCGTTCTTCGGCGATACCACCAATATGGTGCGGCTCTTCCGCACTCTTGCCGATCAGGATGCGATAGACATAATATGCTTCCTCGGCGCAAACGTAAGAAACAAGATGATATCGGCAGAGACGCTCTCGGAAAAGCTCGGTATAGCAGTAGAGAAGGTGCAGAATATCATCGACAGGCTCGACCGCTTCGGACTTGTATGGCGCGTCTCGGCAGATATCGGAGACAAGCCCGTCATACTGTACGGCTACTCACACAGTGTCCCCCTCACCCTGATACTTGTGCTCGCAAAGACGATCACGAATTATCTGCGCTTCATGGATCCCAATATAGAAACATGGGCTCACGGTGCCTTCAGACGGCACGGCGGAAGTGAGGATGAACCTGTACCCCAGGCCCCCTGGTGGAAGGACGGAGAGCTTTAAGAGAACAGAAAACATGATGATTAAAATGAACGGAGGAAATAGATATGAAGAGATCAGTTGCATTCATCGCTGCGGTTCTTCTTTCAGGAACAGCAGCCTGCGCACCTTTCAGCGGCCTTCAGCACACAGCCGCAGCGGAGGGAAATGATATGAAGATCACTGTTGACCTCAAGGGCGAGCGCAAGGAGATCAGCCCCCTGATCTACGGCGTCAATCAGTACACCACACCGCTCAAGGACGTCAGGGCGACCGCAGTACGTCAGGGCGGTAACAGAATGACCGGTTACAACTGGGAAAACAACGCTTCAAATGCCGGCAGCGACTGGAAGCACAGCTCCGACAACAACCTTTCCGATTCCTCACAGCCTGCTGACTGCGTACAGAGACTTTCAGAAGACGCAGTAAAGAACGGCGTAGGCTACAAGATGACCACTCTCCAGCTTGCAGGCTATGTTTCTGCCGACAAGAACGGCACAGTCACAGAGGAGGAGACAGCTCCTTCCAAGCGCTGGAACAAGGTAGTATTCACAAAGGGTGCTCCCTTCGATGACGAGCCCGATACCACTGACGGTATCGTCTATATGGACGAGTACGTGAACTACATTATAAAGAAGCTCGGCGATTCCACAACCGAGACAGGTATTCAGGGCTACAGCCTTGACAACGAGCCTGTTCTCTGGAACGATACTCATTCAAGGCTCCATCCCGAGCCTGTGACCATCGAGGAACTCAGCAGCAAGTCCATCGAGGTTGCAAAGGCGGTCAAGAAGCTCGATCCCAAGGCTGAGATCTTCGGACCTGCTCTCTACGGCTATACAGCCTTCGATCACCTTGACGACGATGACAAGTCCGACGAGTGGGAGACCGTAAAGAAGGCCAACAACTATCACTGGTACCTTGACAGCTACCTTGATGATATGAAGAAGGCCTCCGACGAGTGCGGCACAAGACTGCTCGATGTGCTCGATATCCACTACTACTCCGAGTCAGCAAGAAATACAGCGGAGGACAGAGTGCAGTCCGTCCGCACGCTCTATGAGGAGGGCTTCTCCGAGAACAGCTGGATCGGTCAGTGGTGCATGGAGAACGTGCCCATACTCCCGACAGTAAAGAACTCCATTGACAAGTACTTCCCCGGAACCAAGCTCGCTATCTCCGAGTACAATTTCAAGGGCGGAGACGATACCTCCGGAACTATCGCACAGGCTGAGGCTCTCGGCTGCTATGCGGATCAGGGCGTATATCTTGCAACTCTCTGGGGCGGCGAGCCCTTCATCCTCGCAGGCCTCAACCTCTATACCAACTACGACGGCAAGGGCGGCTCCTTCGGTGATACCCTCGTTCCTGCCTCCACAGAGGACGTTTCAAAGTCAAGCTCCTATGCAGCAGTGAACAAGGATGATGATTCACAGGTAACTGTCATGGTAACGAACAAGAACATGACAGAGAAGGAGAAAGCAGTCATCGAGCTGAAGAACTCCGGCAAGGAGTACAAGTCCGCTGCTGTATATGCCGTATTCGGTGAGTCAGAGGAGGTAAGGCTCTATGACATCATCAAGGACGTTAAGGACAATAACGTAAACATCGAACTGCCTGCCTTCTCCGCTGCAATGGTAGTGGTATCCGACAAGGCAGACGCATTCGACGGATTGAAGAAGTACAACGAGATAAAGGATCTGACAAAGACCGAGACCTTCTCCGATCCCGAGTCAATGAAGAACGGCAACGGCTATGTTGAGATCCCGATAACTGACGCAAAGCACCTTTCCAAGATCATCATCAACGGAAAAGTTACATCAAGCGCCGGTTCAGTATGGGGCACAGCAGGCTGTGCAGTCTGCATCAACGCCAAGGACAAGGAAGGCAATGACTTCTGGACATACAAGGACTATTCTCTCACTCTCGGTGACAAGTCTTCGGCAACTGTAAAGTTTGACGGAACACTCACCAAGACTACCGGCGAGGGGGATAACAAGGTATCAGAAGACCTTGAAGCGTATGTAGCTGACGGCAAGATAGAACTCCAGAAATGGTGGGATGCTTCCGAGAAGGCAGAGGCTTCTGTCGATGATGTTATCGCTGTTGAGTACACAAGCGTTCAGGTGGTATACGAATACGCAGAGGGCGAGGAGATACCTGCTGAGCCTGCAACAGCCGCTCCCGCAGAGCCTACCAAGGCACCCGTGACAGAGGCTCCGACAGAGGGCGGAACAAAGCCTGCTGCATACTACGGCGACGCTAACTGCGACAAGAAGATCACAGTATCAGATGCTGTTGCGATACTCCAGTTCGTAGCAAACAAGACAAAGTATCCCCTTTCAGACGAGGGACTTGTCAATGCAGATATTGACGGCGAGAAGGGAATCACAGGCACAGATGCCATCGTTATCCAGAAGGTTGACGCAGGCATCGTAAAACAGGAAACCCTTCCCCTTGCAAAATAAAGAAACGAAGAAAGCCCGGATCGACCGATCCGGGCATTTTTTGTCCTTGAATAGTTCTCCCGCAAATGATAGAATAATTATATGAAAAAGTGTGAGTAGTTTCCTCTGCCTTTTACGTGTAATAAGTGAAAGCGGAAAGAATGCTTTCAGAAAGGAGCTGTCAATGGATAACGGTGCAAGTAGCTACCGCCGTTTCCGTGACAACGGTGACGAAAGCGGTCTTGTTGAGATAATAAGAGACTATAAGGACGGGCTGATACTGTACCTGACCAGTATAGTCGGCAATATCCGTACAGCGGAGGAGATAGCGGAGGACACCTTCGTGCTCCTCGGCACGAAGAAGCCGAAGGACAAGGGAAATGGCTCGTTCAGGACATGGCTCTATACCATAGGCAGGAATCTTGCGATAGACTACATCAGGAAGTATCACAGACATTCAGAGATACCGATAGACGAAAGCCCTGAGCTCGTCAGCGAGGAGGAAGCAGTCGAGACGCAGTATCTCCGGAAGGAGCAGCAGATCATCCTCCACCGGTCGATGAGAAAGCTGCCGCCGGACTACCAGCAGGTGCTCTGGCTCACATACTTCGAGGAGATGAGCAGCAGGGAAGCAGCAGATATTATGGGTAAGAGCGTCAGGAGCATAGAATCGCTCCTGTACCGTGCAAGGAAGTCACTGAGATCACAGCTTGAAACGGAGGGCTTTGAGTATGAAAACCTATGAAGAGATGGCAAGGGATGTTCTCCGCCGCATCGGAGAATATGAGAATGAAAGGAAGATACATAGAAGGAAAGCGATAAGGCTGACAGCGGCCGCCATGCCGCTCTGTGCAGCCGTCGTCACAGGTGCTGTGCTCTGGAAGAGCGGAGCACTCACTCACGATCCGGGGCAGCTTATGAACAGCGATCCAGTCGGCATAGTAACGGAGACTGTGACCGCCGCAGCGGAGAATTCCTCCGCAGCTGTCATGGAGACCTCAGCAGTTATAACGCCCACTGAATCCGTTGCTGCCATGCCGACAAAGCAGGAGCAGACATCTGAGGAAGAGACAGAGCCGCAGACCGTCAGCGGAGATGCCCCGACAGTACAGGCGGCGACCGTCTCTGTTCCGTCAGCAACGGAGCAGGCCGTACAGGAGACACAGAACGCCCCCACCGCAGCCTCAGATAAACCGGCACCTGCTGAGATGAACACAGCGCCGCCGACAGAAGCGCCGACGTCAGCTCCGGCAGAGGGCAACGGCCCGATGCTGAGACCGGGGGAAGAGCCGGCGGAGTACCGCACGATCATAAGCTCCTATCCCTATGGAGCTGCCGGTGATATGCGAGCACCCTATAACGGCGAGGTCTGCATAGGACCTTCTGTGCAGTACGCCGCAGAGAAATACGGCGACAGTGTGGACTACCTCGTTATGCTGGAGATATGGGCTGATAACGGCACCCGCTTTGTAAGGGATTACAGCGAGCTTCTTGCAGAGGCAGAAAGGCTTGCCTCCATCGGTTATATCTCTGCACTCAACACAGATTCCACAGGCGAGAACTGGATAACTCTCCACCTGACATATGACCAGCTCAACAGCATAGCAGGAAGAGCAGACTACGGCTACTGTGTATTCTTCCAGAGCAGCGGCTCTGTCTGCACTGTCACCACTCCCGAAGTGAATAACGGCGTATGCCAGTGATACGAAAAACGGCTCAGATGAAATGTCTGAGCCGTATCTTATTAGTTTTGAGATTTCTCTTTATTCATTCGTACAAGGTGACGTATACCGGCGATGCCCCAGAATATGGTCGCTGCCGCAAATGGTACGGTGAACAGCAACTCTATGATCGCTGCCCCGAGACTGCTGAGAAATCCGCCGTTATTGTATTCTATGACTGCACGTATAATGGAAGCAGCAGTAAGTATGCCGCAGGTCAGGGGCATGATGCTGTAAAACCGGTTCTTCTCGCTGTATCTGCTCACAAAGAGCCATACTATATGTCCGGCAGCGGTGGCAGCAACAGCCATGGAAGCCCATTCTATCAGGAACAGGGGAAAATCAAGCCATGTATCTCCGCCGCAGCATTTCAGTACAATAATTGAAAAGACGGCCGCAATGATGAGTATCCATGTCCTTGCAGTATCGTTTTCATTCACATAAGCTTTCATACATCATTCCTCCTTATTGTGCGGTGTTCCTTTTATGACTATATTATAGCTCATCAAGCAGGAGAAATGAAGATGCCGTAAGTCATTTATCCGGTGACATTTGTAACTGATTAAAGCCTTTTTGTATTATAGTTGCATTTTTCTACGAAACGTGATACAATTAAAAAAATAACGGTATAAGATCGTAACAAACCTTCATAACAGTGAAAGGAGCATATATGATACTAAAAAAACTCATACCGTTGATGTTGTGCTGCACCATGCTTTCGGGCTGTGCAGGGAATGCAACGGAAGCAGGTACATCCTCGGAGAATACTGCCGCCTTTACAGAAGCGCCGGCAGACGAGACTGTTTCACCGACGGAAGAACCCGCAGAACGAGACGCGGATCCGAAGGCAGAGCTGCTGAGGATGCGCGCTGAGGATCCTGATCTCACCATACACTTCAGCTTCAGGGCAGAGGGTGATGTGATCGGAGTCTATCACGACAATGACATGATAGGCGAGATAATCCCGGATACCGTACCCGACGATGATACCGTCATCTGGGGCATGGACTGTGACTTTGACAATATCGACGATGTTTACATAAGCGGCGAGGCCAGACCTGTGCGCCTTACCCCCGGAGACTACTGGTTATGCGATCCGGAGACGCTTGAATTCCGCAAGTCGGCAGAGCTCGGCTTCTACTACGGCAGAGGGCTTTTTTCCAATGTGAACGGCAGAACTCTCGAGGTGAAGTACGAAGAGCCGGCGGGCAACAGTCAGAAGTGCGAGTGTACACTGATCCTTGCATGGGATGCTGACAGGCTCGTTCCTCTCGCGCTGAAAAAGAAGAGGACACTATACAAACGCGATACCGATAACGGGATCAGAGATATGTATTACGAGGACTGCTATGAATTCGACGAGAACGGCGATCAGCTCCTTCTGCGTCATTCCGTGCTGGATGACAAGGGAGAGAAGATCGTGGATTCATCAGAAGATGCACTGAATATCCGTGTTACTGACGAGGCTGTGGAGTGCATGAAGGGTACTGAACTGATACAGACTATACCCGTGGAAAACCTGCGTGAGACCGCGGCCGCCCTTAACGGTATGCCGGTGGGGGAGCCTGTCATGAAGCCCCTTGCCTATGCCGGGACAGTATTGCAGGAGGACTATGACTTTGACGGATACGAAGACCTCCGCATCACGACAGGCACAGACGAAGCCGGAGTCGCAGACAGCTTTGCCTATTACCGCTTCGATCCCTCAGCAGGTACGTATCAGGAATGGCCGGAGCTTAATGCTCTTCCTGCCGTTCCGCTCGTTTATCGTGGCTCTGAGGAGCTTGTCGTTGAAATACCTGAATATGACGAAAACCTGTTTACCAGTCACACTTACAGTTATGAATGGGATAACGGGAAGCTAAGACCGACGGAGCACCATGAGAGCAGGGCCATCTTCTCCGAGAGCAACGGTATATACCACACGATGAACTATTTCTGGAGATATGACGAGAACGGCACCGAGTATCTGGCCGGCAGCTATGAAGTGCCGAAGACCGTAGGCGGCTGAGAAGGGAGGAGGTAAGATGAAACATACAATACTGCCTGCCGCAGTAATACTCTGCGGTCTGCTTACAGGCTGCGCTCCTGCACCGGAGACATCAGGACCTGTCATCGCAGCAGAAGCTGCAGAGCGTCCGGCAGATATAATTACGGAGCCTTCCGGCAGTAGCAGCAAGCAGCCGGAGGTCACTGCCGGTAAGGACAGCCTTAAGGTAAAATACCTCGGCACCGAGCAGACCATTCCCCTTGAGAAAGAGATACGTGACTCCGATGTCAAGGTATCGTATGATTACAACTTTGACGGCTGCAACGATCTTTTCATCCGCTATGAAATTGAAGAATTGAGTACAGGAGAATACTGGCTCTGGGAGCCTGAGGAAAAGAAGTTTGTGAAGTCAGATGCCTTCTTTCCGAACGAGAGCCGTGCATACGATGTAAAGCCGGATAAGAAGACAAAGATGCTGAATACTGAATCCTACAGTCGCATACTGTCGTTTGAATGGAAGGACGGAAAGACCATCCCCGTCGGTATGACGCAGTTCTTCTTAAACGACTGGAAAAAGTGGATGGAGGCGGTATACGAGTTTGATGAAGACTTCAACGCCATCCTTGTCAGGCGGAGATACTTCTCCGAAGCCACAAAGGAGTGCTATAAGGAGGAAGCCGCCGCGGATTATCTCCGGGTGACTTACGGTGCTGTGGAGTATATGAACGGCAGAGAAGTCGTGCAGTCGATAGGCCTTGAGGAAATATTTGCCCCCGATAAGCCGCCTGCCGTGGAGGACTGTCCCCTCGGCTTTGCGGACAAGGTGTACGGCATAGATCTCACCCGCCTTGATCTTGACAACGACGGCGACAGGGATCTCAGCATATCCTTGAAGCCCGACAAAAAAGGAGAGACACGCTATGTCTACTACCGCTATGACGATAAGACGGATATGTTTACAAGGTGGGAGGAGCTCACTGCTGACGGCAGAAAGTACGTCGTCGGATCTGAAAGCGAACAGGCCTTCTTCATCAGGTACGACAGCGACGAGGACGGAAATCTCATGAGTTCCTACTATAAACACGGCGATAACGGACCTGTGCTGTTCATGAGGACAGTCAGACCAAAGCCGGGCCCCTCTTCGCTGGATGCTGGCGGAGATGAAAACAGCGCCCGGGAGGAAGATACGGGTAACCGGATGATGCTCTTCACCTACGATGAAAACGGCAGCGAGACCATAGTTTACGGATAAATAAGAAAAAGCAGGCTCTGTATTAACAAAGCCTGCTTTTTTTAAGGAGGTATTATCCGATGGAACCGTTTGTCTGACCGAGGAGGTACCTGCTTAATGAAACAAGATCTGCCACCTCGGGGGTTCCGCTGCCGTCCATGTCAGCAGCTCTCTTCATCATGTCGCTGCTGAAGCCGTTGATGAGACCTGAGCGGAAGAAGACAAGATCGAAGGCTGTAACGCTGCCGTCAGAATCAAGGTCTCCGGGCGTTACAGGCTCTTCTGTGGGAGCCTCAGTCGGAGCATCTGTCGGAGCAGGTGCGGAAGCTGAGAAGTATTCGTCAAGGGTATCAGCCCAGAACCTGCCGATCTTCTCATATCCCTTTCCGTTGGGGTGAAGCCTGTCCGAACCGATATCGTTCATGCCGTCAAGAGCGCCGTGAACGTCAGCAAATTCAACGTTCTTGCCGGAAGCTCTGAATTCGTCAGCAACGGATTTTACAGTGCTGTTGTAGCTTGCAACTCTTTCGGGATTGCCGCCGTACTCTGTGAACTCGGGGATAGAGCCCATATAGACCTTGCCGCCTGCCGGCATATCGTCAAGCATATAGTTTACAAGGTCACGGAGATCATTGGCGCAGTCGCTCTGCGGGCGGTTGGCAGTCATATCGTTTGTGCCGATGATGAGAAGGATGACATCCGGCTGATATGTCTTTATGGCATTCTTTTCCTTGAGCTTGTTGTAAAGGCTGCTGTCCTGTCCCCAGCTTGCAGGCTGCTTGATCTGGAAGCCGCTGTATCCTGCGTGGTCTCCGTCGTACTCGACAGTCTGACCGTTGTAGGTGAAGGAGGTGCCTCCGCCTCCGCCCCATGGCCAGCCGCCACCGCCGCCGCCCTCGGGACCTACAAGGTCTATGCCTGTGTAGCCCTTCTGCTTCATGAAGTAATCAAGGTACTTTCTGTAGCCGCCGTCCTCGCCCATGCCGAAGGTTATGGAGTCGCCCACGGGCATGATCTTTATGGTATCGGTCTTCGAGAAAGCCTCGGCCTCAGGCAGTACTGCTGTCGGCATCAGCACGGAAGCAATAGTGAACGCTGTGAATACAGCGGCTGCTCCTGCCCTGAGGATGCGTCTGACAGGACTGATCTTCTTTTTCATCATTATTCCTCCTTTTCTGTTGGATTGCGTCCGAACCGGATCAGAGAACGCTCCCAGATCTCAGGTCGCTAATGGTTTGTTTGCATACTTATTCTAATATTACTATACACTTTCAGAATTATTTTGTAAAGACTTGACAGCAAAATCAGCAATAATAGCTCTATAATAAGCAAGAATTGATAAAAAGTACTGTACAGATGCAGTATCATCACAGATTTGTATTGCACTCAGAAGAGATATGAGTTATACTTGATTACAGAAATAATTCTGAAGTCTGTTACGTTTTGCCTTTCCCGTTGCAATAGATATAGTGAAAGCACTTGTAAATGCATTTATCAGGCTTTAAGGCGGTGAGGAAAATGACGCATGAGGAATACCGGAAAAAACTGAAACACTCTGAAACACAGGCTCACAGGGAGCTGTTCGACGCCTACTGCAACTATGTATATACCATAGTTTTCAACAGGCTTAGAAGCTGTGCGAGCCGTGAGGACATGGAGGAATGCGTATGCGATGTATTTGCGGACGTATATTCCTGCTACGATGCCGGAAAGAACGTGAGCGGAGATATGTCCGGCTTCATCGGTACAATAGCAAGGCGGAAGTCGGCTGCCTATTACAGGAAGGCATCTGCTTCGTCAGCAGCGTTCTCAGTGGACGATGAAGCAGCCGGAGAGATAGATTCCGGTATCGACATTGAGTCGGAGAGCGAGCGCCGGGAGCAGAGCCGTATCATCCTTGATACCATAGCAGCCCTCGGTGAGCCGGACTCATCCGTCATTATCCAGAAATACTACTACGGACGTTCTGCAAAGGAGATAGGGGAAATGCTCTCCCTTACCCCTGAGAATGTCAGGGTACGCAGTGGAAGAGCCGTCAGAAAACTGAAGGAAATGCTTGAAAAAGCGGGTATCTCTTTATGAGGAGGGTTATTCATGAAAAAAGATGAATTAGATCTCAGAGCGCTTGAGAATGCGGATGAGGAGACCGTAAATCGTCTGTCCCGGAGCTACAGTGCCCTGTCAGACAAGGAAAAGGAAAGACTGTTTGCCAAGTGCGAGGAGCGTATGGGCAGCAGCTCAGCAGGCGTAGAGAACGGGACTTCCGTTTCCGGTGTTGAGACATATCACAGGCCGATATGGCGCAATGCTCTTGCTGTTGCCGCCTCAGTTGTGCTTATTGCGGGAGTATGCACCGGCGGAGCGCTGATGATGAAAAACCTCGGCGGAAGCTCTGTCACCGATCCGACGGCATCCACCGAAACGACAAAAGCCCTTGCTATTGAAGAAATTGTACCGGCCGCACCCTTCGGGGATATCTCCGGCGGCAGAGTGCGCTTCCTGACTGCGGCCTATGCACCTTATGTATATGACACCTTCGATGAAGGCACCGCAGCAGTGCTGGCAGATGTTTTCAACAACAGCGTGTGGGAGGAGCTCCCTGCCGATACGCCACGTCCCGACGGCGAAAGCACTTCCGTATATGTAAATAACGGCGGACAGAGATTCAGGCTTGAATTCTGCGCCGACAATACAGCCGCATACGAGAACAACGGCGTGACCACGAGATACAGGGTATCGGAGGAGGCTTCATCCCTCGTTCACAGTCTTGCCCATCCCACAGAGCCTGCTGACGCATTGCAGGGGCATCTGATCTGGTGCAAGACGGAAGACCTGACCCCCGACGGCGTATGGAAGAACAACGAGGCCGTGCCGGAAACTATATTTGAGGCGGCTCCCATACCGGAGGAGCTTGAGGGAAGAAAGGTCATTGACAATTATCCGCTGTATGACTACGCCTTTGATATAAGGGACATAAACCAGATAGCAGAAAACTGCGATGACCTTATAACAGGCAGAGTAGAGAAGATATCCTACAGGGTACAGAGATCCGGTTTCATCAGCACGCCGGATACTATCATCACCGTGACTGTCACAGGCGATACCGCCGGAAGATACTCCGCAGGCGATACAGTTGATATCGCAACAGCCGGCGGCTATGTCTCCATGTGGGATATGCTGGAAGGACAGATAGAGGAGCATGGCCGCAGTAATATTGCCATGACGGACGAGGAGATAGACAGCCAGTGCTATCACGTGATAGTTGAGAGCGGCGAGGTGCCGATCGTCGGAAAGGAATACGCCTTCTTCGTGGCGGACGATACCTCCGGCGGGCTGAGCAGTACGGGATTTGAGTACGGTATGCTCTACAAGTGCGACAATACCTATATACAGCGCGTCGTTGACAGCAACTCCGGCAGCAGGTACTTCAACTTCTTCGATATGAACGACCTGAGAGCGCTCCTCGGACTTCCCGCCGGGATACCCTCCGATGATGAGGAGTGGGGAGCAGAAATGACTATGACCAATGTCACCCCGAAGGGCGGAACGCTTACAATAAACGTCAGCGGTTCTGCAGCGGGAGGTAGATTGCAGTGCGGCGATGATTTTGTAATAGAAGCCCTGACAGAAAACGGATGGGAGCCTCTTGAAGCGAGAGAGAATGCTGTGTTCAATTCAGTCGCCTACGATCTTGATCTTGGTAAGCAGAAAGAGACCGACATCAGCTGGGACTGGATCTACGGCGAGCTTCCCGCAGGCACATACAGGCTTGGCAAGAAGATAATGTACTACAGAGCCCCCGGTGACTATGACATGAGTGAATTATATGCACAGTTCGTTATCGAAGAAGAGTCTGACTCTGAGCAGCAGTCTGCGACTTCTCCGGCGGCAGTTGCTCTCCCGCATTATGATATCCCGGAGACAACAGGGATGATAGAGGTGTCTCTCCCCGTCGACGGAAAGACAGAAACGGCAAAGCTGATATCAGCCATCGGCGACAACGGCAAAAGCGGATATATCTACGAGTCCGATCTCCTTGATGACAGGGTGAAAGCTCCTGCAGAGGCCGTAGCGAAAATGAAAGCGATCAAAGACGGCACCTATGTTCCGAGAAAGATCAATGTCTATGCCGAAGACGGCGTTACAGTGATAGATACTATTACAGAACAGATACCGTAAGATAGAAAGACAATGGCGCACCAAACCGGTGCGCCATTTTTATATATCAGGAAATAATCAGATTCCTCATCAGGCAGAGATCGAAGGTGTCGAGCTGACCGTCAGCGCAGAGGTCTCCTGCCTTCCAGTCCCTGAGGACTGTTCCGGGCATACCGAGCAGCCATTTCTGCGTAAGCACCAGGTCGGCGGCTTCAAATCTGCCGTTGGCGTCCACGTCACCTCGCACAGGAGCATCGTTTACCTCCTCCTTGCCGGAATAGCTTATATCAGGCTCGGCAGTCTCTGTATAGCTCAGCTGAACGTAATCCACTGCACCGCTGAATCCCTTGCCTATAATGGCATTATCACTGACGGAAGCGCTCATGACGGCTTTAGGTGTGAGGGTGAACTCACCGCTTGCCGCAGCTGTGCCGTTGATGATAAGAGATGCCTTGCCGTCTATGATGCGTACTGTTATCTTATTCCATTCGCCCTTTGAAAGGGGAGCGGAGGCTGTAAGCCTTTCAGTCCTGCTGCCGTCGGTAAGTACAAGCTCAGCCACACCGTCCCTGTTTGACGGAGTGAAGCTCAGGTAAGCATTCCCGTCTCCGAAGTGCAGCAGCTCAGTGCCGGGAGCACCGCCCTTCCACAGCGCCGCAAGACTCAGCTGGATATCATCCGACATCAGCAGAGAGCTGTCAAGCATAAGGCAGTCATCACCGCCCTCAAACTGGATAACGCCCTTTGCCGAGGTGCGCTCATCAGCCCATCCGGCACCTGACTGACGGGCATTCGTGGCAGATGACTTATCCTGTGCCCAGTTCACGGAGCTCTTGCTGAAATCGTAGTAAGCGCCGTATCCGTCAGATGTCCTGTGCCAGCCGGAAACGTCCAGCCAGCCGAAGCCTATGCCGCTGTCCTTTGAGAGGTCGTTGGAGTAGTCGCCGTCGGTTATGACGTTCCCGGAGTATGTGCCGCTGCCGTAGAGATATGAATTGCCCTTGATGACAGCATCGTCCTTAACAGTGACAGCCTCGGATACAAAGGCCTTCTGACAAACCCTTGCGTTGCCGGAGATCCTGCAGCCTGTTGCCACGACAGCGCTGTCCGTTATCACCGCATTACCGCTTATCTCCGCATTTGCCTGTACCCAGCCGTTGATGTATACCCAGCCGCCGCCGTCAACGACAGCATGGCCGCTTATGACAGCGGAGTCCTTTACGACTGCACTGCCTGCAACAACTGCATGATCCTCTATGCGTGCATATCCTGATACGTTCGCATTTCCGAGCACCATGGCATCCTTGCCGACGTATACGGTATCAGCAACCTTTGCGCTTTCCGCTACCCAGCCGCCGCCGTTGGGGTGGGTATGTCCGCGGCCTTTTGAGTAACCGCCGGACAGCTGCAGCTCTGCGCCGGAGAGCTTTATCTCATAGGGATAGCGTCTGCGCTCGTCTCCGTCCTTGTAGGGGGAAACGTTTTCCTTGTGGAAGGCATTGACTCTGTACAGCTTCTTCGGCATGGCTGAGACAGTAAGACAGGCAGAGACAGCATCACCTGCCGGTATGCTCATTTCTTCTCCGCTGCCGAACAGACCGGAATAAGAGGTGTTCCCGCTGCTGTCGGAAGTAACGATGCAGGCCTGCCAGCCGGCGTTCTCATCGTCCGAGAGACCGCGCAGGCTCACGGAAATGGTATCGCCGGTGATGCTGAGAGGTATGATATTTATGCCTGCCTGCATGGGGGATTCCTCCTGCGGTGACTGGAGCAAGCCTGTGCCGTTGTCCTCGGGCACTGTATAAAACAGGTTCCAGTAGTAAGGTGCATCCTTCAGCTTCTTTGCGAACTCCTCGCGGTATGCTTCCTTCACGCCCAGATCAAAGGTAGCCATACGCTTGGCGTAGTTGCCGAATACTGTCTGAGCGTCCTTGCCTATAAGACGTGCAACAGTATCGAAAGGATACTCATCTGGTTTTGCCTCAGATATCATGCGCTTTACAAAGGTCGTGCCAAGGCCTTCAAAATTGTCGGGGTTGTAGGAGAGATACATCAGGAACGGCCATACCTCGTAGTAGTTCCTGCCGTGGGGGAGGGTAAGGCTCATATTGCGGATGTAGGGCTCGAACCAGCAGGTCCTCACAGTGCCGGTGTAGTAGCTGCTGTCGAGATACATCTCACGGAACCAGTTGGCAAGGGGTTCCCACCAGGCGCCGGTGATGTCCTGATCCACCCATGCCTTCTGCTGCATTGTCACAACATGGCCGAATTCGTGGGCTATGGTGAGATCGTCAAGCATCGCCTCAGGGCTTATGATCTCAATGCCGTAGCCGTCCTCCGAGCTCATGAATGCCCAGCCCTCAGCGAACTGCTCAAGGCCGGTATAGGTAAGATAGACGTTGGTCTTGTATTTCTGTGTGCTCTTACCGTAGATGTCAACATTCATGTCTGTCATCCCGAGGTACTCGCCGTAGCATTTCCACAGCTTTTCGTAGTCCTCAAGGTTCCGTTTCAGAAAGGCATCGTTCACCTTTCCCGTCGTGTCGTTGTTGCCGTAGAATATGACGAAGTGTTCAGATTCGGCATAATTGGCAGTCTTGCAATAGCCCCATTTGTCGCGGAGCAGATAGGTCTCGTCAGCTGCATCGGCTTCAGAGGGGATGCCGGTGCAGAGAACTGACGAATTGCAGACTGCCGCACAGGCAGCCAGCGAAAACAGTTTTTTCAGTTTTCTCATTTTTTCCTCCTTAATTCTGACGGATGACCGTCGATTATGTCATAATTATACCATAATGTAACGGAAAAGTCAATTTTTACCGTCAATATTTCACCTTTTGACGATGTCTGTCAATAAAGATATTGTAATTCGTCAATCATCATGTTATAATAAGAGAAAGAATTTTACATATAAGCGCAGGGGAGGAAGAAACGATGCGGTTATTCATAGACGCCGACGGCTGTCCCGTGGTCGATGCAGCAGTCAGGACAGCGGCAAGGTACGGCATCAGCTGTACGATCATCTGCGACACCTCTCATTCCATCCTTCGGGAGGGCGCAGAGACCATCATCGTTGACAAGGGCGCTGACAGTGCGGATTTCCGGCTCGTCAATCTCATCGGTGCCGGAGATATCGCCGTCACACAGGACTATGGCCTTGCAGCCATGTGCCTGAGCAGGAAGGCTCTCGTCATGGATCAGGACGGCAGACGTTACAGCGATGACAACATCGAGGGGCTTCTCAGCTTCAGGGCTGTCTCGGCAAAGATACGGAGGAGCGGCGGCAGGACGAAGAACAAGCCTAAGCGCACTCCGCAGCAGGACAGGGATTTTGAGGCCGCTCTTGATGCGCTGATAAAGGAGGAGTACAAATGAAAAACGAAGGACCGCTCCTGTTCACAGGCAGAGGCTCAGCATTCGCAGACGAACAGAATTCCGCATTCTTCACTGTCGGAAATGAGCTCATACTCATCGACTGTCCGGCGACTTCCTATCAGAAGGTCAAGAAGATGAACTGGGCTCAGTACGATAATTTCTTCATACTCGTCACCCATACCCACGGCGACCACAGCGGCAGCGTGGGAACCATGCTCCAGTATGTGTGGTTCGCAAGCGGCATGAAGAAGAAGGTGACAGTAGTTGCCCCCTCAGAGGAGGTAAAGGAGGATCTTCTCCTGCTGCTGATGCGGATAGAGGGCTGTGAGCCGGAATGGTTCAGCATAACGACAGCCGCTGAGCTCGACAGGGAATGGCTCGTATCCTCAGTCCCGACAGTCCACGTCAGACCGCTTGCCGGAAGATGCTTCGGCTATCACCTGAGAATAAACGGCAGCGATGTCATATATACCGGCGACAGCGCGACACTCAGTCCATTCAGGCCGCTGCTGAAAAGCGGTTCGTATCTCTACACCGAAGCGGCTTATTACAGGAGCGAGGTGCACCTCTGCCTTGAGGATGCCCTGCCGGAGCTTCTGCGCATAGCTGAGAGCGGAGTAAAGGTCTTCCTTATGCACCTTGACGCCGAGGATAAGATATCGGAGCTGATCTCCGGCACACCTCTCCGTCTTGCGGAGCTTTACTGACAGGGGGAGAAGTATGGAAAAAATACGAAGACACATCATTTTCTACGGATATGTGCAGGGGGTAGGCTTCCGCTGGAAGGCAAGGCAGACCGCCGAAAGATACGGCATATCCGGCTGGGTGAGGAATCTGCCTGACGGCTCCGTTGAAATGGAGGCTGAGGGTACTCCCCGTGATATCGCAGACCTGACAGAAGCTCTCGAGAATCATGCGTGGGGAAGCGTCGAGCGTATCGAATCAAAGGATATACCACTACACGGCGACTATTATTTTGAAACAAGATAAGGAGGAAATACCATGCTTGAGCCGATCACGATCAACACACACAGCAGTATCAGGATAGCGTCAGAGAAGGTGATCTATGCCGATCCCTTCAGGATAACAGAGGAGAGCCACGATGCTGACATCATACTCATCACCCACAGCCATTACGATCACTTTTCACCTGAGGATATCAGGAAGGTAATGAAGAGCGATACCATACTGGTATGTCCGGCATCCATGAAGGGGGCAGAGGAGACAGGACTTGAGACAAGGCGACTTGCTCCCGGTGAAAGCGCCGATGTGCTGGGCATAAACATCGAAACAGTACCGGCATTCAACAAGCTGAAGCCCTTCCACCCGAAGTCATCCGGCTGGGTGGGATACATCATCAGCCTCCCTGAGCTCGGCCGAATATTTATAGCAGGCGACACCGATGAGAATTCGGAGAACAGCAGGGTGAAGTGCGATATCGCCATGCTCCCTGTGGGAGGAACATATACCATGAATGCCAAGGCAGCTGCAAAGCTCGCAAATACCATAAGCCCGAAGTATGCCATACCCACACACTACGGCAGTGTAGCAGGCTCACCGGAGGACGGTGAGAAATTCTGCTCCCTGCTCAGCAGCGGCATAACAGGAGTGATAAAGATAAGTGAATAATATGCACGTTTTCCTGTATATTTGCGGATTATATTGCAAAACGTGCAATTGTATGGTATAATGTAATTACATGATATAAGGAAAAAGGAGGTATTATCATGAAATTCATCAAAGTGAAAAATATTCAGAAGGAACTCTCTGCTGTCGTTCTCGGCTGTATGCGTATGCCGGAGCTCTCTGCCGATCAGGCTGAGGCCGTTATCCGCAACGCATGGGAGTTGGGCGTGAACAGCTTCGACCACGCCGACTGCTATGGAATGGGTGAGGCTGAGACCGTTTTCGGAAAGGCCTTCGCACAGACAGGCATCTCCCGTGAGGATGTATACATCCAGTCCAAGTGCGGCATCTGTCCCGACAGGAGAGTTTTCGACTGGTCCAGGGAGCATATCGTAGAGAGCGTTGACGGTATACTCTCCCGTCTCGGCATGGAGTATCTTGATGCACTTCTCCTGCACCGTCCCGACCTGCTCTTCGAGCCTGAGGAGGTGGCAGAAGCCTTCGATATCCTCTATCTCAGCGGCAAGGTAAGAGCCTTCGGCGTGAGCAATCTCATGCCCATGCAGATAGAGCTGCTGAAGAAGTATGTCCAGCATCCCCTCGTCTTCGATCAGGTGCAGCTCTCCCTCGACCAGTCACAGCTCATCGATCAGGCGCTCTACATGAACAACAAGACCACGGATATGTCATACAGCATGGACGGCAGCCTTCTCGATTACTGCCGCCTCAACGATATCACCATACAGGCATGGTCGCCCTTGCAGTTCGGCTTCTTCAAGGGCACCTTCGTTGACAACCCCGATTTCCCGGAGCTCAACAAGGCTCTCGGCGAGGTCGCAGAGAATCACGGCGTCAGCAAGACAGCCGTTGCTATCGCATGGATACTCCGTCATCCCGCAGGTATGCAGGCCATAGCCGGTACCATGAACACTGACCATTTCAGAGAGGTCTGCGATGCTTCAAAGGTGGACCTCAGCCGCGAGGAATGGTACAGGCTCTACCTTGCATCCGGCAAGTTCCTGCCGTAAGGTATGAAGCACGTACTCCAGTGGCATATCATACACCGGTGCAATCTGCGCTGCACTCACTGCTATCAGGAGGACTACGCCGCAGAACTCACCGGAGAACAGCTTGAAGGCATCTTCTGTCAGTACCTTGATTTCTGCCGGAAATACGGCTATAAGGGCCATATAAACTTCACCGGCGGAGAGCCCCTGCTATCACCTGAGCTCTTCCCTCTGCTCGCCCTTTGCGAGGAGAACGGCATAACATACGGCCTCCTCACCAATGGCACTCTCATAGACGAGGCTCTTGCGGAGCGTCTCGGCAGGCTGAAAAACCTCAGCTTCGTGCAGGTGAGCATAGACGGCACAAGGGCAACTCATGACAGTGTCCGCGGTGCAGGGAACTTCGACAGGGCCTTTGCAGGACTGAGACTCATAAAGAAAGCCGGCATACAGACAATGGCGGCCTTCACCTGCCACAAGGGCAACTATAAGGAGCTCCGTCAGGTCATAAAGACAGTGCGCCGTGAGGGCATCGACCGATTCTGGGCTGACAGGCTCATACCCATGGGCAGCAGCCGTGAGGAGATACTCTCAACCGGGGAATACCGCTCCGTCATCAGTATACTGACCAGGGAGCATTTCCGTAAGCCCCTCTTCTCGCACACCGACGTCCACCTCAACCGTTCCATACAGTTCCTTGAGGGCGGCGACTGCTACTATCACTGCTCGGCCGGCGTTAATCTTCTGACTCTTCTTGCGGACGGCACTCTGCTCCCTTGCAGGAGGCTCCCGCTCCCCATAGGCAACTGTCTTGAGAAGGACATGATATCCCTTTATGAGAACAGTCCTCTCATACGCGAGCTCCGCGAGATGAAGATACCTGAGAAATGTCTGCGCTGTGCTAAGGCGGAAAAATGCCGCGGCGGGGCAAAATGCCTTTCCTATGCCATAACGGGTACATACGACATCAAGGATATAAACTGCTATCTCAGATAATAACGGAGGTGTAGAATGAACACACGAAGATATACCATACCCAGACTTACTATCGCCGCATTTGTCACACTGTTTTTCCTGCTGCTGATACAGCCGCTCAGAGCGTCGGCAGACGACAAGCAATACCGTGTCGATTCGGCTGACTTCACTCTCAATTTCCAGGAGAACGGAGATGCCATCATCAGCGAGACATGGAAAGTCACCTTTGAGCGGGGCAGCTTCACACGCTTTTACAAGGATATCTACAATCCATACAACCAGCTCGAATATATACCGGAGATAAATGTGGTCAGCTGTCAGATAAACGGAGCAGATGCCGTCCGTCAGAACAACCTCGACCGCAATAACGGTCATTACTGTCTCGAAGATAATATCGACAGATATACCATACACTGGTTCCAGTCAGCACAAGGCGAGACAGTCGAGTACAAGATAAGCTATGTTATACCCAATGCGGCAAAGCTGAACAAGGACAATTTTGCAGAGTTTGCCTACCGCTTCATCGGAGAGGATTTCCCGAAGACGGTCGGACACGTAACTGCGAATATATACAGCCTCAGGGAAAACGACCTTGCTGCACTGAAAGTATCCCAGGGTGGGCAGGACTATGACGGCACGGTCTGTGTCTGTACAGCCGATAACGTGAACGGTATGTACAAGGTGTCAATGGAAATGGATGCCGGTGCGTTCAACGGACTGAAAAGGATAGCCGATGTAAGGCTGCCGGCAAAGGAAACACCTGTTGCCCGCAGTTCGGACGGCGGATCATCCTCCGGAAATGACGCAGGAGGTATCATCTCCACTATAATTTTCATTGGTATGTTCGCTATTGTGCCGGTCTTGTTAGTCCTGTTAGTCATTGTACCGGTAATACGTTCGGCAGTGAATTCAGGAAAGCTGAAGAAGGATCCCTTCCTGCTGAAGAATGCCGCAGAGCGTCTTGACAGCAGCGAGATACCCTACGCATGGTATCTCATGTTCCCGAAGCTGAATACCGTCTATAACGGAAGGAATACCAATCTTTACGTATGGCTCTTTGACCTGATAAAGAAGGGATATTTCACCACGGACAAAACAGGACTGCATATCACAGGTTCACCGAAGTATGCCTTCTCTGATGAAGTACAGGAGAGGTATGACAGAAGGCTGTTTGATCTTATGACAGAGACTTTCGGAACATCAGTAGATGAGGACGGAAGAGAAATGATCTCCTTTGAAACTATGAGAAAAAAGTTCAGCACCATGACAACCTACTACAAAACGTGCGAAGCTGTAAACAGGCTGCTGAAGGATTATTTAAAGAATATCAGGAACAGCAGTCTCTATCAGTATCTTGAATCCTCGGGAGAACTGACAAGGGTGCTTGAAGATCTCAAACTCTGGTCAAAACTTGGCAGATATGAAAAGATCTCTATCGATCCCTACGAATGCTTCTGTGTCGCCGAGAAAACAGGCGATACGGGCAGCGAGCTCGCCCTCGGCCTTATCTCTTCACCTGCCAGGACCGTAAGCAGCTATTCTGTGACTGAAGACAGTGTCGATCCTCTCCTTTCAATGCTGATATACACGTCGTCAATGTACGAAAGGACCTACACCAATGATTCAAGCTCAAGTTCAGGCGGAAGCAGCTGTTCAAGCTGCTCGAGCTGCTCAAGCTGTTCAAGCTGCTCAGGCTGCGGAGGCGGCGGAGCGGACTGATATCTAAGATATAACACAGGAAAAGCCCCTTCCGGAACGGAAGGGGCTTGATTTACTTGATCTGCTGCTCTGACTTCAGATCCCACCAAGGCTTACACCCCGGGGAACTGTATCTTCTTGTACTTTTCGATCTTTGAAGCTACGGTCTCACGCTTTGTGGGATCCATGAAGAAGCCGCCCTGTGTATCAGCGATCTCGTCGCAGTGAACACCGCGTCCCTCCTCGGAGGTACGGTCACGCTCGAGGCCGTTTGCAGCTATAACGAACTTCCACTTGCCGTCGTCAGTCTTGACGAGGTCGCCGCCTGCACCACAGACTGCACACTCGATAGGATACTGGAGACCTCTCCACTGAGGCTCACCGAGGCAGAGACAGTTGCTGTGACAGTTGGGGCACCAGCCTGCTTCGGGATCGCCGAGCCAGCCGCGCTCCTCAACGGGAGTGTTGAGTGCCTTCATGATGTTCTCGCCGATCTCCTTTGCACGTGCGAGCTGCTCATCGTGGAGAAGCACCTGTGCAGGAGCGGGGACCATGGTAGCTGTGAACATATCAACTATCTGGAAGCTGTTTGAGAATGTGGAAGCCTGCATACACTCAAGAGTCATGGACTGCCATGAACGTGAAGAACCGCCTACAGCGATGAGAGCGCCTACACGGTCACGGTGCTGGATAGCGCCGATCTTTGTGAGGAATGCAGTCTCATAAGCGAGGTTGCGGTGCATGAACTTGAGGTAGAGTGATGAAGGCATGAGAGCGAAGGTAGGAGCTGAGAAGATAACAGCGTCCTGATCGAGGAGCACCTCCATGATCTTCTTCTTGTCGTCCTTGTTGTCGAGAGAACATCCTGTGTGCTTGCCCATTGACATACCCATTGTACATGAAGTACAGCCTGTGCAGTCGAGAAGCTCATAGTCGTGCAGGTTTATCATTGTGATCTCTGCGCCGAGCTCCTGACATCTGAGCAGAGCCTCCTTGAGCAGGATATCGCAGTTGCTGTCTTTTCTGCCGGCTGAAACGCCCATTACTTTAAACCCCATAAACTACTCCTTTATATGTCTTTATTCTCCGGGTGGCTTTGTTTTAAATCCGGCACCCTCTGCGGATGAGAACTGCCATAGTCTGTACGGCAGACGCTGTAATCATTATACAACACCACCCCTGAAAAGGCAAGCCTTTTATTGCGGTATTTCAGAAGTGCATGATGCAGCATTTTGCTGCCTCTCAGGTTGACTGCTGCTGTCATGTGTGGTATAATAGACCTGATAAAACACGAAAGGGGCAGAGAGCATGGCAGAGAGTGAAGCGATGACTGAGATAGCGGTCAGCAGCACCGCACAGCTCGGCTATTGTCTTACCGGCATAGTCTATCTTCTTCTGCCGCCGGCGGCATACTATATCCTCCGCAGATACGGCGCTGCAAGGCTTTTGCCGGTCATAGCAGGTGCAGTTATGTACTTCATAGCCACCCGGCTTGCAGACCTAACTGTATGGCTGGCTCTTGGTTCAGCCTCCTTTGCCGTTAAGGCAGCTGCGGCGGCGGAGCTGGTCCCGTTCACCGAGGAGCCTGCCCGGTATTTTGCAGTGCGCTATCCTCTGACCGGTATAAATTCCGCAGGAACTGCCCTCTGCTACGGAATTGGCCACGGCGGACTTGAATGTCTTTTCCGCGCTGTTGATTCCTTCAGGAGCATAGGCATACTCGACAAGCTGACAGCACAGGCGTCCGGTGAAAATGCTGTGCAGGTGACGGACAGCCTCAGACAGATGGCGGAGTATAGTTTCCCGTTGAGCATAGCAGCATCGGTGAGCCTTATAATGTCCTTCTGCCTGCATCTTGCGCTGTCCCTGCTGATATACAGGAAGCTCCACGATCAGAAGCCGGTGAAATGGCTGTTTATCGCCATAGGAATACACTATGCAAACAATGTCCTCGGCTGGCTGGTATCGTTTGTCGCCGTCAGAGCTGTGATGTACATATTCAGTTCACTGCTCACCCTGTCGCTGATACTGCTGACGATCAAGCTCATCGGCGGAAGGGAAGTGCTTGAGGAGATAAGGTCTCAGCAATATGAATGATAAAAGCTCAGGAGTCCCGATCCCGTAGGAGGATCAGCTTCCGAAAAGAAAAAGCCCTCAGAAACGTTTGAAGAGCGTTTCTGAGGGCTTGCTGCTATTTATTATGTGAAGCTGCTTATTTCTATGCCTCTTCCGCCAGTATCTCCTCCAGCACCCTGACCGCCAGTGCTACCATATCCCGGCAGGTGGTGGTGAAGAGACCGTGTTCTCTGGCGTATGCCACGCCCTCCGGCGTGGAGATGTCGCAGCCCAGTATCTCGTTGCAGATGTAGGTGCCGTTCAGTTCACGGAAACGGCCGAGAAAACGTTCGGTGAGCATATTGGCGTGACTGCGGCTTTCAAGGTCGTTTTTATCCGACTGCCCGTAGAGAGCGCCTATCACCATAAGCGCCCCGGAACACGCTCCGCATACCTCTCCCTTACGCATCCCAGCATTGAAGCAGCAGGCGATCTTCAGCGCCTGTTCCTCTGTCAGCCCGAGCTCCGGCGCATATGCCGCAAGGACGGACTGCGAGCAGTGGAACTTATCCCCGAAATAGCCGAGTGCCTTTTCTTCATGTGTCATATTTGTTTCCTCCCGAAATATTCAGTTGTGACTTCGTCCATTTTCTCCTGTGCATCCGCTGATATGGAATAGTGCATCCATTTGCCCTCCTTGCGGTAATCCACAAGGCCGCAGTCGCAAAGCAGCTTCATGTGATGTGACAGCGTCGGCTGTGTGATGTTAAGATCCTCCAGTAAATGACAGGCGCAGAGCTCGCCGTTTTTAAGCATACGCAGTATTTTCAGACGGTTCTCATCTGCCAGAGCCTTGAATAGTTTTACAGTTTCCCGGTCGTTCATAGTGATCCCTCCCGTGTCCGTTCGGTTATATTATAGCATACGCTTAGACATTTGTCAATATGTGAATATGAAATCAACTCAGTGACCGGATACACTCAGACACAGATGACCGTTCCTGACATCCTGCGATATGATATTCAATGGCCTGAAGTTTGCGGCATGATATGGTCTGATATTGGTTTAAAGATTGACTTTTCCGCGGCGGTTTGGTATAATTAAAGTAATTGAGGGGGCAATACGGCTTACTCTCCGGGAAATAAGAAATAGAAGGTGTATTATGGATAAACCAGTATTTACAGTTGTCATACCGGCTCACAATGAAGAAAAGTATATAGGGAAATGCCTGCGTGCAGTCATCAGTGCCTCCAAATATGTCAGGCCGGATAGCGTAGAGATCATCGTTGTCGCAAACAGATGCACCGACAGGACAGCAGCGATAGCAAAGCACTATGGAGCGAGAGTCCTGATAAATGATGATAAATGTATCGCCGCAATACGTAACACAGGTGTGAGAGCAGCCGAAGGCCGGATAGTCGTAACAGTTGATGCGGACAGCATGATGACGAAGCGCTCGCTTTCCGAGATAAGAGAAAACCTTGAAAGCAGGAAATATATCGGCGGCGGGACAATACCCAAGTTTGACAGGATGTCTCTGGGGATAGCTGTTTCAACCATGTACGTTGCTCTCAATCTTCTGCCTGTAATGATAAAAAACGGCGGATATGTCAGCGGTGCAATGTTCTGGTTCTATAAGCGTGACTTTGAAGCTGTAAACGGATTTGACGAGAGCCTTGTAAGTCTTGAAGACATGGATTTTGCAGTAAGGCTGAAAAAATACGGAAGCAGGCAGGGAAGGAAATACGGAACTCTGAAGCATTCCTATGTCATGACATCCTCGCGCAAATTCGATGAATTCGGCGACTGGTACCTTATAAAGAACCGCAGACTGACAAAACGTATATTCACAGGAAAAGACCGTAAAGCAGCGGACAGCTTTTATTATGATGTCCGCTGAATCACTGTGCCGGATATAACACAATGCCCCTGAGCGCTTTTGATACGCTCAGGGGCACTGTGATTTATATGGGGATCTGACTAAAGAAATGCGGGGACATTTCTTTGGTGATAGGGGGAACATTATTGAGTACGGGGATCTCCTCAGCAAGACTGCCGCTTATTTTCTGAACAGCTTTTTCAGCCCGTCCAGCAGGAGCAGATAGATCATTCCTGTGATGAGAAGTGCAAACAGCAGCGCCAGTATCCACCAGACGCAGCCCATGTACGGCAGCTCGTCAGTGAATCCGAATGCACCTGCAGGGCTGCCCCAGTTCAGGAAGAAATAGGGGTAATTATATCCTTCGATGAACTGGCAGCCACGGACATAGCCGATAGCTGCATATATCGCATACAGCAGCGGCGGGACTGTCACCCAGAGATCGTTCCGCTTCCTGATGCTGCTGCACGTGCCGGTCACGAAAAAGTCCAGTATACCGGCGACGGGCACTACAACGTGTGTCAGTATGTTCTGTATGTTCCACGCTCCATGCTTCATGGTAGGCGCAAGAACGAAGCAGAACACTGCACCCGTCAGCGTTATCGAGACCGTTCCGACGAACTTGATAACGTACCATAGGTCACTGAATGCTTTATCTTTCAGCATCTTCACAAGTCCGATAATACAGATGACCGCCAGAGCGATATTTGACTGTATGGTGAAGAACATCAACACAGTCTTTCCGCCCATGAAGAAATCACGTCCGGCGAACCAGCTCAGAAAAGTGCCGATAACTGCTGAAAGGATAACTGTTATTTTCAGGACAGCTGACAGCACTGTCTGAGTTCGGGAAAGCGTCCTCATTTTATCTCAGAAGCAGAGGTGACACGTACCGCATCCACGATCTTTGCACCCTGTACATAGGGCCCGAGCTTTTCGGCAGTTTTGCCGATACCGCTGCTGCCGGATGTAGCGAAGATGTGAAGAGTCTTTCCGTTCCAGTCATAACCCTTGCAGAAGGTGTTGACTACATTAGGCGCACCATAATACCATATGGGGAATCCGAGATAAACGGTGTCGTACTCAGCCCAGTTTTCTATCCTGACTGCAACAGGCACGTCCTTTTTGCCCATCTTCTCCTTGTTGCATCTTGCAAGAGGATTCATCCACTTCATGTCGGCAGCAGTGTATGGCTGTTCCGGCTTTATCTCGGAAATATCCGAACCGAGGGAACGCGAAAGCTCCTCAGCTATCTTTCTGGTCTTGCCTGTTTCTGCGCTGAAATATATAACGATGGTTTTCATTTTGATCTCTCCTTTTCAGTCTGCATTACCTGCAATTATAGCCTCAACAAGCTCCCTTTTCTCATACAGCACACAGCCGCCCTCATGGTCATCGAGGAGTATATCTCCGCTTTGCAGAGCCATGAAGAGAGGGGAGTGCAGTGCATCGCGCAGAGAGCGATCTCTGATATTCACGTCAGAATACGGCGAGAACGGACAGGGCTCTGCGCCGCCGTGAGGATTGATATGGAAGAATCCGCGTCCTGCTGCCACACAGCCGCCTGAGCTCTTCTCATCACCGGGAAATGCGATGTACACCATCTCAGGCCTTTCCTGACGAAGCCGCTGTATCGCGCTCATCAGGTGCTCACGCTCACGGTCTGTCGGGGCAAGCTCTGAGCTTTCTTCTGTTACAGGGACGTATTCCACAAATATGACCGCCCGGCACCCTCTGTCCGAGAGGCTGTTCAGAAAGCTGTCAGATGTGACTTCCATGTAATTCTGCGTTGTGACTGTAACAGATGCACCGAAGATGAGACCTCGTTTTCTGAACTCCTCCATATTGGAGACGAGCTTGTCATATACGCCGCTGCCGCGCCTGTTATCGGTGATCTCCCTGTTTCCTTCGATACTCATTATGGGAACAAGGTTGCGGCACTTGTCAAACAGGGCAAAGTATTTCTCATCGATGAAAGTGCCGTTTGTGAATATGGGGAAGAGGATATTCTGCTTTTTTCCTGCGGCCTCGATGATATCACGCCTGAGCATAGGCTCGCCGCCGGCAAGCAGGATGAAGCTGATGCCCATTTCGTCGGCTTCATCAAAGATACGCAGCCATTCCTCCGAAGTCAGCTGCTGTACAGGTTCTGAATCAACTGTCGCATGGTTGCATCTTGAATAGCAGCCGACACAGTGAAGATTGCACTTGCTGGTAATGCTTGCTATGAGGAATGGCGGGATGTGTTCGCCTTTGTCCTCGGCCTTCCTGCGTTTTTTTGATGCAAAACTGCTCGCAGCAGCAAATTTCAGCATGAAGGCGCTCTCCCTCGGATCACGGAGCGTAGCCCTGACCGCTTCCGCAACGATGCTCTCTACGCCCTCCGTGAGATAAGCCTGCAAATCGAAATCATTCTGCATGATATCACCCCAGTAACTGCTCAACAGCCTTTCTTACCTCGTCCATCTCAGCAGTAGGCTCAAAACGTGCTAAAACCTTTCCGTCCCTGCCAATAAGAAACTTGGTGAAATTCCACTTGATATATGCCTTATCGCCGAACTTCTTGTTGTTCATGTCTGCGAATTTGTTGAGTGCAGCATTTTTCAGTCCCTTGCCGAAGCCTTCAAAGGGCTTTTCAGATGCAAGGAAGGCGAATAACGGATCAGCAGTCTCGCCGTTCACATCGATCTTGGCGAACTGAGGAAAATCTGTGCCGAATTTCATTTTGCAGAAGCTGTGTATCTCCTCAGCATCTCCGGGCGCCTGATTTGCAAACTGATTGCAGGGAAAATCAAGGATCTCAAAGCCCTTGTCACGAAGGTCACGGTACATGGCTTCCAGAGGATCATAGTGAGGTGTGAATCCGCAGCCTGTTGCTGTATTCACTATCAGCAGAACCTTGCCCTGATAGTCGTTCAGGCTTACCTCTGCACCATTACGGTCTTTTACAGTGAAATCATATACAGTTTTCAAGGTTATTCTCCTTTCCGGTCATCGGACTGTATGTCCATCAGTTCATAAAGCAGATCATAGAGCTGCTTTGCTTTTTCAGGTGAGATATTTACGCATTTTCCGACCTGCAGCGGTATATCCTTCGCCTTTTCCTGAAGAGCCTTGCCCTGTCCGGTCAGTGTTATGATGAAGGAGCGCTCGTCTGTCGGACTCTGAGTCTTCTCGATATATCCCTGCTGACGCAGCTTTTTCAGGACAGGCGAGAGAGTACCGCTGTCAAGCATCAGCTTCCTGCAGATCTCTCCGACGGTCAGACCGTCCTTCTCCCACAGTACAAGAAAGAGAATGTACTGAGTGTAGGTCAGCCCGAGCTCCTTGAGGAACGGCGTGTAAAGGGAGGTCACGGCACGTGCAGCCGCATAGATTGGAAAACAGAGCTGGTTGTCGAGTTTCATCGCTTCCTTGTAGTCATACTCCATTTGAATGCACCTCCGTCGATTTATATTTGGTACAACTATATTGTATCACATATAAATTGATCTGTCAAGAGTTTTTTTGAATTTTCCTGAAAAATCAAAAAAAGGACTGCGAAGAACCGGCCGGAGCAGTTCATCGGTGTGCTGAGATCACCGTTTCTCACATCCCGGAATATGTTATACTTTTTTACCGTATTTACTTGAATAAACGGAAGTATCATGGTATAATGGTATAGTAAGAAGTTTATGCAGACAGGTCATCAGAATGCTCATCACTCAGAAAATGACAGGAGGTGCGTTATGGATATTCAGGAAAAGGATATGCAGAAGATCCCCGGTGACATCATGCAGATGATAACCTATGAGGCTTTCTGCCGTTTCAAGTCAACAGATATGGTGAAAAGGGCAATGGCTCAGTTCGATGAGGAGGTACAGCGCGGCAGAGCGGTATGGAGAGAACATCTGCTTGGTACTTACTATCCGGACAGGATTCGTTATTTCCAGAAGCATGATACAGGCGAAAAGGTAATGGATTCATATTATCCGAGAATCAAAGATCTGGATAAGATCAGCTTCGTTTCCCGTGAATATGTAAACACAGTCGTTAATCATGTGATCCCCGGAAGAGATCCGGATGATCTGAAATGCGACGGCGGATATGTTTACAGGAAAGAGCTCGAAGCACTCGCCGACGCACAAGGCGTCATATATCTGTTCAATAAGTGTGTCGGCAGAGTACGAAAAACGCACTGGGAAAAGGAACGGTATGATATTGTGATCCGAAAGGGAACAGATGCCATCGCAGACAGCGCACTTGCGGACAATTATCTGATCGTCAGTGTGACACTGCCGGACACTGTGACTGTGATCGGGACAGGTGCGATTGAAAGAAGCCGACTGCTTACAAAGGTCACGCTTTCGAAGAATCTGAAATATATCAAGGATGCGGCATTCCGTTTCTGCTGGAGGCTTCAGAATGTTGATCTGCCGGACGGACTTTTATATATCGGTGCGGATGCGTTCCGGAAATGCGAATCGTTTACCGAAATGATCATTCCTGACAGCGTAACATATATCGGCTCAAAAGCATTTTTCAAATGCGTGAATCTGAAAAGTGTGCGGCTTCCGGCGCATATAAAAAAGATCAGCCTCGGATTGTTCCGGCACTGTCATAATCTTAAGGAGATCGTGATACCGGAGGACGTTACAGAGATCGAAGACTATGCGTTTGCTGACTGCGGTTCCCTTGAAAAAGTATCACTTCCCGCCGGACTGGAACTTATCGGAGACGGCGCATTTGCCAACTGTCCGAAACTCCGGTATCTTGAGATCCCCGACAGTGTGGAATATATCGGAGAAGATCTGTTCGGCAGGACAAAGCGTTATTCGACCATTATTGTGTCAGCGGATAATACCAGTGTCCGCAGCTACGCCGCAGCCAATCATATCAAGGTCGCGGACAGATCTGACGGAAGTGATGAAACGTAAGTAAATGGTACGGAAAGAAGACCGGATAACAGGCAGGTAGAATTATGGACAAGGATAAGGTGTTATCATTTATCAGCAGACAGAAGGTTGCTTTTATCTGCTCTGTTGATGAAGAAGGATACCCGAACGTGAAAGCAATGCTGAAGCCGAGAAAGACCGACGGACTTCGTCATTTCTATTTCTCGACCAACACTTCTTCAATGCGGGTAAAGCAGTACTCAGATAACCCCAAGGCAAGCATTTACTTTTATCATAAAGGTCTTATCAGGTACACAGGTGTTATGCTGAAGGGGAAAATGGAAGTGCTGACAGATCAGAAGACGAAGGATATGATCTGGCGCAAAGGCGACACACTTTTCTATAAAGGCGGCGTTACCGATCCTGATTACTGTGTACTGAGATTCACCGCAGAAAGCGGAAGATACTACTGCGACCTTAAAACGGAGAGCTTTACTGTTGAGTGATGCTCTCCGGCGTCATTGGCAGCAACACACACTTGTATTATTCAGACAGCTATCAGACTAAGGAGGTTTATAATGGAGATTGTAGGATATGACAGGGAAGACAGGTTCAGCGATCATTTAAAGGAAGCAACCATCACCTGCACTTATGAAGAATTAAAAAGGATATCATCTTTTATAGACACTGTATTAAAGGAATGTGAGGAGAATAAAAAGTGTTGTCTGCATCTCCGTGATCATGAGAAGGATTGGGAGAAAGGATCGTCTGATCTTATTATTCTGATACCATGAGAATTGCAGATAATGAAAATGCCGGGATTTCCTGTCCCGGCATTTTCGTATATTAGTTAGTTGATTTTAGATATTTTTTCTTTTATGCTTAGGATTTCAGACTTCATCTTCTCGATGTTGTCAAGCAGACCGTCCAACATTTCAAGAATTTCGTTGTAAGAGTTTTCCGGCAAGATATCTTCCAGTTCTGAAAACTCTGGCATATAAGCATCGCGCTCTGTCCTGTATGCGATATATTTCTTCTTGTAATCTGTTCGAGTATTCGGCTGCACCTCACGTCCGACGATCAGTTCAATACCATGTATGAACCACTCAGGGAAAGACTTGCTATTTTCTCTCAGCTTGCGGTATGTTGCCTTTTCCGTTTGGTACATTCTGCCAAAAACACCTATCTTGTACAGATTGCTACACAGCAACGCCTTTTTCAGATACTTGTCCTTTTCCTCAAAGCTGTTTTTCTGCAAGGGTTTTCCAATTGTGTCGGGATTAATAATTCCGGCTGAACGGATATACTTATGTCCCGTCACCTTTTTGCCGTTCTCTAATTGATTTACTTCCTTATAGTCCAGAAGTATCTCAATATCTTTCTGAGTTAAGGGCAAATCATATCCGATTATTCCTGTCGGCTGCACGTCGCTCAGGTCAAGCGCAAATATCTGATCCATCGTCAGCCCGTAGAAAGAAAGCAGACCGCAGACATATGTTATCATGTAAGACGTGGTAGAGAAATGTCTGCCTGTCTGAGTTGCCTGTCTGTCCAACGCCTTGAATACTTCCTGCCAAAGCTCGTGAATCTTGTCACTGTCGAATACGATATACTCTGTTTCTTTTACAGGCATTATTAATTCGTTGGCGGCAAAGTTTACCTTCACACCTTTTTCTGCCAGCCATAACAGATAAGATTTAAGTGCTGATTTCTGATCTTCCGCAGTGTTTTTGTTAACAGGTTTCCAATCGGCGGCGATAGCGTTCACCTCGTCCGCCGTCAATTCATGTAGATTCTTCTCGCAATCTGCGAATTTATTCAGTACTGTGAGTACCCTTGTGGGAAACTCTGCTTTATATTCGTCTATAAGATATAACATAAAAGTAACCTCCTTTTTGCTTTATTATAGCAATGAAGTTGCTTTATGTCAAGCTATTTAATAACTTTGCTGTCCATATACTCAGCTTTCTCCCAAATTCTGAATATAACTTCACACTATGTTAGACGTGTCGTGAAATAAGCTCTAATACTACGTATTTTTCCTCCGAATCGTTAAGGGTAACAATAAGTTTTTTGTCTTTTTTGCCTTGATATAACGGGCGAATTATGATATAATGACATTGTATGAAACCGAGGCAGACATATAAATTTGTGAGGTGAGATCATGCTGAAAAAGATGATACGATTTATCCTGATCACGGTCTTCATCTTATCCCTGACAGGTGCAGGTTACTGCGCTGTGAAGGATATCAGAGTGAGAAACTGGTACAAAACAACACTGACCGTCACAGCCATCGCTTTGCCGGAAGGAAATGTATACGGCGATTATACGGATGCCCACGGTGTACAGCATCAGAACGAACCGGCTTTCATGGACTCATCCCTTTCCGGTTACAAGACCGATGTCGAACAGTATTACGGAAGTACAATCACTATCCTGAACGATCCGGAAACGGGACTGAATCTGAAGTATAGCGATCTTATCAAAAACAACATCCTCTGTTTCGGACTGGCCGTTCTGTCAGGGGCACTCCTGTTCCTCACCGGAAAACGCCGGAAACAGGCATGACAGCGTCAGATATCAGCATGATAAAACGCTATGGCTCAGAGCTATTATCTCTGAAGTCATCTGAGAGGTTAAGCACAATGATCGAAACAAACAGATTAAAAAAATATGCCGATTCGGTAAGAGTCCCCGAGAAAAGCGGATTTGTGCTGAATGGGGAAACAGGAGAGGAAGGCCCGCGGTGGACTATCTCACATTCCACCGCCGTCACATCTGCTTTCTGCATATCATCCTCCATTCACATCGTGCTTGACCATGATGACGATATGGTCAACCCGGCCTTTTCGGAGATAATGGATGTTCTGGGAATATACATTGATGCAGAAAAACTTGTAGACTTCTATCTGGACCAGAAAAGCGGCGAAGGCTACCTCTGGGTGATCGGAGACCACAAAAGCAACTGCATGGTCTTTGATCTTTACGCAGATCCGCATGATCAGATGGATGTCATCTCATTCGGAGTTATATGCAAAAAAGAGCATAGCGGTCGTATCTATGCTCTGATGAATGCTATGAAAGAGAAAACGCAGAAAAAGCTCCATTTTGCTTCAAATGACATTACGAGAAAACGCAGCTGGTTATCAGCTGTATCAGCCGGTGAAAACAAATACTCCACAGGTGGTTTTACGCAGAAGATCAGATATGCAGGATCATTCGCTGATTTCTGCACGCAGAACAATATCTGAAAAGAGTACAGCACGAAAAGAGAAGCGGAGGGAAATATATGCTCTTTTTGTTATCAAATCTATGGCTGCCGTATGTGATTTCGCTGGTGCTGATGGTTGTCGTGATACTCATTGTAGATCACGGCGGGATTATCGCAGTTGTGTCAGTTTTCTTTGCCGTTTCGGACTGTGCGAAGGCGTTCCCCGAACAAAACTTTCAGGTTTTTCTGATCTCTGCCTGTATCAGCGGTATGCTGGACGTGATTTTTGTCTTGTGGTTTTTATTGGAATTAGGAGAAGGAATGAGCGGATAATTGCTTCCGCCGCGGATTAGTGATCCCCTGGCAGTAACACAACCTGTGTTTACTGCTATTTTTACTGCTTCTCCCCGGTTTTGAGGGAGAAATCTGCACCTACATATATTCTTGGATGTGCCTGATCCTGATCTTATCTATCATGCCGATCCCTTTCATAACAAAATCTATTTCCTTAATGTTTCCCATTCCTTGCGTGTTATAGCATAGGCATAGGAAACTTTATTTTTTTCGTCCGGAAATTCCTTTACTTTTTTCATTCCGATCGCAGCAGAAGTAGAATATGAACCTGTATTCGAATATTTCATATATGAATACAAACGATCATATCCTGTATTTTCAAATGCCCAGTCCCTGACTGCTCTTGCAGCGTCACTTCCAAATCCGCTTCTCCAATACTTCTTATGAATGTGATAACCTATTTCCGGCAGTAATTCTCCGTCAATATTCTGGATCGTGATCCCGCAATCGCCGATTACTTCACCGGTTTTCTTCAGAACTACCGCCCAGAGCCCGAATCCGTATTCAGCATAATTCCCGATATTCCATCGGATCCAGTCTTTGACCTTTTCTTCACTGAACGGCCCGGGATAATGCGCCATGGTTTCTTCATCGGAAAGGATCTCATATAAAGAAGCAAAATCCTCTGAAGTAAGCTCTCTTAATCTCAATCTCTCTGTTTCAATTATCATTTTAACCACCTCTGTCCCGTTTATCACAGCAGTCTGCTTACTATCCACATTTTACACTTCATCACCGCCCGAAGTCAGGGCTCTTGTCATCGTCGTTTATTTCGCCGTACCGGCCTTTTCTCTTTTGTCTGAAACTCTTTTCGCAAAGAAGAATTTATAGCTGCACAGTATCAGCAGGACTAAGGGAGTCAGCAGGGAAGAGGCAGGGCAGAAATGTTCGATGCCTGCCGGAAGCGGAAGGTCATGTGCCCTCCTGTATTCCTGTATGATAAACTCTGTCAGAGAATGCAGGCTTCCGGCCAGTTCAAGTATAATGACAGTAAACAGCGGGATAAGCATTGTGATGTATGCCTTCTTCCTGCCCCGGTCACGCAGCTTTGTTGCAAAGTACGCCCATGCAGCGGCCGCAGTACCTATCGTTGTCCATTTGATGAAATCGAATATCTCAGAAAATGTCTGCTGGAAATAGCAGCTTGTGCTTCTGTCTGAGCTGCCTTTTTCGGAAAGATACCAGCAAAGCTCCATGATAAATATATACAGATAATAGAAGAAATCCAGTCAGAGGAAAAACAGGAAGAGGTCTCTGAACTGCTGCTTCGGCGGCACCTCTCTTCTTATTACCAACAGGATTATAGCAGCATAAAGTGAGAGACCTCCCATTATAGCCGAAAAGCTGAATATATCGCGGCCGTGATAAAGATAATAGTCGAGTCTGCCGGCAAACTGCTGTGCAGCACCCATTATCCCGCCTATCCATAAGTATTTTGTGTTTTTTAAAAATCCGGTGAGTTTCATATTCTGTACCTTCACTTATTGATCTATATGCATGGGGCTGCATACTATACATATTATACACTCCACTGTCCTCCGAAGTCAAGCTATCAGCCGCAGTACACAGACATCCTGACTGCTCGCGGACCGGTATTTCCTATTGCTTTGTTCCGCGTTTTACGTTATAATAGAAGCAGAATAAAACGTGGTATCACCGGAAAAACTGCGTGTATCACCTGACAGAGAGTATGTAACGGATATGCGGCAGGAAAACCAGACAAATCGGGATGAAAATTATTATGCGGAGGGTAAGCATATGAAAGTACAGCTGCTAAGCATTCTGCTGGTGCTGGTCATGGTGATCGGTTTAGTACCATGTATCGCAATTGCAGAGGACATCGGTCAGAGTAACTCACAAACGGAGGATCACGGCGATTTTACCGACGGTCAGAAGGTCATCAGTGATATGATCGGAAAGAACGGTATGTATGCTCATCCGCGTATCATCATGTCGGAGGAGAGGTTCGCAAAGATGAAAACACATATCGGGGATGGTTCAGTGACGGCGATACTCCTTGATAAGCTCCGCAGTGAAGCTGACAGGACACTTGATATGCCCGTATGCCAGTATGAGATCTCCGACGGGATACGTCTTCTCGAAACATCAAAGAGGATACAGCGCCGTGTGGCTGCCCTTGCAATGGCATACAATATCTTCGGGGAAGAAAAGTACGCCCGGAGATGTTATGCAGAGCTTGAAGCAGCGTGCGGATTCAGTGACTGGAACCCGAGGCATTTCCTTGATACTGCTGAAATGAGCACAGCCTTTGCTTTCGGTTATGACTGGCTCTATAACTGGATGAATGATGATCAGAGAACACTGATCAGGACCAACCTGATAAAAAAAGGGCTGGAGCAGGTCATGGAAGATTTTGAGGACAAGCCGCGTGACCGTACTTACCGCTGGTATCAGGACTATCCGGGAGACAACTGGAAACTGGTATGCACCGGAAGCATGAGCATGGCAGCGCTTGCAGTCGGAGATGAAGCTGATGCAGAGAGTATAGCTTCTGAGGTCCTGACCTATGCTTACAAGGAAGCCTATTCCTTTGTACGCCGTGCCTACAGTGCAAAGGACGGAACATACAGCGAAGGACTGGGTTACTGGGACTATGCTACATATTATCTCGGACTGCATTCCTCGGCGCTGAAAAGTGCCGCCGGAACAGACTACGGTCTTGCGAATTCTGAAGGGCTTCGCAAGTCGGTGGATTTTATCCGCTATATGAGCTCCAACACTTCAAAGTCATTCAGCTTCGGTGATGACGGTGACAGCCGTGATACGGGCTGGGCGGTCCTACTCTGGCTGGGCGGTCATCTTCAGTCATACGATATATCAGCTATCCGCATCGGGAAAATAGAAAATGACAGTTTCAATTATCTTGACCTTCTGTGGATAGATGAAGACAAGGCTGCCGGTTCAGTAAAAGACAGTCCCACCGACTGGGGCGAAGCCGGGGCTTCAAATGCCAGCTTCAGAAACACCTGGGATGAAAGCGGTATAGTGGCGGCGCTCCATGCAGGCGAGAATAACTATAAGTACCACGGGCACTACGATCTGGGCTCATTCTATATTGAGTCAAACGGGGCAAGGTTCTTTACTGATCTCGGCAACGAGAACTATGAGCTTGAAAACCGGCAGTATTCCTACCGGATAAGAGCCGAAGGACATAATACACTGGTTATAAATCCGTCAGAAGGCCTTGACCAGCAGGAGGGGGCGGAATGTCTTATAAACCGTTTCAGCGGAGGAAACGAAGCATTCGCTGTCACTGATCTGACTGATGCGTACAGGCAGAGCGGTGCTGAAAGGGCAGTGCGCGGCCTGAAAATGATAAAGGACAGGGAATGCGTTATAATCCAGGACGAGATATCTCTTGAAGCGCCGGGGGATATATACTGGTTTGCACACACAAAGGGACAGATAGATGTCGCTGATGACGGCAGAAGTGCAGTTGTTTCGGTCGGTCAGGAAAAGCTGTGGGAAGGGCTCATAAGTGACGGCGGCAGATTCACAGTAATGAATGCCGAACCTCTGCCGTCAACTCCGGCAGTACCCGGTCAGAAGGACAACAGCGAATACAGAAAGCTTGCGGTGCATCTGACAGATACGAGGGATACGACCGTTTCCGTAGCCTTTATCCCGCTGAAACATGGCGAAAAACAGCCTTCATGGATACCGTCTCTGAAAGCGCTTTCCGAATGGACACCTCAGACTGTACGGGGCGATGTTAATGCTGACGGCGTATTCTCTGTAGCAGATGCAGTATTATTGCAGAAGTGGCTGCTTACCGTTCCGGGCAATGAGCTGAAAAACTGGAAAGCAGCAGATATCTGCGAAGACAATGTTCTTGATGTGTTTGACTTCTGTCTTATGAAACGTGCCCTTCTGGAGCATCAGTGATGATACAGGCGGTATAATAATTACCAAGCACAAAAGCCTGCTGAGGATTATGATGCTGTGATATGTGTAAACGCTGTAATTCAAACAGGCTCACCATTCGAGGTGAGCCTGTTTCTTTGATATTGTGTGTTGGCTGGTAACGCCTCCGTTACATCAGGAATAGTATTCCTTTATAGCCTTCCCTGAGAATACTTCATCGAAATGCTTATCAGCCCAGGAATCTTCTTTTACTTTAACTGTATATGCTTTATTTGATTGGTCAAAAGCCGTGATGTCCCATTTTTCCAGTTCAAGCTCTGCCGGAACGATCACCGTTTCGAGTCCAATGTCACCAAATACCTTTTCACCGATTTCTTTCAGGTCCTTTGGCAGAGTGATCTCCCGTAAAGCTATACAGCCGCCAAAAGCACCTGAACCGATTCTGGAAACTGAATCCGGAAGATCGATAGCTTTCAGGGAATAGCAGCAAACAAAAGCCATATTGCCTATTTCCGTCACATCGCCTTTGATAGTGACCGATTCCAGCGCTTTATCATTTTGAAAACAGCATACCGGAATGACCTTTACGCCTTCCGGAATAACGAGTTCCTTCAGATGCGGGCAATTCGAATGCAGTCCGAGCTTTGTGAGTTTTGTGGGAAGAATGACTGTTTCCAGTTTTAAAGCTCTTGTGAAGAAATAGCCGTAGTCGATATCCTCATCGCTTTCAAAAGAAACATTTTTTGCCTCACTTCCGGCTATATCGCCAAATAACTGCACGCCTGCCGGGATCATCAGTTTCTCCTGCTTCTTTCCTTTTTCTGTTAAACCTATCAATTCTGTTTCAGAACCTGATTGCACCAAAACAAAATCGCCGGATTCTGATACATTTTCCTTTTTATCAGGTGTACCGTTCTCATTGCGTTTTATCCACACAGCAGGGCGTACTCCCCGCGGAATATAAACAAGACCGCCTTCATCACTGATATGTCCACTATAGTAATAATGACTGTCTACACAGGCAGCGTGGTCTGAGTAAGCGCCTTCAGATCGGAGCCACCATCCGAAATTGTCCTCATCGTCCGGAAGAAACCGGTCTGCATCATCTTTGAAGTATCTGTATGCTTCCTCAATACTCAATAAAAAAACGTTGTCTCCGATTCTGTTAACTATCAAACTGCGTTCATCATCTGTAAATGCTTCTCTGATAAAGGCGTCATTCAACCACAGACGGATCTCACAGCTGTCATTGTTCCAGTTATTACGGCTTTGATCAAACATATAATGGTCAACAGCTTCTTCGGTTATGATCAGGGCTTCCGAATCGGTCACATTCAGCACACGCCATGAATTGAAGCCTTTGTAATCGCCGAATTTAATAATATCCCCGACTTTTATGTCACCTGATAGGAGTAATTTCAAATTGGCCTGTCTTTTCAAAGCAGCACTGTCCTGATATCCGTTCAGTGAATCAAATTCACTGGCCGCTTCGGCATATTTGCCGGAATCCATTAGTCCGACCGCATGGCTATACCGATACTCCGGAGATTTTGTATCTGTGCATGAGCAAAGTATTGTACCGGATAATACAATTGCTGCTGCAACCGCAGTGATTCGTTTCATATCAAGCCCTCCTATTAACCCCAAGATTATCTGCAAGAGATGCTTATTTGCACAGATCATTATGATCCGGCTGGAAAGCTGGTGCTATCTACCAACGCTGAGCGCAGCCTCAATCGACATGACAACGGCCAGTACCTCAGCTTCATTCTGATCATCCGAAAACTCAATTTCACAGCAATTCCCCTGACTGGGCGCATTGTCCGAAGTATGCGCGATCTTTTTCAGCGCTTCGTAAAACGCATCCTTTTGCCCTTTGCTGAATTCAACCATTCGAACCTGTGCGATCTGCTGATCTTCTGCTGTGATCTGATATGTGCGGTAATTCAGAAAGCCCTCTGTTTTCCAGTTGAGCGCACTGACCGTGAAATATCTTTCCCCTTTCAGAAAAGTCGCCTTGTGAGTGACCGTCAGTTCCTTGTCGTTGACTTTCACAATGAACTTCGATCCCAGTGAGATTTTCTGCCGGATGGATGCCACTTCTTCCTCGCCGGGTGTCAGCAGATGCAGATGATACCCGAAAGAGGCCTCGTTTTTCAGCCGGTACCGGACATTACCCTGTTCATCCCAGACTTCGACCGGCTTTATGAACGGAAACACTTTTCTTTGATCAATGTAATACAGTTTCATTCTGAATACCTCCCTGATATCTCTGGCTGCGCGTCCGATTATTATCGTACTGGCGGAATGATGATCCCGCAAGCTGTTCAATGATATTTTCAGTATACCATTTTTAACCGGGAAAAGCAAGAACGCTGAGCATTTAGTGTATACACTTTGAAGTCTATATGCATCTGGGAACAGAGGATGCTGCTGCTCACTTCGGTGGGCCGCTATTATTTTGCCCGTTTTGACTTGATGTACTGGTAGGATTATGGTATATTAAATTAATACGAAAATCTGAATGAACGGAGTAACGATACAGTCAGGAAAATACCCGTTGCATGATGAGACTTCAAATTTCAAAATATTATCAGAATGGAGCATCGGGAACAAAATGGAGTTGAAACCTTTTTATGTCTGTGGTATAATATGTAATGGTCTTGGACTCAAGACTTATTTTTATGATAATAGGTTAGCAACAGCTAACCTAATTGGAGGTCATTATGAAAGGTAAAGATCTTATCAACATCGGTATTTTCTCAGCGATCTATTTTGTTATCGTATTCATTATCGCTATGCTCGGTATGATACCGATATTTCTGCCGCTGCTGTCAGTGCTTGTTCCGATATTCGGAGGAATCCCGTTCATGCTCTTCCTGACAAAAGTCAGAAAATTCGGTATGATATGGATCATGAGCATCATCATGGGAATTCTGATGCTTCTGACTGGTATGAGCTGGCCGCCGCTTGCGGTATCGGTATTCACCGGACTGCTCGCGGAGCTTATCTATAAAAGCGGAAACTATAAGAGCGCATCAAAAGCTGTCATCACGAACGGCGTATTCAGCCTGTGGGTTGCCGCTAACTATCTGCCGCTGTTTTTTGCTGCGGATAAATACTGGGCTTCCCGTCAGAATTTCGGACAGGATTACATCGACACCGTTACAAAACTGATGCCGTCATGGATGTGTCCGGTTACGTTTATTGCAGCGTTTGTATGCGGCATCATCGGCGGACTGATCGGCAGACGTCTGATGAAGAAGCATTTTGAAAAGGCGGGGATCGCATGAGCCGGGATATCTTCGATACACTTGATAAAGCCGGCTTCGGCTCTAATGTTCACGAAATAGCAGCCGAGGGCGAGTGCCGTGTGCTGCGGCTCGATGATGAATCGGGTGAGGGGTTCATGACGATGTATCGTGTGTTTGAGGGCATCTATCTGATGTATAACGATTTTCACATGAAGCACTGTGTATCGGAATATCAGAATGCGGATACTGTGCTTTGCATAGATCATTGCCGGGAGGGGCGCATCGAGCATGAAAACGCCCTCGGCGAGCGCTACTATATGGAGGCGGGCGATCTGCGGATCGACAAACGTGTGCATCATGCAGGCGTGGTAGAACTGCCGCTTTCCCATTATCACGGAATAACCATAGGTTTTATGCAAGGGGCTGCACAGGAATCGCTCCGGCAGGAGATGCCGTTCCTTTCGGTGGATCTGGATATGCTTGGCGAAAAGTTCTGCCCTGAGAATAAGGAATTTCTGCTCCGCACAAATGAACAGCTGAATGTGGTTTTTTCACAGCTGTACCATACGCCTGAGAGTATGAGACTCGGGTTTTTCAGAGTGAAGATCGCAGAGCTGCTTCTGCTGCTTTCTGCCATCGACACCGCAGCAAATACAGAACAGCGGCAGTATTTTCCGGCAAGCCAGACTGCTAAGATCAAGGAGATACATTCACTTATCACCAGCAGACCTGACAAGACTTTCACAGTCGAGGAGCTTTCCAGAATATCGGGTATGCCGCCGGCTTCACTGCGAAAGCTGTTTAAGGCGGTATATGGCACACCTGTGTATCAGTACATCAGGAGCTATAAGATGAAAGCGGCAGCGGAAATGCTGGTTTCTGATCGGAGAATGAATATCGCTGACATCGCACAGCGGCTCGGCTATGACAACGCCTCAAAATTCTCGGCGGCTTTCCGTGATGTCATGGGCGTGTCACCGCAGAATTATCGTAACAGGCAGGAGGATATATAATGGGAAAGGATCAGAACGGCTCATTCGGCTGGCTGCTCAGGCAGTCTGGTGAGCGTAAAGGAAAGTTTGCCGCAAGCGTTATTCTTGCAGCGATAAGTATGCTCTGCGGTATCGTACCGTACTATTTTATTGCAAGGATCGTAAAAGACCTGCTTGCAGGCAGTACTGACAAGAGTGCATACATCATCAATTGTGCTGTGATACTTGCGCTGTGGCTGGGACACTCACTTTTTCATGCGCTGAGTACGGCGAATTCGCACCTTGCAACATTTCATACCCTTGCGGTGATACGTAAAAAAGCCCTTGATAAGCTGGCGAAAATGCCCCTCGGCAATGTCATCAGTCAGCCGTCAGGCGCTCTGAAAAGCACGGTCGTGGAGCGTATCGACAGTATTGAAACAACGCTTGCACATATCCTGCCTGAGTTCACGACAGGCATCGGTGCTCCGGTCATTATACTGCTCTACGTCTTTTTGATCAATTGGAAGCTGGGGCTTGCATCGCTCGTTACAGTGCCGCTGGGTATCATCTGCTATATGCTCATGATGTTCGGATATGAGGAGAATTACAGCAGAACTGTCCGTGCCACAAAGGCGCTCAATGCCGTCACAACGGAATATATAAACGGCATTGAGGTCATCAAGGTGTTCGGCAAGGCACAGTCCAGCTATGAGAAATTCGCTGCCGCCGCTAAAGAGAGTGCAGCGAGCTTTGTGGACTGGATGCGCAAATGCAACGTGTATATGACCTTTGCCATGTGCATCATGCCTGCGACAATGCTTTCCGTCCTTCCCATCGGCGGTATCATGACCATGCACGGCACCATCAGCACAGCCGATTTTATCACGGTAATTATCCTGACTGTCGGACTGATTGAACCACTGCTCGGTATCATGTCCTATGCTGATGATATCGCACAGATGGATACCATTGTGACAGAGGTCAGAAATATCATAGATGCACCCGAAATGGTACGCCCTGAAAAGCTGACAAAAACGATGAGCGGCGGCGACATTGTGCTGAATGATATTCACTTCGGCTATGATGACAAGGAGATCATCCACGGCATTTCAATGACGATTCATAAGGGGGAGTTTATCGCACTTGTGGGACCTTCCGGCAGCGGAAAATCCACCGTTGCAAGACTGATCGCAAGCCTGTGGGATATCAGCAGCGGCAGTATTACTGTCGGCGGTGTGGATATCAAAGACATCCCCCTTGATGATCACAATGACAAGATCGCCTATGTTTCGCAGGATAATTACCTCTTTGATCTGACTGTCCGTGAAAATATCCGTCTCGGGAACCAGTCTGCGACAGACCGGGATGTGGAAGACGCTGCAAGGAAATGCGGCTGTCATGAGTTCATAATGAGCCTTGAAAAGGGCTATGATACGGTAGTCGGCTCATCGGGAGGCCATCTTTCCGGCGGTGAACGTCAGCGTATAGCAATTGCAAGGGCAATGCTCAAAAATGCGGAGATCATCATTCTCGATGAAGCGACCGCTTACACTGATCCCGAAAATGAGGCTGTGATACAGAAGAGCGTAGCAAAACTCGTAGAAGGCAAAACGCTTATTGTTATCGCACACAGGCTCTCGACCGTGAAAAACGCTGACAGGCTCTATGTTATAAAGGAAGGCGAGGTCGCAGAACAGGGCACTCACGAAGAACTGCTTGCACAGAAGGGCCTGTACAGCAAAATGTGGGCGGCACATATTTCAGCAAAGGACGGTGAGGAGAATGTTTAAGATACTGAAAAACTTCTTTGATTTCTGCAATGCGGAGGACAGAAAACGCTTTTATATCTCCATTGTCCTCAGCCTGTTGCAGGCGATGTTTGAAGCACTGAAAATACCTGCCATCGCTTGTATGGTGTCGGCTCTCCTTGAGAAAAATGTGACCTCAATGACCTGCCTGACCTGCCTTTGCATCATGCTTGTGAGCATCATCGGTGCAGGCATTGCAAAGAGCAAGGCGACCATGCTCCAGACTGAGGGCGGATACAACACCTGTGCAAACAAGCGTATGCAGCTTGCGGAGCATCTGCGTTATCTGCCCATGGGCTACTACAACGAAAACAGTCTCGGGCATATCATGTCTGTGACGACAAATACCATGCAGAACCTTGAAAATGTCGCCACAAGAGTAGTCATGCTGGTCTGCTCGGGACTGCTTTCCACTGCGGTCATTACCGTCATGCTGCTGTGCTTCGACTGGCGCATAGGGCTTATCCTCTGCGGCGGGCTTGTGGTATTCTTCCTGATAAACAGCGGTATGATGAAAGAATCGGCAAGTATGGCGAAGCAGAAGATCGAGAAGGATTCTGCCCTCGTTGCAAAGGTCATCGAGTATATTCAGGGCATTTTCGAGGTCAGGACATTCCGGCTGACCGGCAGACGCAGTAAGGATCTCAACACTGCAATTGACGAGAACGAACGTGCAAATTCGGCTATGGAGTTAAAGCTCATTCCGTTTATGACACTGCAGAGCTTCTGGCTCAAAGCCCTCGGAACGGTCATCGTGCTGGCATCTGTCCTGCTGCATATCGGCGGAACAATGGACCTGCTTACAACAATTATCATGATAATCAGCTCCTATCTGATCTATGCGCAGCTTGACAATGCAGGCAAATATTCCGCTCTGCTGAGGACGGTAGACGTATGCGTAAAACAGGCGCAGGAGATACTTGCAACGCCGCAGATGGATATTTCGGGCAAGGATATCCAGCCTGAGCATTCTGATATCTCGGCTGAAAATATCGGGTTTGCCTATGAGAAGCGGAAGATCATTGACGGCGTAACGCTTCACATCCCGGAGCATACGACCACAGCGATCGTCGGACCGTCCGGCGGAGGTAAAACAACGCTCACCTCGCTGTTATCACGCTTCTGGGACGTTGACGAAGGAAAAGTCATGCTTGACGGCAGAGATGTGCGGGAATACAGTATGGATGCACTGATGAGGAATTACAGCTTTGTGTTCCAGCGTGTGTATCTGTTTGCGGACACCATAGCCAATAATATTCGTTTCGGCCAGCCCGATGCACCCATGGAAAAGGTCATAGATGCGGCGAAAAAGGCTTGCTGCCATGATTTCATCATGCAGCTTCCCGACGGGTACGAAACAGTAATCGGTGAGGGCGGCGCAAGTCTGTCGGGCGGAGAAAAGCAGCGTATCTCCATTGCAAGAGCGATAATGAAGGACGCACCGATCATCGTTCTTGATGAAGCGACTGCAAACGTTGATCCCGAAAACGAAGCCGACCTGATGAAGGCTATCGACGAACTGACCAGAGAAAAGACCATTATCATGATCGCACACAGGCTGAAAACCGTACGTCACGCCGATCAGATCATTGTCATAGACGGCGGACAGATCGCACAGCAGGGCACACATGACACACTTATGCAGTCGGACGGCATCTACCGGAGATTCGTTGAAAGCAGGCGTGAAGCCGCTTCGTGGAGACTGTGACATGGCAGGACTTTTTATGGCAGACATCGAAAACAGGGGACTTGTACTCGATCCGCGGACAAAGCTGTTTGTGATGATAACTCTTGTAGTGTTTGCTCTCGGTGGTACAGGCAGCGATATTGAGGCTGTCCAATACGGTACGGTCGCTGTGAGCATTCTGCCGCTGCTCCTCCTCATGACTGCAAAGCAATACAAAAAGGCTGCTGTGTTCGGACTGATTTTTGCACTTGTGAAATGCTCAGAATTATATCTTGTACCGAATATCACTGGCGCTGCACTGAGCATCTCCGGACTTTGCTGCCTGATATTTGTTCGGCTGATGCCAGGACTGATCATGGGCGCATATATGCTCTCGTCAACGACCGTCAGCGAATTCATCGCAGCGATGTACCGGATGCACATTCCGCAGCAGATCACGATACCGCTGTCTGTGATGTTCCGATTCTTTCCGACCGTACTGGAGGAATTTGCAGCGATCAACACTGCAATGAAAATGCGCGACATCCGTATCGGTGGCAGAAATGCAGGAAAATTCCTCGAATACCGCCTTGTGCCGCTCATGGTCTGCTCGGTGAATATCGGCAGCGAGCTTTCAGCTGCAGCACTGACAAGAGGTCTTGGTACAAAGGTACGGCGGACAAATATCTGTAAGATCGGTTTTCATGTTCAGGATATTGCAGTGTTGCTGCTGACAGCGGCACTTTATATGCTATGGATCCTCGGAATGACAGGAGTTGTAAAATGAAAGATGCAGCTATACTGAAAAATGTTTCGTTCCGCTATGCAAACGGAGATACCGGAGCGCTGGATCATCTTGACCTGACCGTGAAGCAGGGCGAATGCGTTCTGCTCTGCGGCAGCTCCGGCTGCGGTAAAACAACTGTAACAAGGCTGCTGAACGGACTGATCCCTCATTATTATGAAGGAACGCCTGACGGCGAAGTGTATGTTTTCGGCAGAAGCATCCGTGAGACTGCGATCGAGGACCTTGCAGGCATTGTCGGCAGTGTGTTCCAGAATCCGAGGAGCCAGTTTTTCTGTGTGGATACAACAGCAGAGATTGCATTCGGGTGTGAGAATATGGGCCTGCCGGAAGCGGATATACAAAAAAGAATAGACAAAACTGTTACGGATATGAATATGAAAAAGCTGCTCGGCAGGAGCATTTTCAATCTGTCAGGCGGCGAAAAACAGAAGATAGCCTGTGCAGGTGTGGCGGCGATGCTGCCGGAACTGATCGTACTCGATGAGCCTACCTCCAACCTTGACCTTGATGCAATAGACGAACTGCGTGATATCATCCGGAGATGGAAGGCGCAGGGTAAAACGATAGTCATTGCGGAACACCGGCTGGCCTGGCTCAGCGGAACATGTGACAGGGTTGTATATATGGAAAACGGAGGTATTTCCGCAGAATTTACAGGCGAAGCATTCTTTTCTCTGCCTGCGGAAAAGCTGAACAGTATGGGGCTTCGGGCAGTCAGAACAGAGCATTATCATCTTGCAGGCAGGACAGGATTGACACAGATAAAGCCGTTTGAGGGCATTGATAGAATAACGCTCAATGGCTTCACATACAGCTACGGAAAGCAGGAAGCGCTCAATATTCCAGAGCTTGATTTGCCGAAAGGCGCAGTCATTGCTGTGGTCGGTCACAACGGTGCGGGAAAATCCACATTCACGAAATGTCTGTGCGGACTGCAAAAGCGTTTCAGAGGCACAGTCAATATCAACGGGAAAACATATCGCTCAAGGGATATGATGCGGCTTTCATATATGGTCATGCAGGACGTGAATCATCAGCTTTTTGCGGAAACGGTTCTTGAAGAAGTCATGCTCGGTACCGATGATCCCGGAGAACAAACTGCACTGGATATCCTCACGAAGCTGCATATCGCAGAATACAAAGACCGGCACCCAATGTCCCTTTCCGGCGGTCAGAAACAGCGTGCTGCTATCGCTTCGGCACTGCTTGCAGGCAAAACGCTGCTTGTATTTGACGAGCCCACAAGCGGACTGGATTTCCGCAGTATGGAATGTACGGCGGAGCTTCTGCGCTCCCTGGATAAGGATATCACAGTGCTGATCGTGACACATGATATGGAGCTGATCGACAGCTGCTGCACACATATTCTGCATATTGAAAACGGAAGGATCGAAAGCGGATGTAAAGGGGAGGGAGCGATATGAAGCAGGCACACTCTTTGCACAGAACAACTGAACTGACTCCGGCTGAGCAGCAGCTTGCCGAAAATACATTTTCCTTTTGTATGGAGCATAAGCAGGAGCATTTTACGATCTCATTTCTTGCAGCCCGCGCAGGTGTTTCTCCAACAAAGCTCAAGCAGGTATACCGCAGTGTTTACGGTACATCGATTTTTGCACATATCCGCAGAGAGAAGATGCTTTTTGCTGCCCATGAGTTAGCAACAGCTAATCGTCGCGTCATTGATATTGCCGAAGCCTGCGGTTATGACAATGCGAGCAAGTTTTCTGCGGCATTTTGCAGCGTCCTGGGCTGTACGCCCACAGAATACCGCCGCCGTGTCCGTTTGGAGTAGAAAACGGCTTATTACTATGCTATAATAAAGCAAATGGAGTGAAAGCTCCGGAATAAAAAAGAGGTGATCTGTATGAGCCGTTTACCATGGGCTAAGCTCGGTTTGTTTGCAGGCGGTGTGCTGTTCGGTACAGCAGGTATTAAGCTCCTGAGCAGCAAGGATGCGAAAAAGTGCTATACAAATGCGACCGCTGCCGTCCTCCGTGCAAAGGACAGCATAATGGAAACTGTCACGACCGTTCGTGAAAACTGCGATGATATTCTCAGCGATGCAAAGGACATCAACGCAGAACGTGCCGCTGCCGATGCAGAAGCTGTCATTGCGGATGCAGCTGAAACTGTCATTGAAGATGCTGCCACTGAGTCAGCAGAAGAATAACCAGATGCAGACCGCTCCGGCGGTCTGTTTTTTGTGAGGTGTTGTAAATGAAATGTAAGATACTGCATGAATCAAAAGGGCGTATCCGCGTCCGTTTCTGCCAGAACCATATGACGCTGCATCAGGCGGACATTGCGGAGTATGCTCTGTCTGCGGTCAGCGGCGTCACAAAGGTACAGGTGTATGACCGCACCTGCGATGTGATCCTTTATTACCGCTGCGACCGGGAAACGGTGCTGTCTGCACTCGCATATTTTCGCTACAATGAGGAAACGGAAGCGCTTGTTCCGGCACAGACAGGCAGAGAGCTGAACCGGGAATACGAAGAAAAGCTGGCATCTGCGGTCATGCGGCGTGTTCTCCACAAATTCCTGCTGCCGCTGCCATTCCGCCGTCTGTTTTCTTTTTTTACAGCGCTGAAATATCTCCGCAGAGGGCTGAAATGCCTGATGCACGGCAGGCTTGAAGTAGAAGTGCTCGATGCTGTTGCGATCACGGTTTCGATGCTGCGAGATGATTTCAATACTGCCGGAAGCGTGATGTTTCTGCTGAAAATCGGTGATATTCTCGATGAATGGACGCACAAGAAATCGGTCGATGATCTCGCAAGAACCATGTCGCTCGGTGTTGAACAGGTCTGGATGCAGACGGCGGACGGGCAGGAAATGCTTGTTCCCGTCACACAGATCCGGAAGGGCGACTGCGTTATTGTGCGCACCGGTTCTATGATCCCGCTGGACGGAAAGGTTATAGCCGGTGATGCGATGATCAATCAGGCATCTATGACAGGAGAATCCGTGCCTGTTCACAAATCTGAAGGCGCATATGTCTACGCAGGAACTGTTGTCGAGGACGGCGAATGCACGGTACAGGTCGAGAACACCGCAGGCAGCGGACGGTATGACCGCATCGTGAAAATGATCGAAGAATCAGAGCAGATGAAATCATCGGCAGAGAGCAAGGCTGCACATCTTGCAGATAAGCTCGTACCGTGGTGCCTTGGCGGAACGCTGCTGACATATCTGCTGACGCGAAATGCAACAAAAGCCGTGTCGATTCTGATGGTGGATTTCTCCTGTGCATTGAAGCTCGCCATGCCAATTTCGGTACTCTCTGCAATGCGGCAGTGCGCCGAAGCAGGTATCACGGTCAAGGGCGGAAAATTCCTCGAAGCGGTGGCCGATGCGGATACAGTCGTATTTGATAAGACCGGCACACTTACGCATTCGCAGCCTCGTGTGGCACAGATCATCCCGTTCGGCGGGCGTGATGAAGCGGAAATGCTGCGGCTTGCTGCGTGTCTGGAGGAGCACTATCCGCATTCGATCGCCAATGCGGTTGTTGCAGAGGCGGCACAGCGCGGTCTTCTTCATGAGGAGCGCCATTCCAAGGTGGAATATGTGGTCGCACACGGCATTTCCAGCATGATCGACGGTGAACGTGTTGTAATCGGCAGCTATCATTTTGTGGTGGAGGATGAAGCCTGCAAGGTGCCGGACGAGCGTATTTTCCGTCATCTGCCGAAGGAGTATTCGCACTTGTACCTTGCGATCGGCGGCGAGATAGCAGCGGTCATCTGCATTGAAGATCCTCTGCGTGAGGAAGCAGGAACAGTAATTGATACGCTGCACGGGCTGGGGCTCTCAAATATTGTGATGATGACCGGCGACAATGAAAGGACTGCAAGATCCGTCGCGGAAAAGGTCGGTGTCGATACGTATTATTCGGAAGTACTGCCGGAGGATAAGGCAGCATTCATCCGCAAAGAGCATGAAGCCGGACGGCGTGTCATCATGATAGGTGACGGCGTGAACGATTCCCCTGCACTCAGTGAATCCGATGCTGGTATCGCGATCAGCACCGGTGCGGCTATTGCAAGAGAGATCGCAGATATTACGATCTCCGCAAATGATCTGTATGCACTGATCTCACTGAAACAGCTCAGTGATGCGCTGATGAAGCGTATCCACCGGAACTACTGCACGATTATCGGTTTTAACACGGGACTGATCCTTCTCGGTGCTGCCGGTATCCTTCCGCCTGCGACATCTGCTCTGCTGCATAATGCTTCCACATTGGCGATAGGACTGAAAAGTATGACCGATCTTACGGTATAAAAAGATAAGCAATAAATGAGTATATAATAAAGCGGTGCTGTGTAGAACTCACAGCACCGCTTTTTAAGATACTCTGTCAATGATATATCCTTAGAAAGAACCACGCCAGAACTGCCGAAAAAGCGACTTCAATGATAAGCTTCGGAATCTCTTTTCCGTCCCATTGCGGTTCGACGCTCCATACTGCCGGCGTTCTGCCGGTTTTCTGCCTGATGAGTATGCCGAATATTCTTGTTCTGGTGAACATCCACCAGTCAAGAACGACCGCATCAAAAATCGAGATCATCCAGAAGAAGATCACAAAGCGAAACGTCAACTGCCGGAAATCCATACCGGCGGCCACGCCTTGTCTGCCTGCGGATATGATCGTTATGATATACAGAACGCCGATGATCACAGTTAATACTGCAAGCGAGATCTTTCCATTTCGGCTGAATTTCCTGCTGATACCATGTTCCTCAAGCAGTTTTTTGCCTGTGGCGTCATACACCAGTATGCGACCTGCGGCGCTGAGAACGCACCGATCAGGCAGAAAGCGGTAAGGAGTATGATCCCGATCAGACCGTATAAGAAGCTGAATAACATCCTGCATTACCTCTTATATGCACTTTCTCGCAACACAATGCAGTCGGCAGAAGCCGCGCTTTTCAAAGGACTCCATGTGCAGTCCGGCATTATCACACAGTTTCCGTATATCCTCTCTGCCGTAGATGCGGACATCACCCTTGCCGATAAGATGTGCAAGCGGTATTTCAACGGTATTGCAGAACCAGCGAACCGCTGCTGAGTTCATCGTCATATCACGCAGGATCAGCCTGCCGTCCGGACGGAGAACACGGTACACGCTGTCAAAGAATCTCTGCGGATCCGGATAGTGATGAAAGCTCTCGCAGCAGATCACAACATCAAAAGAGTTTTCGGCAAAGGGAAGATCCTCGCAGTCACCGACCACAAGCTCCACGCCCTTCATTTTCTTTCGTCTGGCGACCTCGATCATTTTCGGTGTCAGGTCAATTCCAGTGTAATGCTTTTCAGGGTATTTCTGATGCAGCAGCGTCAGCATCGGACCTGTTCCGCAGCCGCAGTCCAGCAGATCGTTAAACTGCTCTTTTTCAAGCTCTGCCAGCACATCCGGATAATCCTTTTTGCACATATTATAGACGCCTGCATTGTCCGATTCATAGATCTCGGCAGCTTTTGTAAACTCTCTGACAGACAGGTCTTTGTATTCTTTGCTTGTCATATTCTTTTCCTTTCTATCCAAGTGCAACATCCAGTATCATCATCAGCGTAAAGCCGACGGAAAACAGAATGACACCGATGTTGGAGTGTTCGCCCTGTGACATTTCGGGTATCAGCTCCTCAACTACAACATAGATCATGGCGCCTGCGGCAAAGCTCAGCAGGTACGGCATGACCGGCAGCAAGCGGCTTGCAGACAGTATAGTAAGAAGTGCGCCTACCGGTTCCACTGCACCTGACAATACTCCGCCGGCAAAAGCTTTCGGTTTGCTTTTTCCTTCTGCGTGAAGCGGCATTGAAATGATCGCACCCTCGGGAAAATTCTGTATCCCAATGCCAAGAGCCAGTGCCAGTGCGCCGCCTGCGGTCATATCTGCCGAACCTGACAGTAAGCCTGCATACACGATGCCCACGGACATTCCTTCCGGTATATTATGGAGGGTGACCGCAAGCACCATCATGGTTGTCCGTGCCAGCTTTGACGGCAGTCCCTCGGCTTTGTCAGCATTCATGTGCAGATGCGGTATCAGACTGTCAAGCAGCAAAAGGAACAGAATACCAAACCAGAATCCGATCACCGCAGGCAGAAAAGCAAGTTTCCCCATACTCTCCGACATATCCATAGCAGGAATGATCAGACTCCATATGGAGGCGGCTGTCATCACACCTGCGGCAAAGCCGGTCAATGCCCGCTGGACATCCCGGCTCAGGTCGTGCTTCATGAAAAGAACACAGCCGGCACCGAGAGATGTACCGAGAAAAGGTATCAGAAGCCCTGATAGTACCTGACTGTTCATTTTCTGCCAAATAGCCCTTTCTTCTCATAGGGTTCGCAGTTTACGCTCATAACAGTATATCCTGAGCCGTCAAGTGCAGCAGTTATCATCTCTGTAGAAAGTTCGTTTTCACTGATGATGACTGTTTCCCCCTTTTTATGGGAAGAAGATACTTTTTTCACGGACATTTTTGCGCGAATTGCATCATTGACATGGGATTCGCACATCCCGCACATCATTCCGTCTATTTTTACTGTTGTCTTATACATAGATATCATCTCCTGCTTATATTATCGTATCAGCATCACGATCAAACCAACGATCGCAGCCGGTATCAGAGCGAATACCAATCCGGGAAACAGCATCCCTTTCAGATGGAACCACTTCTGATGATACGCTTTGTCCATGTGCTCCGTACCTTCGAGACGAAACCGCTTCATATTGGCAAAAAGCACCCAGTCAATAAAGAATGTATCATAAGCCCCGATCCAAGCCATCATGCCGAATGCGAACAGAAATCCCTGTGTAAAGGACTTTGCTCCTGCAAGCAGCGCCATGATAACAAGTATGACCGCAAAACAAAGAAGTGCGACAGATTTTGTGATAATGACTCTCTTTGAAATCGGTGCAGTCGGTATCCGTTCATGCGTTTTGAAGTATTCCTCTTGTATATCAGGCGGATAGTTTTCTATCTGTGTCGTATTGTTGCCGCCGGTGGTTTTGAAGCACATGATCGTGAACAGTACGGAAAATACAGCAATTTCAATGAGTATAACAGGGATATTCATATCACTGCACCTCTTTCTCTCTGTACATCAGGTCATAGATCTTGCAGCCTGCCGCCGTTCGTGTCTGAACGTGCTTCATGCCGAGATGCACATAGCGGTCGCATTTGCTTTTTGCATCGGTATCCAGTATGCAGGGGCAGCCCTGCTTTTCAGCCATTTTATAGGCAAACTCCATGAGCTTGCGCATATAGCCCTGCCCCTGATACTTCTCTGTCACGATCAGCATCTCAACCTTGATGTAGGGCTTTTTCTGCTTTTTCATCTGTATTTCAAGCGGCTTTTTATCACAGCCGCTGTTAGCCTGCTTCAGAAACGAAAACAGTTTGCCCCAGCCGCCGAGTGCGTTTTTCATCCTGGCTGCCATTCTGACTATACTGCGGAATCCCGGGCGATTTCCCTTTGTGTCGGTGATAAGGATATATCCCTCGCCGTTATCGGTGCTGTAGAATGTTCCGCTCTCGATGCCTGCAATGACAAAGGACTTCATATATTCGGTCATTGACTGTTTTGAGGGAAAGAACGGCTTTAATCCGCCCTCTCCTTCTTCATAGGGATAGTCCCAGAAGGATTCGCCGATCAGTGCGGAGATCTCATCTATCTTTTCATCTGATAATGAGCGTATCTTTTTCATTTGTTTTCCTTCCTCGTGTATCACCAACTGAAAGTCGCCCAGCGATCATTTACCTTCGGCAGCAGCAGGGCAAAGAGCTTTGCACGGATGCTGTATTTCTTCATTTCTTCATTGAAGCTGTGTTCCTCCACAAGCTGAAAGCCGTTCACAAGATCTGCAATTTCCTGTCCCGAATCCGTACCGGACATGAAATGTGCATTTGTGTTTTTCACGGTATCATGATGTCTGTCATTTTTCATCATGAACTTTCCGTTCTGTTCTGCGATAAGAGTACCGCCGTCAGGAAAGTTGTTTTTCAGTACTTCAAGAAACGTCCGTATCTGTTCCATCGTCAGGTACATGAACAGTCCCTCAGCGATAAAAACGGGCTTTGATTTCCTGCCTGCGAGAGACTCCTTTACCTGTCCGCACCAGCTATCCTCCAATGCATTTCCTGCGATCATGGTCACACGGTCACGTTCCGGAAAAGCCTTTCTTCTCGCAGCGATCGAATCCGGCAGATCAAGGTCGAACCACAATATACTGCCGTTATCCGCTCTCGAAAAACGGTCATCAAAGCCTGCACCGACATTTACAATGACTGTATCAGGATCTCTTTTAATGATTCCCTTCAGCTGGCGGTCAAGCATTATAGTTCTTGCAATAACGCCCTCGTGTGACATGAATTTGTCGTAGGGCTTTGTGTCTATTTTCAATGATCTGATGATCTCAACAGCCTTATTATCTTTAATTCGTGCGTTCTTCCGCAGTGTCTCATTTGCCTTGACTGCAAGGGGAATGAGTGCTGTTGTCTGTACATCGCCTAATCTCAGTTCCATGGTCATATATCCTCCTTATATCTGTTAGTTAATACTAACCTTTATATATATTATAGCATATACTAACTCAGATTTCAAGATGTCACCGAAAAAAAGCCATCCAATTATGAACGGTTTAAGGTTTTTGCTTCTGTGAGAAATATATAATTTTCAAATGCCGGAAAACGCCTCCGGATATGTAGCACTGTATTCGGAAAGATCAGGCTGAGCGGGTATTCCACAATTCGTCGCGTAATTTTTGTTATATCTCAATACTGAAAACAGTCAGGAGTCAGAAAAGTTTGTTAGTATATACAAATATAATTCCGGCCGATTGACAGGGCGGAGGAATGATGATATAATCAATTCTGTTAGGTACTTCTAACGTATAGATCATTACAGCAGGCTCCTTTCGGTTTTACGTGACGGAGTGCGACCTCGCGTATATATGAGCCTGCTCTGTCAATAATGTGTTCATTCACATTAAATAAATCATAAACAGGAGAATACTATGGACTATTCAGAGATCGAAAAGGTAGTGGGCCGAGAGATACTCGACTCCCGCGGAAATCCCACAGTCGAGGCTGAGATAACCCTCGCAGACGGCACAGTAGCAAGAGGTACTGCTCCGAGCGGTGCTTCAACAGGTGAATTTGAAGCGCTTGAACTCCGTGACGGCGGTGAGCGCTACCTCGGTAAGGGCGTGACGAAGGCTGTCGAGAACATCAATACTGTTATCGCAGAGACTATCACGGGTATGGATGTTTCAGACATCTACGCTATCGACGCAGCCATGATAAAGGCTGACGGTACAAAGGATAAGTCGAAACTGGGTGCAAACGCTATCCTGGCGGTATCTATCGCCTGTGCAAGAGCAGCTGCAGCATCACTTGACATTCCGCTTTATCGTTTCCTCGGCGGCATTCAGGGTACTAAGCTCCCTGTACCCATGATGAACATTCTCAACGGCGGAGCTCACGCTGACAGTGCTGTTGATACTCAGGAGTTCATGATAATGCCCGTGGGGGCGACCTCGTTCAAGGAGGCTCTCCGCTGGTGCGCTGAGGTCTTCCACACTCTGAAAAAACTCCTCAAGGACATGGGGGATGTAACAGCAGTAGGCGACGAGGGTGGATTTGCTCCCAACAAGCTCACATCTGACGAGGAGGCTATCGAGAAGATACTCGAAGCGGTAAAGACAGCCGGCTTCGAGCCCGGAAAGGACTTCATGATAGCCATGGACGCCGCTTCCTCAGAGTGGAAGAGCGAAAAGGGCAAGGGCTTCTACAAGCAGCCCAAGAGCGGCAGGGAGTTCACTTCCGACGAGCTTATCGCTCACTGGGAGGCTCTCGTTGACAAGTACCCCATAATCTCTATCGAGGACGGCCTCGACGAGGAGGACTGGGAAGGCTGGCAGAGAATGACTGAGAAGATAGGTCATAAGGTACAGCTCGTAGGCGACGATCTTTTTGTTACAAATACAGAGCGCCTTGCCAAGGGCATATCCCTCGGCGCAGGAAATTCAATACTCATCAAGCTCAATCAGATAGGCTCAGTTTCCGAGACTCTCGAAGCTATCAAGATGGCTCACAAGGCGGGATACACAGCTATCTCCTCGCACCGCTCAGGCGAGACTGCGGATACTACGATCGCAGACCTTGCTGTCGCACTCAATACCTGCCAGATAAAGACAGGTGCTCCCTCACGTTCTGAGCGTGTGGCCAAGTACAATCAGCTTCTCCGCATCGAGGAGCAGCTCGGCGCATCTGCCTGCTATCCGGGCATGGGCGCATTCAATGTAAAGAAATCATCATAAACTTCTCCATAATATAATAAAAGGGGCGCCCAAAGCTAGCTGAAGGCGTCTCTTTTATTGGGAACTTATATTCCTCGTGAGGTGATAGAATGAAAAAACAGGTAAGGCAGGTCTTTCTCCGTCCTCCCGACTGCACAGAGCCGGTCATATTCTGCTTCAATCACGCAGGCGGCAATGCCCGGGCATTCAGCGGCTGGCACAGTACTGCCGGTGCAGGATTCGTCCCCCTCGAAATGCCGGGACATGGTATAAGGTCAATGGAAGAACCCCTGACCGATATCGGTATGCTCGCGGATGAGTACGCGGAGGCAATAGCGGAAGTCGTACAGAATGATGCCCCTTTTTCTCTCTTCGGACACAGCCTCGGAGCATTAATCGCATTCCGCACGGCTCAGCTGCTTACAGACAGATATGACATATATCCCTGCTGTCTGCAGGTATCCGGTGCTCATGCCCCTCATGACGATGATCCCTCTGCATACCGCACAGCTATGGGCGAGGAGGCGCTTATACAGGAGATACTATCCCTCGGTCACACTCCGGCAGAGCTGTTTGAATGCCGTGAGTACCGCGATTACATAATGCCTCTGCTTATGAGCGACTACAGGATGAAGGAGAGCTTTTCCTATGACGGCTGCCCTCTTGAAATACCTGTATACGCCTACTGCGGAAACAATGACGGGGAAGCTCCGCCGGAAGCTGTGAAGCGCTGGAAAGAAGTCACCTCCGCCGGTTTTGCACTCAGAGAATTCACAGGAGATCATTTCTATCTTTTTGAAGCGGATAACCACGTTGCTGAAAAGGTTGCAAATGATATGCTCGGATGCTTTGACCGATGTGTTTAACGGGACAGATCTGAATGATCCTGACGGCAGTAGTACTGCTTTAAATTTTTGGATAAGTGTTAGCGTGCTATAACTACAAATGAATACATCTTTACAGGAGGTCTATATGTATATTGAGATCAAACAGCTGAAAAAGAATTACGGAGAGGGAGGAAGCTTCATCGAAGTACTGAAGGGGTTGGATACATCCCTCGAAAAGGGAAAGATGTGCGTTATACAGGGCTCCAGCGGCTCCGGAAAATCCACCCTGCTCAACTGCATCGGCGGCCTTGACACCATCAGCTCCGGTTCGGTAAAGGTGGACGGCCAGGAGATATCAGGTCTAAGTCCGAAGCAGCTTTCGGAATACAGAAGAGAGAACCTCGGCTTCATCTTCCAGATGTACAATCTTGTGCCTAACCTGACAGTCACGGAAAATATCGAGATATGCAGGTATCTTTCGAAGGCTCCTCTTGATATTGATGAGCTCATAGACGTTCTCGGCCTTAAGGAACACAGGGATAAATTTCCCTCTCAGCTCTCCGGAGGACAGCAGCAGAGATGTGCCATCGCAAGGGCACTTATCAAGAACCCTAAGCTGCTGCTCTGTGATGAGCCCACAGGTGCCCTGGATTCAAAGACCTCCAGGGATATACTTATCCTGCTCGAAGAGATAAACAGACGCTACAATACCACAATGCTCATCGTTACACATAATAACGCAATAAAAAACATGGTGCACAAGGTCATATTCATCAAGGACGGCCTTATCAGCAAGGAATACGAGAACGAGACCAGGATCGCTGCAAGCGAGCTCACTGATCTCTGATGGGCGGTGAGGATATGCAGCGAATACTTACAAAGAGAGTGCTCAGAAGTCTGAAAAAGAACTTTTTCCGGTATCTTGCACTCATGCTGATGATAGTGCTGAGCATGTACCTTGTGGTCAGCCTGGTAGCGGCCGCAGATACGGTAATACTCGGCACGGCTGAGAACTCCGCGGACAGGCTTGCGGAGGACGGCCATTTCACTGTTTTCATTCCACTGACGGAAGAGGAGACGGAGAAGATAGAAGACATGGGCGTTACCCTCGAAAAGGCCTTCTATGAGGATATCTGCCTTGAACGCGGAAGGACTCTGCGTGTTTTCAGAAACAGGAAGAATATAGACCTGCTCACTCTTATCGAAGGAAGGGAGCCCGAAAACGATAAGGAAATAGTGCTTGACAGGCGCTTCTGCGAGGTCGGTGGTATCAGTGTCGGAAACAAGATAGATCTGGCCGGAAAGAACTATACAGTTTGCGGCATAGGTGTTACCCCGGATTACGAGGGTGAATTCAAGACCTTTGCCGACGCCTCCGTAGACAGCTCCTCCTTCGGTACAGCCTTTGTCACCGACGAGCTGTATGAAGCTCTTCTGGACACGGACAAGGTCGAAAAGGCGGAGGAATACCTCTACATTTACAGGCTCGGCAGCGGTGTTACAAATGACGAGCTGAAAGAGCTTCTTGAAAGCTTTGAATTTGATGCAGAGCAGTCAGATGACAGATACTTCCGCGACTACTGGGATAAAACCGGCGGAAAGAAGGACGAGCTGGAGGATGCCATAAATGATATCGCAGAGGGTATAGACGAACTTTCAGACGGCCTTTCGGAACTCTCCGGAAACAGCCGCGACCTGAACGATGCAGCCGGAAAGGTCATGGATGCATACCTCGCAGAAGCCTCCGCTACTCTTGCAGGCACAGGCATCAGGGAGGAGCTTACTGCTGAGAACTACCATGAAAAGCTCAGCGATATCATCGCTTCAGCAAAGCAGCCGGCTGTCAGCAACGCTGTGAAGGAGCTTCTCGGACAGCTCGATTCCGTGAAGGAATTCACTGACGGTATCAGAGAATATACTGAGGGGACAGATGATGCAAATGACGGAGCAGAGGAGCTCCGTGAGGGCTATGAGGAGCTGAGGGACAAGAGCCGGGAGCTGCTCGACAGATTCGGGGAGGAAGTATCACTCAGCAACCTTGAGATGTTCGTGCCTGCGGAGGACAACCCCCGAATGAACTGCGCCGGTGAAGACCAGCAGATAAACAAATTCGCCGGACTGCTTGCAGGCGTCATCATCATGATGCTCCTGACCTATGTCATCTCCGTTTTCGTCACCCATGAGATAGAGGAGGATTCCAGCATTATAGGCACTCTTTATGCTCTCGGAGTTACAAAGAACGACCTGCTGCTCCATTATCTCCTGCTGCCTGTGATAATAACCTTTATTGCAGGCGTTGCAGGTATGCTCATAGGTTTCAATGAAGCGGTGATACACGACCAGATGAAGGATTCCCTCGATTACTTCTCCCTGCCGGAGATGAAGGCTCTGCGGCCTGCATATCTTGCAGTCTATTCCGCAGTTATGCCGCCGCTGGTAGCTGTGATAGTCAACACCGCTGTAATTTCCGGAAAGCTGAAAAAGTCTGCGCTCTCCCTTATCAGGCGCGAGAACAGGCAGCCTAAGTTCAGCAGGATAAAGCTGCACAGGATGGGCTTCGTCAACAAATTCCGAATAAGGCAGCTCATCCGTGAACTGAGGAGCAGCCTGACTGTTGTCATGGGTATGTTCATTGCCCTTGTGCTGCTTATGCTGGGACTTAATATCTATACCATGTGCGCTCATATCAAGGAAGACAACAAGAAGGATGTTCATTTTGAGTATATGTACACCTACAAGTATCCCGATGATACTGTCCCCGAAGGCGGGTATGAGGTCTATAACAAAAAATTCCGCATGAACAGCCTCGGCTACGATATGGATGTATCCATGATGGGACTGACTGAGGAGCAGCCCTTCTTTGACGTCACACTTTCCGGCAACAGCAGCGATGTGGTCATAACCTCGGCTATGGCACAGAAATTCGCACTGAAAAAGGGTGATGAATTCATAGCACGTGAGGACGGAGAGGACAAGAGGTATGTATTCACGGTATACGATATAACACAGTACTCTCCCGGCTTCTGCTTCTTTATGGATATAGACGGGATGAGGGAGCTTTTCGGCGCTGATGATGACTACTTCAACATGGTGCTGTCTGACAGGGAGCTGGGTATAGAGAGCGGAAAGCTGTACGCCGTCACAAGCAGAACAGACATAGCAAAGGCATCTGATGTGTACCTGACACTCATGTGGCCGATGATATACACCATGCTGACAGTATCGGTGATAGTTTTTGCCGTGGTCATGTTCCTGATGATGAAGGTCATGCTTGACCGTTCCGCACAGAGCATTTCTCTTTTGCAGATATTCGGCTACAGGACGGGGGAGATACGCAAGCTCTACCTTGACGTGAACTTCTTTTTGATAGCCGTGGGTGCTGCCATAGCAATACCTCTCGCAAAACTCATAATGGACAGGCTCTACCCCTACATGGTCGCAAACGCATCAAGCGCAATGGACCTGCATTTTTCATGGAAGATATATCTTATCATCTACCTGTGTACACTGCTGCTGTATTTCATCATCAACCGCATACTGGTATTCAGGATAAGGAAGGTAAAGCCTGCCGACATACTCAAAAACAGAGAATAAAGTCAGTATTATCATATTTGGAGGATTTGATAAATGGTCGTAAACAACACAAGCACGAATGAAGCATTTCCGCTGACGGATATACAGCTTGCCTATCTGCTCGGAAGGAATCCCGCTCTCTATCTCGGCGGTAATTCCACCCATTTCTACGCCGAGGTGATAACAAAGCTCGATCCCGTCAGGCTTCAGGCGGCTTTCAACAAGGAGATAAGACGTCAGCCCATGCTGAGAACTGTGATCCTTCCGGAGGGCAGACAGCTGGTGCTGGAGGAGGTACCGGAGTTCGTCATAGAGAATGCCGATCTCAGAGGCCTTCCACAGGAGCAGCAGGAAAAGAAGATACTTGAAAAGCGTGAAGCTGCTTCTCACAGGATATTCAGATCCGATGAATGGCCGCTTTTCGGATTTGCCATGTACAGGACATCTGATGAGGAGTATCGCTTTATCGCAGATTTCGATATGATGATAGTGGACGGTCTCAGCATCGAGATAATGATAAATGAGACGCTTGAATTCTACGAGGATCCCGACAGGGAGGTAAAAGAAACAGACTATTCCTTCAGGGATTACATATACGAGCATTCAGCACAGGTGGAAAGTGCAAGGGATGAGGACGAGCGCTTCTGGGACAGACAGGCTCCTCTCATGCCTCTCGGGCCTGAGCTTCCGGTACAGGTGGATGATGGACGGGTATACCGGTTCAGACAGAAAGAGCACATCATAAGCGCAGATGTATGGCAGAAAATGAAGCAGGAGCTCATGAGGAACAGGGTGATACCTGCTTTATACCTCTTTGCTTGCTACGGCAAGATGCTCTCCGTATTCAGCGGACAGAGACACTTCACCATAAACCTCACCACGACCAACAGAAAGGGGGACATCAGCAAGCTCGGCAATGTCATCGGAGACTTTACGGAGATAATCCCGCTTGATATCAGCTTTGACAATGGTCAGTCCGTTCTCGAAGCGGCAAAGGAGGCGCAGAAACGCCTTGCAAAGTACAGAAGATACAGCACCATCGGCGGAGTAAGGATAATGAAAAAGGTATCCGATGCAAACGCTCTGAAAACAGGTGTCCCTTTCCCTGTTGTATTCACAAGTATGCTTTTTGATACCGCTCAGAGCGGCTGGAGCAGGCTCGGAGAGAGAGTATATCAGATAAGCCAGACTCCGCAGGTGCTTCTTGACAGCACTGTAACGGAGCGTCAGGGAAGCCTGATACTCAGGTGGGATTACCTCTTCGAGTGCTTCCCCGAAGGCTTCATTGACGATATGTTTGATCACTATGTTACGGAGACAGAAAGCGCTGTGACCGGTAAGGATGCTGTCCCTGAGGGCGCAGAGCTGTGGACAGTATATAATGATACTGCGGACAGCTACATCCCGGAAAAAACGCTCTATCAGCTATTTGAGGAAAAGGCGGAGCTGTATCCGGAGAGAACAGCCTTTATCTGCGGAGAAGAGAGCATCACATACCGTGAGCTTTATCTGAGGAGTCGCAGAACAGCCGCCTATATAGCTGAAAAATACGGCCTTGCCAAGCCTGTTGTACTGGAGGCTCATCGCAGCATTGAAACAGTAGTGTGGATGCTTGCAGTGCTCAGATGCGGCGGCTTCTACATCCCTGCCGATCCCTCGTGGCCTGACAGCAGAAAACAGTTCATTCTTGAGAACTCAAAGGCTGATGCTATAGTTGATCCGCTGGATGTCAGAGTCCCCGAAGGCTGTGATACGGACGCCGTTCCTGCAGATGATATAAACAGCCTCGCCTATATCATATACACCTCAGGCAGCACAGGTACTCCCAAGGGCGTCGCCATAAGCAATAGGGCCGTATCCAACACCATACAGGACATGAACTATCGCTTCGGCATAACAGAAAAGGATATCCTCATCGGTATATCATCCTTCTGCTTTGACCTGTCTGTATACGATGTATTCGGTGCTCTTGCAGCAGGCGCCTCCTGTGTCATCATGAGGAACAGGACTGACATTTCCGAATACGAAAGAATATTCCGGCAGCATGGTATCACCGTCTGGAACTCCGTTCCGGCTATCCTTGAAATGGTCATAAACAACAGCAGTATAACATCAGGCAATATGAGAAACATCTTTCTCAGCGGCGACTGGATCCCTCTTGACCTGCCTGCAAAGGCAAAGGAGCGCTTTAATGAAGCAGCCGTTACAAGTCTCGGCGGAGCTACAGAAGCCTCCATATGGTCGATATACTACCCCATAGAGGAAGTATCGGACAGGTGGAAGAGCATACCATACGGCTATCCTCTTGCTAACCAGACCATCTATGTGCTTGACAGCGAACAGAAACTCTGCCCTGTATATACAGAGGGCGAGATATGTATCGGAGGAAGGGGAGTTGCAGAGGGTTACCTGAATGACAGAGAAAAGACGGATGCTCAGTTTTTTGAACACCCGGTATACGGCAGGCTCTACAGGACAGGGGATTATGGCTGCCTGAGCCGTGAGGGCTATGTCATATTCAAGGGCAGACGTGACGAGCAGGTAAAACTCCACGGCTACCGTGTGGAGCTTGAGGAGATAGAGAACAGACTAAGGCTTTGCAGCGGCGTAAGTGAAGCGGCTGTAATTGCTGAGAACGACAGTCTGACAGGATATATCGTCCGAGAGACCGAAGATACAGAAGGGGCTGAGCGCTTCATCCGTGAGCATGGTGATACCATAGCAGCACTGTCAGAAAAGCTGCCGGAGGATATCAGCACAGAGGAATACCGGCGCTGCATGACAGAGCTCGATGAAGCGGCTGTGGGAATAATAGCCGGGAGCCTTGCTGAGCTGGGCGCAGTCAGAGAAGACGGAGAACTTTGCAGCATAGACGAGATAACAGAGAGCGGCACAGTCACTGAGGGATACCGGAAGGTATTGCAGCAATGGATGGATTCTCTTTATGACAAGGGATATATCACAGAAAAGAACGGTGCCCGGTATCTCAGCAGAGAAGCCTTCAGAGATGCCGACGTCATTATAGAAAAGGTACTTGCAAACGGCAAAATGGCTTACTGGAAGGACTTCTTCGGCTTTGTAACAGACTGCCGTGAGCATATGAAGGAGATTCTTTCCGGTGTACTCAATCCCGTTACTCTCCTCTTTCCCGGCGGCGATGATTCAAGGGCAGAAAACTACTACCGGAAAAACCCCGTTGCAGAGTATTACAACAGGATAGCTGCCGGGGCAGTGAAAAGCTATACCGCTGCTCACAGTGACAGAACTGTCCGCATATTCGAAGCCGGCGCAGGTACCGGCGGCACTACCTGCGGCATACTTGAAGCCATTAAAGGCATGGATACCGAATACACCTTTACCGACCTTTCCACCTTCTTCACCGACAAGGCAAAGAAGAAACTTTCAGAATACAGGAACGTAAGGTACGGGCTTTTCTCCATTGACGAAGGACCGCAGTCACAGGGATATGAAGCCGGAGCATACGATATAGTGATAGCTGCAAATGTACTTCATGATGCTTCATCTGTCAGCGCAGCACTGAAAAACCTCTCAGAGCTTTTAAGCAGCGAAGGTATGATTGTCCTCCTTGAAACGACAGAGAGCAGGCTAATACAGAAGGTCTCGGTCGGCCTTATCGAGGGCTTCTCATCCTACAGCGACGAGCGGAAACAGCCGCTGATGTCAGTGGCACAGTGGAAGGATGTATTCGCACAGAGCGGTTACGGAGCAGTCAGTGTCTATCCCGCCAAGGGAAATGGAGATTACGACCAGCATATCCTTATAGCTGTGCCGGAGAAGAAATACAGATATGTATCACCGGACGGCCTGAGACAGGAACTCAGATCTCTTCTCCCTGCCTATATGATCCCCGACAGATTCTATACCATAGAAGAGCTGCCGGTAAGTCAGAACGGAAAGATAAAAAAAGCTCTCCTCCCGAGGTTCGCTGTATTGGCGCATACCAATACAGAAGACATAGTGCAGCCCGAAACAGATACCGAGAAAAAGCTCTGCGGCATTTTCATGAAAGAAATCGGTAACTGTGAACTGAGTACAGAAGCAAACCTCTTCGAGCTTGGCATAGATTCGCTGAAAGCGATATCAGCGGTGACGGAGTGCAATAACAACGGGCTTGACATATCCCTCGTTGACCTGTATTCCTCTCCGACCATAAGGCAGCTTGCAGCCAAGCTCGATGAAAAAAACGGCAGTCAGGATGCAGTTACGGTAAACTACAGCGATTATACATCATACGCAGATGATGAGTATGGCAGCTTTGAACTTAATGACATACAGAAGGCCTATCTCTACGGCAGGAATCCTGCATTTGAGCTTGGAAACACCTCCTCCCACTACTATGCGGAGATAGAATGCAGCGCTGACATTTCACTTCTTGAGAGCAGTCTCAACGAGGTCATAAAGCAGCAGCCCGCACTCAGAACAGTTATCCGTGATGACGGAACTCAGCAGGTGCTTGAAAGCACTGAGCCTTACCATATCACGGTTGATGACCTGTCCGGGATCAGCGAAGATGAAAAGGGCTCCCGAAAACAGGCGCTTCGTGAGACTATGTCACATCAGGTACATAAGACGGGAAAATGGCCCATGTTTGAACTGAGAGCCGTTCATAACGGCAGCGGCAGCTATACCCTGTATTTCAGTCTTGACGTTATGATAGCTGACGGCGCAAGCATACTTATGCTGTGGAATGAGATAGCTGCCGGATGCAGAGGCAGGAGCCCTCAGCCCCTGTCGTTCACCTTTGCCGATTATCAGTGCTCACTGCGCAGGCTTGAAAACTCAGAGATCTACAAAGAAGACGAGAGATACTGGACTGAGAAAGCTGAGGACTTTCCCGACTGCCCTGAACTGCCGTACAGAATACCCTTTGCAAATGTCGATAAGCCGCATTTCTCCCGCAAGAGCGCTGTGATAGGCAGGTCTGAATGGGAGCGCTTCAACGAAAATGCAAAAAGGAGAGGCTTCACCCCTGCTGCAATGCTGTGCAGTGCCTATGCAACAGTGCTGGCAAGATACAGCGGTTCATCACGCTTTGCCCTTAACCTGACGCTGTTCAACAGATATCCCTTCCATGAAGACGTCAGCCGCATGATCGGCGATTTTACCTCCACCTGCATCCTTGACATACATACCGACTGTGATTTCCTGCATCAGACAGAAATGATACAGCAGACCATTTTCGGGAGTATGGAGCACCGCCACTATGACGGCATACGCTTTCTGAGACAGCTCTCAAAGAAGAAGGGTGACGCCCTTGCTGCCGTTATGCCTGTGGTATTCACCTGTGCGCTTTTCAACAGCGATATGTCCGACCTTGACAGCATCGGAAAAATAAGCTATATACAGAGCCAGACACCGCAGGCAGCCCTTGACAATCAGACAACGAGCCTTAACGGTGAGCTCCATGTAGCATGGGATTATGTAAGTCAGCTCTTTGATGACGGCCTCATAACAGATATGTTCAATTCCTATGTGAGCCTTATCCGAAGTGCAGCTGCGGATGAAGTCCCTTGCTTTGACAATTCCGCTGCAGAAAAGATGATGTATGAATACAACAGGACTGACAGAGACTACACCCCTGTTACACTTGACAGCCTGTTTGCATCGCAGGTAAAACTCACTCCTGACCATACAGCCCTTATCTGCGGTGAGCGGTACCTCACCTACAGACAGCTGGACGAGATGTCATCGGAGATAGCTTCCTTCCTCACAGAAAAGGGGCAGACCGGCAGAAGAGTTGCTGTCCTGGGAGAAAAAACTCCCGAGACTGTGGCAGCCTTCATCGGTATAGCAAAGGCAGGCAGCTGTTACGTCCCCCTAAGCCCCGATTATCCGGAGCAGCGGATAAGCAGCATAATGGAAAACAGCGGCTGTGAGCTGCTTCTTGATACAGCATTCATCACGGGAAATATACTCGGCAGATACAGCAGTTTTACTCACTCAGCCGGACATTCACCCGATGACATGGCCTACATAATCTACACCTCCGGCAGCACAGGCGCCCCCAAGGGCGTAGTAATAAGCCACAAGGCTGCCGCGAATACCATACTTGACATAAACAGGAGATTCGGCATCGGCCGTGATGACAGGTTCATCGGTATATCAAACTTCAATTTCGATCTTTCGGTATACGACGTATGGGGCGCACTCACCACGGGCGCTGTCCTTGTGCTTGTAAAGGATTACCGCAATATCAGCGAAGTCAGGAATATTCTTGAAAGGCAGAGTATAACCTTCTGGAACAGCGTTCCCGCCATCATGCAGATGGCAGTTGAAACAATGGAAGAGGGGAGAAGGCTGCCGGCACTGAAAAATGTGCTTCTCAGCGGTGACTGGATACCCGTTGACCTGCCCGGAAAGATACGGAAGATATTCCCGTCAGCGACTGTAACGAGCCTTGGCGGAGCAACTGAAGCCTCTATTTGGTCCATATATTACCCCATAAATGACGTCATTCCCGGACAGAAGAGCATCCCCTACGGCTACCCCCTTGACAATCAGAGATTCTGGGTGCTTGACGACAATATGGAGATATGTCCTGTGGGAGTAAGAGGAGAGCTGTATATAGGCGGCATCGGCCTTGCAGAGGGATATATGAACAACACTGCCGAAAATGAAAAACGCTTCATCACTCATGATAAGCTGGGCAGGATATATCGTACAGGAGATCACGGCATCTTCCACAGGGAGGGATATATCGAATTCCTCGGGCGCACTGACGACCAGGTCAAGCTCCACGGCTACCGCATCGAGCTTGAAGAGATATCAGCAGTCCTGAAAAAGCATGATAAAGTATCGGACGCCGTTACCATAGTAACAGACGGCAGCAGCAGGTCTGTCCTGTCATACATAGTCCCTGCAAAGGAGCTCCCGTCTGAACCCTCTGCTGATGTATGGGACAGCACAGTCGCTGCCGCTGAAGCAAACGCAGATATGGTGCCTGAGGAGATAAGTGCTGAAAAGTACAGTTCATACAAGAAGATACTTGACAATGACAGCTTCTTCCTGCTGACGGATACGATTCGGAAAATGTATGCAGATGCTTACGGCATAAGCGCCGGAGGCAGAGAAATAGATATCTTACAGTTCATCCGCGATACCGGCATCCGGGAAAAGTATTCAAAGGTCATAAGGGGATGGTTCATGGAGCTTGAAAAGGAAGGATTTGCCGAAAGAACATCCGGCAATACATTCATTCTTGCGGAAGACGAAAAGCTCAGCAGTATAAAGCCCTGCGATGGATCGGAGTACAGAAACGCCCCTGAGGCGGAATACTTTGAGGAGGCGCTTCGCTTCCTTGCCCTTTGCCGTAACAGCATCACAGATATACTGACAGGCAGAAAGAACATACTTGACCTGCTTTTCCCCGAAGGAAGATGGGATGTTGCGGATAATCTTTACAAGACCAATCCGGTCGCAGGCTACTATAACAGGATAGTCGCAGAGACCATGGCAGCATATATCTCAGGCAGAAAGGACATAAGGATACTTGAAACAGGCGCAGGTATAGGCGGCACAACAGCGGCAGTCCTCAGAAGGCTCGCAGACGAGGATATGACCTATACCTATACCGACCTTTCCACCTTCTTTACCGACAAGGCAAGGGAGGTCTACTCCGGATACTCAGATAAGCTCGCTTTCGGTATCTTCGATATCAACCTGACTCCACAGGAGCAGAACTATGAAGTGGAAAACTATGATGTTATCATGGCAGCAAATATGATGCACGATGCAAAGGATATCGGAGCGACACTTCATAGCTTCAGAAATATGCTGAGGCCCGGCGGTATGCTTATATTCCTTGAACATAACAGGAACACGAAGCTGCACATGGTGACTACCGCACTGATCGACGGATTCTCAGACTACAATGATTTCCGTCTTGAACAGAATTCTGCACTTCTGCCCGCGGAGGAATGGATAAGGCTGCTCAGCGAGAACGGCTTTATCGCCGCTGACAGCTTCCCGCACTGCGGAAGCACGAACGAGCTCTACGGACAGAACGTCATTATCGCCCGTAAGGACAGCAGACGCACGTTCCTCAGTTCTGACGAAACAGATGAACTCAAGGAGCTTGCCGGAAAGTATCTGCCGGATTATATGGTTCCCGACCGTATCATACAGCTTGATTCTCTGCCCCTGAGCGCCAATGGAAAGGTATCAAGGAAACTGCTTCCGAAGCCTGCTGTCACAGTCAGGAGCATTTCTGAGAACGAGCTGCCGGAAACAGATACAGAAAAGCTGCTCTATGCAAAATGGGCTTCTGTACTCGGCACAGAGCAGTTCAGCGTCACAGATGATTTCTATGAAGCGGGCGGCGACTCACTTAAAGCCATACAGCTGATATCGGAGCTGAACGCCGATAAGGAGCTTGACATTAAGCGCTTCATGGAGGGCACATCGGTCAGGAAACTTGCTCGCTATCTTGACGAAGAGGGCATAAGCATCAAGTAAAGGAGAACAGATGAAAACACATATTTATCTTATACCGTATGCCGGTGCTGATATATCCTGCTTTGACAGGCTCAGGGAGGAGCTGACAGCAAGGCTCGGCGGTGATGCGGAAGTCATTCCCGTGGAGCTCAGAGGTCACGGAAAAAGACACAAGGAACCTCTGTATGCCGATATGAATGAAGCTGCTGATGATATCCTGTCGTTTATAGGAAACGTAAGCGGACCTGTTATTCTCTACGGCCACTGTATCGGCGGCATAATGGCTTATGAAGTTTACCGTAAAAATGCGGAATCCGGAGCACTCGACATAAGGCATATCGTTCTCGGCTCCTCTGTCATCAACAAAGCAGAGAGCTCGGGGTTTGAAAGCTGTATCGGCTCCTATGTAGAGGAAAACCTGCGGCTTATGTTCCCCGCCATGCCTGACGGGATCATACGTCAGCTTTCCGGATACAAGAAAAGCGTGGTAGCTCAGGAGTATTCTATAGTCAGAGCTTATCTTGAAAAGAACGATATCTCCTCCGACAGCAATCAGACGCTGCTGTTCGGGAATGATGACAGTCTTGCGGATATCTGCACGATCAGAAACGACTACCCGCAGCTCTCCTCAGCAGAGGCTGTCGTTATAAAGGGCGGGCATTTCTTCCTTGATACCTCGTACAGGGAAACTGCCGATATCATTATCAGAAAGCTGAATGAAAGCGTGGCTGAATCATGATGGCGGAAAATAAGCCCATGCCGCGCACTGAGGAGGAAAAGATACTCTTTGATATGTGGCGGGAGGTCCTTGGCAGAGATGATTTCGGAATAGATGACGATTTTTTCGGGCTCGGCGGAACATCACTGACAGCCCTTGATATCATCAGCAGGCTGAGCGACCGCTACAGCATCGACCTTAGACAGGTCTTTGAGGAGGCAACTATCCGCTCCATAGCCGCTACTATGGTATACTCACCGGAATGGGCAGAGGATAAACTGAAGGTCATTTTTCAGAAGCACGAAAAGATACGGCCGGACAAGGACGAACTCAGAGCCTACAGGAAGAAAATGCGTAAAGACAAAGCGGTCAGGAGGGATACTCCTGCTTACAGTACGATCCTTATCCTCGGGGCAACTGGATTTCTCGGCGCATACCTTCTTCGTGAGCTCCTCGACAAAACTGACTGCCGTCTAATAGCCATTACAAGGGCTGAAAATGACAGCAGTGCAGCCCGGCGCATAAATGATATGCAGCTCTTCTATTTCGGTACTCTTTCGGAAAACTCCGGCAGGCTGACCTGTTTTGCCGGAGACCTTACAAGGGAACATCTCGGGCTCAGTGAAGAGAAATATACATATATAGCCGATAATGCCGAGGCTGTCCTGAACAGTGCTGCTATGGTAAAGCATATGGGCAGGAGCTCTGATTTCAGCAGCGTGAATACAGGTATGCTCCGCTCACTTGTCACTCTTGCGAATACAGGAAGAAAAAAGGCAGTACATCATATCTCCTCCATAGGGATACTCTACGGCGATCAGACCGACAGCCGGCGGACGACATTCACTGAATACGACCTTGACATCGGTCAGAGGCTCGACAACAACTATCTTATCTCTAAGCTCGGGGCAGAAAAGCTGCTCCTTTCATCAGATGCGGAATGCAGCATCTACAGAGTGGACGGAGTAATGTTTGACAGTATCAGAGGCACATTTCAGAAGAATATGAACGAGAGCAGCGCCTATATCTTTCTGCGTGCGCTGGATACCCTGAGGTTTCTTCCGGATGTGGGAGAGTACAGAGTGAGGATAAGCATGGTCGATGAGATTGCGAGCGCAGTTGTCCGTCTGATGCTTTACGGAGAATGCAGCCGTCAGGTATATCATGTTATCCACCCGAAGGAAATAAGATTCAGCAGCCTGCTCGGAAAGCTTGTAAAGGAAAAGAACTTCCGGAGAATGGATGCGGAGGAGATATGCCGTTATTACAGAGAAAATACGGATAAGGATGATATTCGCAGCGCATTCGGCGAGATACTGCTCAACTGTGAGATATTTGAATCCATAATGAAGAACCGCTGTTCCATACGCTGTGAAAAGACGGTCAGAGCTCTGAGGAAGACCGGATTCAGATGGAAGCGGATACGCAGGAAGCACATTGAACAGGCATACAGCTATGTTCGGAAAACTGATTTTTTAAATACGAAAGGAAGTAATGAAGATGTTTGAAAAGGTTTGCGAGGTATTTGCAGAGGAATTATGCATCGACAGGGAAAAGATCACCCCCGAAAGCGCTCTCAAAGAGGATCTGGGACTTGATTCTCTTGACCTTATAAGTCTTATCGACGAGCTTGAGGAAACCTACGATATCCGCTTTCCTGACGAGGAAATGAATGTCAGGACTGTCGGAGAGGTAGTAGAAGTCCTTGAACGCCTTGTTGCACAGAAGGGATAAGCCGGATGAGGCGTGTTGTGATAACAGGTGTAGGAGCTGTATCTCCTGTCGGAAATGATGCTGATTCCACATGGAGCAGCATCAGGGATTCCGTCTGCGGGATAGCGCCCATAACCCTGTTCGATACAGAAGACTTCCCCATAAGATATGCCGCAGAGGTAAAGGACTATGTGCCCTCTGAGCATTTTCGCCCTCTCGACCTGAAGAAGCTTTCAAGGGCGGCACAGTTCGGCATCATAGCTTCACAGGAGGCGTTCAGCGACTCAGGGCTTGAAGGTAGCGGATATGACAGCAGCAGATTCTCCGTATTCTTCGGCTCCGGCGCAGGTGGAGGCATACCCGCTGAGGAATACGCAGCACTAAGCGAAAAAGGGGCTGACGGCATATCAAAGCTGATGATACCCAGGGGACTTATCAATATGATCGCTGCAAATGTAGCCATACGCCTCGGCGCTCATGGCTCATGCCTGCCGGTAGTCACGGCCTGCTCTACAGGCACGGACTGCATCGGTATGGCATACAGAGACATTCTCCACGGTTATTCCGATATCTCAGCTGCCGGAGGTGCGGAGGCAGGCATATCCTCCATAGGACTTGCAGGCTTCAACGCCATAGGCGCTCTTGCGAAGGGTGGTGATCCCGGACGCCTGTCCATTCCCTTCGACCTTGAGCGCACAGGCTTTGTCATGGGCGAGGGTGCAGGTTGCCTGATACTTGAAGAAATGGAACACGCCAGGAAGCGCAATGCCCATATCTACGCCGAGATAACAGGATACGGCAGCAGCTGCGACGCCTATAATCTGACAGCTCCCGATCCCTCAATGAAACACGGTTCAAGGGCAATGCTCGCTGCACTTGCAGAGGCAGGTGCAGCACCGGAGGATATCTCCTATATCAATGCCCACGGCACAGGAACGAAGCTGAATGACAGCTATGAGACTGCCATGATTAAGAACGTTTTCGGTGAGTACAGCAGAAGCATACCCGTCAGTTCCACAAAATCCATGACAGGACATCTTCTCGGCGCCTCAGGAGCTGTGGAGACTGTGATCATTTGCAAGGCAATGGAGAATGGTATTGTCCCTCCGACTGCGGGTTACAGCGTCTCCGATCCCTTATGTGATCTTGATTATGTCACAGATGGAGCAAGACAGGCTGAGATAAGATATGCGATGAATAATTCACTCGGCTTCGGAGGGCATAATGCTGTTCTGATCCTTAAAAACACGGACTTGAAGGGATAATGAAGAGTATAAAAAGAAAATGTCCGATACTTCAGAACTCAAAAGAACGCGGGCGAATAATGCACAAGACCGAAAATGTATTGCAGCTGTATTGCTCTCCGCGACATTTCCGGAGTACAGCATATCGGAAGAATGGTAACCATTATTGTGAAAGACGCAGCAATTTCAGAATCAAGTCCGGTGCAAGCAGCACATATCGTATTCCACCGCCGTCGGGAATTATCCCGACGGCGATCTTCATATCGGTGAGCCGTTATTTTTTCGTTTTGACTTGATGAATTGGAAGGATTATGGTATAATGGTGTGGTACAAAAAGAATTGATGGCAATAATAAATTGAAAAATACATGGAGGTATAAAATGAGTTGGAGTGATTTATCAAAGGAAGAGAAAAAAAGAAGAAGAAAGCGTTTTAATATAATCGTAAGTATTGTTTTGATCGCTTTGCTTTTGGCTGGCTTTTTGCTCTTTCACCCGCTGACGGTAACGCATAATCTAAATATGCTGACAGAAAAGGGATACTATAATCCTGTATCTGTCGGAGATTATTCGCTGAATCTGCTGAAATTCGGCAATGAGAACGGCAACCATAAGATTGTTGCACTAGCAGGATTCGACGTAGGTGACAGTTCCGTATCCATGCGGAAAATGACTGCTGAACTGGAAATCGATAATCAGGTCATTTTCCTTGACCGTGCAGGCTATGGCGCAAGCGATGATACAAAAGCGGATATGCATGTAGGTACAATCGTCGAAGATTACCGGACTGCACTGAGAAATGCCAATGTGGAAGCGCCGTATACCTTAATGGCGCATTCCTTAGCAGGCGTTTACGCTTCTTACTGGGTAAGTCAATATCCTGATGAGATCGACAGCGTGATTCTTTTAGACACCACATGGTTATTAGATGAAAATGCCGAAGATAATGTTACTCCTATGGTGATTTCACAGTATTTGCAGTTTTTGGCGGCGAAAACCGGGTTAGTTGATCTGCCCATGCCGTCCTCCGTTGACGGAACAAAAGAGGAAAAGAAAACCGCAAAAGCCCTCACTTCTATGACAATGGATTCCTGCGCACTCATCTCCGAAGTGAAACTTGAACCGAATAATATTAAAGATACGCTTGATGTTCTTTCGCCGAATGATATTCCGAAATTATACATACAATGCGGAAAGGAACTGCCGGATGAAGCAAGAAAAAATCTGGAACGCTATACAGACAGGCTCGGAAACTGTCAGATTGCATTACTCGACTCCGGTCATCTGATGTACTTGGAAAAGCCTGATGAAACCGGTAAAATCATCCGGAACTTTATAGATGAAAAAACTACCCCAATTCATTAGTAGTAACACACCCTGTGTTTACTGCCATTTTTACTACTAACGATGTCCTTGGAATGCTAAGATTTGCCGCAATTTGCGGAGCAAGCTCCGATTTATAACAGGATCAATACATCCGTTCATCAAAGTATACAATCATAGATAAAGGAGTATTTGTAATGAGCCTTTCCGTTAAACGAAGTGTCTATATTGTGATCGCAGCACTGTCTGTCATTTTGTTCGCCGTCGGAAGTTTCTGTGATCTGCCGATCGCGGAGACTGTCTACAGACCGAATCAGCCTGTCGCACTGGTTTTTACGATTTTAGGGTATGTCCTTTTCTTCGGGACATTTCAGCTTCTTACCGGTGCGCTTTTCCGGCAGCAGCTGCTTCTCTCACAGACACGCATCAAGCGCATCCTGTGCACCTTCATTTGCAGCTATACCGGCCTTTCAACGGCTGTCTTAGGCGGCGCCGGTATGATAAGCGATTCCGTCATTGGGCTGTTATTTCCGGAGATGACATTGGGCTTCCGGCATAAAGTCCTCATAGGGATTGTGCTGTTTATTCCGCCGGTGATTTTTGGTATGTTCATGAATGGCAAGCAAGCGAAAAAGCGCATAGCCCTCAACATTATTATCCTTCTCGTCATCATGGGAATTAGTTTTTTCGGCCATGTGATCTTCACCTCTTTGTACAGCCGCCCACGTTTCCGCATTACGCAGAGCGGCTTTGAAGGCCTGGGATTCACACCGTGGTATGAACCGCTTGACAATGCGGCTTTTTTCAGCGAAACCTATCACCTGAAAAGCGATGCGTTTCGTTCTTTTTTCAGCGGTCATGCGCTCGATGCCGTCCTCAATCTCGCCATTTTCCCCGCACTCGAACAGTCATTTCCAATATGGAAAGAGAAAGAACGCTTCCTGCAGATCACAGCCCTCGTTCTTATTCCGCCGATCGCGTTCTCAAGAATGGTGCTTGGTGCACATTACCTGAGCGACATATCCGCTGGAATGCTGTGCGGCCTGGGTTTTGTTATCCTGTATGAAATCATCGTTCATACCAATAAATGCAGCGCAAATCAGAGAGGAAAAAACGTATGATAAGAGTTATGTTTGTCTGCCACGGCAGCCCAATCAGCAATGCCACGTTTTCGCCGATATATCGCCGTTTCGGGCGATGAATAAAACGATTTTTCCACAGATTTTCCACACTTGAATTGACCTGAACTTGTACATATTTTTCAACAGGTTTTCCCGGATCTAAGGGAACAATGTCTTTTATATACCATTTTATTAATCATAAAAGCCTCCCGATGGAGGCTTCTTTGTTATTATATCGAGGTCCCGTTCAGGGTGAGTGCTGCTGTGCCTCGCCTTTGTTGCATCAAGTACTCCATGAGCATCTACAAAGTGCTTCAGCAACTCATCGAACTGTGGGGACTCAACGTGGAGACGCAGGCGGAATCTAAAAAAAACATCGCAAAACTGACCGCCCGATGACAACGCCCCTCTTCCTTCTCCGATGTGTGCAGATCGGGCTGTCCCTCTCGGAGCT
>Ga0310691_10000053_pt1 | contig 221531 bp, 215 predicted proteins | sample 176DNAGHGlowgp2_FD_203887 | JGI IMG/M metagenome (GOLD analysis project Ga0310691, IMG submission 203887) | Sheep rumen microbial communities from Palmerston North, Manawatu-Wanganui, New Zealand - 1766 DNA GHGlow gp2 (v2) (version 2) | ecosystem: Host-associated > Mammals > Digestive system...
ATTGTTTATGGTGCTATAATATGATCTGCTAATAAGACAAATTCTGATTTGTCGAGCAAATGATTTTACAAAAAAATAATAAATGGTCATTAGATGGTCATTGGCAGTTTTCAGAAAAATCTCATCCTGAAGATTTCGGGATGAGATTTATATTTTCTGTCGGGATTTTCGGTTGAAAATTTCTGATTTTTCGGTCCAGATTTTTCTGAATTTCAAAATTGAAAAATGCCCGAAAACCGCATAAAATAAGGCTTCCCGAGGGGAAGCCATGGAGCTACTGGTCGGACTCGAACCGACGACCTGCGCATTACGAATGCGCTGCTCTACCAACTGAGCCACAGTAGCATATTATTAAATTTTAGGTGTTTTTTGCTGCTATGACCTTCGGCTTACGAATGCGCTGCTCTGCCGATGAGTTGCAACGACAAATTGCGGAGGTTATAAATCGCAGATTTCCTTTGCCTTTGCGTAGTCCTTTTTATTTACATAAATTATATAAAGGTAATCGCCCGGATGCTCTGTCATTGAGGCAGGAATACCGCCCATATTGAAGTTCACATTGCTTTTCTGGGTCAGCATTCTTCTGAATGAGGATGTGCCCGTCTTTGTTACCACTTCATACTTGATACCGTTTTCCCTCAGAGCAGACCAGACATTTGCGACTGCTTCGGCATTTGTATCTTTGATGAGAACTTGCCTGTTGAAAGCATTAATCATTGTGTTACCTCATTACCGATATCCTTTTGACAACGGTGATATTATACATAAAACTTATCCGTATTTCAAGTGTTAATTTCAATTTTTGCATTTTTCATAAAATTAGTGTTTTTCATTCCGCTGAATATGCGATTATGCCGTTTGACACGTAATTAATAAAAGAGTATAATATCATTCGGTTTTGGAGGGTGTAAAATGAAACTGCAGATATTTTATGAACTTATAATAATACTTATCACCACGAAGGTTCTCGGGCTTCTTCTGCGAAAGATCAAAATCCCCGAGGTTGTGGGAATGCTTCTTGCCGGGGTTATTATCGGACCGAGTTTTCTGGGCGTTGTCGAGCAGAACGACATTCTTGATATTTTTGCGGAACTCGGCGTAATTATGATAATGTTCACTGCCGGAACGGAAACGGATTTAAAGCGTATAAAATCCTCGGGTAAGGCTTCGGCTGTTATTACCGCGCTCGGCGTAATTACGCCGTTCGGACTTGGATTTTTAGTTGCATCGCTTTTCAACGGCGGATTTTCAGTCGATAAAAACACATTGATTTCCAATATGTTTTACGGAGTTATGCTTACGGCAACTTCCGTAACAATTACCGTTGCGACTTTAAAGGAACTCGGTCAGCTTCAGACAAGAGTCGGCACGTCGATTCTTTCGGCGGCGGTGCTTGACGATATTATAGGGATTGTAATTCTTACGGTATTTATCGGACTGAAAACACCTAATGTCAGCGTAATAAGAATTCTTGTCAACATCGTTCTGTTCTTCATTGTTTCATACATAGTCGGAAGCATTGCAAGGAAGATTTACCATTGGCTTGAGGACAGAAACCCCGGCACAAGGCGGAACATTATTTTTGCCTTTGTAAACTGTCTTGCTTTTTCGTATGCCGCCGAAAGAATTTTCGGACTTGCGGATATTACAGGCGCATTTTTTGCGGGAATCGCTTTTGCGGATTTGAAGGAGTCGAAGCATCTCGAACACAGGGTTGACATCGCCTCATATCTTTTATTCTCTCCCGTATTCTTTGCGAGCATAGGCATTAATACGGAGCTGACGGGGTTTGATATGAACCTTATCTGGTTCGGACTTGCTTTTGTGGCAGTCGGGCTTTTGTCAAAGTTTGGCGGTGCGGCTGTCGGAGCTAAGATATGCGGATTCCGTAATGACGAAAGCGTTAGGGTCGGTCTCGGCATGATGTGCAGAGCGGAGGTTATTCTCATCACCGCTCAGAGGGGAGTCAATATGGGCTTCGTTTCGCAGTCGTTTATGCCGTTTGTAATTTTGCTCGTCATTGTTTCGTCGTTCATAACGCCGATTCTTTTAAAGCTCACATATAAAAAAGACCCGAGCAAATACAGAAAAAAGAACATTGAAAAGAACCCGTAAAGATTAGGGCGTGCGGTTTAGGGATTTAATAGCCTCGAAAAACATCTTTTAGCGTACTGCTTCTTAAAAATGCTCGGAATACACAAAGTATTCCTGCGCTTTTTAAAGCAGTTATAACGGAAAAGAACATTTCAAAATCTGTTAAATTCCTAATCTGCACGCCCTTTTTTTACGGGTTCTGATTTTTTGCAACAGTTTTGCCGTTTTTTTACTCTTATATAGTGAAAGGGTTAAAACCCGATTGTAATGAGGTGAATAATTATGAAAAAGACAATGGCAATTCTTTCGGCAATTATTATTGCTTCGGTAAGTTTGATTTTTACGGGCTGTAACAGTAATTCAATCAAACAGTTCTTCAGCGGTAAGGAACCTTCGTCAATTGCAGATGAAGACAACGGTAACGGTAAGTCCGACATTATCGACGGTGGATGGGCTCCGGCTGAGAATCCCGACATTCCGGGCGAATTCATAAAGGTTTTCGATAAGGCGACCGAAACACTTGCCGGCGCTCAATTAACCCCTGTTGCGTATATTGCAAGTCAGGTTGTCGCAGGAACGAATCATCTTGTGCTTTGCAGTATGACCGCAACCGTACCGGATGCAAAGCCGGTGTACGCTATTGTGACGGTATACGAAAACCTTGAAGGAAACGCAGAAATTACGAATATTGTTGAAAGCGACATTCCTGCGGCAAGTGATGCCGAGGGCATTGTCGGCGGTTGGACGCCTTCGGAAACTCCGGCTTTGACCGACGAATCAAAGAAAGCGCTTGAAAAGGCGAGCGAGGCTTTGACCGGAGCGGATTACAAACCGATTGCGCTTCTTGCTACGCAGGTAGTTGCCGGTACGAATTATGAGCTTCTCTGCAAAATGACTGCTACCGTCCCGAATGCAACAGGCGAATATGTGATTGTTCACGTTTATGCAGATTTGCAGGGAAATGCCGAAATAACGGATACATTCGAGTTTAATTCCGCGCAGGAGGAAACGGTTGAAGAACAATCCGAAACAACAACAGGCAATTAATATTTAATTTAAACAGAAAGCGACAGCAAGTTTTTGCTGCCGCTTTTTTTATTTGCTTGTTTCAACTTTCATAAGGAATTTGTAAAACGGGGAAAGCGTTTTAAGGTCCGAAGCGAGCTTTTCGGAGAGTTTATCCGAAAACAAAAGCTCAAAGTCGTTGCTGTAACAGATTGCGCCGATATTTTTCATATCCAGCCATTCGCGCTTTTTCTTGCTCTCGTTCGGATATTTCGAACGCTTGAAACGGTCGGCATACAGAGTGAATATTTCGCTTTTTTCAATAGCTTTCCTTGCGGCTTTGTAATCTTTGTCGTCGCTGAGAATCAGTTCGCGAAAACGTGACATTGACTGACTGCCTGCTTTCCAGTAGCCGCAGCCGTATGAAAACCCGTCCGGAGTAACTTCAACGAAAAACGCCGGAAGACCGTCGTAAAGCTTTTTATCCCTTAAAAATACGCACCAGATTTTCTCCCTGAAAATTGATTTGTCACGGGTGAAACGGGTGTCACGGTAGATTCTTGAAATTGACCTTCCGATTTTCGGTTCACAGATAAGTCTGTCATCTATTTCAAGCATAGCCGGCGTGAGCGCTTCAACCAGCTGTCTCATCGGTTCAAGCACTTTTTCTTCATAAATATCCCTGTGTTCGATGAACCATGGCTTGCTGTCCATCAACCTGTTTTCAAATAAAAAATCGAGCGATTCCTTTGAAAAATTCATCATTCTTCAATCCTTCTGTCCTTAAAATAGTATTCAAAATCGCGCTCGTTTATCTTCCTTTGAACCTTGCAGGGATTTCCGAACGCGACGCAGTTTGAGGGAATGTCCTTTGTAACCACGCTGCCCGCGCCGATAACGGTATTGTCGCCAACGGTAACGCCGGGAAGTACAACCGAGGAAGCTCCTATCCAGACGTTGTTGCCTATGTGAATATCAACATTGAACTGATATGCTTTTTCCCGGAGGTCGGGTCTTACGGGATGACCTGCAGTTGCAAGAGTTACGTTCGGGCCGAAGAGAACGCAGTCGCCTATGTAAATATGACCGTCGTCAACACAGGTGAAATTTGAGTTTGCATAAACATTCTTTCCGAGATGAACATGTTTTCCGCCCCAGTTTGCGTGAAACGGAGGCTGAATATAACAGCCTTCGCCGATTTCCGGAAAAAGCGAATAAAGCAGCTTCATTCTTTTTTCCATTTCGGAGGGCTTTGTCATATTGAATTCATAAAGCGCGTCAAGATATGACAATTGCTCTTTCATGATTTCTTCATCATTCGGGTCGTAAACTAATCCGGAAACCATTTTTTCGTATTCGTTCATTCTTTCCACCTCTTAGTGAGTTTATCATAATCGGGAATGTATTTCAACTTTATTGACATTTTCGCTTTAAATGATTAAAATAAACGTAATGATTTATTTACAGGGAGGTATTACTTTGAATCTTCAGAAAATAATCGACAAAAAAGATTGGGCTGCAAAATATATGATTGATGAAATCACTCATATTATCAAGACCTTTGAAAAAAGAGATCCCGGCTCAAAGGGCGAGGAGCAATCCTGCGAGTACATGGCCAAGGTTCTTAAAGAAGAATGCGGCTGTGACAGCGCTGAAATCGAGTCATTCAAGGAAAATCCCGGCTCGTTTTTCGGATGGATTTATTTTACAATCACGTTTGTTCTTGTCTCCATAGCGCTTTTCTTTGTATTTCCGCTTGCATCCGTAATTCTTATTTCCTTCGGTCTGTTTATTGCTCTTATGCAGTTCGGATTTTATAAGAAATTTGTCGACAAGGCATTTAAAGAGAAAACCGGTCATAATGTTACCGCAGTTAAAAAGCCCACCGGCGAAGTCAAGAGAAGGCTTGTCTTTAACGGACATCCCGACGCCGCCTGGGAGTGGCCTGTTAACTACGCTCTGGGCGGAGTAGGCTTTGAATCCCATGCAATAATCTGCGCAGTCGGAGCAATTTTCTATATCGTTGTTTCCATTATATATATAGTAAACTGCGGATTTATGGGTTTGCTTGTTAACTCCGCTGCGACAACAGGCATGTGGTTTGTCAAGTGCGCTCTCTGGGGACTTCTTTTTGTTCCGTTTGAAATCGGTCTGTATTTTATGTGGAATGAAAAGAGAATTGTTGACGGCGCTAACGACAATCTTACCGGCTGTTATATGGGAATCGCAGTTCTCAAAGCATTGCAGGATGAAGGCATCGAACTTGAAAACACGGAGCTTGCTGTTGTTTTAACGGGTTCCGAAGAAGCGGGACTTCGCGGTTCAAAGGCATGGTGCGAAGCGCATAAAGGCGAGTGGCAGGACGTTCCCACGTTTTTCTTCTCATACGATACTATTTACGACCCGAAATATCTTATGGTAAATTACCGTGATCTTAACGGAACAGTCAAAGCCGATAAGGACGTCTGCGACCTGTTCCTTGAAGCCGCAAAAGCAGTTGAAGTTCCCGTTACAAAGGGTTGGGTTCCTCCGCTCGGCGGCGCTACGGACAACGCTGCGTTTACTCAGGCAGGATTCCGCTCAACCGGAATCACGGGACTTAATCATAAGCTCGAAGATTATTACCATACACGCCGCGATACATACGATAATATGAATCCCGACGGACTTGCGAATTGCTTTGCAGCTACGGTTAAAGCTCTCGAAATGTTTGACGACGGAGCAAAACAGTAACAGAATAATACAGAATAATAAATATAAGGAAGTCAGTTTTTTACAGCTGACTTCCTTTTTTTGTCTGATTTCGGAATATTCACAAATAATTTACAAATAAAAATATTGACATTTTCATACAATTGGATATAATAGTAATTGTGATTAGCACTCGGGAGTAAAGAGTGCTAACAGTGATAAATTATAAAACAGGGGAGTGAGCAATGTGGAAGAACTCAGTGACAGACAGCAAAAAATTCTTGCTGCAATAATCGAGCAATATATCGCTTCGGGTGAACCGGTCGGTTCAAAAGCGCTTCTTCCGTTGCTCCCGTTTTCAGTTTCTTCCGCAACCGTGCGTAATGAAATGGCTCTTCTTTCGGAGCTCGGATACCTTGAACAGCCTCACACGTCGGCGGGCAGAATCCCTTCCCAGAAGGGGTACAGATACTATGTCGACAGGCTTATGAATAATTACGAGTTGTCTGAAAACGAAAAACGCGCTATTGAGTTGAAGCTCGGAACTCAGGTTCGGTCGCCCGAAAAAGTGCTTGAAACCGCAAGCAGCCTTCTTGCCGATATGACAAATTGCGCAGCCGTTTCGACCACACCTTCGGACGCCGAAGCCGTTATCAGGAGAGTTGAGCTTGTTCCCGTAGGAACAAGACTTGCTTTGATAGTTCTTCTGACTTCTTCGGGAATACTTAAAAGCACTATTGTCAGGACGGATACCGATATCACGGTTGATATTGCGGAATCGTTTTATAACATTGTCGGCAAGCACTTTGCGGGAAAACCCATAAGCGAAATGAGCCTTGCTTTTTTGCAGACTCTTGCCGTTTCTCTCGGAGATAAGGCGCTTGTTATGACTCCGCTTCTTGTTTCATTAAGCGAGCTTGCTTCTACCGCAGGCAAAAGCGATATGCTTCTCGAAGGGCAGTCAAATCTGCTTCATCACAGTCAGATTGCTTCCAATGCTTATGAACTTATGGAGTTTTTAAGAAGGGGAGAACCTCTTTCAAAACTGTTTTCTGCTCACAGGGACGAAATGAATATACTTATCGGCAAAGAGAATTTATACCGTGAGCTTGAAAATTCCAGTGTGATTTTTTCACGTTACAATATCGGCGGAAGGGATTCGGGCGCTCTGGGCGTAGTCGGTCCGACTAACATTGATTACGCAAGGCTTATCCCCAGCCTTAAATATCTGACAAAGGTCGTAGGCAAGCTGCTTACCGACGCAGTGGAGGAATAATAATGAAAAAAGAAAAAGAAAAAGAAAACACAGCTCCGGCGGAAAATGAACATATTGGGGAACCCGCAGAGGAAATAACCGAGATTGAAAAAATAAAAAAAGAGCTTGAAGAAAAGACCGACAGACTTCTCCGGACTCTTGCGGAGTACGATAACTTCCGTAAGCGCTCGCAGAAGGAAAGGGAACAGGCTTATTCGGATACAAAATCGGATGTCATTTCGGCATTCCTTCCCGTGGTTGATAATATTCAGAGAGCGGCTGACAACACAAACGCGTCCTATGAAGATTATAAAAAGGGAGCGGAAATGATTTTTGAGCAATTCCTGAAGATTATGACGGATTCCGGAGTCAAATCCTTCGGCGAAAAAGGTGAAACATTTGATCCGACCCTTCATAATGCAGTAATGCATATTGAAGACGAAAACTACGGCGAAAGCGAAATAGTTCAGGTTTTTGAAAAGGGTTATATGCTGGGCGACAGGGTTCTGCGTCCCGCAACGGTTCAGGTAGCAAATTAAATTTATATATACTACAATAAAAACAATCTCCAAGGAGGAAAAAATAATGAGCAAGGTAATTGGTATTGATTTAGGTACAACAAATTCATGCGTAGCGGTTATCGAAGGCGGCGAACCCGTAGTTATCGCTAACGCAGAGGGCGCAAGAACAACACCCTCAGTCGTCGCTTTTTCAAAGGACGGCGAAAGAATGATCGGTCAGGTTGCCAAGAGACAGGCAATCACAAACCCCGACAGAACGGTTTCTTCAATTAAAAGACACATGGGCTCCGATTACAAAGTAAATATCGGTGACAAGAAGTTTACTCCTCAGGAAATTTCTGCAATGATTCTTCAGAAGTTGAAGAGCGATGCGGAGAGCTATCTCGGAGGAAAGGTAACGGAGGCTGTTATCACCGTTCCCGCATACTTCACCGATTCACAGCGTCAGGCTACAAAGGACGCAGGCAAAATCGCGGGTCTTGAGGTAAAAAGAATTATAAACGAGCCTACTGCGGCTGCTCTTGCTTACGGTATTGATAAAGAGGAAGACCAGAAGGTTATGGTATACGACCTCGGCGGCGGCACATTCGACGTTTCGATTATCGAAATGGGTGACGGTGTTCAGGAGGTTCTTGCAACCGCAGGTAACAACCACCTCGGCGGCGACGATTTTGACCAGAGAATTATCGACTGGCTCGCTGATGAATACAAAAAAGAGCAGGGCGTAGACCTCAGAAGTGATAAAATGGCTATGCAGAGACTCAAGGAAGCAGCGGAAAAGGCTAAGATTGAGCTTTCCGGCGTTACATCTTCACAGATAAGCCTTCCTTATATCACAGCCGACGCAACCGGCCCCAAGCATCTTGAAACAACTCTTACAAGAGCAAAGTTCAACGAGCTGACGGCTGATCTTGTTGAAGCGACAATGGGACCTGTCCGTCAGGCAATCAACGACAGCGGTCTTAAGACAAGCGAGCTTAACAAAATCCTTATGGTCGGCGGTTCTTCAAGAATCCCCGCAGTTCAGGAAGCTGTTAAATCATTTACGGGAATTGAACCCTTCAAGGGCATTAACCCCGACGAGTGCGTAGCAATCGGCGCTGCTCTTCAGGCAGGCGTTCTCGGCGGCGAGGTTGAAGGACTTCTTCTTCTTGACGTAACTCCGCTTTCACTCGGTATTGAGACAATGGGCGGCGTTTCGACAAAGATTATTGAAAGAAACACAACCATTCCTACCAAGAAGAGCCAGATTTTCTCAACTGCGGCCGACAATCAGACTTCGGTTGAGGTTCACGTTCTTCAGGGCGAAAGAGAATTCGCAAGGGACAACAAGACCCTCGGTATTTTCCATCTTGACGGCATTATGCCCGCTCCCAGAGGCATTCCTCAGATCGAAGTAACATTTGATATTGACGCAAACGGTATCGTTCACGTTTCCGCTAAGGATTTAGGTACTCAGAAAGAGCAGTCAATTTCAATCACTTCATCGACGAATATGTCCAAGGAGGATGTTGAAAAGGCTGTTAAGGAAGCCGAAAAGTATGCTGAAGACGATAAGAAACGCAAGGAAGCCGTTGATACGCGCAACGAAGCGGATCAGATGGTTTATCAGTGCGAAAAGATTCTTTCCGATTCCGGCGACAAGATTCCCGAAAGCGATAAAACAGCCGTTCAGGAAAAGATAGACGCTCTTAAGGAAGCGCTCAAGGGCGAAGATGTAGAAGCTATCAAGTCAAAGAAGGAAGAGCTTACACAGCAGTTCTACAAGGTTTCCGAAGAGCTCTACAAGCAGGCTGCAGCTCAGGCTCAGGCTCAGCAGGGCGCAGACGCAGCAGCAGGCGACAATGCTTCTTCGGCGGACGGCAACAACTATTACGAAGCCGATTACACAGATGTTGAAGACGGCGACAAATAATTAAACTGATTTCAAGACAGAGCAAATCTTTATTTGCTCTGTCTTAAGAGGTATAGTATGGCAGATAAGCGAGATTATTACGAAGTGCTCGGCGTTAACAAAAACGCAACGGAGGACGAAATAAAAAAAGCATATCGGCAGATGGCAAAGAAATATCATCCCGACTTAAACCCCGATAATAAGGAAGCCGAGGCAAAGTTCAAGGAGGCTAACGAGGCTTACGAGATACTTTCCGACCCTGAAAAGAAGGCGCGCTATGACCAGTTCGGTCACGCAGGCGTTGACCCGAATTACGGCGCCGGCGGCGGCAATCCGTTTAACGGTCAGGGCTTCGATTTTGACCTCGGTGATATTTTCTCGTCGTTTTTCGGCGGGTTCGGTGGCGGCAGATCGAATCCGAATGCTCCGCAGAGGGGCTCGGACACCACTGCTACGGTTACTATTTCATTTGAAGAGGCTGCCAAGGGCTGCAAACGTCAGGTCGAGGCGTTCAGAATTGAAGTCTGCGACGAATGTCACGGAAGCGGCGCCGCTGCAGGCTCTTCGCCGAAAACCTGCCCCGAATGTCACGGAAGCGGTCACGTTACGAGCGCTCAGCGTACTCCGTTCGGAGTTTTCCAGACCCAGAATACATGTTCCCGCTGCGGCGGAAAGGGCACGATAGTTGATAATCCCTGCAAAAAGTGTAACGGCAAGGGCAGAATACGCAAGAACGTTAAAATTGAAGTCGGCGTTCCTGCAGGTATTGACGACAGACAGAACATAAGAATACGCGGTCAGGGCAACAAAGGCATTAACGGCGGCCCTGCGGGCGATATGATTGTAGTAGTCAACGTACGTCCTCATCCGATTTTTGAACGGGACGGATTTAACGTCTGGTGCGATATGCACATTTCATTTGCAGAGGCGGCAATCGGTTGTGAGCTTGAAGTTCCCACGCTTGACGGCAAGGTTAAATACACTGTTCCGTCCGGCACTCAGGGCGGCGACATATTCAAACTCCGCGGCAGAGGTATTCAGAATATAAACGGTCGCGGAAAAGGCGATCAGCTGGTAAGAATTATTGTTGACGTTCCAAAGTCACTCAATGCCGAACAGAAGGAGCTGCTTAAAAAGTTTGACGCAACGCTCGGCAATACAAGCCGCTTCGGCGAAGACACAAAACACGGCTTCTTTAATAAAAAGAAAAAATAATTTAACAAATCAATCGGCTGCGTCTTCGGACGCGGCCGGTTTTCTTTTAAAAATAAATTGTATAAAATTAAAAAACGCTTGACAAATAAAAAGCAAAGGTGTATTATAAATACGAAATCAATTGTACACAATTTAATTTTACAAAAGGAGAGTTGTTATGAGCATTTACGACATCAAGGTTATTGACAACAAGGGCAACGAGGTTTCAATGTCCGACTACAAAGGCAAGGTGCTTCTTATTGTAAACACGGCGACGGGCTGCGGTTTTACTCCTCAGTACGAGGGACTCGAAAAAATGTATGAAAAGTATGTTGACAGGGGATTTGAAATTCTTGATTTTCCGTGCAATCAGTTTGCTTTTCAGGCAAAGGGCAGCGACGAGCAGATTAACGAGTTCTGCACGCTGAAATACAATACCAAGTTCCCCCGTTTTAAGAAAATTAAGGTTAACGGCAGCGATGCGGCTGAGATTTTCAAGTATCTTAAAGAGCAGAAAAAAGGCAGAATCAAATGGAATTTCACGAAGTTCCTTGTCGATTCCGAAGGCAATGTAACCGAACGCTTTGAGCCTACAACAAAGCCCGAGGATATTGAAGGCAGCGTTGAAAAGCTTTTGAAATAAGGGTTAAAAAATGGCAGATTTCGATTCGTTAAAGCTTGACAATCAACTTTGTTTTCCGCTTTACGCGTGTTCAAAGGAAATTGTCAGAATGTATAAACCGTTTCTTGACGACATAGACTTAACTTATACGCAATATATTACAATGATGGTTATGTGGGAAACGGAGCAAATAAATGTTAAAAAGCTCGGCGAAAGGCTGTATCTCGATTCGGGGACGCTCACGCCGCTTCTGAAAAAGCTTGAGGCAAAGGGATATATAACAAGAAGCAGAAGCAAGTCGGATGAAAGAAATCTTGTTATAACGCTTACCGAAGAAGGCAGACTCTTAAAGGCAAAGGCCGTCTGCATACCCGAAAAGATGGCAGGTTGCGTCAATCTGACAAGAGAGGAAGCGTTTGAGCTTTACCGTTTGCTTCACAAAGTCCTTTCGGCTGCTGAGGATGAGAAAAAATGAATAAAAAAGTGTATGATATAATTATTATAGGCGCAGGTCCTGCGGGCGTTTCCGCTTCGCTTTATGCAAAAAGAGCGGACAAAAGCGTTCTGATGCTTTATCACGGCGTTTCGCAGCTTGAGAAAGCGCATAAAATCGACAATTATTATGGCTTTCCCGAGGGCATAACCGGAAAAGAGCTTTATTTAAACGGCATTATGCAGGCAATAAATCTCGGCGTAGACGCCAAAAAGGAAGAGGTTCTTGACGTCCGGATGAATCCCGATAAAAGCTTTGCGGTGAAAACGGCTGACGATACTTACACAGCGAAAGCCGTTATAATTGCAACCGGCAATAAAAAAATACGCCCGAATATCAGGGGCGTAAAGGAATTCGAGGGCAAGGGCGTAAGCTATTGCGCCGTTTGCGATGGATTTTTCTACCGCAAAAAGAAAGTCGCCGTTATCGGAAACGGAGAATATGCCGTAAGCGAGGCGAAGGAGCTTGAAAATATCGTTTCGGATATTGTTATTCTGACGGATTCTTTCCCCGCGCCAAAAACGGATATTAGGGTAATAACGGAAAAAATCAGTGAAATAAAGGGCGAAGCGAGAGTTTCATCCGTTGTGTTTGAAAACGGAGAAGAGCTTTCTGTTGACGGGGTTTTCATAGCTCTCGGAGTAGCCGGCGGAGCTGATTTTGCAAAAAAACTCGGCGTTGTTTCCGTCAAAGACAAACTCAGAGTTGATGAAAAAATGCGCACAAATCTCCCCGGAGTTTTTGCCTGCGGAGATTTGACGGGAAACCTGCTTCAGGTTTCAAAGGCCGTGCATGAAGGCGCCGAAGCCGGACTTGCGGCAGTGGAATATATAAAAAATAATAACAATTAAAAGGAGTAAATATTATGTCAGTAATTAATGTTACAGATACGAATTTTGAAAGCGAAGTAATGAAGAGCGAAAAGACCGTGCTTGTTGATTTCTTCGCAACATGGTGCGGACCGTGCAGAATTATGTCGCCGGTAATTGATGAGATTGCCCAAGAAAGAAGCGATATCAAAGTCTGCAAGGTCGACGTTGACGAAGCTGAGGATACTGCGATGCAGCTCGGAATAATGAGTATTCCGACAATTATGGTCTTCAAAAACGGCGAGGTTACAAAAACCTTTGTCGGCGTAACTTCAAAAGACGAGATTGCAGCTTCCCTTTAAAAAAATAAAAAGCCCGTCGGGGGCTTTTTATTTTTTATCCGTTTATCTTTGCCAGAATTTTCGGTCAAGGCTTCGGTAACCTACTGCCTCGGCAACGTGCGGAACGTCGATTATGTCGCTGTTGTCAAGGTCGGCAATCGTCCTTGCGACCCTTAAAACCTTGTCATACGCTCTTGCCGAAAGACCGAGATTGTCAAAGGCATTTTTGAGCATTTCGGACGCCGCTTCGGTCAGAACACAGTATTTTTTTGTCATTGCCGAATCCATTTTTGCGTTACAGGAAACTCCCGTGCCTTCAAAACGCTTCTGCTGAATGAGTCTTGCGGCGTTTACTCTTTTTTTGATTTCGGCGCTTGACTCCGCCTTTTCTTTGTTTGAAAGCTCTATAAATTCGACGGGCGGAACCTCAATATGAATATCAAGCCTGTCCAGAAGCGGACCGCTGACCTTTGAAAGATACCTTGCCGCCGCGCCCTTCGGGCAGGTGCATTTTCTTGTCGGGTGACCGTAAAAACCGCACGGGCAAGGATTCATAGCGCACACAAGCATCATTGAACACGGATAGGAAAACGTTGCGGCAACTCTTGCAATGGTGATTTTTCCGTCCTCGATGGGCTGCCTCATGGCTTCCATTGACTGCCTTGTAAATTCGGGAAGCTCGTCAAGAAATAAAACTCCGTTGTGGGAAAGTGAAATTTCGCCGGGCTTCGGGACGGCTCCGCCGCCGGTGAGACCTGCAGGGGAGACCGTGTGGTGAGGAGAGCGGAACGGTCTTGCGCATATAAGCGATATTCCCTCCGGCAAGGCGCCCGCAATTGAATATATCTTTGTAGTTTCGAGCTTTTCTTCAAACGTCATATCCGGCAGGATGGACGGAAGTCTTTTTGCAAGCATGCTTTTTCCCGAACCGGGAGGTCCGATCATAATTAAATTATGACCTCCTGCCGCTGCAATTTCGAGCGCTCTTTTTGCCTCGTATTGGCCTTTTACATCCGAAAAATCCGGAAGATTTGCAATCTGCTCGGATTCCTTATAATCCTTCGAGGTGACGGGAGAAATCTCATTTTCACCGTTAAGATGGTCAATAAGCTCGGTCACCGTTTTAACGGGATAAACGGTTATTCCCTTAACTACCGCGCCTTCAGCGGAGTTTGAAGAGGGGATGAAGATTTCTTTAATGCCCGATTGTTTCGCTTTTATTACCATGGGCAGAATACCGTTGACCCGTCTTACGTCGCCGTTGAGCGATAATTCGCCGATAAACGCTTTGCCGTCGGTTTTTGCCTTCAGCTGTCTTGTGGCTTCGAGAATAGCTATAAGCACGGGCAGGTCAAAAACCGAGCCGCCTTTTTTGACGTCAGCGGGGGAAAGGTTAATAACAACCTTTGACACCGGAAAATCAAAGCCGGAATTTTTCATCGCCGAACGCACTCTTTCACGGCTTTCGGATACTGCGGTATCGGGAAGTCCGACCATTTCAAATCTCGGCAGACCGCCTCCGATATCCGCTTCGACTTCAACGATATATGATTCCATTCCGAAAAGCCCGATGCTTAAAATCTTTGAGAACACTTTTTCTCACCTCCCGACAATTATACAATACTGCGGGTTCTTTTTCAATAATTGCATTTACTTTTTTGAAATAAATGGTATAATAAAATATAATGATTTTTACGGAGGATTAAGTTATGAATGATATAAATAAGCTTTATTCACTCTGGTGCGAAAAAGCCGTTCTTGACGGCGACCTTGTTTCGGAGCTTGAGTCCGTCAGGGGAAACGAAGACGAAATTCTCGACAGGTTCTACCGTTCGCTTGAGTTCGGCACTGCCGGTCTTCGCGGAGTTATCGGCGCAGGTACGAACAGGATGAATATATATACCGTCAATCAGGCTACCCAGGGGATTTCAAATTATCTTAACGAGGCATTTGAAAATCCGAGCGTTGCAATAGCTTACGATTCGAGAATCAAATCCGACCTTTTTGCGAAAGAGGCTGCGGGAGTTCTTGCCGCTAACGGCATAAAAGTTTATATTTATCCCGAGCTGGTTCCGACGCCTATGCTTTCATTCGCAGTCAGAAGGCTTAAATGCTCCTCGGGTATTATTATCACAGCCAGCCACAACCCTGCAAAGTATAACGGATATAAGTGCTACGACCCCAACGGTTATCAGATGACCGACGAAGCGGCGCAGAAGACCTACGAATACATTCAGCAGGTTGATATCTTCGACGGCGTTAAGAGAATGGATTTTGAAAAGGGCGTTTCGGACGGAATAATCGAATATATCGGCAGGGATATTTACGAGGAATTCTATTCTGCGGTTGAAAAATGTCAGGTTAATCCCGGTATCTGCGAAAAAGCGAATCTTAAGGTTATCTATACGCCTCTTAACGGTACGGGCAATAAGCCTGTCCGTGAGATTTTAAGAAGAATCGGCGTTAAGGATGTCAGGGTGGTTAAGGAACAGGAAAACCCGGACGGCAACTTCCCGACCTGTCCTTTCCCGAATCCCGAAATAAAGCAGGTTTTCGAGCGCGGAATCGAAATGACAAAATCCGACAGGGCTGATTTGCTTCTTGCAACCGACCCCGACTGCGACAGAATGGGTATCGCCGTTTACGACGGAAACGATTATGTTCTTATGTCGGGCAACGAAGTCGGTGTTTTGTTTGCGGAGTATCTTCTTTCTTCCCTTAAAGAGCAGGGAAAAATGCCCGAAAACCCGATTGTCGTTAAAACAATCGTAACGACCAAGCTTGTTGAAAAGGTCTGTGAAAACTACGGCGCCGAGTGTGTTGATTTGCTTACGGGCTTTAAGTATATTGGCGAGCTTATAACAAATCTTGAAAAAGAAAATCAGTCGGAAAGATTTATAGTCGGCATGGAAGAAAGCTACGGTTATCTTTCGGGTATTCACGCCCGCGACAAGGACGCGGTTGTCGCTTCGATGCTTCTTTGCGAAATGGCTGCTTATTACAAATCAAAGGGTATGAGCCTTGTCGATAAAATGAACAGCCTTTACGAAAAATACGGAATGTATTACAACACGCTTCTCAATTTCAATTTTGAAGGTGCGAGCGGAATGCAGAAGATGGCTGATATGATGACTTCGCTTCGTGAAAATCCGCCCGAGGAGATTTCGGGTCAGAAGGTAGTTAAAACCGCCGATTATAAAAAGAGCGAAGCCGTTAACATCGAAACGGGCGAAAAAACGGAAATAAAGCTTCCCAAGTCGAACGTTCTTTCCTATTCGCTTCCCGACGGCAGCGGCGCAATAGTCCGTCCCTCGGGCACGGAGCCGAAGATTAAAATATATATCACGGCAGTTGCTCCCGATAAAGCGGCGGCAGTAAAAAAAGCCGACGAAATCGGCGAAAGCATGAAAAAGATTTTAGGGGTTTAATATGAATAAGAAGTTTGTAAAAATGACGGCGATTTTTCTTGCGTTACTGATGCTTCTTTCGGTATTCGCCGTACTTATGACAGTTCTTGCAAGATAATAACAAATAAAAGACCCGAAACCGAACGGTTTCGGGTCTTTTTCTTTTACGGGCGTTTTACGTTATATTCGCTTAATTCAAACGCCGCTGTTCCGTCATGAGGAACATAAATGGTTTTTGAGTCAGTTTCTTTTTTATCGTCGGCGTTAACTCTGGAAACTGTTATTTCGTAGCAGATAATCCCATTTACGGTTTTTCTGTAATCTTTAATGTAAGCATTATGCTCGTTGAGTGAAGTGTATTTTTTCTTATAATACTCAATAGCCTTTTCTTTTGCTTCATCGGCAGATATTGTTGCCGTTTCTTTGGTTTCTTCTTCAGTTGTCGCCTGCGTGGTATCTTCGGTGGATTGCTCAGTGGTTGCGTCGGTGGTACCGCTGAAGCTTTCCTTTCTGTCGGCAGGGTCGTTCAATACGTTTTTGCTGATAACGGGGATTAAATATATGCTGTTTTTCGAATTGTAAAATGCGTCGGTGACTCCGTTTACTTCATTAAGCAAAAATTTGTGTTCGGTTTTTAAGGATGATTCGCATCTATTTTCGTCGCCAAATATGAATTCATATCTTTCATCGTCATTAAGAATCAATGTGTCCCCTTTAAGCTTGTAGTTTCCGCCTTTTGTTGGTTCCTTTACATCATCTGATGAAATGGACCTGCTCTCTTTGAAGTTGTAATCATACGCTTTAAATTCTCCCTCATATTCATTACTGTCATTAAACTTCCCTTCACGGAATTCATAGATATAGCCGTCCGGGAAGTTGCCGTCGAAATAATAATTCAGAAGGAAAACCTTAACGTCTGTCTTTTCTCTTTCGTTGCCGGTGCTTTCTTCTTCGGCGGTTGTGCTTTCTTCAACAGATTGCGGCATTTTCTTACCGGGAAGATTTGTTTTTGAGCTTTTGTCTTGGGTAAGCTGGTCTTTAAATGCCACTGTCAGGATAAGCATAATTACTCCGGTGACAAGAAAGAATATCGCCAGAGTTGCGCATACTATTTTTGAAGTCTTGGTTTTTAACATTATTTTTCCCTCTGATATGAGTATAAGTATCTATCTTTTCATTTTTGATTTTAGCACGATAAAAAGCGTAAGACAATGAATTGTAAAAAACGGTTATTTATTTGTCAAAAATGTTCGCCCCGATGCAAATAATCTGTCCGTTGACTATGTCTACAAGTCCGTAATTGCCGTCCGCCGCCGCGCCGGGATTGAAAATATGAAGCCCGTCGCGATACTCATAATCCTGAAAATGGGTGTGTCCGTAAAGAACAAGCGAAACGCCGTTTTTAACTGCATTGGCTTCAAGCAGCTGCGTGCCGAATTTGACGTGTTCAAGATGACCGTGAGTGCAGTATATTTTTATTCCGTCAAGGGTGAAAATATCGCTTTTCGGCGCAAGTGAGCCGAAGTCGTTGTTTCCGCAGATTAGTATCGGCGAAACGGGGAACGGCAAATCAATTCTGTCAAAGTCGTCAATCCCGTCGCCTAAAAAGATTATTCTGTCCGCTTCACGGTGAAGCAGAATAATTCTTCTTAAGGTCTGATAATGTCTGTGCGAATCCGAAACAACCAGCAGTCTCATTCATATTCTCCTTATTGTTTTCATAAGTATAGTATATATTCTTTTAGGGGGAAAATCAATGAATAACGGTAAAAATGAAGCTCTTGAAGGAATAATCGGCGAACTTAAAAATGCGTCCGACAAAAAAACTGCCGAGCAGATTCTGATGTCGAAATTATCCGAAGACCAAAAGCAAAAACTCAAAAACATTATTTCAAATGACGAGGCGGTAAAGAACTTTCTTTCATCCGAACAGGCTAAAAAAATTATTAAAAGTCTTACCGAAAAGGGGGAATAGAATTGGACGATATTTCTTCAATAATCGGGTCTCTGAGCGACGAACAGATTGAAAGGTTAAAATCCATAGCCTCTTCAATCGCGCCGTCGTTTTCTCCTCCCGCCCTGTCGGAAGATGACGGAAAGCTTTCTGCGGGTTCGTCATTGACGTCAATAATGCAGAGCGTTAACTCGTCGGACGAAAAAACGGAGCTTATAAGGGCGCTCAAACCGTTTCTTTCCGATTCAAAACGGCAGAGAGCGGACGAAGCAATAAGGCTTTTAAAGCTGATGCGAATTTTACCCCTGCTTCGGGGACTGAATATTAACGATTTACCCTTGTGAGGTGAAAAATGGCTACCGATTCTTATTCCGAAATAATGGAAATGCAAAAACGCGCGATGGAAAGAGCTAAAAATATTTCACGTCAGGAAAAACAGGCTGCCGCAAATGAAAAAAACGAATATAACAGCCCGTATACGGGATTAAGCGGATATACCCCGCGGGAGCCGAAGCATACTTCTCTTCCGCTGAATCTTCCGAAAAGGGAAGAAAAGAAGGAGGAACCGGAACCGCTTTCAGTTCCCGACCCGGACAGAGCGATGCTTTTGTCCGTTCTGCTGCTGTTAAAAAACGAAGGAGCGGACGAACTTCTTATTCTCGCGCTGCTTTATATTTTAGCGTAAAAATTACAAACAGGTATTGAAAAAAACATATTATTATTGTATAATAATCTTCGGTCGTGTGTCGTGTGGGCCCTGTGCGACAGGACGCTGTGAATCATGTCAGGCGGGGAACCGAGCAGCATTAAGCGGAATGTCCTGTGCGCCGCAGACAAGTCTGCATGGCACACGGCTGTTTTTTTAAAATTTTTCTGGAGGTATGCGAATGTATCAGGTGCTTTACAGAAAGTGGCGACCCCGCACTTTTTCGGACGTCAGCGGTCAGCCTCAGGTCACCTCGACTCTTTTGAATGAATTAAAAGAGGACAGGCTTTCTCATGCCTACCTTTTCACAGGTTCAAGGGGAACGGGTAAAACCAGCTGCGCAAAGATTTTTGCAAAGGCTGTTAACTGCCTTAATCCTCAGAATGGCGATCCGTGCAACGAATGTGAAATGTGCCGTTCGATTGACAACGGCTCGTGCCTTGACGTTATTGAAATTGACGCCGCCTCGAATAACGGAGTTGATAATATCCGCGATTTAAGGGATGAGGCGAATTTTACTCCCGCAACTGCGAAGTACAGGGTTTATATTATAGACGAGGTTCACATGCTTTCGCTCTCGGCGTTCAATGCGCTGCTTAAAACTCTTGAGGAACCGCCCGAGCATGTCAAGTTTATTCTTGCAACTACCGAAGTTCACAAGCTCCCGTCGACAATTCTTTCAAGGTGTCAGCGTTTTGAGTTTAAACATATTACGCCGGAGGATATCTGCGCAAGACTGAAATTCGTCTGCTCGAACGAGGGACTGGAGCTTACCGACGGAGCCGCTATGCTTATCGCAAGGCTTGCCGACGGGGCAATGCGAGACGCGTTGTCATTGCTTGACCGCTGCGCTTCATTCGGCGGAATGATTACCGAAAAAACGGTTGAAGACGCTGCCGGCATTGCAGGAAGGGATTATCTTTTCTCGCTTGCGGATTCCATCGCGCAAAAGGACGTCGTAAAGGGACTTGAAATAATCGACGCTCTTCATAAGAATTCCTGCGATATGGAACGGCTTATTACCGAGCTTACAAACCATTTCAGGAATCTTATGGTTGTTAAAACAGTAAAGAATTACAGGGAGCTTATTATATGTTCGGACGAGGAGCTTAAAAGAATCGTCGCTCAGGGTCAGAGCATTAAGCTTGAAACCGTAATTTTTGCAATTAACAGGCTTAACGAGGCGCTTGCCGTAATTAAAAAATCGGTAAACCGACGTATTGAAATGGAAACGGCGTTTATTTCACTTTGCTCTCCCGAGCTTGACAGGAATCAGGACGCGCTTTTGTCCAGAATTGCCGAGCTTGAAGCAAAGGTTAATCAGCTTGAAAAATCGGGCGTAAGGGTTGCGGATGTCGGAGCGGACAAAGAACCGGACGAAAAAGCGAAAGATAACGCTGTTAAATCCGAAGAGGCAAAGCCCGAAAAGGAAGATGCGCCTGAGAAAAACGAAGCAACTGTCATTCAGGCGGACAACCCCGTTGAAAAAGAGGAAAGCGTTACCAAAAACGCTTCTGAACAGACGGATGCGGAAGAGCCGTTTGACAAATGGCCCGAGGTTGTTAAGCTTGCCTGCAGCGCGGACGCTCCGTTAATAGGCTTTCTTACCGGTACGTCGGCAGTTGTGTATAACGGAATCGTTCTTATTAAGTCTGAAAACAGCGTGCTTGCGACATTTTTGAGGCAGGAAAACCACGCAAAAATCATTCGCAGCGCTATTTATAAAATAACGGGTCAGAAATACAGACTCGGCATTTATACAAATAATAATTCCTCCTCCGCCAAAGAGCCTGAAAAAGACCCTCTCGAGGGCTTTATACGTAAGGCTCAGAGCCTCGGAGTGAATATTGAAAGGAAAGAATAAAATGAAAGCAAGAATTCCGAACCAGCCCCAGGGCAATATGATGCAGCGCCTCCAGCAGATGCAGGACAATATGCAGAAAACTCAGGCAGAGGTTGAGGAAGGCGAATACAGCGCTTCCGCAGGCGGCGGAATGGTTGAAGTTACCGTCAGCGGCAAGCATGAAATCAAATCAATTAAGCTTCAGGAAGATGTTGTCGACAAGGACGATATCGAAATGCTTGAGGATTTGCTCACGGCTGCCATTAACGAGGCAATGCACAAGGTTGACTCCACGATGGAACAAAGAATGGGCGAAATCACGGGCGGACTTAATATACCCGGTCTCGGGGGATTGGGTTTTTAAGATTAAAAACCGATTTTTGAGGGAAAACTATGTCATATAATGTAGCGGCGCTTCAAAAGTTAATAGACCAATTTCAGAGGATGCCGTCTGTCGGCGCAAAAAGCGCGCAGAGAATGGCTTTTTATGTGCTGGGGCTTTCATCGGATGAAGCGAAAGAGTTATCCGAGGCTATTGTCGAGGCGCACGAAAAGATTCATAAATGCTCGGTTTGCTGTAACCTTACCGAAAAAGAGCTTTGTAACATCTGTGACAATCCGGCAAGAGACAGGTCGGTAATTTGCGTTGTTGAAGACCCGAGGGACGTTATCGCAATCGAAAAAACTCATGAGTTTAAGGGTACTTATCACGTTCTTCACGGCGCAATTTCACCGATGAACGGTGTGGGACCCGACCAGCTGACGGTCAAGGAGCTTTTAAACCGGATGAACACCGATGAGGTTCAGGAGGTTATAATGGCGACGAATCCTACGGTTGAGGGTGAGGCGACGGCGATGTATATCTCCCGTCTGTTAAAACCCATGGGCGTTAAGGTTACGCGCCTTGCCTACGGAGTGCCCGTCGGCGCAGACCTTGAATATGCGGATGAAATTACCCTGCTTCGGGCGCTTGAGGGAAGGCAGGTTATCTGAAATTACTTTTATGTAGGGGACGGCGTCCTCGACGTCCCGTTGCCGCCGATGGCGGAAAATTGCCCGTAACCGAACAACGGGCGACCTCAGGAAGCCCCTGCAATTTTTTATAAACAACTATGAAAGGCGAAATTATGTCAGACAAAAATACGACAATTGCAAATAATAAAAAAGCCTTTCATGACTATTTTGTTCTTGAAAGCTATGAAGCGGGTATTGAGCTTTTCGGTACGGAAGTAAAATCGGTAAGAGCCGGCAAGGTTAATCTCAAGGATTCATGGTGCAGTATCGACAAGGGCGAGATTTTTGCAAACGGAGTTCACATTTCGCCTTACGACCACGGAAATATTTTTAACCGGGATCCGTTGAGAGTTAAAAGACTGCTTATGCACAAAAAGGAGATTAATCACCTTTTCGGAGTAATCAAGCAGGAGGGACTGACATTAATCCCTCTGAGCATTTATTTCAAAAAGGGCAAGGCGAAAATGCAGATAGGTCTTTGTAAGGGTAAAAAGAATTATGACAAACGCGCTGTAGCAGCCAAAAAGGAAGCTGACAGAACAATAGAACGCACGATGAAAGAGCGCAACAGATAATCGGGGGGATGAAAGGATTTCGACGGGGACGCTGAAACACGATAAGCGAGTAGCGGTGAGGAACCGCTGAAAACTCCTCAAGTTTAGAAATAAACGACGAAAAATTAGAATTAAAAGCTGCTTAATTTAAGCAGCCGTTCTGCCTGAGAGTACTGCGGCTCGGGACAGAGCGTCATGTAGCAGTGAACGTGAACGGGTAAGCGCCTCATAGCCCGTCATGAATAATGAGACTACTTTGCCCTAAAGTCCGTTAAGAGACGTTCCGGCAGGGGAATGCAAATTCTTGACTACACTCGTAGAAAGTTGTGCGGATGGGTTTTCGGACGCGAGTTCGACTCTCGCCATCTCCATAAAAATATGCCTATGCTTTTGCATAGGCATATTTTTATGGAATGAAGTCGCTTTGCTAATGAAGAATGAAGACGCCCTGACGGGCTAATGAAGAAATTAATAATTGTTATAAAAACTAAGTGCGACTTTGCTTCGTTAGTGAGCAAAGCGAACGACTTCATTAAAACCGTAAGGGTTTCTTCATTAATCGCATGAGCGATGACTTCATTGACAAACTGATATTTTAACTGTATATTGTTCTGGGGTGATATAAATGCGCGATGATGCATTATCAACACAATCAATGGATTTTGCTGTTTCTATTGTCAATCTTGTTAAATCATTAAAATCAAAACATGAAAGTATTATTTCAAATCAAATTGGCAGAAGCGGAACATCTATTGGAGCAAATATCAGAGAAGCCCAATATGCACACGGTAAAGCGGACTTTATATCTAAACTTCAGATAGCGCTTAAAGAAGCGAATGAAACGGAATATTGGTTAGAACTATTGTTAAAAACCGGGTATATAGATGAAGTCGATTACAAGGGTTTGAATAATGCCTGTATAAGCATAAAAGTAATGCTCATATCTTCAATTAACACGGCGAAGGCTAATAAACAGTGACGGCTGCGAAGCAACACGAAGGGCGGAGCCCTTCAACTCTCGCCATCTCCATAAAAAGAAAAAGCACCCAACAGGGTGCTTTTTGATTTCTTTTTTAATCAATACTGAGTATTGTAAATGTCGTCTGTTCTCTGGTTTACGTCGTCAACAACATCCTGAACGTCGCCGGTATCGGCTCCGCTTCCCGAACCGCTGTAAGACGCGCTGCTGCCGTCAAATGAAGCGTCGTCGTCAAGCTTGATTTCATAAATGTTTTCCTTGCCGTATTCTTCTTCGAGCTGCTTTTTATACTCGTTCATATGCTCTTCGTTATAGAAGCTCATTCTGCCGTTGCCGAAGGTCTCGAAATACTCGCCGTTTTTGTGGAAATCATGAAGATTCCAGTCTTCGCGCGATTTTTCGCTTTCGCCCGGATAAATGTAACCGTCCGTGCCGTAGTATTTATCGTATGTTTTTTCGCCGTTTACTACCGGGAAACCGTTAACATATTCATCCTTAGCGGGTACATAATCGCCGTAATCGTCATGACCGTAAAGATCGTTGTAATAAAGAATATCGTACTGATCCTCATAGTTGTAACCGGTGTAATATTCCGGTTCGTCAACGTTGTATTTGACCGCGGAAGAATCGGCGGCAACGCCGCAATTGGGCATCTGACTGTCCGCAACAGTTACCGGGTCCTTTGAAAAGTTATTTGAGAAAATTGCTACTGCCGAGGTTGCCGCAAGAAGCAACGCGACAGCAAAATACATTTTATTCATACGATTCCCTCCGACTAAATTATATGATAACTTTTGTCAAAAATCAATCTTTTTATTCATAAATTCTTTTTACGGACGAACTGACCGCCACCGGCGAAATGTCAAATTCAACCGTGTCGCCGTAATTTACGTCAAGACCGGTAATGTCAACTGTGCAGTTTGTAAGACCGACAGTTCCTACAACAAAAGCGGTTTTCCCGTTTATTTTTACCGTCATACGCTCTTTTTTAAGATACTTTTTCAACGGTGAAAGCATCCTGCGCATAAGCGAAGAAATGCCGGTAATCTCCTGAGTCTTTTCGTAACCGATTCCGTCAAAATGACCGACGGGAACAATTGCGAGAGTCATATCGTTTTTGGCTTTGAAATCGGAACTGTATCCGATTAAAGCACCCTTTTTTATTTTTTTGATTTCTATAACCTGACTTTTCAGAACGCCGATTTTTCTTAAATCAAGGTTGCTTTTTGTAATAACCCTGCCCGTAAAAGCAGAACCGATTCTTACTGCGTCAAGCTTAGTGCCTTCAACATTGAGAAGGGCGGGGGATGAAGCGGCATAAACCTTGGAAAATTCAATCCCCTTTGATTTCAGAACATCAACCGTTTTAAGAAAAGCGTTAAGCTGGGTTTTGGTCAAAGCTTCATTCGTAAAAGCCGAGCTGAAATGAGTGTAAATACCGACGAATTCGATTTCAGAATTCTGACGGACAACTTCTTCGATTATGTCGGTTTCGTCCGGAAGAAATCCGTAACGGGAAAGCCCGGTGTCGATTTTGATATTCGCCTTGACTTTCTTTTCCGCGCTTCCGGCAACTGAATTAAGAACTCTTGCGCTTTCGACCGAACCGACTGTGGCAATACAATCGTTTAATACGATAATTTCCGCCTCGTCTTCAAGGCACGTTGAACGCATAACGAGCAGAGAATCCGTTTCGTCGAGAACACTTTCTCTTAAAAAAGCTGCGTCGGTCGCCTCCGCAACGGCAAAGGACGTAATTCCTTCTTCCTTAAGAATTTTTGCAAGATATTCCTCGCCGAGTCCGTAGCCGTCAGCCTTAAGAACTCCGATTACCTCGTTGCCGGCAGTCTCTTTTATGAGTTCGATATTATGTTTTAAATCCTCTGTTTTTATAACATATTCATTCATAATTTTTTCCTGACAGCGTCCGCAATGTTAAAGCCTTTATAAACCATGGGTTTGAGAACATAGTCGAATTCTCCGATGAATTCCTTCATATATCCGCCGAAACCGTGTTTGAATCTCCACAAGCCGTAATGGGGATTATCCGGATTCTGACAGTCGCCGCTGATTCCTCCGAAATCGTAGACCTTGCAGCCGCATTCCATACCCCATTTCATCATAGCCCACTGGAGAGCGTAGTTCGGATAGACGTTTCTGTGCGCATTTGAGGAAGCGCCGTACTGATACTTCATTACGTTCTGTCCCCATTTGATTGCGAGAGTACCGGCAATGGCTTTGCCTTCATAATATGCCATGTAAAGCCTTGCGTCTTCGCCCATGCAGTTGAGAATTTTTTCAAAATACCACTTCGGACGGGTGGAAAATCCGTCTCTTTCGCCGGTTTCCTTCATTATTGAAACAAAGTCGTCAAGAGCTTCCGTTCCCATAACTTTAACTTCAACGCCCTTTTTCGGAGCCTTTCTGATTCTTGTGCGGTAATCGGGTTTGAATGTGAGCATAAGCTCGTCCTCGTTCATGCCGTTATAGTCAAAGCAGTAAACGAAACGAGGCTGAACATTTTCAAAATCCATACAACCGGGATTAAGCTCTTTAAAGCCTTTTTCAATAAGATGTTTTTTGTACGCCTGATTTTCAACAGTGATTTCAGGGTCAATTTTTATGCAGTACGCCTTGTATTCTTTAGCTAAGTCAAGAAGACCGTCGAATAATTTGTCAAACGTGTCAAAATCGTCTTCGTCTGCCGCAAAGCCTCTGCACACATAGAAAAGCGAGTATTTTACAATCGGCATAAAACGGATTAAAACCGAGGCGGAACCTTTGATTCTGCCGTCATCGTCCTTAAGCATTATGGCTTCCCATTTCCATGCGTCTTTTACCTTGCCCCATTTCGAGGAGTGCTGGAAAAGACCCTTGGGATGAGATTTAATAAATTCTTCATATTCCTGAAGATTATTCTGATTAACTCTTTCAATCACTTTAATTACCTCTCGGATCAGTCTGTTGTGTCTGCAAGCTGTTCTGTTTTTCCGGATTCCGGACATAATACGAAGAAAACGAACTTTAAGCAAGGATAGTATTTGCTGTTTCACGCGCGCTTTTCATGTTGTATCCGGAATTTATTTATAATAATATATGTTAACACATTATTATACAAATTTCAACAAAAACGAAACAAAAAACGCCCATGGCGAAACGGGCGTTAAACTATAATTCCTTTTCCATTCTGATATGCTCTACGCCGACTTCGTAAAAAATTTCCGAAACTGCTTTATACGAGCATTTTTCATAGAACTGCGAAGCGGAAAATTTGGCTTCGATAACAATTTTAGATTTGCCCAGCGACTTGTATCTTTTTTCGGCATATTCAAGAACCTTTGAACCGAGACCGAGCTTCCTGCAATCTTCAAGAAAGCAAAAACGCTGAAGCTTAACAATTCCGCTGTCAGTAAATCGAAAGCGCACCGTTCCGACGGGTTTGCCGTTATAATAAATCAGGAAGTGTTCGCAGTCATCCCGTAAACGGTCAAATTCGTCGTTTTCAATTTCACGGGGAACATGCTTTTCTTCGATAAAAACTTTTTCCCTGATTTTAAGGCAAACGTTCAGCCGGGATTCATTTTCAACTTTTTCAATCCGAAAATCCATTATTTCACCGCCTTTTAATCAATTATAATTGGGAAATAATACACTAAAAAAACTCCTGCCGCTGATGCGACAGGAGCTTCGCTTTGATGACCCGGACGAGAATCGAACTCGTGTTACCGCCGTGAAAGGGCGGTGTCTTAACCGCTTGACCACCGGGCCGCATTCTGGTAGCGGCAGTCGGATTTGAACCAACGACACCCCGGGTATGAACCGAGTGCTCTAGCCAGCTGAGCTATGCCGCCATATTGAGCGCCCTTTTTGAGCGCTTTGTTATTATAATAAACTTTGTCCTACTTGTCAACAATTATTTTTTAATTATTAAAAAAAGGGATGTCCCAAGGGATATCCCTTTTGTTTTATGCCTTGCCCGCTTTGAAGAGCAGATGAGCGCTTGCAAGCGAAACGACAACGCCTACGGGAATGAGAACTCCGATTTTGATGCTTCCCGAAATCAGCAGAATAAGAATTATTGTCGCAACAGGAATAACGGAAATTCGCCAGTGCTTTAAAAAATAGCTGATTCCCAGCGCTCCGAAAAGCGCTGTGGAAACGTGCATAAATGCAGGCGCTATTACAGGACTGTTTTTAATTATCGGAAGGATAGGTGTAAACGCAACAACTCCGACTGCAATAATTATCGTCGTTACTATTGCCGAAACGCCGACGGCGATTGTCGCTATGACTTCGCCCTCGTCCGAATTTATGCTGACCTTGTTGTTTTCAAGCGCATTGAGTCCGCAGGGCATTTTAAGGTTTGTAATATTGCCCGTAACAAAGCTTAAATATGTTGCGCCCGCGCCGAGCATTGGCGTATAGGTGAATACTTCAATAACGGCAGTCGGGTAAAACAAAGCCGCAACGGGGAGAAGACCTTTTACAATAGCGCCGAATTGGGGATGAACGTGCAGATGCGTGCTGATAAGGACAGGTATTGAAAGAAGAACCGCGATTGCAAGAACCGTCCACAGTCTGCCGAAAAAATGAGTTCTGTCATTATAACTTTTCATCTTAGGGCCTCCATTCAAAATATGCAACGCTTTCGGGAAGTGCCTGAGCGACAAGCACAGCCGTTCCCATTGCAAGAATCATACTCAGCGGCATCGCAAACGGCTCAAGCCATTTGACGTTCCCCTTTTTGCAGATAAGCTGGAAAATAAGCATATAAAGCATGGACGAAAGGAGCGTGGCGATTGAAAGTACGCCTGCGCCGTCGCCCTTGATTTTTTCGTCGCCGTTGCCCATGACGGCCTTGCCTATGAACGCGGCAATAAGACCGATGAATGCGGCGGCAGCCATTGTGTCAGCCCATTTCTGGTTTTTGCTTGCGACTTTGCCGACCTTGCTCTGAATCTTTTTGAGTAAGAACGGTACAAGGAATAAAGGCAGAATGCTGCCTAAAGTCATAACCCAGGCAATATTTGAAAAAACAGTCGGGTCGGTAATGGCTTGCGAAAGTCCGCCCGCCCCGCCGGAGGCTTCAATTGCGCTTTCGGCAGCCGGAACTTCATAAGTAATCGCGCCGATAACCGTAAGTCTTATCCACGGCAGAACCGTTCCCAGAGCGCCCGAAAGGGTTATAACGGTTGCTACAATCGCAATTGCCGGAGCAATGGTAAAAAGCGCGCTTGAAATTACGGTTTTCTTCAGTGACGAAGACGAAATGCCGAGCTCTTTTGCGCGTTTCCATGCCCTGACAATAAAGAAAACAGATTGGATGAGGATAAATGCAACTACTCCGAAACCGAGCATGTACATAAAGCTGTCGGATTTAAAATCCAATTATATCACCCCGTTTGTTTTTTTAAAATTGTATCATAAATTTTTTATTTGAACAACATCATTTTGAATATTGATTTAATAAAACAATAAAACAGTAGTATTTTAAAGTAAAATATGCTATAATTAAAGGACATAACTTCGGGGAGGTAGATTTTTTGAAGTTAAAAAACAAAAGGATACTGAAAACAATTTCTGTTTTTTTGGTTTTTATAATGCTCGCCGGAGTTCTTTCGGCATGCTCGGGAAAGTATTCAACAAGATATAAAATCGATTCCTTGAATATAATCGAAAGCAAATCCGCAGGCGAAAGGTATCATTTGTATAATAAGGACGAAAGCATTTTTGTTTCGCAGTCCGGACTTATTGAGCTTTATATCGATAAAGCAGCCTGCGCCGTAGCCGTTAAAGATACCGCTTCGGGCAGAACATGGTATTCTCTTCCCGCGGTTGCGGGATTCGAGCCTGACGCAAGCGTTATTTCCGCTGTTATATCCGACAAAAACGGAAATGTATATAAAATGAATTCTCAGGATAACAGCGTTGCATTCGGTTCGGCTTCGTTTGAATCCGTCGACGGAGGCATTGCGGTTACATACCGTATGGCTGCCGATAAGAAAACGGCTTCTTCACCTGTTTCAAAGCTTGAAGCGGGCGCCCCGTCAGTTGAGCTTACGGTTAATTTTACTCTTCTTGACGGTTCGTTCTATGTTGAAATTCCCGCTTCGTCGATTTCGGTTCCCGAGGACATCACTCTTGAGAGCGTGACGGTTCTCGATTATCTTACAAGCACTACAAAGGTTAACGAAGAGGACTATATTTTTATTCCGGACGGATGCGGAGCTTTGATTAAAAACGCCGTTGAAGGCGGCGAGAAATCCTATTCGGTTCCCGTTTATGCGGACGGTGAAATCTCGGCTGTAGTTCCCGCTTTCGGAGTCAAGCAGACAAACGCCGCTTATATGGCGCTTATTGAAAAGGGCGACTGCGCCGCAGTTATAAACGCATACAGGGGAAAGGACGTTTCTTCAAGCGGAAGAGCCGGAGCAAGTTTTTATATTTCGGAAACTGAATATGACGAGGACAAAAACGGTTCGTATGAAGTTTACAAGGGCTTGGCGCTGAATGACGATATTAAAATAAGCTACAGGTTCCTTTCGGGAAACAGCGCATCGTATGTCAGCTTTTCGACAGCCTGCAGGGAAATGCTTATAAGAAATTCGGTCATTTCCGTCGGTTCGGTAAGCGAAACGGAAAACTACCCGATGTTTATCGATGTTAACTGCGCTTATTCGGACAATGAAAAAGGCACGAAAACAAAAGTGCTTACAACGTTTGAGGAAGCCGAGGATATTCTCAGTCAGTTAAAGGCCAAGGGCGTCAACAATATTTATCTTAATCTTAAGAATTCCCTTGACGGCGCTGACGAACAGTACGATATAGAACAGGCTGAATTCAATTCCGAACTCGGTGACGAAAACGCTTACAACAGCCTTTACGATTATACGAAGATTCAGAAAATGAAGCTTCTTATTGAAGTGGGAATCCTGACTTCAAACAGGGGTTCGGGCGGCATTGCCGCTTCGGAGAGCGCAAAGGATATAAGGGGCGACAGATATCTTATTGAAAAAGAAAAACCTTTTGCCGATACGGCAGGGGATAAGAAAAATACTTTCAGGGTTCTTAAACCGAGCGTTATTGACCAAAAAGTGGCTGCACTGCTCAGAAACTTCCGGGAGATTCCGCTTTCGGGTTATTGCGTTAACGATTTCGGAAATCTGCTTTTGCCGGACTATTCCGAGGGTATGAGCAAAGAGCAGCTCGCGTCCGAAATAACCCAATCGAATGCCGCGCTTGCAACGGAAAGAATGCTTGCGGTAAAAAAAGGTAATTTCAACTGTATCAAATCGGCTTCGATTATCAGCAGACTTCCCGGAACAACGGGATATAAAACGAGCGACGCCTATGAGGCAGTTCCTTTTGTTCAGATGGTTCTTCACGGAACCGTGGATTATACTTTTGAACCTATTAACACCCAGACGGATATGAAAACCGCATTTCTCACTTGCGTTGAGTACGGCGCCATTCCTTCGTTTGAGTGGTTTTATCAGGATTCGCAAAGCGAGCTTCTGAATTCGATTTATAAATTTGACAATACGGTAAACTATGCGGCGGAGTTTTATGCGAGAGCCGAAAAGCTTAATTATCTTCGCACTCTGCGCATTGTCGACAGATCCGTTCCCCGCAGCGGAGTTGTGCTTACGGAGTATTCTGACGGAAGCAAGGTCTACGTAAATTATAATGTTAAAGAGGTCGAGGTCAACGATATTCTTATCGGCGCCCAGGATTTTGTTGTAATCGGTTAATAAGTATTTGTGCATAAAAAATGAAAATCTTTTTTGTAAATTATAAGTATTTCCCGTTTGCAAAAAAGAGAGTATAATAATAAGTCAGTTAAAACAATATGCAATCTGTTCCCCGGGAGGTAATTGAATGAAAAAGTCATTTAAAAGTATTTTGGCGCTCGCGCTTTGCTGGATTATGGTGTTTTCGATAATACCGATTTCATCGCTTGCAAAGAGTAAGAATGCCAAGCTTGCAATCGGCATTATATCCGACCCTCATGTTTACCCGCAGGCTTATATGGGCGACGATATCTCAAAATTTGTAGCCGATTACAGAGCCGACACAAAGCAGTTCGAGTATTCCGAGCAGCTTCTTGACGTGGCGCTTAATACTCTTGCAGAGCATGCAAAGAAAAACGGGATGAAATATGTTATTATGCCCGGCGATATTACAAAGGACAGTGAAATCTGCGCTCACGAAGCAGTTGCCGCAAGACTTGAGCAGTTTGAAAAGGATACGGGCATAACAGTTCTTGTAATAAACGGTAACCACGATATCAATAACTCCGACGCGGTTGACTACAGAACGGGCGAAGCCGTTAAGGACGGCAGTCAGATTACGACTCCGGAAAAGTATCTCGAAATATACAAAAACCTCGGTTATGATGTTGCATACAATACGTTTACGCCTCCCAAGGGCGCGAAGCAGGGCATGATGTCTTACTCCGTGAAGCTTGAGGGCAATTACAGATTAATCGCCTTCGACAGCAACTGCTTCTCGAAAGACTGCACAAAAAAAGGCGAGGAAGAGCATGACACAAGAGGAATGGTAAGCGAAGCTCTTATGGAATGGATTCTTGCCGAGTGCGAGGACGCAAGAAAGAACGGCGAGACGATTATCGGTATGTGCCATCACAATATTGTCGCTCATCACGACCTTGAAAACAACGTCCTTAACGAGTTTGCAATTGACGATTGGAAGGATGTTGCTACCAACCTTGCCAACGCAGGCATGCATTATGTTTTCACCGGCCATCAGCACTCGAACGATGTCGCTTCCTTTGTCACTGATGAAGGCGAAGTAATTTATGACTGCGAAACGGACTCGCTGTCATCCTTCCCGCACGACTTCAAAGAAGTTGTTTTTGACAATACCGACAAGACCGGCAAGATTACGGCCGATTATACGACTTACAGAGCAGACACTCTCTTTAAGCTTAAGGATCTTGAAGGCAATACAATCAACGATTTTGCAAAATTCTCGTTCCGGAAGGTATTCATGGACGGCGGTAACGGCGACGTAGGACCGTACTTTGACGCAATTATTGACAAGTACGCGATGAATACGATTTACAGCATCGGCGAAAAAATCGGTCTGACTGAGGAACAGTCATTCAACGTTGCGCGCGACCTTGTTACGAATCTTAAAACGCTGAAGGTTTCCGATATTCCTTCAACGAAGTTCAAGGATGAAATCGGTTTTTATGACGAAGATTACGGCACGCTTGACAGCGCAATCTGTTCGGCGTGGTATTACCTGTCGTGCGGTGATGAGAACATCGATGATGACGAATTTATCAAAGACGCAATCGAACAGTGCAGACACGGCGACGTCGGCGCAAGAGTAGTTTTCACCCTGCTTAAAACTATTCTCGAAAATGCCTCGGGCAATGCGGACGCTCTGGGCTTCGTTGAGGAGATTTATACCTCCGGACTCGGAATATATTCCGGTATTGCCGGCAATCTTCCGTTTGCGCCTAAAGCAAATCCGCAGAAGGCTGAATCCCCCGACGACGCCGAAACAACAGGCGAAACCGAAGCCCAGGCGGAGGAGTCAACCAAAAAATCCGGCGGAATTGACCTTTCGATTCTTAAAAAGATTCCCGGCATGAACGCAGATACGCTTAAAGGACTTCTTAAGAATCCCTCGCTTGTCGGTCAGATTCTCGGCTATGCGCTGGAAAGCATGTGCATAGATGAAAACCCCGGCAAGGAAATGGATAACAACGTAACCCATATCTATAACGGCAAAATTCAGCCGTCCAACGAGGGCGAAGAAAAGCCGACCGAGGCGGTTACTCAGGAAGTCACGACTTCGGCAAGTAACTCGTCTGTTCCCGCAGCCAATATTCCCGGCGCAAGCAACCCCGGAACGGGCGGAGTTTCTCAAACGAGAATAGAAGTTGAACCCAAGGTTCCGTCAGCGGAACTGGTTCTCACTCTCGGCGCATGCGCCCTTGCTCTCGGCGTAACAGCATACCTTCGTAAAAAGAAGGAAGAAGCGTAAGTTTAATTAAAAAAGAATATCAAATAAATCGGCTCCCTGTATAAGGGAGCCGATTTTTATATTACTGAATAATGAAGAATGAAAAATGAATAATGTCGGGGGAAGCTTCGCTTCCGAACATTTTTTTAATTCGCGTTTTATTTATTCAGAAACTTTTCAATAAACGCAATCTGTTCATTTACGCTTTTTTTACCTGTGCCGCCTTGGGAGATTCGTTTTTCAATGCATGACTCAAGCGAGATTTCGTCATACAAATCATCTTCAAAAAGCTCGGAATGTTTTTTATATTCTTCAATCGGAAGGCTGTCGAGAACGGTTTTATTCTCTATGCAATGGGCAACAATTTCACCGACTGTTTTATATGCAGTGCGGAACGGCAGACCCTTTTTAACGAGATAGTCCGCAAGGTCGGTGGCATTGATGAATCCTTCCTGCGCTGCTTTATACATATTGTCCTTTAAAACCGTCATTGTTTCAATCATCGGGGACATAACCGTCAGACACATTTTAACCGTTTCAATCGCGTCGAAAATCGCTTCCTTGTCTTCCTGCATATCCTTGTTGTACGCGAGCGGAAGCCCCTTAAGAACAGTAAGCATTGTGATTAAATCACCGTAAACCCTTCCTGTCTTTCCGCGGATAAGCTCCGCCATATCGGGATTTTTCTTCTGCGGCATAATGCTTGAACCGGTTGTGAAGCTGTCGTCAAGCTCAATGAATTTGAATTCCCAGCTTGACCAGAGAATTATTTCTTCCGATAGCCTTGAAAGGTGCATCATGAGAACGGAGAACGCCGAAAGAAGCTCAACGCAGAAATCCCTGTCGGAAACGCCGTCGATTGAATTAAGCGTAACTCCGTCAAAAGACAGCTCTTTTGCCGTCATTTCACGGTCGGTGTCGTAAGTCGTGCCCGAAAGCGCACAGCTTCCCAGCGGAGAAAGATTCATCCGCTTTTTTGCATCCTCAAGTCTTCCGCAGTCGCGCATAAGCATAAATGCATAGCTTAAAAGATGGTGCGAAAAAAGAATCGGCTGGGCGCGCTGAAGGTGAGTATACCCAGGCATTACGGCGCCGGTGTTTTCTTTCGCTTTGTTTTTGATTGACTCAATAAGCGAAGCAACGAGCTTTTCGGTTTCGTCGGTTTCTTCACGAAGATAAAGCCTTATGTCAAGGGCTACCTGGTCATTCCTGCTTCGCGCAGTGTGAAGGCGTTTGCCGACGTCGCCGATACGCTTTGTCAGTTCCTGCTCGACAAACATGTGAATATCTTCCGCGCCGTTGTCAAAAGTCAATAATCCGCTTTCAATATCGCAGAGTATATCCCCGAGAGCGGCAATAATAGTTTCGCTGTCAGAAGGGGAAATAATACCTTTTGCGCCGAGCATTGCTGCATGCGCCATGGAACCCTCAATGTCCTGTTTATACATTTTGCAGTCGAATTTCAGCGAGGAATTGAAGTCGTCGGCTGTTTTGTCCAATTCCTTTGAAAACCTGCCTGCCCACATTTTTCCCATAATAATACCAACTTTTAGAGAATAGTCTTTGCCTTCATTTTTGCTCCGACTTCAATCGGAAGTCCGTAAAGCTTTATAAAGCCCGCGCTGTCAGCCTGGTTGTAAACATCGTCTTCGTCAAACGTTGCGATTTCGCCGTCATATAATGAGTAGGGAGAAGTGATTGACGAATTTATTATATTGCCCTTGTAGAGCTTGAGTTTAACGTCGCCCGTAACGGTTTGCTGAGTTGACTTTACAAACGCAAGAATCGCTTCGGTCAGCGGAGTGAACCACTGAGCGTTGTAAACCAGTTCGCCGAGCTTCTGCGCTACAATGGATTTAAAGTGCATTGTTTCCTTGTCAAGACAGATTGTTTCAAGCGCCGCATGCGCCTTGTAAAGTATTGTTCCGCCGGGGGTTTCGTAAAGACCGCGGCTCTTCATGCCGACAAGACGGTTTTCGACGATGTCAAGAAGTCCGATGCCGTTTTTTCCGCCAAGCTTGTTAAGAAGCGTAACAAGCTCAACCGAGCCCATTTCTTTGCCGTCGACGGCTGTCGGGATGCCCTTTTCAAAATGAATTGTCACATAGGTCGGTTTGTCGGGAGCCATCTCGGGAGAAACGCTCATTTCAAGAAAACCTTCCTTGTTATATGTCGGCTCGTTTGCCGGGTCTTCAAGGTCAAGTCCCTCGTGGGAAAGATGCCAGATGTTCTTGTCTTTTGAATAATTCGTCTCACGGTTTATGCGAAGCGGAATGTTGTGCTTTTCCGCATATTCGATTTCCTCTTCGCGGGATTTTATGTCCCATTCGCGCCAGGGGGCAATAATCGGCATATTCGGTAAAAGAGCTTTGATTGCAAGCTCGAAACGCACCTGGTCGTTACCCTTTCCGGTGCAGCCGTGGCAGATTGCATCTGCGTTTTCCTTAAGCGCAATCTGAGCAATCCTTTTAGCAATAGGCGGACGCGCGCAAGCCGTGCCGAGCGGATAATCCTCGTAAAGCGCGCCTGCCTGAACGCAGGGGAAAGCATATTCTTCAAGAAATTCTTTTGTAAGATCTTCTATGTAGAGCTTTGAAGCGCCCGTTTTAATTGCCTTTTCTTCCAGCCCGTCAAGTTCCGTTCCCTGACCGACGTTTCCCGAAACGGCAATAACTTCGCAGTTGTTGTAGTTTTCCTTGAGCCACGGAATGATAATGGAAGTGTCAAGTCCTCCCGAGTATGCAAGTACAACTTTTTTGATTTTTGATTTGTCCATAACCAAACCTCCGAATACAAATCAATAGTGATGTGTATAATTATGCAATAAAATATGTATAATGTCAAGTATAAATGTATATATTTGTATAAAATTATTGTTTTATACAATTTAATCGTTTATTAGCATCGAAAAACTGTCAACTTGTAAAATTGTAAAAAAAGTAGTATAATGTATTTCATCAAAAACGAAGGGTGATAATATGGATTTTCTCCAGACCTTTTTAAATCATACAGTTGAGCAGCTTCCGATGATTTTAAGAATTGTTGTCGCCTGTCTTTGCGGAGCGGCAATCGGATATGAGCGTTCAATAAGGCAAAAAGACGCGGGAATAAGAACGCATATAATTGTTGCGCTGGGCGCGGCGCTGATGATGATTGTATCGAAATACGGTTTCTTTGACGTTGTAAAGCTTGAAGGCGTTCAGCTTGACGCTTCGCGTATTGCTTCAACCATAACTACCGGAATTTCGTTCCTCGGCGCCGGCGTAATATTTGTCCGTAACGCGTCAATCAAGGGTCTTACCACGGCTGCGGGAATCTGGGCAACGGCAGGCGTAGGCATTGCGATAGGTTCGGGCATGTATTTAATCGGCATACTTTCCGCAGTTCTTATGATTGTTATCCAGATTATTCTTCATAAATACCTGCGCCATATTGATAACAATATCGTCAATGAAGTCAAGGTTACACTTACGGGCGGGAATCAGTCAATAGACAGGTTTGTCGAACTGATTGAAAAACATAATATGAAAGTCCAGAGTTATTCGTTTACAAGAAACAATGATGACACGGTTACCTTCACTCTTCTTGTAAGAACTGACGCGGACGAAGTGAATTTCAATAAGACGCTTGATTATATCAGGCTGGACGACTGTGTACGCAGCCTTTCAATTGACGATGTAACGCTTTAATCTTACCGTTCGGGGGAGTATCCGCAAGGATGCTCCCTTATTTTTATACAGTTTTTCCGTATATTTTTGCAGATTTTGTGTATTGTGCATAATAAACAACAAAACGCAAAATTATTTGTGCAAAATGCTTGACAAATGAAAACAAGGTGCTATACTGAAGCCGTAATCCGAAGTAAAGGAGATGAGAAAAATGACAGTAGGTCAGGCAACATTTGAGCTTGAGCAGGAACTTGTCGAAGAGCTTTCTCATTCAAAGCTTAGCTGGCATAGCTTCTGGCAGGGTATAAAGCTTTTTGCCATCACAAGAGGCTGAAAACCTTAACCCTTGAAATTACCGCGCAAGCGGTTTATATATAATAACACATACATTATTATATAGGGCAGTCCTTCGGGGCTGTCTTTTTTTGAGTTGAATAAATATGAGTAATGTGCTAAAATAATATTTAATCTTTTTTCGGGGTGATTATTATGGTTAACGATAAAATGTATCAGCTTGGAAGCCACCGCTCGGTTATCCGTGAGATTTTTGAATATGCAAAGAAAAGGGCGGCGGAAATCGGAAGCGAAAATATTTTCGATTTCAGTATCGGAAATCCGAGCGTTCCCGCGCCGGATTGCGTAAACGAAGCTCTTATTGAGCTTATTAAAAACGAGGATTCCGTTAAGCTGCACGGTTATTCGTCCGCACAGGGCGACGCAGGCGTCAGAAAAACAATTGCCGATTATATAAACAAGCGTTTCGGCACAACCGTTTCGGGCGATAATATTTATATGACAACGGGCGCGGCGGCGGCTCTGAGCATTGTTCTTAAATCCGTTGCAACCGAAAACAGCGAGTATATTACATTCGCTCCCTATTTTACCGAATACAAGGTCTTTGTCGAGGCTACGGGAAGTAAACTTGTTGTTCTGCCCAGCAAAGAAAAGACCTTCGATATGGATTTTGACGCGCTCGAAAATGCAATTAACGAAAACACCAAGGCAGTTATAATCAATTCCCCGAACAATCCTTCCGGCGTTGTCTATCCCGAAAGCAGCATAAAGAAACTTGCCGAAATACTTAAAAAATATTCAGAAAAGTACGGGCATATTATTTATCTTATCGCGGACGAACCGTACAGAGAGTTAGTCTATGACGGCATTGAAGTTCCGTATCCGATTTGCTATTACGATAACACCTTTGTCTGCTACTCTTACAGTAAATCGCTTTCACTTCCGGGTGAAAGAATCGGCTATATCTGCGTTTCGGACAGAATGGAAGACTGGCAGCGCCATTATGCCGCAGTCTGCGGGGCGGGAAGAGCGCTCGGTTACGTTTGCGCGACAACTCTTTTCCAGTTCCTTGCGGCAAAATGCGTCGATAAGACAAGCGATGTTTCAATTTATAAAAAGAACAGGGATATGCTTTACGGCGCGCTGACCGATTACGGCTACGAATGCGTTCATCCTGACGGGGCTTTCTATTTATTTATGAAAGCGCTTGAGGATGACGCCTACGCCTTCTGCGAAAGAGCGAAAAAGTATGAGCTTCTGCTCGTCCCCGGCGACGATTTCGGCTGCCCGGGTTATGTCAGGATTGCCTATTGCGTTCAGCCCTCACAGATTGAACGCGCGCTTCCGTCATTCAAAAAACTTTTTGAGGAATACAATAAATAATTATGGTTGAATTAACTTTAATCGGTACGGGCGGACTCCGACCGCTCCCCGACAGAGCGCTTGCAAGCGTTTTCTTAAAATGCAACGGCAGGTCAATCCTTTTCGACTGCGGCGAGGGGACTCAGTCAGCCGCGGCAAAGGCGTCTGTCAGCCTTGTGAATACCGATATTATCGCCCTGACACATTTTCACGGCGACCATATTTTCGGCTTGCCGGGACTTTTACAGACAATGCAGGTTATGGAAAGAAAAAATCCGCTTGTCATTTTAGGTCCCGAAGGGATTTCGTCTGCGCTCGAGCCTCTGTTAAAGGCGGCGGGCGAATTGCCCTATGAAATAAAAACGGTCGAACTTTGCGAAAAAACGGTGAAACTCAGTTCTCTTGCGCCCGATTTTCCGTCGCTTGCTTTTCTTTGCCCGTTTGAAACTAACCACAAGGTTAAAAGTCTCGGTTACTGCTTCACGCTTGAAAGAATGGGCAAATTCAATCCCGAAAGGGCTAAGGAACTTGGTGTGCCCGTTGAAAAGTGGAGTCTGCTTCAGAAAGGGCAGGAGGTTGAAACCGAAAGCGGTGTTGTGACTCCGTTTATGGTGCTCGGCGAAAACAGAAAGGGCATAAAGGCGGTTGTTACGGGTGACACTGCGGAATGCGAAAATCTTATAAAGTATTCGGAGAATGCCGATTTACTTATAAGCGAAGCGACCTTCGGCGAAAACGAGCAAAAAGAACTTGCCGAAGAAAGAGGACATATGACCTTTGCCGTTGCGGCGGGAATTGCAAAGAAAGCGAATGTTAAAAAGCTTTGCCTTACTCATTATTCGCCGCGCGTTGTCGACCCCGAGGAATACCTCGGAAATGCGACCGCAGTTTTTGAAAACACGGTCTGCGGCGCGGACGCAATGAAATTCAATCTTGAATTTGAAGAATAAGATTTTTTGCTGCGGGCGGATGGTATCCGCCCCTGCGGTTTTTATACTGTTTTTCTTCTTATAATACATATATATAAATAAATCAAAAAAACTCTTGACTTCATTTGACAGATGTGTTATATTATCTTCACCTCTAAAAGAGGGCTTTATTTTTGTGCTTAAAAATAATATTCCGTTTTTAGGCAAAATGGCTTTTAATATCTCTTTTCTGAGGTAGGCAGTTTATTTAGGAGGTGCCGAAATGAGAGTAAAGGTTACTTTAGCTTGCACAGAGTGTAAACAGAGAAACTACAACACAATGAAAAACAAAAAGAACACTCCCGACAGGTTGGAGATGAATAAGTATTGCAGATTCTGCAAGAAACACACTCTCCACAGAGAAACGAAGTAAGTTTAGGAGGTAAGAAAATGGCTGACGAAATCAAAAAGGAAGTCAACGAGAAAACCGCCGAAACTGCTAAGAAGGATCAGAAAAACAGCAAACCCAAATCCTCTAAAAAAGGTATGGGCATCTGGAAGAGAATCAAGAAGTTCTTCAAGGACGAAAAGGGTGAGTGCAAAAAGGTCGTATGGCCCAGCGCAAAGACAGTTGTCAAAAGCTCCGCAGTAGTTCTTGCAGTAGTTGCAGTTGCAGGACTTGCGATTTTCGGAATAGATCAGGGTTTGTCGTATTTGCTTAAGTTCATTGTCGGTCTCGCGGACAAAACCACCGAAGAGACGACGGCTGCAGCAACCGCTGCTATTAATGCATTTTTCGGCTTTTAATCGGAGGTATAACATATGGCTGATATCTCCAGATGGTATGTAGTTCATACCTATTCAGGCTACGAAAATAAGGTTATGACAAACATCGAAAAGTTTGTCGAAAACAGGGGTATGCAGGATTATATCCTTGAGGTCAAGGTTCCTACCGAAACCGTCACCGAAATTAAGGAAGACGGAACAAAGAAGGAAGTTGAGCGCAAGTCGTATCCCGGTTACGTTATGGTCAAACTTGCCGTTTTTGAGAACGACGACACGGGCGAACTGGAAATGACGGATGATACGTGGTATCTTATCCGTAACACGAGGGGCGTTACCGGTTTTGTCGGTCCCGAAAGCAAACCTGTACCGCTCACCGATGAGGAAGTTAAGGCTCTCGGCGTTGAAAAACGCGTTGTTGAGGTTAACTACGAAGTCGGCGACATGGTTCAGATTATCGACGGTCCGTTTGACGGAGTATTGGGCGTTGTTAATTCAATTGACACAGAAGCGAATTCGGTCAATGTCACTATTTCAATGCTCGGAAGAGAGACTCCCGTTGATCTTGAGCTCGATCAGGTTGAGGCTCTCGAAAAATAATAATTGGTAATAAGCGTAACTACGCTTTTTATAGTGTGCTTAAATCCTTTGAGCATACTGTGGGAGGGATGAAAGCGAAAATTCATTCCGCCACTACCACGAATTTTGGAGGTGCAAAAAATGGCTCAGAAAATTAAAGGTTACATTAAGTTGCAGATTCCTGCCGGCAAGGCTACACCGGCTCCCCCGGTAGGTCCGGCTCTCGGTCAGTACGGCGTCAACATCATGGCGTTTACTAAGGAATTCAACGAGCGTACAAAGAACGATATGGGACTTATTATCCCCGTCGTAATCACTGTTTTTGCTGACGGAAGCTTTACATTTATCACAAAGACTCCGCCTGCTGCAGTCCTTATCAAGAAGGCTTGCAACATCGAGAAGGCTTCGGGCGTTCCGAACAAAAACAAGGTAGCAACTATCACCAGTGAGCAGATCAGAAAAATCGCAGAGCAGAAGATGCCTGACCTTAATGCGGCAAGCATTGAAACGGCTATGAGTATGATAGCCGGAACAGCACGCAGCATGGGCATCACTGTTACAGATTGATGCTCCCTGTGGGAGGAAAAATCCGATTTACCACATTATTTGGGAGGAAAATTAAATGAAACACGGTAAAAACTATGTCGAAAGCACAAAGCTTATCGACAAATCAAAGCAATATGATGCCAATGAGGCTCTTGACCTGTGCGTTAAGACTGCAAAGGCTAAGTTCGACGAAACTGTTGAAATTCACGTTCGCCTCGGCGTTGACTCCCGTCATGCCGACCAGCAGGTCAGAGGCGCTGTTGTTCTTCCTAACGGAACAGGTAAGACTGTAAGAGTCGCTGTTTTCGCTAAGGGCGACGCTGCCAAGGCTGCCGAAGAAGCAGGCGCTGAAATCGTAGGCGCTGAAGACCTTCTTCAGAAGATTCAGGGCGAGAACTTCCTTGATTTCGACGTTTGTATCGCTTCACCCGACATGATGGGTCTTGTAGGCCGTCTCGGTAAGGTTCTCGGTCCGAGGGGTCTTATGCCTTCACCTAAGGCCGGTACTGTTACTCCTGACGTTGCCAAGGCTGTTACAGAAGCTAAGGCAGGTAAGATTGAGTACCGTCTTGATAAGACAAACATCATCCACTGCCCGATAGGCAAGGCTTCCTTCGGAACAGAAAAGCTCCAGGAGAACTTTGATACTCTTATGGATGCTATCATCAAGGCTAAGCCGGCCGCTGCAAAGGGTCAGTACATCAAGTCCTGCGTTGTTGCTACAACAATGGGCCCCGGCGTAAAGGTTAACGCCAACAAGTTCGCAGCTACAACAGCTGAGAAATAATAATTTGATACTTGACAGAGCGGATGCTCTGTGATAGTATAATACCGCTTGCCGAAGACAGTAGGTTCAGTTTCGACTGTATAATGGCTTTCGAGCCGCCCACCGAGGAAAGAGTTTACTATTATTATTTAGTATTATTCTGCTCTTCCTGTCTTTGTCAGGGAGAGCAGTTTTATTATGATAAAACCGTTTCTCATAAGCAAGCGAAAACAAAATAAAGTTTGGAGGTGAATTCGTTTGCCAAGTGAGAAGATTTTAGAGTTGAAAAAGCAGCAGGTTGCCGACCTTAAAGCTAAGATTGATGCTTCCTGTGCAGGTGTTGTTGTCAGCTATCAGGGAATCAACGTTGCGGATGACACTAAGCTTCGTAAGGAGCTTCGTGAAGCAGGCGTTGACTACGCAGTAGTTAAGAACACACTTCTTCATCTTGCTGTTGACGGTACTTCTCTTCAGGGTATGGACGACGTACTTGAGGGTACTACTGCTCTTGCAGTTTCAAATGACGATTATGTCGCGGCGGCAAGAATTTTAGGTAAGTTTGCAAAAGCAAATCCCTATTTTGAACTTAAATCGGGCTATCTCGACGGTGAGCTTATTTCAAAAGAAAAGCTTGTTGAGTTGTCATCTCTTCCGTCAAGAGAAGTATTGCTCGCTACAGTTCTCAGCGCATTCAATGCGCCTATCGCTTCTTTCGCCCGCGCTATTCAGGCTATAGTTGACAAGTCCGGCGAAGAGGTTCCCGCTTCTGAAGAAAAATCCGAGGCTCCCGCTGAGGAGGTAAAGGCTGAAGAAGCTCCTGCAGAGGCTCCTGCCGAAGAAGCAGCTCCCGCAGAAGAAACAGCCGAGGCTCCCGCTGAGGAGGCTCCCGCAGCAGAAGAAGCTGCAGAATAATTAAAAAATAACTTTTAGATTAATTGGAGGAAATAAAAATGGCATCAGATAAGATTGCTGCTCTCATTGAAGAGATTAAGGCACTTTCCGTACTTGAGCTTTCAGAGCTCGTACACGCAGTAGAAGACGAATTCGGCGTATCGGCAGCCGCTGCAGTTGCAGTAGCAGCTCCCGCTGCTGACGGCGCAGCAGCCGCAGAAGAGAAGACAGAGTTTGACGTAGTTCTTGCTGAAATCGGCGCTAACAAGATCGCTGTTATCAAGGCTGTCCGTGAACTTACAGGTCTCGGTCTTGCAGACGCTAAGGCAGCTGTTGACGCAGCTCCCAAGGCTATCAAAGAAGGCGTTTCCAAGGATGACGCTGAGGCAGCTAAGGCTAAGCTTGAAGAAGCCGGCGCTAAAGTTGAACTTAAATAATTCGTTATTTAATTGCCTTTTAAAAGCGCGCTCGTTAAGAGCGCGCTTTTTTATATGTAAAAACAGGTTCATTTTTATTTAAAATCAGTTGATTTAATTATTTTTTTGTGATAAAATCAATTATAACAGTTAAATTCGGCTTATTGTTGCCTTATTTAACGGTATTATTTAGTAAGAGGTGTTCTTATGGCTCTTTTCAGCGATATCGGAGCTAAAATTTCAAACGCCGGTTCCTCGGCAGTTCAGAAAACACAGGATATTGCAAACATTGCAAGACTTAACGGAATGGTAACCGAAGAGGAAAGAAAGCTCAATAACCTTTATTATCAGATCGGAAAGCTCTATTACAGCAAGCATCCGACCGATTTTGAAGAGGAGTTTACGGGCATGATTTCTTCGGTAAAGGAAGCCGAAGCCTCAATTGACAGTTTAAAACAGCAGATTAAAGATATTAAGGGAATTGTTGTTTGTGAAAACTGCGGCACGGAAGTCAGTTCGGCTGAAATCTTCTGTCACGGTTGCGGAGCAAAGATGCCCAAAAAGATTCCCCAGGTTGACGAAAACACAATGGTTTGCCCCGGCTGCGGCGCTCTTACCCCGAAGGGTATGAGATTCTGCACAAACTGCGGAAAAGTCCTTGCCGAAGCATCTGCACCGGCTCCTGCACCTGCACCTGCACCTGTTCCGGTTGCCGAACCCGTTCCGGAACCCGCTTCGCCTGTTCCCGAACAGGTTAACAATACAAACTCAATGTATGAGTATTCCGTTCCTTCGGCGCAACCTGCTCCTTCAGACGAGCCTGCTGCAGCTCCGGTTAAGAAATGTCCGAACTGTAATGCCGATGTGGACGACGATTCCGTTTTCTGCTTTAATTGCGGAGCGAAAATCGGTTAAATAAGGTTTTTATTAAACAAATTTTTTATATTTTTAAGGAGTGTATTTTATGTCAAAGTTTTGCGGTAACTGCGGCGCGCAGTTAGACGACTCTGCAAAGGTATGCGGCTTCTGCGGCGCGCCTTTGGAGAATGCAGGTTCGCCTGCTCAGAAGATTCCGGGTCTCGATAATCTCAACAACATGAGCCCCGAAAAGAAAGCAAACGTTAAAAAGTACGGTATCATCGGCGGTATTGCTGCTGCGGCTATTATTGTTCTTATAATTGTCATCAGCATCATTGCAGGCGCTACAGGTCCCGACGCAGCTGCTGAAAAGCTTTCAAAGGCTGCTCTCGTCGATTTCAACGCAAAGAAGGTAATTGAATATTTACCGGAATATGCGTTTGAGGATGAGGATAAGGATGACGCTGAAGAGGAATTCCAGGAAATTCTTGATGAAGCCAAAGAAGAGCTTGAAGACGAATTTGACGATTACAAAGTTACGATTGAAACCAAGAAGTCCAAGGAAATCACAAAGAAGAGCGACAAAAACGACATCTTTGACAGCATTGAGCTTTTCTACGACGACTTTGAGGAAGACGATGTAAAGAAGGTTTACGAAGTCAAGATTAAGATTACTCTTGAAGCTGACGATGAAAAAGAGAGCGACACAGTTACTCTTACAATGGGCAAGGTCAATGGCGATTGGGTTATCCTTAATCCGATGGGCATTGAATCTCTTTACAGCACGCTTTCAAGTCTTATCTATGAGGTCAGCTGATTTAAGTTAAGAACAACCGATAATTAAAAAAGGAGTTATTATGTCAAAGTTTTGCAGCAACTGCGGAACGCAGTTGGACGATTTAGCTGCCGTTTGCCCGTCATGCGGTGCCAAACAGGCGGTTCCCGGGGCTAATCCCGTAGACAAGGTTAAGCAATTTGTCAATAATGCGCCGGTTGATATTGAAAAGGTTAAGAAGAATAGAATTCCGATTATTATCGGCGCTGCTGCTGTTTTATTAGTCATCATTCTTATCGTTGCCATTTCGGGCTCAGGTCCCAAGGCGGCTGCGAAAAAGTATCTTAATGCAGTTAAAAACCTGAATGCCAAAAAGGTTTACAACATGCTTCCCGAAGAGGAGCAGGAAGAAGACCGCGACGACAGGGAAGAAGACATTGAAGACCTTGAAGAAAACTTTGAAATGATGGATGAGTTGTTCGAGGATGAGTACGGCAAAAACTACAGAATTTCCTATAAAATAGGAGATATGGAGGAGTACGAAGAGGGCGACGACGAATTCGACCATTACGACGACAGATACGACGACGTTAAAAGAGTCGTCAGCTTTGAAGTCGAGCTGTCTATAAAAGGCAGCGAAGATGAAGATGAGGACGAAACCACTATCTGGCTTATTAAACAGGACGGAAGCTGGAGAGTAGTCGGCGGAGGCATTTTCTAAAAAAGCTTTATTTAAAAAACCGTCATACTGTGAGAACGGTATGACGGTTTAATAATAGAGAAAACCAAGAGGAAAACTTATGTCAAAGATTTGTGAGAAATGCGGCTCAGTCATTGAAAACGGTGAAACGGAATGTAAGGTCTGCTCAGAAAAAGAGCGGACGGAAGCTTCCGGTGAAAAAATAAAAGTTAAAACTCTTTCGAGATTCAAGCGGGACGGTATTATTAATACATATCTGGCAGCCGCTGTTTCTCACGTCCTTATCGGCGTGTTCTGGTTTGTTGATGCTTTTATTGTCGGCGTTTCCGGATATATTGAACGTGATCCGATAGGTCTGCTTGTGTCTGATTATCAGTGGACTCTGCTTAACTATCTTTTGCTCGCTGTTGACGCGGCAGCTGTTTTTGTGTATATGAAGGCTGTTCTGACAGGTACGACAAATAAACGCAGGAAACTGTTTATACCGATGCTCTCACCCGTTTTGCATACGATTGTGGGAATGATTTTCAGTTTTCATCATATTGCGGAACTCGGCGATATAGTGGTTTTTAAAATTACATTCGGCGGATGGGTTCTTTTTATCAGCACCGCGGCGGCGTTTTTACTGTCTTTAATTATTTCGTCTGCAATCGGCGAAAAAGCGCAATAGGTATTTCCTGAATAATATAATCATAAAATTATAATCAAAGGAGGGGAAATATGTCGCAGAAAACCGGAAACGAAAAAATGGGATTGACTTCAAAACAGAAGGACCTGATTATTTATTGCATCGAGGCTTTGGCAGTGATAATCGCGCTTGTATTTGCGGGATTTTATTTTAAGGCAAGGCTTGACAGCGCCCGTCAGAAGGCTGCAGAGAAGTCGGATGAAATAAAAATCATATCATACACTCCGCAGGATGCGGGCGAAAAGGTTGTTGAAGGCTATCTGAACAACGATCCGGAATTGGTTTTTTCGACATTCCCCGACGCGGATTATACCGACAAACAGCAGGTTATTGATTACACTCAGAATTTATATAACGAGTCATATCAGAGGCTTGTAAACGATTTCGGCGAAGATTACACGCTGACATATAAGTTTACCGCCTATGAGGAATATGAGCCGGACGACCCGCATTATATCGTCTGGTCCGAGGGGCTGAAAAATGTTTCCGGAGTGGTGAGAATCAGGGCTAAGATTTTTGCCGAGAGCGATACTTATGAGGATACCGGAGTCGGCGATATGTTTTTTGTGCGTATCGGTTACGGCTGGTTTTATGTCGGCGGAAGCAGTTTTATGTATTAAAAATTCAAAATCAATACCGTCGCAGGTTTTTGTTTCCTGCGGCGGTTTTTATATATCGCAAAGCCAGGTCTGAAGCGGGGAGAGGGGATCAGCCAGAAGAAGCGAAAAATCTTCTTCGTAATCGGGAAGAACATTTTTTGAAACCGTAAGAGGAATGTAGATTTCACTTTTTTCTTTTTCGTGCTTAACAAAGACGGTCTGACGAAAGAAAAATTCAGAACGCAAGCATAAAGAATCTGCGGAAATAACGGCGAAAGAATGCTTTTCGCCGGTTTTTACTCTTACCGACGCTTTGTTGTTTTTCTTTAATATAACCGACAGAAATGAAAAAAAGCAGTTTTCAAATGCGACGGGATTAATCTTTGCAAAAAGTGATTCTTCGGTTTCTTCAAATGACACGCTTTTACTGTTTTTCAGCAGGTAAAAATTCACGGCAAGACAAATTTCGCCCAGAAAGGAGTCAATCCGGACATTATACAGCGGGAAAGGATTTCCCTGAGGAATTCTCCGGAGCGCTTTTTTCAGCTTTCTGAGGAAGAAGTCTTTTTCTTTTTCCGAATAGGAGGACGATGTTACAAATAAATAAATTTCTCCCGCAAGATTTCTGAAGCGCTCTTCGTTTAGACATCTGCCGTCAGGGAAGGACAGTTCTTTAATTCTTTTTAAAATACAGGTTGCCGTCATATACTAATTATTATGCCCATAAATCAATCTAAATCCATTTTCTTTTTAAGCACTCTGACAAAAAATTGTCATTCAAAAAAAATAAGGTAAAAATCTCTTGCATAAATTGTCCAAAGGATATAAAATATATGAGCAAGAAAATAATAATTTATTTCGGAGGTAACAAATTATGGCAGTTAAAGTTGCAATTAACGGTTTCGGCCGTATCGGACGTCTTGCTTTCAGACAGATGTTCGGCGCAGAAGGTTATGAGGTAGTTGCTATCAACGACCTTACAAAGCCCTCAATGCTTGCTCATCTTCTTAAGTATGACACCGCTCAGGGCGGTTACGCAGGCAAAATCGGCGAAGGCCTTCATTCGGTAGAGGCTGACGACGAAGCCGGCACAATCACAGTTGACGGCAAGACTCTTAAAATCTATGCGGAAAAAGACGCCAAGGATCTTCCCTGGGGCGAAATCGGCGTTGACGTAGTTCTTGAGTGCACAGGCTTCTATTGCTCGAAAGAGAAGAGCCAGGCTCACATTGACGCAGGCGCTAAGAAAGTTGTTATTTCTGCTCCCGCAGGCAACGACCTTCCCACAATCGTTTACAACGTTAACCACAAGACTCTTACCGCAGACGATAACATCATCTCGGCTGCTTCCTGCACAACAAACTGCTTAGCTCCCATGGCTAAGGCTCTTAACGATTATGCTCCTATCCAGAGCGGTATCATGTGCACAATCCACGCTTACACAGGCGATCAGATGATTCTTGACGGTCCTCACAGAAAGGGCGACCTCAGAAGAGCAAGAGCCGGCGCTGCTAACATCGTTCCTAACTCAACAGGAGCAGCTAAGGCTATCGGTCTTGTTATTCCCGAACTCAACGGCAAGCTTATCGGCGCTGCTCAGAGAGTTCCCACACCCACAGGTTCGACAACTCTTCTTTTCGCAGTTGTCAAGGGCGCTGACATTACAGTTGACGGAATCAACGCTGCTATGAAGGCTGCTGCTTCCGAGTCCTTCGGTTACAACACCGATCCTATCGTTTCTTCCGACATCGTCGGCATGAGATACGGCTCACTCTTTGACGCTACTCAGACAATGGTTTCAAAGGTTGGCGACGACCTCTATGAAGTTCAGGTAGTTTCATGGTATGATAACGAGAACAGCTACACTTCTCAGATGGTTCGTACAATCAAGTATTTTGCTGAACTTGCATAAGAAAAACCGATAGCTTAAAACTTGAAAACAGCCGGGTTTTCCGGCTGTTTTCTGTTTTTCGATAAACCTTAAATGACTAACGATAAGCCCGAAAAAATATCTGAATTTTCTTTGTTTTTTTACTTTACAAACCGATTTTAGTGTGATATTATTAGGTTACCGTAATTTGCGGATACTAGTATCTAAAAAAGAAACAAGGAGAGATTTCTAATGAAAAAGATTATTAGTATAGCACTTGTTGCTGTCCTTCTCTTCGCATTTGCTGTTCCTGTACTTGCTGCAGGTATCAACAGCAACGAGCAGAAGCTTCTTGACTATGTTGCAACAGCTTATGTTGTTGACGGTCAGACAATCACAGTTACTTCTGACATCATGGCTCAGGCTAAGAACGCTTTAAACAGCGATTCTATCGATGTAACTGACGCTCAGTACAAAGAGATTACAGCTATCCTTGACGAAGGTCTTGCTTATGCAAAGAAGAACAATCTTACAAAGATTGCTGACCTTCAGAAGAGCAGAGAGCATACAGAGAATATGCTCGAATACGGCCGCAGAGCTGCTGCAGTTCTTGGTTGCACAGTTGCTACCAAGGGTTACATCACAGACGCTGACCACGGTCTTGTAATCATCTATGATGCAAACGGCAATAAGATCGCTGAGTTCCATCCCAACCTTATCGCTAAGACAGGTGCTCCCACAACAGCTATCGCTGTTTGCACCCTCGCTGCTGCCGGCGTTATCGCTATTGCAGGCGTAAGCGTTAAGAAATTCCGTAAGGTAGATGAGGACTAATTCCGATTCAAACCGGAAAAGAAAAAACTATCGGGTGAGCTTTCTGGTTCTCCCGATAGCTTTTTTCATAATAGGGTATTTGGTTTTCTATCTTGCCCTTACTCCGGTTCTCGAACCTGTGAAGAATATTTATGCCCTGACGTTCTCAAACGTCAACGCCATAACCACTGACGGCTCACAGGGAAAAGATATGTTCAGTGAAAAAGACAAAGCGGATGAAACTGAAATAATAAAAGCGAGTGAAATTCATTTCCCCTATGTCGGCGACAAATGGGGAGAGCTTACGGTAGAAAGTATCGGCATAAGCGAAATGCCGCTCATTTACGGCGACAGTACTGAGAATCTCCTCAGGGGCGCCTGTATGTCCGAAAAGAGCCGTTTGCCGGGCTACGGAAGCGGTACTCTTGTTGCAGCTCATAACTACAACTATTTTCATGAGCTTCAGAATATAAAAGAGGGCGCAGAGGTTAAAGTTGATACGTACTACGGCTCTTTTGTATACAGGGTTTATAAGGCGGAAATTATCGACGTCTACCAGTCCAAGTCATATTGGAACGACGTTTACGGCGATAAGGAAACACTTGTGCTTTATACCTGCTATCCCAACAATGCGCTTCGCTCGACCCACTACCGTTTCTTTGCTTTCTGCGAAAAGATTTCCGGCCCGCAGATTGATGAGTACGCATAAGGAGGGTGAAGTATGAATAAAACAAGAAATATTCGCACGGTTTTTGCCGTAATACTTTCCTTTATCCTTGCGGTTTGCCTTGTGCTTTGCTCAGCGCTTTTTATTATGAAAACCACGGCTTTCAGCTCATCGTACGCAAAGGACAGACTTGAAAAATGCAACTTTGCCGAAGAAAAATCCAAAGAGCTGAAAACAGAGCTTGTTTCCTATGGTAACGCCTGTAATATCAGCGGCGAATTCTTTGACGAATTCTTTGAAAAAACACTTACAAACGAGTATATTTTAAACGACGTAGTTAAATATTACGACGCTGTTTATAATTCGCCGAAGGCGACGATTGATACTTCGGATTTACAGACAAAGCTTAATCAGGCGCTTCATGTTTATGCCAGTGAAAACGGCTATGATGAGGAAGAAACACTTGATGACGATATTAACTTAATTGCTAAGGAACTCTGTGAGATTTATACGAGCGTTATTTCGCTTCCGAGCGATAACACAATTCATATGCTCATCGCAAGATTCTCGAAGCTTCTTAATTACGCGCTTATAGGCGTTGCGGGATTCACTCTTGTTGACGCAGCGGTGCTGTTCTTCATTTTTAAAGAAAAGCGTCACTTCGTAAGATATCTTGTTTGTTCGCTTGCAGCGGCGTGCCTTATGCTTGTTGCGCTTCCGCTTTATGCAAGGTTTACAAACGTTATCGGAAAAATCAATATTGTAAGCAAGGCGCTGTATTCGTTTGTTGTTTCCTTCGGAAACGGTGTCCTTAATGCGGTTCTTGTCTGCTCGGCGGTTTTTGCTGTTCTGACTGCAATTTTCTCTGCGGTTTATATCGTTCTTTCAAAGAAAAACAAAGACGGCGAACCCGAAAACGAAGCAGCGAAAGAATAATCATTATCAAATTTAAAGGCAGTCGGTTGAATTGTCCAACCGACTGCCTTTTATTTTTTTATTGTTTCTTATCAGTCTTTGAGAACCTCTCTGTAAAGCCTGATGTATTCGTTTGCCGATTTGCCCCAGCTGTTATCACATTCCATAGCGCGTTTTACAAGAATTTTCCAGCCATTCTTATCCTCATAACCCTTGAGGGCGCGCCGGATGGTGTAAAGCATCTCGTGAGCGTTATAGTTAGCGAATGTGAAACCGTTGCCTTTGCCGTCTTCGCTGTCAGTAATGCTGTCGCGAAGACCGCCTGTTTCGCGGACAATCGGAATTGAACCGTACCGAAGAGCAATCATCTGGGAAAGCCCGCAGGGTTCGCTCTTGGACGGCATAAGGAAGATGTCGCTGCCTGCATAGATTTTACGGGCAAGCGCCGGGTCGAAGCCGAGCCTTAAACCGACTTTGCCGGGAAATCTTGCTGCAAGTCCCTTAAAGAATTCCTCATATTCCCAATCGCCCGAACCGAGAACCACAAGCTGAACGTTTTCGCTTGCAAGAAGCTCGTCAAGAACGGCTTTGCAAAGGTCAAGACCCTTGTGGGAAACAAGACGGGTAACCATTCCGATAATGGGAATGTCCTTGTCAACCGTAAGACCGAGATCTTCCTGAAGTCCCTTTTTGTTCTTAGCTTTGTTTGCCGGTTTTTCGGCAGAGAATTTAGCATAAATATTATCGTCTGTTTCGGGATTGTAATTGTCTACATCGATTCCGTTAAGAATGCCCGAAAGCTTCCATTCACGCTGTTTGAGAATGGTGTCAAGACCGTGTGAATACCACGGGTCAAGAATTTCTTTGGCGTACGACGGACTTACCGTGCAAACTCTGTTGGCGGTTTCTATAGCGCCCTTCATAAAGTTAACCGTTCCGTCGTATTCGATAAGAGATATGTTCTGTTCGTCAAGACCGACAACCTCGTTAATAAGATCCATTCCGTAAATACCCTGATACTGAATATTGTGGATGGAAAAAACGGTCTTGATATTTTCGTAGCCTTCCCTTGTTGCATACATTGTGCTGTAATAAAGGGGAGTCAGCGCAGACTGCCAGTCGTTGCAGTGAATAATATCAGGCTTGAAATCAATATAGGGAATCATTTCAAGTACAGCGCGTGAGAAAAATGCAAATCTTTCTGCATCGTCATAATATCCGTAAAGGCCGTCGCGCTTAAAATAATACTGATTATCAATAAGATAGTAAATAACTCCGTTGTGTTTTGCTTCAAAAACTCCGCAGTACTGTCTGCGCCATGCGACGGGAACAGTGAAGGAGGCGATAAAGGTCATTTTATCCTTTAACTCCTGCTTGATGCCGTCATACATGGGCATGGCAACACGGCAGCCGATTAGTCTTTTGCGAAGCGCTGCGGGAAGAGAACCTGCAACGTCGCCCAGACCGCCCGAAGCCATAAAGGGGAGAGCTTCACTGGAAACATATAATACTTTCATAATTATACTCCTTTAAATTATGATGCCTTTTCCTACATAAACCGGGAAGTTGGCAACGCCCGAAAGATGCTTATGAGGAGTAACGGCAACCTGCTTGTCAAGAACAACGTAGTTGAGCGAGGAGCCGTTTCCGATATAGGAGTCCTGCATAACTATTGCATTTTTGACAACAGCGCCTTTTTCAACTCTGACGCCTCTGAAAAGAATCGAGTTTTCAACTTCGCCGTCGATAATGCATCCGCTTGAAACAAGCGAACCCTTTACGGATGAACCGAGTCCGTAAATGGCGGGCATATCGTCCCTGACCTTTGTATAAATCGGTCTTTCGCTGTCAAACAGCTCGTTTCTGTTTTTAATGTTGAGAAGCTCCATGCTGACTGAGAAATAGCTGAGCATGGAATCAATCATTCTGACAAAGCCCTTCGCCTCATAACCGCAGATGTTGAGCCTGCCGACATTACCCTTGATAAGATCTCTTTCAAGGGAGTCGTAGTTCTGACTTATTGCGTCGTTGATAAGTCTTTCAAGAAGCTGTTTCGACATAAACATAATGTTAGCCGAATAATTGACTTTTTCGTCCTTTGAGGGATTAAAGGTTACATCCTTGATTCTTGTTCCGTCCATATCGAAAACCATAAGGCTGTCAAGCGACGGAGCGATACCGTTCTTATAAACGATTGTGATATCGGCATTGTTTGCTTTATGGAATTGCGCAATCTCTTCGATATCCATATTCCAGACAACGTTGCAGTCCGAAAGGAGAACGAATTCCTCGTTTGACTGTGAAATAAAGGAGCTTATTCCCTTGATTGACTGAAGCTTGTTGCCCGAAGTATTTCTTCCGAAAAGTGAAAACGGGGGAAGAATGTAAAGACCGTCGGTTTTTCTCGAAAGATCCCAGGGCTTGCCTGTTCCGAGGTGGTCCATAAGCGACTGATAATTACTCTTTGTAATAACACCGACCTTGGTTATGCCGGAATTTACCATTGCTGAGAGCGCAAAGTCAATAAGACGGTATCTGCCTGCAAAGGGAACCGAGCCCATTGTACGAAGCCCTGTCATTTCGCTTAAAACTTCATCATAAGCGTTGGAATAGATAATTCCTAATGTATCTTTACCTGACATATTACTCTGCCTCCTTTACATCTTCGCTTATCATTGCCTTCGGCTCAACCGAAGCGCCCTTGCCTACGGTAACGCCTTCGCCGACAACTGCAACACCCCAGTTTTCAAGGTCCTGCATTTCCTCGGGACGTTTTCCGACAATGGCATTTTCTTCAATAACCGCATTCTCTGCGATAATCGCATACTGTACTGTCGCGCCTGCCTTGACGACAGTGCCGGGCATAACGATTGAGTCGCGGACAACCGCGCCTTCTTCAACAGTGACATTTGCAAAGATAACCGAGAAATCAACGTTGCCGTCAATTGTCGAACCGTCCGCAATCATTGAATTCTGAACCGTCGCTTTTGAGGAAACATAGTGCGGGGGAGCAACGGGATTTCTTGAATAAATCTTCCAGCTCGAATCGCTCAGGTCAAGGTCAACCTTGGGGTTGAGAAGGTCAAGGTTTGCTTCCCAGAGACTGTCGATTGTTCCGACATCTTTCCAGTATCCGTCGAACTGATAAGCGAAAAGTCTTTCGCCGTTTTCGTGCATAGCGGGAATTACGTCGTGACCGAAGTCGTTTGACGAATTCTCGTTAGCCTCGTCCTCGAGAAGATACTTGCGAAGCTTTGACCAGGTGAAAATATAAACGCCCATGGAAGCCTTGTTCGATTTGGGATTCTTCGGTTTTTCTTCAAAAGCGGTGATTCTTCCGTCGTCGTCGACGAACATAAGACCGAATCTAGAAGCCTCTTCCCACGGAACCTCAAGCATTGCAATAGTGCAGGCTGCGTCATTCTTCTTATGGAAGTCAAGCATTTTTGAATAATCCATTTTATAAATATGGTCGCCCGAAAGGACTGCAACATATTCCGGATTATACCTGTCAATGAAATTAATGTTCTGATAAATAGCGTTTGCCGTGCCCTTATACCATTCGCTTCCCTGAATCTGCTGATAAGGGGAGAGAACGTGAACGCCGCCGTTCTGACGGTCAAGATCCCAGGGCTGACCGTTGCCTATGTAGTCGTTAAGCTCCAGCGGCTGATACTGAGTAAGTACGCCTACTGTGTAAATGCCGGAATTTACACAGTTGGACAGCGGAAAGTCAATGATTCTGTACTTGCCGCCGTAGGGGACCGCAGGCTTTGCGATTCTTTTGGTCAGAATACCAAGACGGCTTCCCTGACCGCCTGCAAGAAGCATGGCAATACATTCTGTTTTACGAGCCATAAAATTCCTCCTGATTTATATTGAATAATTTTTTATATGTTTTTATCTCGTCTTCTTGAGATAAATAGTTGACATCGGGGGTAAGTTGAGAGAGACACTGTTTTCAAGTCCGTGCATGGGAGTCGGAGAAGTCTTGATTTTATCATGACTTCCTCTTCCTTCCCCGCCGAACTGAGTGTCGTCGGAATTGAAAGCAACCCTGTAGTTGCCTCTTGAGGGAACGCCTATGCGATAATCGTTTCTCTCAACATTGGTAAAGTTGCATACGGCAATGACTTCCTTGCCTTTTTCGTCAATGCGTCTGAAGGCTATTACGGAGTTGTCCGTGTCATCGCTTGAAATCCACGAAAAACCTTCCCAGGAATAGTCTATTTCCCAGAATGACGGATTATGTTTGTAGAAGTCATTGAGCTGTTTAACATATTCTTTGAGTTGACGGTGCTTGTCATAATCAAGAAGCAACCAGTCAAGACCCTTTTCGTAATTCCACTCAATAAACTGACCGAATTCCGAACCCATAAAGAGTAGCTTCTTTCCGGGATGAGCATACATATAACCTAAAAACGCCCTCACGCCGGCAAATTTTTCTTCATAGGAACCCGGCATTTTATCGATTAGCGATTTCTTGCCGTGAACCACCTCGTCGTGCGAAATCGGAAGAACAAAATTCTCCGAAAAAGCGTAGAAGAAAGAGAAGGTGATGCAATCGTGATTATACTTTCTGAAATATCCGTCAAGCGAGAAGTAACGGAGTATATCGTTCATCCAGCCCATGTTCCATTTGAAGTTGAAACCGAGTCCGCCCATGAATACGGGCTTTGAAACCATAGGCCATGCGGTGCTTTCTTCGGCAATCATCATAACGTCCGGATAATCCCTGAAAATATTTTCGTTGAGCTTTCTTAAAAACGCAACTGCTTCAAGGTTTTCGTTTGAGCCGTTCTGGTTTGGTATCCATTCGCCGTCTTTTCTGTCGTAATCGAGATAAAGCATTGAAGCAACGGCGTCTACGCGAAGCCCGTCAACGTGAAATTTGTCGAACCAGTAAACCGCGCTTGACATCAGGAATGACTGAACCTCGTTTCTGCCGAAATCGAAAACTCTTGTTCCCCACTGCTTGTGTTCGCCTTTGCGGGTGTCTGCATATTCGTAACACGCTGTTCCGTCAAATTCGTAAAGACCGTTCGCATCCTTGGGGAAATGCGCCGGAACCCAGTCGAGAATAACCCCGATTCCGTTCTGATGGAACTTGTCGATAAGATACATTAAATCCTTCGGCTCTCCGTATCGGGAGGTAGGGGCGAAATAACCCGTAACCTGATAACCCCAGCTTCCGTCAAACGGATATTCCGAAAGAGGCATAAATTCAACATGAGTATATCCCATATCCCTGACGTAGGGAACAAGCTCGTCGGCTAACGCCCGGTAAGAAAGGAAATTGCCGTCGTCATACTGTTTCCAGCTTCCTGCGTGAACCTCGTAAATGCTCACAGGGGAAGAATAAATCTTTTTTGACGCCCTTTCCTTAAGCCATTTATCGTCATGCCAGGTGTAACCGTCAAGCTCGTAAAACTTGCTTGCGGTGCCGGGTCTTGTTTCCATATGAAACCCGTAAGGATCGCTTTTCATATTTATTTCTCCGCCCGGAGTGCGTATGGCATATTTATATGTATCAAAATTATTGATTCCTTCGATTTCGGTTTCCCAGATTCCGGAATCGGTTACGCGATACATCGGATTTGAAGCAGTGCTCCAGGAGTTGAAATCGCCTACAACGCTGACAGCCTGAGCGTTCGGAGCCCACACACGGAAGATTACGGAGTTTTCATTTTTACGGTGAGCGCCCAAAAATTCATATGATTTGATGTTGTTGCCCTGATGAAAAAGATACGCAGGCACTTCAAGAGGATTGTATGTTTCGTTTGCTGCCATATAAACACCTCGCAGTAATTAAACTTATACATTATTTATTTTAGCAAATAAAATAGCATTTTTCAAGGGAAATTTGGTTATTTAGTTAGAAAACATTAACAAATTTATTATGAGTATTTGTGCATTTTGTTAGAAAACAATCGGCTTTCACTACAGTAAGAAAAAGCTCTCCGCATAAGCGAAGAGCTTTTTCTTTTGCCATAAGGCAATCAGGAGAGATTTATAAAAAAATTTCGGGATGAAAGATATTTTTCATTACCTTGCGCCGACTGCATTGAAGCAACTTTTTTCAGCGAGCCTGATATACAATTCTGCTGCTTTGGGGAAACCGCATAATTCAGACTCAAAAAAGACGCGCAGCCGGCACAAGTGCATGAGGCTTAGTTGTTTTCGTTTTCGTCCGAATATTCAAGAATATCGGAAACGTCGCACTCGAGCGCCTGACAAATGGCGTCAAGTGTGGAAAAGCGGATAGCTTTTGCTTTGCCGGTCTTCAGAATAGAAAGATTCGGCAGGGTTATTCCTATTTTTTCACTTAATTGCGTTGAGGTCATTTTCCTCTTCGCCAGCATTACATCTATATTAACTCTAATCATATTCCATCACTTTATATCGTCATCGCGTTTTCTTCCTGAAGCTCGTTGCCTCGCCTGAGCATTTCAATAAGTACCGAGCAGGCAAGTGTAAGAATCAGCGCCATAAACGAAACCAGCGACAAGGCGACAACGGCTGTGATTGCCGGAACGCCCTTCGAGGCGGTAAATAAATAAACAAAAACCGAACCTGCGAGGTAAAGCACGAATTCCGCAAAAGCGCAGTTACGGGCGATTTTAAAGCTGTAGATGTTCGATTTTGAAAACGGCTTGTTTTCAATAATCTTGTTGCAGATGCGCAACCCCTGAAACAGCGCTATGTAGAATAAAACGGAGGTGATATAGATGAATACAAGAAACGCAGGTCTTATTTCGCTGAAACTCTGTACTCTGTAAGCATATTTTATAGCAAGCGGATAGAGTAAAAATGCTTCGGTCAGAAAAACTGCGGCGCTTACAATAATGAGAATCGCTTTGAGCGTCTTTACGCTCTTGTTATTCATCTTCTCACTTCCTTGCTCTCTTTTTCTTTTTCCAAGAACAATATAACACCGAATTTATCGTTTGTCAATAAACTTTCGCCGAAAACGGTTATATTTCGGACGAAAAGCAGGAAAAAAATAGGAACGCAAAATTGTGCATAATCACGAAAAAACAAATAAATAATTATTCATTCACAGTGAATATTGCTTTAGTATACGAAAATTCCATTAAATGGTATGTAAGGGCATATACCTTTACAGGGCTTAAAACTGTGTTCAAAAATCAAAAAACTAATGGCTATTATCCAATTTCTGGCATTTTTCGCGGATTATTCCCGAGAAATTGGCATAGTTTTATACAAAGTTTTGAACATTGGGCGTTGTATATACATTTTTAAATAGGAATATACATTTTTTGTATTTTCGGATGCTTTGTTGCTCTTTTTGCGCAACAAAGCATGTTTTTTTGACTACGGGTGAAAAACGAAAAACAGGGAGGAGAAAAATGAAAAAATCAGCATCAATAAAAAACAATTTATCTTCGCCTTCGGGCGAAAGGCTGACCGCAAAAGAAAAAGACTTCTGTCATATCTTTGCGGAAACAAGGGATAAACGGCGTTCCGCTTTTGAGGCGGGATACAGAATTCTGCCGAACAAGTCCGCATTCAAACTTCTCGGAAAGCAAAAAATCAGGGACTATCTTGATTCGATTCTGAAAGACGGGGAAAACTTTTCCGGCGAGGTTGAAGCCGGCTTCCGCCGTCTTGCGTTCGGCTCGTGCGCGGACGCGGTTAAATTGCTTTTCGCAGAAAGCATGACGGACGAGCAAATCGAGTCACTTGACCTTTTCAATGTTTCGGATATCAAAAAATCTAAAGGCGGTGCGGTAGAAATTAAATTTTTCGACCGGATAAAGGCGCTTGAAGCTCTTGGAATGATTGAGTCGGATTCGGATGATTCTGCTTTGCCGTTTTACAAGGCCCTTGAAAAGAGCGCCTGTGTTTCGGACGGTGAAGAATAAATGCCGGATTTTAAGTTTGAGTCTTTTTCAAAAAAACAGCTCACGGCTCTGACCTGGTGGTGCTCCTCAAGCAGATACGCCGATAAAAACGCAATTATCTGTGACGGCGCCGTGCGAAGCGGAAAAACTTTCTGCCTTACGCTTTCGTTCTTTTCGTGGGCTTTTTATTGCTTTGAAGACTGTTCTTTCGCTCTTTGCGGAAAGACCGTTACGTCGCTGCGGCGAAATGTTATAACGCCGATTTTACCGGTGCTTAAAAATCTCGGGTTCAACTGCAGGGAGTATAAATCAAAGAACTATCTTGAAATAAACAGGGGCAAAACAAAAAACAGATTTTATCTTTTCGGCGGAAAGGATGAGGGCTCTGCGGCTCTTATTCAGGGCATGACTCTTGCCGGCGTGCTGTTTGACGAGGTGGCTCTCATGCCGAGGTCTTTTGTTGAACAGGCGTTGGCGCGCTGCTCAAAGCAGGACGCAAAGTTTTTCTTTAACTGCAATCCGGAAAATCCTCAGCATTGGTTTTACCGTGAATGGATAAAAAAGACCGATGAAAAAAACGCGCTTTATCTTCATTTTGTTATGGAGGATAATCCGTCGCTTTCAAAAAAGGTCCTTGAAAGGTACAAAAAGCTGTACAGCGGGACTTTTTACGAGCGTTTTGTGGAGGGGAAATGGGTTGCGGCAGAAGGACTTGTGTATCCGTTTTTCAGCGAAGAAAACAATGTCGGGCGTCCCGACGGAAAATGCGACAGGTTCTTTGTTTCATGCGATTACGGAACCGTTAATCCCGCTTCCTTCGGGTTGTGGGGACATTATAAGGGCAAGTGGTTCAGGCTCAGGGAATACTATCACGATTCAAGAAAAAAAGGGTTCCAGAAAACTGACGAGGAATACTATTCCGACCTGTCGGCGCTAATAGGTTCCGACAAACCCGAGGCGATAATAGTCGATCCGTCTGCCGCCTCGTTTATCGAGTATATAAGACGCCACGGCGAGTACACCGTAATTCCGGCTAAAAACGACGTCGACGACGGAATAAGAAAGGTGTCGTCCCTTATAAAGGAGCGCAAGCTGGTGTTCTCACCCGAATGTAAGGATTCACTCAGGGAGTTTTCACTTTACAGATGGGACAGCACATATATTAAAGACAAGCCCGTTAAGGAGAACGATCACGCCATGGATGATATTCGCTATTTTGTCTCTACTGCTCTTAATGAAGAGCGAAGCGGATTCTTTGCTCTTTCAATCGAAAGGTAAATAAGTTCATACGACCCCGTTTATGATTTTGAAAGGAGTGTTTATGAGAAATAACCTTTTTTCACGAATGAAAAAAAGCAGAAGTTTCGTCGCAACGCAGACGGGACCTGCATCTTCGGACCCGTTTTCGGTCCTTGAAGGTTACTATCCTGCCGCGGCTCAGGATACAGAGCTTTATTACACGCTCAAAGAAAGCGTGCCGATTATTTCAGCCGCAATTACAAAGCTCGTGCATCTCACGGGCGGATTCAAAATGATATGTTCCAAAGAAGAATATCAGGAAGAACTTGACAGATTTGTGGCAACGGTTGACGTTAACTCGACCGGCATGGGTCTTGACAGATTCGTTCAGGTATTTTTCGAGTGCCTTTTGACCTGCGGAACGGCGGTAGGCGAAGTGGTACTGGACGAAAATGGTAAAGTGGTTCAGCTTTACAATACGCCGATTAAGAATATAAGATTACGCAGAAACCCTGAAGAACCGGTAAAAATTCAGCTTTGCAGGTATAACGGAATAGACAGTGAACCTGTAAAGTATCCTGACTTTACTGTGGTTTCAACTCTCAATCCCGATTCCGGAGCAATTTACGGCAATTCCCTGCTTAAGGGACTGCCGTTTGTGACCTCAATTCTGATGAAAATTTATAATTCAATCGGTCTTAATTGGGCAAGAGCGGGCGCGGTTCGTTACGCCGTAACCTACAAACCGCAGAATGACACTCTCGAAAGAGGGCTTGCCAAGGACAGGGCAATGCAGATTGCTTCCGAGTGGAGCAGCGCGATGAGTTCGTCCGGCACGAAGGACTTTATAGCCGTCGGCGATGTTGACATTAAGGTTATCGGGTCGGACAGCCAGATTCTTGACAGCGAGGTTCCCGTCAGACAGATGCTTGAACAGATTGTTGCAAAGACGGGGCTTCCCCCGTTTATGCTCGGGCTTTCATGGTCGTCGACGGAGAGAATGTCCGCTCAGCAGGCTGACGCGCTGACAAGCGAGCTTTGGGCGTACAGAAGGATTTTAACTCCGGTTGCGGAAAAAATCTGCAATCTTTTCCTTGCTCTGAGCGGCTTCGACGCTTCGGCTTCAATAGAGTGGGACGAAATAACTCTGCAGGATGAAACGGAACAGGCGCAGGCAAGACTCTGGAACGCTCAGGCAAAACAGCTTGAAAATCAGTCTGGAGGTGTTGAAAATTAATAAATGCGTAATTTCAAAAACAAAAAATGTCAAAAGCATTTCCGATGAGGATATGCAAAAAATCAATTCCTTTGCACTTTCATCTCTGACAAGCGACGATGTTTTCGTTTTCAGCGTGATACTTTGCGATAATGAAATAGACAGAGACGGCGAGCGTTTTACGGTTGAGTCACTGAAGACTCTGGAAACGCTTTTTGTCGGAAAAACGGCAATAATGAATCACAGCATGAAAACCGAGGATCAGAGCGCAAGAACCTTTAAGACTCAGCTTATCCGTGACGGGAGAAAAAACTCCCTCGGAGAGGATTATTACTATTTAAAAGCATGGGCTTACATGGTGAAAACCGAGTCAAATCAGGATCTTATAACGGAGATTCAGGCAGGAATCAAAAAGGAGACGAGCGTGGGCTGTTCGGTTGCGGATGTCAGGTGCTCAATCTGCGGAGCGTCAAGAAAAAAGAAGCGCTGTTCACATGTTAAAGGACAGGTTTACGGTGAAAAAATCTGTTTTGACGAGCTTGTTGACCCCACTGACGCTTACGAGTGGTCCTTTGTTGCGGTTCCTGCGCAGAGAAATGCAGGAGTTACAAAAGCCTTTTACAAGGAGGAACGAAATTTGAAGGAAATAGTTAAAAGTATGAGCGAATACAGCGAGAAAACACTTACGCCGGAGGAGTGCAAAGAGCTTTACGAAGAATTTGTAAGGCTTGAAAAACTTGCCGAAGACGGTGAAGAGTACAGGAAGTCTCTTATCAAAAATATTATCTCGCTTGCCGCCGTAGCTTTACCCGAGATTTCGGCGCAGGGCATGGGTGAAATCTGCGACAGCCTGTCAATTCAGAATCTTAAAAACCTCAGCCTTGCTCTCGAAAAGAAAAAAACGGCTTCGCTTCCCGTAGGCTATCAGACCTATACAGGGGAAGCAAAAACCGATTCGGAAAATTCCAGTTTTAAATTTTAACAGGAGGAAAAAATATGTCAGATTACAGAAATATTAAACTCGACAAGGATTTATATGTCGGCAAAGGGTTTTCGCACAATCTTGAGCAGCTTGACCCGAGCGAAAACTACAAGGGTACGTCACTCGAAGGACTTGACGCTTTTTCACGTCAGCTCAAAAGATTCGATATTAAAATCAGCGGAAAAAACAGCGATGTTGTTGACAAGTTCTTCTCTTCTTCTCAGACTGCTGCGCTCTTTCCCGAATTTGTTGTAAGAGCGGTTGCCGGCGGCTTTGACAATTCTCAGCTTCTTAGCGCAATTACTGCAGTAAACACAAAGATTGAAGGGCTTGATTACAGAAGCATTTCTTCTTCTTTTTCCGACCCTTCGCAGGATCAGGCAATTGTTTCGGAAGGAAATCTTATCCCCGAGATTAATATTGAGCTTACCAATTCAATGGTTGATATGCACAAGTACGGAAGAATGCTTGTTTCATCATACGAAGCGCTCAGATTCCAGAAAATCGGAGTTCTTTCCATTGCTCTTCGTCAGATAGGCGAATATATTGCCCATCAGCAGCTGGGTGACGCAATTAACGTGCTTATTAACGGCAACGACGGAGAAAGTCCGTGTGAAAGCATAAACGTTACGGGCAGCCTGACCTACGCAGACCTTGTCGATTTGTGGAACAGCCTGGGTCAGTATAATATGACGACTCTTATCGTCAATCCTGCCATGATGCCCACGCTTCTTAAAATGACTGAGTTCAGAGATTCTGTTGCCGGTCTTAATTTCCACGCAACGGGAAATATTATCACTCCTCTCGGTTCGCAGATTATAAGGTCGGATTATCTTGACGAAAACCTTATTATTGCAATTGACAGGAACGCGGCTCTTGAAACCGTTCAGTCGGGCGATATTGTTGTTGACAGCGATAAGCTCATCGACCGTCAGCTTGAGCGTGTTGCAATTACAAGCACATGCGGATTTAACAGAATTACCGCAGATGCAGTCAAAACCCTTGTTATAGGCGACTGATGAGGTGAAAAAATGCTTGACACGGCGACGGTGATAAACCGTTTTACTATCCTGTCGGGAATAGAAACAGCCGACAATAGAATTCAGGCGATTTGTCTTTCGAGCGCGAGTCATGTTTCTTCTCTTTTAAAAAGCAACGAGTACGAAGAAGACATAAGAGTAATTAACGCTGCGGCAAGCGACGCATATTATGTCTGGGTTATGCTTGAGTGCGTCGGTGACGACGCCGATTATAAAAGCTTCAGGGCGGGGGATATAACAATTCACTCAAATTCTTCCGCCCGCATTGAGGCGGCCCGGCTTCTGAGACAGGAGGCGTTTGAAAACGCTTCCGTCTTCTTTAAGGACAACTCGTTTTACTTCGGAGGGGTGGATACGGATGACTCTTCATGCGCTGTTTAAGCAGTTCGGCAGAAGGGTAAACGTAAAAAAGGTTGACAATACCTGGGAAAGCGAACTGTACCGCGCTTTCATTCAACCGCTTCGGTATAAAAACAAAATGTATCTTGAAGACAAACGCGTACCCATAGGCATAGGCGATATGAGTTATTATCTTTATCTCGGACCTGCCGAACATGATTTGTCGGTTCTCGACAACGATGAATTTTTACTGCGTTCGGATAACGAAAGTTTCCTTATTACGAGGGCTGAACGCATTTATATAAAAGATGAGATTGCCTATATATGGGCAGTTCTCAAGAAAACCAAGGAGGAAGAGTTATGATTCTTGTCGGCAGCACTGTTGCAAATCTTGCCCGTAACGCAAACCTGCGTTCGGATTCTCTCGGCGGAAAGACCGTAACGGCTTATCCGGACAAGTACATTTCCACTCCGCTGAAAAATACAATGTTTTCTCTCGGCGTTAAAGAAATTGATGTCGGACCGAGAATCGAAAGGACCAACGCTGACGGCAGTATAACCGTTACACGATTGAGAAACGTAAAGGTTACCTTCGGTCTTAACGTATACGCTCCGCACTCCGACGGAGGAGAAGCCTGCACAAGGGGATTTGACAGATGGATTGATTTTATAGTAAGAACCATGCAGCTCAATATTTCCGGCGCAGGCTGCAGCGGAGTCGAGTACGAACAGTCAATAGGAACAAATGTGTTAAAGGGTTATTTTATTATTGAAAACAAAACCGCGGAAACTGTAATTCCTGAATAGAGAAAAGCATAAAAAAGGCGGCTGTCCCGTTTAATCGGGACAGCCGTTGATTTTTTATTACCTGACGTATTTCTGACGGTATTCGTCAGCGCTTATCGCCTTGCTGAAAAGGAATCCCTGAGCGTTATCACAACCGCACTGTAAAAGGTAAAATGCCTGCTGGTCGGTTTCAACTCCCTCGAAAATAATATCTTTTCCGCTGGTTTTAATCAGGTTTATCAGCGTTTTGAGGTAGCTTAAATACCGTGGAGTGAAGTCAACGTCCGTAATAAAGCTTCTGTCGATTTTGACAACGTCAAACGGAGCGTCAAGCAGCATGCTCAATGAAGAATAACCGGTTCCGAAATCGTCGATGTCGATTTTAAATCCCATGGAGTGAAATTCTTCCATAATTGAAAGAAAATGCTCGTTATCGCGGATTGATTCGCTTTCGGTAATTTCAAGCTCAACATATTCGGGCGGAACACCGTATTTTTTAGTAAGCGAGAAAACGCGTTTTACAAAGTCGTCATTCTGGAGATGCTGACGCGCGAAGTTTACCGAAATCGGAAAAACAACTTTGCCTTCGTCAAGCCATTTTCTTATGTATTTAAGTGTTTCTTCAAAAATGAAATAGTCAAGCTCGACAATGTATCCGATTCTTTCGAGAATGGGTATGAATTCATCGGGATAACGCATCGTGCCGTCCGGAAGAATCCAGCGCACAAGCGCTTCGGCCCCTACCGCGCAACGTCTTTCAAGCGAGAACTTGGGCTGAAGGAACAAACGCAGCTCGCCCGTATCGATTGCCTTATGAAGCTCGTTCGCCGCGGTTTGTTCCGAAGCTCTTTTTCTTGTTAATTCGTCGTCATATACATAATATGATTTATTAACAACCTTTGCCTCTTTTCTGGCAAGATTTGCATTTTCGATTATGGAACTGATGGAGTGCTCGGGAATTGAAGAAATAAAGTAAACACCGGTTGAAAGGCTGAGATTACTTGCGGGATAAATCTCTTTCTGCTGGGCGATGAAGTAGTTGTTGATGCTTTCAACCGCGTTGATTATTTCTTCCCTGTTGTCGCTTGCGGAAATCGTAAGGAAAAAGTCGGAATAAACCCTTCCGTTGATTTTCGGATGGGCGGTGTCGGTTGAAATAGCGTTTGCAAAGTCGCAAAGCATTTTGTCGCCGGCTTCGTATCCGAAGTTTTCATTAACATAGGAAAATCCGTTGATATCCGTGTAAATAAGAGCGACAAACTCATTTTTCTTAATATGTTCGTTAATGAATTCCTTTGAAAGGTCAATGAATGTATCCTGATTGTAAAGGCCCGTAAGAGTGTCTCTTGTGGAAAGCTTTTCAATCTGTTCTCTGGAACGGATTCTTTCACGCCTGACGGCAACGAAAACGGAGATGACTCGTGAAAGCTCGGAGAAAGTGCCTAATTCAAATTCGCTCCACTCGTGAACATCCGTGCAGTCCGAGAAGAAAAGACAGCCGTCGACCTGATTGCTTTCGGGAAAACGCACGCCCGCGAATGAGTTGCATTTATACGTTGAGTGCAAAAGCTCGCCGACCTTTTTATCCTTCTTCATATTGAGGGTGTCGTCTATTATATACATACTCGATGTCGGAGCTTTCGGCGCGATATATCTTGTGTTTTTAGCATGAAGGGGAGGAATTGCGTCGAGCGACTGTATTCCGTCTTCAAAATGCCAGATATTTGTGAAATGCATAAAACCGTCGTTTGCTATATCCTCAAGAACCGCGACGAATGAAATATTGAACTGTTTGCCGATTCTTTCAAGCAGAACGTTTATCGAAGCGTCGATATCCCTTGAATGTGAGAGCAGGGAAAACGTGTACGTGACGAAATCCGAATCATAAACCTTGTTGCGGCTGGTCTGAACCATTTCGGCAGTATCGTCCCTCATGTTCATAATATCTGCGGCAGCGGCAAGCATATTTTCGTTATACTCCGTCCAGCGGTTTTTACCCTCCGCCTTGGAGTAGTACATTGCAAGGTCTGCCTGATCAAAGAGCGCGTGGAAATCACTGTTACTGTCGGAGGAATAAGAAATACCGATGCTGCAGCCTACGCTGTCGGGAAGCTCAAGCTGACCGCCGACATAGCTTTCCTTCATAAGAGTGCAGATGTGTTGCGCCGTTTCCTCTGCATCCGACTCTTCTGAATCCGGAATGAAAATCAAAAACTCGTCGCCGCCGACTCTTCCGACAATGACTCCGTCCCAGACTGCGGAACTTATTCCCGCCGCAAAATTCTGGATTACGGTATCGCCGAAGGTGTGACCGAAATTATCGTTAATAAGCTTGAAATTGTCGATATCAATAACAAGCATGGCGGATTTTTTGTTTTCGTTAAGAAGCTCGGAAACAATCTTTTCGCAGGCTGTTTTATTGTAAAGCCCGGTCATATCGTCATGCATGAGCCTTTGCTCAAGCTCAAACTGCGCCTTCTTTTCTTCGTCGCAGTTGTTGACTCGTCCGACTATGCGAACGGAATTGCCCTTTTCGTCCGGCACCGTCGCATGGCGCATAGTGTACCAGTGATATTCGCCGTCTTCCCTGAATTTGCCGAGAAATTCGAAGTCACCGACGCTTTTGCCGTTCCTTGCTTTGTTGATAAGCTCTTTGAACATTTCCTTCTGGTCGGGATGAATAATATCCGTGACATCAATATCGCGGTAGAAATTATATATCTTTCTGACGATTCCTTCGTGTGTGAAAATGTCCTTGGAAAGAATAAGCGTGTCCGTATTCAGGACATAGTCAAAGGGAACATCGTCCGTGTTTTCTTCAATAGCCTTGTATCTTTCGGACTGGAAGAAAAGCTCGTTTTCAATCTGTTTACGCCGGGTTGTGTCCCAGATTACGGAATAGAAAACGGGGTTTTCATCGTGGTATCTGAAAACTTTTGCTTTCATGGATACCCATACTTCAATTCCGTCCATTCTGTTAACCTGATATTCAAATTCAAACGAAGACGAATCGCTTAACGAGCCTTCAAGCGCTTCTTTAAAAAGGGGATATTCTTCCTCCTTGATAAATCGGGAGATATCCATATCTCCGAGCATATAAAAGTATTCGCTTGTAAAACCGTTAAGAACAAAAAACTCCTCATTCGCGTAAGAAATCTTCATTCTTCCGTTTTCGTATTCAAACACACAGATTCCGCCGGGAATATTTGTCATAAGGGTGTCAAGCTCGTATGTAGCGTCCTTGAGCCTTTCGTTGGATTCCACGGATTCGGTTATATCCGTAACCGTGCTGATTAAATATGACTTTCCGTCTTTTCCCTTAACTCTTGTTGCCGTATCGTGAAGCCATTTGATGTTTCCGAGGAAGTCGATTATTCTGTATGTAACTTCGGTTCTGTCACCAACCTGAAGCTGAGTCATAATTGTGTCGAGAGTCCATTTTCTGTCGGGAGAATGCACCATATTGACAGGTTTGTTTCCGGTCATTTCGATAAAGGATTTTTCGTCCCTTCCGAAAATACGCAGAAGCCCGTCGGTTACGGCTGTGAAAGAGCTGTCGATTCCGTCGATTTCGCAGACGTAACCGCCGCCGTTTATGTTTTCAAAAAATGATTTGTAAACAGCGGAATCTTCGATATTTACATTGCCGTTATTCTGTCTTTTAATTTCGTTTGAATACATACTGTTTTCCATAGCAGTTTATTCTCCAAAAGTTTATTATTACAATTTTATAACTTTTGCAATTTGTTGTCAATCATTTTAGTTATATTGCCGGTGAGCCCTTGACAAAGTGTGTTTGCTTAAATATAATTTAACTGTGTAAAAAATGTATGTTTTTTATAGGATTTTAAAAGTAAAAGGAGTGTTTTTTATGGATCTTAAAGGCACAAAAACAGAAGCTAATCTCATGACGGCTTTTGCAGGCGAATCACAGGCGCGCAATAAGTACACCTACTTTGCTTCAAAGGCAAAGAAAGAGGGCTACGAGCAGATTGCCGCTATCTTTGAAGAAACCGCAAATAACGAGAAAGAACATGCTAAAATGTGGTTCAAGCTTCTCGGCGGCATCGGTTCTACAACCGACAATCTCAAGGCTGCCGCCGAAGGTGAAAACTTTGAGTGGACCGATATGTATGCAAAGTTTGCCGAAGAAGCAAGAGCGGAAGGCTTTGACAAAATTGCCGCTATGTTTGAAGGCGTAGCAAAAATCGAAAAGGACCACGAGGAAAGATACAGAAAGCTTCTTGCCAATATCGAAGGCGGTCTTGTATTTTCACGCGACGGCGATATGGTATGGATTTGCCGCAACTGCGGTCATGTTCATGTCGGAAAGCAGGCTCCCGAAGTTTGCCCGGTATGCGCCCATCCCCAGAAGTATTTCGAGCTTAAGAGCGAAAACTATTGATTAACGGAGGATTTGTTATGAAATACACATGCGATATCTGCGGTTACGAATACGATCCCGCAGTCGGCGACCCCGATAACGGTATTGCGCCCGGCACGGCATTTGCCGACCTTCCCGACGATTGGGAATGTCCGATTTGCGGCGCAGGGAAAGGCAGTTTCAGCGAGGAATAATTATGATGAAATTTTACAAATGCTCACATTGCGGCAACATCATCGCTTTTGTTGACAACAAGGGCGTTCCGGTAAAGTGCTGCGGTGAAAAGATGGAAGAAATCGTTGCCAACACAGTTGATGCGGCTAAGGAAAAGCACGTTCCCGTCATCAGTGTTGAGGGCAACATTGTTACGGTTTGCGTCGGTGATGTCGCTCATCCGATGCTCAGCGAACACAGCATTCTCTGGGTCGCTCTTGAAACAAAGCAGGGCGCGCAGAGAAAAGAGCTTGCCGTAGGCAGCGAACCGATGGTTCAGTTTGCTCTTGTCGACGGCGACGAAGTTGTTGCGGCTTACGCTTATTGCAATCTTCACGGTTTGTGGAAAGCCGAAGCGTAAATTAAACAACAGATTAAGACGGAGTTTGAAACTCCGTCTTTTTTTGTGCCGAAAGGTTGAAAAATTGATTTATTTATAGTATTATAATATTTTGTAGAAATATGTTCACTTTAATTGGAAAGAGCAGGTGAAAAAAATGAAAACAGCAGTTGTAACGGGTTCTTCAAGAGGCATAGGCAAGGCTGTGGCAAAAATGCTTTGCAAAAACGGTTATGCAGTCGCTCTTTTATACAAAAACAATACCGAAAAAGCAGAAAACTTCAAAGCTGAATTATTGCACAGCGGCTTTGTTGCCGACTGTTTCAGGGCGGATGTTTCGGATTCTGCTCAGGTTAATGAGGTTTTTAAAAAAATATCGGAAGAACTCGGCACAGTTTCCGTCCTTATTAATAATGCGGGTGTTTCTTCACAGTCGCTTTTTACGGATATTACAGACGGAATGTGGAACGAAACGGTCGGAACAAATCTTACGGGCGTTTTCAACTGCTGTCGCGCCGTTCTTCCCGAAATGATTAAAAACCATTCCGGAGTTATAGTTAATATCGCTTCTATGTGGGGCGAGGTCGGAGCTTCGTGCGAAGTTCATTATTCTGCGACAAAGGCAGGTGTAATCGGACTTACAAAAGCGCTTGCAAAGGAAGTCGGCATTTCCGGTATCCGCGTAAACGCAGTTTCTCCGGGCGTTATAAAAACCGATATGCTTTCGTCATTTTCGGAAGACGACCTTGAAGAGCTTAAAAATGAAACTCCTCTTTCAAGACTCGGTACGCCCGAAGATATAGCAAACGCAGTGGAGTTTCTTGTAAGCGACAAGGCTTCGTTCATAACGGGTCAGGTGTTGTCCGTCAATGGAGGATTTGTTATATGAACTGTCCCGTGATGAAAAAATGCGGCGGCTGTCAGCTACTCAATTTAAGTTATGATGAGCAGCTGAGCTTCAAGCAGGCTTCTGTAATAAAACTGCTCGGTAAGTTTCATCACGTTGATGAAATAATCGGTATGGAAAACCCGTATCACTACCGCAATAAAGTTCAGGCGGCTTTCAGCCTTGACAGAAGCAAAAATATAATATCGGGAGTTTATCAGTCCTCAACCCATAGAGTTGTAAATGTTGACTCCTGCCTTCTTGAAGACGAAACTGCAGACAGAATTAACGTGACAATCCGTTTTCTTTTAAAGAGCTTCAAACTTCAGCCGTATAACGAAGATACGTCAAAGGGATTTTTACGCCATACTCTTATAAAACGCGGATTCAAAAGCGGCGAGGTTATGGTTGTTCTTGTCTCAGGGACAAATGTTTTCCCGAAGAAAAGGCAATTTGTCAACGCCCTTCTTCAGCGCCATCCCGAAATCACAACCGTTGTATGGAATATAAACGACAAAAGGACTTCGCTTGTTCTCGGCAGTAAATTTGAAACTCTTTACGGTGAGGGCAAAATCGAGGAAGAGCTTTGCTCATATAAATTCAGGATTTCTCCGTCCGCATTTTATCAGATAAATCCCGTTCAGACCGAGGTTTTATACAATAAAGCATTGGAGTTTGCGTCTTTAAAAAAGACTGATACGGTTATCGACGCTTATTGCGGAACGGGTACGATAGGTATAATCGCGTCCAAAAATGCGGGGCAGGTTATAGGTGTTGAACTTAACGCCGACGCAGTTAAGGACGCCAAGGAAAATGCAAAACTCAATAATGTTGAAAACATTAAATTCATTAAGGCGGATGCGGGTAAGTTTATGCTTGATCTCGCAAAGGAAAAACAGAAAATCGACGTCGTTATTATGGATCCGCCCAGAGCAGGCAGTGACAAAGCGTTTCTTTCGTCGCTCGTTTCGCTTTCGCCGGAAAGGGTTGTCTATATTTCCTGCAACCCCGAAACACAGCAGAGGGATTTGTTTTTCCTCGCGAAAAACGGCTATAAGGTACGCAAAATCCAACCCGTCGATATGTTCCCGCATACAAAACATGTGGAGACGGTAGTATTGATGAAAAAGAAATAGACAAATTGGAGTTTTCAGAGGTTAATCATGGATCGTAAAAGCATAATGAGTATAATTACGGAACACGGAATAGATCAAGAAATCCTTGACCATATCTTCATTTATGATGAGTATATAAAAACGGACCTGTTACCGGGCGGTATACCATATATGAAGTGTTGTGGTGGGAACTTGTGGAGCGGTGCGTACAGTTACGATGATATGAGAGGGCCGCAGGGGAGATTTACCAATGTGCCGTTTGAGGAAGCGTTCGGCAACATCTTGGAAAGCGTAAAGATGATGATAAATGATCCCAAGTCGGATTATTATTATTATCACCCGGACAAGGTGATGAAAAAGTGAAGCGTTGCAGCAGAAATTGATGTCGATATCCATCTTACTGTTTCAACTCTAACCAGTCCCGGGAAATTGCCAATTCCTTCATTGGGATGAGTCAGCTGGACGAATACAAGCGGTTTTATTTGACCTGCTGCTCCGGGGCATGTGGAGTGCGTGACATTGATAACAAAGAATATAACACTGTGACTTTTTGGGGTGAGTTTTATGGTCCTTTTTATAAACGCCTGCGCAAGAAAAGAGTCGAGGACAAAAAGGCTTGCGGACTGTTTTCTTTCAAAACTGAACAGACCGTTTGATGAAGTGCGTTTGAATGAAATCGTTTTTCCTGTCGCAGATGAGGAATTTTTGAAAAAACGCGACAGGCTCATTTCCGAACGGGATTTCGGAAATCCCTTATTTGATCTTGCGCGGCAGTTTGCTCAGGCGGATGAAATAGTTCTGGCAGCTCCTTTCTGGGACCTTTCCTTCCCGGCGGCACTCAAACAGTATTTTGAACAAATCAACGTCCTCGGAGTAACGTTTATATATACGCCCGAAGGAATTCCGAAAGGTCTGTGCAAAGCGAAAAGACTGACGTATATTACCACTTCCGGCGGCAACTTTGTTCCCGATGAATACGGCTTTGGATATGTAAGAGCTCTGGCGCAGAGCTTTTACGGAATTGAGAACGTAAAACTGATTAAAGCCGCGGGGCTTGATATTGACGGGGCGCAGACGGAAAAAATAATCGGTTCCGTTGAAAATGAAATAATGAAATAACCGAAAAATACAGGAAGGTTTAATACACGGTTTGAGCGAGGGTCAGCCATGTGCACAAGTATAGTTTCAAACAGAAATAAAACAATAGTCGGGTGGAATCTTGACCTGCTTGATATGGAATACAGAGTCAGTCCGTCCGATGCCGGAGTGTTCATTGAAATAAATGACGCAACAGAGGGTTGGATGCCCCTTTTCGGAGCAAATAACCGAGGGGATTTTGTCGGTATGCCGACCTGTTGGCCGTTTGACGGCAGGAGCGACCCGAAGGGCGAGGGAGAAAACGTAATTCTTCTTGATATTGATTTGCTTCTAAAGAAAAAGACTTTACACGAGATAAAGGAACTTGCGGACAAAAGACCTGTTTACAGCGTGCCGGGAGTGACGTTTATGTCGGCATTGTCGGATTGCGACGGTAATGTGCTTCATATAATCCCCGGTCAGGGATATAAGTATTACGAAAAACCGAAGTATAAAATTCTGACGAATTTTTCGCCGTTTAAGGGCAACAGCGAAACGCATCCCTGGATGGGATGGGACAGGTACAATAAAGCGGACGAAATGCTCAAAAACGCTTCGGACGGTTTTGACGTGAAGGACTGCTTCGAGGTTCTCAAAGCTGTTTCCCAGACGGTCTGCCCGACAGTTGTTTCAATGGTTTATGACGTGACTGACAGAACGGTATATTGGTGCGAAAACAGGGAATACGACAAGATAAAAAGCAAATTCTTCGGAGAAAACAGAAAATATAAAAACGCAGCGGATTATTATAAAAACCGCACTCTTGCCGAGATAATGGAAGATAACTACGACGGCGAATGGAAAGAGGTAAAAAAATGAAAAGCAGTGAAGAAAAGAAAGAAAAACTCACGCCGGCTCAGCTAAAAAGACAGGAAAAGTTTCTTGAAGTTGAGGCGAAAATGGCTTCAGACGGTTACGAAATGAAGGAGCATACAATTTCCGCCCTTTATGCAAATGTTATGGCGGTCGTGGCGTCCCTTCCGTTCTTCCTTCCCGTGATTGTTCTTTACGCCGTTATTAATGACGGAACAAAAAAGAATATTCTTGAAATGGGATTAAAGGAAATACTCCTGTTTCTTCTGTTTGACATTGTTCTCGTGGTTCTTCACGAAGCCGTTCACGGCATAACATGGGCTCTCTTCGCCAAAAATCATTTCAGGAGCATTGAGTTTGGCATTATGAAGGAATTGCTTACCCCTTACTGCACCTGCAGCGAACCGCTTAAAAAGGGGCAGTACATTCTCGGAACGCTGATGCCGCTGTTTGTCGTAGGACTTGTTCCGTCGGCAATTGCGATTCTTCTGTCACGGTACTGGCTTTTGCTTGTCGGAGTAGTAATGATTATCGGCGCAGGCGGGGATATTATCATTTCGTTCAGAATGTTAAAATACAAATCCGAAAAAGACGAGGTTATTTATTACGATCACCCGACAAAATGCGGATTTATCACCTTTGAAAAATGAGTTGCCTTCGGAACTAAAAGGAGGAAGAAAAATGTACTATCTTATTGAAAACACGCTTAAAGAGTGTACGCTCGACGAGTGCAGAAATTCCGGCAAACAGTACGTTGCCGTGCTTACGCCCGAAGAGTGGATAAGTCAGCGTGATATGTTTGAAATGGGAATCGATCTTGAAATCGACGCTATTGAAGTTCATAACACCAAAGCCGAGGTAAACTACGACTCGCTGACAGGTACATTTTCAATTCCCAGCAGGCGCGATATAACGGGCGACGACTATAAATTCGCTTTCGCTCTCGATGAAAAGGGCATCGTATTTATTGATTCAAGCGGCAGAGCGCAGAAGATTGTCAACCGTGTAAAGAACACAAAGAAGTGGCGCATGCCTTCTCTTGAAAGATTTATGTACGATTTTCTTGAGCAGATTATCCACTCGGATCAGTCGCTTCTTGAAAAATATGAAAAAGAGCTTGTCGCGCTTGAGGACAGGATTGTTAATGGCGACGATGAAGAAGAAATCCTCAACCGTGTTAATGACATACGCGGTGATGTCAGAGAGCTTCGCACTCACTATGAGCAGCTTATAGATTTCGGCCAGGAGCTTGAGGAAAACGAGAATAATTTCTTCAGAGAGGATAACGAGCGCTATTTCAGGCTGTTTATCAATAAGGCTTCAAGACTTATGGATAAGGCTTCTTCGCTTCGTGATTATACGGTTCAGATAAGGGACTTGCAGAAGACCCAGCTTGACGTTAAGCAGAATCGGATTATGACCATTCTTACCGTCGTTACGACTATCTTTATGCCTCTGACTCTGATAGTCGGCTGGTACGGTATGAATTTCCGCTATATGCCCGAGCTTCAATGGAAACTCGGCTATCCCGTTGTAATTGCGGTGAGCCTTGTTATCGGCATCGGCGGACTTATCTATTTTAAAAAGAAAAGGTGGCTTTAATATGAAAATATCGGAGATTTTTAAAAGCAAAATCCCTGTTTCATTTGAAATTTTTCCGCCCAAAGGGGACCTTAGCGTTGAAACGCTCAGGGATACCCTGTCCTCGTTAAAAAAGCTTAATCCCGATTTCATTTCCGTTACCTATTCGGCAGGCGGAACGGGCAACAGCCGGAAAACGGTTGAACTCGCTTCCGTTGTAAAAAACGAGTTCGCAATTGAGTCAATGGCTCATCTTACCTGTATAAACTCCGACCGCCGGACAGTCCGTAAGGTTGTGTCCGAGATTAAAGCAAGCGGAATTGAAAACGTCCTCGCTTTAAGGGGCGATATAATCGAGGGCAATGTGCCGACTGATTTTAAAAACGCAGCCGACCTGATTAAAGAAATCAAAAACGAACCGCTTTGCATAGGAGCCGCATGTTATCCGGAGGGGCATATTACCTGCGAAAGCCTCGGAAAAGACATTGAATATCTTAAGGCAAAACAGGACAGCGGAGCCGAGTTTTTCGTAAGTCAGCTGTTTTTTGAAAACAGGGTTTTCTATGATTTTATTGAAAAGGCGAGGGCAAAAGGAATCAGCATTCCGATTACGGCAGGAATTATGCCTATGCTTTCAAAATCACAGATAAGCCGAATGATATTCCTCTGCGGAGCTTCGCTTCCGAGTGAGATTATAAGAATACTCAATAAATATGAAAATGACGCCGAAAGTCTTAAACAGGCGGGTATTGAATATGCCGCCGGGCAGGCGGAGGATTTGCTCGCTAACGGCGTTGACGGAATACATCTTTACATAATGAATAAACCCGATATTGCATCGGGCATAACGGAAAGAATTAAATGATTAAGCTACACGGCGACAAAAAAGAGGCGCTTCGCTACCTCGGTTATAAAGGGCAGAATATAACTCCCGAAATGGAAAATCAGATTGATCTGACGTTGAAAGAGGGGTTAAGCCTTGCCGTGCCTTCAAGCGTTTATCTTGTTTTTGACACCGAAAAAACCGAAGACGGAATAAGGCTCAAAGACACTGAGCTGATTCTTTCGGGGGAGAATATTAATTCATTTCTTTCCGGCGCAGAAAAATGCGCGGTAATGGCTGTAACAATCGGGCATAAAATCGACTCGGCAATCGGAAGATACGAAAGAACGGGCAAGATTACAAATGCGCTTTTGCTTGATTGCGTCGCGACGGCTCTTGTTGAGGAACTGGCAGATAAGGTTAACTCGGAAATAGAGCAAAAGGCTCAAAAAGAGGGATTTTACTGCAAACACCGTTTCAGCCCGGGCTACGGAGATTTTCCGCTTGAAACACAGAAAAGAATTATACCGCTTTTAAGCTGTGAAAAACGAATCGGCGTAACTCTTAACGACGCCTGTCTTATGTCACCGCGAAAAAGCGTTACGGCTGTTATAGGATTTTTTAAAAAGGAGGGTGAGAAGAATGATAAATGAAAATGAGTTTTTACTCTTTGACGGAGGCTTCGGCACAATGCTCCAGCAAAGGGGACTTAAAACCGGCGAGCAACCCGATATGCTCAATCTCACCAATCCCGAACTCGTAAAACAGATACATAAAGAATATGTCGAGGCGGGAGCCGATATTATAACGGCAAATACTTTTTCTTCCAACAGGCATAAACTGCCCGAAAACGTTACCGTTGACGAGGTTGTCGGCGCGGCAATCCGGCTTGCAAAGGAAGCGGGGGCGAAGAAAGTCGCCCTTGATATAAGCCAGATAGGGATTCTTCTTGAACCTGTCGGTACGCTGAAATTTGAGGAAGCGTACGGTTATTTTAAAGAAACAGTCATTGCCGGCGTAAAGCACGGGGCGGATATTATATTAATCGAAACCATGTCGGATCTGCTTGAAGCCAAGGCGGCTGTGCTTGCCGCAAAGGAGAATTCGTCTCTTCCCGTTTTCGTGTCAATGACTCTCGGCGAGGACGGAAGAACTTTCCTCGGAGCCGACGCGAAAACAATTGCACTTACTCTTTCTTCGCTCGGCGTTGACGCAGTCGGACTCAACTGTTCGTTAGGTCCCGAAGAAATGCTTCCGATAATTAAGGAGATAACCGAGTATTCAAGAGTGCCGGTTCTTGTTCAGCCGAATGCAGGCATGCCCGTTTACAGAAACGGCGAAACGGTTTATACCGTTACGGCAGAAGATTTTGTTTCTGCTATTTCAAAAATGCTTGATTTCGGCGTAACTGTCGTAGGCGGCTGCTGCGGAACTACTCCCGAATACACAAGACAACTCAGGAAGCTTCTTTCTTCAAGAAAGCCCGTTAAAAGGAATATTAAAAAAGTGACTGCAGTAACGAGCGCACAGCAGACGGTAGTGCTTGAAAATAACATTGCCGTAATCGGTGAAAGAATCAATCCGACGGGCAAAAAAAAGCTCAAAGCCGCCCTTATTAACGGGGATTGCGATTATATCGTCAACGAGGCAATCACTCAGACCGAACGCGGAGCGGACATACTTGACGTTAATGTCGGACTTCCCGAAATTGACGAAACTAAAACGCTTGCCGAAACGGTAAAGCTTATTCAGTCGGTAACCGGTCTCCCGCTTCAGATTGATTCATCAAGTCCGGAGGCTATTGAAAAGGCTTGCAGAGTTTATTGCGGAAAGCCGATAATAAATTCCGTAAACGGCAAGGATGAAAGCCTTGAGAGCATTTTGCCCATAGCAAAAAAATACGGCGCCGCAGTTGTAGGTCTTACTCTTGATGAAAACGGGATTCCCGACACTGCAAAAGAAAGATTCAGGATTGCCGAGAAGATTCTGAACAGAGCCTTGGAATACGGAATACCCAGAGAAGATGTTCTCATAGATTCGCTTGTGCTGACCGCTTCGACAAATCAGAAAGCGGTAATGCAAACGCTTGAAACGATTAAGCTCGTTAAAAAGAATCTCGGGCTTAAAACTGTTCTGGGCGTTTCCAATGTTTCTTTCGGACTGCCGAACAGGGAGCTTGTCAATTCCACTTTTTTGGCTTCGGCTTTCGGAGCAGGGCTTGACATGCCGATACTGAACCCGTCGTCGGAAAGGTATATGGATGTTGTAAATGCGTTCAAAGTACTTAATTCGCAGGATGAAAACGCGGCCTCATTTATTGAAAAGTACGCTTCGCTTGAAATAAAGGACAGCAGGGTTTCTCTTAATGAAAAACCCGTTGAAACCGGAAACGATATGGAAGCGCTCATCTTTACGGGCAGAAAAAAAGAAACGGCGTTGCTCACCGAAAAAATGCTCGAAACCGTTGCGCCCGTTGAAATAATTGACAAGTATTTTATACCGGCGCTTGACAGGGTCGGCGAGAAATATGAAAAGGGCGAGTTCTTCCTGCCTCAGCTGATGTCGAGCGCGGAAACCGTCAAAGCGGGTTTTGACGTTCTCAAAAAGCATCTTCCTGCCGATACGGACGCAAATAAGGGTGAAATACTGCTGGCTACAGTTAAAGGCGATATTCACGACATAGGAAAGAATATTGTCAAAATGCTTCTTGAAAACTACGGCTATAAAGTTATTGACCTTGGCAAGGATGTCGGAATTGAAGAAATAGTCGAAACGGTAAAAAGGAAGAATATAAAGCTTGTCGGCCTTTCGGCTCTTATGACAACAACAGTCAGAAATATGGAAAAAACAATCAGCGCTTTAAGACGCGAAGTTCCCGACTGCAAAATAATGGTGGGAGGAGCCGTGCTTAACAGCGACTACGCAAAGCAGGTAGGCGCGGATTATTACTCAAAGGACGCAGCGGGTTCCGCAAAGATTGCGGAAGAATTTTTTAAAAACAGTAAATAATTATCGGAGGATATAAAAATGAGAGATTTAGTTATTATCGGCGCAGGCCCGTCGGGCATTTTCACGGCAGTCGAAATGATAAGAAAGGGACTTAAAAAAGATATCGTTATCGTCGAAAAAGGTCAGCCCGTCGAAAAAAGAGCATGCCCTAAAGCCAAGACGAAAAAATGTATGAACTGTCAGCCGTACTGCCATATTACAACAGGCTTTTCCGGCGCGGGCGCATTTTCCGACGGCAAGCTTTCCTTAAGCTATGAAGTCGGCGGGGATCTTCCGTCGCTCATCGGCGAGGACTTTGCTCAGGAACTTATTAATTATACGGATAAGATTTATCTTGAATTCGGCGCTGATACCAAGGTTGAAGGAATCGGAAACGACGAAGAAGTCAAGCAGATAAGAAAACGCGCGATTCAGGCGGGGCTCAAGCTCGTAGACTGCCCGATAAGGCATCTCGGAACGGAAAAGGCGCAGAAGCTTTATTACGATATTGAACAGTATCTTTTAGATAACGGGGTTGAAATTATTTTCGGCTACGAATGTGTTGATATCATTCTTGAAGACGGAGCCTGCAAAGGCGTAAAGATTTCAAACGGCAAGGACGAAAAAGAGATTCTTTCAAAAAGAACCGTTTTTGCAACCGGAAGAAGGGGAGCTGACTGGCTCGAAAAAATCTGCGCGGAGTATAATATCGCTCATCAGCCCGGAACTGTTGATATCGGCGTAAGAGTAGAGGTCCGCAACGAGATAATGGAAAAGGTCAATAAAGTCCTTTACGAGTCGAAGCTTGTCGGATATCCGAAGCCTTTCAAGAATAAAGTCCGCACATTCTGTCAGAATCCCGGCGGATTTGTCAGCCAGGAAAATTATGACGACAACCTTGCCGTTGTAAACGGACACTCGTATAAGGATTTAAAATCAAACAATACAAACCTTGCCATTCTTTGTTCCCATAATTTCAATCAGCCGTTCAATCAGCCGATTTCCTACGCTCAGAAGGTCGGCGAGCTTACCAATATGCTCGGCGCGGGACATATACTTGTTCAGCGCTACGGAGATATTCTTGACGGTAAACGCACATGGCAGAAGGAGCTTGAACGCTCCAACTTAAAGCCTACGCTTCCCGACGCGGTAGCGGGCGATATTACCGCCGCGATGCCTTACCGTTCGATGGTAAATATTATTAATTTCATCGCCGCCATGGATCAGGTTGTTCCGGGCTTTGCTTCAACGGAAACGCTTCTTTATTCACCCGAGCTTAAATTCTATTCCAACAGAATCAAGATGGATGAGGACCTGAATACTTCGGTAAAAGGGCTCCATTGTCTGGGTGACTCGAGCGGCTGGACAAGAGGACTTATGATGGCTTCGATTATGGGCGTGCTTATGGGCAGAAAAATCGCCGAGCAGGAGGAATAATATGACTGACACATCGACAAGAAAGCAGCAGCTTACAAGCTACGCTCTGCTTACAATCGGTGCGTTTATATGGGGCTCGGCTTTTATTTCGCAGAAGGTTGGGATGGATTATCTCGGCGCTCTTGCGTTTAACGGAATAAGAAATCTTATCGGCACATCAGTTCTTATTCCCGTAATTCTTATACTCGATAAGAAAAAGAAGCCCGAGCTGTTAAAAGCCGAAAAAAAGAACAAAAAAGTACTTATTAAATCCGGCGTTATATGTGGAATTCTGCTTGCGGCGGCTTCAACGTCTCAGCAATATGCTCTGAAATATACAACAATCGGAAAGGTCAGCTTCATAACTACCCTGTATATGATTTTTGTTCCGATAATCGGGTTTTTCCTCGGAAAAAAATTCAGATGGATTCTGTGGATAAGCGCCATTCTCGCCAGCGCGGGAATGTATATCCTGTGCTTAAAAAGGGGAGAGGGCTTTGCTCTTTCAAAGGGCGTTCTTCTCGCGTTTTTGTGTGCTGTTCTTTTCGCTTTCCAGATTCTTGCGCTCGATAAGTATACCCCGATGGTCAATGCCGTAAAGCTTGCGTGTATTCAGTTTTTTGTCTGCGGATTAATCTGCTGCAGCCTGATGCTCGTTTTTGAAAATCCGACTTTTTCGGATGTGAAGAATGCCGCTGTTCCGCTTCTTTACGCCGGAGTTCTGTCAACGGGCGTAGCATATACATTTCAGGCTGTCGGTCAGAAACACGCAAATCCGGTAATGGCAACAATAATAATGAGCCTCGAATCGGTTTTCGCTCTTATTGTCGGCTGGATTGTGTTAAAGGAGAGAATGACGGCAAGAGAGCTTACGGGCTGTCTTATAATCTTCGCAGGCGTGCTTCTTACCCAGTTGCCCGAAAGAAAAAAGAAAGAAATCAAAGAAATATAAAATCAAAAAAACGCCCGTGAGTTTTAGGGCGTGCGGATTAGGGATTTAATAGCCTCAAAAAACATCTTTTAGCGTACTGCTGCGTTAAAAATGCTCGGAATACACAAAGTATTCCTGCGCTTTTTGCCTTGCTTTACACTAAAATCTGCATTTTTGAGGTGCATACGCAATTTTGAAATAGAAGTTTTTCGTTAGAACAATGAATAAAAGCGGGTTAAGGCTGACGCCTTAACCCGCTTTTTAAAGCAGTTATAACGGAAAAGAATATTTCAAAATCTGTTAAATCCCTAATCTGCACGCCCTTTCCTCACGGGCGTTGGTTTTAATTATGTTTATTCGGTAAAGTTGAATTTGTCAATAATCGCAACGACCTCTTCAACTGTTTTGTTGTAGATTCTTGCGCCGAGTTCAACGTAATCGTTATCGTTGCTTTCGTCGTCGTCCCTGTCGCAGAGCTTTTTAAAGGTTTCGCCTGCCGCCTTGGCGCTTGTTTCACCGCTTCTTACAGAAAGCGAATAAAAGCTGAATTCCGGACCGTCGGACAGGTCGTTGTAAAGCTTGCGGTTTTCGGACGAAATCCTGTCATAAAAGGAATTTACCGCAGTGTTGGAAAGCAAGGCTGCGGGGAGCTGATGACTCAGACACCACTGCGCGGAAAAAACAATCAGAATCCTGACCTGCTTTTTGGCTTCGTCCGTTGCGGGAACCTTTCCGACTGCAGAAGCAATATGCTCGTCAATCTCTTTTTCATTAAGGAAGATTTCGGCAAGACGAATTCCGAGCTTTTTTGCTTTTTCGGTGTTGCCGTTGGCACGCTGACGGTTGACCTGCTCTAAAAGAAGAGCTGCCTCATTCTTGTCGTCAACCTGAGACTTGCCGAATATTTTAATGTCGCTGTCGTCATAAAACATACTGTCAGACCTCCGAAGCCTGCGCCTGAAGCTCGGCTTCCTTAGCCGCCTGAGCCTCCGCTTTCTTTTTAAGGCGCTTTTGTCTGGATTTATAATTCAACAATTTGTTTAAGTTTTCCTCGGGCATTTCGCAGTCGCCCACGGAAACGGGATATTTGTTATAAAGACCGTGAAATTCGCTGCCGCCGGTTGCAAGGATTTTATTCTTTGAAGCGAATTTTTTAAGAATCTCCTTGTCCTCTTCGCTGTTATAGGGGGACCATACTTCAACTCCGTCAAGTCCGTAGCCCAAGAACTTGTCAAGAAGCTCCATTCCTCCGTGAAGCGACGGATGGGCAAGAACCGCTACGCCGCCCGCGGCATGAACCGCTTCAATAACTTCCGAAGCATCCGGATAAGAGGGCTTGGGGATTATATTGTTTTCGCTTTCGGGATTAAAAAGCTCTTCGTAAACGTCGCCGTAAATGGTCGTGGCAAAGCCGCACTCGACGAGAGCGCGCATAATGTGCTGTTTATAAAGGCTTGTCGAACCCGAAGCGCACGCAGTCATAAAATCGAGTGAAATGGGATAACGCTTTGCAACGTGGAGCATCATATAATGCGCTTCCTTACGTCTGATAAGCGTGTTCTTGTGACAAAGTCCCTCAAGGCGGTCGGGAGCGTCGGCAAGATAGCACAGAATGTGAACAAGCTTGCCGCTTTCCTTATCCGTAGCGCTCAGCTCTACCCCGTGGATAACCTGAACGCCGTGTCGCGCGCCGATGATTTTACCCCTGCCGGCGCCCGCCATGCAGTCGTGGTCGGTAATAGATATTGTTTTTATTCCTCTTTTTTTGGCCAATACAATAATTTCTTCAATTCCAAGAGAACCATTAGATAATTTTGTGTGGCAATGTAAGTCTACGCTCATTTTAATCCCCTTTCTAAATCCCAGAACAAGCGCATAGCACAGGCATTGCTGCTTTCAAGCGAAAATAACCTAATTTAAAATGATAGTGAATTTATTATATAACAAAAAATTCTGTTTTGCAAGCATAAATTTGATATATTAGCAAAAAAATTAATCGTTGTCAATAAAAAAAAGGAGATAATAATTTTTTTGTAAAGGTTGTAAGAATTTCACAACAAAAAAATGTATATACTGCAGAAATTTTTAAGTTCTTTTTGCGTATTAAATTCTCATTTATATTGACAATCAAAGCGAATTAATATAAACTCTATTGTTGGCAATTATTTAACTTATAGTAATGTATGTAAAAAGACGGAAAAGGAATGGAAATCAAATGAACAACACCGAAAAAACAATGGATAAAATTGTCGCTCTTTGTAAAACAAGGGGATTTATTTTCCCCGGCAGCGATATTTACGGCGGACTTGCAAATACCTGGGATTACGGTCCGTTAGGCGCAAGACTCAAGAACAACGTAAAGGATACATGGAGAAAACGCTTTATTCAGGAAATAAGAAACAGCTTTGAAGTTGACGCGGATATTTTAATGCACCCGAGAGTCTGGGAGGCAAGCGGTCATGTCGCTTCGTTTTCCGATCCGCTTCTTGACTGCAAGGAATGTAAAATGCGTTTTCGCGCGGATAATCTTATCGACGACTTCAATCCCGAAGCTCATGCGGACGGCATGACAAAGGAAGAGATGTTTGATTATATCAAGGCTAATTCCATTCCCTGCCCGAATTGCGGCAAGCACAACTTCACCGATATCAGGGAATTCAACCTTATGTTCCAGACCTTCAGAGGCGTTACGAACAACGCTAAAAGCGTTATTTATCTTCGCCCCGAAAATGCGCAGGGCGAATATGTTAACTTCCTTAATGTCCAGCGCACAATGAGAGCCAAGCTTCCTTTCTCCATCGGTCAGATAGGAAAGGCTTTCAGAAACGAAATCACTCCCGGCAACTTTACTTTCAGAACGATTGAGTTTGAGCAGATGGAATTCCAGACCTTCTGTAAGGAAGGAACGGACACCGAGCTTTACGATTATTTCAAAGAGTACGGCAAAAAGTACTATATGGATCTTGGTATTCCCGAGGAGCATCTTCGTTTCCACGACCACGAAAAGCTTGCTCACTACGCAAAGGCGGCGTGCGATATCGAATTCCTTTTCCCGTTCGGCTGGGGTGAAATCAACGGCACTCATAACAGAACCGATTTTGACCTTACCCGCCATCAGGAGTATTCGGGTCAGAAGATGGAATATCTTGACCCCGAGACGAACGAGAGGTTTATTCCCTATATTGTTGAAAGCACCTACGGACTTGACAGAACGGTTCTTGCGCTTCTTTGCGAGGCTTATGACGAGGAACTCATTGACGAGGAAAAGAGCGATACGAGAGTTGTGCTTCATTTAAGCCCTGCAATCGCTCCGTTTAAGGCTGCCGTTCTTCCGCTTTCAAAAAAGCTTTCCGAAAATGCGCTTTCCGAAGTATTTGACAAAATCAAGGGCGCGTTTATGGTTGACTTTGACGAAACGGGTTCCATAGGCAAGCGTTATCGCAGACAGGATGAAATCGGAACGCCGTTCTGCATTACCTATGACTTTGATTCGCTTGAAGACGGTTGCGTAACAGTCCGCGAAAGAGATTCCATGGAGCAGGTAAGACTTCCCATAGGCGAAATTGAAAGCTATATTTCCGAAAAGATTAAATTTTAAATAACAGTCAAAATGCCGGTATCATGCGGATACCGGCATTTTTTATTGCAGCAGGTCGAGAGGATTGATAAGCGTGCTTCTGACCCGTATTTCTATGTGCAGATGTGTTTCTTCGCTGCTTTCGAGGGGAACCGACCCGACTGTTCCGATTTTTTCTTCAGCTTTTACTATCCGGTCTTTTTCTACGGAAACATTTGCGTCAAGTCCGCAATACTTGGCCGTTACTCCGTTGCCGTGGTCAATTTCAACTACCGTTCCCCAAAATGTGTCTGTGTAAACGGCGGTTACGATTCCGTTGTTAATCGCTTTTACAGCCGTCCCGCTTTTGCACGCTATATCCGTTCCGTTGTGGGTTCGCCAGTCGCCGGTGGATTCGTTTTTAACAAGCTCGCCGTTTGAAAAATGCTTGAGGATTTTTCCGTTTACGGGCGAAGAAAAATGTTTAAGCGGCTCGAAGAGCGTCTGCGGTTCGGTGGTTGTCGGTCTTTGGTCGGGAATATTGGTTATGGGAGTATTTGCGTCTTTTGCTTCCGATTCTTTCTCGGTAGTTCTTTCGTGCGTTTCTTCGCTGACCTGTGAAAACCTGCCTGCAATAATTCTCTGCGTTCCCTGTGAGGTTCGCCATGCCGTTACCGAGAAGGCGAGTACGAGAAACAGGACGCACAGATAAGCGATTTTACCTTTTTCGCTCAGTTTTTTTCCGGACATTGTTTTTCCTCCTTTTTTCGGAATTTATGTTTATTTTTCCCTTCTCAAAGGATTCTTATACAGATAAATAAAAATTTTTGAATTTTAGCAAACAAATGTTTGCTTTTTTGATTTTTATGTGTTATAATGTCTGTGAATTAAGTATTAACGGGAGTGAAACGAATGAATCCTATAAGCGATACTCAAAGAAAAATATATGAATTCCTTCTCGAAAGGAGCCAGACTAACGGCGTTCCTCCGTCGGTGCGTGAAATCGGCAAGGCGGTGGGGCTCAGTTCAACCTCGTCCGTTCAGGCTAACCTTGACGCGCTTGAAAACGCCGGATATATCGAGCGTGACCCGATGCTCAAAAGAAGCATCCGTATCCTCGGTCAGGCTGAAAACGTGACGAGCGTTCCGCTTCTGGGTACTGTCGCCGCCGGTCAGCCTATCCTCGCTATTGAGCAGGCGGAGGGTTACCTTCCCTACAGCGGACACGTTTCCAAAGACAAGCCGCTGTTTGCACTTAAGGTCAAGGGCGAAAGCATGCTGTGGGCAGGTATTCTTGACGGTGATATCGTTTTTGCCGAAAGGACTCCCGTAGCTTCCAACGGTGAAATTGTCGTCGCTCTTGTCGGTGACGAGGCTACGGTTAAAACGTTCTATAAAGAAAACGGTCATTTCCGTCTTCAGCCTGAAAATGACGCATTTGAGCCGATTATTGTCAAGGAAGTCACTATCCTCGGCAAGGTTGTCGCAGTGCTTCGTTATTATTAATGATATGAAAAGAATCAACATGGGCACTGTTGTCGCCTCCGTGGGGTTTATAATTAATCTGACGCTGTTTTTCGTCAAGTTTTATATCTCCGGAGTCAGCAACAGCCTGAGCATTTATCTTGATTCTATTAATAATCTTATGGATTCGCTCGTCTGTGTTGCCGCGGGTTTTGCTTTTATACTTGCAACACACAAAAGCGATAAGAAATACCCCTTCGGATTCGGCAGGATTGAAGGGGTTGTCAATTTTCTTATTTCTGTTATAATATTAATTACCGGTCTGTCGTTTGCTTATTCGTCTGTCGGAAGGCTTATGTACCCGCTTCCTGTGTGGTACAGCAGAAATTATGCGATAGTAATTGCGGCGACAATTCCCGTTAAACTGTTTTTACTTATTCTTTATAAGACCGTTAATTTTAAGCTTAAGTCCGATACCGTCGGCTCTCTGGGACTCGACAGTCTTCTTGACTTTTTCATTACTTCATGCACGCTTGTTTCTCTTACGCTTTCAAACCGGTTTTCCTATTCGTTTGACGGCATCGCGGGGCTTGCGATAAGCGTAATTCTTGCCGTTCAGGGGTTTAAAGCCGTTAAAAACGCATTTGCGTTTCTTCTCGGCAGAAAAGATGAAAAGCTCTGTTCCGAGATTGAGAATATCTTTTCACAGGACAGCGAGATTCTTGAAGTCGAAAATGTTGACTGCCATTTATACGGTAAAACAGTCGTTGTCAATGCCGATATTGTTACCGAGAACAATGTCGTTACACCCTCGCTCGAGGAAAGGCTTATGTCGGGCATTTCTTATCTGGGAGAGGTTAAATTATATTTAAAATCAGGAGGGAATAACCGTGGAGCTTGAGACTAAAGTTGAAACCAATGCAGTGGCTTCGGAAGACCCCAAGGCGCTTAAAAAGGAAAAAAGAAAGAAAAGAAGAAAAAAAGCTCGCAAGGTTCTTCTGATTATTCTTGCGGTTATTCTTGCATTTGTTCTTATAACAACATGCGTTACCGTTGTTAATTACAAGTCTCTTATGAAAAAGGCGAAAAACTTCGGCGCCGCAGGCTCGAAGAAGCTCAATTTTGAATACTATGACGATAACAATATAAATATTTATTCCGATGACGGGCTTAAAATAGTTCAGCTGACGGATATTCATATCGGCTCGGGCTGGATGAGCGGCTCAAAGGATAACAAGGCTATGAACGCCGTTGCCGCTATGGTCAAGGCCGAAAAGCCGGATCTTGTTGTTGTTACGGGCGACGTAGGTTATCCTGTTCCGTTCCAGGCAGGTACATTTAACAATAAGCTTTCAATCAGAGTTTTTGCAGAGCTTATGGAAACGCTTGACGTTTACTGGCTTTACTGCTTCGGCAATCACGATACCGAGCTTTACAGCTATTATTCCCGTGAAGATATTGTCGAAATGCTTGATACGGACGAATATCCTCACTGCCTTCTGAAGGCGGGTCCGTCCGATGTTGACGGCTTGGGCAACCAGATAGTAAATATCGTCAATTCCGACGGCGTTATCACAAGAAGCCTTATCACACTTGATTCCCATATGTATACCGACGGAGATACGCTCGGCGCTCTTCATTATTACGATAACATTCATCAGAATCAGGTTGACTGGTATTCAAAGACCGTAGACGAGCTTAATGCAAAGAACGAAAAGACTATTTCCTCGCTTTCAAAGGAAAAACAGGCGGAATACGAGAATCTTAAAACAGTTCCGACAAGTCTTTTCTTCCACATTCCGCTTACCGAATATAAAGACGCGTGGGACGAATATCTTGCCGCCGGATTCAAGGACACCGAAAACGTAAAATATAATTACGGAACTATCGGTGAGCCCGACGATTTAATCTGCTGCGGCGTTCACGAGGACGAGCTTTTTGAAACTGCTCTTAAAAAGGGCAGTACGGATACCGTCTTCTGCGGACACGACCATCTGAATACTTTCTCGGTCAATTACAAGGGAATCAATCTGACATATTCATACAGTATCGACTATCTTGCATATCCGGGAATTTCCAAAATCGGTTCACAGCGCGGATGCACGGTTATCAATATCGCAAAGGACGGAGCAATTTCATTTGCTGGCGAAAGCTATTATCAGGATAAGTATGCAACCCTCGACCCGAAGGAAGAGGTCACAATGCAGAAACTCGGAAATCACTGATTTGTTTTCTGTCAATAAAGAAAGAATACAAAAAGGGGAGCGGTTAACCGCTCCCCTTAATTTATTTATTCAGTTGTATCTGAAAACGGCTGCGTATCAGTCTTTTTCGGGTGAAAGAAGACCGTAGCCTCCGTCCTTTCTGCGATAAACTACCGAAACGGTGTCGTCCTCGGAATTGTTGAACAGATAAAACTGATGTCCGAGCATGTTCATCTGGAGGATTGCCTCTTCGACGCTTTCGGGTTTAAGGAGGACTGCCTTTTTCCTTACGATTTCAAAATCGTCTTCATCCTCGTCCGCTTCTGTGATGAAGTCGCTGATGTTGGCGTCGCGCAGACGTCTTTCAAGCTTTGTTTTGTTCTTTCTAATCTGGCGGATAAGGGAGTCTACACAGGCGTCCAAAGCGTCTTCAAGGTCTGCGCTGCGCTCCTGAGCGCGGAAAATCATGCCGCCCTTATTGAGCGTGATTTCAACAATTTTGGCGCTTTTTTCAACCGTTGCGGTGATTTTTGCCTCGGCATTTTCGCCGAAGAAGCGCTCAACCTTCTTGAGCTTTTGTTCTGCCCTGTCCTTAAAGGACTGACGGGGTGTGCATTTGCGTCCTACGATTGTAATATTCATTATTACATCCCCTTTACCTAAATCTATGTAATTAAGCAATCTCTTGCTTGATTGTATTATATCACTTATAAACAAAAAAATAAAGGGTAATATGTCTTTTTTATTAAATGTTCACAAATAATTCATAATAAATTATTCATTTCGTCGGGCAGCGGACATTCAAAAGCGACCAAAGTACATTTTACGGGATGGATAAACTCGATTTTGCCGCAATGAAGAGCCTGACGGGGAATTTCTTCGCTTGCTTTTCCGTACATTCTGTCGCCGGTCAGCGGAGTTCCAAGCGAAGCAAAATGAACTCTTATCTGATGAGTCCTTCCCGTTTCAAGATGAATTTCGAGCAGGGTTCTTTCTTTATTATTCTTCAAAGCAGTCCAGTGTGTTACCGCTCTGTCGCCGTTTTCGCCGACAGAACGCAGAGTCTTTAACAGGTCGGGTCTGTAAATGGGTTTGTCAATCGTTCCGCTTCCCTCATAAACTCCGTCCGTTACGGCGTAATATGTCTTTTTTATCTTGCCCTGAAGTCTTGCGGCGCAGTAAGAATTAAGCGCGCATACGACAAGCCCCGATGTGCCCTTGTCAAGCCTTCCGACAGCTCTGAACGAAGGCTGCTTGTTTTCGCTTATGAGATGGTGAATCACCGCGTTTGCAAGCGTGTCACCCTGATGGTTGTGAGTAGGGTGCATGGGAAGAAGCGCGTTCTTGTTGATTATAAGAAGATCCTCGTCCTCGTATACGATGTCCAGCTTGTATTCGACGGGTTCTATCTCGTTTTTGCTGTCTGGAAGAGTAACGCTTAAAATATCGCCTTCCTTGATAATATCAACCGTTCTTGTATGAATTCCGTTAAGCATAATCCCGTCTTCAAAGTGCTTCAGGGTGCGAATAAGACGAGAGGAGAGTTTTGCCTCTCCTCTCAAATAAGCTATAACCTTTTTTCCGTCATATTCGGCAGGAATTCTATAATCAATCCTGCGGCGTGAAAAATCAGTCAATGAATTTACCTCTCTGCTTGGGTTCAACAACGTAGGGCAGGAAATTAAGCGCAATCTTGAATACCGAAAGAACCAGCGGATTCTTAATAAGATCGCCTGCAAAACCCTGCATGTAGCGGGCAAAATCGGTTGTGTCCGGAATGCTTGACGGCTTCATGGAAACTCTCTTCCTCGATTTGAAGTGGAAGTTGAGTCTGCGTTTGCCGACGGTTTCAATAGGTCTGATATTGATGTTGAGGTTTGTGCTGTCGAGCCATTCCGCATAGCAGCATACCTTGAAATCAACCTTACCGAGTCTTATCGTTCCGTAACGGTAATGACCGTCCATTCCGCAGGTGACGGTGTTGTTTTCGTCGCCCTCGTCCCATGTCATATCGCAGGATTTGTCACCGAAATTAAATTTAACGTTATCAATATTACCCGCGCGGTCGCTCATCATAAACGTAACGTGAATCGGGATAACGCTTACGGGGAATCCGATAAGGTTAAGAACAAGGCTTATAACGCCCTTGCGGAATTTGATTGTTTTGCCGTCAATATCGCTTTCAAGCGCCGAACGGTAGGATTCGTTAACGGCGTCCATATTTGAATTGGTAATATCAACCTTTTCCTCTTTTGCTTCTTCCTTGTCGCTTTCGTCAATGAAACCGTCCGGGAAGTGACGCCAGATGCACTCTCTCGCCTCAGGCTCATTTGAAACGCCGGAAGTGGTGATGATTACCGCGTCATAGTCCGGAGCTACAATTCCGAACTGGGAGAACATACCGTCCGCGCGGTAAGAATTCGGAATTCCGGCATTCTGCCAGAAACAGAAACCGTAGCCTGCCTGATTATCGCGCGCTTCGGACGTGCCTGCATTTTCAACCTGCTTGCTTGTGGCCTGTTTAACCCAGTCTGCGGGGATAACCTGCTTGTTCTTCCACTTGCCGCCCTTGGAGTAACAGTAGATGAATTTTGCAAAGTCCTCTGTCGAAATGTAAAGTCCCCAGCCGCCTGCTTCGATACCGTGAATCGGGTCTGTTTCCCAGAAAGGTCTTTCGATTCCGAGCGGCTCGAAAAGACGGGGCATAAGATAATCGACAACACCCATGCCGGTAACTTTTTTAATAATCGCCGCGAGCATATAGATATTCTCGTTTATGTAAAGAAATGTAGTGTTGGGTTTGTAGGTTTCGGGGGCTTTGAAAAATGTTTCGATCCAGTCGGTTTTTGCCTTGTCTGCAAAAAGGCTCGGCTGTCTTCCCGCCGTCATTGTAAGAAGTGAAAATACAGTAATCTGTTCAAGATCTTCGTCCTTCTTTTTTACATACTCGGGGAAAAGGTCAACAAGCTTTGTGTCAAGGGTAAGAAGCCCTTCCGAAATAGCAAAACCGATTGCTGTGGAGGTAAAGCTCTTGCTGACGGAATACATCATGTGTTTGCTTTCGTTTGTGAACGGCTCGTTGTACCATTCTGCAGCGACCTTACCGTGACGGATAACCATGAAGGAGTGAATCTCCATATTGTTTTGCTTGGCGTCCTCAATATATTCCATAACCGCCTTTGAGGATACGCCGACTTCTTCGGGTGATTTCGCCCTCGGGAGTGTGTTCTTAACAGTTGTTTTTGCCATTTTCTGCACCTCCAAAAAATCTCATTTCAAAAATTATTTGTCGATTCCCGTGTAATTGGGAACTAATGCCTTTAAGAAAAGTCTTGCCTTTTCGGGCGAAAGTCTGTTGATTTTGCGTATATATTCCGTAAGAAGCTCGTCGTCAAAATCAACAGGAGAGGTAACGAATATTTTACTGTTCTGCGTGGTCTTTCGGTTTTCGTTTTCCTCTTCAAGACTTAACTCTTCGTAGAGCTTTTCGCCGGGACGAAGTCCGGTAAATACAATATCAATATCCTTGTAAGGCTCGAAGCCCGAAAGCCTGATAAGATTCTCCGCAAGGGTGACAATTTTAACGGGCTCGCCCATATCCAGAACAAAGATTTCGCCGCCCTTAGCCAGACCGCCTGCCTGAACAACAAGCTGAGCTGCTTCGGGAATAGTCATAAAATAACGCGTTATTTCCGGATGCGTAACCGTAATCGGACCGCCGTTTTCAAGCTGCTTTTTAAAAATCGGAATAACGCTTCCGTGAGAACCGAGAACGTTGCCGAAACGGACGGCGGCAAATTTCGTGTCGGAGGAAATACGGCTGAAATGCTGAACAATAAGCTCCGCAACACGCTTTGTCGCGCCCATGACGTTTGCGGGGTTAACCGCCTTGTCGGTTGAAAGCAAGACAAAATTCTTGACCTTGTATTCATTGGAACACAATGCCGTGTTGTATGTGCCGAGAATGTTGTTCTTTATAGCTTCGAGAGGGCTGTCCTCCATAAGCGGAACGTGCTTGTGCGCAGCTGCGTGAAATACGCAGGACGGGTGAAATTCTTCGAAAACCTCTTTGAGTCTTGAAAGATCGCGTACGGAACCGATGCGGATTGCAATTTCGGGAGTGCCGTAGTATTTTGAGTCAAGGCTGTTTTTAAGGGTAAACGCTTCGTTTTCATAAATGTCAAAGATAACGATTTTTTCCGGCTGATATCTCGCAACCTGACGGCAAAGCTCACTGCCTATGGAACCGCCGCCTCCCGTTACGAGAACCGTCTGACCTGTAACGTATTTGCATACGTCGGGATCAAGCTTGATTTCGGGACGGGAAAGCAGATCGAGAATGTCGACTTTTCTGAATTTCTCGTAAACCTTTTCCTTGGCGTTTGAAAGCTCGTCAATTCCGGGTGAAACCTTGATTTCACAACCCGTTGACATGCAGATATTGAGTATTTCTTTCTTCCTTTCTGCGTCCGCCGAAGGAATACAGAAAATAATTTCGTTAACCTTGTATCTTTTTACAATTTCGGGGATTGCGTCGCAGTCTCCCTCAATCGGAACGCTGCTGACCGAATAACCGCTTTTGTTTTTATCGTCATCGACAATTACAACGGGATTTCCGAAACGGTAACCGCTCTGCTGAATTTCTTTGAGAACGGTAGTGCCCATAGCGCCCGCGCCGATAATCATTATGCGTTTATCCGAGTTAATGCCCGAGTCACGGTACCGCTCCTTGACAAGGGTGTCAATCATTCTGTAAAAAATTCTTGAACCGATTATAAAAAGAAGGGTTATAAGGTAGCTGTCGACATACGCGGCTACGGGATATCTGTGATAATTGAACGAGCCGTTAAGGTCATACGGCAGCCTGATGAGACCCGAATACATAATTGCAAAATCCGCGCCCATTGATAAAAAGCATGCGACGGTTACTGCAAGACCGAGATAGAAAATATCAAGAAACGACGCGTTTTTCCACGAGCGTTTGTAGATTTTGAAGAATATAAACGTGACAATAAGGATTGCAGTTACTATCGGAACGCGGTAAAGCAACTGAAACCAGCGATAAAAGCTCAGCTCAAAACTCAGTCTGTGAAGCATGAGCGACATAATATACGATATGTTCAGAAACAGCGAGTCAAGTATAATTAATAACGCTATTTTGGTTCTGTTCTGAAAACTCATTTTCCTCATTTTTAAACTCTCCGATTCGCGATTAATGTTATTGTTATGTTATAAAAAACTATATATAAATTTATAATACTACCGTTTCACCTAAAAGTCAACAAACCACTTCCACAAAACACAAGGCGAAAAATTGAGTATTTTTACAATAAAAAATATCCCGGAACACTTGAAAATATGGGGTTTTTATCTTGATAATTCAAGCATATTATAGTATAATAATAAGAAGATTAAAATCCGAAAAGGAGGTGTCGCTGTATGTTCAGAAAACAATGGTCGTTGTCTGCTCTTGACAAGGACCGCGCGGCGCTTCTTGCCGAGGAGCTGAGTCTGGACCCGTTTATCGCCCTTCTTCTTGTTTCAAGGGGAGTGACTTCTCCGCTGGATGTCGACGAATTCTTTTCCGATGAAACCGTTCTCGGAGATCCGTTTGAATTGAAGGATATGGATAAGGCGGTTGAAAGAGTCAAAACCGCTATAGAGAAAAAGGAAAAAATAGCCGTTTTCGGCGATTATGACGCCGACGGAGTTACGGCTACGGCTCTTTTGTATTCTTATCTCAAAAGCTGTTCGGCGGATGTTATTTATTACATTCCCGACAGAATGACCGAGGGCTACGGTACAAGCTGCCATGCCATTGATTTGCTCAATGAAAAGGGCGTAAAACTCATTGTTACGGTTGATAACGGAATTGCCGCAATTGAAGAAACCGAGTACGCAAAAAAGCTCGGAATTGATATGGTTATTACCGACCACCATAAGGCGGGGGACACGCTTCCCGACGCCGTTGCGGTTGTCGACCCGCACAGAACCGACGACATTTCTCCGTTTAAGGAGTGGGCGGGGGTCGGCGTAGCATTCAAGCTTGTGAGCGCCGTTGAAGGAACTTTCGGTGAGGATCTTCTTGACGAATACGGCGACCTTGTTGCAATCGGAACTCTTGCCGATGTTGTATCGCTTACTCAGGAAAACAGAGCCCTTGTTAAAAGGGGACTTGAAAGGATTAATTCCTGCCCGAGGCTCGGCATTGAAAAAATAAAAGAGATTGCTTCTCTTTCAAAGAGCCTGTCGTCCACGGGTGTTGCGTTTACCGTTGCGCCGCGAATTAACGCCGCGGGAAGAATGGGCTCGGCTTATCTTGCGCTGGAAATGCTTTTGTGCGAAGACGGGGAAAGAGCGCAGTCGCTTGCCCGGGAAATAGACGCTCTGAATAAACAGCGTCAGAAAGTCGAAGCCGATATTACCGCTCAGGCGATAAGCGTAATCGAAGAAAACGGCTACGCGTTTGACAGGGTTATTGTTGTTTCCGGCGAAGGGTGGCACTCCGGAGTAATCGGAATAGTTGCCGCAAGGCTTGTTGAAAAATACGGCAGACCTGCCGTTGTTATTGCACGTGACGGAGAAAACGCCAAAGGCTCGGCAAGAAGTCTGGGGGATTTTTCGCTGTACGACGCATTCGATAGCTGTAAAAGTATTCTGACTCATTTCGGCGGTCACACTCTTGCGGCAGGATTGGGCATCAGGACAGAAAGAATTGACGAGTTCCGAAAAGCTGTCAATGAATATGCTTTGAAATTTGAAATGCCGTTTCCGTCGCTTCAGCTTGACTGTAAACTGAATCCTGCTTATGTGAGCGTTGAGCTTGCCAACAATCTTTCGCTTCTCGAACCGTTCGGCAACGGCAACGACCAGCCGGTTTTCGGTCTTTATTCGATGGAAGTTTCTTCCGTGCGTCCGATAGGAGACGGCAAGCATCTGCGGATTACTCTTTCCAAGGGAGCAGAGCAGATTAACGCCGTAAGATTCGGAATGAGCGCCGAAAAATGTCCTTTTACAGTCGGCGACAAGGTTGACGCCGCGGTTAAAATTGAGCGAAACGAATTCCGCGGTGAAGTGCGTCCTTCAATTCAGATAAGAGATTTGCGTTTTTCCGGAATTGATGAGCAGGAGCGGATTAAAAGCATAAGGCTTTATGAAAAATACCGTTCGGGTCAGTCCCTTTCGGAAGAAGAGATTGATAATCTGATTCCCGACCGTGACTTTTTGGGAAGAGTATTCACGTTTATTAAAAACAATCCGACGCTTAATCTCGACAGCGAGTCAATTTGCGTAAGGACGGGTATGAATATGAGCGAATACGCGCGGCTTCTTACTTCGCTTGATATTCTTGAAGAACTTAAAACCGTTCTCAAAGATGAAAACGATTTGTATTATTTGCCGGATTCCGTTGAAAAAACGGCTCTTTCGGCTTCCAGAATATATAATGACCTTGAGGGGAGGAAAAACAGGTGAGCGATAATCCAAGGGAGGATTATAACAAACTGAGACTTCTTTTGTCCGGACAATATACGAAAGAAGAATTGGATGTGGTTGACGCCGCGTTCGATAAGGCTTTTGTTGCTCACAAAGCCCAGCTTCGCCATTCGGGTCAGCCTTATATTATTCATCCGATAGCGGTCGCCACGATTCTTGCAGAGCTCGGAATGGATTATCAGTCTGTTGCCGCTGCTCTTCTTCACGATACCGTTGAAGACACGGATGTGACTCTTGACGAATTGAAGAAAGAATTCGGAAACGATATTGCTTCGCTTGTCGACGGGGTTACAAAACTCGGTAAAGTCCCGTGGATTTCGCGTGAGGAGCAGCAGGCGGAAAATGTAAGAAAGCTCCTTCTCGCAATGAGCGAGGACATAAGGGTTATTATTATCAAGCTTGCCGACCGAACCCATAACATGCGCACTCTCGACTTTGTCGCTGCGCAAAAGCGGCGCGATACCGCGCTTGAAACACTTGAAATCTACGCGCCTATAGCTCACCGTCTCGGTATCAGGGCGATTAAAGAGGAGCTTGAGGACAGGGCTATCCGTTTTCTTGACCCGATAGCTTATGAAGATATAGAAAAATATGTTGACAATATGACCCGTTCAAGGGGCGATTTCTTAAAGCAGATAAAGGAAAATATCTACAAAAGAGTATCTTCCGAGGTCAGCGACGTCCGTATCGAGGCGCGAATCAAAAGCGCCCACGGTATTTACCGTAAAATGTATATGCAGCAGAAAAGCTTTGACGAGATTTACGATATATTTGCCGTAAGGCTTATTGTCGACAGCGTAATTGACTGCTATAACTGCCTTGGAATTATTCACGATATGTATAAACCGCTTCCGGGCAGGTTCAAGGATTATATTTCAACGCCGAAGCCGAATATGTATCAGTCGCTTCATACGACTCTTCTCGGTAAGGAAGGTATCCCCTTCGAGGTTCAGATAAGAACAAAGGAAATGAACCACACCGCAGAATACGGTATCGCCGCGCACTGGAAGTATAAAGACGGCGTAAAGGACAACGTAAAATTTGAAGAACGTCTGTCGTGGATTCGTCAGATGCTCGAAACCCAGACAAGCTCGTCCGACGTAAAAGAAATTGTAAGGACTATAAAGACCGACCTTGCCCCTGAGGAAACCTTTGTTTTCACTCCGAAGGGCGATGTTATAAATCTTCCCGTCGGAGCTACGGTAATAGATTTTGCTTATGCAATCCATTCCGCAGTCGGCAACAAAATGGTCGGCGCAAAGGTTGACGGAAGAATTGTTCCGCTTGACTATAAGGTTAAAACGGGCGAAATTATCGAGGTGCTTACTTCCTCGCAGCAGGGTAAAGGCCCGAGCCGAGACTGGCTTAATATAGTCACAACCAGTCAGGCAAGAAGCAAAATCCGTTCCTGGTTCAAAAAAGAACGCAAGGAAGAAAATATTGTCGAGGGCAAGGCTGAGGTCGAACGCGAATTCAGAAAGTCGTTTATCAGATTTTCAAACGACGAGGATCTTGAAGCGTTTCTTCTTAAAATCGCCGAAAAGCAGAGATGCGCTTCGGTTGAGGAGCTTTATTCGACTATCGGGTACGGCGGAATCAACTTTAAAAACCTGATGCCGAACATTCGCGAAGAATATCAGAAAAAGTTCGCGCCTAAAGAAAATGTTCCCGACAAAATCGTTCCCGTTGCTTCAAAAAGAAGCACGGGCAGCAACGGCGTTGTTGTTGAGGGAATTGAAAACTGTCTTGTCAAGCTGTCAAAATGCTGCAATCCCTTGCCGGGCGACAGTATTATAGGCTTTATCACAAGAGGTCACGGTGTTTCGGTTCATAAGCGCGATTGCCCGAACGTTCCCAAAAACGTCGCCTATGCTCAGGAGCCGGAACGCTGGATTAACGCTTCGTGGGATAAGAATATTAAAACCGAATCCTTCCAGGCCACTTTGCTTATTACCTGTATTCAGAGAATCGGTCTTATGGCGGATATTTCGACTTTGCTTGCAAATATGCACGTAAATATCAACGCCATTTCCACAAGGGATTACAAAGATACGAGAAACGAGCTGCTTCTCACAATTACGGTTTCGTCTCTTGAACATCTTAACAACGTTATAGGCAAGATTAAAAAGATAGACAGCATACTTGAAATAGAAAGAACGGGTCTTTAATATGAGAGCAGTTATTCAAAGGGTTTCGTCATCATCGGTTGCCGTTGAAGGCAAAACCGTAGGCGAAATTGAAAACGGGTATATGGTTTTACTCGGCGTTGTGGAAGGCGACACCGAGCAAGAGGCGGCTCTGCTTGCAAAAAAGACCGCTTTGCTTCGTGTCTTTGAAGACGGAAACGGTAAAATGAATTTGTCCGTTCTTGACACTGACGGCGAAATTCTCTGCATTTCCCAGTTCACGCTTTGCGCTGACACCAGAAAGGGGAACAGACCTTCTTTCACCCCGTCCGCAAGTCCCGACGAAGCGAAAAGGCTTTACGATTTTTACTGTGACGAGCTTCTTTCAAACGGGGTTAAAAAGGTTGAAAAAGGCGTATTCGGCGCGGATATGAAGGTTTCGCTCGTTAACGACGGACCTGTTACAATCTGTCTTGACACGGATACGTGGAGCAAAGCGAAATGAAAGTTAAAATAATTCCTACGGGACCGATTTTGGCTAACTGCTACGTTGTTTTTGACGAAAACAGTCATGAAGCGGCTGTTATCGACCCCGGCTCGTTTGACAGCTCTGTCAGACACGCCGTAAAGGGACTGAACGTAAAATATATAATCTGCACTCACGGACATTACGACCATATTCTCGGAGCAGGGGATATGATTAAAGAAACTGGAGCGAAGCTTCTTATCCACACTCTTGACGAAGAATGTCTTTCCGAAGCAAAAGCTAATTTAATCGGTGAAATGTATCCCGGGAAAACAATTTCTCTTAAAGCGGACAGGCTTCTTGAAGACGGCGATAAAATAGAGTTCGGCGGTATAACGCTTGAAGTAATGCACACTCCCGGTCATTCGAGGGGAAGCATTACTTTAATCAACCGTGAAAACAGGCTTCTTTTTACCGGTGACACCTTGTTTTCACAGGGAGTCGGCAGAACCGATTTTTACGGCTCCGAGCCAGATAAAATGCTTCAGTCAATAAAAAAGATTATGAGCCTTGAAGGAAATTATCATATTTTACCCGGGCACAATGAAGACTGTTTTCTTGACGACGAGAGGATGTATTACCGATGAAGCTTGTTGTAGTCAATCATCCGTTCCGTTATGAAACGGAAAAGCTTTCCGGTGAGTTTTTCCCCGAAAGCTCAATTGAAGTCGTCGAAGAAAAAGGCGATGAACCTCAGATTATTACCGAGATAATCGGGGAAGATATTTCGGTTTCGTTTGACGGGTGCGAAAAAAGGAAAAGCATAAAGGGCTTAACCGAAAAAAACGAAATTGAAAAGGAAATGGCGAAGACCCTTTACGAAGTTCTCAGTGAAAAAACGGGTTATTCTCCCGAATGGGGGATTCTTACGGGGATACGTCCGACGAAGGTTATGAGAAACCTTGTTTCCTCGCTCGGCGAGGAGAAAGCAAACGCGTATTTCAGAAACGAACTGTTTGTTTCCGAAGGCAAAACCGCTTTGGCAGGTCAAATCGTCAGAAGGCAGAAAAGTATTATTGATTTGTCTGAAAATAATTCCTTCAGCCTTTATATTTCAATTCCGTTCTGTCCGACAAGATGTTCTTACTGCTCTTTCATTTCGCATTCGCTCGTTAGCGCAAAAAAGCTGATTCCCGAGTATACCGAAAAACTTGTGAGCGAGATAGGGACAACAGGTTTAATTGCCCGTTCGCTCGGACTGAAACTTGAAACGGTTTATTTCGGCGGAGGCACTCCGACCTCGCTTGACGAAAAATCCATCCGTCTTATTACCGAAGCGATAGAAAGAAGCTTTGATTTATCGACTGTACGTGAATATACAGTCGAGGCGGGACGACCCGATACGATTACGAAAGAAAAGCTTGTCGCTCTTCGGGATGCGGGCGTGACGAGAATCAGCATCAATCCCCAGACTTTTAACGATAACGTTCTTAAAGCTATCGGAAGGCTTCATTCGTCCGGACAGACCGAGCAAAGCTTCATTCTTGCAAGGGAACTCGGCTTCGACAATATCAATATGGACCTTATAGCGGGGCTTCCCGGGGACAGCTTCGATTCGTTCGCGCAAACGCTTGACAAGGCGCTGTCGATGGAGCCCGAGAATATTACGGTTCATACTCTTGCGATTAAACGCTCTTCATTTATGGGGAACGAAAAACCCGATTATCTGAAAGCTTCGCTTGTCAGACGGGAACTTGAAACAGTCGGGGAAAGATTTAAAGAAAGCTATTTTCCGTACTATATGTACAGGCAGTCAAAATCCGTCGGCAATTACGAAAATGTCGGCTGGTGCAAAACGGGAAAAGAGTGCCTTTACAATATCTTTATGATGGAAGAAACCCACACGGTTCTTGCCTGCGGAGCGGGCGCGGTAACAAAGCTCAGAGAACCGGGCGGCGAAGAAATAGAACGGATTTTTAATTTTAAATATCCGTATGAATATATCAATAATTACGGCGAGCTCATAAGCCGTAAGGACAGAATAAACCAGTTTTACAAAACATATAATTATTAGGGTTATCCGGAGGGAAGTATTATGGCAAGGATTAATAACTACATCGAGTACATCAACATGGAGGCAAAAAACGACCCCGAAGGCCTCATAGAAAGATGTGAGGAGCGTTACAAAAGGATTGTCGAAAGTGTCGTTGACGAGTGCATTGACAGAGCTGACGGCAGGCTTGTAATTATGCTTGCGGGACCGTCTGCCTCGGGAAAGACGACAACAGCTCATAAGATCAAGGCGCGCTTTAAATCAAGAGGAGTGGACTGCCACGTAATTTCGCTCGACGACTTCTATCTCAACCGTGAGGACGTTCCCGTTAACGACGACGGCGAGCCTGATTTTGAAACTGTTTACGCTCTCGATCTCAAGCTCATTGACACCTGTCTTCAGTCGCTTCTGAGCGGCGAGGAAACCTATGTTCCTTCTTTCAACTTTGAAACGGGAAAAAGGGACGACAAGGCGAATTATTTCCGTCTGGACGACAGGGACGTCGTTATTGTCGAAGGACTTCACGCTCTTAATCCCATAGTAACCCAGAATATTCCCGAAGAATTTCTCTATAAAATCTATATCAGCGTTTCTTCGCGTATTTATAATGAGGAGAGCGAGGATATTATTCTTAACAAACGAAATCTGAGATTTATCCGCCGTCTTATCAGGGATTATAAATTCAGGGCAAGCTCGGTCGATAATACATACCGTCTCTGGGACAGCGTAAGAATGGGCGAGGACAAATATCTTTTCGCTTTCAAGGATTATGCCGACATGAGAATTAATACCATCCATATTTACGAGCCCTGCGTATTCCGGAATGAAGCTATCGAAATGCTCAGCAGCGTCGATGAGAACAGCATTTATTACCGTGACGCCAAAAGACTTATAAAGTCGCTTAAAAAATTCGTTCAGATAGATATGGATAAAGTTCCGTCGGATTCGCTTCTGCGTGAATTTCTGGGATAAAAATCTTTATATAACGGAAAACTAAGGAGTTGTTATATTTGGAAAAAAGAAAGAGTCAGTCATTGCTTAACGGAGCGCTTGTGCTCCTTGTTGCGACGCTTCTGGTCAAAATAATCGGCGTGATTTATAAAATTCCGCTGTCAAATATGATAGGCGCCGTCGGCAGGGGTTATTACGACGCGGCGTATAATATCTATCTTCCCGTCTACACAATTGCTATGGCAGGACTTCCCGTAGCCGTTTCAAAAATGGTTTCCGAGAAGGTTGCTCTCGGTCATTACCGCGACGCGAGAATGATATTCAGGGTGTCCGCCCGTATTTTCCTGCTTCTGGGCATTTCGAGTTTTATAGTTCTGCTGATTCTTGCCTATCCTTATGCGGCTCTTTCTAAAAACCTGCCCACCATACCGGCGATTATCGCTATCGCGCCGTCGGTATTTTTCTGTTGTCTCATGTCCATTTTCAGAGGCTATTACGAGGGATTGCGTAAAATGACGCCTACCGCTGTTTCACAGGTGTTTGAGGCTCTCGGAAAGCTTGTTTTCGGAATAATTCTTGCAAAGCTTGTTATTTCAAAGGGTCTTTCCGATTTTCATGCGGGCGCAGAAGTATTCGGCAAAGCCGTCGAAAACGAATCTCAGGCGCTTTCGGCTATATATCCCTATGCGGCGGCGGCGGCAGCTTTCGGCGTTACTCTGGGAACGGTTCTCGGAACCGTCTATCTTTTCGTTCTCTATAAAATCAAGGGCGACCAGATTACAAGAAGCGAACTTGTAAATTCCCCGAAACCCGAAAAAAGCAACGTCATAGCGACGAATCTTATTAAATTTGCAATTCCCGTTGCAACGAGCTCGCTGATTTTTTCAATCACAAATATGATTGACTCGGTTATGGTTCAGAACAGGCTCCAGACGGCGATTGATAAGGATATCGGTCTTATCAAGGAGCTTTACTCAGCTTCAATTCAGGCGGGAAATGTTTCTGACGACGTTCTGAAAACTTTCCTTTTCGGTTCGTACTCGCTTTCGCTTGACTTTAAAAACCTTGTTCCGAATCTTGCTATGGCTCTTGGAATCAGCGCGATTCCCGCTCTTTCGGCAGCATGGGCAATAAAGGATAAAAAGGAAATAAGAACCTCCGTTGAAGCCGTTATCCGCGTTATTCTTCTTATCTCATTTCCTGCGGGAATCGGTATGGCGGTTTTATCCGAGCCTATTTTATCCCTGCTTTACGCAAGGGGAGAAAGCGCTGCGGCGATTCCGATTACCGCGCCGATTCTTTCTGCATACGGTTTTTCGATATTCATAATGGCTTTGTCAACTCCCATGACAAATATGCTTCAGGCCATAGGAAAGCCGATGGTTCCGCTTAAAGCACTCACTGCGGGCGCTCTTGCCAAAATTGTAATTAACTACGTTCTTGTCGGAATACCGTCGATTAATATAAACGGCGCAGTCGTCGGAACGATAGTTTGCTATATTATTATTCTTATTATCAGTCTTGTTTCTCTTATAAGGACGACGAAGATAAGCGTAAATATCAAGTCCGTCGCCGTAAAGCCTCTTATCTGTTCGGTAATTTGCGGCGCGTCGGCATTCCTTTCTTTCAAGCTGTTCAATTCCGTTTTATCCTTCGGTTCCGCGGACAGCATTGTGAATTCAAAGACTTTTTCAACGCTTATTGCGGTAGGAATTGCGGCTGTTGTATACCTCATTTCGCTGCTTTTACTCAAAGGAATAGCAAAAGATGATATAATTATGCTTCCAAAGGGAGAAAAAATTGCTAAAACACTTGAAAAATATGGATTTTTGGGGTAAAATAGGAAGGAAGTTTAAAATTGGTTAAGGATTTTGATTTCAAGAGCCGGTACGGCATAGACGACCTTATTGAAATAATGTCCCTGCTTCGTTCAAAGGACGGTTGTCCGTGGGACAGGGAGCAGACGCACGACTCAATTAAGACGAGCCTTATCGAGGAAACATATGAGGTAATCGAAGCAATCAATAAAAACGACAAAGACCTCCTTTGCGAGGAACTCGGCGACGTATTGCTTCAGGTTGTTTTCCATTCCCGCATGGCGGAGGAAAACGGAGATTTCGCTTTCCCGGATGTTGTTGACGGCGTATGCAAAAAGCTTGTTGAAAGGCATCCCCATGTTTTCGGCGAAGTTGAAGCCGACACAAGCGAGCAGGTATTGAAAAACTGGGAAGAAATCAAAAATAAATCCAAAAACCGCAATACCGTTACGGACAGCATGCTCTCCGTACCGAGGGAACTTCCGGCGCTTATGCGAAGCGAAAAGCTTCAGAAAAAAGCGAAAAAAGCCGGCTTCGACTGGCAGGATGTTTCCGGCGCGATGGACAAGCTCGACGAAGAGGTTTCGGAGCTTAAAGCCGCAATAAAAGGCGGAAACGGGCAGGAATGTTTTGAAGAGCTCGGCGATTTGCTTTTCTCGGCGGTCAATGTTTCAAGGTTTATTGGCTGTGACGCCGAACAGGCGCTTACTAAAGCAAACGACAAATTCCTTTCACGCTTTTCTCAGGTTGAAAAGATTGCAAAGCACAGGGGAATTGATATGAAAACCGCGTCCCTTGAAGAGCTAGATTCGATATGGGACGAAGTTAAAAAAGGTTCTTATTAAGGTCTCTGACCTATAGAATAATTATTTTAAAATGGAGGAAAAACAAATGAATAAGACAGAACTTATCGCAGCAGTTGCTGACGGCGCAAAGCTTTCAAAGAAAGACGCTGAAGCAGCAGTTAACGCAGCAGTAGCAGCAGTAACAGGCGCTCTTAAGAAGGGCGACAAGGTTCAGCTCGTTGGTTTCGGCACATTTGAGGTTCGTAAACGTGCTGCAAAGCAGGGCCGCAATCCTCAGACAGGCGCTGTTATCAAGGTTCCCGCAACAAAGGTTCCCGCTTTCAAAGCCGGTAAAGCTCTTAAAGACGCAGTTAAATAATCTTATTTAAGATAAAACTGTTTCAGAATCGGGGTCAAAGCGTGAGCTTTAACCCCGATTCTTTTCATTTCGGAAGGATTATTATAAATGAGATTGGATAAATATTTAAAGGTTTCGAGAATTATTAAAAGACGTACTGTTGCAAATGAGGTTTGCGACGCAAAACATGTCAAGGTTAACGGAAAAACCGTAAAAGCGTCTTATGAAGTGAAAACCGGAGACAGAATAGAAATCACTTTCGGGTCGAACACTTCCGTCTACGAAGTGCTTGCGGTATCCGAACACGCTACAAAAGAACAGGCGAACGAAATGTTCAGAGAAATAAAATGAGGCGCCCTAAGGACGCCTCTTTTTATTTTTGTTAATTATTTTAAAGTTTTTTTAGCGTAGGAGATAATGCTTTCTTTTTTATCGCTGACCCGGAAGAGGGCAATAAGCTCTCTTTCCTCGTCGGTAATCGAATTTTCCGAAAACCTGTCGTCATTTTCGCCGTATTCTCTTTCTTTTTCGTTTATTACAAGACCGGCGTTTGTGTAGCAGCCGAGCAGGGAGTCAGTAGTTGTATTATAAAGTTTCGCAAGCTTGACAACGTTTTCGAGGGACGGGCTGGTTCTTCCGGCTTCATAGGCTGTATAAGCGACCCGCTTGACGCCGATGAATGAAGCAACCTGCTGTTGAGTAAGCCTGCTTGAACGTCGCAGTAACTTAAGCTTTTCGTTAAAATTCATTTTTCTCCACCTCACTTACAATTTAACACAAAATGTAGAAAAATTCAACATATTTTTAAATCTTGTTTTCGTTTCGGAACGGTTGACAAAGCCGAGTGTAATTTGTTATTATATTACCAGTTATTGCTTTTAACAGCTTTTGTTCAAAGGAGTGGAAAAATGGACGGCTTGTGTATGAACTGCATGAATGAAATCGGTTCGGCAAAGCAATGCCCTTATTGCGGCTTTCATAATGATTCTCCCCAGCTTGCGCCGTATCTTCCGACAAAAACGGTAATTGGCACGCGTTACCTTGTCGGAAAACTTCGTGATTATAACGGTGACGGCGCGACTTACATGGGTTTTGATATGGAAAGGCAGACGCCCGTGCTTATCAGAGAGTATCTTCCCGACGCCATTTCCACAAGGCGGGTGGGCGATACGCTTTTGTCGCCTCTGACCGGTTGCGATATGCTTTTCGCAAAAGCAAAGGAAGAGTTTGTCGACCTATGGCGAAAGATAGCTCACTTGAGGAATGCTTCTGCTGTTTTTGACGTACTTGACATAATAGATTTTAACAATACAATTTATGTAATCACTGAATATGTTGAATATGTTTCGTTAAGGGAATACCTTCTCAGAAGCCAGACGGGATATATCTCATGGGATAAGGCAAGAGTGCTTTTCATGCCTGTTCTTTCAACACTGAGCGCGCTTCATTCCGCAGGTGTTGTCCACGGCGGAATTTCACCCTCAAACCTTGTTGTCTGCAAGGACGGAAAACTCAGAATTATCGGATTCAGTATTCAGAGAGTCAGGACTGCCAGAGGGCAGATTCCTGCGCAGCTTTTCCCCGGGTACGCTGCAATAGAACAGTATTCAAACGGCAGCAATCAGGGTTCATGGACGGATGTTTACGGTTTTGCCGCGGTTCTTTACAGGACGCTTATCGGAAGTACGCCTCTTGAAGCGACTTCAAGAGTGTCCAACGACAGGCTTATGGTTCCCGCTAAATTTGCCGAGGAGATTCCGGCTTATGTAATAAACGCGCTTATAAATGCGCTTCAGATTTTGCCGGATGACAGAACCAAAAATGTCGAACAGTTCCGGGCTGAGCTTTCGGCGTCGCCTATGGCTACGAATTCTCTTCAGGCGCAGGAGTTAAGGAACAAACCTTCTTCACAGACAGGTGACTACGACATCGAGCGCAAGCTTCAGTCATATTCCGGTTCTTCGTCTTCTTCCGATTCGAAAAAGACAGCGATAATCGCTTTTCTTGCGGTTCTGCTTGTCGGACTTATTATAATCGGCATTGTTTATGTTGTTAAGAACAACGGCGAAAAGAAGACCGAAAAAACCGAAACGACCTCTTCCGTTGTTTCGCAGGAGCTTGTTGAGGTTCCCGATTTTACGGCAAGAACAAAGACCGGAATCGATTCCGAAGGAGTTTTTCAGGATAGATTCAATATTCAGTATATCGAAGTTTACAGCTCTGATGTTGAACAGGGATATATTGTTTCTCAGGACGTCAAAGCGGGCGAAAAGGTTCCCAAAGGCACAAAAATTACTCTGGAAGTAAGTATAGGAGTTGAGATTCTGACAATTCCGGACCTTACTGGACTTCCCTACGACGAAGCGCTCAAAAGGCTTAATGAAATGGGCTTCGAGTGCAGAAAGGTTGAAAAGGCAAACGACGGTTCACATACCGAAGGCGATGTTTTCGACCTTGTCCCCGGAGCGGGCGAACAGTGTGAAAAGGGAGAGCTTGTATATATTCAGGTCTGGGGCGCTCCGCCGACAACGGCTGCTCCCGTAGAGGATACAACAGATTAAAAAAGAATAAAATAATAAAAAGGCAGTTCGATGAACTGCCTTTTTGTTTATCTTGTTTATTAATAAATACCTTCTGCCATCATGGCTTCGGCAACCTTCTCGAAGCCTGCGATGTTTGCGCCGGCAACAAGATTGTATCCGAGTCCGTAACGCTGCGCAGCGTCAACGGAGTTCTTGAAGATATTTCTCATAGCGTCGTGAAGTCTCTGGTCAACTTCTTGCGCTGTCCAGCCGAGTCTCATTGAGTTCTGGCTCATTTCAAGACCGGATGTGCAAACGCCGCCTGCGTTGACTGCCTTTGAAGGAGCAACAGTAAGACCGTTTTCCATAAGATAAGCGATAGCTTCGTTTGTTGTAGGCATATTTGATACTTCGATGTAGTACTTAACGCCGTTTGCAACAATCTGCTCAGCTTCCTTCATGCCGACTTCGTTCTGAGTAGCGCAGGGAAGCATAACGTCAGCCTTAACGCCCCAGGGTTTCTGTCCTTCAAAATACTGTACGCCGAACTTTTCAGCATAGGGTTTAACAATATTTTTACCCGATGCGCGAAGCTCAAGCATATAATTGATTTTTTCGTCGGTTGTGATTCCGTCGGGATCGTAAACATATCCGTCGGGTCCGCTGATTGTGATTGCCTTGCCGCCGAGCTCCGCAATCTTTTTAACTGCGCCCCATGCAACATTGCCGAAACCGGAAACTGCGAAAGTCTTGCCTTTGATTGAATCGCCGTCGTGGGCAAAAACTTCGTTAGCATAGTAGATTGCGCCGTAGCCGGTAGCCTCCGGACGGATAAGCGAACCGCCGTAGCTTAAGCCCTTGCCTGTAAGAACGCCGTTCTCATACGCGTTGCGGATTCTCTTATACTGACCGAAAAGGTAGCCGATTTCTCTTCCGCCTACGCCCATATCGCCTGCGGGAACGTCAACGTCGGGACCGATGTGGCGGTAAAGCTCTGTCATGAACGCCTGACAGAAACGCATTACTTCAGCGTCGCTCTTTCCTGCGGGATCGAAATCCGAGCCGCCTTTGCCGCCGCCCATGGGAAGACCGGTAAGGCTGTTTTTAAATACCTGTTCAAAGCCGAGGAACCAGATTACGCTGGGATTAACGTTTGCCTGAAAACGCAGACCGCCCTTGTAGGGACCGATAGCAGAATTGAACTGAACTCTGTAGCCTCTGTTTGTGCGGGTAACGCCTGCGTCGTCAACCCAGGTAACTCTGAAAGAAATAAATCTGTCGGGGTTAGCCATTCTTCCGAGAATGTCGTTCTTGACATATTCGGGGTGAGCGTCAACAACTTTTTCAAGAGAACCGAAAACTTCGGTTACAGTCTGCAGAAATTCGGGCTTGTCGCCGTCACGCTGCTTAACCTGTTCAATGACGCTGTTAATGTAATCGTTCATAGTGTACAACCTCCAAAATAGTATTAAATTTTGCCAAAAAAATAATAGCATTATTGAAGTTAAAATTCAAGTTTATTTAAATAAAAAAAGCGTACAATCAAAAAGATTTGTACGCTGTAATAATTTATTTCTCACGGAAAAATGAATTATTGTGTATTTTACATTGTAAAATCAATTATTTTAAGACTTTTTCTCAGATAAATAATGCCGGAAACCACCGCAAAAACAGCCGTAATCCAGAGTAGAATATCGGATAAAGCGGCTAAATTGAAATTGCCCGACGGACATATTTTTTCAAGAAGCGACGGGAATTCGGCTTTGATTTCTATGAAAATCATAATGATAATTGTGAAAACCATCTGAGTCGCAGTTTTGATTTTTCCGAAAATGTTTGCGGGAATGACAACGCCCTGAGTGGACGAAACCAGCCTGAGTGAAGTAATCAGAAATTCACGGGTCAGAATAATCATTACAATCCAGACCGAGCAAAGGTTCATCTTCAAAAATGCAAGAAGAGCCGCAGTCGTAAGCATCTTATCCGCAACCGGGTCGGCAAGCTTGCCGAAAACTGTTATCATCTCGTATTTTCTTGCAATTGCTCCGTCAAGAAAATCCGTAACCGAGCCTATAATAAACACTAAAAGTCCCCAGAAATAATGATGGGGGAGAGGCTCAAAAAGAAAAACGAAAAGGAATACGGGCGTCATGACCATTCTTGCGACGGTCAGCTTATTAGGTAAATTCATTTAAACCACCTCGCCGATAAGTCCGAATTCATTTGAATCGGTTATTTCCACGGTAACGAAGTCGCCTTCAGCCAATTCATAGCCGCAGGTGAAACTGACTATTCCGTCAATTTCCGGCGCGTCCATTACGCTTCTGCCGAAGAAAACATCCGTATATTCGTCATAGCCTTCGACTACGCACTCAAGCTGCTTTCCGGCGAGGGAGCTGTTAATTTCGTCCATTATTCTGTTCTGCTGTTCCATAATGACTTCATTGCGGTCGTTTTTAACCTGTTCGTCAATCTGGTTGGGAAATCCGGCTGCCGGGGTTCCTTCTTCTGCAGAATACGAGAAACATCCGAGTCTGTCAAATCTCGCTTCGTTAACAAATTCCGAAAGAGTTTCAAATGCCTCTTCCGTTTCACCCGGGAAACCGACAATCAGAGTCGTACGTATAACAACCCCTTCGATTTTTTCCCGGATATGTTCAATAAGCTTTAAAAGAGTTTCTTTGTTGCCGAAACGGTTCATCATTTTAAGAACGGTTTCGTCGGCATGCTGAAGCGGAAGGTCTATGTATTTAACAACCTTTTCGCACGAGGCGACGGCGTCGAGAATTTCGTCCGTCAGCCTGTCGGGGTAGCAATAAAGAACTCTTATCCATTTAATGGAGTCAATTGCGTTGAGCTCTTTAAGCAAATCCGCAAGTCTTTGCCTGCCGTAAAGGTCCTCGCCGTAACGGGTTGTGTCCTGAGCGACGACTATTAACTCCCTGACTCCGTTTTTTGCGAGAAGCTTTGCCTCTTCGATTATTTCATCAAAATCTCTTGAACGGAATTCCCCGCGGATTGAAGGAATTGCGCAGTAGGAACAGTGATTTGAACATCCCTCGGCAATTTTAAGATATGCGTAATACGGGGGATTGAGAAGCTCCCTTTCGCCGCCGAACGGCAAAAGCTCCTTGTCCGGAAAGCTCTCGTATTTTTCACCGTTGCACAGGGCTTTTACGGCTTCGGCTATATCGCCGTTTGCGCCGATACCTATAACTCCGTCGATTTCGGGTATTTCTTTGATAAGCTGTTCGGAATATCTCTCGGCAAGGCAGCCCGTGACAAGAATTTTTCCTATGGTCCCGTCTTCCTTGAGCTGAGCCATATTGAGAATCGTGTCGATGGCTTCCTGCTTTGCGGATTCGATAAAACCGCAGGTGTTTATTATTACTACGTCCGCTCCGTCGACGGATTCTTCAAAGGCGTAACCCTCTTTTATAAGAGCGCCTATGAGCTTTTCGCCGTCAACCTGATTTTTCGGACATCCCAGAGAAATAATGCTGACTTTCTTTTGCATAAAAACTCCTTTATTCATCTTCAAACCGATGAAGCGCCGAATTGATTTCGCCGTAGGAATAGCCTAATCGAAGCAGGGCGTTAAAGACTTTTTTCCGTCCCTTCTCATCGGTGAGATAGCGATAATACTTTTTTTCCAATAACTCTATAATACGCGCGCTTTCGTTTTTGTCAAGAAGTTCTATTGCGTTTTCCGCCGTGTAACGGTCAATGCCGCGGCTTAAAAGCTCCTGCCGAACGCGTTTGATTGAATAGCCTTTTTTATTTACAAGCTCTTCGGAAAGGCTTGAAGCAAAGCCGGCGTCGTCGATAAGATGAAGTTCTTCAAGCCGGGCGACGGCTTTTTCGGCAGATTCTTTATCGTGCTTCTTTGCAACGAGTTTTTTAACTAACTCGTTTTTTCCGTGAGCGCGGTAGCTTAAAAGATTCAACCCTGCGTTAAACGCACGACGAAAACTGACCGCGCTTTCAAGCGCAGCCAGTTCTTCTTCGTCAATTTCTTTTAAATTGTGCCACTTCTCGGAATACCAGAATTCACTGTCGACGGTCAGTCTGTATTCGCCGTCGATATGAATATGGATTTTATTCTGCTTTCCGCTTTTAACACTCAGTTTCATTCGTCATCGTCAACCGCTATGTCAAGCTTGGCTTTGGCAGCCGCCTTTGTGGTAGGTTCAATGGGAAGCTCCACGGGCTTTTTTTCTTCTGAATGAGCGCCCTTTCTTGAATGAAGCTCGGCCTCTTCCTTAAGCTTTTCACGGATTTTCTTTTCAATTTCGTCCGCAAGAGCGGGATTATTTTTGAAAAGGATTTTAACGTTGTCCCTGCCCTGACCGAGTCTTTCCTCGCCGTAGGAGAACCATGCGCCGCTTTTCTGAATAATGCCGTATTTTGCGCCGAGGTCAACAAGCTCGCCGATTTTTGAAATGCCTTCGCCGTACATAATGTCAAACTCAGCCTCCTTGAAGGGGGGAGCGACCTTGTTCTTAACAATTTTTGCCCTTGTTCTTGAACCGATAAATTCGTTTCCGGGAGCCTTAAGAAGCTCTGTTTTACGCACGTCGATTCTCATTGTGGAATAGAACTTCAGCGCTCTGCCGCCGGTTGTGACTTCGGGATTGCCGTATATTACGCCGACCTTTTCACGCAGCTGATTAATGAAGATAACAACCGTGTTCGACTTTGCGATAGCGCCTGTCAGCTTTCTTAATGCCTGAGACATAAGCCTTGCGTGAAGTCCGACGTGGCTGTCGCCCATATCGCCTTCGATTTCTGCCTTGGGTGTAAGAGCCGCAACCGAGTCGACTACTATAACGTCAATAGCTCCCGAACGCGCAAGAGCTTCGGTAATTTCGAGTGCCTGCTCGCCGTCGTCGGGCTGAGAAACGAGGAGTGAATCAATATCAACGCCGAGGTTTTTTGCATAAACCGGATCAAGAGCATGCTCCGCGTCGATAAAAGCCGCTTCGCCGCCGAGTTTCTGAGCTTCGGCAACAACATGAAGAGCAAGGGTGGTCTTACCGGAGCTTTCCGGTCCGTAAATTTCGATAATTCTGCCGCGCGGAAGTCCGCCGATGCCGGTCGCCGCGTCAAGCGAAATCGAACCGGTTGAAATAGCCTCGATATTAAGCTCGGGGCTGTCGCCAAGGCGCATAATAGTGCCTTTTCCGTAAGCCTTTTCAAGCTGAAGTAATGCTGTTTCCAATGCTTTTTTCTTGTCTGCCATTATATTTAGACCTCCAGAAAGGATTATTTAACTTAAATTGCAAATCGCACATTTGTTCGACTAATGCCATTATATATTATCAAAAATAAAAAAGCAACAGTTTTTTTAAAATTTTTCGGGATTCGGCATAAAAATCGGACACAAATCATTATATCATACCGTCATATTAAAAACAAAGTCAAAAAAATAAAAAAAACACTTGCATTTTGGGAAATAATCTGCTAATATATCATCTGTTACTTTACAAACCCTTGAAGGAGGTGCCAAAAATGGCAAAATGTGAGTTTTGCGGCAAGGATGTTAAATTCGGTATCAAGGTTTCCCACTCACACAGAAGATCAAACAGAACATGGAAGCCCAATGTTAAAAGAGTTAAGGCTATAGTTAACGGCTCTCCCAAGAGAGTTTACGCTTGCACACGTTGCCTTCGTTCGGGCAAGGTTACAAGAGCTAACTGATTAATTTAATTAAACATCCAAAGCGGTACTGCTGATGCAGTACCGCTTTTGTCTTGTCTATTACGGATTTGTGCAAATGCCTTTAACATCAAATGTGTAGTCTTTGCCTTTGATGTTTTTGGTTTCGTTTACGAGCATTACGCCCGTCTCGTCAAGATAATACCAATTATTATTATACTTAAGCCAGCCTTTTTTCATTGAGCCGTTTGAATTGAAGAAATACCATTTGCCGTCGATTCTGAGCCAGTCGGTTACCATCACGCCGCGCTCATTAAGATAATAACGCGAATTCCCTCTCTCAAGCCAGCCTGTCTGCATAACGCCGTTTTCATCGGTGAAATACCACTTGCCGTCATCATCAATCCAGCCTTTTACCATTTCGCCGCTTTGCGCAAGATAATACCATTTTTTGTCGGACTTAATCCAGCCCGTTTTCATTACGCCGTCTTCGCCGAAAAAGTACCTGTCGTTTTTAATATCCTGCCAGCCGGTTTCGCGTTTGCCTTCTGAGGAAAAATGGTACCACTTGTTTTCAAGATTCTTCCAGCCCTTTTTCATTGAACCGTCGGAATTGAAGAAATACCATTCGTTTTCAAAATTAAGCCAGCCGGTGTGCATTGCGCCTTTTTCGGAGAAATAATACCTGACTTTATTTATGTCCTGCCAGCCCGTCTGCATAACGCCGTTTTCGTCGGCGTAATACTTTTTGCCGCCGTCGTCAATCCAGCCCGTCTGCATAACGCCGTCGGATTTAAAATAATAATAATCGTTCTTAATTTTCTGCCAGCCGGTTACCATTGCGCCTTTTTCGCTGAAATAGTACCAGTTATTTTTCTCTTTTTTCCAGCCGGTTTTCATGCTTCCGTCGGCATTGAAATAATACCGGGTATTGCCGATTTTTTTCCAGCCGGTTACCATCGCGCCGTTGGAATTAAAATAATAATAATCGTTCTTAATTTTCTGCCAGCCGGTAGCCATTGCGCCGCTTGATTTGAAATAATACCAGTTATCGTTTTCTTTCTTCCAGCCTTTTTTCATAAGTCCGTCAGAATTGAAATAATACCACGCATTGCCAATCTTCGCCCAACCCGTCTGCATTGCGCCGGAGCCGAAATAATACCAGTTATTATTATAAAAATACCAGCTGTTTTTCATGGTTCCGTCCGAATTGAAGCAGTACCAGTCGCCTTTGTATTTGTGCCAGCCGACTTTAATTTTGCCGGAATACAGGCGATAAACCCTGCCGTCCGAATCGAATACAAAACCGTCGGTGACGGAACAGTCGGAAATGCTTTTGATTTTAGTGCCGACCGTGAATTTGGCGGTTGCGCTTTTTGTTCTGTCCGCTGAGTCGTTATAAGGCACTGCGGAAACCTTTACCGTAAAGCTTCCGGCATAAGTGCATTTAAAACTGAAACTTGCGTCCTCAGGATTTCCGGTTGTACCGACTTTGCCCGAATAAAAATAATCACCTGTAAGATTGTTTTTGATTTTTACGGTGTAATTTTTGAAATCCGATTTTGCCGATGTCGGCGTCCATGTGATTGTTGCAGTATCTCCGACTTCAAGGGAAGTTTTGTCAATAGAGATTTTGGGAACCGTCATATCGCCCTGGGTAACAGGGTCGCCGATACCGTTAATGCGGATGATTTTATAGCTTCCGTTTTCGGGCCAGATGGGCTGTTCGACAACGCCTTTTCTCGCATTGGCGGCGTCGACAAGATATCCTCTTTTTGTTCCGTTGTAGTTTTGCATGCCTGCGTAAACACCGGTGTGACCTTCCCAGCAGACAAGGTCGCCCGGAAGCGCGTCGGAACAGTCGTTTGTGCCGACAACTACCCCGTAATCGTCGGGATTGTTGTAAATAGTTGAGGCGCTGTGCGGCAGTGAAACGCCGAAATGCCCGTAAACATACATGGTAAATCCGGAGCAGTCAAAGCCGGTTGAAGGGCTGCTTCCGCCGTAGGAATAATTATAGCCTATGTACTGTCTTGCATAATTAAGAACATCCTCGCCCGAGGTTGCCGCATAAGAAGTTATGCAAAAGCCTGCAAAGGCGCAAATCATAATAACAGCCGCCAGAATCAGGCTGAGTATTTTTTTCATAATAAAGTAACCTCCGAAAAAGAGTCAATATATTATACCTTAAATATAGTATTTAGTCAAATTTTGCGGTTACGGATGCGCTCAATCAAAGAAAAAAGCATCCGCCCAATCGGCAGGCGGATGCGAATTATTTATTCTTTTATTCTTCTTCCTCTTCGGTTTTTTCTTCCGCTTTCGGCAGGATATGAACCTTGACCTTGCCTATGCGTCTGTCCTCGACATTGAGTACGGTGAATTCAATTCCGTTGTATTCAACCGTGTTCATTTCGCCGTCCTCGGGAAGAAAACCGAGTTCGCTTATAATAAAGCCGCCGAGCGTGTCGTAATCGCCTTCGGGAAGCTTTATGTCAAGCTTTTCTTCGACTTCCTCAATATCAGTAATACCGTCGATTGTGAAGGTCGTTTCGTCGATTACCGAAATTTCCTCGTCCTCGTTGTCGTATTCGTCCTGAATATTGCCTACGATTGCTTCAAGCAGGTCCTCAAGCGTAACAATTCCTGCCGTTCCGCCGTATTCGTCAATGACAATAGCCATCTGAATCTTTTTTTCGGTCATTTCGTTGAAAAGCTCGCCGCAGTTCTTCGACTCGGGAATATACATCGCTTTTCTCATAATATGGCGAAGCGTTTTGCTTTTCGGAATAGAAGTTCCGACGTAGGGAAGCAAATCCTTAACATAGACAACGCCGATAATATTGTCCGGGTCGTCGTCATATACGGGAATCCTTGAATGACCGCTTTCGATTGCTATGGGCAGAATTGCCTGCAGCGGCTCATCGACTTCGATACATTCCATATCGGTTCTGTGAGTCATGATGTCGGCAACATCGATATCGTCGAACTCGAAAATGTTGTTAATCATTTCCTTCTGTTCGCTTTCGATAACGCCTTTTTCCTCGCCGACGTCAACCATCATGCGGATTTCTTCCTCCGTAACGATTTCGTCGCCGGCGTTCGGGTCAAGCCCGAAAAGCCTTACGACGCCGTTAGTCGAAAGTGAAAGAATCTTAACAAAAGGCTTTACGATTTTCGAAAATACAAGAAGCGTTTTTACAACCGCAAAGGACACCTTTTCGCTTTTCTGCATCGCTATTTTTTTCGGCACAAGTTCGCCGAGAACAAGTGAGAAAAACGAAACGAGAATCGTAATAACTACCGTTGCAAGTCCTAAAATGAAGTTATACGGCAGTGCGGTCCAGCTTTTTGAAAGAGCGTCGGCAATCATAGTTGCAAACGACTGCGCAGCCGAAGCGGATGTTAAGAATCCCGCAAGGGTAACTCCGATCTGGATTGTTGACAAAAAATTAGATGAATTTTCCGTCAGCTTTTTAATCATTTTTGCTTTTTTGTGCCCGTCCTCAGCCATCTTTTCGATTTTTGCGTCGTTAAGCGAAATAATCGCAATTTCACTCATTGCAAAAAATGCGTTGATAAGGATCAGTACAAAAAGAATCAGCACCTGGATAATAATAGTCGCAGGTCCGGGGTCGTCCATAAAAGACATAACTCCTTTCGATATAAAGAAAATACTAATTTACATTATTTGTAAATTACATTGTATTATACAATTAAATGCGTCTTTAGTCAAGTATTGTGAACAGCCGCTTTTAACTTGGAAAAATTACACACATTTTTTGTCACAAAACGGCGAATTTTCCATATTATTTTTAATAAATTGTTCTTTACATAAATCCTTTAATTTGTTATTATAGTTAGTGGCAAACTTTATGCTTAAATGTATACATTTTCAAGGAGGATTTCTTACTATGGCATCAGAAACAAAGGCTGTTGTAAGCAGAAAGTCCAAGACAATGGACGGTAACAACGCTGCCGCTTATGTGTCCTATGCGTTCACAGAGGTTGCAGGTATTTACCCCATTACCCCTTCAAGCCCGATGGCTGACTATGTTGATCAGTGGTCAGCAAACGGTCAGAAGAACATCTTCGGCACAACCGTTAAGGTTGCCGAGATGCAGTCTGAAGCAGGTGCGGCAGGAACCGTTCACGGTTCGCTTGCAGCAGGTGCTCTTACTACCACCTACACCGCTTCTCAGGGACTTCTTCTTATGATTCCCAACATGTACAAAATCGCAGGCGAGCTTCTTCCGAGCGTTTTCCACGTATCGGCTCGCTGCGTAGCTTCGCACGCTCTTAACATTTTCGGCGACCATTCGGACGTTTATGCCTGCCGTCAGACAGGTTTCGCAATGCTTGCCGAAACTAACGTTCAGGAAGTTATGGACCTCGGCGCTGTTGCTCACCTTGCAACAATCGAGTCAAGAGTTCCCTTCATCAACTTCTTCGACGGATTCCGCACTTCTCACGAAATCCAGAAAATCAAAGTCTGGGATTATGAGGATCTTAAAGAAATGTGCAATATGGACGCTGTCAATGCGTTCCGCAAGCGCGCTCTTAATCCCGAAAGACCCGTTATGCGCGGTTCTCACGAAAACGGCGATATCTTCTTCCAGCACAGAGAAGCTTGTAACGAATACTACGACAAGGTTCCGGCTATCGTAGAAGATTACATGAATAAAGTCAATGCAAAACTCGGCACTGACTACAAACTCTTTAACTACTACGGCGCTGCAGACGCTGACAGAATCATTATCGCTATGGGTTCTGTTTGCGACGTTGCCGAGGAAGTTATCGATTATCTTCTTGCAAAGGGCGAGAAGGTAGGTCTTGTCAAGGTTCGCCTTTACAGACCCTTCGCAGCCGAAAAACTTGCAGAAGCTATTCCCGAAACAGTTAAGAAGATTGCAGTTCTTGACAGAACAAAGGAGCCCGGCTCAATCGGCGAGCCTCTTTTCCTCGACGTTGTAGCTGCTCTTAACGATACGGGCAGAAGCGCTATTGTAACCGGCGGCAGATACGGACTCGGTTCTAAGGACACACCGCCTTCAAGCATCTTCGCAGTTTATGATGAGCTTAAGAAGGACAAGCCCGCGCGTCAGTTCACAATCGGCATTAACGACGACGTTACGCATCTTTCACTCAAAGAAGTTCCCGCACCCATCACTGCGGCAGAGGGTACAATTGAGTGTAAGTTCTGGGGTCTCGGCGGCGACGGTACAGTCGGCGCAAACAAGGACTCCATCAAGATTATCGGCGACCATACCGACAAGTACGTTCAGGCGTATTTCCAGTATGACTCAAAGAAGACCGGAGGCGTTACTATTTCTCACCTTCGCTTCGGCGACAGCCCGATAAAGAGCTCTTACTATATCAACAAGGCTGACTTTGTTGCATGCCACAACCCCTCATACATCGAAAAGGGATTCAAGATGGTTCAGGACGTTAAGCCCGGCGGAGTATTCCTCATCAACTGTCAGTGGGATGAGAAGGAACTTAGTGAAAAGCTCAACGCTGAAACAAAGCGGTATATCGCAAAGAACAATATTCAGCTTTACATCGTTAACGCTATCGACCTTGCCGCTAAAATCGGTCTGGGCAAGCGTACAAACACTGTTCTTCAGTCCTCGTTCTTCTCACTTGCAAAGGTTCTTCCCGCTGAGGAAGCAATCGGCTACATGAAAGAAAAGGCTCAGAAGTTCATGAAGAAGGGTAAGGAAATCGTCGAGATGAACGAAAAGGCTATCGACGCCGGCGCTTCAGCTTATGTTAAGATTGACGTACCCGCTGACTGGGCAACTGCTACCGACAATGCAACCGAAGAAAAGAGCGAAGGCGCTGCCAAGCTCGTTAAAATGGTCGACGATATTATGAAGCCTGTCGGCAAGATGGACGGCGATTCGCTTCCCGTTTCCGTATTTGTTGACCACGCTGACGGTACATTTGAGCAGGGCGCTTCCGCTTACGAAAAGCGCGGCGTAGCAGTTACGGTTCCCGAGTGGGACGGCAATACCTGCGCTCAGTGTAACAAGTGCGCTTATGTTTGCCCGCACGCTACAATCCGTCCGTTCGCTCTTAACGAAGAAGAAGCAAAGAACGCTCCCGAGTGCGCTACTCTTGTAGAAAAGAAGGGTAAGGGCAAGGGCGAATACATGTATACAATGGCTGTTTCTCCGCTTGACTGCATGGGATGCGGCGTATGTATCGGAGTTTGTCCGACTAACTCCCTTAAGATGGTTTCCCGTGAATCACAGGATGCTAAGCAGCCTGCATTCGATTATCTTGTAAAGAACGTTTCCGTTAAGGAAGACCTTGCAAATAACACTGTTATCGGCAGCCAGTTCAAGACTCCTCTTCTTGAGTTCTCGGGCTCCTGCGCAGGTTGTGCGGAAACAAGCTATGCAAGACTTATCACTCAGCTCTTCGGCGACAGAATGTACATTTCAAATGCTACGGGCTGTTCGTCAATCTGGGGCGGTCCTGCTGCTACATCACCCTACACGGTAAACAAGGAAGGCCACGGTCCCGCTTGGGCTAACTCACTGTTCGAAGACAACGCTGAGCACGGCTTCGGTATGTACCTTGGTCAGAACGCAATCAGAAACAGACTTATCAGCAAGGTTGAAGCTATTGTCAATGAAGGCAAAGCTCCCGCAGACGTACTTGACGCTTGCAAGGCTTACCTTGATACAGTAAACGACGGCGAAGCCAACAAGGCTGCATCCGCTGAACTTGTCAAGGCTATCGATTCTCTTGATTGCGATTGCGAAGCAAAGAAAGATATCCTTGAAAATAAAGAATACCTCGCTAAGAAATCAATCTGGATCTTCGGCGGCGACGGTTGGGCATACGACATCGGCTTCGGCGGTGTTGACCATGTTCTTGCTTCCGGCGAAGATGTAAACATTATGGTATTCGATACCGAAGTTTACTCAAATACGGGCGGACAGGCATCCAAGGCTTCAAATATCGGTCAGGTTGCTCAGTTCGCAGCTGCAGGTAAGTCAATCGCCAAGAAGAGCCTTGCCGAAATCGCAATGAGCTACGGTTACGTTTACGTTGCTCAGATTGCTATGGGCGCTGACAATAATCAGACACTCAAGGCTATCACCGAGGCTGAAGCTTATCACGGTCCGTCAATCATTATCGCTTACGCTCCGTGCGAAATGCACTCAATCAAGGGCGGTATGGTTAACTGTCAGGCAGAGATGAAGAAGGCTGTTGACTGCGGTTACTGGAATATGTTCCGCTACAATCCGGCTCTCAAGGCTGAAGGTAAGAATCCCTTCACCGTTGACAGCAAGGAAGCAACAGGCAGCTATCGTGAATTCCTTCTTAACGAGGCTCGTTATTCACGTCTTACGCGTGAATTCCCCGAAAGAGCGGAAGAGCTCTTCGCTAAGAGTGAAACAGTCGCTAACGACAGATACGCTCATCTTCTTAAGCTCAAGGAGCTTTACAGCGTTGAAGAATAATCAGCGTTAATAATTAAAGGGAAGTCCGTCGGACTTCCCTTTTTTTATATTTGTTTCTTTGTTTTTTCAAGCAGGGGGTTAAGTATTTCGCTTAATGCGACGGCGAGCGTCAGCTTTATTAAATCGGGCAATATAAACGGCAGAACGCAAATTGACAATGCCGGAACAAAGCCCGTTGAACCGTCGTAAACAAACACAAACCATAATGTTCCGAAGCCGTAGCACACAAAAAGACCGAGTATAAGCGAAATAATTTTTACGGGCAGTTTGTCATTCAGAAGTTTTGTAAATAAAAGAAATACAAGTCCCGTCAGAATAAACCCGATTATATATCCTCCCGTCGGTCCGAGAATAACCGAAGGACCGGATTTGAAAGATGAAAAAACAGGAACTCCCAGAACGCCGAGCAGAATATAAACAAGCACCGACAGTGTTCCGTTTTTTCCTCCTAAAAGCAATAGGGCGAGGAATACGGCAAAGGTCTGCATCGTTACGGGAACAGCGGCAACGGGAACGGATAACCACGAGCAAACCGTAATCAGCGCCGCAAATAAGCCAATCTGTGTTATGTCAAATATTTTTTTGCTGTTTTTGTTCATTAAAAAACCCTCCGAAAAACAATCACTTCGGAGAGTTTATCATTATTATTCTCGGTTGTCAAATCGAATCAGCTTATAATTCTATTCCGTTCTGAATCTTTGCGGCTGTTACCGTGTTTTCCATAAGCATAGCAACTGTCATCGGACCGACTCCGCCGGGAACCGGAGTAATGTACGAAGCTTTCTTTTCAACATTTTCAAAATCAGCGTCGCCGCACAGCTTGCCCTCGGCGTTCCTGTTGATACCTACGTCGATTACAACTGCGCCTTCGCCCACCATATCGGCCTTAAGAAAATCAGCCTTGCCGACCGTACAGACAAGAATATCCGCCTTGCTTGTTACGGATTTGAGATCCTTTGTTTTTGAATGAGCAAGCGTAACGGTTCCGTTTTTCTGCATAAGCAAAACCGCCATGGGCTTGCCGACGATATTGCTTCTTCCGATTACAACGCAGTTTTTGCCTTCAATCGGAATGTCGTAATATTCAAGAAGCTTAATAACTCCCGCGGGCGTGCAGGGCTGAAAGCTCTGGACTCCCTGCAAAAGCTTGCCGACGTTAACCGCATGAAAAGCGTCGACGTCCTTGTCCGGTGAGATTGCCGCAAGAATAAGGTTTTTGTCAATGTGCTTGGGAACGGGAAGCTGACACAAAATTCCGCTGACAGTGCTGTCGTTATTGAGCTTTTCTATTAATTCAATAAGCTCCTGTGTTGTTGTTTCTTCCTTTAAGGCGAATTCCTTTGAAATAATTCCTGTCGCTTCGCAAGCCTTCTTTTTGTTATTGACATAGGTTCTTGAAGCCGGATTGTCTCCGACAATAATAACCGCAAGACAAGGGTAAATGCCCTTCGATTTTAATTCTTCAACTTTTTTGGCAACATCCTGTTTAACTGCTGCGGAAACGAGTTTGCCGTCAATTAGCTTTGACATTTTTTTCAGGCTCCTTTACATTTGCTTTGGACGGGTCTTTTTTTATTTCAATGAATTTTGCAATCATAAGCAGCGAACAACAAACGACAAGACCTGCCGAGAGCGCCTGAGAAACCCTTATATTAGTAGCTGCAAGATAAAGGCTGTCGGTTCTGAAACCTTCAATAATCGTTCTGCCTATGCCGTACCAGATTGCGTAGCCGAGAAACAGCTGACCGTAAAACTTGTAGTAATGTTTGCTGATATAGTACAGAAGAATAAATCCTGCAATACACCAGAGCGATTCATAAAGAAACGTCGGATGAACGGGAAGCTTCGGGTCGATTGTAATGCCCTTGTCGGTGATTTCCCAGTAATGTTCCTGAAGATAAGCGGTTGTTTTTTCGCTAATCATTCCCCAGGGAGCTTTTGTATTGGTTCCGAACGCTTCCTGATTTGCAAAGTTGCCCCAGCGACCGATACCCTGACCGATAAGAAGGCTCATTCCGATAAAATCAAGAAGCTGACCGAAGCTCATCTTATGGTGGCGGCAGACAAAATATGCAAGAATAAGTCCGCCTATAATTCCGCCGTAGATGGCAAGTCCGCCGTTCCATATCTGAAAAATTTCCGTAAGGTGGTCTTTATAGTAATCCCATTCAAAAATGACGTAGTAAAGTCTTGCGCCGACTATACCGCCGATGGTCCCGAATATTAAAACGTCAACCATATGATTAAGATTAACCTTGTATTTATAAGCCATTCTTCCGCCGAAAAGAACTGCGAGAAGGAATCCGAAAGCTATGATAACGCCGTACCATTTGATGGTAAGCCCGCCGAATTCGACAAAGTTTTCGCTGACGTCAAAAACCTGTTTGAGACCCGTGAATTTTACGCCTGTATAATCCGTAAAAAACTTCATCAGTGTTTCGCTCCTTTGTGAATAATAAACTGTTAAGCATTATATCACACAAAGCTATTTTTTTCCACTGTATTTTACGATTATTTTATGATTTTTTGAATTCAGCTCAACAAACAGCTTCTTTTCACCGTCGACAAAAAGCGCGTCGCAGTCGCTTCTTTCGTATCTGATTTCAATCGAAGCTTCATTATATTTCAGCTTTAATTCGGCGCTGTCCCAGCTGTCGGGGAAACTGGGCTTAATAAAAAGACAGTTTTCAGTTATTGTCAAACCGAATATAAGCTCGGTTACTGTTTTGTAATACCAGCCCGCGCTGCCCGTATAAACTGTCCAGCCGCCTCTGCCTTCGAGATTCTTTCGGGAATACACGTCGCCCGCTAAAAAATAAGGCTCGGTCATATATTTTTCTGCCGTTTCTTTATTTTCGTATTTATAAAGCGGGTTTATCATTTTAAGAAGCTCATAACCCTTTGACGGATAACCTGCCTTTATGAATGCGGCGGCAAGCCAGACTGCGGAATGGGTGTACTGACCTGCGTTTTCACGCAGACCTATCGGGTAACTTGAAATATATCCGACGTTTTTATCGTTTTTAAAGCCGCTGTCGAACAGCTTTATTATTCCGTGTTTTTTGTCAACGAGGAATTTTTCGGCGCTTTCAAGAGCCGAATTAATTTTCTCTCTGGCTTCAAGCGAAGCGAAAACCGCAAATGACTGCGAGAGCGAGTCAATTCTGCACTCTTCGTTGTCGGGATGACCGAGAGCCTCTCCGAAATCGTTGAAAGCCCTTGTATACCATTTTCCGTTCCACGCCTGAAGGTCGATATTTTTCTTGAGCTCTTCAATTATTTTAAGGTATCTTTGTCTGTCGTCATCCGCACAGATACGGCAGAATTCTTTAAGAACAATAATTAAAAATTCCCCGAGCCATACGCTTTCACCTCTGCCGTTTTTACCCACAAGGTTATATCCGTCGTTCCAGTCACCGCCCATTATCAGCGGAAGGGAATGAACGCCGAATTTAAGGCTTTTTTCAACTGCAAGGCGGCAATGCTCAAGAATACTTGCCTTTTTTTCGCTTTGTTCCGTTTCAAAATAGCGTTCGCTTTCGTTTTCTTTTAACGGTTCACCGCTTAAGAACGGGATTTCTGTTTCAAGAAAAGATTTTTCGCCCGTTGCTTTAACATATTCGCTTACTGCAAGCGGCAGCCAGAGAAGGTCGTCGCTGTATCTTGTCCTGACGCCTCTTGTTTTACCGGACGGTAAAACGAAAAACCAGTGCATAACGTCGCCTTCGGGGAATTGCGCCTTGCAGTTTGTGATTATCTGATTTTTAAGCCTTTCGGGGCAAAGCAGAATCAGCGATAACGCGTCCTGAAGCTGGTCACGGAAGCCGTAAGCTCCCGAACACTGATAAAATCCGCTTTTTGCCTGAAGCCTTCCGCGGATAATCTGAATCGGAAGAAAGCGGTTCACAAGGGCGTTGAGTAACACGTCGGGGGAGTTTATTTCGATTCTGTTTTTTACCTCAATGTTTTTAAACAGTTCTTCGCATTTATAAGAAAGACAGAAATTAAGAGTTCTTTTTTCACCTTTTTCAAGCGTAATATTTTTGCCTATTGCAGCCGCCGGATAACTGCTGCATGGAGAAACGCTGTCCGTCCAGTCGCCCGAAAGAAGCTTTGTCTTGTCCGAAAGGAAAATATCCGCGTCCTGAAGAAGCGAGATTTCGAGCGTTCCTTTATAATCGCGGTTAAGGGGATTTTCGGCAAAAACACTCCGTTCGCCCTTTCTGAATTTTATCATTTTGCGGTTTTTCCCGTCTCCCGATAAAAACGGTTCAGCCGAGTAAACAAGCTTTATCTCTTTTTTTAAATCGGATTTGTTTTCGCAGAAGACGGTAATATTCTTTTTTCTCTCATCTTCGCTGACCGATACAACCGTTCTTAAAGCTATTCCGTCCGCCGTACAGGAATATTCAGCCTTTTCTTCTGAAAAAACGACGTTGCAGTTATTGATAATATCGTAATATCTTGCGCCCGAAAAGAGCAAAAGCCTTTCCGTGTTCAAATCGCGCATAGTGTCGTTTGTCCAGCCGCTCAGTTTATTAAGAGCCGAGTTTTCCGAATAGGTGAAACCCAAAGCCCGGTCGCTTACAAGCGTTCCGAAACAGTCGTTTGAATAAACAAAACTCCAGGGAATAACGGGCGAACGGTTAATACTGTATTTCCCGTCCGAAAGGAAGTTTTCGGCATCCGTTTTTTCTGCGGTCAGAATCGGAACAGGTTCAAACGAACTTGTTTTCGTTTCCTCAATTGTGCCGTCGGTTTCATATACGCAGAATGCTTCAAGAAAATTGAGCGTTTCCTCATTCTTAATACTGTTTTCGATTAAGAATATATTTGTTTTTGATGAGCAGCAGTCACGAATGATTTTTTCAGTTACCTGTCTTTGGCTTTCATCGGGATAAACAATTACAAGGTCGTTTTTAACCGAGGCGTTTGTCAGAACTCTGTGAAGCTTTATTATTCTTTCGAGCTCGGCTGAGTTTTCGGCTGAACGGTAATTAAAAAGAATAATCGGATTGTCGCCCGATATTCCGTTTCGCCAGAGCAATTCCACCGAGCCGCTGTTTTTTTCAATCGCCTTTTTCATTTTTTCGGTTATTTCGCAGTCAAATAATATTTTGGGAAGTATTTCCGATGAAATAACACTTGTCAGCGTGCCCTCGTTAAACAGCGAGCGCGCGTTTTCGTTAAGCAAACGGGGATTGGTTTTGAGTTCAAAAATATTCCGTTTTGTTGTTCGGGCGTCTTTCCCGACGCAAATAAGCAGAGTTAAGCTTTTCTTTTCCTTTTCGTTTAAGCTGACTTTTACGCTCATATACGAGCAGTAATCAGCGCTTAAGCGTTCACGGGAAAAGTCGGATTCCCTTTCTCCGAGCGAATAAAGGGATTTTGTTCTTTCAAGAGCTTTTTCACGGTCAAGGCAAACTGAAAACGGAACATTTTCCTTAAATGCGCACGACAGGCTCATTTCTTCTCCCATGTTGCTTTCACGTCGGTTAAAGGAGATTATTTTATCCTTTTTATCAAATTCACCCGTGATGAAAAGATGTGAAAAAGCGGGATGTGCGTCTTCGCTTTCGCTTTTTGTCAGACACGGTTCAAAATAAATAATTACCTCTCCGTTAATTTTCTTTTTTGTCGGATTCTGCAAAGTGAGAGTTATTTTTTGAACAGGTAAATATTTATGAACGCTCATTTCCTGAGAAAGCCTTATTTTTTCGTCTTCATATTTAAAAACGGCGCTTTCATTTTTAAAAAAGCATTTATAACCTTCGCCGGATTTTCCGTTCAGAAGGGGAGTAAAGAATTTTCTTTCGTTTTTCGTTCTGAAAACGGCTGAAAAGCAGTGCGGGTTAAAAAGGAAATCCCTGCTGTGACGGAAAATATTTTTTCCGTTGTAAGTGATGAGCGAAGCCCCGTTGTCGCATACAAAAAGCGATGTTTCGCCGTTTGAATAACCTGAGGCTTTGGGCGAAAGGAAATCAGAAGAAGAACTGCTTTTAATAAATCTTTCGCGTCTTTCGTCCTTTTGCTTGGGCGAGTGTTCGTTTCTTCTTTTGATAACCGGGGCGTTCGCGGGCGCGGTTTCTTCGAGCAGACTTCTTCCGCCCGCCATATCGAGGTCAGACATAAAAAGCCGCTGGAAATACATGTCGTCGACAGCGTTCACTATTGAAACAAGACTCATTCCGATATGATGCGCCATATAGCTTTTAATAATTCTGTATTCGCCGTTTTCGATTCGGTCTTTTGTAAAGTCCGCAGCTTCATACAGAGCAAATGGTCCTCTCAGATGCAGCTTTTCAAGCTTTTTAATATTTTCTGCGGCTTTAACAGGCGAAAACGGGAGCGCAAGATAAGTCGAATAAGGGCTTATAACCGTGTCCGGAGAATTGCCGTAGCTTAATCTCAGATTGTTTATTCCGTGGGCTTTATACTGATAGTTATAGTTTTCGTCAAAGGCATAAAAGGCGCTTTCACTGACACCGAAGGGGATTCTTTTCTTTTTTGCGTAAAGGAACTGACAGTGAAGACAGTATTTCAATCCCTCGTAAGAAAATGTGTTTTTCTTTGCGGGAAGAAAGATGTCGGGCATAAAGTATTCAAAAAAAGTGCCTGACCATGACAGCGGACCGGCATGCCTGTCTGTTTTGCCCAGCGGTCTTGAAAGAGCTCCCCAATGTTTTTTTGACGCGATACATTTACATACGGCAAAATATCCTGTCATTCTCGCTTCGCTCATAAGCAGGTCATAAAAAGAGCCTGTAAGAGCTTGCTTTTCAACGTCGAAACCGATGTGGAAAAGATGCCTTTTTTTATTATAAAGAAGCGACAGATTGCTTTCTTTTATTATTTCTTCAATTTTCTTTTCAAGCGGCTCGGATTCGGTTTTGTTCGCGCAGGTCTTTAAAAACTCTTTAACCGCTACAAGACAGCATAAATAATTTCCGCAGTCAACCGTCGAAACAAATTTCGGTTCAAGAGGTTTTAAACTCAGCGTGTCGTACCAGTTATAAAGATTGCCGTTCCATTTTTCAAGTCTTTCTACGCTTGAAAGCGTATTTTTTATTCGTTCGAGAGCCTCGTTTTCGCTTATGAATTCAAGTCTTCTCGCCGCAACTACGCAGCAAAGCAAAAGTCCGATATTAGTCGGCGAGGTTCTGTGAGCGACTCTGAAAACGGGCGAAAACTGAACATTATCCGCAGGAAGATAGTTTTCTTCCCTGCCTGCGTAATTCTCATAATACTTCCATTGAGCGGCTGCGTGGGAAATGATATTTTCCCTTGCAAGCGCGTCAAGCTTTTCGCTTTTTTCTTTGAGAGGCTTTGAGGAAAGATATTCGAATATAATGTTTGAAAAAAGCGTAATGGCGCACAGCGCTGAAAAAGGGGAATAAAAACAGAGTAAAAAAGCCGCGCAAAGAACTGAAAACCAATTATTCAGAACAATTCTTAAAAAGTTATTCCTGCCTGAATAATCAGCTGATGTTGTCCACTCAAGCAAATTCTTTTTTGAAAAAAGACGGATGCACGAGCGAAAGATTGCGTCCGAAGAAACCGCCGCAGTTCTTGCAAGGGTTATAAAAGTAATAAAAGCGTCGGAAATGCATTTAAGCGTCGAAGGGACGGCGTTTGAATAATAAAGCCTTGATAAAAGCGCAAAGCCGCCCGAAAGAACGGTTCTTATGAGCGCAAAAATATATTCGCCCGCAAGATCGAGAACAAATACCGCAAGCGCGATTATTCTTGCTTTCGGTTCAAGAAATGCCGAAAGCAGTAGGATGATAAGGCAGAATATTTCGTTAAGACTTCTTCTGATATTTTCCGATATTTTGAATTTTGAAACAATTCCGAGGGGATTTTTTTCACGGTCTTTAAGGATTGACGGATGAAACGACAAAAACGGAATATTCTGCCAGTCGCCCCTTATCCATCTGTGAAGCCGTGTAAGGAATTCGCTTTCATTTTTCGGAAACGAGTCCTGAATCTTGGCATCCGAAACCAGAAGAGTGCGAAGAAACTCGCCTTCGATTATATCGTGGCTGAGTATCCTTTCGTCCCTGAACCTGTCGCAGACTGTTTTGGAGTAAGCTTCAATATCAATAAGCCCTTTTCCGGAAAAAACAGCAGAACCGAAAACATCCTGATACCTGTCGCTTGTAAGCTCGTCGTATGCGACTGAGCCGGAAGTGCCTGTCATAAGAAGCGAAAAAAACGTATCGTCTTTTGAAAACAGTCTGTTGTCAACTACGGGGCAGAATATGCCGTATCCGCTTTTAATAATTTTTTTCTCAGGGTCGAAAACCGCCTTGTTGAGCGGATGAAGGGCGGTAAGAATCAGCTTTTTTGCAGTCTGAAACGGAAGAACCGTGTCCTCGTCAAGGGCGAGAATATATTTAAGGGACGGTAAAATATCCCTGTTGCCTCTTACTGTTTCAAACTCGTTACAAACTCCCGTAATTAACTTGACAAGAGACGAATATGCGCCCATTTTACGGTTTCTGCCGATGAACTCTTTTCCCGTTTTTGAATATTCTCTTCCGCGGATAAAAAGGAAAAACCTGTCGGGATATTCGGTATTAAGATCTTTGATAATTCTTTCAAGAGCGCGTGTGTTTGCCTCGTCGTCGGGTTTTTCTTCCGAGGAAAATCCCTTCTTGTCGACAAGAAGACAATAAAAAATATTATCGTCCCTGTTTGAAGCGTAAAGGTTAAGCAGCTTCCTTTTTATAAGACTGCTTTTTGAAGCGGCAGGCAAAAGGAGCGACACGGTTATAAGCGTTTTTCCATCGTCGGGAATTTTATCGTTTCCGAGCCTTAATACTTCCTCCGGCGGATTCTTTTTCATCTGAATAAAGGAAATAAAAATATCGGTTATTTTGATAATGGGAATGAAAAGAACAAAAAATAAAAAAAGATTTCCCGTAAGAGCGCAGACAGTTAAAGATAATGCGAGGGCGAGAAGCAGCTCAATTATTACAAAGGATGCGTTTTTATCCGTTTTTTCCCTGAAAAAAGAAAAACCGATATGTCTTCCCGAAGAAAGAGCGGATTCAATAATCTGTTTCTCATCCGTTTTTCTGAGCTTTGAAAGAACGTAGATTCTTTTTTTATAAGCGTTCTTGCTTTCCGGAGTCATCTGAGCGTAAACTTTATCTTTAAGCAAAAGAATTTCGTTTTCGTTTTTTTCTTCTCCGAGAGATAAAAAGTCGATGTCGCGCAGCTTAAGCAATTCGCAGACGGATTTTTCAACGGACTGTTTATTCTTTATCAGTTCGGCGGCGTAAAAAATGAGAACGGTTTCAAGCACCGCCGAAGCTTCACGCGAATACAGAACGCCGAGGTTTTCCTGTGCAAGTAAAAGCGCAGTCTTTGAGATATCCCTGTCTGCCTGACGTGTAAATACCGAATATCCTTTTTCAAAAAGTGAAGAGCAGAACGGGGAAACACGGCTTTTAGAGCGGGATTTCCAATAAAGACTCAGATTCTTTCCTCCCCGGACAAACAAATAATAGTTATCTTTAAGCCATTCGTCCGCGCAGCTGTTCGAGTCGTATGCTTTTTTTATAACGGCAAGCCGGTTTTTTAACTGCAGACGGATTTTTTTACAATTCATGTTTATTTTTTCCCCTTCTTGTCAAAACTGTTATTATTCTTGACCGTGAAGGAAATAATTATTATTAACCCGATGGAAAAATAAAATCATCTGCCTGAATATCGGGTTATTTAATTGACATTGACAACAAATTGTGATAAAATTCTTTTTTAGTATGAAAAAAAGAATGGAGGGAGAAAATGGCGAATAAGCACCGTGTTCAGAAAGCGGCTTTGGGCTTTACGCTTGACCGAATTCTTAAGTACGTTGACAGGAATCCGCAAAAGAATATGCAAAAGCTCGTCAGAAGAATCGAACCGCTTTTCTCAAGGATTTTTCCTCCTGAAAACTTCAAAAAAATGCTTGAAGCAGTCAGCGATAACGAAAACGTCTGGACTCAGTTCGGGCTTAATATAATTAACGATCTTGACCGTAATACTTTGAGGACAATGCTTATGACCTTCGGCATTGACGCAGGTCTTTACGGCACAAAAACCGTCAGGGCAAACAGAGAAAAGTATAAATGCAATATTCCTTTCCTTCTTCTCTTTGACCCGACAAGCGCCTGCAATCTTCACTGCAAGGGCTGCTGGTCCGCCGAGTACGGTCATAAAATGCAGTTAAGCCTTGAAGAGATGCAGTCAATCGTCTCCCAGGGCAAGGCGCTGGGAACTCATCTTTATATGATGACGGGCGGCGAGCCGCTTATAAGAAAAAAAGATATCATAAAGCTTTGCGAGGATAATCCTGATTGCGTATTCCTTGCGTATACCAACGCGACTCTTATTGATGAACAGCTTTGCAGGGATATGAACCGTCTGGGTAATCTTTCGCTGGCTCTTTCTATCGAAGGAACCGAAGAGTCAAACGACTGGCGAAGGGGAGAGGGCTCTTATCAGACTACGGTCAGGGCGATGGAGCTTCTTAAAAAGAACAAGTGCTTCTTCGGCGTTTCCGTTTGCTATACAAGAAAAAATGTCGAAGCCGTTACGGATGAGAAGTTTATGGATATGCTCGTTGAAAAGGGAGCGAAATTCGCTTTGTATTTCAACTATATGCCTGTCGGTCACACCGGTGACCCGGAGCTTATTCCCACAAGCGAGCAGCGAATCCACATGTATAAATGGCTTCGCGTAATGCGAAACGGAAAAACGGGTAAACCCATTTTTATTATGGATTTTCAGGACGACGCCGAGTACGTTGGCGGATGTATCGCCGGAGGCAGGAATTATTTTCATATTAATTCCGCAGGTGATATGGAGCCTTGCGTTTTCGTCCATTATTCGGATTCCAATATCCGTGAAAAAACCTTGCTCGAAGCTCTGCAGAGTCCGCTGTTTATGGCTTATCATAAAGGGCAGCCGTTTAATGACAACCATTTAAGACCTTGCCCGATGCTTGAAAATCCGGAAATTCTTCGTGAAATGATAAAAAAGACGAAGGCAAAAAGCTCCGACCTTATTGTTAAGGAAGACGTCGATACTCTTTGCGACAGATGCGAGGGCTTTGCAAAGGATTGGGCGCCGAAGGCGGAAGAACTCTGGAATTCCACAAAGCACAGGGATACTCATACTCAGTATTACCGTGATACGCCCGAAGGAAAAGCCGAGCTTGAAAAGAATAACAAATAAAAATAAAACCTTGGCGATGCCAAGGTTTTTATTTTTTTTATTCGCTTTGCTCGGAAAGCCTTTTTTCGGTAATGAAGGTGTGTATTTTATCACTCAGTTCACCGTAAAGCTTGAACTTGCGTCTGAAAACAAGAAGAGAAGCTGATATGAGCAGGGGAGGAACGGCAAATGCTATTACTCCGATTGCCGCCTGTGTCTGCGCATTTACCGTGACGGGAACGCCGTTCGCCTTGCATTCGTTAACCTGAGCCGAGTAATGGAACAAACCGAGTCCGCCGTAGTAAATGACAGTCTGTATTGTATACGCGAGCTTCTGCAGAAAGCCCTTCATCGAGAATGTAATGCTTTCGTTTCTCTCGCCGTTTTTGAATTCGCCGTAGTCGACTATATCGGCAAGGAATACCGTCTGCGAAACGAACATTGAAGCAATTCCGACGGAAGCTATGATATAGCAGATGTCAAGCGCAATCGTGATTTTAAGAATCGGTCCGAACAGGAACATAAGAGCATAACCGACGATTGTCGTGCAAAGCGATGAGGTGTAAATCTGTCTTTTGTTCATACCGAATTTTGAAAGAATCGGAATTACTCCGAGACCGAGAACCGAACCTACGGCGCCGATTGTCTGGAAAAGCGACTGCGCTTTTGCGTCACCGACAACCTGAGTGAAATATGTAACGGCTGTTCCGCTTGTAAGATACCAGCCTGCGTTTGAAAGCATGGCAAATACCATAAAGATTACGAGCTGGTCGTTGCCTTTTATAACCGCAAAAATCTGTTTGAATGAGAACTTCTTCTTTTCGCCGTACACTACGTTTCTTTCTTTGGTAACCGTAACGCAGATTAACGCGAATACCACGAGCAGAATTCCGCAGATTCCCGCCCATATCGAAAATCCGCGCGCGCTGTAGCCGTCTTCATCTGTTTTGAGTCCCCTTGAAAGAAGCGGAACTATAATGGGAGTTACAATTGAAACGATTCCCTGCCCGAGACCCGAAAAAGTTCTTGCGACGGTTGAAACAAGGTTTCTTTCCTTTTCTTCGCTTGTGAATGACGGTATCATCGACCAGTAGGGAATGTCCGCAAGCGTGTTGGTCATGCCCCAGAAAACATACATTACCGCAATATAAACATATAACGGCGTACCCTCAAGTCCGAATTTTGAGAACAGAAGGAACAGTACCAGAGCGTTTGAAACGGCGCCTATTAAAATCCACGGTCTGTATTTGCCGTGTTTTGTTCTGGTATTGTCAACAATTGTGCCCATCATCGGGTCGTTAATACCGTCCCAGATTCTTGCAAGGGGAGTAAGCAGAAGCAAAAATCCCTCTTTGAGTCCGAGCGTGGTAACAAGGTAGTGACTTAAGAATGAATAAAACATTCCGTAGCTTAAGTCAAGACCTATGGCTCCGACGCCGTAACCGATCATATTGGCAAGCGAAAGCTTTGCCTTTTTAATCTTTTCCATATTTATCAACCTCATCTTCAAACATTACTTTTTCAATCAGTACAACTGCGTCTTCTATCAATTCGTCGCAGGGTCTTTTTTTATATTTATTCTTTTCGTCGCTGTCGGGCTGACCGTTTTCCCTCAGCTCACGGCAAAGCGAAGAACCGTGTTTTTTACAAAACAGCTTTTCGACTCTCTGAATTTCTTCGTATGTCTGCCCGAGGCTTTTTGCGTCCTTGCTGTCGGCTGAACCGTAAAGAAGCCCGGAAATCAAGGCTGCAACCGTGACGGCTGAACAGACTTCGCCCTTTCTTGCGATTCCGTTTCCGAATCCGCAGGCAAGCTTCAGTGAGGTTTCTTCATCAAGACCCAAGTTCTTTGCAAACGGAGCGAAAATCGCCTGAGAGCAGTTGAATCCCGATTTAAAAAGCTCAAGGGCTTTTTCACTTCTTTCGCTCATTTTTTCCTCCCGATTTAATTATATCTTAATTTCCCTGAAACTTCCGTTTTCGTACGTTACAAGAGAGGTAACACCGCAGCTTTTAAGCAGCTCAACCGATTCTTCAAAATAGCAGTCAAGCGTTTCAACCGAATGAGTATCCGACGAAAGAATAAATCTTACGCCTTTTTTGGCCATGTATTCAATAACCTCTTTTGTCGGATAGGGAACGGATCTCTTTTTTCTTGAAATTGCTCCGGTATTGACCTCGACAATTATGCCCGATTTCGCAACCTCGCCGGCTGCCCAAAGCGATAAATCCCTGTACCAGCCGTCGTTTTCGTCAATGAACTTTTCCCGTTCATTGTACTTGAGCAGAAGGTCAAAATGACCGAGAATATCGGCGTAACGGACATTGGAGGCGGCTATGACATTTTTAAAATAAGCCTCTGCATACGCCTTTGCGCAACCGAAAACTCTGATGCCGTCGAGCATTTTTTCTTCACTCGAATCCGCATAGTGAATTTTACCGTCGGAGCCTCTGACCGAGTGGACGGAGATTATGACATAATCGAACGGTTTTAACTGTTTTTCGGTATATTCGGAATTAAAATCCATTTCAATTCCCAGCGCGATTTCCATTTTGCCTTCGTATTCATTTTTCAGCTCGTTTACCGCCTTAATATATTCGCTCTGACCGTAGGCCGTCATACACCACTCTTCATACCACGGCAGAACGCTGTGTTCCGAAAAGCCGAAGGTTTTGAAACCCTTTTTATACGCGGCTTCGGCCATTTCACCGGGCGTATTGCTGCCGTCGCCGAAAACCGTGTGAGAATGTAAATTATACGGATAAATCATTTCATTTTTTCCTGCTTAATCTTTTTTTCCACTATTTTACGGCTGCCGAGTTCTTTAAGAATATCCTCGGGGGTGATACCCATTTCAACCATAAGAACCAGCGTGTGGTAACAAAGGTCGCTGATTTCGTAGATGACTTCTTCCTTGCTGTTCTTTGCGCCGATAATAACTTCCGTGCTTTCTTCGCCGACTTTTTTAAGAATCTTGTCGAGTCCCTTGTCGAAAAGGTATGAGGTGTAAGAGCCTTCTTTCGGGTTTTCTTTTCTGCCCTTGAGAAGCTCATACAGCATATCGATTGAAAAATCGGGGATTTCCTCATTTTCAAACACTGTTGACGAGAAGCAGGAATCCGTGCCGAGATGACACGCGGGACCGTCTTTGATTACCTCGACAACAAGCGCGTCAAAGTCACAGTCGGCTTTTATTGTAATAATTTTCTGTCTGTTGCCGCTTGTTTCGCCCTTGCGCCAGAGAGTCTGCCTCGAGCGTGAAAAGAAGCAGGTGTAACCCTCCTTAACCGAAATATCAAGGGATTCGCGGTTCATATAAGCTACAGTGAGGACTTTTTTTGAAAAGAAGTCCTGAACAACCGCGGGGATTAAACCTTTTTCGTCAAATTTAAGCCTGTCAAAATCAAACATATTATTCATTCCTTTATGATTCTCATATTCTGATTGTTTTGCTGAAGATATTTTTTAAGTTCCGGGATTTTAACCTCCCCGAAGTGGAAAATCGAAGCGGCAAGACCTGCCGAAGCGTCAGTCTGTTCAAAAAGACTTTTAAAATGCTCCGGTTTTCCGGCGCCGCCCGAAGCGATGACGGGAACATTTACAACCGAACAGACGGCATTAAGCATTTCAATGTCAAAGCCGTTTTTGACTCCGTCGGTGTCAATGGAATTAAGAACGATTTCGCCCGCTCCGTTTTCAACGCCCCTTTTTGCCCATTCGAGCGCGTCAATCCCCGTATTTTCGCGTCCGCCCTTTGCAAAAACGGTGAAAACGCCGTTAACTCTTTTTACATCCATTGAAAGAACAACGCATTGGTTGCCGTATTTTTTTGCGGCTTCCGGAATGAGTGAGGGATTTCTTATCGCGCCTGAGTTTACGCTGACCTTATCGGCTCCGCATTTTAAAACTCTGTCAAAATCCCCGACGGTGTTAATGCCGCCGCCGACAGTCAGCGGAATAAATACGCATTTTGCAACCTCGCAAAGGATGTCCGTGAAAAGCTTTCTGCCCTCAAAAGAAGCAGTAATGTCGTAAAAAACGAGTTCGTCCGCTCCCTGCTCGTTGTAGTATTTTGCAAGCGTTACGGGGTTTTCAACGTCTTTGATATCGACGAAATTCTGACCCTTGACTACTCTGCCGTTTCTCACGTCAAGGCAGGGGATTATTCTTTTTGTAATCATCACTGTTCACCTGCCAGTTCAATAGCTTCCCTGAGATTAATTGCGCCCGTGTAAAGCGACTTTCCGAGAATTGCTCCGTAAAGACCGATTTCCCTGAGCGAGCTTATCTCTTCGTTAAATGTGATGCCGCCCGAAGCGACGATATTCATTTTAAGCTCTTTTTTAAGCTGTTTGTATAGCTCGATATTTGTGCCTTTCTGAGCGCCGTCACGGGAAATATCGGTATAAATAACGGTTGACACTCCGATTTTTTCAATTTCTTTGCAAAAGTCGATTCCGTTTTTCTTGCTCACGTCAAGCCAGCCGTGAACCGCTGCAAAACCGTCTTTTACGTCAATTCCGACGGCGATTTTTTCCTTGTATTTATCTACGGCTCTCCTAAGAAAATCGGGGTTTTCCAGCGCCGACGTGCCGAGAATAACCCTGTCAACGCCGTTTTCGAGATATTTTTTAATTCTTTCCCCGTCTCTTATTCCGCCGCCGATTTCAATGAATAAATCGGTGGTTTTCGCTATTTCCCTTACCGTGTCAAAATTTGAAAGACTCCCGTCCTTCGCTCCGTCAAGGTCAACCGTGTGAAGATATTTCGCTCCGCTTTTTTCGAAGGATTTTGCAACCTCGGCGGGAGAAGAGGAATAAACAGTTTTTTTGTTGTAGTCGCCTTTGACAAGCCTCACGGCGCAGCCGTCTATAATATCAATTGCGGGAAAAATTTTCATACTCTTTGTCCTTTATATTTCTGAAAAAGCCTTTAACATCTTAAGCCCGACTTCACCGCTTTTTTCGGGATGAAACTGCGTGCCGAATACATTTTTGTTTTCAACCGCGGCGGTAATTTCAATTCCGTATTCACTTGTTGCGGCAAGGTATTTTTCTTCGGTTACGGCAAAAAACGAATGAACAAAATAAACGCAGTCGCCGTCCGAAGCGTATTTTAAAATCGGACTTTTATTCTTTAATTTCAAAGCGTTCCAGCCAATCTGCGGAATGTTCAGATTTTTTTTGTCATCAGGCAGAAAGTCGTAAATCGGAACGACCTTGCCGGGAATAAGCGAAAGACCGTCGTGAACGCCGTATTCATAGCTCTTCTCAAAAAGCAGCTGCATTCCAAGGCAAATCCCGAGAAACGGTTTTCCGCCTTTCGCCTGGGAAACAAGAAAATCCTTAAGTCCGGTATTTTCAAGTTTTTCCACTGCGTCGCCGAAAGCACCGACTCCCGGAAGAATAATGTGCGAGGCTTTTTCTATTTCGTTTTTATCGTCTGTTACAACCGAATCGAGCCTTAAAAAATCAAGCGAGCTTTTAAGGCTGAACAGGTTTCCCACACCGTAATCAATAATGGCTATCATCAGAGAACTCCTTTTGAAGACGGGATTTCGTTTCCTATGGTTTCGTCTATGCTTACCGCGGTTTTAAGACTTCTCGCAACCGCCTTGAAAATACCCTCGATTATATGGTGAGTGTTTTTTCCGACAAGCTTGTGAATGTGAAGAGTAATCTTCGCGTTTCTTGAAAATGCGATAAAAAACTCTTCGCAAAGCTCGGTGTCGAATGTTCCGACCTGAGGGGAGGGCATATCGCAGTCAAAAAGCAGAAGACTTCTTCCGCTTATATCGACCGCAGTAAGAATAAGAGTTTCGTCCATGGGAAGAATCATTGCCCCGTAACGGGTGATTCCCGCGCAGTCGCCCAGAGCATCCGAAAATGCCTGACCCAGGCAGATTCCTATATCCTCGACGCTGTGGTGGTCGTCTACATACGTGTCGCCGTTACAGTTGAGTTCGAGGTCGAATCTTCCGTGGCGGCAGAAAAGCGTCAGCATGTGGTCAAGAAATCCCACGCCGCTTGAACCGGTATATTCGCCCTTTCCGTCAAGACACAGCTTAAGGGAAATATCGGTTTCATTTGTCTTTCTTTTTATTTCGGCAGTTCTCATTTTATTATCCTCCCGAGTGCGTTTATAAGAGCCGTATTCTGTTCTTCGGTTCCGACAGTAATACGCAGATAATCCTTTATTCTTTCCTTTGAAAAATGTCTTACGAGAATTCCGTTTTCCTTGAGTTTAAGATAAAGCTGTTCACCGTCCTCACCGTCTTTTTTTGCAAAAACAAAATTTGCGCCCGAGTCAAGAACCGAGAAGCCGAGGCGTCTTAAGCCGTCGGTGAGCTTTTGTCTGTTTTCCTTAATAATTGAAACAGTTTTTTCAAAATACTCCTTATCCGAAATTGCGGCAGCTCCCATTTCAATAGAAAGCCTGTTCAGGTTATACGGATTAAATGAAAATTTTGCTTTTTCAAGGTCTGAAATAAGTTCTTTATTTCCGAGCGCAAATCCGATTCTTGCGCCCGCAAGAGCGTATGATTTTGAAAAAGTCCTGACGACAAGCAGGTTTTCGTATTTTTCAATCAGTCCCATGCAGGTACAGTCCGAAAAATCACAGTAAGCCTCGTCAATAACAACAACATGGTTTTTGTTTTTTACAAGGATTTTTTCAATTTCCGACGGCAAAAGAGTTTTTCCGGTCGGAGCGTTCGGATTTGCGATATAAACAGTTCCGCAGTCCGAAAAATAGTCGGTAATATCAATCGAAAAATCGTCTTTTAACGGAATTTCTTTGTATTTCAAATCAAAAAAAGAAGCGAAAACAGGGTAAAAGCCGTAAGAAATATCCGGAAATACCACGGTGTCCTCTTTTCTGCAGAAGGCAAGAAATGAAAGCGCAAGCACTTCGTCGCTGCCGTTTCCGCAGAACACGTTTTCTTTTTCAAAGCCGTAGCGTGAAGCTATGGCTTGTTTGAGAACGCGGCAGGAAGGATCGGAATAAAGCCGAAGCATAGAAGCGTTTTTTTCATTTAAAACGGCTTTGACTTTTTCGCCGGGCTCAAACGGAAATTCGTTTGTGTTAAGCTTTATGTAGGACTTGTCCTGAGGCTGTTCGCCGGGGACGTAGGCGTCCGTATTTTTAAGAATATCTGTTGAAAAAAAGCTCATTATTCTTCCTCAAATCTTATTGTTACGCTTCTTGCATGTCCCGAAAGACCTTCACGCTCGGCAAAAAGCGCAATGCTCTTTTCCGCTTTTTCAAGCTCTTCTTCGGGATAGTAAATAAACTGGGTTTTCTTAATATAATCGTCAACCGAAAGGGGAGAAGAGAATCTTGCAGTCTTTCCCGTCGGAAGGGTGTGGTTAGGACCTGCAAAATAGTCACCGAGAGCTTCGGGAACATTTTTGCCGAGAAAAACGCTGCCTGCGTTTCTGACCTTTTCGAGCAATTCAAACGGATTGTTAACCGCCAGTTCAAGATGCTCGGGAGCAATCTCGTTTGCGAGCAAAACTGCTTCGTCCATGTCTTTTACAACAAACGCCTTGCCGTAATTTTCGACCGAAGAAGCAGCGATTTCGTATCGGGGCAAAAGTTTAACCTGCCTGTCAACCTCGTGCGAAACAGCCTTTGCAAATTCCTCGTCCGTGGTGATTAATACCGCGGCGGCAAGCCTGTCGTGTTCCGCCTGACTCAATAAATCGGCTGCGACGAATTTTATGTTTGCGTCAGGCTCGGCTACAACGAGAATTTCGCTCGGACCCGCAATCATATCGATATTTACAACGCCGAAAACCTGTCTTTTCGCAGTCGCTACGAAAATATTGCCCGGCCCTACGATTTTATCAACCTTCGGCACGCTTTCGGTTCCGTAGGCGAGAGCAGCTATTGACTGGGCTCCGCCGGATTTAATAATTTTATTAACTCCGGCAACCTTTGCGGCTGCAAGAATATCGGAGCGGATGTTTCCGTTTTTGTCGGGCGGAGTGACCATAACGATTTCCCTGACTCCTGCAATAACCGCGGGAATTGCGTTCATAAGCACGCTTGACGGATAACTTGCCGTGCCGCCGGGGACATACAGACCGACCTTTTCAATGGGAATTATTTTCTGTCCTAAAATGATTCCGTTCTCTTTTTTAAGCGTAAAGCCGTCTCTTTTCTGCATCGAGTGGAAACGGCGGATGTTTTCGGCAGCCTGTTCGAGAACGGATATAAATCCGCTGTCGGTGTTTTTATAAGCTTCGTCAAGCTCTTCTTCGCTGACAACAAGACTGTCTATTTCGCATCCGTCAAATTTTTCCGCATATTCTCTTAATGCGTCATCTTTATTGACGCGCACGTTTTCAATTATTTCGGCAACGGTTTTTTCGATATCGGGACGGCTTGTATTACCCCGTTTTAAAAGAGCGTCGACGTCCATGCCGCTTTTGTATTTAATAATCTCCATTTTCTTAACCTACTTTTTGAGCTAATTTTGAATTAATTTCCATAATAATATCGTTTTTAAAGCGGAAGGAGTTCTTGTTAGCGATAAACCTTGCGCTTATGGGCATTATCTCAGTAAAGATTTTAAGATTGTTTTCTCTTAAGGTTGTGCCTGTTTCAACAATATCGACTATTACGTCGCTCATGTCGAGTATGGGAGCGAGCTCAATTGAACCGTTGAGTTTAATAACGTCAATTTCACGGTTTATGGAGTTGTAATAATTCTTTGCAATATTTACGAATTTTGTGGCGACTCTGAGAGGCTCCCCTGTATTTTCGACCCAATCGTTTTTTGCCGCGACAGCCATTTTGCAGACGCCGAGCTTAAGGTCGAGAAGCTCGTAAACATCCGGCTCGCTTTCAAGAAGAATATCCTTGCCGACAACTCCTATGTCTGCCGCACCCCTTTCAACGTAAATTGCAACGTCGCTGGGCTTGACGAGAAAATATCTTACGGAATGGTCGTTACTTTCAAAAATGAGCTTTCTGTTGTCTTCAAAGATGTCTTCGCATACATATCCGACTTCGGCGAAAAGCGAATAAACTTTTTTGCCGAGCCGTCCTTTAGGTAAAGCAATGTTAAGCATTTTTACCCTCCCTGAAATCAAGTGTTTTAGCGGCTGTAAGGTTTTCGGGAACTTCCCTTTCGATTCTTATTGAAAAATTATCGCTCATAAGCATATGCGCGGTTTCATAAAGCTTTGAGAAGGATGTTTTCTCGTCATAGAGCATAAGCACGTCACAGTCGAAATTCCTTTTCTCAAACAAAAGCCGTGAAAGCTCGTCCGTGTAAACCGCAAAGCCGATGGCTCCGCTTTGCTTGCCGAGCTTTTTGGTAAGAAAATCGTAGTTTCCGCCCTTGAGGATAATTTTTGAAAGACCCTTTATATAACCCTGGAAAATTATTCCGTTATAGTAATCAAGGTCGTTGACAATTGAAAAATCAAGACTCAGCTCGGCGGAAAGCGAGTTGAACTTAAGAGAGTTATAAAGACTTTCAAGCTCGTTGAGCGCGTCAAGCGATGCCTGACCGACGGCGAGCTTTTTCGCCTTTTCAAGGGTCTGACCGAACGGACCGTAAAGAAGCGGAATGGCGGCAATATTCTTTTTGAGTTCGTCGGAAACATTCAGGGATTCAAGATAGCTTTCAAGTTCGTGAGTGTTCCTGCTGAAAATAAAGGAATTGATTACCCTTTTCTGCTCGTCGGTTATGCCGCATTCTTCAAGAAGACCGGAAACAAAACCCATGTGCGAAATGTCAAGGACAAACGGTTCGCCTATGGCGTCGAGAGAACGAAGCGCAAGAAGAATTGCTTCGACTTTTGAATATTCGTCAATTTCGCCGAGTATTTCAATGCCCGTCTGATTTATCTCTTTATATTCTCTTGAGCCGAAGGGGAGCCTTATAACGTTTTCGTCATAGTAAACCTTCATAAAGCCTTTTAATTTTTCGTCGGGCATTTTCCTGACTATCGAAAGCGTAACGTCGGGCTTGAGCGAAAGCAGCCTTCCGTCGAGATCCATAAAAGAGATTATTTTATCCGTGTTAAGAAAGCTCTTGTTGTCAACATAAAGGTCGTAAGGCTCAAATTTATTAACAACGGCTTTTTTGAAACCGTGGCTTTCATAAATCGAGCGAAGTTTGAGTTTGAGCTTTTCTTCTTTTGATAAAATATTCATTACGTCGTCCATCTTAAATAATCCTTTCAGCTTCTTTTTGATAATTATAAACGGTTTCAGCGTATTAGTCAATTAGCAAATTAGCGTATTAGCACGCTAAAGCGAATTATCTTTTAGTTATTTTTTACAAATCGGGCATTTCTTCTGTTTTGTCGAAATGACATATAATTAGATATATTCCATATAATAACATATATATCAAAACATTTCAAATATAAAGAATCACGCCTTCGTTTAATAATCATTTTCATTTTTAAAATTCCTGTTGATTTTTTCTTTTTATTACTGTATAATAGCTTGCGTTGACAGATGCCGGTGTGATGGAATTGGCAGACGTGCCGGACTCAAAATCCGGTCCTGGCGACAGGGTACCGGTTCGACCCCGGTCACCGGCATAAAAAAAGACTTAACCGTTTGGTTAGGTCTTTTTTTGATATTCAGATGTTCAAAACAGGGTCGAACCGGATAGTCCATGTTTTGCGGTTTGCCGAAGGCAGAGCAAAACGGACAAAAAATTGTTGCCTGCGACAGCAAGCGAAAGCGAGGCTGTCGGCCCCCGGTCACCGGCATAAAAAAAGACTTAGCCGTTTGGTTAGGTCTTTTTTTGATATTCAGATGTTCAAAACGGGGTCGAACCGGAGCCAGATAGTTTGAAAGGGTATTTAGATGATTGTATTGTAATCTATGACAAAAATAAAACGAATGGAGAATATCAAGTTGGATCAGGTCGTGTAATGACCGTCACGCATGATAGCCCATTCGCTAATGATATTGTATCGCAGAGCAATGCTGAAAGTCAAGAGGAAAATATTCGCAAGTCATTAAAAGACATCAATGCCTAGACATTATTGTACCTTCCTAAAAAGCGGACTCCCTTCGAAAAATCGAGGGGAGTTTGCTTTTTTAGCATTATATGTGAAATTTTGACTAACATCTGACTAACATTCGATAAATAGTTATCAAGCTTGGAGTCTCTCGATATTGATTTAATAAAAAAGAATCGAATTACAGTGACTGATAATGAGCAGAAAAAACTGTCAAAATCACATCCACTTTCTCTTCGATTCAACAATATTATATCCAATTCCGATGAAAATGTCAAAGATTATCCCTCGCTGATTAAAAAAGCAGGGCTGAACGGCTTTAAGAAAATTACAACAAGCACAAAGCCTTCAACGGGGACGACTACAAAGCCGACAGTCAAGACCTATAAAAAGGGTGACGCTGTTAAACTCTCCGGCGCTCTGCTTTATGCTTCTGCAACCGATAAAAAGGTCAGAGCGAGAAAAAGCGGAACATATTATATCTATGACGGTAAGGAACAGAGCGGTCGTTACAGAGTCACAATTAAGAAATCGTTCTGCGGTAAATGGCCTATGGCTCTGTTTGTTACAGGTTGGGTAAGTAAAACAGATATTAAATAGTCATAAAAAATATAATAACAACATGCCAGCATGGACGAATCCCTCTCGGTCTGTTCCAAGGGGGATTTTATTTTTTTAAAAAAATCTGTACAAAATGAAAAATATCTGCTACAATTAAGTTGCAGGGGGTTACAAAAAAGAAAGGATTTTATACATATTTTTGCAATTTAATCATAAAAATAAATGTGTAAAGTCCATTGAAAATGATTTGCAATCATACTGGAATGGGCTTTCTTGGTTTACAAGGAGGCGATAGGAGTGTTTAGGATGTTAGAAGAATTTAAGTCCGCTGTAAAAAAAGCGCAAGAGGTTAATCAAAAACTAAAGCGTAAGGACGGCTTTGCGAATCTTACGGATTTAGTGAATGTTGTTAAAGATGTATCAGGTTTTGGCAAAATCACGGTATCATCTGCGGATTTTTCTGAGATTAAAAATTCAAACGATGTTATATCTAATGCAGGTGCGATGTTGAGCACAGTGGAAAAAGACGGAAAAAAAGAAGCGTTTATACTATTGAACAGTAAAAAGTCAGCTCCTATTCAAAGATTTTCTGTTGCTCACGAACTCGGACATTTGGTTACAAATGTGCCTAATTATGTTTATGAGACACCAAATGACAGTAAGTATACATTAAGCACTTTAATTAATCCCGATATAACCTATATATCCGAAGATAAATGTAAGGATGATAAGTACAATTTAGCAGAACAAGCCGCTAATATTTTTGCTCTTATGGTTTTAATTCCAGATAAGATTAAAGTTACAACTATGTTAGATAACGATGTTGAAGACTTAATGGAAAAGTACGGCGTAGTTAAGGAAGCAATTTATTCCCGCATGATTTTATCTGCAACTGTTGACGAGTAGGATTAGTGATATGATGATTGAATTAGAACAGACAGTTGACGGTGAAAAAGTTTCCGTTCCTTATGAAAATGTGGAATTTGATTCCTATCCGTACTTGGAAGAAATTGACCGAGAACTTTCGCCTGAGGAAGAATCCGATAAGGATTACAGAAAAATAACAAAACAGATTATTAAAATAACTCAGGAAAACCTTGACAGCCAATATGAAGATAAAAAAATAATTAGAAAACCCATACTTAATTTCATTGTTGTTTTGGTGTCCGTGCAATATGTTTTTTTAGCTTTTTGGATAGTGTTAAACAAGGGCTGCATTGGAGCGAGTGATTCGGTTGTTACTGCGTACATAGTTTCAGTATTTGCAGAAACATTTGCCGGATTAATGGTAATCATTAAATTTGCCTTTGATTCAAAACAAGAAACAAAGCTTATCGAGATTTTAAATTCTGTGATTGAAAACTTCCAAAAGTTCGGGCAAAATAAATCGAATAAAAAATGATATTAAATCAACAACATCTCCTATGAATAATAGGAGATGTTGTTTTTTTATGAAATCTTTCCAAGAGAAATAGAGGGGAGTTTGCTATATATATTTTGACGAACATTTTGACGAATATATTTGAGCAGAAATGCGTATATTTGCATATATTTACATACAAAGAAAAACCGCCTGAAACCTTATATATCAAGGTTTTAAGCGATTTTTCAAGAGTTATAAAAACCAAGCGGGGTACGGGAGTCGAACCCGCCTTAAAGCCTTGGGAAGGCCTTGTAATACCGATATACCAACCCCGCCCGTAACAGTGAATTATTCTATCACAGTTTTTCCCGTTTGTCCATTTATTTTAACAATTTTTGTCGCATTTCGAGAAGAATTTTCTTTTCTTTTCTGGACACCTGAACCTGAGATATGCCGAGTATTTTGGCTGTCTGAGTCTGGGTAAGGCAGTTGAAATATCGCAGTGTTATTAACTCTCTGTCATCTTTTTTAAGGGTTTTCATTACCTGTGAAAGCGCTAACCTGTCGGTGATTTTATCCTCCCCGCCGTCTACGGGAATGTCAAACTGCTTTTCCCTTTCGTCTGTCTGAGAAGTAAGTGATATAACGGGCAGGGCAATGTTCAGAAGCTCGGCAATCTGCGCAGGTTCAAGACCCGATTCCTCTGCAAGAACGCTTACTGTCGGCTCTTTTCCCGTGCGATTTTTAATTTCATCGTTGAGCTTTATGAGTTTTGCCGCCTTTTCCTTAAGGGAACGGCTGACCTTAACCGTTCCGCCGTCCCGGAAAAGCCGTTTTATTTCGCCGAGTATAACCGGAACTGCATAGGTTGAAAATGCGTTTCCCATGCTTTCGTCAAATCTGTTCGCAGCCTTTAAAAGTCCGAGACAGCCTGCCGAATAAAGCTCCTCGTATTCAATGCCTCTGTTACGGAATCGGTTGGCGCACGAGTGAACAAGTTTGAGATTCCCTTCTACAAGTTCATCTCTTGTCACTTTTCTTTCCCTCTATGTATTTTATAAGAGTAACTGTCGTCCCTTTTGCAAGCGCGGAGCGGACTTTCATTTTATCCGTAAATGATTCCATAACCGAAAATCCAAGTCCCGCCCTGTCGCTTCCGCCGGTTGTAAATAGCGGTTCCCGCGCCTTTTTGACGTCCGCAATGCCTTTGCCGCAGTCTCTGATTTTTATTTTTACGCTTGAGTCGGGATAAGTCGAAGCAGTTATGTAAATCTTGCCGACCCTGTCGGGGTAGGCGTGAACAATGCAGTTCGTAACCGCTTCGCTTACAGCCGTCTTAATGTCGTTGATTTCCTCTACCGTGGGGTCGAGTTGAGTAACAAAAGCTGAAACAACGGCTCTTGCAAAGCCTTCATTGGAGCTTTTGCTTTCAAACTGAATACGGAATTCATTAATAGGCTTTTTCATTTTTTTCTTCCTCTCTTTTTCTTTGAATATGCGCAATCTTTTCTATCCCCGAAAGCTTCATTACCTTGTAAGCATGGTCGGAAAGACCCGTAATTCTCAGCTCTCCGCCGTACCCGGAAATATATTTGTATCTGCCCATTACCAGCCCGATTCCGGAGCTGTCCATAAAGCTGACTGAACCGAAATCCAAAGTCAGCTTTTTCGGTCTGGATTTGACAATAAAGGTATCAATAACGGCTCTTGCTGCCGGAGCGTTGTGATGGTCGATTTCTCCCGAGAGGAAAGCGGTGACCGCGTCGCCCTCGCAAATAACTTTTGTAGGCATATTTTTTCACTCCTTTACATAAATATATTAGGGCAAAGTCAATAAAATAAATGTCACATTTCGGCGAGCGTAAAAAATAGTATGAATATTTTATGAATTTTAATAAAAAGACTTGATTTTTTGAAAAAAATGGCTAAAATAATAATTAGCACTCGGAAGTAAAGAGTGCTAAAACAATGTCAATCATATATTTATATAGGAGGAATTATTATGACAATCAAACCGTTAGCTGACAGAGTTGTTCTTAAGCCGGTCGAGGCTGAGGAAACCACTGCAAGCGGAATCATTTTAGCTTCATCCGCTCAGGAGAAGCCCCAGTTCTCAGAGGTAGTTGCAGTCGGTCCCGGCGGAGTTGTGGACGGCAAAGAGGTTACAATGTATGTTACCGTCGGTCAGAAGGTTATTACCGGTAAATACTCCGGCACAGAGGTTAAACTCGGAGACGACACTTTTACAATAGTTCGCCAGAATGATATTTTAGGTATTGTTGAATAAGGAAGAGGGTTTTATTTATGGCAAAACAGATTATTTACGGCGAAGAGGCAAGAAAAGCCCTTCAGTCAGGTATTGACAAGCTTTCTAATACCGTTAAAATCACACTCGGCCCCAAGGGCAGAAACGTAGTTCTTGACAAAAAATACGGCGCTCCGCTTATTACAAACGACGGCGTTACGATTGCCAAGGAAATTGAGCTTGAGGACGCTTTTGAAAACATGGGCGCTCAGCTCGTCAAGGAAGTTGCAACCAAGACAAACGACGTTGCGGGCGACGGCACCACAACCGCTACTCTTCTTGCTCAGGCTCTTGTACGTGAAGGAATGAAGAACGTTGCCGCAGGCGCCAACCCCATGGTAGTCAAAAAGGGTATTCAGAAAGCTGTTGACGCTACGGTTAAAACAGTTAAAGCTAATTCCAAGACAGTTGAATCTTCCGACGACATCGCAAGAGTCGCAACGGTTTCCGCCGCCGACGAATACATCGGTTCTCTTATTGCGGACGCTATGAATAAGGTTACTTCGGACGGTGTTATTACAATCGAAGAGTCAAAGACAAGCGAAACCTACTGCGACGTAGTTGAAGGCATGCAGTTTGACCGCGGCTACATTTCACCTTATATGGTAACGGATGCCGATAAGATGGAAGCAGTTATCGACGACGCTCTGATTCTTATTACGGACAAAAAGATTTCAAATATTCAGGAAATTCTTCCGCTTCTTGAGCAGATTGTTAAGGCAGGTCAGAAGCTCGTCATCATTGCTGAGGATGTTGAAGGCGAGGCGCTTTCGACAATACTTGTAAATAAGCTTCGCGGCACTTTCACATGCGTATGCGTTAAGGCTCCGGGATTTGGCGACAGAAGAAAAGAGATGCTTCAGGATATCGCAATCCTCACCGGCGGCGAGGTAATCACATCCGACCTCGGTCTTGAACTTAAGGACGCTACTGTCGAATCGCTCGGCAGAGCAAAGCAGGTTAAGATTTCAAAGGAAAATACAATTATCGTTGACGGAGCAGGCGACAGCGACGCTATTAAAGCCCGCGTTGCTCAGATCCGTTCTCAGATTGAAACCACAACAAGCGAATTTGACCGTGAAAAGCTTCAGGAAAGGCTTGCAAAGCTTGCAGGCGGCGTTGCTGTTGTACGCGTAGGCGCTGCAACGGAAACCGAAATGAAGGAAAAGAAGCTTCGCATCGAAGACGCTCTTGCGGCTACAAAGGCTGCCGTTGAAGAAGGTTGCGTAGCAGGAGGCGGCGTTGCGCTTCTTAACGCTATTCCCGCGGTTCAGAAACTCCTTGACGAAACCGACGACGCAGACGAGAAGACGGGCGTAAGAATCGTTCTTAAGGCTATTGAAGAGCCTGTCCGTCAGATTGCTGCGAACGCAGGACTTGAAGGCAGCGTTATTATCGACGGTATTCTTCGCTCGGGCAAGACGGGTTACGGCTTCAACTTCGCGAAGGAAGAATATACCGATATGTTTGAGGCGGGCATTCTTGACCCGACAAAGGTTACGCGTTCAGCTCTTCAGAACGCAGCTTCCGTAGCGGCAATGGTTCTTACAACCGAGTCGCTTGTAGCGGATATTCCCGATCCTCAGGCTGACGCTGCTGCTGCAGCGGCTATGGCTTCACAGGGCGGAATGTATTAATTCCATAAAAAAAGAGCTCCGAATCAAATCGATTCGGAGTTCTTTTTTTGTTTAAACTTATCTGCCTTTGTCAGTGACGCTCTTGTTATAAGTGCCGTCATTGTTGAAATAGTAATACTTTCCGTCAATCCAATACCAGCCACCGTGAACCATGGATTCGTCGAAATAATACCACTTATTATTGATTTTCTGCCAGCCTGTTGCAAGCTTGCCGTTCTTGTAGTAGAACCAATACCCGCGCGAGTCAAGATACCACTTGCCGCCCTTTTCCATCCAGGAACCGTCTTTATTGAAGTAATACGACTGACCGTCGATTGAATAAGGTCCGTTTTCATACATCCAGGGGTCGAGATAATACCATTTTCCGTCAATCTTTTTCCAGCCTTCAACAACTACGCCTTTTTTAAGATAATACCAATAGCCGCCTGATCTATACCATCCGCTTTTGTTTGACAGCCACTTGCCGGAATTTGTAAACGCATAGTATTTTCCGCTTTCATACACATATGCAACTCCAGTTGCCATACTAGGATTAAAAAAATACCAGTATCCGTCAATCTTTTTCCAACCCAAAATACCTCTGCCGTTTTTCATATAAAACCAGTAGGTTTGTCCACCGTAATTCTGCTTGACCCAGCCGTTTTTGGATGTGTTCCACTTTCCGCTTTTAGTGAAATAATAAACGGTGCCGCTTTCGCGGATAGAGTAAACACAATCGCTGACCATTGAAGGGGTAAAATAATACCAATATCCGTCAATCTTTTTCCAACCTTTTACAGCCTGACCGTTTACGAAATAAACCCATTCGTAGCAGTTCGGCGAGTATTCATAATTGAGCCAGCCGTTAAGCGACTTGTCAAGTCTGCCTTCTTCGTCAAAGCAAAAATAGGTGTATTCATATTCCGTTCCGTCTATCTGGACGTAATAAATACCGTCCATATAGTCGTTGCCGTTTTCGTCATGGCAATACCAGTCTCCGTCGTAGGTGTACCACGTGTCGCCTTCGCCTTCGGCACTAACAGAGAACGCCATTGAGAAAACAGACATAAGTGTTACGACCGTAAGTAAAATGCTTATAATCTTTTTCATTTTATTCCCTCCCGAATAAAAATATTAATTAAATTATAAACTCAAAAAAACGGTGTGTCAATAAATATTACAGTTTCAGATTTAACCGTTTATTTGTATTTTTATGCCTTTGATATGAAAATAATTGTAAAATAATGGAAAAAATAACCGAATTAATTTATAAATTGTAAATAAATAAACATTTTTTGCCAAAATTGCAAAAAAATTCTTGACTAATCGTTTTTTTTTGAGTATTATTATTACATTAATTATGGGAAATTGGGGGCATAGTTTAAGTTCTATGAATTCTTTCGGGAATAAAAACTGTACGGACGAAGCCCTCGCCGGACTTGCAAAGAACGGCGACCGTGATGCCGAAAACGAGCTGATTGTCCGTTCTCTTCCGACTGTTAAATTTCTTGTCAGCACTTTTTCCACGAATGACAATTCGGTCGGAGAGGAGGATTTTATTCAGGAAGCGCTTCTCGGAGTTCTTAACGCAATCCATTCCTATGATGAAGCGCGCGGAGCGTCGTTTATGACTTTTGCCTCACGCTGCGCTCTCAACAGGCTTCTGACTTTTTCAAAGAGGACTTCGGCAAGGCTTATTCCTCAGGTCGAACTTGAAGAAGCAGAACAGTTTTTCCCCGATACCGACGGACCCGAAAGCCGCTTGCTTGACGAGGAAAACTATAAAAGATTTATTAAGTCGGTCCGCAATTCCCTGACTGAAACCGAGCTGACGGTTCTCGGCTGTTATCTCAAAGGAATGAGCTATGAGCTTATTTCTTCGCAAACCGGACTTTCCCGAAAGTCGGTCGATAACGCCCTTTTCCGCGCGAGGAAGAAAATCAAGGCAATGCGGTGACAATATATGGCCTATAGCTCAAGAGTAGAGCGTTTAGTATTCATTTACCGAAGGACGACGGTGCAATTCCGCCAAAGGTCAAATATTTATGCGAGGTAGCAAAAATGTACGAAGACAAAACCCTTACTTGTAAGGACTGCGGCAAAGAATTTGTATTTACCGCAGGCGAGCAGGAGTTTTACGCGGAAAAAGGATTCGTTAACGAGCCTTTGCGCTGTAAGGAATGCCGTGACGCTCGCAAAGCTGCCGCAAGGGGCGAAAGAGAATGGCATACAGCCATCTGTGCTAAATGCGGCAAAGAAGCAAAAGTCCCGTTTATGCCCCGTGAAGACAAGCCCGTATACTGCAGCGAATGTTTTGCTGAAATTAAGGGCGAAGAATAAGTCCGAAAGCGTCTTATTGAAAAACCAGCCGTCGGGTTATTAACCCGTCGGCTGGTTTTCATTTTTCGTATCCTGTTTATTTCGGTTACGTTTATTTTTTTAAAGAGTTATTTTGACTCTTTCTTTTTAAAAGCCTTTTCAAGATCAATTCCGTTGAGCTTCTTTATAAGCGGGGATTCGCTTTTGTCGAACCATTTGAGAACCGCGTTTGCTATTATGCAAGCCATAAAACCTGCGAAAATACCGATAATCATTCCGCCGATAACGTCAGTCGGATAGTGAACGCAAAGATAAATTCTTGAGCAGGCTGTGCCAAAGGCGATAATCGGGAAAATCCATGCTATGTATTTTTTGTTATTTCTCGCAAAGGTAATGCACATTGAAACTGCAATTTCAAAAGCGCCCGTCGTGTGTCCGCTCGGGAAACTCTTGTCGCTTTCCTCGTGAGAGCCGACTGCCTGCCACCACTTGTAGAAGATATCGTCCTGAAGCGTGACATAGGGCCTTGCCCTGTCAATAAGCGGCTTTGCAATAAGGTTCGTAATAAGCGTGCCCAGGAAGATTGCAAAAAACAGCGGCGCGCCGTATTTTCTTGTCTTTTTGAAAAGACACAGCACAATTGCGACAAGCATCATCGGGATTACAAATAATTCATCGCCGAAAAATGTGAACACATTTGCGACCGCCGTCATGAACGAACTCTGGATTTTTGAAAAAGCCTCAAAAATGGAATAGTCGAAATTAAAAAATGTTTCGTTAAGCCATTCTCCGACGCTAAGAAGAGGTAAATACATTTTTTTCATCTCCGTTTCAGTTTATGCTTTTATTATAGCAGAAAGAAAGCTAATTTCAATATTTATTTTATTGACATTATCGGACAGTTAAAATTATAATATAGTCTGGTGATTAATATGACTGAAATTCAGAAATTTCTTTTTGATAACAGGGATTTGAAATTCCGTCTTTTCAGCTCGAAGCTGATTCCCGATATTGACAGGGACCTTGTTATCGGCGTTCGTTCGCCCGTGCTTAAATCAAAGGCAAAGCAGATGTATAAGGACGGGTCGTATAAGGCTTTTATTAAAAAGCTTCCGCATAAATATCTTGAAGAAAACACCCTTCATTCGTATATTCTTTCGGCTATTAAAGACTATGACGAGTTCATAACCGAAACGGAAAGGTTTCTGCCCTATATTAATAACTGGGCTGTGTGATGTTCTGAGTAACCCGATATTAAAAAGGAATACGGATAAGCTCGAAGAAAAAATAAGAATCTGGATTAAGAGCGATAAAACCTATACCGTACGCTTCGCCGTCGGAATGCTTATGAGTTATTATCTTGATGATTTTTTTAAGGAAGAATATCTTTCCCTTGTAGCTGACGCAGACAGTGAAGAGTATTATATAAGCATGATGGTTGCGTGGTACTTTGCTACGGCGCTTGCAAAACAGTATGACGCTGCGAAACCGTATATTGAGCAAAAGCGTCTTCTTCCCGCAACGCACAACAGGGCGATTCAGAAAGCAGTCGACAGCTTCAGGGTCGGCGACGATAAAAAAGAATATTTAAAAACATTAAGAATAAAGAAAAAACGGTAAAAAATCCCTTGACATTTTTATGTCAGGGGATTAATATAATAATAACAGTTGAATAATTGCTCAACTGTTCAAAGGAGAGTGAGAGCATGGAAAAAGAAAATAAACAAAGGCTTGTAAGGATAATTCTTTCCGCGATTCTTCTTGCTGCGGCGTTTGCGGCCGATAAAATGCTGACGCTCCCGCTGTGGGGAAGCCTGCTTTTATATATTCCCGCCTATCTTGTTGTGGGTTTCGACGTTCTTCTTGAAGCAGGGGAGAATATAATTCATCTCGAGCTGTTCGACGAAGATTTTCTTATGGCTGTCGCCACTGTCGGCGCGCTTTGCATAGGCTTTTTACCCAATGCCGAGCCTCAGTTCGCCGAAGCTGTTTTTGTAATGCTTTTCTTTCAGGTCGGCGAGTTTTTTGAGGACCTTGCCGAAGATAAAACGAGGGATTCAATTACCGCCCTTATGGATCTTCAACCGGGCATAACTCATATTGAGAAAGACGGCGAAATAATTGATGTTGACCCGTCCGAAGTTGAAACGGGAAGTATTATTATTGTTAAACCCGGTGAAAGAATACCGCTTGACGGTGTTGTCGCCGAGGGCAGGTCGACGCTTGACGCAAGCGCTCTCACCGGCGAAAGCGTTCCCGTTGAAGCAAATGAAAATGACGAAGTCGTATCCGGATGCGTGAATATGAGCGGACTGATAAAAATCCGCACTACGGCTCTTCTTTCGCAGTCAACGGCTTCAAGAATTATCGACCTTGTCGAAAACGCGGCTGATAATAAATCAAAGAGCGAAAGCTTTATCAGAAAGTTTTCAAAAATATATACTCCCGCGGTTGTCGTTCTTGCGCTTTTGCTTGCATTCGCGCCGCCTATTTTGTCGGGCGCCTTTTCGCAGACTGTTGCAAAATGGGTTTACAGGGCATTAACTTTCCTTGTTGTTTCGTGCCCGTGCGCTCTCGTGGTTTCGGTTCCGCTTTCGTTTTTCGCCGGAATAGGAAAGGCAAGCAAAAGGGGAATACTTATAAAGGGTTCAAATTATATGGACGCTTTGTCTGATGTTTCGACAGTTGTTTTTGACAAAACGGGAACTCTTACTCACGGCGTGTTTGAGGTAATCGAAGTTTCACCCGTAGCAGACGATAAAAACGGGCTTCTTGTTTTAGCCGCCTGCGCCGAAAAATACTCGACTCATCCGATTGCGCAATCTCTTCTTGCGGCGGCTGAAAAACTCGCTGACATCAATTCTTCCGTTGTTAAGGACATTGAAGAATTTCCCGGCAACGGTCTTAAAGCAAACGTTAACGGGAAAACCGTTCTGGTCGGAAATATGAAAATGATGGAGCGTTTCGGCGTCGATTTTGCCGCCTGCGAAAAGTCGGGAACGGCTGTATATGTTGCGTGCGACGGAGAATATCTCGGCTATATTCTTATTTCGGACAGGATAAAATCCAAGGTTTCAAAATCAATCGTAAGCATTAAACAGCAGGGCGTTAACAAAACGGTTATGCTTACCGGAGACAGGGAAAAAGTCAGCGCCGCGGTTGCAGGAGAACTCGGCATAGATTCTTATTATGCTCAGCTTCTTCCCGATGAAAAAGTCGAAAAGATTGAAGAGATTATTTCCCAAACGGATTCCGGTTCGGTTGTTTTTGTCGGCGACGGAATTAACGACGCGCCCGTACTCGCACGCGCGGATGTCGGAATTGCGATGGGCGTTATGGGCTCTCAGGCGGCGATTGAGGCTGCGGACGTCGTGCTTATGGACGACAATATTTCGAAAATTGCCGAAGCTATTTCAATCTCAAAACGGACAATAGGAATTGCAAAGCAGAATATTCTGTTTGCTATTACCGTAAAGCTTGTCGTGCTTGCTCTTTCCGCCGTAGGCGTTGCGCCGCTTTCACTTGCGGTTTTCGCTGACGTCGGCGTGCTTGTGCTTGCGGTAATCAACGCAATGAGAGCTTTGAAATAATAATCCGTAAAAACATAGTGACAAAAGCAAATAATTAATGTAAAATGAGAGTGTATAAAGAAAAGGCTTTATACACTCTCTATTTTTAAAGGAGGATTTCCGATGAAAAAATTATTGGCAATAATGCTTGTGTTTGTTATGTGCCTCGGCATTTTTACCGCCTGCGGCAGCAAAACGGACTCGAAAGCAAGCAAAAAGAAAAGCGATGCAGCCGTCAGCGATGACAATGGCTCAAAAGACGGAAGCTCCGTAAAAGGGGACGATTATTATACGGGAACTTTTAAAGTATTTGTTCCCAAAGGCTGGGGCGCGGTTCAGGTTAAGGATTACGCCGAGGAAGGTTCTCCGGTTGATCCGGACGCAATCAGAATTGTTAAGGACGGAACAAGCGAAGCTGATGTGTTCTCAAAGCCGAATGTAATGATTAACTATGCCGGACCGGACACGGAAATGGTTCCGGTAAGCAAGGATTTTTACGACGAGCCCGAAGATGTTGAACCCGTAATAGCCGGCGATATTACATGGGAAGGGTATAAATGCAAGAGCATGGACTACCCGATGTACGTATTGTATTATGAAGACGGCGGCAATCAGTATCAGGCTACTGTCTGGTATGAAATAGGAAGCAACAAGATAAGCATCGACGATGCGGATGTTCTTGCAATTCTTGCAAGCGTTGCGCCTTCGGACGCACCGGCGTCAAACTGATTAAAACCGAATAATAAAAACGGTACAGTCAGATGCCATCTGACTGTACCGTTTTTGTTATGGTTGATTATTTGCTCCCGAACATAAGCATTAAGAATCCGGCGGCGACTGCGGAGCCTATAACTCCTGCAACATTCGGACCCATTGCGTGCATAAGAAGGAAGTTTGAAGGATTGGCTTTTCTTCCCTCGTTTTGCGCAACTCTTGCCGCCATGGGAACTGCCGAAACACCGGCTGAACCGATAAGAGGATTGACTTTTCCCTTGGTGAGATAATACATAATTTTTCCGAATAAAACTCCGCCCGCTGTTGAAAAACTGAATGCAAGCAGACCGATTCCGACAATTGCGAGGGTTTTGACCTGAATGAAATTCTCGCCGTTTGCCGTAGCTCCGACCGTAACTCCGAGCATTATCGTAACTATATTGCAAAGCGCGTTCTGCGCCGTATCCGAAAGCCTGTCCGTAACGCCGCTTTCTCTGAAAAGATTTCCGAGCATAAGCATTCCGATAAGCGGAGCAACGCTTGGAAGAAGAAGCGAACAGAAAACCGTAACAATAATCGGGAAGATTATTTTTTCGGTTTTGCTTACCTTGCGAAGCTGATTCATCTTTACTTCACGCTGCTTTTTGGTGGTCAGCGCTCTCATAATCGGGGGCTGAATCAGAGGAATGAGAGCCATGTAGGAATAAGCCGCTATTGCAATCGAGCCGAGAAGCTGCGGCGCGAGCTTTGACGTTAAGTAAATAGCCGTCGGACCGTCCGCTCCGCCGATAATTGCAATTGAAGCCGCTTCCTGAGGATTGAAAAGACCGGTTGCTATCGAAATAATAAATGCGACGTAAATACCCAGCTGAGCAGCGGCTCCTAAAAGAAGGCTCGACGGGTTTGCAAGCAGCGGACCGAAATCCGTCATTGCTCCGACTCCGAGGAATATCAGGCAGGGGAAAATGCTCGATTTTACACCTGCGTAAATAAGTCTCAAAACGCCGTCGTCGTACCAGTGAGCGCCTTCGACAGCCTGCGAAGCGTCCATAAGTCCCGCAGGGTCAGCCATAAGCCCCGTTCCGGGAAGATTTGCGAGCATCATTCCGAAAGCGATGGGAACAAGAAGCAGCGGCTCGAATTTTTTTGCAATTGCAAGAATAAATAATACGAACGAAACCGCAAGCATTACAATTTCACGCCATGAAAGAAGCGCGAAACCCGATTGCATAAGCAATTCCCTGATTACTTCAAAGAAATTCAATCAAAACCCCTCCTAAGCAATCACTGCAAGAACAGCGTCGGTTTCAACCGTTGCGCCCTTTGAACAAAGAATCTGAGAAATGATACCGTCTGAGGGGGATACAATCTCGTTTTCCATTTTCATCGCTTCAAGTACAAAAAGAACCTGACCGGCTTTGACCTTGTCGCCCTCTTTGACGTTTACGGCGAGGATTGTTCCCGGCATAGGGGAAACCACCTTTTCGCCCGAAGCGGGGACAGGCTTTGTTTCGGCTTTATCCGAATCCGCGGCTTTAACTGTCGAGCCGACTTCTTCAACCTCGACCTCATATTTGTTTCCGTTAACTGTTACAATGTATTTCATATTCTTCCCTCTCAAATTTTCTTGATTGATTTAAACGCAGTTCTGTCAAGCGGTATGCCGCTTTCGGCGCTGACTGCAGCCATTATTACCGCGGCTTCTTCCGGAGAAACCGATTTAAAATCAAGCCTTCCGTCATTTTTTGTGTTTAACTGCTCTTTTTCATTCTTTTTTTCTTTTTCAGGCTGAGCGCTGATATCGGGCTTTGCCGTTTTATCAATACCGTCGGATTTCTTCTTATTAAAAGAACGTATAATCTTTGACAGAATAACAATGAAAACGGCGATAACTATAAGCTCAAGCATTACAACAAGCATGCCCGTAAGCGATATAATCAGCGAATCAAAGAAACTCACGTCGCCCTGCCACATATTTTTACCCCCTATTCTACTCTTTCTATGCTATAGGAGAAGGTTCCGCTGTCGCTTCCGACCGGGGAAGAATCTTCGTCCTTTTTATCTCTGTTTTTGAAAAATCTTTCAGCCTGAGCCGGAAAAGCAATGTACGAAAGCACGTCTTCGTCGCTTTTTGCAACTGAGCCGAGTTCTTTTTTTGTTTTTTCAAACATCGGTTCAAGCGTGTCCGCAAAGCGGCAGGTTATCGGTTCGGCGTCGCCGAGAACCTTTTTCTGAAGCTCTTTATTAACTTCGCCGGGCGCTTTTCCGTATTCGCCGCGAAGATACGCCTTGACTTCCTTTGAAACGGTTTTGTATCTTCCGCCCGTAATGACGTTTGCAGCCGCCTGAACGCCGACCATCTGGCTCATAGGCGTAACAAGCGGGGGATAGCCTAAATCTTCCCTGACTCTCGGTGTTTCGAGTAAGACCTCGTCAAGCTTGTCAAGCTTTCCCTGAGCGGTAAGCTGAGCTACAAGATTTGAAAGCATTCCGCCGGGAACCTGATAATTAAGCGCGTCCGTGTCGGTGGTAAGAACTACAGGGTTAAGCAGTCCGTCCTTGAGGTATTTATTCCTGAGCGGCTTGAAAAAGTCGTTGATTTCTTTAAGAAGCTTCATATCAAGGTCAACTTCAAAGCCCTGCTCTTTAAGAGCGTAAACAAGCGTTTCCGTCGGAGGCTGGGAAGTCCCGCCGGAGAAGCAGGAAATTGCCGTGTCCAGAACGTCTGCGCCTGCTTCGGCTGCTTTCTGCAGCGACATAATGCCGAGCCCCGTCGTCGAATGGGTATGAACTATAACGGGAAGCGATACGCTTTCTTTGAGAGCCCTGACTAAATCGTAAGTTTCCTTCGGACTTATAATTCCCGCCATATCTTTAATGCAAATGGAATTAACGCCCATCTGCTCCATTTTTACGGCTATGTCGACATACATTTCAAGATTGTGTATCGGGCTTTTTGTAAAGCAGATTGCTCCTGAAGCGATTGCGCCGTTTTTAAGCGTTTCGTCAACTGCGACTTCAATATTTCTCAGGTCGTTGAGCGCGTCAAAAATTCTTATAATGTCAATTCCGTTTTCAACGCTTTTTCTGACAAACATTCTGACTACGTCGTCGGGATAATGCTTATATCCCAGAAGATTCTGTCCTCGAAGAAGCATCTGAAGCTTTGTGTCGGGACATTTTTCACGGATTTTCCTCAGCCTTTCCCAGGGGTCTTCATTAAGATACCTCAGGCATGAGTCAAAAGTCGCGCCGCCCCAGCATTCGAGCGAATAGAATCTGGCCTTGTTTAATTTAGGGAGTATGGGTTCAAATTCGTTGTAGCCCATACGAGTGGCAATAAGCGACTGATTTGCGTCTCTTAAAACCGTCTCAGTGAATTGTACCTTCACCGAACATTCCTCCGTTACCGTGTATTTAAAAGCAATTATTAACCGAGTTATCTGAATAATGCAAAGGTGTTTTCAGCGGGCAGATTTTGTTTAACATATAGTCTAACATATAGTCATTTTAAAAAATGCCCAACTCTCACCACATAATACTTTACCATATTTTTAAATAAAAAACAACCGAAACAGAAGAATTAAACGGCTTCTTCGCATATTTTTTCCGCCGGTCAAATAAGACGGACATAATATAACATAAATTTTGTTAAATTTTTGATAAAAAAATATCGCATTTTCCGCGTTCTTGTGATATAATATAATTTAATGATTTTCTTTAATAATTTTCTTTATCCACCGAGGAGGAAAAATAAATGGCTAAAGATATTTTGGACGCCGTGAAAAACGCTGAGGAAGAAAGCGAAAAGCTTGTTCTCGAAGCGCAGGCGGACGCCGAAAAAATTATTAATGAGGCTAATGCTCTTGCCGAAAACGAAATAAAACAAAAAGTTGCCTCGGCAAGGAACGCTTCGCTTGAAAGACTCTCTCAGGCGAAGGAAGAAAACGAAAAAACAGTTTCTGCCGCCCGCGATAAGGCTTCGCTTGAAGCCGGGGAGCTTTCCCTGACTGCTGAAAAAAACAGGAAGTCCGTTATAAGCGAAGCGCAGAAAAAATTCTTTTAAACATTCAGTGCAGGCGCCGGCAAATCCGCAGGGCGCTTAAGCGAGGTGATATTATTGGCAAAGCTTAAAATGAAAAAAGTAACTATCGTAGCTTTGCAAAAGGACAGAAAATTTCTTATCGAGCATCTTCAGGACAGCTCGCTGGTTGAACTTGAGAGCAGAAAAGAATCCCGAGACGGTTTTGAAAAAATTGATTTAAGTTCACGAAGGCAGGTTTTCGAGAGGCAGCGCGCTTCGGCTGAAAAGGCGCTGAAAATTCTTGATACGGTCAAAAGCGAAAAATCGTCTCTTCTTTCTTCCCTTTCCGGAAGACGGGAGATTGACCCCGATGAAATAGGTGAGTTTTCAAAAAGAGCGCCCGAGGTTCTTGACGCGTGTAACGAGATTATTTCTCTTGACAAACTCTGCAGCGATTGCGCAGCCGAAAAGGTCAGGCTGAAAACGTCAATAACTCAGCTTGAACCGTGGGAAAATCTTGACATTCCGTTTTCTCTGAAAAAGACTTCATCGGTTTCGATTATTCTCGGTTCTCTTCCGGGCGAATGGAGCGAAAAAGCATTTAAAGAAAAACTTGCCGAGCAAACGGAACTTGTTTTCGACTGCGAGGTAATCAGTTCTTCGAGGAATATGACCTGCTTTGCGCTCTTCGTTCCGAAAACGCAGAAAGATGATGCGGAAGCTTTTCTTCGCTCGCTCGGTTTTTCGTATCCGTCATTTAACGGCAATGAAAGCCCGGCTTCCCTTCTGAAGGAATACAGGGAAAAGATTGATGAGCTTGAAAGCGAAAGTGAAAACGCGATTGAAAAAATAGCGTCATTCTCCGAAAAAAGGCAGGATATTAAATTTGCAATCGACTTTTTTACTATCCGCGCGGATAAGTATGAGGCAATCAGCTCTCTTGACCAGTCAAAGCACACCTTTGTCGTAACCGGATTTATTCCCGAAGAGGACTGCCCGAAGCTCGAAAAAATCTGTTCAAGGCTTGAATGCTCAATAGTTGAATTTGAAGACGCAGGTGACGATGCGCCGGTCAAACTTAAAAATAATAAGTTCTCCGAACCGGCTCAGGCAATAGTCACAATGTATTCGTCGCCCGGAGTGACGGACATTGACCCGACTCCCATTCTCGCCTTCTTCTATTACTTCTTCTTCGGAATGATGTTTTCCGACGCGGGGTACGGACTTCTCATGTTCCTTGCGTGCTTTATTGCGATAAGAAAATTCAAGCCGGAAAAGAATATGCGCAACAACCTTAAACTGTTCGAGTATTGCGGAATATCAACCTTTATATGGGGTCTTGTTTACGGCTCCTTCTTCGGTAACGCTCCGGCAGTTTATTATAACCACTTCACAGGCAGTAACATCACGATGGCGGACATTTGTCCGTGGCCCATTCTTGACCAGAAGAACGATGCGATGACAATTATGATTTTATCGATTGCGCTCGGTCTTATTCATATTCTTGCAGGTATGGCGTGCAAGTTTTACGTTCTGTGGAAGCACGGCGATAAAAAGGGCGCGCTGTTTGATGTCGGAAGCTGGATGCTTCTTCTCATAGGCGTGGCTGTTGCCGCAGCCGGAGCAAAGTTCGGTAAAACGGTAATGAATATCGGTATTTATATCGCTTTGTTCTGTGTTGCTGTGCTCATTCTTACTCAGGGCAGGGGAAAGAAGAATATTTTTATGAGGCTTTTGTCCGGCGTGGCTTCGCTTTACGACATTACAAGCTATGTCAGCGACCTTTTAAGTTATTCAAGACTTCTTGCTCTCGGGCTCACAACCGGCGTTATGGCTGAAGTATTCAACCTTCTGTCGGAGATGCTCGGGAAATCCGTTCCCGGCATCATATTGATGATTGTTGTGTTCATTCTCGGTCATGCAATCAATATCGGTCTTAACGCGCTGGGTTCATACGTTCATACTATGAGACTTCAGTACGTTGAAATGTTCAGTAAATTTTACGAGGGCGGCGGAAAACAGTTTGAGCCGTTCTCGTTAAACAGTAAATATGTCAGAATCAAGGAGGACAATAAAAATGAATAATTATCTGGGTTTAGTTTTAGCAGTTGTTGCAGCGGTTATAGCAACCGTTCTTTCGGGCATCGGCTCGGCAAAGGGTGTCGGCGGCGCAGGTCAGGCGGCAATGGGAGTTCTTTCCGAGGACTCTTCAAAATTCGGTAAGATGCTTGTTCTTACTCTTCTTCCCGGTACACAGGGACTTTACGGCTTTATTGTAGGCTTCCTTATTATTGCCAACTGCGGCGTTCTCGGCGGCGAAATCCCCACAAAGGGCAAGGGCATAGCTTTTATTGCCGCTGCGCTTGCCATCGGTCTGGGCGGTCTTATTTCCGCTATCGAGCAGGGTAAATCCGCCGTGTCGGGTATTGCTCTTACTGCAAAGGACGACAAAAATTTCTCAAAAGCAATGGTCTCCATTACGCTTGTTGAGATTTACGCTCTTCTTTCTTTCATCGTTTCGCTTCTTGCGGTTATTGCAATTCCCAACATCCAGATCTGATTGAAAGGTTTGAAAGAAAATGTCAAAAGACAATAAATTGCTCGACTATATAGTTGAGTCGGGCAAACAAAAGGCTAAGGAAATCGTTGGCGAAGCCGAAAGAAAAAAGGCAGCGATTCTGGAAAATGCCGAAAAGCAGGCTGCCCTTGAAACGGAAGAAATCCGAAAGGAAACCGACGAAAAAATCCGCAGCATGAAAAATGTGGCATTAAGCAACGCTTCTCTTGTTTCGAGAAATACCGTGCTTAAAGCTAAAAGAGCGGAAATTGACAAAACTATCGACGAATTAAAAAACTATATTTCTTCCCTCGCGGACGAGGAGTATTTTGCTCTTATTTACCGTCTTGCTTCAAAGAACAAGGTTGATTCGGGCAGTATTCTCCTTAATGACAGGGATCTTAAAAGGCTTCCTTCCGATTTTGAGGAAAAGATGGCTCAGTCCGGCGTCAGAGCTTCGGTTTGTCCCGAGCCTGCCGATATTTCATCCGGCTTTATTCTTAAGGACGGCGAAATCGAATTTGACTGTTCGGTTGACGCGGTAATCGAGGACAACAGGAACGAAATCGAGGACTTTATTAACGAAAGCATTTTTAAGGAGAACTGATATGCCGAAAACGTATGAATATTCAATCGGCTCTGTCAGGGCGAGAGAAAGACTGCTTCTTAATAAGGCGGACCTGGAAACAATGCTCAGCTTCGGCTCGCAGGACGAATTGGTCGGATTTCTTCGCGATAAAGGTTACGGTGAAGGCGACACGGCGGAAGAAATAATCAGAAGCTCGAGAAAGGCTGTTTATGCCTATCTCGAAAAGATTCTGCCCGATGTTTCCATTCTTGACGTTTTTCTCTATCCTGCCGATATTCATAATATAAAATGCGTAATAAAAGGACTTCTTTCAAGCTCCGAATATAAAAACATGCTTGTAAGTCCCTGCACGCTTGATTTTGAATTAATTGAAAAAGCGGTTAAGGAAAACAAATTCGACCTTCTCGGAGAAACGTTTGCCGAAGCGGCAAAAAACGCCTACGAAACATTGGCTTCTTCCTCGGACGCAAGGACTGCGGACGCGTTTCTTGACAAGGCCTGTATGATTAAACAGCTTGAAGACGCGAAAAAGAGTAAAACGGATTTTCTTCCCGAATACTTTACGGCTGACGTCTTTTATAAGAATATCAAAATTGCCCTGAGGGCGGCGAAAACATCTTCAAGGGAGGAGTATTACTACGATTCTCTTGTCGACAATGTCGGTCCTTTTGATGTCAAAAAGACGGTCAAAGCAGCAATGAACGGGACGCAAGAGCTTGTTTCGTATTTTTCAAAGCTCAACGCTTTTTCCTGCGACAAGGCTATGGAGTGCTTTTCTTCTTCTCCCTCGGAGTTTGAAAGATTTGTTGACAATTATCTTGTTGCGCTTGCCCGTAAAAGGTGCAAAACCGCAGGAACGGGCGCCGATGCGGCTCTGGGATATTTTGTCGCAAGGCAGAACGAGGAAAAGGCGATTCATATTATAAGTGCAGGAATTGATTCCGCGATGGACCGCGCGTCAATCAGAGAAAGGTTGCGTGAAAGTTATGCCTGAGAAAATTGCAATAATAGGCGACATGGAAAGCGTTAAGGGCTTTGCCGCCATAGGTTTCGATATTATCGGGTGCGACAGTCCTCAGAGGGCTAATTCAATCCTTAAGGCGACAGTCGAAACAGGAGAGTATTCGGTTATCTTTATGACTGAAGAAATGTTTGTCGCAAGCGAAAAGGAATGTAAAAAACACGAAGAAAATTCGCTTCCGTCAATTATTCCCGTGCCCGGGCTTCGCTCGAATAACGGAATAGGAAGACAACGCCTTTCGGATTTTGTCGAAAGAGCCGTAGGAAGCGATATCATATTTAACAACTGAGGTGAAACAGATGAACCAAGGTGTAATTACCAAGGTCGCAGGTCCTCTCGTAATTGCAGAGGGAATGCGTGAAGCGAATATGTACGACGTTGTGCGCGTCAGCGAAAAGAACCTTATCGGTGAAATAATCGAAATGCACGAAGACCGCGCGTCAATTCAGGTTTATGAGGAAACCGCAGGTCTCGGACCCGGCGAAAAGGTTGTTTCGACCGGAAGGCCGCTTTCCGTTGAATTGGGACCGGGTCTTATCGGTTCGATTTACGACGGAATTCAGCGTCCTCTTGAAGAAATAATGAAGCAGACGGGTTCGCTTTTGCAGAGAGGTATTGAAGTGCCCGCCCTTAACAGGGAGAAAAAATGGAACTTCGAGCCCACTGTAAAACCGGGCGATTCGGTTTCGGGCGGAGATGTGCTCGGAACGGTTAAGGAAACCGCCGCCGTCGTTCATAAAATAATGGTTCCCAACTCCGTTTCGGGAAAGGTTAAAATTATTAATTCGGGCGATTTTACCGTAGAAGATGTTGTTGCCGTTATTGAAACCGATAAGGGCGACGAGCAAGTCAAGCTCTTTCAGTCCTGGCCGGTACGAATCGGCAGACCATATAAGAGAAAGCTCTCACCCGATATTCTTCTTACAACCGGTCAGAGAGTTATTGATACTCTTTTCCCGATTGCAAAGGGCGGCGTTGCGGCAGTTCCCGGTCCGTTCGGTTCGGGCAAGACCGTCGTTCAGCACCAGCTTGCAAAATGGGCTGCAGCGGATATTATCGTTTATATCGGCTGCGGCGAACGCGGTAACGAAATGACGGATGTTCTTAACGAGTTCCCCGAACTTAAAGACCCGAGAACGGGCAATTCGCTTATGGAGAGAACGGTTCTTATTGCAAATACTTCCGATATGCCTGTTGCTGCCCGTGAGGCTTCGATTTATACGGGCATTACCATAGCGGAGTATTTCCGCGATATGGGTTACACGGTAGCACTTATGGCTGACTCAACTTCAAGATGGGCTGAGGCTCTTCGTGAAATGTCGGGAAGACTTGAAGAAATGCCAGGCGAAGAAGGCTATCCCGCATATCTCGGAAGCCGTCTTGCTCAGTTTTATGAAAGGGCAGGCAGAGTTATTATTAACGGCAGCGGCGAAGAAGAGGGCGCGCTTTCCGTTATCGGCGCGGTTTCACCTCCCGGCGGCGATATCTCCGAGCCCGTTTCTCAGGCGACGCTGAGAATTGTTAAAGTTTTCTGGGGACTTGACGCAGGTCTTGCATATAAGAGGCATTTCCCCGCAATCAACTGGCTGACTTCGTACTCACTGTATACGGATCAGCTTGAGGATTGGTTCAGGAATGAAGTCGCGGAAGACTGGGCTTCTTACAGAATCAAGCTCATGTCACTGCTTCAGGACGAAGCCGAGCTTCAGGAAATCGTTAATCTTGTCGGTATGGACGCGCTTTCCGCTCCCGACAGAGTAAAGCTTGAAGCCGCGCGAAGCGTAAGGGAAGACTATCTTCATCAGAATGCGTTTGATGAAACGGATACTTACACTTCGCTTCATAAACAGTATCTTATGATTAAAGCAATTCTGACTTATTTTGATTTATCCGTTGCCGCTCTTAACGAGGGCGCTGCGGTAAACGATTTGCTTTCGCTTAACGTAAGGGAGAGAATAGGCAGATTTAAATACTGCGCCGAAAAAGACGCAGACAGAGAATACGAAGCGATAATACTTGAATTAAAGAGTGAAATTGCTTCAGTATCGAAGGGAGGCGAGGACTGATGCCGAAAGAATACCGCACAATCCGTGAGGTTGCAGGACCTCTTATGATGGTTTCGGACGTTGAAGACGTTAAATATGACGAACTTGCGGAAATCGAGCTTCCCAACGGCGAAAAACGCCGCTGCAAGGTTCTTGAAATTGACGGCGGAAACGCTCTCGTTCAGCTTTTTGAATCCTCGGCAGGAATCAACCTTTCGGGTTCAAAAGTAAAGTTTTTAGGCAGAAGCATGGAACTTCCCGTATCGGGCGATATGCTCTCACGAGTTTTTGACGGTCTCGGAAATCCCATTGACGGCGGTCCGCAGATTATCCCGGACGCAAGAATGGATATTAACGGCAGACCCATAAATCCCGCCGCAAGAAACTATCCGCAGGAATTTATTCAGACGGGTATTTCCGCAATAGACGGACTTAATACTCTTGTCCGCGGACAAAAACTTCCGATTTTCTCCGCTTCCGGTCTTCCCCATGCTCAGCTTGCCGCCCAGATTGCAAGGCAGGCGGCTGTTCGCGGCAAGGACGAACAGTTTGCCGTTGTTTTTGCGGCAATGGGTATTACTTTTGAAGAGTCCGACTACTTTATTAAATCCTTCACCGAATCCGGAGCTATTGACAGAACGGTCATGTTTGTCAACCTTGCAAAGGATCCCGCAATTGAAAGAATTGCAACTCCCAGAGTTGCTCTTACCTGTGCGGAATATCTCGCGTTTGAACTCGGGATGCACGTTCTCGTTATAATGACGGATATCACTAACTATGCCGACGCTCTTCGTGAGGTTTCGGCTGCAAGAAAGGAAGTCCCCGGCAGACGAGGCTATCCCGGTTATATGTATACCGACCTTGCAAATATTTACGAAAGAGCCGGAAGAATCAAGGGTAAAGACGGTTCGATTACGCTTATCCCGATTCTTTCCATGCCTGAGGATGATAAAACTCATCCTATTCCCGACCTTACGGGATATATCACCGAGGGACAGATTATTCTTTCGCGTGAGCTTTACAGAAAGGGTGTAACTCCGCCAATCGACGTTCTTCCGTCGCTGTCCCGTCTTAAAGACAAGGGAATAGGTGAGGGCAGAACCCGTGAAGACCACGCGGCTACAATGAACCAGCTTTTTGCCGCTTATGCGCGCGGCAAGGACGCAAAAGAGCTTATGGTTATTCTCGGCGAAGCGGCTCTTACGGATATTGATAAGCTGTACGCCAAATTTGCCGACAGATTTGAAAGCGAATATGTTTCGCAGGGCTATACGACGAACAGACCCATTGAAGAAACGCTTGATATCGGTTGGGAGCTTCTTCGCATTCTGCCCAGAAGCGAGCTTAAACGAATCAAGGATGAAATGCTTGACAGATATTACGAGAAAGACTGATTAAGAAGGTTTTTTATGGCAGTAATGAATGTTAATCCGACAAGGATGCAGTTGCAAAAACTGAAAAAACAGCTTACCACCGCTTTGAGAGGACATAAGATGCTCAAGGATAAGCGGGATGAGCTGATGCGCCAGTTTCTCGATTTAGTCAGGCAGAATATGGAGCTGAGAATCAGGATTGAAGAAAAGCTGAGAAAGTGTAACGTTAATTTTGCTTCGGCAGGCGCCGTAATGAGCAGCGAAATGCTTTCACAGTCGCTTCTTACAACTTCTCAGAAAATGCTCGCAATTCCGTCGAGTAAAAATATAATGAGCGTTAATGTTCCGATTTTTTCTACGGAAAAACGCAATAACGATTCGTCAGCGGTTTACCCTTACGGCTTTGCGTTCACTTCGTTTGAACTTGACGACGCCGTAACGGAGCTTAACGAAATCGCCCAAGAGCTTGTCCTTCTTGCCCAGATTGAAAAAAGCTGTGAGATGATGAGCATAGAAATCGAAAAAACAAGACGCAGAGTTAATTCGCTCGAGCATGTCCTGATTCCGAGATATACCGAAACAATCAAGTATATTTCAATGAAGCTTGAAGAAAACGACCGTTCTTCAAAAGCAAGGCTTATGAAGGTCAAGGATATGCTTCTCGAACAGGCGCATCATTATTCGGAACAGTAATAAGAAAGAATAAAAAATGACGCGGAGTTGTTTTCAACTCCGCGTCCTGTTTTTTATTATTTTATTCTGCTTTTGCCTTTGCTTTGCTGAATTCGGTTATAAGACCGGGAATAATATTTTCAGCTTCAGCGTCGTCTTTATTGAACTGGAATGTTACCTTGTCGCCGGGGTTGAGAATAACAGCCTGCTCATAATCAGCCGCTTTTACGGAATAGTAAGTTTCACCCGAATCTAACTGAATATAATAAACCGTTTCGCCGTTTACGACCTGCGAGCGGATATCGGAAATAACACCCGCAATTGTTTCGGTTTTATCTTCCTTGGCTTGATTTTCATCCGTCTGGGTTTCTTCGCCCATTGAGTCAATGTCGATTTCAACGCCTATGCCGTTTGCTTTAAGTTCTGCCGCATAGTTTTCAAGGCAGTCGGAAAGTGAGTTGCCCGTCGCAACTACCGTAGCCTGTTTAACGTTAACCATTGAGTACATTTTAACGTAGTCGCTTGAGTCTTTAAGCGCTATGAAATAAGTCGGTTCGCCGCTGATATTAAGAAGAAGCGGGAACGTCGCCTTGTATTCATACTGCTGGACTTTACCTTCCGCGGAAGTCTGCGCCGAGGTTTCCAATGCGCCCGAAACGGAATAGAATTTAGCTTCCTTAGTACGCTGATTAATAAGTGTAAATCCGATAATGGACTGGTCGGAAACAACGCTCGTAACACCCGTATACATATAAACGTCGTCGTTTAAAGCAAGGTAATTATAACCCTCCGAGGTTACTTTAACGTCCTGCTGACCGAAAATGGAGTTGAAGAATCCGCCCGAGTATTTGCCGTAATAGTTAAACTGCTCGTTAACAAGGCTTGCCGAATATACACGGTCAATCCACTGCCATTTTTCGTCGCTAACGGTTTCTTCGGTATTGAGCTTTGATTTTGAGCTTTCGTTAACCGCTACTATATAAACGTCGCCCGAGCATGCGTCAACAATCGCCGCGCCGATAACGTCCGTTCCTCCGAAAAGACCGATGGTCTTGTCGATAATGGGAACTATCCAGTACGGATTTCCGCCCTCATCAATTTCAAAATTCGGGTTGTCGAACATATATGTCGGATATTTGAACCGAAGCATTCTCATAAGATAATGTGAGAAATGCTCTGCAGGGGTATATCTCATTTTGTTTTCAAGACGGACAAGCTTTCCTTCCTGCGTAGTCATATCGACTACGATATAAGCGGGAAGTCCTTCGCTTGTGTTCCTGAACCATTTGAAGATATCGCCGTATTCAAGCGGAGTAACTCTTACGGGAGTGTTTTTATAGTTAATCTGAGTTGATTCGGGAGAAATTGCAAACTGTGAAACCATGTCCGACAAATCGCCGAGAGTTCTCGTTGCTATGGCGTTAGCCGCGTCTGCATCAAGCCTCGGAACACTCGAAAATTCGATATTTGCAACGTCCGAAGCGAAATCGCCGGTTTCGACTTTAATAATATTGCTGTATGCCTTCGCCCTGAAAATCGTTGCGCCGACAAGACCGCCTATTGCAACGACAACAACCAATACGCCGATTATAATAAACGGGATTTTAGACTGTTTTCTGACGTAGGCAGTATACTCGGGCTTCATAAACGCTTTCGTAAGAAGAATCGTAAGTCCGATGTATATAAAGCAGAGTACACCTAAGAAAATGTAGAATTCAAGAGCCTTGAAATTAAGAGGCGGAAGCATAAAATAGTAAACGACAGCGCCGAGAACCACCGTCAGAATAATCGCAAGAACTCTTTTGAAAACCGCTTTTTCCGGCGGGATTACAACCGTGCTTTCAGCCGCTTCGCTTTTACGCTTTTTGAAGCGTGAAGAAAAATCAACCTGAATAGGATCCATAAAAATCTCCTTTATCTATTGTTTTTTTTATTAAAAAATTGCGTATAAAATAAGTATACCCTATTTCTCTTTTGTTTGCAAGAAATATAATAATAATTTTGCTTTGCCAAACGCCCTTGACACAAATAATAAAATTACTTATAATAAATCGAAATGTAACGAAAGGGGTGAAAGGTATGCCTTTGATAATTCCGAAAAATCTTCCTGCTTATTCGTCGCTTCAGGGCGAAAATGTTTTCGTAATGCATAAGGCGAGGGCAAACTCTCAGCAGATAAGACCGCTTCGCATTCTCATAGTCAACCTTATGCCCACTAAAATTGCAACCGAAACTCAGCTTGCAAGAGTTCTTGCAAACAGTCCTCTTCAGGTTCAGCTAACTCTTCTGAGAATGGATTCTCACGTCAGCAAGAACACAACGGAAGAGCATATGAAGGCGTTTTACACCACCTTTGACAAGGTTAAGAATAACCGTTATGACGGTATGATTATAACGGGCGCGCCGGTTGAAACCCTGCCGTTTGAAAAGGTCGATTACTGGAAAGAGCTTTGCGATTTGTTCGAGTTTTCAAAGACGAATGTCTATTCTACGGTTCATATCTGCTGGGGCGCTCAGGCTGGGCTTTATTATCACTACGGCATTGAGAAAAAACCGCTTGAAAAGAAAATCAGCGGAGTTTTCGCCCACACCGTAACCCGTCCGCAAAATCCGCTTGTAAGGGGATTTGACGAAGTATTTTACGCTCCTCACTCAAGACTGACTTATATCGATAAAGCCGATGTCGAAAAGGTTACGGCGCTTCGTATTTTAGCCGAAAGCGAAAAGGCGGGACTTCATCTTCTTTCAACCGAAAGCGGAAGGCAGATTTATATTTTCGGTCACATGGAGTATGACCGTGATACGCTCAAAAACGAGTATATCAGGGACCTTGGCGCAGGGCTTAATCCTGCAGTTCCCGAAAACTATTTTGAAAATGACAACCCGGACGGCAAAATCATTTTCAATTGGAGAAGCCACGCGAATCTGCTCTTTTCAAACTGGCTGAATTATTATGTTTATCAGGAAACACCGTATGACCTGAAGAAACTTGAGAGGGAAAGATAAAAACAAAAAACGGCTCCCTTGTGCAAAGGGAGCTTTTCCTTTTGTTATGAGAATAAGTGAAAAATTATAACTGTTCCGTAGGGGCGACCATCGGTCGCCCGCAAAGTCAGATGTAAATTAAACGGGCGACCACAGGTCGCCCCTACGGAAAAAAGGACACGGATTATGGCTTAAACCTCCTTATTGGTATCGCCCTTTTCCGTGCCCTTTTTTATTTTTGTTTTAATTACAGTTCAACAATACTTATGCACTTAACCGGGCAGTTTTCAATACATTTGCCGCAGAATGTGCATTTGTCATAGTCGACGTGAGCGACGTTGTTTTCAACCGTAATTGCGCCCTGCTCACAGTTTTTCTGGCATTTCATACAGCCTATGCAGCCGACCTTGCACTCTTTTCTTGTAAGAGCGCCCTTGTCCCTGTTTTTGCAAAGCACAGCCGCCTTGGTTTCGTGAAGAGGCATAAGCTCGATAAGGTGCTTCGGGCAGGCGTTTACGCATTTTTTACAAGCCTTGCAGTAGCTCGGATTAATTCTCGCCACACCGTTGCAGATGTGAATTGCGTTGAATTCGCATACCTCGACGCAATCGCCGAAACCGAGACAACCGTAAACGCAGTCTTTCGGTCCGCCGAAAAGCTGGTTAGCCATACGGCAGCTTTTAAGTCCCGTGTAGTCGAGTTTAATCGGTGCGTTTTCATGATGCCCCTGACACATAACAACTGCCGCCATAGGCTTGACCTCGCCTGCTTCAACTCCGAGAACAGCCGCAACCTGCTTTGCAACCTCGTTGCCGCCGGGGGCGCAAAGGTTGGTTTCTTTTGCTTCGCCCTTTGAAAGAGCAGCGGCATATCCGTCGCAACCCGAAAAACCGCAGGCTCCGCAGTTGGCGCCGGGAAGACATTCGCGGATTTTAACCTGCTTTTCGTCAACGGGAACTGCCATAACTATTGAAGCTATCGCAAGTATAAGACCTGCGACAAGACCGAGAGCGGCAAGAAGAATAATTGCTAATAAAATCGGATCCATTCTGCCACCTCCTTAACCGAAAATGCCTTCAACAAGTCCCTGGAAACCAAGGAATGAAAGCGAAACAAGCGAAGCGGCGACAAGAGTCGAGGGCAGTCCCTTCAGGAATTTCGGTATTTCAGCCGACTCAAGTCTTTCACGGACTCCCGAGAACATAACCATCGCAACAAGGTAACCCAGACCGCAGGCTATAGCGTTAATAATTGACTGACCGTAGTTTAACTGCTCGTCAATATTGAGAATCGTAACACCTAAAATCGCGCAGTTTGTAGTAATTAAGGGAAGATAGATACCCAATGCGCTGTAGAGAGAGGGTATGAACTTTTTCATCGAAATCTCAACAAACTGAACGAGAGTTGCAATTACGAGGATGAAAACAATAGTCTGAAGATAACCGAGATCGTGCTTGTCAAGGAAAGCGTTAAGCGGCCATGTCGCCGCTGTAGCCATAACCATAACGAAGATGACCGCAAGGCTCATTCCGACTGCTGTTTTTGTTTTCTTCGATACGCCTAAAAACGGGCAGATACCGAGGAATTTTGAAAGAATGTAGTTGTTTGTAAAAATACCCGTAAGTATTATTGCAAAGAAGCCGTAGTTTTTCATTTAACAGGCGCCTCCTTTACAGTGCTTTCTTCGCACTTTTCTTTATCAATAAGCGCGATTTTACAACTATGAGCCATAGGACATTCGCTGCATCCCTTAAGCTCAGCCTTGGGAACGCCTTTCTTTTCGGCAAGCTTGTTGGCGCACGCCATAAGAAGACCGAATACAAAGAATCCGCCGGGGGCGAGAATGAATACTGTCATAGCGGGTATACCGTCCGGAAACAGCTTGTGCCCGTAGAATGCGCCTGAGCCGAAGAACTCGCGTACAGTGCCCATAAGGAAAAGCGCAACCGTAAATCCTACGCCCATGCCGACCCCGTCAACAGCTGACGCGATAACTCTGTTTTTACCTGCGTAAGCTTCCGCTCTGCCGAAAATAATGCAGTTAACAACAATAAGCGGAAGATATACGCCGAGCTGCTTGTCGATTTCGGGAAGGAAAGCCTTGACAAGCATCTGGACAATTGTAGTGAACGAAGCTATTACTACAATGTAAGAGGGGATTCTTACCTTGTCGGGAATGAGCTTGCGAAGCGCGGAAATAACGATATTTGAACAGATAAGTACGAACGACGCCGAAAGACCCATTCCTATTGCGCTTTCAACCGAAGTCGTAACCGCAAGCGTCGGACAGGTTCCGAGAACGAGCCTTAAAACAGGGTTCTCTTTTATAAGACCTTTTGTAAATTCTTTATACAAAGGTTTTTTATCAGCCATTATTTCCACCTCCCGTAAGTTTATTGTAGCTTTCAAGCGCTTTGTTCACGCCCGAAGTAACTGCTTTTGAAGTAATCGTTGCGCCTGTGAGCGCCTGAATTTGATTTTCGCCCGGATTGTTTTTCGCAACGCCGATTTCACCGCTTCTGCCTTTGAACTGATCTCTGAACCAATCGTTTTTCGCATTCATTCCGAGACCTGCGGTTTCACTCAGCTCCGTGATTTCAACGCCGGTGACTTTGCCGTTTGTGCCGATTCCGACGGTCATATAAATCGTTCCGCCGTAGCCCTTGGCTTCCTCGGGGAAGATATATCCGACGGTTTCGCCGTTTTTATCATAACCTTCAAAATAAACTATTCCGTCTTTTTCCTTCTGTTCGGAAAAGTCGTCCGCAACGCTGAGAACTTTGGTTCTCGCTTCCTGCTCGGCTTTTTCGTTCAGAATTTTGATTTTATCCGCAGTGGCTTTGTTTGTAAGACCTAAAAGAAGGGTGAATACAATACAGATAACAAACAGCGAGAAAACGGGAATGAAAATATCCTTCAATAAATTTGCTTTTTTCATTTTGCCGCCTCCTTAACCTTCTTTTCCTTGACCGTTCCGAAGGGCTTGGGGGTTGTGAACTTCTCAATCTGAGGAACAAGTATGTTCATAAGAATAATTGAGAAAGAAACGCCTTCGGGAAGCGAACCGAACAGCCTGATTACCGAGGTGATAATACCGCAGCCGACTGCGAAAATAACCTGACCTTTGAAGTTGACGGGCGAGGTTGTGTAATCCGTCGCCATAAAGATTGCGCCGAGAAGCAGACCGCCCGAAAGAACCTCATAACCGACAAACGTTAAATCGCCTTTGCCGGCTATCAACATGATAACCGCAACCGTTCCGATAAAGCAAAGCGGAATTGTCGGTTTAATAACTCTTCTTATAAGAAGATAGCAGAATCCAAGAAGCAGCGCAACTGCGCAAACTTCACCGAGAGCGCCCGGACGCAGCCCCAAAAGCATATCCGTAAGCTTCGGAAGTCCGCCTTCGCCGTTTGCAAGCTTCTGAAGGGGAGTGGCTGTTGAAAGAGCGTCAACCTCCGATTTGTTCCATGCAAAGGGCGTTCCGTATTTTGACATCTGGACGGGGAATGAAACCATAAGAACAATTCTTCCGACCAGCGCGGGGTTAACAAAGTTCTGACCGATTCCGCCGAAGAACTGCTTTGCAACGATAATTGCAACGGCAGCGCCGATTATTACCATAGGAATCGGAATATCGACCGGAAGGTTAAATGCAAGAAGCATGCCCGTTACAACCGCGCTTAAGTCCGCAAGAGTGTTATGGCGCTTCATAACCTTCCTTGAAAGATATTCAAATCCGACGCAGGAAAGCACGCTGACCGCGGTCACAAGCAATGCTCTGAAGCCGAAAATGTATGTGGAGGCAATAAGCGAGGGAATCATCGCAATAATAACGTCAAGCATAATGCCCGTTACCGTGTCGTTGGAACGAAAATGCGGCGAAGGGCTGACATTTAAAAGTCTTTTTTCTTCACTCATTTTTTGTTTGCCTCCTCTCTGAGAAGATGTTTTGCTTCACGCATGGACTGAACAAGCGGCTTTCCTGCCGGGCAGGAATATGCGCACGAGCCGCATTCCATGCAAACCATAACGCCCGTACCCTTAAGGCTTTCAACATCACGGGCCATGGCGAATCTGTCAATAAGCGTGGGCATAAGCGACATCGGGCAGACGTTTGCGCATCTGCCGCAACGGATACAGTCGCGCTCTTTTTTATAAACATTTTCTCTCTTTGTAAAAGCGAGAATAGCATTGTTCTGTTTAAGAACGGGATAATCCGTGCCGATTACCGAAACGCCCATCATCGGACCGCCCGTAATGATTTTTGCGGGTTCTTCCTTAAATCCTCCGCAGAAATCAATAATATCCTGAAGAGAAGTTCCGACGGGAACTCTTACGTTCTTCGGATTCGCTATTGCCGAACCGTCAACCGTCAGCGAACGGCTGACAAGAGGTCTTCCGGTTCTTAAATACCTTCCGACAAATCCGATGGAGCCGACATTCATAACTACGCATCCGACGTCCGCGGGAAGCTTTCCGGGCGGAACCTTTCTGCCCGTTGCGGACTGAACCATCATTTTTTCTGCGCCCTGCGGATATTTGGATTTAAGCGTCATAACCTTGACCTTGTCGCCGATATCCCTTTCGTCGTGAGCGATTTCGTTAAGGATTTTAATAGCGTCGGGCTTGTTATCCTCAACTGCTATGATAACGTTTTCGAATCCGAGATATTTCTGAAGCTCGTAAACGCCTGCGAGGATGTTTCTTGAATTATCAATACATTCCCTGTAGTCGACCGTTATGTACGGTTCGCACTCGGCAGCGTTGATAACAAGCGTGTCAATGCCTGCGTCGGGCTTGAATGCGAGCTTGACGTGAGTCGGGAAACCTGCTCCGCCAAGTCCTACAAGACCGCTTTCTCTTATTGCCTTGAGAAAATCCTCTCTCGAATTGATAACCGGCGGTTTAACGCTTTCGTGAAGCCTCATTTCACCGTCGTTTTCAATGAATACCGCAGTTACGGGCATTCCCGTAGCCGTTTTGATTTCCTTGATGGCAGTGACTTTTCCCGAAACGGATGAATGAATCGGAGCGCTGACAAATGCGTCCGAGTCGCCGATTTTCTGACCGACGGCTACCTCGTCGCCGACTTTTACAATCGGCTGACACGGCGCGCCGATGTGCTGAACCATCGGAAGCACAACCTGCTTTGGCGCCGCAATGCGTTCAACGGGCATATCCTTGGTGTTTTTGTGATGTGACACCATTACGCCGCCGCGGACTTTTTTGACTGCGTGCAAAATGCCGTTTGCCATATATTAACCCCCTTCTGAAGTGTTTGTCTGAGTATTTAAATTGTATTTATTAACAGCAGGCAGTAATACTCTGAATATTATGCCTGTGAGAATACCTGCGATAAGACCGAATATTATAAGAAACGGCGCGTAGCCGAATACAGCTTTGTTGCCTACAAGTACAAACGATACCGCAAGCTGTCCGAAATTGTGAACCAATGCGCTTATAACGGAAATCCCTATAAGTCCGATTTTGTTAAAACGGAACAGGATATACATTGCAACCGCGCTTAAAACTCCGCCGCAAAGGCTCATGAAAAATGCTGTGACGCCTCTGGTAACAAGCGCGAAGAACGCTTTAAGAACCGCTATGTATAATGCTGCGGGAAGTGAAAGCGAGCAGGCGGCGAACATTGTTACAATATTTGAAAGTCCGGGTTTTGCTCCCGGCGGCAGAAAGGGCATGGCGGGCAGAAGTCCTTCAAAAAAGGATAACGCCAGAGCCATAGCTCCCATAATGCCGTAAAGCGCAACTTTTTGAGTCGTTTTTTTCTTCATATCTTTTCCCGTAATCAGTAAGAGATTGCGTCCGTTTCGCCTTTCTGTGAGTCGGTTACGGTAATGACCGTCCTCGTCGGAACACAGACTGCCGTGTCTCCGCTGTTTCTGAGCTTTCCGCATTTGACGCAGAGTTTGTCCGGACAGTCGGCTTCTTTAAACGAAACGGCGTTTTTTTCAACAAGTATGACAGCGCCGTCAAGCTCGATTTCATAGTCCTTTTCGACATCGGTCAGATTAACTGTCCTGATTAATTCACCGTTTTTATAAATATTAGCCGTTTTTTCACCGTCCGAAAACAGTCCGGGAACAAGCATAACGGCGCACACGGCAACAAGAAAAAGTATTATAAAAATGTCTGCTTTTTTTATCAGCTTAATCTTCATAAGTCTTTACCGAAAAGGATTCGTCAGTCAATGTGAACGAGTCTTTGACTTTTTCGCTCATATAAACCGTCCTGTCTTCAAAAACAAAAATTGCACGGGCGTTGTGTTTTTTAAGAAGCGAAAGCGATTCTTCGCCGTAACCGAGTACGAAACATGCGGTTGAAAGCGCGTCGCTTTTTGCGCCGTTGTCACAGATTACGCTGACGGACATAAGCTCTCCCTCAACGGGATAACCCGTTGTGCAGTCAAGCAGATGATGGTATTTCTTTCCGTCAACCGTAAAAGCTTTTTCGTAGTTGCCCGAGGTGGAAATAAAAGCGTAATCGGTTGATATATAGCCGAAATACTCGTTTTCGGTCCCGTAAGGATTGCGGATGGCAACGTTTATTTTTTTGTCCTTTGCGCTGTGTCCCTTTGCAAAAATGCTTCCGCCGACGGAAATAACGGCGTTGTCGATTTTGTTTTCTTCAAGATATTTTGCCGCTTCGTCGCACGCAGCGCCTTTGCCTGACGAACCGAAGTCAAGAATTATCCCGTCGGAAACGGATAAAGAGTCTTTTGTAAGATTGATTTTGCTGTCGTCGACATTTTTAAGGTTCTTTTTTATTTCATCGTCTGACGGAATTTTATGCTCCAGCGAATCAAAATCCCACAGTGAAGAGAGCGCGCCGACACTCAGCGACGCTTTGCCGTTTGTGGCGGAATATATTTCAAGACAGTTTTTTGTAAGAATATACATTTCGCTGTCGATGGAAACCGTTTTTCCGGAGTTGACCTGAGAAACGAGGGAGGAGGAGTTTTTGTTGGTAAGCTTTTCTTTATCGAGTCTGTCGATTCTTTCGGCAATTTCGTCAAAATCCTTTTCGTCGGAATCTCCGAAAATCTTTACGGTAACAACGGTTCCCATTGAAAAGGAAACCTTGCTTTTTTCTTCGTAAGACTCGTTCGACTTAAACATAAAAAATCCGACCGTTGCCGACGCAATGGCAATTAATGCGGCAACAGTCAGGAGAATTCGCTTGCTTTTTTTCGATAATCTCACCGAAAAATCACCCCGTCCGATTAATAGATATTATACTATAAATAAAGATATTATTGCAATCATTATTTTATATAACAATGCCGGAAATTTTTAGTGGATTTTTACAAAAATTTATGTTAAAATATTAACATAATACATAAGGAACGAGGTGCTTTTGTGAGCTTTAATCTCGAAAAACCCGTAAGGATGATTTCCGGCGAAAACACGGTGAAAAACAATGCGCATGAGCTGAAAAAACTCGGCGGAAGATGCCTTATTGTGACCTCTTCTTCTTCGGCTAAAAAAAGCGGAGCCCTTTCCGATGTGACGGAAGTTTTTAATGAGAACGGAATTGAGTTTTCGGTTTATGACGGAATAACCGAAAACCCTCTGACGTCTTCCTGCTTTGAAGCGGGGAAGGCGGCGCGGGACTTCGATGCGGATTTTGTCCTCGGCATAGGCGGCGGTTCAGCGCTTGACGCTGCAAAGGCTGTCGCAGTTTTTGCTTCAAACCCTCAAATAAGTTCGCCTGACCTTATTTACGCCGAACCCGTCGTTAATAAGCCTCTTCCGGTTGCGCTTATCGGCACGACTTCCGGTACGGGAAGCGAGGTTACGGGCGTTTCGGTACTGACAAACACTAAAGGAAAAAAGAAAAGCGTCAAGGGCGAAAATTACTATGCTTCCATAGTGCTTGCAGATTACAAATATACATGTTCAATGCCTTATTCCGTTACGGTGTCGACCGCGCTCGACGCCCTGTGCCACGCTGTCGAAAGCCTTCTTTCGCAAAAGGCTGACGAAAGCTCTGTTTCTTTTTCAAAAAAGGCGATTACACTCGTCTGGGGCGAGCTTGTGAAGATGAAAAACAGCTATGCTCTTCCGTCAGAACAGGTGAGAGACAGACTTTTCGACGCTTCGATTTACGCAGGGCTTGCGATTGAAAAAACGGGATGCTGTTTTCCGCATACCGTAGGTTATTTTCTGACGGAAAAGCATTCGGTTCCCCACGGTAAAGCCTGCGCGGTATTTCTTCCCGAATTCGTAAAAAGGGGATTGGAATATGAAAACGAAAGAGCCTCCTCTTTCCTTGAATTAATCGGCGCTTCTTACGAAGAATTTGAAAAAACCGTTCTTTCTCTTGCGGATGTGAACATCACACTTGACGAAAACGAGCTTGAAAGCTACCTTCCCAATTGGGAAAAAGCTGCTAATTTCGACAAAAGTCCGGGCGGATTCAATAAATATGACGCTCAAAAGCTGATTACCGACTTATTCAAAACAAAAAACGGTTGAGTTCAATGCTCAACCGTTTTTCTCATAGACCGTTATATCAAATTCCGTGCGGACTTTGATGAAGTCCAGCTTTTCAAGCTTTTCCTGATCGGCTTTGCCCGTTTTATAATAATACGGGGTCATCATAAACAGATTTTTGATGTCTTGATTATTGTTTATTTCGATTTCGTCAGTCAGCCCGTTTTCCGAAATAATACTGAATCCGCCGATTTCTTTATGTAGTATGTCATTTTTCAGCGCCTTATCGTATATCGCTTGCTTGAGCTCAAGAAGGTGATTTTCCTTCGGCGTTACGCGGATAAGCTTTCCTTTTGGTTTGAGAACCCTGAAGTATTCGCTGTCGGCGGCGGGAGAAAAGATGTTTGTAATAATATCCACGCTGTTACTTTTTACGGGAAGGTTGAAAACCGAAGCAACCGCTGAGAAAAACTCTTTATTCCTCGCCATGGTGAATTTCAGCGCGTCTTTTGAAATATCGACCGCCCCGAATTCGGCGTTGATATTGTTTGATTTAAGTAAAGTAGAAATACTTGACAGATAGTATCCTTCGCCGCATCCGGCGTCGAGAATTCTTATGCCGCTTTGCGAGTGTTTTAAAACCGTTTTACTTACGAAATCACAAAGATTTTTATAGTAGCCCTTGTCCAGAAAGTCTTGACGCGCCTGAATCATAAGCCTGTCGTCACCGTGACGAGCCTTTGAAGATTTCTGGCTTAAAAGCAGGTTTACATAACCTTTTTTAGCTTTGTCAAAACAGTGGTTGTTTTCGCAGCTGACATATTTATCATTGTCAAGCAGTTCGCCTTTACATACGGGACAGCAAAAGAAAAATTTATTATTCATATTCTCCACCGGAAAAAATACATTTTTTTAGATAATACACGCCGAAATATTGTCTTGTCAACTCAAAAATTACAAAATCAACTCAAGTTTGTTGACAAACGGAAGAAAAAATAATAAAATATATTGAAATATAAAAAAGCAACGGCAAAGAAAAGTACCGTCTGACTGTCTGAAAGAGAACTGTCGCCATCGGCTGTAAGCGACGGGCGGATAAAAGACGCGAAATGCGCTTTGCGGCAGGCGGGAGGAAATGCCCGCACGGGTGACTGCGTTAAAGGTCCGTGAGTTATAAAAAAGAGTGGAACCGCGTTTTTACGCCTCTGTATTTACGGAGGCGTTTTTATTTTTTCGGGAGGAAAGAATATGTTTGACAGAATTCGCGAGGATGTCAGAACCGTTCGCGAACGGGACCCCGCTTCAAGAAGCAATCTGGAAGCCTTTTTCCTGTATCCGGGCATAAAGGCAATAAGAATGCACCGAAGGGCGAACTGGTTTTTTCGCCACAATATGAAGTTTATTGCGCGCTGGATTTCGCAGAGAGCGGCAAGGAAAACCGGAGTGGAAATTCATCCCGCAGCAAAAATCGGAAGAAGGTTTTTCATAGACCACGGCACGGGAGTCGTTATCGGCGAAACCACGGAAATCGGCGACGACGTTACAATTTATCAGGGCGTAACTCTCGGCGGAACGGGCAAGGACGTCGGAAAGCGACATCCCACAATAGGCAATAATGTAATGATCGGCGCGGGCGCAAAGGTGCTCGGACCGTTTAAAATCGGCGATAATGCAAAAATAGCTGCAGGCGCCGTCGTACTTGAAGAAATACCTGCGGATACGACTGCCGTAGGCGTTCCCGCAAGAGTTGTAAAAATGAACGGTGAGAGGGTGGATTACCTTGATCAGGTTGACATTCCCGACCCGATTCAGCAGGAAATCGACGAAATCAATAGGAAAATTGACGAACTGCGAAAAGCAGTCGGAAAAGAGGAGAATAAATAATGAGGATTTTCAACACACTTACAAGACAAAAGGAAGAACTTGTTCCCATTACGCCGGGTGAATACAAAATATATGCCTGCGGACCTACGGTATATAATTTTATTCACATCGGAAATGCCCGTCCGCTTTGCGTTTTCGACGTTCTTCGCCGTTATCTTGAATACAAGGGCAACAAAGTTACTTTCGTCCAGAACTTCACGGATATTGATGACAAAATAATAAAAAGAGCCATTGAAGAAAATTCGGATTATAAAACCGTTTCGGAAAAATATATAAAAGAATTCTGGACTGACGCAAAGGGACTTAACGTCAGGGAAGCGACGGTTCACCCGAAAGCGACGGAAAATATTGACGAAATTATCAATATAATCAGCAATCTTGTCGAAAAGGGCTTCGCATATCCTGCCGAAAACGGCGACGTTTATTTTTCTCCCAAAAAGTTTGACGAATACGGCAAGCTTTCCCATCAGCCCCTTGAAGACCTTGAAGCGGGCGCAAGAATCAATATCGGCGAGGTGAAAAAAGACCCGATGGATTTTGCTCTGTGGAAGGCTGCAAAACCCGGCGAGCCGTACTGGGATTCGCCCTGGGGCAACGGAAGACCCGGCTGGCATATTGAGTGCTCTGCGATGGTAAGGCGTTTTCTCGGAACGACTATCGATATCCACTGCGGCGGACAGGACCTTATTTTCCCCCATCATGAGAACGAGATTGCGCAAAGCGAATGCTGCAACGGTGCCCCCTTTGCAAATTACTGGATGCACAACGGCTATATCAACGTCGATAATGTAAAAATGTCCAAGTCGCTCGGCAATTTCTTCACCGTCCGCGACGTAGCCGAAAAATACGGCTATGAGCCTATCCGTTACCTTATGATTTCCTCCCAGTACAGAGGACCGATTAACTACAGCATTGATATTATCGAGCAGTGCAAGGCGTCTCTTACAAGGCTTTACAACTGCCGCGACAGTCTCGATTTTGCGCTTAAAAACGCGCCTGACGGCGATTCGGATTTGGAAAATGTTAAGAAAATTCTTTCCGCAAGACAGGTTCAGTTCGATTCCGCCATGGACGACGACCTTAATACAGCGGATGCCATTGCGGCTGTCTTTGAGCTTGTAAGGGATATTAATATCAACATTATCGAAAATAACGCTTCGAAGGCGGCAGTAGAATACGCCGCAGATTTGTTCGACACCCTGACAGGAGTTCTCGGACTCGTTTACAACCGGAAGACCGAAAGCCTTGACGGAGAAATTGAGGCTCTTATCGAAAAGCGTAACGAAGCTCGGAAAAACAGGGATTGGGCTACGGCAGACAGAATCCGCGATGAGCTTAAGGAAGCGGGGATAGTTCTTGAGGACACGCCTCAGGGTGTAAAATGGCACAGGGAATAATTTCTGTTTGTATTTTTTACTTGTAATTTCTGTGTTATTATGCTAACATAAAAATGTTAATCGCGTTTATTATGTTTAAATAAAGATTAAAGCGACGGGAAGTGTTTTTTTGGACGATACTCAGGCTGTTGCAGTTGCACTTGAAGAAGACGAATCCATAGTCAGCGAAGCCGATAAGATTTCAAACAGGCGTTATCTGCGGCCGCGCGAAATAGCTGCGTTTCTTCTGACGACTTTCGGTCAGAAGAATCTGAACCAGTACGCAAGCGCGTTCAGACAGTTTTTCATGATAAGTTTTCTGGGTCTTTCGGGCTCGGTTTACGGTCTTATTGTTTTCATCGAAACTCTTTACGACGCCCTTGACGACTCGATTTCGGGTCTTATTATCGACCGGACGAGAACCCGTTGGGGCAGACTGCGTCCCTATCTTCTTATTCCCACTCCGTTCTGGGCAGTGGCTTCGGTAATGCTTTTCTCGGCGCCGTCTTTCCTTGAAACCAATGCTTCAAGGGTTGTCTGGGCGGTTATAGGCATTTTCGTTTTCAATCTCGGAATGTCTTACTTCAACGCCTGGAACATTATGATTTACAATATCACGCCGAACCTTCGCGAGCGTGACAGCCTTATAGCTACCTCTAAATTCATGGAGCTGTTCGGCAATTACATAACTTCCCTCGTTCCCGTGTTTGTCGATTTTCTTCCGAAGGTTTCAAAGGGCAAAATCGGAATGCAGAGCGTATATACATATTTTGCAGTTATTATGGCAATTATTGCCGGCGTTACGGCTGTTTACGGCTTTAAATCTCTTCGCGAAAGAGTTCCGCTCGCCAATAAAGAAGAAATGCAGCAAATCAGCATTTTGCAGTCGTTTAAAAATGCGTTTAAAAATAAGCCGCTGTTCATTCTTCTGCTTTCGTCGTTCTTCGGCGGATTCAAGAGCGTCGGCGCTGCCAACGAAAGCTTTTTCTGGCTGCATAATACGGGTAAGCTTTCAAATTCGCTTTTATGCAGTCTGTTCACGGGTATCCCCGCTTATTTCGTAACGCCTCTCGCGCCGAAACTTGCAAGAAAAATCGGCGCAAGAAACGCCGCGGCTTTCGGCGGAATTTTCGCAGGAATTTTTTATTTCATACTTTTCCTTGTCAACCCGTATAAGAATATCGACAATAAGATAGTAGCTTTGGCGGTTACCACGGTCCTTCTTATGCTTGCAGGTTTTCCGAACGGTATTTTCAACGTTTGCGGCGCCATTCTTCAGGGCGACGTCTACGACTACAGCGAATGGAAAACAGGCGTCAGGAACGAGGCGCTTGTCGCTACGGTCAGCGGATATTTCCAGAAACTTGCGAACGCCGTTACAGGTCTTCTCGGCGGCGCGGTTATAACCTGGATAGGATACACCGCCCAGAAGGACGAACTCGGCAATATCATAAGGGCGACGGATTCAAATATCCTTTTCGGATTCTTTTTCCTGTTCTCCGTTGTTCCCGCAATCGCAAGATTTATGTACGGCGTAACGCTGTTCTTCTTCCCGATTCACGGCAAGTTTAAGGAGCAGATGAACGAAGAGCTTGCCATAAGACGCCTTGAAAAGATTAAGGCGGGCGAAGGCGAAGAAACCCAAGCCGAGGCTTCCTCCGATTCCGATTCAAAGGATGAATAAACCGAATAATTAAAATGACGGTATCCGTTTTCCGGATACCGCCTTTTTTTATAGTATTATACAGATAAGACCGTTACAGCCTTCGTTTATAACCTTTTCAAGAGTTTCCTGGAATTTCATTCTCGCTTCTGTGGGCATGTGGAGAAGCTTGTTGCGGAGTCCTTCATTAACAAGCTCGTTGAGGCTTTTTCCGAAAATATTTGATTCCCATATTTTTTTCGGATCCTCTTCAAACTCGTCAAGCAGGAATTTGATTAATTCCTCCGACTGACTTTCGCTGCCGACAACCGGAGCTATCTGAGTGGTTATATTTGTTTTCATCATATGGATTGAAGGGGCGGTCGCCCGAAGCGAAACGCCGTATCTTCCGCCCTGTCTGACGATTTCGGGCTCTTCAAGACTTAATTCGTCGATTCCGGGCATCACAATTCCGTAGCCGGTTGCTTCGACTTCGTCAAGCGCATTTTTAAACTTATCATATTCTTTTTTGCTTTCGGATAGCTCTTTTATACATGACATAAGCGCTTTTTCATCCGCTATTTCCAGTCCGGTCTGTTCGGCAATTATTTTATAGAACAGGCCGTCGGTTAAAGAAGCGCTGACAAATACATTCCCGCTGCCAAGGTCGATTTTATTGATTTGAGAGCCGGCAATGTATTCGCATTCGTTCATTTCGTCCGTTAAAACCGCAACATCTCTGACATGGCGGATTCTTTTGGATGCGTCGCTGATTGAAGAGAAAACTTCCTGTTTGAGCCAGTGATTCTTTTCCAGCGTGTTAATCCAGGCCGGCAATTCTATGGAGATTTCTTTTATCGGGAACTCGAAAAGCACCTGAGTCAGGATTTCCTTTATTTCATCTTCCCGTATTTCAAGGCAGTTTACCGGAATAACCGGAACGTTATATTTTTCGGTAAGTTCTCCCGCAAGCGAATTCGCTTCTTCGGAAGAAGGAGAACTGCAGTTAAGCAGGACCACAAAAGGTTTGTTGATAGCTTTAAGCTCGTCGACGGCTCTTTTTTCCGCCTCGGCATATTCCTGTCTCGGAATATCGGTAAAACTCCCGTCGGTTGTTATAAGAAGACCTATTGTCGAGTGCTCCGTGATTACTTTTCTTGTTCCGATTTCAGCCGCCTTGCCGAATTCGATTTCGTCATCAAACCACGGCGTTTTAACCATTCTCGGGTTTCCTTCTTCAATGTATCCTATGCTTGAAGGAACAATAAACCCTACGCAGTCCACCATGCGAACCTTCATTACTGCGTTATCCGGAAGCTCAATCTCAACAGCTTCTTCCGGAACAAATTTCGGTTCGGTTGTCATTATTGTTTTTCCCGCCGAGGATTGGGGAAGCTCGTCGTTCGCCCGCGTAAGAAATGATTCGTTATTGATGTTCGGCAGAACAAGTGTGTCCATAAACCGTTTTATGAATGTGGATTTGCCGGTTCTGACGGGCCCGACAACGCCTATGTAGATATTTCCGCCGGTTCTTCCGGCAATATCTTTATAAATATTTGTGTATTCCATTTTGACCCTCCTCAGTTTCTCGGCAAAATCAGCATTGTATCGGACGGAATCTGACCGTTTTCAAGCGAATTTTCCTCGGCTATTCTTCGGGCGGAAACATTGTATCTTTTTGCGATTTCCCAAATCGTTTCTCCGGAATCCGGATAATAAAGAGTCAAAGCCGCCTTGGTTGCGTTCTTTTTCTTCTGACCGTCGGTTTTTATGTCGGTAATGAGATTTCTCTGATTCACCTCAAAAACTACGGCGTCGATTTTTATTTCCGCCTTGATGTCAACGGAACCCGAGGAATTGATGTTATAACTCGATCCTCGCGCAACGGCATTGACAAAACATTTGATAAAAGGACTGCTTATCGGCTTTTTCAATTCAAAATCAAGCTGCTTTTCAAGGTAGCATTTTTCGCCGCTGTCGTTTCCCGCAATCAGCGCAACCCTTGCTTTTCCGCTTATTATCAGGTTGTTATCGAGCTTGCGGTTGCTGCAGGAAATATCTTTTATTATTACCGAAAACACTTCGCTGATTTTCTTCCCGTTCGGGTTGAATGTTCCGGTGCAAAGGCAGGTCTCGGAGAATCTTTCGGATATTCTTTTGGTTTCAACGGGTATGAAAACGTTTTCGCATTCGTATTCGGTTGAATAAGCGTCCGTTATCAGGTCAATTTTTTCTTCCGAAAAAACTTCGACTCTTACTCTCTGGTTTATCTGAGTGTCAATAAGACGGATTTTTCCGGAGGAATCCGCGCGAACGCTGTATTCGATTCCGCTTGTAACTGCGCTTGAAATCGCTTCAAGGTCTTCGTGACAGTTTTCCATTTCGACAATCTGACTTATGGGCAGGATGAAAGACGCGTTGTAGACCGCGCCGATTTTGTCATCCGCCGTATAGTAAATGTTTATTTCCGTACTGCCTTTTACAAGGGCTTTGCCAGTTATGAGCCTTGTTTCCTCAATTTCGGGAACCGCGCTTATGTAAATAATCTGCGCTGCGCCGGGTAAATCCGAATTGATTTCAAGTACTTCGCTCAATGTATAGGATTTTTCAGCTGCCGCCGAGGTGTTGTGCAGGGTTACTTCGTTTTTCAGCAATTGAATATCGGGACTTTGCGAGGAAGTAACAATTTCCGCGGTTTCGACTCTCTGAACGCAGATGTTGATTGAAATATTGCCGTGGACGTCAAAACGTCTCGGATTAACAAGCCTGCAATTTGCATACTGAGTTTCGGCGCGCACGCTCAGGCAGTCTTCACTGCGCGCTTCGCCGGTTTCAACAAACCGTGAAAAGGGGACAAAGCTCTCGAAACTGCGTAGGGAGGAATCCTTTGCGGCGTAAACGAGTCTGATTTCGGCTTTGCCCTCGACTGTAACTCTACCGTCGGTTACGGCTGCGGATTCAATTATCGGAGTCACGCCGCAATTGAGCACGCTTTCAATATCATCCGTGAATTCCGGAAGAGTTATGTCGCTGTCAACGTTTTGCGAAACGGAGGTTTCAAATATGTCCGTTATACCTGAAACACTGCTTTTTGAAAGAGAAAAATCCATTTATATCGCTCCTTTTTACTTCGTTTGAGAAATGGTTCGATATATTTATATTGACAAAACCTCCGTTTTATGCAGGGAATCGGAAACGGATAAATTACGGATGAATACTTAATAGAAAGGAAAATAAAAATTTTTTAAATAAACTGTTGACTTTAAGGGATTTATTTAGTATAATTCATAATGTATACAGGGGTAATTGTGCCCTAAAACAAAAATAAACTCAAATTGAGAAAGGTGAACGACATGAAAAAAGTATTAAGCATTTTAGTTTCTGTTGCATTGATTCTCTCATGCTGCAGCATCGTTGCTTTCGCAAGCGACACTGAAGTTCCGGTTGGCGCTCTTCTTGAAGGCATTATGAATGAATCCGGTGAATCCGAAGAGCAGATTGCTCAATCTCTTCTTGCGGCCGGCATCGACCAGTCACTCTTTGACGACCCCGAAGCAAAGGTTACAACGGAGCAGATGGCAGAGATCTTTGCCGCACTTGTAAATGATAATAACGTTAATTTCAGCGTTGAAGCTGCAAAGAATCTTACCGGTTATATGGTAGATGACGGCATCCTCAGCCCTGAGCAGAAGGAAGAAGTTGACACAGCTGTTGCAGATGCAGAGCAGACTGAAGATCCCGGCGCAGGCGAAGAAGGCGGCGGATCCGGCTTCGACTTCAGCAAGATTACCGATATCCTTTCAAATCTCGGCGACGGTATGGATATGAGCAGCTTCCTTGACGGCGCAAAGTCAAGCCTCGGCGGACTTCTCGACGGCATTAAGGGAATCGGCCTTCCGGACCTCAGCGGTCTTGCAGGTATCCTCAGCGGTATCCCCGTAATCGGTCCTATGATCGCAGGTCTTCTCCCCGGCGGTAACACCGATAACAGCGGCGACAACAACAATACTAACCCGGGCGGAAATAACAACATTGCTCCTTCGAACAATAATAATACATTCCCGTCCAACTCCACAACAATTCCGAACACGGCTGATACAGCTCCCATCGCTGCAGTTGGCGCTCTCGCAGTTGTTGCAGGCGTAGCTTTCGTTCTTACAAGAAAGAAGAAGGAAGACTAATTTTACTCTTAGCATTTTAATTTGAGTTTAGTTTATAAAGCCCTGTTCCGTTTCGGAACAGGGCTTGAGTCTTTTTTAAGAACTTAACATATTATAAATCAATCATTATCTCAACCGGGCAGTGGTCGCTGCCGAATATCTCGGGGTGGATTTTAGCCTGAAACAGTTTTTCTTTGATTGAATCGGAAACGCAAAAATAGTCAATTCTCCAGCCGATGTTTTTATCCCTTGCGTGAAATCGGTAGCTCCACCAGGAATATGCGTTTTCAAGATCGGGATAAAAATACCTGAACGAATCCGTGAATCCGCTTTCAAGCAAAACGGAAAACTTTTCTCTTTCCTCGTCGGAAAAACCGGGATTGCCCCTGTTTGTTTTCGGATTTTTCAGGTCGATTTCCTCGTGAGCGACGTTAAGGTCTCCGCAGAAGATGACGGGTTTTGTTTTGTTTAAGCAAATCAGGTGCTCTCTGAATCTGTCTTCCCACTGCATGCGGAAATCGAGTCTTCGCAGCCCGTCCTGCGCGTTCGGGGTATAACATCCGACAAAAAAGAATTCGTCAAATTCGAGTGTAATAACCCGTCCCTCGGTGTCGTAATATGCGTCGCCCATGCCGTAGGTGACGTTAATCGGTTTTTCTTTTGAAAAAACTGCAACGCCTGAATACCCTTTCTTTTCAGCGTAATTCCAGTAGCAATAGTAACCCTCGGGCGAAAAGTCAACCTGACCTTCCTGAACCTTGGTTTCCTGAATACAGAAAATGTCCGCGTCAAGCTTCTCGAATTCGTCGATAAATCCCTTGTTGATGCAGGCGCGGATTCCGTTTACATTCCATGAAATCATTTTTTTCATAATATGTACCTCGAAATTAATATGTAACATTATTTTAACATATTTAATAATAAAAATAAACCGTAATTTATAATGTATAATAGTATGTTTTTATTTACATTTAAAAATAATTATGCTAAAATAAATATATCTTTTTTAAGGAGTGAAAGATTTATGGGACTCAAGAATATTGATAATGCTGCGGCTTCAAAGGGCAAGGGCGTAGAAACCCTCTGGCAATTCATTAAGTTTATTGTTGTAAGTCTTGCCGCATTTGTTATTCAGATTTTTCTTCCGCTTTTGATTAAGCTTCCTATGAATGACGAGTTTTTACACAGAGCGTATGATTTCTGGATTTTCCACAATGACGCTCCCGACGAAAACGGCGTTATTGTTGCGGGACTCGGCGTGTTCATTGCCGCAAACCTTGCAAACGTTATCGCTCAGATTGTTTCGTTCTTTATCAATAGGGATAAAACCTTTAATTCGGACGCAAATATTGCGATAACACTTCCTATTTATATAATCTTTACAATCGCGCTTATTTGCTTCTCTGCATGGCTTTCCCCGACGCTTATCCACTTCTTTGAAGCAAAATGGGGCTGGGCTGAGAACCTTGCTATTTCGGTTTCCGGCGCAGTATGCGGAGCAATCCAGTTCTTCCTTTACTTCCCGTTTGACAAGATTCTTTTCCCGAAAAAGAAAGAAGAGGCAACCGAAGAAGCAACCGAAGAGGCAGAATAAGAAATCTTTTATAATTCTTAATCAAATAAAACAGCTTCATTTTCATTTGAAAAATGAAGCTGTTTTTTATTCGTCCGAAACTAAGATATCCACCTCTTCTCCGATATCTTCTTCACAGGTGAATTCTCCGAAATAAACCCCGTCTTTCTCTTTTATCTCGCTTTTTAAAACATTTTCGCAGTTCAGAAAAATGTCAATTTCACGGTTGTTGAACTGCAGAGCGGACAGAAGATTTTTTTCGTTTTGCGAAAGGGGATGCTCGTTTTCGTATTCGCTTTTTGTATATCTGTAGATACCTGCGGGAAGAATTTTTTCGCCGTTCTCAAGATACGACTTGTATAAAAAAGCCTCGTCTTTGTCTTTATATTTCGGGAAATCAAGACCGAAAAAGAAAACGGAATATTTTGTGCTTTCGCCGCTTTGAGAATAGATTTTTCCGTTGAATTCTTCTTTTAAGGAATGCTTTGTTTCAGCTGTAATCTTTGCCTTTGAATGCACGAGCTTTTCTTTACCGGAAGAGCTTGTAATAACCCCTGCAACGAGCAAATCGCCCTTAGTTACGGCGAACCCGCTTTTTACGGTTTCGGTACCCACGGCAACCTCGTAACGCATTATCTGTCCGTCGGTTTTTGCGACGATATTAGTGGCTTTGTTTTGGTCAGTAACAACGGGCTTCGGAATGCGTTCGTTGACTTCTATAAACGCGAAGCATCCCCTTATATTTACTTTAGCCCAGGCGAGTGAATCCAGCTCGCTGACGACTTTTTCGCTGACGGCTCTCGTGTCGACAGAGCTTTTCAGGGCTCCGATTTTAACCGAGTGCTTTTCAAACTGAGCGATTATTTCGTCGTCGGTGTATTTTTCATTGCCGCTGACCTGTATTCCCCAGATGAAATTTGAAAGGAATACGCAAACTGCGCAGCAAACAAGAAGCGAAATAAGAAGTCCTTTCCGTTTTTTATGCTTTTTCAGGGAGTTTTTTAATCCGGATTCTTTTATTATCTCAAATTCGAGACCCGATTTTTCAGCCTGAATCCGGACCTGCTCAACTGCCGACGAGGCGGTATATGCCGATATTGTTCCCGACGTGTTTTTTATATTCCACAACGGAAGATGTTTGCCGGTACACAGGTTTATGAACCGTTCCGAAAAACCGCCGTACGCCTTGAAAACGGCATAACCCTGAAAGTATCTCAGAAGTTTAATTAAAAGCATTGCTTTGCACCTTGGTTCAGGAGAATTCGATTGAAATTATTTTTCCGCCGACAATAATCTGATCGTCGGTATACGTCCTGATGAACAGTTCATCACCCGTTATCAGAACGGTTAAAAGGTTGGTGCAGATTTTTATTTTCCCATCATCGTATTCAAGAATTCCCTTGCACCCGTCAAGGATGAGTTCTCTGTTACCTTCGAGTTCAATGTGGCAGAGCCTGAGCTGTTCAATTTTGCTGATTCTGCCGTTTTCGTTTTCCTTTTGGTTCATCTGACCACCTCAAGAATTAATATGACATAAAAAACATATCTATTCTTGAGGTGTGAAAAAATGAAAAAAAGGATATTTGTTTTTTTAAAGGCTGCTTTTCTTGCCGCCTTTTGCATATTATGCGTACTTTTGCTCACTGCCGAACCCGAGGTTTTTTCACAGGGAATTAAAAACGCGCTTTTAAACATAGGCGGTGTATTGCTGCCGACGCTTTTTCCGTTTATGGTGCTTGCGTTCTTCATAGAAAAAAGCGGCGTTGCGGTATTTCTCGGAAAGATTTTTTCGCCCGTTACAAGATTTGTTTTCCGCCTTCCGGAGGAGTGTTCCGCGGCGATTCTGATGTCATTTATCGGCGGTTATCCTGTAGGCGCGAAGATGACCGATGAGTTATTGAGTAAAAAATATATAACCTCTTCGCAGGCGGCGAGGATGTATCTTTTCTGCGTTAATGCCGGTCCTGCGTTTGCGATTTCGGCAGTCGGCGCAAATATGCTCGGCTCACTTAAAGCCGGCGTGGTTCTTTTCGTTTCTTCGGTTCTTTCGTCCGTTCTTATCGGGGTAAGCTCGGCTGTTATTCTTACAAAGGAAATTCCGGGGAAAAGCCGGCTTTTTTCAGCTGCCGCCGACAAACCGGTTTATTCGGCGTTTGTCAGCGCTTCAAATGACGCCGTAAAGGGAATGCTGTCAATTAGCGCGTATGTAATGATTTTTTCTTCTCTCTGCCGGGCGCTTGAGAGCGTAACAAGGTCGCAAAAGCTTCTGTGTTTTGAAATGTCGCTGCTTGAGGTAACTAACGGAGCGTTTTATTTGTCAAAATCTTTTTCCTTGCCCGTTTTAGCCGCAGCAATCAGCTTCGGGGGTTTGTGCGTACATTTTCAGGTTATGAGTTGCGTCGTTAAAAGCCGGTTGAAAATCCGTCAGTTTTTTGCTTCGCGTGTTGTCTCGGCAGCGCTTTCGGCGGCGATATGCCACCTGATTCTATGCGTCTTTCCGCTTGAAAAGTCCGTAATAAGCTCTCTTGAAGAAAAAATTGTCCTGCCTTACAGCGTGTCCCTGCCGTGCTGCGTTGCTTTTTTAATAATGAGCCTGAGTCTTATTTTGGATATTGCTCCGAAGAAAAAAGTGTGATAGAATAAAAAAAGGAAACGGACGGTGAAGAGAATGAGCGAAATTTCAAAGAGATGCGAATACTGCTTTTACGGGAAGATTTCTCCCGACGGGGAAACCGTATTATGTATAAAAAAGGGACCCGTTATGCGGGATTATTTCTGCAGAAAGTATAAATACGATATTTTAAAACGCGAGCCTAAAAACAGGGAATTTGACCCGCAGATAAATCCCGAAGATTTCAGCTTATAATAAAAAAATGAGAACGGATATATAACCCGTTCTCATTTTTTTATTTTCTTCTGTTTGAATCAATCCTTACGGGTTTGATGTTCGGCTTGCGGCGTTTTTTCCTTTTTTTGTATCTTATAAGAAGAACAAAATAAATAATCGCAAGCGCAATAACAACGCCTAAAATAAGCTTGAACAGAGTTGATGACAGCGCTTTTTTTATTCCGCTCCACGCCCAAAGAAGGGGGCTTCTTTCAACATCTTCGGCAGCGACGAGGTCGATTACCGCAATTTCTTCCCCTGCGTAGAGAACCTGCGCCTTGCCGATTATATCTCCCTTCCTGACCGGAGCGCTTATCTGACGCGGAGTGGATTCTTCAATCACCTTTATCATAACGCTTCCTTCGTCGTTGCCGGTCGGAACAAGCATATCCAGATCGCTTGCAGGGACAAGCCTTACATGATCGGTGTCGGACGACAGATCCACATCAACAACCGTAACCGTAGCGGTAGATTTAACTATTGTTGAAAGCTTGATATTTTCAAACGCCCATTTGAAAATCTTTTTACATTCAAGAAGCGCAAGATTTTCGTCGCTGTTTTCGTTTTTTGCGCCCATTACGATACCAATATAGTTGTATCCGTCCTTGCTTGCGGTGGAAATAATACATCTTCCCGCGCGGGATGTTGTTCCCGTTTTAACGCCCGAAACATATTCGTAATAATAAGTCGGATAACCCGGATTCATCATCCAGTTCGTCGTGTAAAGCGTCCTTTCATCCGACATATTTGTCGCCGGAACAGTGTACTTTGCCGTTCCGGTAATCTCTTTGAATTCGGGAATTTCAAGCGCTTTGAGCGTGATTTTGAGCATGTCCTCAGCCGAAGTGTACTGTTCTTCGTCGTCAAGACCGTGACAGTTTACGAAATGGGTGTTTTCACATCCTATTTCAGCCACATACTCGTTCATCATTTTAACAAATTCGGGGATGCTTCCCGCAACGTAAGTTCCCAGAATATTAGCCGATTCGTTTGCCGAATGAACCAGAAGGCAGTAGAGAAGATTTCTTATACTCATTTTTTCGCCGATTTTAATATTGGCGTTGGAGCTTCCGGTTCCGGAAATGTCATCAATGCTTGCTTCGTCCGCTTCAATTACTTCGTCAAGGTCCTTGCAGTGCTGAAAAACAAGCGTTGCCGTGACGATTTTCGTAAGCGAAGCCGGAGGAGTTCTCTTGGTTGCGTTTTTTGAAAGAAGAACAGTTCCGTCGTCAAGAGAAGCAAGAAGGACTATGTCCGCGTCAAGCTCCACATCCGAGTTGTAAAGCGCGGACGCGCTGAACGAAAACAGACTCAGAAGCAGCATTGTTACTAATAATAACGATGTAATCTTTTTAAACAAAATTCAAATCTCCCTTGCAAAAAATACAGAATAGTTGTATATTATCTATTGATAAGTCAGTATAACATTTTTGTTCGCATTTTTCAACAAAAGGATGTGAGATATTTTGATTTACGTTACGGGCGATACGCACGGCGACAGAGAACGTCTTTCATCTTCGGCTCTGAAAGGAATAAAAGCCGGAGATACGCTTATTGTATGCGGCGACTTCGGATTTATCTGGAATAACGATAAAAATGAACAGAAATATATCAGAAAGCTCGCCAAACGCAAATACAACATCTGTTTTATTGACGGCACTCACGATAATTTTTCACTGCTTAACGATTATGAGCAAAGCGACTGGAACGGCGGAAAGGTACATAAAATCTACGGTAATATTTACCACCTTATGCGCGGTCAGGTTTTTACAATCGAAGGCAAAACGTTCTTTACCATGGGCGGAGGGGAAAGCCCCGATATTGACCTGAGGAACGATAACGAAAGCTGGGACAGAGAAGAAATCCCGACCAAGGAAGACCTGCTTGAGGGCATTAAAACTCTTGAAAAATATGACGGCAAGGTAGATTATATTATCACTCATGAACCGCCTGCGAAAATCAAAAGCTTTTTAAATCTTCAGCAGGGGGATAATGTTCGCTTTACGGTTCTTAACACCTATTTTGAAGAGCTTTCAAAAGACTGCAAATTTACAAGATGGTTTTTCGGAAGCCTTCACATTGACAAGTTTATCAGTAATACTCACGTTAGCGTTTTCAAGAATATAATAAATGTCGAAACCGGCAAAAAACTCAACTGAATAAAACTACGGAATACTTTGTCCTTGTTCATCATACCAATTAGTAAATCACTTTTTGGAGGTTGTTATGAACGAGGACAAAAAAATTTTATCTGCTCCGAACAATATTATTCTTGAGGACAGGCGGATGTTAAGCGTTTCGGGAGTCAGCGACGTAGACAGCTTTGACGACGAGACGGTTGTGGTATACACGGATCTCGGTATGCTTACCGTAAGAGGAAACTCGCTTCACATAAACAGACTCAGCGTTGAAACGGGCGAGCTCACGGTTGAAGGCGAAATCAGTTCGCTTTCCTACAGCGATGCTCAACCGAAGAACGCGTCCTTTTTCTCGAAGGTATTCAGATGAGTTACTCGCTTTCTGCGGTAAAGCAGACGTATAATTTCTTTGTTTCCTTCGGTTTCGGATTTGTACTCGGAATTGTTTATGACCTGTTCTTTATCATCCGCAATCTCATTCTTAAAAACAGGGTTGTAACTTTTATCTGCGACGCTCTTTTTGTTTTCACGGCTTCGGTTTCGGGTTTTTTGCTCCTTCTTGTTATAACCGACGGTCAGGTTCGGGCGTATGTAATAGTCGGCGAACTGCTCGGCTTTTTTGTGTATTATTTTTCGCTCGGAGTTGTGATTGTCCGTGTCTGTGATGTAATTAACCGTATTATAAGGCGGATTTTTGCTCTGATAAAAAAGTTGTTTTCTTTTATTTTTAAGATAATTTCTTTCCCGTTTCGTATGATTTTTAAATTTTTTGCCCGAATTTTAAAGAAAATGTACGAAATTTTGCGAAAAATGTTAAAAAAAACAGTAAAAAAATCAAAATACCACTTGCAAGTTGATAGTGCTTTGTTGTATAATCATAGAGTATATAGGGAAGGTTCGCCTTCACAAACAACCAGTCATACGAAAGGCAGAAGAAAAAACCGTGAAAAAAAGACAGACCGCAAAAAAGAATAAAGTCCGCTCTTTTAAGGGTAGCTATATCCTTCTTGCTGCCGTGCTTGTTATGGCGGGTTTCTTTGTTTTTAAACTTATCAATCTTGGCTCGGATATCCGTCAGAGCGAAAAGCAGCTTGAAGAGGTTTCCATGCAGGTTGAATCTCAGCAGGAAGAAAATGCCAAGCTTCAGGCTGTTATTGACGGCGATAAGGGCGAGTATATGGAAAAGATTGCTCGCGAAGATCTCGGTTACGGAAAAATCGGTGAAAAGTTCTTTTATAACGTAACTCCCGGCGCCAACGATTAATCATTTTTTTAAAAGGAGTTTTTCTTTTTTCGCAATGGTAGAAGTCGGACAGATTCTTGAAGGAAAAGTTGCGTCGCTGACTGCATTCGGCGCTTTTGTCGAACTTGACGGCGGTATTACGGGTATGGTTCATATTTCGGAGGTTGCCGATACTTATGTTAAAGATATAAACGAGTTTCTTTCCGTAGGTCAAACTGTTAAAGTCAAGGTGCTTGAAATCGGCGAAAAGGGTAAAATCAGCCTTTCGATTAAAAAGGTTGTTGAAAACGAAAAAACCGATAAACCTAAAAGAAATCGTCCGCAACAGCCAAAGGGTTGGCAGGGTTTGCCCCAGAAGCCGACTGAATCCCTGAGCTTTGAAGATATGCTTGCGTCCTTTAAAAAGACAAGTGAGGATAAGATGAGCGACCTTAAACGTTCTAATGAGAGCAAACGCGGCTCGCGCAGGGGATACGGTTCAAGATAATAAAAGCTGATTGAACGGAGAAATGTTTTTCTCCGTTTTTTAATAGGCAGAATTTTTAATAATCCGGAGGAAAAAATGAAAAAGAATACTCTGGCAAAAACGGTTGCGCTGTTTTTGTCGTTAGTTATGCTTGTGTGCTTTGTTTCCTGTTCCAAGGAAAAGGCGCCTGAGGTAACCGATACGCAGGGCGAGTTTTTGGAGATTCCCGCAGAAAGGATTGCTCCCGAGACTCTTACCCCTGCAAGCTCGTTTGCCGGCGGTGACGGAACAGAAGACAGTCCGTACGAGATTTCAAATGCGGCTGAGTTGGCTTACTTTGCTTCTCTTTTCTTTGACAATGCCTCTGTCGAAGATGCCGATAAGTATCAGACAGCTTATTACATTCTGACCGACGAGATTGAGGTTAACTCCGTTGAAGAGATGAGCGAAGCTTCATTCAAGGCGCCGAAATATGGCTGGAGGGCTATAGGCGACCAAAGCGAAAGCAAGAGCAGAATGTATTTCGGCGGTGTTTTCGACGGTAACGGTCATGTTATCAGCGGTTTGTATACCTGTACTCTCGGCGCAGGGTACGGCAAAGAGGATTCGCTTGTAGGTCTTTTCGGCGATGTCAGAGAGGCTACAATCAAAAACCTCACTGTTGCAAATTCATATTTTTATGTATATAACAGCGCTTCCGGAGTCGGCGCGATTGCGGCTTCCCCGTTTAATTCCAGCTTCATTAACTGCCATACGAGAAACGTTCATCTCCACCTCGGCAGCGGCGCTGTCGGCGGAATTGTCGGTTCTCCTATCGGATGGATTGAGATGGAGGATTGCTCAAGCGACGGAACGGTTGAGGGCGCTGCGAATTCGTATGTCGGCGGCATAAGCGCGTCAATCTCCGACGGTATTATCGAAAACTGCGTTAATAACGCAGCGGTTATCGGTGTTAACGACGCTCAGGCAGGCGGCATCTGCGGCAGAATCGGCGATTCTGCGGAATCCAACAGCTGGGATCAGGAAGGCACTCCCAAGGGTTACGGAAAGACTTCGTTAATTAACTGTATCAACAGGGGAGAGGTCGAGTCAATTACCCAGTCCGGCGGTATTTCCGCAGTTGCTCTTTCGGGCAATTCCTCGATTCTTATAAAGGGATGCAGCAATTACGCTAAAATCAGCGGAACTGAGAATATAGCCGGAATTATCGGCATGCTTACCGTAAGTGATAATTATGTTGACGACAAAGCCGAAAATATTGGTTCGGTTGAGATTGAAGACTGTTCAAATGACGGCGAAATCTCGGGCAAAAGAATTGCCGGAATTCTCGGATTGGTTAAGCTTGAATCCGGTTCCGAGCTTTCCGTTAAGGGCTGTGAAAACAGCGGAACAGTCAACGGAACGGATTTCTGCGCCGGAATTAACGCATTCTGCGCAGTCACGGAGGGTTCTGTTGCTTCATTCAGTAATTGCTCAAATCTCGGCGACATTACCTGCGACAGTATGGTCGGCGGAATTGTAGCCCAGTTCAATTCTCCCGATGCGTTTACATTTACAATTGACGACAGTGTTAACGAAGGTACTTTGACATGCAAGAACCTTGTCGGAGGCATTTTGGCGCAGAAGGTGTCCGACGGCGACAGTAACGATACTTTCCGGATCAGGAATTGCGCCAACAAGGGTGAAATTGACGTTGAAATGGATGCGGGTCAGATTCAGTTTGCGGGCGGAATTGTCGCAGACGCAGGAACTCTTTTCAACAGCGAGATAAAAACTATTGTCAACTGTGTGAACAGCGGCAGAATCAAAGTCAGTGTTGTCGGCGGCGATGAAAATAAAGAGGATGCTGCCACCGAAGAGGATACTTCGAAGGAAGACACAACCGAAGAAGCTGAAGAAAAAACAGAGGAAGCCGGAAACGACAGTAAAGTATATAACTACGTCGGCGGAATCGTTGCAACCGCTTCGAGCGACGTAATTATCAGAGATTGCGCTCAGTCCGGTTCGTTTATAGTAGTTTCGGGTGACGAAAGCTCGGTTGCTTATAATGACCAATGCGCGCTGGTTGTTGAACCTAAAGAATAAAAAACCAAATCAAAAAACTCCCTTTCAAATGAAAGGGAGTTTTATTTTTTACAGATTTATCATTCTTCTTCAGGCTCTTTGTAACCGCGTGTAACAAGAAGGCTTTTAATCTTGTCCGCCGGGTCTATAAGCTCGCTTAAAGACATATCGTGGTTGAGCGTGTCAATAATATATGAAATATATTTTGCCATATCGACTTCTCTGTACCATTCTCTTTCGGTAAGCTCGGGCATTCTGTAAATAAGGTTAGTTGTAAATACCTTTGTGAACAGACCCTCTTCGTAAGCCTTGTCGAATACCTCAAGACCTTCGCAGAAAAGACCGAAGCATGAGCAGATGAAGATGCGGTTAGCTTTCAATTCCTTAAGCTTTTTGGCAACGTCAATCATGGATTCGCCGGATGAAATCATATCGTCGACGATGATAACGTCCTTTCCTTCAATGTTAGTGCCGAGAAATTCATGCGCAATAATCGGGTTTCTGCCGTTGACGATTCTTGAATAATCGCGGCGCTTGTAGAACATACCAAGATCAACGCCGAGAACCGTTGAGTAATAGATACAACGGTGCATGCCGCCTTCATCGGGGGAGATAATCATAAGATGATCCCTGTCGATTTTAATATCGGGGAAGGTGTTGACGAGCGCCTTGATCATCTGATAGCTGGGTGAGAAGTTTTCAAAGCCCTTAAGCTGAATGCAGTTCTGAACTCTTGCGTCGTGAGCGTCGAAAGTAATAATGTTGTCGACTCCCATTTTTTCGCAAAGCTCCTGAAGAGCCATGGCGCAGTCGAGAGATTCACGGCTTGAGCGCTTGTGCTGTCTTCCTTCGTAAAGCATGGGCATAATTACGTTAATCCTTCGTGCTTTACCGCCGATAGCGGAAATCGCCCTTTTAAGGTTAGCGTAATGGTCATCAGGCGACATATGATTCAAATGGTCGTACATTTTATATGTAATGCCGTGATTAAATGCGTCGATGAGGATAAAAATGTCATAGCCTCTTATAGTCTGTGAAATATGCGCCTTACCTTCACCCGAGCCGAAACGCGGGAACTGGGCGTCAATAATAAAGGTATCTCTTTCATAGCCGGAAAAAGCAAGAGTGCTTTTATGCTCGCTTGTCCTCTTTGCGCGCCAGGAAACGAGATAGTTGTCAATTCTCTCAGCCATTTCTTCGCAGCCGGGCAAAGCGATAATGCCGAGCGCACCGTAGGGTATAGTGGTGAATTCTTGTTCGTAGTTAGGCATTTTTTCTCCTCCGCAGTTATTAAATTTCAGGCACAAAGCTCCTGATTACATTTTACTATAGATTTTGAATTTTTCCAATTGACAAAAACAAAAATAATAAACAATATTTTAGACAAATAATTGGATAATTTGACACCGGAAAATAATAATAAAAAATAAAACAAAAGTATTGACACATTAAAAAGGGTCTGCTATAATATCATTCGTCGCCTGAAGCGACAAACTGAAAATGCGAGAGTGGCGGAATCGGCAGACGCGCACGTTTGAGGGGCGTGTGTAGCAGTACGTACGGGTTCAAGTCCCGTCTCTCGCATAAAGAAAAAGACCATCACACGATGGTCTTTTTTCTTTATTCAAATAAGTTGAGGGACTTGAACCGAAGGATTTGAGCGTTAAGAAAATGATTCGGTGAATCATTTTTAGCTCAAATGTGCGAGGCGGGTACTGAAATCTGTAAGAATTTCGGTCGCCGAACACCCAAAGAATTGCACGGCAATTCTTTGTCAAGTCCCGTCTCTCGCATAAAGAAAAAGACCATCACACGATGGTCTTTTTTCTTTATTCAATAATGTGAGGGACTTGAACCCTAAGAGGGTGAGGGGTGTAAAGAAAACAGTCCGGGGGACTGTTTTTAACCCCGAAGTCTTTGACGGGTCCCCTGTCGCAAGACGGGTGTCAAAGATGCCCGATTTACGCAGTAAATCGGCGTCCCGTCTCTCGCACCAAGTAAGAGCATATCCGTTTGGATATGCTCTTATCTTTTTGTATTTTGTCTGAATACGGCATAAAACCCGCTAACCGCAACCGATAACCAACTGCAAAGTCCGAAACGGCTTGAAACATCGGGAAAGACAGCCACAGGTTACCCCACTTCCGCACCAAAAAGCAGGATTGAAAGTCATTTCAATCCTGCTTTTTCTGTTGTGTTTGGTTGTCTGCAGTCGCATAAACGGCGGCAGTACCGCACCGCAAAACCGTAAAGATTTAACGCCGTGCCATACAGAGCAATCCAGTGCTTTCTACTTTCGTCCCCAACCGCATACGGTTTGCAACGGGATTATTCTTTCCTATTCTTTTGTTCTATGTATTGATTCAAAACTTTCTCGCTGTCTGCAAATAAAAAGCCAGACTTTAGTTGATCAATTTTCCCTCCAATTGCAATATCTTGCAAAGAGCCAACACGCACAAATTTGCGGAGATCACTACTGTTATCTGCACGAATTATTATTCTAAATTCTTTTTGCCAAGCATATTCTTCTCGCTTTTGAAACATCTCTGCTTGATTGAAAACATAAGCATCAAGATATTTTTGATATTCTTCATCAATTTCACCGTAATGTACACTTCGAGCGAAGCAAAATGTTTGTTTTAAAATCCTGTTTATTAACTCTCTTGGGTTTACAACTAACAGAAATGAGTCATGTTCAAACTCATCTTTTATTCTCTCGACAGTAACTTCATCTAACCGAAAAAGATAAACTCCGTTTTCTTCTTTAAAATCAGATTCATCAACTTTTCTAAAACAGCATACAGGAGTCATTTTTGACTGACCTGATATTTCCCTCATTGGTATGTTTGTGCCTATATAGATTGGCTTTCCGTATTTTGTGCCCTCGGGAGTATCAGAAATAACTGGTGCAACATGGAGATCTAATGCTGTAAAAAACTTGTTTGAATCCCAAGGGTCTGCTTGACCTTTAGCAAGATCATCACTTTTTTGAAACACTTGGGGTTTGTTAAAACAAAGATTTCCTTCATCTAAGGTTGAAGTCAAATATTGACTTTTTAATGTTTTCAATAACATTAATACATCATTGTTCAACTCTTCATAATTCCATTTTATCATTATCTAACACCTTGTTTTTGTGCGATATAGATTCGTCAATAGTTTCAGGTCTTGAGAGTATTTTTTCTTCATTTTTCCCTAAAATCTTCAATAAGTCGTTTTCTAAAGATTTGTTAGCAAGGATATCTAATTCATCAAATGCAGCCACTTGACGTCCATCCAAGTAGTTTGCAGTTCTAACTGATGATCTTGAAATGGATTTTAACGACTGCTCAATTTGCCGGTTATCAATGTTGATATCTGCAACAACTTTATTATCATAAGCAGGTGCAAATGTAACTGTACGACAGTATTTTGTCTTCTTTTTGATTCCATCAATGGAATACTCCACTTCTAAATAGAGTTGAGGAAATGAAGAAGTACATATTGTGTCACAATGTAAACCAACCTCTGACTGTACTGTTTCTTCCGGATAGAGTTCGAAATTCATTGAAAATAATCCACTAGTGTAGGGCTTATCGTTGTTTTGACCATTGTTTTTTATTGAAAGTGGTTTTATATTAACATTCCTAGCAACAGTTCTTCCCGTATTCTTTATTTGTAAATACAGAACATTGTTATAGTTAACTAATTTCATACTCAATTGCGGAAGCATGCTATTCTTATAATGCTTTTGGCTAATTATATTTGAAACTATAGCAACTGTTGCTGAAACCGCAGCAATAAGAGTTGAAATAGCAGATATAAACACCGCTGGATTGTTTATTATTAATTCTTTTATAGAAATCATTTTAATTATCCTCTTTTTCTAGTTCTGTCCTATTCACTAATAATTCTATTTGTTTATCTTATAAATGTGTTTCAGTTTATCTCTAAAGTATTATTTAACAAACTTGCATATGACTGATTTTCATTTACGGTTTTTATAAATTCTTGAAAATATTGATTATCAATAGCTTTCATTTGATCCGCTAAAGTTTTTGCTTTTTCTGTAAAAAACCTATCATAGTTTTTAGCAATATGAGATAGATAGTACCGAATAAAAGTATCATTATCGGAGCTTTCATCGGTGTTGATTTTATTGTCAACGATTTCATACATAGGATGATTATAGTTTCCAATACCTATTAGACTTCGTGCAATACCCATAACGCCGACAGCATCCAATTTATCTGCATCATATAATATTTTTGCTTCCAAAGTTTGCTGTTTGCCATAACTTTTATTACTATGAAACCTTATTGCGTGACAAACTGCCTCGATTTTTTCTCTAGGAAAACCTATTGATGACAAATAATCGTTTGCCATTTCGGAGCCGATAGCAGCGTGATCTTTCTTCTTTCCGTCTCGCCCTATATCATGCAAAAGAGCGGAAGTTATTAAAATATCATAATCAATTGCAGACTCATTTTCAGCTAAAAACAGGCAATAATTAAGCACCCTATAAATGTGTTCTTTGTCATGTGCAGATTCTTTTACACATTCCAACATATAGTTTTCAATTTCATTAAAAAGTTCTTTATTCATAACTGATAACTCCGGGCAATATCACTTTTCTGCAACAAAAATGTATGCAAGTTCTGTTTCTATAATCTCGCTTACCGTAAATCCTGACTGCTTCAAATAGGCTTCTGTGTCATTAGGATTATCAGGATATACCGCAATTTTTCTTGTGCCCAAATCAATGAATTTATCTTGATTCTTGTCTATTGAAAGGACAAACCTACCATTTGAATTCAGCAAATTGTAAATCTTATTTATTGTATTTTGCTTGTTCTCTATATGCATAAATGTCAGCGTTGAATATATTATATCGAATGTGCTTTCAAAATTGTAATCGTTAAAATCACCACAAATTAATTCCGCATTATTATTTTTGGCAAGGTGTTCTTTTGCTCTTGCTATCGTTTTAGAAGAAATATCAATGCCGGTAAACTTTTTGCAGAACGGTGCAACTCGAACAGCTATTCTGCCCGTTCCAACACCTATCTCAAGAACAGAATTGTTTGAATTAAGTTGCATTTTATCAATGAAAACCTGACCATCCCATTTGTCCATATACTCCTGTAATGGTTTAGGATCATTAACGGGATCGTTGTTTTCCTCTATCAATTTATCATAGTGCAATACTACATCGTTTTTCATAATATCACCGCCAATTGTTTACGACTTGATTTTACCATATTCGCATAGGTATTTCAATAAAATAATGGCTCTGTTTTCAGCTTGTTTAAACTTGAATACGATAAATGGGACATAGGAAAGTGGGTACGGGCTTCTGCCCGAAACAAGACGCCGATAGGCGATGCTTGGACTCACGGATAAGGGAGTTATTACGGTGATTGTTCCCCCTATAAAACGAAAGCCGCTCGGCGTTGCCGTGCGGTGTGAACTGCCGCAACGGGCGCGGCTTTATCCTGCTTGTATATCGATACCGCTCTAAAATAAAACTGAAAGCCCGAAACCCCTTGAAAACATTGAATAGTTGAAAAATCCAAAGCCTTCAAAAAACCCCCGAAAAGCGTGACTACGGATGCCGATTTTCCTTGTGGCTCTAAGCGAAATGGACTCTATGAGAGTACATACCGGAGTGAACCATTATTCACGGGAGTAAATCTGACTGTTTTCGAACGCCTGAAAAACTACCCAAAAACTGCCTTGCGATTTTTAATCGCCCTGCGTAGAGAGGGTGTAGCGGTTAGAATGTGAATTGCCGATATTCGCACCTCAATACCGAGCCGACAAAACGGAACTTTTGATTCAGGGAGTATCAACGGATACTCCATGATTATTTCGTTGCACGAAATGTCGGCTCGTCAGGGAACGGTGCGCCGAGGTCGTCGCACCCTACGAATGCGAACCTGATCTTTGCCGCACATCCCGTCAAGAAACTCTCACAAATGCCGTACAATCGATTTTGATTGCTTCGGCGGTCAGTTTTGCTACCGTGTTTTCATTCGTTCAAAAAACGCCCAAAGAATTGAAACAATAAACTCAATCATTTTGTGTTTGTGAAAAAGATATAAAAAGCCCTCCCGAGAATCAAAAGATTTTTCGGAAGGGTTTATATATTGTTTGTGTGCAAATTATTGCTCAGGGGTAGTGCAATTTTTGATACTATGGAACGACATAAATCAGACAGGGAGTTTTCATTTCCCTGCCTGATCTTTTTATATCGTTTTTAATAGTTTAACATACTTTCCCTGCTCGTCCTCGCCAATGTATATGACCTTATTAAATCCGTTGTCAATGTAAAGCTTCAGCGCGGGGTAATTATCTAAGTCAACGCCGATTGACATTTCTGAATATCCAAGTTCTTTTGCTTTATCGGTAATGAAATCAACTAGCATTTTACCAATACCTTTACGCCTGCATTCTTTCTTAACAATCAATCGTGAAACATAAACACGCTGATTCTGAATAGTATAATCCGAATCGTTCATTTCCCTAACAAGCGAGATTTCGCCGATGAATTCATCACCGTCTTTGTAGATGTATGTAACACGGTTGCCGCTTTTCAGTTCGTCTAAAAACTGTTCGGCAAGTTTGCTTTGTTTTTTCATATTCCATATGTTACTGCATTTGGAATAATCCTCAATTTTTAATAATTCAATGCTCATTTTAGACCTCTATTTCAATATAATCGGCGGTATCAATTCTGTATGTGTCATTCTTGTTGGAGTATTCAACGCCATTTACTAAATGCAAAATTACATTTATCACGCCACCGTGCGTGATAAGAATGATGCTTTTATAATTAGCGTTGATAAGATTTCCCCAAGCGGCTTTTACCCTTTCATAAAATTCTTTCGGACTTTCTCCGTTAGGATAGTGCTGCTCCCATTCTAATTTTCGCCAATAAAGATTTGGATATAATTCGTTCGCCAAGTCATTATTCATACCGGCTAAATCGCCGTTGTTGACTTCCCTGAATTCTGCATTGTATTCAACTGCAAGGTTAAGGCTTTGAGCTAATATTTCAGCCGTTTGTCTTGCTCTGAATAAGTCGCTTGAATAAATTATCTCGGCGTCACAGTTATTCTCTTTTAGTTTTTCGGCTAACTCCTCGGATTGCTTTAATCCTTCGTCAGTTAAAGGATGGTTGCTCCACCCGCCTCTGATTGAATCGTCATCAGCACCATGACGAACAAGATATACTTTCATTTTTTCTCCTATAAACTTTTGGAATAGTATTCAACTAATATGCTTTCGCCGTCGGGGTAGGTTTCAAATGCAGACTTGATAAAATGAGTAAATCCGTATTTGAAATATATTTCTTTGTTCTTTGCGTCGTCAGGCTCAACGCCTAAAGTCAAAGACCTGTATCCTTTGTTATATAAGTCGTTTTCCATATAACGATACAGTTCAGAAAAATAGCCCTGTCCCCGATATGCTTTCCTTGTTCTGAATGCACAGAGATAAGCCGTATCATTGCTAACTAAGCCCTCTGAATTTTGTACTCCATTTGGACTTAACATAGCGGTTGCTTCTGTAATTATTTCACCACCTAAAACGCCGATATAGCATAATTGGTTATTGTCATGATAACCCTCTATGCTTTTGTTTTTCCATGTTATCCAGTTTTTATCGTTCGGATGAATTGAGATTTCATAATCCCATTTTCTGATTATATCATCCAAATTGGCAATTTTACAAATGTATTCACTCATGGTATTTTATCTGTTTTGATTATTTTATCTCACTTTTTTGCAACAAAGATATATGCAAGGTCTGTTTCGATAGTTTTCTCAATTACAAATCCCGAAAACCTCAAATAGTTCTCTGTATCTTTTGGATTATCGGGATATACTGCAATCTTCCTTGTTCCTAAATCAATATATTTATCTTGATTTTTGTCTATTGAAAGCACAAACTTTCCGCCCACATTCAGAAGACTGTAAACTTTGTTTATGGCGCTCTGCTTGTCTTCAATATGCATAAATGTCAGCGATGAATAAATGACATCAAATGCGCTTTCAAAATCGTATTCGTTAAAATCTCCGCAAATCAAGTCTGCATTATTGTTTTTCGCAAGGTGTTCTTTTGCTCTCGATATCGTTTTAGGGGATATATCAATACCGGTAAACTGTTTGCAGAGTGGTGCAACACGAATAGCCAATCTGCCTGTTCCAACACCTATTTCAAGAACTGTTTTGTTTGAATCGAGATGCATTTTATCAATGAAAACCTGACCATCCCATTTGTCCATATAATCCTGTAACGGCTTCGGATCGTTTACGGGATCGTTGTTTTCTTCTATTAGCTTGTCATAATGAATTATAACTTCGTTCGACATTATTACCCCACCGCCCGATAGTTTTCTTGCTGTGTCTATTTTGTGAATAAATCAAATTCCACTATTTGACCATTCTTCGGGAGGTCAACACCGGTAGTTGCTTGTATCATCATACCGTGACAGGCAATTACAACTTTTTCGTATTTGGAATACTTCTCTAAAACAGCCATAACACGCTTTTTAATTGTTTCTGCATCTTCCCACAGTCTTTCTTCATTTGCGGGATACTTTCCGTTTAACGATTCAAACTCCAAATATGCCTTTTCTGCGGTTTCGTCATCGTCATAGACATAGTTTTTGTTGGCTAACCATTCGTGCAAATCTGTTTCTATGGCGATGGGGGCATTTAATTCTTTTGAGAGAATGGCGGCTGTTTGCAAAGCTCTTGTATAAGGTGAGCTGAGTATAATGTCTGCACCCTGTAATCTTTCATCTTTTGCGGCTTGTTGAGCTTGTTGTATTCCCAATTCGGAAAGCGGTGCTAAATTTACTCCGAAACCCTGATAGATTTTATGATTCCGTTCCGAGTAATCCGTTTTACCGTGTTTAACAAAATAAAACATTATTTCTTCCCTCCGCAATCCCGATTTATTATCTTCATTATACCATACAATCTCTCCCGTGAAAATATATTTCTCGAAATGATTTGACAAAGACTGCAAACAGAGTTAACATCCGAACGAGCCCGGAAAGGAGGATTCAATATGGCTAAACGAAAGCCGAAAAATCACTACGGCGAAGGGAGTATATTCTACTCCAACGTTAAGCAGAAATGGATGGCTCAGATAAATGTAGGTAAAGATGAAAACGGCAAGGTGATTCGCAAATCGGTTACAGCCGAAACTCAGGAGGAAGTCAAAGCCAAGCTCGATGAATTGAAGCTCAGCATATACACCGGCAAGTTTGTCAATGCAAATACGATTACATTTTCTCAGCTCATAAAGCAAATCTATGATGAGAAGTTAGCGATGAACGAGATTCAGCCGCAGACATATTACAGAACAATGGAAACGGTAAAGCTCTGTAAGGAGATTAACGATATCCCCGTTCAGAAGATAGACAGCACAATGATAAAGCAGTTACTCTTATCAAAGGTTGATTACGCAAACAGCACGATAAAGAAAATGTATATCATTCTCAATCAGTGTTTCAAGGAAGCATTGAAAAGAAAAATCATATCGGACAATCCGATGTTAGATGTACGCAAACCGAAATCGACAAAGAAGACGAAGAAGATTCGGGCGCTGACTCTTGACGAGCAGAAGAAGCTTGTTGAAGTTATACGGAATGAGAATGTACGGTATGCAGAGCAGATGTTAATCTCAATGTTCACGGGAATGAGAATGGGAGAGATAAATGCGCTCTCTGTGGATGACCTGAACACGAATTTCAATTTCATCAATATTGACAAGACAATATCGAAGGGCGAACACGGAGAAGCGTTTGTAAATGATACAGCAAAAACGGAGAACGGCAACAGACAGATACCGATAAACGAAACCGTAAGACCTGTGATTGAGAAAGTCATTTCCAAATACAAGGCGACGGATGACAATGTGTTGTTTCACACCTCGGCAGGAACGCTGATAGCTACAAGCGTAGTGAACACAGAGTTCAGGCGGATAGTGAATAAGTATAATATTCAGGACAAGACGGTCAAGGGAGATTTATCGCTTCACAGTTTGAGGCACACATACGCCACCCGTTGTATCGAAAGCGGAATGCCGCCGAAGGTGTTACAGCACCTTATGGGACACTCGGACATCAAAGTCACGCTCGATACCTACGCAGATGTATTTGACAACTTCCAGTCAATAAGCGTAGAGAAATCCGACAGTTATCTGAATCAGGTTGGCTTGGCGGTGTAAGAAACCGTCCAAGCTCAACCGCCAACCAAACGAAATTTGAATAACCGCTGTAAACAGTAAGCGAGAGCGGGAAAGCATACCCCACTCTCGCACCAAGTAAGAGCGTATCCGTTCGGATATGCTCTTATCTTTTTGTATTTTGTCTGAATACGGCGTAAAACCCGCTAACCGCAACCAACAACCAACCGCAAAGCCCGAAACGGCTTGAAACTTTGGCAAAAGCAGTCGCAGGTTACCCCACTTCCGCACCAAAAAGCAGGATTGAAAGTGATTTCAATCCTGCTTTTTCTGTTGCATTCAGCTCTATTCAGTTGCATTCCCGCCGTCAATCCTGCGGATTAAACTTTCACATATTTCATCCTGTATCAAACAGTGTATTACAGTGTTTTCTGTTTCGGTGCACAAGTGCAGACGCTTTCCAACCGTAGCTAATATGCAAAGAGACCTCAAATGAGGTCTCTTTTACTGCTTTATGTTGCTTATAATCCGTTGTTTCATATTCCGTATACTCATATAATTATTTTAGAGGTGAGATAAAAATGATAACGGTAGAATTTGGAAATAGAATCCGTGAATTACGAATAAAAAATGGGTTAAGTCAAGAAAAATTCGCGCTGAAAATCGGCATGGATAGAACATACTATGCATCTGTCGAGTCCGGAAAACGTAACATCGCGCTGATAAACATCAAAAAAATTGCAGATGGACTAAATGTCTCATTGAGCGAATTGTTTACAGATCTTTAAAAGGAGTGTATCGATATGAGTTCACCATTTGATGGACGTCCACAATCCGAGTGGGCAGAAATAACAAGAAAATTAGTCGCCGATTACCCATTAGGAGTCAACGACATCGTAGACTCTGTCTTGGCTGCATGGGAAGGGATTCTTCGCTCAAAGATTGCTGGGGAGTTGCAGATCGGGATTGATATCATGCCAAGTCCGCAGATTATGGGCAATTATTTGCATGAATTGATCCCTATAATGCTGGAGAGAAAGTTCCCGGGTAAGTGGTCCAGAGATATTGAAAAGGATGACAAAGATCTCGTTTATCTTCCAGACCGATATTATTCCACCGAAATTAAAACCTCCTCCAATGCGAATAACATTTACGGAAATGCCAGTTATGGCCAAGAGGACAGTTCCAACGCCTCTTCAAAATCAAAGGATGGTTACTATATTGGCGTAAACTTTGAGAAATTTGATCAGGCCCCAGCCGGACAGATGCCACGAATCCGAAAAATCAGGATCGGCTGGCTGGATCATAGCGATTGGCATTCTCAAAGCGCATCCTCGGGACAAGCTGCAACCATCAGTACCACAGTACGAGATAACAAGCTTCTCCTGATCTATGACATTAATCGTGGAGGTCGCTTATTCAAATAGCGCTGTTTTCAGAGAGGGCGAAAGCCCTCTCTTATTTTTTGTCAGTTATAGCCCATTTTTGCCGATAAAGTTCTGACCACCACCCGCTCCGCTTCTTTGCAATCTCATAGCCTTCCGTAAAGCTCTCAATGTTGTCAAGCAACGTCTGTAACTCCCGGATGATCTTTTCTTTTGAGGCTGCATCATAGGCGTGTAAATCACCTATCTGGTTGAAGAACACAGCTATAGCCATATTTTGAATATCTGGCGCGGTAAGCTCCGCATCCACGGTTTGGAAGCGTTCTATAAATCCTACAACACGCCTCTTTGTGTCATCGATTACACGATTAATCGTATCATAATCTACCAAGCGCAATTGAATGGTCTGATATGCTTTTTTCTCGCAAACAAGCATTATGTCAATACCAATAGAGTTCTTCCCAGAAGTGTGCGCTCCAGTTCGCGTCTCTGCCTGAACAGGATACACTTTACAAATGGAAAAACCTGCGGAGCTAATGCTGTCTAATACCGCCAACCAACTATCGATGCTTTTATCGTGAAAAGAGAACACTAAATAACCTTCCGGTTTTAGTTTTTTATTGCATTCAGATAGCACTGAAGTTATCCCGTCCTGATAATACTGAAAATCCTTTCCGGCAGTTGTATTTACGACAATCTCACTGTCTTTCGGAGATAATTCAGTGGTAAAACCAATTTGATCTGCAATGCTACTGTTATGATTCCATACATGAAAGAAATCAATCAGTTCTGAATACATTACATTTGCCCCGTAAGGTGGATCCGTTATGACCAAGTCAACGGATTCATCCGGAACAAACGACAAGTCTCGCGAATCTGTACATTTCAATACCGGATGATCTGCGCTTAGTGAATCATAGTCCGCTACTGGCACTACCCGTACAGTATCCCCATTTTCTATTTGTAAAGACTCATATTTCCCGTTCGCTACTTTTTTTGAAGAAAGATCATAAATGCGGTTGTTAAACCATTTTCCTCTTATTATTTTCTGTATTGTTTTTTCAAATGTTCCTGTCCCAAGTTCAGTACCCCACACGCAGTTTTCCACGGGCATTGTTATTGGAACATAAGCATGGTTAAAGAAAATGTTGCATATCTTGTATGCGTTCTGCTGATAGCGGCAGAACATATTGTTCATCTCTAACATTCCAGAAAAAGCCAACTGGAGCCATAACTGAACATGGATATCATTAAGTCCATTAATCTCTTTTAGCAAAAGACCCAAGCATAATAGTTGGCGCTTATTAAATAAATCGCTAAATTTACGATAGCCATGATTGATTATTTGATTTGTGTTATAGCCAGCTGGTATTATCTGTTGCGGAATAGGTAATGACAGCCGCAAGTGCTCATAATCATTTATTGCCTTAGCCTGCAGCTCGAGATCTTCTGCATCTGGGGCCTTGTAATCGTGAGCTTTACAATTAGGACAGTAATACTCTATTGCAATAATATCGCTCGAAAACGGATATCCCGTCTCTGGCCCATATTCAGAAATAATCTTATGCTCGTGGCACTCCGGACACTCAAACACCCCATTTTTGATATACCCTTCTTTGGGGGAGTTCAGTTTCCATCCACATTCACATTCAAAGAAACCATTTTCAAATTTGGTTTTATGCAGCTTCCCACATTTCGGACAAACAATCGTGAATTCATCATTTTTATACGCGATTACAAAACTTGAAAAAAGCTTGTGTTCTTTGCAAGTAGTCGACGTGCTTATTTTCTTTACGTGAAAAGCATACATACCATCTGCTTTTTTCCCACAACAAGGACAGGTTGTTTTGTAATAGCTTCGTATCTTCTCACCGACCGTATCTTTAAGCTGCTTAACCGCATTTAATACTGCAGTTTCATCAATTGGCTCAACCAGTGCTTTTGTAACGAACAATGATAATGGCTGCAAATCACATCCAATAACATTACAGCCGAATCTTAAGGCCTCAAAGATTGTTGTTCCACCGCCCATAAAGGGGTCAAGGATCGTTGCTCCAGCGCCCTTGTTTCCGGAGGGCCCATAAAAATGATCTATGAGCTTACCATCGTCATAAAAATAATCGAGCAATGCAAGCCTAAAGTTTGTTGTAATCCGTCTTGCAAAGTATTTATGAATGAAGAAAACGGGTTTTTTCCTGCTGGCCTCTTTCCTTGATGATTGATAAAACGCCTCAAAAGGAACTTCATTGTTAAATCTCATTTTTATCCTCTGCAATAAAAGTTTTCAGAATCATTAAGTAATAATTTTTTATATTTTATCATATTGCAATATTTTTTACAACACGAAATTGGCTTAAAATAACGCTTTGTACCAATAGTTGGACTTGCAAAAAGTGGGCTCGGGCTTCTGCCCGGTCTTTCGGCTCGGTTTACCGTGCCGAAACAAGACGCCGTCAGGCGATGCTTGGACTCACGGTTAAGGGAGTTATTACGGTGATTGTTCCCCCATAAAACGAAAGCCGCTCGGCGTTGCCGTGCGGTGTGAACTGCCGCAACGGGCGCGGCTTTATCCTGCTTGCATATCGATACCGCCCTAAAATAAAACTGAAAGCCCGAAACCCCTTGAAAACATTGAAAAGTTGAATATTTCAAAGCCTTCAGAAAAACCCCCGAAAAGCGTGACTACGGATGCCGATTTTCCTTGTGGCTCTAAGCGAAACGGACTCTATGAGAGTACATACCGGAGTGAACCATTATTCACGGGAGTAAATCTGACTGTTTTCTAACGCCTGAAAAACTACCTGAAAACTGCCGTGCGATTCTCAATCGCCCTGCGTAGAGAGGGTGTAGCGGTTAGAATGTGAATTGCCGATATTCGCACCTCAATACCAAGCCGACAAAGCGTAGCTTTTAATTCAGGGAGTATGAACGGATACTCCTTGATTATTTCGTTGCACGAAATGTCGGCTCGTCAGGAAACGGCGCGCCGAGGTCGTCGCACCCTACGAATGCGAATCTGAGTTTTGACGCACATCCTGTCAAAAAACTCTCAAAAATGCCGCACAATCGTTTTTGATTGCTTCGGCGGTCAGTTTTGCTATTGCATTTTCATTCGGGCAAAAAACGCCCAAAGAATCGGCAAACCAAATTCAATATGAAAAATGACGGAAATACGCTTACTGTATCTCCGTCATTATTTTTATTGCGAGTGAAAATCCCGACTTGAATATTGCCTCGTCCGTGATTACCGAGAGTTCATCTGCATTTGTGATATACCGCTCAAGCAATTCCCTTTGTTCGGCAGAAAGGGAATCCGTAAGCTTCTGCCGAGCCGCACAGACACGGTTTAACGCACGACTGTATTCGGGGCTGTATTTCAGTTCATCAAGGTCGCTCGGATTGATATTGCCGTTGTATAGGTTTTCAAGCGTTGTCATACTACCGCCTCCGACACAACAATTACCACACCCGTTCCCGAAAGTCCAGAACTTTTTTCAGAAGGGTTTATATATTGTTTCTATGTCATTTATTGCACGGGGGTAGGGCAATTTTTGATACTATGGAACGGCATAAATCAGGCAGGGAGTGAACTCGCTCCCTGCCTGTTAGTTGTTATTTCAGTTTTTTTGCCTTTATGATTAAAAATGTCGGCTTTATGAACTCCTTTTCAAGTCCTTTTCGCTTTTCCAATGCTTCTTCACTCGGCAACGGCTCGTCAATCGCTTCTACTGTAAATCCGCATTTGACAAGGGTGTTGATAATGTAACTGAATGTTCTATGGTACTTTTCAACTCCGTCAACAAACCACTTTTCTTTTCTGATACTCATATCAGCGTAGTTGTTCAAAAGAAATCCCTTAATGCTGCCGTTCAGTTTTTTAACATAGTTGTCGCCATCATTCTTTACTGCTGTAACAATGGGATGTTCCTGTGAGAAAAGCAAAACTCCGTTGTCATTTAATACGCCGTAAATTTTTGAGATAAGCAATTCAAAATCTTCAATATAGTGGAACGCAAGCGAACTATAAACGAAGTCAAACTTTTCGTTTAATTGATCAATTTCCGTCATGCTCATTTTGTGGTAAGTGATATTATCAAGCTTGTTTTTTATATTTGCTTGTTCAATCATTTTTGCGGATAAGTCAATTCCGACTACGCTTTTTGCACCTGCCAGAACAAACTCTTTGCAGTTGAAACCGAATCCGCAGCCTAAATCCAAAACCGTCTTACCCTGCAAATCGGGGAGCAACCTTTTTATTGCCGGCTGTTCCAAAAGCTCATTGAAACTGTCATCACTCAAACGAGTGTTTTTGTAGTTTTCAAAGAACTCATTATCATCGTAAATGTTTTGTTGCATTGTTATCACCTCGTATCCCGATTTGTTGAGTTCATTATACCACACAATCTTCCCCGTGAAAATATCTTTTCCGAAATGATTTGACAAAGACTGCAAACAGAGTTAACATCCGAACGAGCCCGGAAAGGAGGATTCAATATGGCTAAACGAAAGCCGAAAAATCATTACGGCGAAGGGAGTATATTCTACTCCAATGTTAAGCAGAAATGGATGGCTCAGATAAATGTAGGTAAAGACGAAAACGGCAAGGTGATTCGCAAATCGGTTACAGCCGAAACTCAGGAGGAAGTCAAAGCCAAACTCGATGAATTGAAGCTCAGCATATATACCGGCAAGTTTGTCAATGCGAATACGATTACATTCTCTCAACTGATAAAACAAATCTATGATGAGAAGCTGGCTATGAATGAAATTCAGCCGCAGACATATTACAGGACAATGGAAACGGTAAAGCTCTGCAAGGAGATTAACGATATCCCCGTTCAGAAGATAGACTCTACGGCAATCAAGCAGTTGTTACTCTCGAAGGTTGATTACGCTAACAGTACGATAAAGAAAATGTATATCATTCTCAATCAGTGTTTCAAGGAAGCACTCAAGAGAAAAATCATATCGGACAATCCAATGCTCGATGTACGCAAACCGAAATCGACAAAGAAGACGAAGAAGATTCGGGCACTGACACTTGACGAGCAGAAGAAGCTCGTTGAGGTTATGCGGAATGAGAATGTACGGTATGCAGAGCAGATGTTAATATCAATGTTCACGGGAATGAGAATGGGAGAGATAAATGCTTTAAGCATAAATGACCTGAACCTTAATTTCAATTTCATCAATATTGATAAGACAATCTCAAAAGGCGAACATGGGGAAGCGTTTGTAAACGATACTGCAAAGACCGAGAACGGCAACAGACAGATACCGATAAACGAAACCGTAAGACCTGTGATTGAGAAAGTCATTTCCGAATACACGCTCACGGATGACAATGTACTGTTTCACACATCGGCAGGAACGCTGATAGCTACGAGCGTAGTGAACACGGAGTTCCGCAGAATAGTGAACAAGTACAATATTCAGGACAAGACGGTCAAGGGAGATTTATCGCTCCACAGTTTGAGGCACACCTACGCCACGAGATGTATCGAAAGCGGAATGCCGCCGAAGGTGTTACAGCATCTTATGGGACACTCGGACATAAAAGTCACGCTCGACACCTACGCAGATGTGTTTGACAACTTCCAATCCGTAAGCGTTGAACAGTCAGACAGTTATCTTAACCAAGTTGGCTTAGCAGTGTAGGAATACGAATATCAAAAGCAGAACCCCGAATCGATTACCGATTCGGGGTTTAGTATTATTTGTTTTTATGCTGTCGGATAATCTCTGTCCATTGTAGCTATATTTAAGCTGTCAGTCGCTATGGCACACATTAAAAAAACATGTTTATTTCAATTAAAAACAGTTGAAAATATATATGTTTTTTAGTATTATTAGAGAAAAGATTTTCAGGAACATACATAGGAGAAGAACATATGGACAACAAAATTGATATGGAGCTTATCAAGCCTGTTCTTGACGAATACGGCGAGGTCAAAGGCTCACTCATTACAATTCTTCAGCAGACTCAGGAGATTTACGGTTATCTGCCGAAGGAGGCGATTGAATATATCGCCCAAAGGACGGGAATTGAAATCAGCGAAATAATGGGCGTTGCGACATTTTACACCCAGTTCCGTCTTACTCCCGTAGGCAAATACCTTATTATGCTCTGTCAGGGTACTGCGTGTCATGTTAATTCAAGCGAGCTTATTCTTCAGACAATTAAAGACGAGCTCGGCATAGACGACGGTGAAACAACCGAGGACGGTCTGTTTTCGCTGAAATGCGTTGCGTGCCTCGGCTGCTGCTCTCTTTCACCGGTTATGATGATAAACGAGAACACATACGGCTCGCTGACTCCCGACAAAACAAAGACAATACTCAGACAGTTAAGGGAGGCGCAGTGATATGAGAATAGTAGTCGGTCAGGGCTCCTGCGGCATAGCTGCCGGCGCCGAAAAGGTCAGACAGGCTCTTATCAAAGAAGGATTTACCGCTCCCGAGCTTACCATAGCCGGCTGTATAGGTATGTGCTATCTTGAGCCTATTGTTGACATCTATGATGATAACGGCGATGTTAAACGACTGGTTAAGGTCAGCGAAATGGACGCTCCGAAAATTGCAGAATATATCAGAACGGGAAATATCGGATTGATTTCCGATTTGCTTGTCAGCGAGGAGGATGCTCAATTTCTTAAAAAGCAGACACGAATTGCGCTTCGCCGCTGCGGCATAATCAATCCCGAGGAGCTTGCGGATTACGAAAAAGCCGACGGCTATTCCGCTTTAAAAAAGGCGGTTACGGAAATGACTCCCGAAGAGGTCATTGAGGTTATCAAGACCTCGGGTCTTGCGGGCAGAGGCGGCGCAGGCTTCCCGACATGGTTTAAATGGAATGCCGCCCGTCAGGCCGAGGGTGACGAAAAATATCTTATCTGCAATGCCGACGAAGGCGATCCTGGTGCATTTATGGACAGAGCGGTAATAGAATCCGATCCGCATAATCTGATTGAAGGTATGCTTATCGGAGCATATGCTATCGGCGCTCAGAATGCAGTTGTATATGTCAGAGCGGAATACCCGCTTGCAATCAAAAGACTTAAAAGGGCTATCAAACAGGCAACCGAGGCAGGCTATCTCGGAAGCAACATTTTCGGCTCGGATTTTTCCTGCAATATGACCATAAAAGCAGGCGCAGGCGCATTTGTCTGCGGTGAGGAAACAGCGCTGATTGAAAGCCTTGAAGGACACAGAGGTATGCCGAGACTTAAACCTCCCTTCCCTGCTCAGAGCGGCTTCTGGAGAAAGCCGTCAAATATCAACAATGTTGAAACCTTTGCAAATGTCGGCTGGATTATCAATAACGGAGGAGAAGCGTTTGCCGCAATGGGAACCGAAGGCTCAAAGGGTACAAAGGTTTTTGCCGTAACGGGCAAAATCAAGCGTTCGGGACTTGTTGAAATTCCGATGGGCAAGACTCTGCGCGATGTTATTTTTGACATAGGCGGCGGTATAAAGGACGGCAAAGAATTCAAGGCAGTGCAAATGGGCGGTCCCTCGGGCGGCTGTATCCCTGCAGAGCTTATTGACACAGTTATTGACTACAAGGCGCTCGGCGCAACCGGCGCAATTATGGGCTCGGGCGGTATGGTCGTCATGGACGAGGGAACCTGTATGGTAAACATGGCAAAGTTCTTCCTCGATTTCACCGCCAAGGAAAGCTGCGGAAAATGCGTGCCCTGCCGTATCGGTACAACACGGATGCTGGAAATTCTCAAAAGGATTACGGACGGCAACGGAAAAGAGGGCGACATTGAGCTGCTTGAGGAACTTTGCTACGGAATTAAGGATGGCTCGCTGTGCGGTCTGGGTCAGACTGCTCCGAATCCCGTACTGACAACAATCAGATATTTCCGTGACGAATACGAGGCGCATATAAACAGTAAAAACTGCCCTGCAGGCGAATGCTCCGAGCTGATTGAATATTACATTGTTCCCGAAAAATGCAAAGGCTGTACGCTTTGCGCAAGAAACTGTCCCGTTGACGCAATAAGCGGAAGCGTTAAGACCGTGCACAAAATAGATACCGAAAAATGCATAAAATGCGAAAAATGCTATCAGTCATGCAAATTTGACGCAATCATTAAAAGATAAGGAGGAGCGGTTATGAATTATATTAAACTTACAATCAACGGAAAAGAAATAACGGCTCCCGAGGGCAGCACCGTACTTGAAGCTGCACGCAGCGCAGGCATTGATATTCCCACGCTCTGCTTTGACGGTTCACTTGAAGCTTACGGCGGTTGCGGAGTTTGCGTTGTCGAGGCTGAAGGCGTACCTAAGCTTCTTCGCTCGTGCTCGGCAAAGATTTCGGACGGAATGGTTATTCATACCGAAAGCGAAAGAGTAATAAAGGCAAGGAAAATTGCCATAGAGCTTATTATGTCAGCGCATGACGGCGACTGCATTGCACCGTGTCAGCTTGCCTGCCCTGCAAACACCGACTGTCAGGGTTATGTGGGACTAATTGCAAACGGCGAATTCAAAGAAGCATTAAAGCTGATTAAAACCAAAATACCGCTTCCCGCTTCGATAGGAAGAGTGTGTCCGCACCCCTGCGAAAAGGCGTGCCGCAGAAAAAAGGCGGAGGAACCGATCAACATAGCTCAGCTCAAATCCTTTGCGGCGGATCTTGACCTCAAAGGCGAAAGCTATCTTACCGAAGTTAAGGAAAATACCGGCAAAAAAGTCGCCGTTGTCGGCGGAGGTCCCGGAGGACTTACTGCCGCATATTATCTTCGAACCGAAGGTCACGAGGTTACCGTCTATGATATGATGGACAAAATGGGCGGTATGCTACGTTACGGCATTCCCGAATACAGACTTCCCAAAAAGGTACTTGACAGCGAAATAGCCTTGATTGAAAAGACGGGAGTTAAACTTTGCAACAATGTTAAGCTCGGCAAGGACATTACCCTTGATGCTCTTAGAACACAAAACGATGCCGTAATTCTTGCGCCGGGCGCATGGAAATCAAGCCCGATGAGAGTTAAGGGCGAGGAACTCGAAGGTGTTTACGGCGGCATTGATTTCTTAAGAAGCGTTATTAAAGAAAATTCCGTTGACATAGGCAAAAGAGTTGCCGTCTGCGGCGGCGGAAACACTGCCATGGATGCCTGCAGAACGGCTGTGCGGCTCGGTGCAGAAGAAGTATATGTAATATACCGCAGAACCGAAGCGGAAATGCCTGCAGAGGAAATTGAAATAAAGGAGTCAAAGGAAGAAGGCGTTATTTATAAATTCCTGACCAATCCCGTTGAAATTCACGGAGAAGGCGGTAAAGTTTGCGGTATGACACTGCAACTCATGGAGCTAGGCGAGCCCGATGCAAGCGGCAGAAGGCGTCCTATTCCGATTGAGGGCAAAACCGAATACATTGAGCTTGACAGCATAATAATGGCAATCGGTCAGAAGCTTGACACAAGTGATTTTGGTGAAATTACACTCAATGACAGAGGAAATATTCTTGCCGGCGAAAACAGTTTCAAAACAAATATTGACGGCGTGTTCGCTATAGGCGACGCCACCAACAAGGGCGCTTCGATAGCCATTGAGGCTATAGGCGAAGCAGACAGATGCGCAAAGGTTGTCAATGCTTATCTTAACGGTGAGAAATTAAGCTTTACGCAGCCGTATCTCAGCAAAAGAGATGAAGACAGGGTTGATGTTTCCGACAGAGAATTTCAGCCGAGAACTGTAGCAAAGGTGCTTGAAGCAAATTACAGAAGAAATTGCTTTGACGAGGTTTCCCTCGGATTGACGGCAGAAGAAGCTCAGAAAGAAGCTCAGCGCTGTCTTGAATGCGGCTGCCGTGAATATTTCAAATGCCGTCTGCTCAATGTTGCGCAAAGGTATGACATCAATCCCGAGCGCTTTGCAGGCGAAATGCCGCAGGAATACACCCACGACGAAAACGCATTTATTGAAAGAAATCCCGCAAAGTGCATTCTCTGCGGGCTGTGCGTACGCTCCTGCCGTGAAACCGAAAAGCTCAGTGTATGGGGACTTTTCGGCAGAGGCTTCAAGACCGAAGTTGCAACCTCATTTTCACTTCCGCTTGATGAAACGAAATGCACAAATTGCGGACTTTGCGTAAAGCTTTGTCCCACAGGCGCGCTGACCGAAAAATCCGCGCTCAGAAAGCAGGTTCCTCTCAAAGAGGAGTATTCACTTCAAAGCGTAACCGTTGACGGCCTTGAATGCCGTGTGATTGTCGCTTCGTATGCAGGTAAGGTTCTGCGTGTCATACCCGACAACGAAAACGCAAGAAAGATTGACAGAAACAAACTGAACGAGTTGTTTATAAAATAATTCTCAAAACGCAAAGGAGCTATCCGTGAGGATAGCTCCTTTATTTTTAGTCTGCACACGGAAAATTGCTCAAACGCAAGCTCGATGAATTGAAGCTCAGCATATACACCGGCAAGTTTGTCAACGCGAATACGATTACATTCTCTCAGCTCATAAAACAAATCTACGATGAGAAGTTAGCTATGAACGAGATTCAGCCGCAGACATATTACAGGACAATGGAAACAGTCAAGCTCTGCAAGGAGATTAACGATATCCCCGTTCAGAAGATAGACTCAACGGCAATCAAGCAGTTGTTACTCTCGAAGGTTGATTACGCAAACAGCACGATAAAGAAAATGTATATCATTCTCAATCAGTGTTTCAAGGAAGCATTGAAAAGAAAAATCATATCGGACAATCCGATGTTAGATGTACGCAAACCGAAATCCACAAAGAAGACGAAGAAGATTCGGGCATTGACACTTGATGAGCAGAAGAAGCTTGTTGAGGTTATACGGAATGAGAATGTACGGTATGCAGAGCAGATGCTGATATCAATGTTCACGGGAATGAGAATGGGAGAGATAAATGCTCTCTCTGTTAATGACCTGAACACGAATTTCAATTTCATCAATATCGACAAGACAATATCAAAGGGCGAACACGGAGAGGCGTTTGTAAACGATACGGCTAAGACCGAGAACGGCAACAGACAGATACCGATAAACGAAACCGTAAGACCTGTTATTGAAAAGATAATATCCGAATACAAGGCGACGGATGACAATGTACTGTTTCACACCTCGGCAGGAACGCTGATTGCTACGAGTGTAGTGAACACGGAGTTCAGGCGGATAGTGAATAAGTACAATATTCAGGACAATACGGTCAAGGGAGATTTATCGTTACACAGTCTCAGGCACACATACGCCACCCGTTGTATCGAAAGCGGAATGCCGCCGAAGGTGTTACAGCATCTTATGGGACACTCGGACATCAAAGTAACCCTCGACACATACGCAGATGTATTTGACAACTTCCAATCCATAAGCGTAGAGAAATCTGACAGTTATCTGAATCAGGTCGGCTTGGCGGTGTAGCACGATGCAACTGTACATCACCGTTCACAACAAGGATGACATCCGAGTGACCTTCAAGGACGGCACCGAGATCAAAGCATAACCCCATAGACGCAGCAACGCCTCTGAACCACATCGGCTCGGAGGCGTTTCCACGTTTTATTTCTTATTTATTTCGTTTTCCAGTATTATCCGACCCTCTGATCTCTTCGTGGTAGAAATAATCCACTATTACTGGATGCCCCTGCGGAACCCTGCCATATGGCATTTCATTATCCA